>Ga0190265_10000010_pt1 | contig 258474 bp, 247 predicted proteins | sample Popmic124T_FD_133135 | JGI IMG/M metagenome (GOLD analysis project Ga0190265, IMG submission 133135) | Populus adjacent soil microbial communities from riparian zone of Indian Creek, Utah, USA - 124 T | ecosystem: Environmental > Terrestrial > Soil > Riparian zone | place: USA: Utah...
CACGAAGTTCAAGGCCGAAGCGTATGTGTTGACGAAGGAAGAAGGCGGACGACACACGCCATTTTTCACGGGCTACCGGCCGCAGTTTTACTTCCGGACGACGGACGTGACGGGAGTGGCGAGCTTGCCGGAAGGCGTGGAGATGGTGATGCCAGGCGACAACGTGGCGATGGAGATCGAATTGATCGCGCCAATCGCCATGGAGAAGGGGTTGCGCTTCGCCATTCGCGAGGGCGGCCGCACGGTGGGAGCCGGAACTGTGTCTGAGGTAGTGGAATAGATTCAATTGCCGATTTCCAATTGCCGATTGCCAATTGGAAGAAACGAGCAGGACCCGAAAGGGTAAATTAGCAATCGGAAATCGGCAATTGGAAATCAACTTATGCTGAACGAAAAGATCAGAATCAGATTGAAAGCCTACGACCACCGCGTTTTGGATCAATCCACTGCGGAGATTGTGGAGACAGCGAAACGGACCGGCGCGCGCGTGGCTGGGCCCATTCCTTTGCCGACGGTAAAGAATAAATGGACCGTGCTTCGTTCGCCCCACGTCGATAAAAAGTCGCGCGAGCAGTTTGAAATCAGAACGCACAAACGTCTGATGGATATTCTCGATCCAACGCCGCAAACGGTTGATGCGCTAATGAAGCTGGATCTTCCAGCCGGTGTTGACGTGGAAATTAAGGCTTTCGGCAGACAGTAACAGGATTGCCGATTTCCAATTGCCGATTTCCGATTGGCTTTTGGAATTGAAGCGGCTTCTCCTGAGCGATATTGTCGGATTGAAGATTTGAAATTGGCAATTGGCAATTGGCAATCGGAAATAGACAAATGATTAACGGAATCATCGGAAGAAAAATCGGCATGACGCAACTTTTTGCGGAAGACGGCAGGGTAACGCCGGTGACCGTCATCAAGGCTGGGCCATGCGTGGTGGTGCAAAAGAAGTCTGCTGCCGGAGCTGATGGATACGATGCGGTACAGCTCGGATTAGTGGATGAGCGTCCACCCAAGTTGAAAAACGTTACCAAACCGATGCGCGGCCATTTTGAGAAGACCGGTGGCGGCGTGCCGCCCACTCGCATTCTCAAGGAGTTTCGTTTGCAGGAATCGTCCAGCGAAACCAATGTCGGCGATAAGATCCTGGTCGATCAGTTTGCCGAAGGCGACGTGGTCCATGTGGTCGGCAAGTCCAAAGGCCGCGGGTTCGCCGGCACCGTCAAGCGCCACCATTTTAGTCGCGGGCCGGAATCGCATGGTTCGATGAACGTGCGCGCGCCCGGTTCGATCGGCCAGTCGGCCTACCCTTCCCGAGTTATTAAGGGCATGCGGTCTTCGGGCCACATGGGCGATGCGCGGATTACAATCAAGGGCTTAACCATTGCCCGCGTGGATACGGAAAATAATCTTTTGATGATTCGAGGCGCGGTTCCGGGAGCAAACGGAAGCGTTGTGATTGTCAGCAAGGCTGATCGGCAGAAAAAGAAGTCATGAGTGATGAATTATGAGTGATGAGGAGCAAACCCTCAGGGCTCATTACTCAGCACTCATTACTCATCACTGAATCTGGAGTTGAATATGCCTACCGTTAAGGTGCGCAACTTAAAAAACGAAGAGGTTGGCGAAGTCGAATTGTCTGACGCCGTATTTGGTGCGCCTTTGAATGAGGCGCTGATCCACGCAGCCGTCAGGAATTATATGGCTAACGCGCGTCAGGGAACCTCGGCTACTAAGACCAGGGGCGACGTTTCGGGTTCAGGTCGCAAGCTTTGGAAGCAGAAGGGCACTGGCCGTGCGCGGATCGCTTCGATTCGTTCACCCCTCTGGAAGGGCGGCGGCAATGTTCACGGTCCGCAGCCGCGCGACTGGTCCTACAACATGCCGAAGAAGATGCGCCAGGGCGCGTTGCGTTCTGCGCTTTCGGAGCGGGTTCGCGAAGGCCGCGTCAGCGTGGTCGATGGCTGGCAGATCGATAAGCCAAGGACGAAAGATTTCGTCGCGTCTCTGAAGGGGTTGGGCCACGAGGGCAAGACCCTGATCGTCGACTCGCTCGACAATGAAAACCTGATGCTTTCGACCAGGAACGTGCGGACCGCGAAAGTAACCAACAGCTTTGCGCTGAATATCTACGATCTTCTCTATCACGAGAAGTTGATTATTTCCGAAGCGGCCGTGAAAGAGCTCGAACAGTTGCTTGGGCCAAAGAAGGATGCAGACGCTAATGAAGGGTCTGATGCTGCGACGGAAGAAAAGGTAGAAGCTGCTCCGGCAGAGGCGGCGCCCGCAAAGCCAAAGCGCGTGCGTAAACCGAAAGCAGAAGCGACCGAACCAGCCGCAACCGAGACTGAAGCACCGGAAGGAGGCGACGAATAATGAGGACAGTTTGGGACATCATCAAGTCGCCGGTAATTACCGAGAAGGCTTTGGTTGCGAAAGAAGAAACGCAGGACACCGGTCAGTTGTTGACCTTCCGAGTGGATCGTCGGGCGACCAAACCGGAGATCAAGTCCGCAATCGAATCAATTTTTCAGGTGAAGGTCGATCGCGTGCGCACGATTAATTTCATGGGCAAGATGGCGCGGCGTGGACGCCACGAAGGCCGCAAGCCGGCGTGGAAGAAAGCCTACGTGACGCTGAAACAGGGTGAGAATCCTGTGGACTACGGCGAAAGCATTTAGTTTCGAGTTTCAAGTTTCGAGTTTCAAGTCAAGAGAAGCTCGGAAGTTGAAAACTTGAAACGCGAAACTTGAAACTCGAAACTTTTAAGCTATGGGAATTAAGAAGCTAAAACCAACCTCTCCGGCGCGCCGCTATCAAACTTATCTTACCCGAGATGAGCTGACGGCCGGCGCCGTGCCTGAGAAGTCGCTCCTTGAACCGAAGAAGCGCATTTCGGGTCGCAACAACGATGGCCGCATCACGGTCAGACGACGCGGTGGCGGTCACAAACGTTTCTACCGCATCGTTGATTTCAAGCGCGACAAGGAAGGCGTGCCGGGTCGGATCACACAGATTGAATATGACCCGAACCGGTCGGCACACATCGCGCTGATCACATATCTCGACGGCGAGAAGCGCTACATCATTGCGGCGAGCGGTTTGGAAGTCGGCAAGACGATCATGAGCGGCCCCGAGGCAGACATCTTGCCGGGCAATTCGTTGCCGCTAATCAACATTCCCCTGGGCACGCAGATTCACAATGTTGAATTGCGTCCCGGCAAGGGCGGACAGATGGCCCGGTCGGCTGGAGCATTTGCCCAGCTGGTGGCGAAAGAAGGCGATTACGCGCAGCTTCGCATGCCGTCTGGTGAGGTTCGGAGAGTTCCTTTGGTTTGCCGGGCCACGATTGGCCAGGTCGGCAACATCGAGCACGAAAACGTTTCGCTGGGCAAGGCTGGTCGCTCGCGCTGGAAGGGCCTGCGTCCCAAGGTGCGTGGCGTGGCGATGAACCCGGTGGACCATCCGCACGGCGGTGGTGAAGGTAAAACTTCAGGCGGCCGCAATCCGGTGACGCCATGGGGCCAGCCGACGCGCGGCTATAAGACGAGAAGTAACAAGCGAACGCAGAGAATGATCCTGCGCGATCGAAGAACAAAGTAACGGCATTGTCGATTGCCGATTGCCGGTTGCCGATTAAGAAAAGGCAATTGGAAATTGGAAATCGAAAATTGGCAATGGAGAGATATGGCACGTTCAGTTAAAAAGGGACCATTCATCGACGGCAGTGTTCAGAGGGCAGTTGACCGCGCCCGGGCAACTGACCAGCGTCCGCCCGTTATTAAGACCTGGTCGCGGCGTTCAACGATTTCGCCGGACATGGTTGGGCTGACGTTTGGCGTCCACAATGGCAAGCGCCACCTCCCGGTTTACGTCACTGAAAACATGGTCGGGCATAAGCTCGGCGAGTTTGCGCCGACGCGAACGTTTAAGGGGCACTCCGGGACGAAGGTGGAAAAGGCGACGAAGGTATCGAAATAGTTTCGAAGCAGCGAAACTTGAGGACAGTATGGAAACGACAGCAAGTGCAAAATATCTTCGAGGGTCTGCGCAGAAAGCGCGGCTGGTTGTGGATATGATTCGCGGCAAGGACGTCAACCAGGCGTTGGCAATCCTGCGTTTCGCCAACAAGCGCGCGGCAACCGGCATTGAAAAATGCGTGCGTTCGGCGATCGCCAATGCCAACGAAGCGGCCGAAAAGGCGAACATCGCAATAGATCCGGACGATCTTTGGGTAAAGACCGCATTCGTGGATCGCGGACCAACCAAGAATCGACGACGGGTGCGACCCGCTCCGCAGGGACGCGCCTATCGTGAGCAGCGCCATTTCTGCCACATCACGATTCTGCTTTCAAACGACGATCGGCCTGAGCCAAAGGCGGCGCGCCATGGCGACGGCAAAGCCGTGAAGGCCGCTGAAGCAAAACCGGCAAAGCTGGCGGAGAGCAAGGGCCGGAAACGCGGTGGAGCTGCAGCCGCGCCGCGAGCCAGGAAGGCTGCGCCGAAGCCGGCGGGCCGCAAGAACAAGAACGCGGATGCGAACGATGGCGAGAAGAAGACCACCGAATAGTGGGTCAGTCTTCCGAAATCTCAGATCTCAGATTTGAGATTTGAGATTTGAGATACGCGCACTTGAGATATGAGCACTTGAGATTTCTGAGATACGCGCACTTGAGATTTGAAATCTGAAATTTAAGATCTGAGATCTAAAACGATCGAAAAGAAACCCCTGGGTTTCGCGCAACAAGAACTGGAGAAGATTGTGGGTCAGAAAGTTCATCCATACGGATTCCGCCTCGGCTATAACAAGGACTGGCACTCGCACTGGTTCGCGAAGAAACAGTATGGCGAATACTTGTTGGAGGATTTGAAGCTCAAGGCGAATCTGAAGTTTCGCTTTGCCGGCGCCGGCGTTTCACACGTGGACATTGAGCGCGCGGCCAACCGGCTCAAGATCATCATCTACACGTCGCGTCCTGGCATCATCATCGGCCGCAAGGGCGCCGAGATCGACAAGCTGAAAAGCGATCTTTCAGCCAAGACGGGTCGCGAGGTTTTGGTTTCGATCCAGGAAATCCATAAGCCGGAACTAAACGCGCAGTTGCAGGCGGAAAAGATTGCCGCGCAACTTGAAAAGCGGATTGCGTTTCGCCGGGCCATGCGCAAGGCGGTTGAAGAGTCGCTCAGATTTGGCGCGCAGGGAATCAAAGTGAAAGTTAGCGGCCGTCTGAACGGTGCTGAGATTGCCCGCAGCGAATGGCATCTCCAGGGCAGATTGCCTCTGCACACGCTCAGGGCTGACATCGATTACGGCCTGGCTGAAGCGAAAACAACGTTTGGCCAGATCGGCGTGAAAGTTTGGATCTACCGCGGTGAAATTCTGGACGCCAAAGCCGCCATGGCTCGTGGTACCGGATCGGATCCAATCAACGAAACCCGCATGGGTGAACGCGAGCGTCGCCCGCGTACGCGTCGTGAGCGCGAAGGTGGCGGTGGTTCGGATGGACGACGGCCGCGTGGAGAAAACGGTTAGCATTGGCGATTGCCAATTGCCGATTGCCAATTGAAGCGGCAATGAATCGGCAATCGGAAATCGGCAATTGGAAATGGTGAAACGCTATGTTGATGCCGAAGAAAGTTAAGCACCGAAAGCAGATGCGCGGCCGCATGACCGGGCTCGCGACTCGTGGCAGCGAGGTCAGCTTCGGTGAATACGGGCTCAAGTGTTTGGAGCCCGCCTGGATTACGGATCGTCAGATTGAAGCTGCGCGTATTGCAATGACTCGTCATATCAAGCGCGGTGGCAAAGTCTGGATTCGCATGTTCCCCGACAAGCCGGTAACAAAGAAGCCGGCGGAAACACGTATGGGCAAGGGCAAAGGTGCTCCCGAATATTGGGTGGCGGTAGTTAAGCCAGGCCGGATTCTTTACGAGATTGAGGGAGTAGACGAAAAGACAGCACGAGATGCAATGCGTCTCGCGGCCGCCAAGCTTCCGATTAAGACCAAGTTTGTGACCCGCGCGGATCAAGAAGGGGGCGCGATCTAGATATGAAACGCCGCGAAGAGTTAGACAAATACCGCGAGTTTTCAGCCGAGGAGTTAAAGGGAGAAACTGCCCGCCTGAAAGAATCGCTCTTTCGTTTAAAGTTTAAGCTTGCCCTCGGCGAAGTAGACGCAGTGAAGCGCATTCGCGAGGAAAGAAAATCGCTCGCCCGTCTTCATACACTGAAGAAGCAAAGCGAATCGCAGGCTAAATAGTGTGGTTGGAACCGCGCCAGGTGCGGATTAATAGCAGGATTTGCAGACCCGGTCTGTGTTGAGTGAAAAGCATGGAAGAAGAGAGCAACATCGAAACGGCAGAAACGGCGAGCGCGGCCGAGGTCGGCGGCGACAACGGCGCCGGCGCTGAAGTTAAGCGCGCGCATCGTTCGCAAAAAGTCGGCGTTATTACGTCTGACAAAATGCAAAAAACAGTTGTCGTCCGCGTTGACCGTTTGGTGCGCCACACGAAATACCGCCGCTATGTCCGCCGTACGTCGAAATTCATGGCCCACGATGATTTGGGCGCGACGATTGGCGATAAGGTGCGGATAGTGGAAACGCGGCCAATGTCGGCGCGCAAGCGTTGGCGCGTGATTGAAATTGTGCAGAAAGCCGCAAAATAAAATTTCGAAATTCGAATTTCGAAATTCGAATTTTCCGAGGGCGTAGCAATGATACAGATGCAGACATCCCTGGATGTCGCCGACAATTCAGGTGCGAGACGAGTTGAGATGATCATGCCGATCGGCGGATCTACCGGCAAGATTGCCCGGCTGGGTGATCGGATTAAGGTGACCGTCAAGGAAGCATCGCCCGACGGCACGATCAAAAAAGGAACGGTGCAGGACGCCGTAATCGTGCGCACTCGCAAAGAAACGCGGCGCAAAGATGGGACATACATCCGTTTCGATCAAAACGCTGCGGTGTTAATCAAGGAAGACGGCACTCCTATTGGGACGCGCGTGTTTGGTCCGGTGGCCCGTGAACTGCGCGACAAGAACTTTATGAAAATCGTTTCACTCGCGCCGGAGGTTATTTAAGTAATGGCGACGACAAAGCGGCCGAAAATAAAAAAGAACGATCAGGTGGCAGTAATTGCCGGACGCGACAAAGGCAAGCGTGGTCGGGTGCTTGAAGTTTCTCCGGCAAACGGCAAGGTAAAAGTTGAAGGTGCGGGAATCATCAAGCGGCATCAGAAGGCGAACCCGCAGAGCAACCGCGGCGGCGGCATCATCGAGAAGGAAGCATTCATTAATATTTCCAACGTGCAGCTGATCGATCCGCAGTCAGGGAAGCCTACCCGGGTCCGGTACCAGTTTGAAAGCGATGGCACCAAGATTCGCGTGGCGTCCGGAAGCGGACACTCATTGGAGAAATAAGGAGCGGGTAAATGGTAAATCGTAAATGGTAAATAGACGACGTTCGTAACCGGCACTATTTACTATTCACCATTTACCATTCACCTGAATTCAGAGATGGCAAGATTAAAAGAGCGGTATCAAAAAGAAGTGGCGCCGGCGGTGGCCAAGGAATTTGGAATTACCAATCCCATGGCCATACCCCGCGTCACCAAGGTCGTGCTGAATATGGGTATGGGCGAGGCGATTGCCAACGCCAAGATTCTCGACACGGCGGCTGACGAGCTGCGCGCCATCACTGGTCAAAAGCCGGTTATCACCAAGGCCAAGAAGTCGATTGCCTCGTTTAAGCTGCGCCAGGGCATGCCGATTGGCGTGATGGTCACGCTGCGTGGTGATCGAATGTATGAGTTTCTTGATCGTCTGGTGTCCATCGCGCTGCCTCGTGTAAGAGACTTCCGGGGAATTTCTCCGAAGGCTTTCGATGGCCGTGGTAACTACACGATCGGGGTGCGCGAGCAACTTATTTTCCCCGAAATCGATTTCAACAAAGTCGACAAGCTGCGCGGAATGAACATCACGATTATTACGACCGCTCGAGACGATGAACAAGCTCGAGCACTTTTGAAGGGATTGGGAATGCCCTTTCGACAGTAGAGATTAGAAGTCAGAGATCAGAGTCAGATTGTGGACCCGGAATCTCTGATTACTGACCTCTGATATCTGACCTCTGATAACTGGATTGTTATGGCAAAGAAATCATTGATTGCAAAATCGGAGCGGAAACCGAAGTTTGCTGTGCGTGCTTACACACGCTGCAAGCGTTGCGGCAGGTCGCGGGCCTACCTGCGAAAGTTTAATTTGTGCCGCATCTGTTTTCGCGAGTTGGCGCTGCAGGGGCAAATCCCCGGCGTCGTTAAGTCTAGTTGGTAAGCGCATTGCCGATTTTCAATTGCCGATTTCCAATTTTGGATTTCAATCGGCAATCGGCAATTGGCAATCGAAAATGGAGTTGTATAGATGACTGATCCTATCGCCGATATGTTGACGCGAATCCGCAATGCGATTGCGGCAAAGCACACCCGCGCGGATATCCCGGCATCGAGATTGAAGCTGGAAATTGCCCGCATTCTGAAAGAAGAGGGCTACATCAATAACTTCGTCATTAAGGGCGAGGGCATCAAGCGCACGATTAGAATTTTTCTTCGCTACGATGCGCGCGGCACTTCGTCGATCACGAAGCTGGAAAGAGTTTCGCGCCCGGGTCGCCGCGTCTACGTGGGCTCAAGTGAGATTCCCAAGGTGCTCAATGGCTATGGCGTTAACATCGTCTCCACTTCCAAAGGCTTGATGAGTGGCAAGGCGGCCCGCCGCGAGAATGTCGGTGGAGAATTGTTGGCGCAGATTTATTAACATTGCCGATTGCCAATTTGCGATTTTCGATTGCTCTGAATCGCAAGAAACAAATTGGCAATGGAAAATCGAAAATCGGAAATAACATATGTCGCGCATAGGCAAGAAAATAATCACGCTACCCAAAGGCGTCTCGGTAACCATTGAGGAGCAGTCGCTCCAAGTGAAGGGACCGAAAGGCACCTTAACAACTCCGATTCCTGCGGGCATTAGTTTCAAACTCGAAGGGGATGAGCTTCGCGCAGAAAGAACCTCGGACGATCTGGCTCCGCTGCATGGGCTGGCCCGGGCACTCGCGAACAACGCGATCGTGGGTGTGACTGAAGGCTTCACCCGGCAGATGGATGTGGTTGGAGTTGGTTACAAGGCAGACGTGCAGGCGAAGCGCATAGTTTTTTCTCTCGGCTATTCACATCCAATTGAGTTTCCCTTGCCTGAGGGAGTTGAAGCCAAAGCCGAGAAGATGACCACCAAGGCGAGCATTCAGCAGTATCAAACTACCTTGACCTTGACGAGCATCGACAAACAGCGGCTTGGACAGGTAGCGGCGGAGATGTTCAGATTGCGCAAGCCGGATGCCTACAAAGGCAAAGGCATTCGCTACGCCGATAAAGCGATCAAGTTGAAACCTGGGAAGACGGGTAAATAATTCATTGCCGATTGGCGATTGCCGAATGCCGATTGAAACCGCGTCGGCCAACTGGAAATTGGCAATCGGAAATTGGAAATTGGAAATATCAAGATGGCAAACACGAGCAGAGCAATAGTTCGCGAAGCGATTCATCGCCGAATCCGCCGCAAAGTGAGAGGCAGCGGCGAGAGGCCGCGATTGGCCCTCTATCGCAGCTTGAATCATATTTCCGCGCAAATAGTCGACGATGACCTGGGGCGGACAATCGTTTCCGCCTCAACCACCGAGAAAGACTTGCGTGGAACGACGGGCGGCAACATTGAAGCAGCACGCCGGATTGGTAAGACCATTGCCGAACGCGCGCTGGAGAAGGGCATCGAAAGCGTGGTGTTCGACCGCGGCGGTTATCTTTATCACGGGCGTATCAAAGCCCTGACTGAAGCGGCGCGCGAGGCGGGCCTTAACAAGAACGAGTTGGAAGCACAGGCCGCAGAGGCCGCAGCGGCGGAAGAAAATGTGGCGGCCGAAGTGGAGCCGGTAGCAGAAAAGAAGCCGCGTAAGAAAAAAGCAAAGCAATGAGACAACCTAAGCAACGCATAACGGCCGCGGGCCTGGATCTTAAAGATCAGGTAATTTCCATTAATCGTGTCACCAAAGTGGTGAAGGGCGGCAAGAACATGTCGTTCGCAGCGCTCGTCGTGGTAGGCGACGCGGGCGGTCACGTCGGTTTTGGCACCGGTAAAGCGCGCGAAGTTCCCCTGGCGATTAAAAAGGGAATCGAAGCCGCAAAGAAAAATCTGATTCGCGTGCCGCTGATCAAAAACACGCTGCCGCACCAGTTGATCGGAAAGTTTGGCGCGGGCCGCGTGCTGGTTAAGCCCGCCTCTGAAGGTACCGGAGTTATTGCCGGTGGCGTAGTGCGAGCGGTGATGCAGGCGGTTGGGGTGCACGACGTGCGCACGAAGGTGCTCGGGTCTACCAACCCACACAACGTTGTGCGAGCTACGTTTGACGCGCTGCTGCGGATGAAGGATCCAATGGAGCTGGCCCGGCTGCGCGGCAAACAGGTTGAAGAAATCTAAGAACGGTAAATGGTAAATCGTGAATAGAAGAGCGATTCACGATTCGCGAGGTTTTCAGAGTTATGCCGAGAAAAGCAAAGAGCGCAGACGCAAAAGAAGCGAGTTCAGCGAGCAACGCTAAGATTCGCATTCAGTATTACCGAAGTTTTATCGCGACGCCGAAAACGCACAAGCAGATGGTCCGCAGTCTCGGTTTGACGAAGCTCAATCAGATTGTCGAACGACCGGATAATGATTCAACCCGCGGCGCGGTGGCGCGCATCCCGCATCTGCTGCGAATTATCGAATAGTGAATTCAGCAAAGGTCGAAGGCAAACTGTCATGGCATTAAGTCTCAATTCTATAAAGCCCGCGAAGGGTTCGACTCATAAAAAGAAACGGGTGGGCCGCGGTCCGGGCTCCGGTCTGGGCAAGACCGCTGGGCGCGGCGAAAAGGGTCAGAAATCGCGCTCCGGTTACTCGGCAAAGATCGGCTTCGAGGGTGGTCAGATGCCACTCCATCGTCGCTTGCCCAAGCGTGGGTTCACCAACATTTTTAAGAAGCGCTGGCTGGAAGTGAGCCTGGGCGCGCTGGACAAAGCGTTTAAGGAAAACGAAGAGATCACGCCGGAGCTCTTGCACGATCGAGGAATTATCAAGAAAGCGAAGCATGACGTAGTGGTGCTTGGCAATGGCGAATTGTCGAAGCCCCTGCGTATCTCAGCTCACCGCTTCACTAAGAGCGCGCGTGAAAAGATTGAAAAAGCAGGCGGCGCGATTACGGAAATCGCCGCCAAGGCTACTTTTACTCGGCCGGTAAAGTAGGTAGGCAGGTAGGCTCGCGAGAGGGATAAATGGAAAAGTTTTTCGCGGCTGTTCGCAATATGTTCAATGTGCCGGATCTTCGCCGGCGCATTTTGTTTACACTTGGGATCCTCGCCGTCTATCGTCTGGGCGCCCACATCGGTGCGCCGGGAATCAATAAAGCCAGGCTCGACGAGGTTTGGCAGGACGTAGCCGGCACTCTGCTCGGCGTTCTGGACCTTTTTTCCGGCGGCAACTTCCGCACGATCTCCATTTTTGCTCTGGGTGTCACACCCTACATTACCGCCTCGATTATTTTGCAATTGATGACGGTGGTCTCGCCGCAGTTAAAGAAATTGCAGGAAGAGGGCGAGATGGGCCGGCAGAAAATCAATCAGTGGACCAGATATCTGACTGTTCTCCTGGCCTGTATTCAAACTGGGTTTGTTGCGCACTGGTTGAAAGTTAATGGAGTTGGCGCAGATACCTGGGGCTTCCTTTTGACCACGGTTCTAACGCTGACAACCGGCACTATCTTCGTGATGTGGCTGGGCGAGCAGATCACCGAACGCGGCGTGGGCAATGGAATCTCCCTGCTCATCTTCGCTGGTATCGTGATCGGACTGCCGAATGGTGTTCAGCAGGTGGTTGGCAAAGTACGCGGGGGCGACACGATGGAAATCATCGGCGTCATCGCCCTGGTGGTGGCTATAGTCCTGATCATTGCTTTCATCGTGTTTGTGGAAGCGGCGCGGCGAAAGGTGCCCGTTAGTTACGCTAAGCGTCACGTGGGACGTCAGTTGGTTGGTGGACAGCAGACGACGATGCCGCTGAAGATCAATATGGGTGGGGTTATCCCGGTCATTTTTGCGTCTTCAGTTCTCTCGATGCCGCAGAGTCTGTTTGCCGCGTTTCCACCGGATCCGGCAAATCCCAATACGACCTGGGGCAAGATCTGGACATTCTTCCAGACGTTTCATGCCAGCGATCCCTATTACGAGTTGATTTTTCTGTCGCTGATCATTTTCTTCACCTTCTTCTACGTGTCCATCGTCTTCAACGTGGAAGAAGTGGCAGACAATCTTCGCAAGCATGGTGGTTTCATGCCGGGTATTCGTCCTGGTCGGGCCACAGCTGAATATCTGAATGGAATTCTGACACGCCTGACCGTGGTCGGCGCCCTGTACCTCGCGGCAGTCGCATTTTTCCCGCAGTTTATGTTGAGCGGATTTAAGGTCGCGCGTCTACCGTTGATTGGAACGTGGCTCGATACGTTCGTGAGTGGCACGCCAGGTTTGGCATGGATTCCCACGGGAATGGGTTATCAGTTTTATTTTGGCGGAACCTCGCTGCTGATTCTCGTCGGCGTGGCGATGGACACTGTGGCCCAGATAGAAGCCCAACTTGTAATGCGCAACTACGAAGGATTTCTTGGCGGCGGCGGACGCCTGAGGGGCCGGCGAGCCTGATTTCATTTTCGATTGCCGATTTCCAATTTTCGATTTGACCCATCAAGCTGGAGTTGAAGACCAATCGGCAATTGACAATCGGCAATCGAAAATTTTTCTATGTCGAAGATAATCGTCTTGATGGGGGCGCCTGGTGCTGGTAAAGGCACGCAGGCGCGTTTGCTTCAGGGACGCCTGAGTCTCCCGCAGATCTCCACCGGCGACATGTTTCGGGCTTTGAAAGACGCTCAAAGCCCACTCGCCTCTGAGGTTCGAGCCTTGATGGAGGCCGGTCAGCTGGTCCCTGACGATGTAACGATTCGCGTGGTTCGCGAACGCACAGCGCGTGACGATTGTCGTAACGGTTATATTCTCGACGGTTACCCGCGCACCCCGGCGCAGGCGGCAATGCTCGAGACCCTGGCTGCTGAACAGCAGAAGCAGATTCAGGCAATCGAAATCGAAGTTCCTCGGGAGTTGCTGGCCAAACGGATGGTAGGTCGCCGGAATTGCCCTGTTTGCGGTGAGATTTACAATCTCTATTTCAAGCCGCCGCAGCATGATAACGTTTGCGATTTCCACCCCACTACGCAGCTCAATCATCGCTCCGACGACAACCTTGATACGGTACAAGCGCGGCTCACCACTTACGAGGAGCAGACGCGACCCTTGCTTGATTACTATAAGGCGGCGAACCTTTTGCACGTCGTAGACGGCACCAGAGAAGCTGAGGAGATTTATAGCGATATTGAGAAGATTCTAACGAACGAGGCAGATTCCATAATCGCAAGTTGATTAGTTTTTAGGTGCGGAAGAAATTTCTTCGATGATTATCGGCAAGTCAAAAAGGGAGCTGGAAAAAATGCGGGCCGCGGGCCAACTGGTGGGCCGCGTCCTCCAGGAACTGAGAAAAATGGTGCAGCCAGGCGTGACCACTATCGAAGTGGATCGCGCGGCCGAGAAAATGATCCGCGATGGCGGCGCCTTACCAACGTTCAAGGGTTATCACGGCTTCCCCTATTCGATTTGCGCCTCAGTGAATGAGCAGGTGGTGCATGGATTCCCGTCGGACTACGAGCTGAAAGAAGGCGACATTTTTTCCATCGATTGCGGAGCCACGCTGGATGGTTTTGTCGGCGATACGGCCATCACCGTTCCAGTGGGTATGGTCAGCGATACCTGGCTGGATCTGGTTCGAGTCACTGAAGAGTGTTTGGATCTGGCGATTGAGGAGTGCCGGCCGGGCAGGCATCTGGGAGACATCGGCGCCGCTGTGCAGCAACATGCCGAGGCACACGGGTATTCAATCGTGCGCGATTACGTCGGCCACGGTATTGGGCGCCGGATGCATGAGGACCCGCAAATACCGAACTATGGCAAGCCGGGGCAGGGTCCAAAAATCAAGGCCGGATACGTCTTCGCGGTTGAGCCGATGATCAATCTGGGAGCTCATCACACCAAGGTTTTGGCAGACGGTTGGACAGTGGTGACGCTCGACGGCCAGCCCAGCGCCCACGTGGAGCACACCATTGCCATAACCGAAGAAGGACCGGAAGTTTTGACCAGAATTGCCCAAAAAGAGCCCGTGAGCGGGAGCGTCGCGGCCTCCAGCTGAATCCGTAACCCTAACACCAAGCGCGGCTTGGCAAAGGCAGATGAGCGTGTTACTATTTGCAGTTTGTCGGTACAGGCAAATCTATTCTAAGCGGATATGGCGAAGGAAGAAGCTGTAGAAGCTATGGCCAAAGTCCTGGGAGACTTTGCCTAACGCAATGTTTCGCGTCGAATTGGAAGGTAGCCAACATCAGGTTCTTGCGCACATTTCGGGAAAGATGCGCAAACACTTCATTCGCATCCTTCCCGGTGATCGGGTCCTGGTGGAATTGTCGCCCTACGATTTGAAACGCGGAAGAATAACTTACCGCTATAAATAACAGCCGCAGAGTGTGGCTGAGAAGTTTGAGGGTTGTCCGAAAATGAAAGTCCGTGCTTCGGTTAAGAAAATGTGTGACAAGTGCAAGGTTATCCACCGCAAGGGCGTGGTGCGGGTAATTTGCGTCAACCCAAAACACAAACAGCGCCAGGGTTAGGGCGTTCGACCTGTTCGACTGCTGCATCATGGCCTTCAAGGCCACGGCGATCGAATATTACAAGTTTAAAGTTGAAGAGAGAGTAAGAGAATGGCACGTATCGCTGGCGTCGATCTTCCACCGAACAAACGGGCAGAAGTCGGGCTGACTTATGTCTATGGCATCGGTCGTTCGCGCGCAAGTTCGGTGTTAACCGAAGCTGCGGTGAATCTCAACACTCGTGTCAAGGATTTGAACGAGGACGAACTGAGCCGGATCAGGGCCATCCTGGAAGCGCAGGGTGAAATTGAAGGCGACTTGCGCAAGCGTATCCAAATGGACATCAAGCGATTGATGGACATTGGTTGCTATCGCGGACTGCGTCATCGCCGGGCGTTGCCCGTTCGCGGCCAGCGCACGCATACAAACGCTCGCACTCGCAAGGGCCCGAGGCGCGCCACCATCGCCAAGAAGAAGGCGCCCGGCAAGAAGTAGTAGTTTCGCTTTTTGGGTTCGCGGTTTCGCCGGTTGTTACCAGCGAGGACCGCAAGTCTAAAATCAGAAATTGGAAATCTAAAATCAAGTTATGGCAAAAGCTACCGGCAAGAAAAAAGTTTTTCGTAAGAAAGAGAAGAAGCACATACCCGTGGGTATCGCCCATGTGGCAGCGTCTTTCAACAACACCATGATTTCGATTACCGACCTGGCGGGTAATCTGATTGCGCAGTCGTCAGCAGGTGCGCGCGGCTTCCGCGGTTCACGTAAAGGGACCCCGTTCGCGGCGCAACAGGCGGCTTATGAAGCTGCCAAGAAAGCACATGAAGCCGGCATGCAGCAGTGTGAGGTTCGCGTTAAGGGGCCAGGCGGCGGTCGCGAGTCAGCGATTCGGGCCATCGCAAACGCAGGAATTCGCGTGACGACTATTCGCGATTCGACGCCCATTCCACACAATGGATGTCGTCCGCCGAAGCGCCGTCGAGTTTAAGTTTGGATTTGAATTAACCTAAAGGATGAAGGGCCACGCGTTGGTTCTTGGATTTGAAATCTCAGATTTCAGATCGACGAATTTAAGATTTGAAATTTCAGATCTGGAATTCGAACAGAACAAAAAAACGCAGCCTGTAAACTTTTCCGTCGTAATTAAGACTGGAGGCAGAAACAGTTGGCTAGGTATAGAGATGCGGTGTGCCGCTTGTGCCGCCGTGAAGGTGCAAAGCTTTTCCTCAAAGGTGACAGGTGTTACAAGCCGTCTTGTCCGATCGAGAAACGCGGGACGCAGCCGCCCGGACAGCATGGCAACTCGATGCGTCGCGGCAAGGCGCTGGTAGGCTACGGCCTGCAGCTTCGAGAAAAGCAAAAAGTTAAACGTATCTACTTCGTCCTTGAAGGGCAGTTCCGCAACTATTTCGAGCGCGCCGCCCGCATGAAGGGCATCACGGGTGAGAACCTCCTGTTCCTGCTCGAGCGCCGCCTCGATAACGCGGTCTACCGCGCGGGATTTTCGACTTCTCGCAGACAGGCCCGGCAGTTGGTGAACCACGGCCACGTCCAGGTCAATGGACGCAAGGTCGATATTCCCTCGTATCAAGTCAGGGCCGGCGAAATCATTGACATCAAAGAAGGCAGTCGCAAGAACCCGCACATTGAAGGTGCGTGGTCGACGGCTTCGGGTCGCGGGCGTCCTTCGTGGATTTCGCAGGGAGGCACGGAAATGTCAGCCCAGGTTAGCGGCTTGCCTTCGCGCGAAGACATCGATCGTTCAATTAACGAACAGCTCATCGTCGAGCTTTATAGTAAGTAATGAGACCCGCGGCTGTGGTTTAGTCACAGCTCGCGGATAACCGCATTTCTAAGGACCGGGACTTTAACGTTATGGCTATGGATCAAAATAATCTTTGGACCGGATTTCAGATGCCGCGCCGTCTGGCGGCCGATACCGAGACACTCACAGAACGCTACGGCAGATTTTCCGCTCAACCTTTTGAGCGTGGCTTCGGCACCACTGTTGGCAATTCACTGCGCCGCGCGCTGCTTTCCTCGATTGAAGGCGCCGCCGTTACAGCCGTGAAGATTGAGGGTGTTGAACATGAATTCTCATCGATCAAGGGCGTGGTCGAAGACGCTACCGACGTGATTCTGAATCTCAAGCAGGTGCCGTTTAAGTTGCACGGAAGCGAACCGAAGACGCTCAGGATTTCAAAGGAGTCTGCGGGAGAAGTTACTGCGGCCGACATTGAATCTGACGGGGGCGTCGAGATTCTGGACGACACTGTGCATATTGCAACCGTGAGTGAAGGCGGTTCGTTGAAGGTTGAAATGCGGTTGAAGCGCGGTCGCGGTTACGTTTCAGCCGATCGAAATTTCGATGAGGATTTGTCGCTCGGCTACATTCCGATCGACGCGGTCCACACGCCGGTTAAGAAAGTTAATTACACGGTTGAAGCAGCGCGCCTGGGCCAGAACACTGAATTCGACAAGCTGACAATTGAAGTGTGGACCGATGGATCGGTTAAGCCGGAAGATTCCATTGGTCTCGCCGCAAAATTGATCAAGGACCACATGTCCATCTTCATTAACTTTGAAGAGGACACTGACGACTTCGCTTATTCCAAGATCGAGCGCCCGCCTTTGCCACGCAACGATCAGCTTGATCGTTCGGTTGACGAACTCGAATTGTCGGTTCGTTCATACAACTGCCTGAAGAACGCGGATATTCGCACGTTGCGGGACCTGGTGCAGCGAAGCGAGCGCGAAATGCTGGCTACCAAGAATTTTGGCAAGAAGTCGCTGAACGAAATCAAGGAAATCCTTAACGGGATCGGCCTCGATTTTGGAATGGAATTTGACGAGCAGGGAAATCCGATTCCCGGCACCGGTGGTCGCGATGGCGCCGATCTGAGCGACTATGAAGGCGACGGAGACGAAGGCGACGAAGATTAGGTTTAGGTCGTTACCGACCAACAGGCAACTACTCAGATATTGAGTCAGGGTTTCTAGAGTCATGCGGCATCAAAAAGCACATCGTAAACTTGGTCGGACCAGCGAGCATCGCATGTCGATGCTTCGCAATCTGGCTGTCTCGCTCATCAATTCTCGTTCTGAGCGCATTGTGACAACTCTGCCAAAAGCCAAAGAGCTGAGACCTTTCGTAGAGCGCGCTATCACGCTCTCCCGCAAGGCCAGTAATCTTGAGGGTGAAGATACCGGCGCTCGCGCCCTGCACCTTCGCCGGCAAGCCGCAGGATTCTTCCATGCGGGCAACATGCAGATGTCTGTGCTGACCGGCAAGCGAGGCCAGGTGCGACCAGCACGCACTTCGGGCGTGGCAGCACTGAAGCGCCTGTTCGACGAGCTCGGAGAGCGTTACAAGGACCGGCCCGGCGGCTACACGCGAATTTTCAAGCTTGGTCGCAGAGCGGGTGATAACGCTGAGCTGGCGATAATCGAACTGGTTGATAACCCCGGCGAACTGGAAGCAATCGAAGCCGCGAAGAAGCGTAAACAGGCGACTACGAAGAAGAAGAAAACGGATACCAGGTCAGCAGGAAAAACCGCCACAGCCAAAAAGGAAGTTGAAGCGAAGAAGGCGGAGGCTAAAGCCCCTGAATCGGAAGAGGCAGACGAGAGCATGGAATCCGGCAGCGCTTCCGAGCCGGACGCTGACAAAGAGAGCTAGTGCTGATTCAAATCTTGATAACGCCGGGCCGCTGATATCCATAAGCACGCTCGGCAGGGAATGCCCCAATCGACCAAACCCGAGTCTTTTGGGGCTCACGCTTTGATAGAGAGTGTTATGGTCTCGTCAGCTAGCGCCAGAGGAACTGTAAAAAAGATGGATGATCGAGAAAACCCACAGGTCGAACTCGAAGTTCAACCAGAGGCGGACAACGCGGCCGAGCGTGGTCGCGGCCGGCGTCGTCGGGCGAAAGCTGCCGCCACCGACGCTTCCGTAAACATGGGGGAGTTGCGCGAGATCATTGAGTTGATCCGCGAAAACGATTTCACCGAGTTTGAGCTGGAACGCGAGGGATTCAGGGTCCGTTTCAGACGCGGCGTGGAGCCGGATACCGAAACGTCAATGAGTGCTACCCAGCAGGCAGCTGCTGCGACGTCCGAGGCGAATTTAGCGGCCGAGGCGGCTTCGACGCCAGGATCTCCGAGTCATCCTGGAGCAAAGGCCGAGACAGCAGCTTCCGAAGACCTGGGTCTTTACATTATTAACTCTCCGATCGTCGGCACTTTTTATCGAGCCGCATCTCCCAACACCGATTCGTTTGTGAAAATCGGAAGCCGCGTTGAAACTGAAACTGTTGTTTGCATCATTGAAGCGATGAAGTTGATGAACGAGATTCAGGCCGAAACGAGCGGCGAGGTGGCGAAGATTTACGTGGAGAATGGGCAACCGGTCGAATATGGCCAGCCATTGTTCGGAATCAAACAGTAAGCGTCTGGATTCCAACGTCCAATGTCCAAAGGCCCCAGGCGGGCTAACAGACGTTGGACGTTAGACTTTGGACTTTCGACAAGAAATGAAACCGGAGCTGAGAAAGTTTAAGAAGATACTAATCGCCAACCGCGGCGAGATCGCCTGCCGTATCATCTGGACTTGCAAGGAAATGGGTATCAAGACGGTCGCCGTCCACAGTGACGTCGATCGTGATTCGCTCCACGTTCGCTACGCCGACGAAGCCGCCTGCATAGGTCCCGCACCTTCCGCGCAGAGTTACCTGAACATTCCCGCAATTATCAGCACCGCCGAAATTTTCAACGTTGATGCGATACATCCTGGCTATGGCTTTCTCGCCGAGTCGTCCAAGTTTGCCGAGATTTGTGAAGCTTGCAACATCAAGTTCATTGGCCCACCTGCGAAAATGATCCGCTTGATGGGTGACAAGGTTGAGGCACGACGCGCGATGGCCGCGGCGGGCCTGCCCGTCCTTCCGGGAAGTCCAGATCCCGTGACGTCGGAGGACGAAGCCATAAGGCTGGCCCGCGAGATCGGATTTCCTGTCATCGTCAAAGCGTCGGCGGGCGGCGGCGGCCGCGGCATGCGCATCGTTCGCACCGAAGCCGAACTTGGCAAAGCGCTCGAAACTGCGTCTACGGAGGCGGCGGCTGCCTTCAAAGACGGCAGCGTTTATATCGAACGATATCTGGAAGCGCCACGTCACATCGAAATCCAGGTGCTGGCCGATGAACATGGCGACTGCATTCACCTGGGCGAGCGCGAGTGTTCCATCCAGAGGCGGCATCAGAAGTTGCTGGAGGAAGCGCCTTCGCCTGTCCTTTCGCCGGAATTGCGCAATCAGATGGGCGACGCTGCGGTAGCGGCCTGTAAGAAGTTGGGCTATGCGAGCGCGGGCACAATCGAATTTCTGCTCGACCAGGACAACAAGTTCTACTTCATGGAGATGAATACGCGCATTCAGGTGGAACATGCTGTCACTGAAATGGTGACGCTGGCTGACATTGTGCGGAATCAAATTCGGATTGCCGAAGGCGAGCCGCTCGGTTTCACGCAGGATGATCTGCTGATTGTCGGCCACGCGATCGAGTGTCGCATCAACGCCGAGAATCCGGAGACCTTTGCGCCATCACCTGGCAAGATTACCGCCTTCAATCTACCGGGCGGTCCGGGAGTCCGCGTCGATACGTATGTCTATTCCGGATATTCGGTTCCGCCGTTTTACGATTCGATGATCGCAAAGGTGATTGTGCACGCGCGCACGCGCGATCTGGCAATCGCGCGCATGAAACGCGCACTGGATGCAATGGTCATCGAAGGGATTAAGACGACCATTCCGCTCCATTTGAAGATCATGGATGATCCCAGTTTCAAGGCGGGCGATGTTTCTACTAATTTTATGGAGCATTTTCTGACGCAAAACGGCACAAAACCGGTGAAGAACCCGAGTGGGTCAGCCGCCCCGGCGAGTTAGTCGTGCGCGTTTGCCGTTTGCCAGCGAGATGCCTATAATATTCGACTTTTCCATGGCGAGTTGGCTTGTCTGAGAGGATAAAGAGATGTCATACGCAGTAATCAAAACCGGCGGCAAGCAGTTTGTCGTAAGCAAAGGCAACAAGATACGGGTGCCATCAATTGAGGCGGAGGCCGGTAAGTCGATTGAGATAGCCGCGCTTTTGACGGCGGGAGACGGCGCCGACGCGGTTGTTGGTGAAGCGACAGTCTCTGCGACGGTTGTTGATCATGGTCGCGGCGCCAAGATCGTGGTTTTCAAGAAGAAGCGTCGCAAGCAGTACAAGCGCAAACAGGGCCATCGTCAGGGCTACACGACCATAACGATAGATTCAATAGGATAAAGGATTGCCGATTGCCAATTGCCAATTTCCAATTGAGTTTCTTCAATCGGAAATCGGAAATCGCAAATCGCAAATGGACTTATGGCACACAAAAAGGGAGTTGGCTCGTCACGCAACGGCCGCGACTCGAATTCGCAACGGTTGGGACTCAAGAAATTTGGCGGCGAGAATGTCTTAGGTGGCAACATTCTGGCGCGACAGCGGGGCACCAAGTGGAAGCCGGGCAAGAACGTGGGCCGCGGAAAAGACGACACCCTCTTTGCACTAATTTCCGGCGTGGTCAAGTTTGAAGACAAAGGGCGCAGCGGAAAGTTTATCAGTGTCTACGAGCAGGAGCAGGCGTCTTCAGCATAGACCAGTGCAAACCAAACACCGCTATCACGCGACGCCTGAGCCAAGTCAACGACTGCGGCAACGGGCGTCGCTTTCAGTTTTGATGTTTATTGAATGTTTATTGATCGGGCAAAGATTCGGATTAAGGGTGGCCATGGGGGAAATGGGGTAACAGCATTTCGACGGGAGAAGTTTGTTCCTCGTGGTGGTCCATCAGGCGGCGAGGGCGGACGCGGGGGCGACGTTTGGATCGTGGCGGACTCCTCCCTCAACACGCTTCTGCACCTGCGCTATAACCCCGAACACATTGCCGAGCGCGGAAGACATGGAGAAGGGTCGAATCGTACCGGTCGCGAAGGGGAAGACCTCACCGTGCTAGTGCCGGTGGGCACACAGATCTTTGACAGTGTTACGGGAGAGCTTTTGCAGGACTTAACGTCCGACGGTTTTCGCTGGCGCGCAGCCAAAGGTGGACGCGGCGGGTTTGGTAATTCCCACTTTGCCACTTCAACCAATCGCGCTCCGCGTTACCACCAGAGCGGGAGCGAAGGTGAAGAATTGGAGTTGCAGCTCGAGCTGAAACTGCTGGCCGACGTCGGTCTGGTCGGATTTCCAAATGCCGGAAAATCTACGTTGATATCTACTGTTTCAGCGGCCAAGCCGAAGATCGCGGATTATCCATTCACAACGCTCGAGCCGCATCTGGGCGTCGTTGATCTTGGTGACTTTCGCACCTTTGTGATGGCTGACATACCCGGCTTGATTGAGGGCGCGCACACGGGAGCAGGACTGGGAGATCGTTTTCTGCGCCATATCGAGCGCACAAAGTTACTGCTCCATCTGGTTGATGTTTCATCCTTTTCGGGGCGTGAGCCGGTAGCCGATTATCTGGCGGTGAACCGTGAATTGCTGGCGTACAACCCGGCTCTGGCGGGCCGCCCCCAGATCGTGGTGGCGACAAAAATCGATGCGCTTGACGATCCTGGCCGACTCGAATCACTGAAACAGGTTGTAGCGGGTGAAGGTTTGCCATTCTTTGAAATCTCGTCGGTGACGAATAAGGGCACCCGCGAACTTGTTGCAGCTATCGCGGTCAAACTCGATGAGCTGACCGAGGCGGAGCGTCAGGCTGAACCAATTGAGTTAGCGTTGTAAGTAGGACAGACATTCTTGTCTGTCCTGATTTGAGTTTTTCAACGATGGACAGGCAAGAATGCCTGTCCTACCAGGATGCAAAAGCGGATAGCAATCTACGGCGGGACCTTCGACCCGGTCCATGCAGGCCATCTCGAAATTGCCCGGGCCGTTACGCAGCTGTTTGAGATAGACGAATTTCTGTTTGTTCCCGCGCGTCAGGCGCCGCATAAACAGGACGCGCAGGTTTCGTCGGCAATCGCTCGCTACGCGATGCTGGCCCTGGCTACGCAGGATGACGCGCGCTTTCGTGTTTCGACCGTCGAACTCGAAAGCGGGGCCACGCAGTACACCGTTGACACGCTGCAACAGTTTCGGGGGCAGCTTGAAGAGACTGCCGAACTTTTCTTTGTGATGGGCGCCGATTCGTGGATGGAGATTACGAGTTGGCGGGAATGGAAACGGTTGCTTGCGCTGAGTAATCACATTGTGGTGACCAGGCCCGGATATGATTTCTCTGCTGACCATGTTGGATCAACTGTGGCAGCGCGAGTCGCGGACGTGCGAGGGCAGGAAAGTCCGAGGATCAGTGGACTGGTTGAAACCGGCAAGCCGAAGATTTTTGTGACCGATGCCGTGATGCGCGACGTTTCGGCAACTGCCGTGCGACGGGCTGTCCGCGAAAACCGTGTTGGAGATTTAAGTAAACTAACAACGCCCGCGGTGGCGCAGTACATAACTAAATACAGGCTCTATAGAAATACGAATGAAGGATAATTCAACCGTCAAGGAACAATCATTGCAGCCCGCGATAAGCGGAACCCAACTGAAGCCGTTACCGAAGGAACCAGCTGGTGAGATTGACGACCGAATCTTAATGGCAGTTCACGCTGCCGCCGACAAGAAGGCGCTGGATATCGTCGTGCTCGATTTGCGGGAGATCGCATCGTTTACCGATCACTTTGTAATTGCCAGCGGCACTAATGAACGTCAGGTGAAGGCAATAGCCGATGGCGTGGTCGACACTTTGAAGAAGTCCGGCACTCCGGCCGCGCGTATCGAAGGATACAAAACGGCCGAGTGGATTCTGCTCGACTACGGTGATTTCGTGTTCCATGTGTTTGACGACAAAGCGCGGAAGTTTTACGACCTCGAGCGGCTCTGGCGTGAATCCAGACGCATCGAGCTGCCGGCTGATGTTGCGGGCGGCGAAAATGGTTCTTTGAGAACTGAATCGTGATTGAAGTGGTGGCTCGTTCGGAAGCGATGCGCGAGGCGGTCAGTGTCGCCGAGCGCGTTGCCGCGACCGACGCCAATGTTCTGGTGACGGGAGAATCAGGCGTTGGGAAAGACGTGCTCGCGTTTCACATTCACTCGAAGTCGAATCGCGCTGCGGGCGCGTTTGTAAAGATCGACTGCGCTACCTTGCCCTCAGGGCTGCTGGAAGCCGAGTTGTTTGGATACGAGCGCGGAGCGTTTACTGGCGCCAGCGAAGAAAAGCCGGGACGCCTCGAAGCTGCCCATCGCGGCACTTTGGTTCTCGACGAGATCGCATATCTTACGAACGATTCGCAGGCGAAGCTTCTGCGCGTAATCGAGATGCGAGAGTTTGAGCGCCTCGGGGGTCGGCGAACGATCAAAGTGGATGCGCGATTGATAGCGCTCACGAATGTCGACCTGGGCGAAGCGGTCAAGCGCCAGAATTTTCGCGAAGACCTGTATTACCGATTGAACGTCGTTCACATTCAAGTGCCGCCGTTGCGAGAACGCCGGGAAGACCTGACCGAGTTAGCTGGTGCGTTTGTCTCGTCCTACGCCAGCAAACACGGTCGCCGGGCCGCCAGTTTATCGCCGGAAGCGTTGGCGTTGCTGGCTGAATATGAATTTCCCGGGAATGTTCGCGAGTTGGCCAACACGATCGAAAGAGCGGTCATAGTTTCTACTGGTCAGCAAATCGAAATTGACGACTTGCCGGAATCCCTGCGAGCGGCGGCGCGGCAGCAACGGCGACTCAAGCAACCACAGTCGCTGGCTGAGGTCGAAGCGGAATACGTCGAAGAGATTTTAGCCGGAGTGAAAGGGAACAAGACAGAAGCCGCCCGCATACTCGGTATTAGTCGGAAGAACCTTTATGAGAAGCTGGCGCGGAAACGAAAGGATGAAGGATGAGCGACGAAGGCTGAAACGGAATGAAGCGGTCGCCGGCCGAATAGTCGGCGAGGCCTCGATTCATCCCTCATCCTTTCGCCTTAATCCTTCGGCACAATGCGCCTGCGAGTTATCTGGATGGGAAAGACGAAGGATGCGCATTTGCGGGCATTGTCCGATGACTATTTAAAACGCTTATCACGCTTCGCAAAATGCGAAATTGCCGAGTTTGGCGACAGTCGGAGCGGCGATAAAAAAGTGGACATCGCCAGAGATTCCAAGCGCATCTCAGACGGGCTGCATGAAGGTGCTGTAAACGTTCTTTTGGATCCCCGGGGAGTCGAGTGGAGTTCGGAGCAGCTGGCCGAAGAGATGCAACGCTGGCAGGACGGCGGGACGAAGGAAGTGACTTTCGTTGTTGGTGGTCCAAACGGTGTTTCGGCTGAATTGGCAGCGAGTGTGGACAGGCGATTGAGCCTCTCTCGCTTGACATTGACACACGAGATGGCGCGAGTCGTATTGCTAGAGCAGTTGTATCGCGCTTACACGATTATTCGCGGGTTGCCGTATCAGAAGTAATCGATTGACGCTTAACGATGGTATTTCAAGTAGGGTGGAGGAAACTAACGCACGATGGATAAGAGACGAGTAAGAGTTTTTCGCGACAAGCTAATGGACCGGCGGGAAAGCCTGGTTGGACAAGTACAACAAGCTGAACTCTACAGCCGCGAACGAGATGCCGAAGCCACTCAAGATCCAGCCGACATGGCGGCAAATGCCTATACCAAAGAACTATTGGTATCGATGTCTGACAACGATCGGCAAATGCTCAACCTGATCGACGAAGCTCTCGTGCGCATGGACGACAGCGGGTATGGTAAGTGTATTCGCTGTGGCCAGGCCGTGCCGGAGAAACGTCTGGAGGCAGTGCCCTGGGCGCGCCACTGTGTCAGTTGTCAGGAAATGCAGGAACGTGGTCTGCTGGTTGATGACGACGAATAGAAGTGTGTCGTGAAGTGATGACATAATGCGGCCTCCTGGGTTAAAGCTCGGGAGGCCGTTTTGATTTAAATTCGTCATAACCAGACACAGATAAGAACAGATTCTAAATCAAGATGAACCTTCGTCTCGTTGCTAACACGGCTTACGATTCAATCCTGGCGCTCGCGTACCCGCAGGCTTGCGCAGTGTGCGGCGGTGGCGTTGAGTCGCGCGCTTTGGGTGTCGCCTGCGCAAAATGCTGGAACCGAACTGAGATTTTTACTGGTGACGAGACCATTTGCTGGAAGTGTGGATTGCCTTCACTCGGGAGCGTGTGTGAGGCAAAACGCGAAGAGGTTCGTTGCCGGCGCTGCGATGCAGATCACTTCTTTGCGGCGAGGGCTTGCGGATCCTATGAGGGAGCGCTGCGCGCTACAATTCTTGCGCTCAAGCACAGCCCGAACGTATCGGCACATCTCCTCGATCTGTTGGTCGAAACTCGGCGGCGGCCTCCGCTCAATCAGTCGACGCGGATTATTCCTGTCCCCCTGCATCCTGAGCGGGAGAAAGTCAGAGGGTTCAATCAGGCAGCAACCATTGGCAGCGCGCTTTCCGTTGCTTGCCGGTTGCCTTTCGACGATGTCAGCCTGATTCGTTTGCGCCACACGGAACGCCACCGTGCTGGAATGGATGGGAAAGACCGGCGCGCAACTGTAGCGGACGCCTTTCAAGTTTCTTATCCGGCGCTGGTCGCCGGTGAGCGCATCCTTTTGGTCGATGACGTTTTCACCACCGGCGCGACCGCGTCGTCTTGTGCGAAAGTGCTGGTAACGGCGGGCGCAAGCAGCGTCTTTGTTCTTACCATCGCCCGACCTTTGCGAAACTACGAACATCGCAAGCATTAACCGTGACCCGCTTTGACAACCTGAGATCACCACGTTCGCGCACGCCAATACTTTCTCGTATCATGCTCCCATGAAAACTCTTTATCCCGCGATTGAGCCTTACGACACGGGCCGGCTCAAATTGTCGCCGGTGCACGAGCTTTATTACGAGCAGTGTGGCAATCCAAACGGTAAGCCTGCCGTGTTTTTGCATGGTGGTCCAGGCGGCGGCATATCCCCTGACTACCGCCGTTATTTCAATCCTGAGATCTATCGAGTTGTGCTCTTCGATCAGCGGGGCGCCGGGAAGAGTACTCCGCACGCGAGCATCGAAGAGAACACGACCTGGGATCTGGTGGCTGACATCGAACGTCTTCGTGAGCACTGCGGTATCGATCGCTGGCAAGTGTTTGGTGGTTCGTGGGGCAGCACGCTGGCGCTGACCTACTCGGAAACGCATCCGGAACCGGTCACGGAGTTGGTGCTGCGTGGAATCTTTCTTTGCCGCCCGCAGGAGATCCAATGGTTTTACCAGAAAGGCGCGGACGCTATTTTCCCGGACGTGTGGGAGGAGTATCTAAATGTCATACCGCAATCGGAGCGTGACGACATGGTCAGCGCTTACTACCGCAGGTTGACCAGCGATGATCTCGCCGTGCGAGTTGAAGCCGCTCGCGCCTGGAGCATTTGGGAAGGCAGCACATCAAAGTTGTTCTTTGATTCCGATTCCATCGAGAGATTTGCCGATCCGGAATTCGCGCTCGCCTTCGCGCGAATCGAGTGTCACTACTTCATGAACAACTCATTCTTCCCGACAGACAATTACCTGATCGAGAACGTGAGCAAGATTCAGCACATCCCATGTCGGATTGTGCAGGGACGTTACGACGTTGTTTGTCCGATGACGAGCGCCTGGGATCTTCATCGAGCCTGGCCGGAAGCTGAGCTCCGCATCATTCAAGATGCAGGGCACTCGATGAGCGAACCTGGAATTATTGACGCCCTGGTCGATGCCACCGACTTCTTTGGCGGCAGCAAACGCTGACAACCGCCGATTTCCGGCCTTTTCATGCGTCGAGCTTGTCACTACCCGAACCGCTCGCGTAATATCAGCCTTAGTATGACCGGCCGAGTCCTCGTGCTAAACGCATCGTTTGAACCAATCAATGTGTGCAATGAAAGGCGCGCAGTGGTAATGATCTTTAAAGGCGTGGCCCGGGTCGAAGAGCACAACGGTCATATGCTGCATTCGGCGAAGCTGACGATTCATGCGCCATCGGTGATCAGGTTAACTGAATACATCCATATTCCGTTTGAGCGGCGCTCGTTGTCTCGCAAGAACATTTTGCTGCGCGATCATTCCACCTGCCAGTATTGCGGACGACAGCATCCGCCATCGGAACTGACGCTGGACCACGTGCAACCACGGTCAAGGGGCGGCGAATCTTCCTGGGACAATCTGGTGGCCTGCTGCAAACGATGCAACCATCGAAAGGGGAGCCGGACTCCCGATGAATCCGGCATGCACCTGCTGCGGCGACCACGCGGTTTTTCGTTGCATGTAAATCGCCAAATCATGCGTTATCTGGGACGCGCCGATGAAACGTGGAGGAAATATCTCTTCTACGAATCAAACAACGGCAACTGAGTCGCCACCTGCTTGGCCAGTGTCATTTAACTGGTAGAATTAGAAACGAGGAATGTTATGACTGAAACAGTTTTTGCTATCGCAAATTTGGGCCCCACCGAGCTTTTAATTATTGCGGCGGTGGTGTTCCTGCTTTTTGGGGCGACCCGGTTGCCGCAGCTCGCGAAATCGCTGGGACAGAGCAAGCGCGCTTTTAAGGAAGGGCTCGACGAAGCTGAGCGAGACGCACAAAAGGAAGTGAAAGAAAAGAACGCCTGATCGGCAGCGCATCGAACCTCAGTGGTTCAGCGCCTTCTTACCGACCACCAGCGTAGCCTTCAGGGTCAGCGCAAACTCAGCCTCATGGCGCTCTTCGTTTATCAAGCGTCCAATTTCTGTAATGACGCGACTCTTTGCCTCCGGTGACAGAGACTCCAACCATATCGGCATAAGGAAATCGACGATTAGCGGACCGTTTAGAAATTTCTCCTCTGATTCGAAGTCGAATTCTTCGATGCGCGTCCAACTCGAAACCTCTTCAAGCCCAGCCTGCTCAGCCATCTCTTCCAGCGCAGCCGTTGAAGGCAAAGTGGAAATCAGCCGTTCGACGTCAGCCTCGTGGTCCAATAGTTCGCAGTTGTGCAGAGCCTCCCAGTAAATCGAAAAGAATTCACCAAAACTGGAAAACGTCGGCAACGCCAGGGCGACCATCGCGCCGGGCGCCGCGGTCCGCACCATATCACCGAGCATCTTTCCGACGCGCTTTATGTGGACCAGGGACGCATCACCCAGGACGAGGTCAAACTGATTGGCCGGCAACTCAGCTCTATCAATTGAGGCTGCGCGAAACTCAATTCCGTCCCTAACGACTACAGCCTTGGCGCGGGAGAGTTCAAGATACTCTTCGTTTTCATCGATACCCAGAAATTTCAGGTCGTCGCCCGCCCGTTCCTGGAGCGCGATGGCGTGACCACCGGTGCCGGACCCCAGGTAAAGCGCGCGGCCTTCTTTGGGTAGTTCCAGGTGCTCGTCAATCAACTCGGCGAAGCGTTCACCCCAGTCAGTGGCGACAAACAGTTCATGTAAGAATGCCAATTCCTTGTTCGTTTTAGCCATAGTGTTCAGTAGGACAGGCACTCCTGTCCGCCACCGGCGCTTCATTTAGGGCCAGCAGATAGAGAGAAAAGATTTTCGATATCTCATTTTCCATTTTCATTTGCCATCGCCGGCATTCATCACTTGGAAAGAACGACATGGAAAACGAGAACTGGTGAATTCAACTTTCAACTGCAACAGCGGAACCCATTCGCTCCAGCGGAGCGAAATGTTTATAGCTTGGCGCAGACGCTAAGATCCTCGCTCCGTAGGAGCGAAACCTGTCAGAGGAACTGCCGAGCCGGCAACAGATGTTGCGCTCCTACGGAGCGATGAGAAAAAAAAAGAATCATTGGCTATAAACATCTCGCCCCGCTGGGGCGAAGCGACGCCTGTTGCACTTCAAACGAACTTCAATTCACCACTGAGAAATGACAAATGGCAATGCTTACTCATCTTCCGTAAAGTATTTTCGCCCTCGCAGCGATTCAGGCAAGCATTCCATCTCATCCTTCGCTTTGGGATCGTTATGGACGTAGCGATACCCTTCGCCATAACCGGCGTGTTTCATCAACGGCGTCACGGCGTTGCGCAAATGCAACGGCACTGGTTCGCGCGCGGTTTCAGCGGCGTCAGCTACCGCCGCGTGGTACGCGCTCTTAACCGCGTTGGATTTCGGAGCGCGCGCCAGATAGATCGTCGCCTGCGAGAGCGGAAACAGTCCTTCCGGCAATCCGATTAACTGCACGATTTCCGCGGCCGCCGCTGCCTGGACCATGGCTTGCGGATCAGCAAGACCAATGTCTTCCGACGCGAGGATACAGAGTCGCCGCGCTATGAAGACTGGGTCGGCGCCGCCTTCAATTAATCGCGCCAGCCAGTAGAGCGCAGCGTTCACGTCCGAATTGCGCAGCGACTTGATCAGCGCCGAAGCGAGGTTGTAATGCTCTTCGCCGCCTTTGTCGTAAGCGTAGCGCGCCCGGCCGAGCGCTTCAATCATCGTTTCATCGGTGAGGAGTCGCGTGCCGCTGTCGTCTGGAAGTGTGGATTCCGCCGCGGCCTCAAGTGCCGCCAGGGCCACGCGCGCATCGCCGCCCGCCGAAGAGGCCACTCGTTCCAGCACGCTGTCAGAAATTTCTGGGTTAAGCGACGCGAGTCCTCGTTCAGCGTCCGTCAGAGCGTGGTTGAGAATGACTTTCACGTCATCCTGAGTGAGTGGATGTAAAACCAGGACACGGCAACGCGAAAGCAAAGCAGCGTTGACCTCAAACGACGGATTCTCGGTAGTTGCTCCAATCAGCGTCACTGTCCCATCCTCTACCGCGTGCAGCAGCGCGTCCTGCTGTCCTTTATTGAAGCGGTGAATTTCGTCGATGAAAAGGATGGTGCGTTTGCCGTATTGTCGCTCATGTCGCGCCTGCGTAATCGCGGCGCGAAGATCCTTTACTCCGGAAAACACTGCGGACAGCGCGACGAAGCGGGCCTCGGCTTTTTCGGCAAGGAGAGCAGCGAGAGTTGTCTTGCCAGTCCCGGGTGCGCCCCAAAGAATTAGCGAGGGAAGGTTGCCCCCGCCGTCGATCAGCCGGCGCAGGATTCGCCCTTCGCCAACAAGGTGACTCTGGCCCACAAATTCCGCGAGCGAACGCGGCCGCATACGCTCGGCGAGCGGCGACGAGCCGTCAGCCGGATTGGCACCCGCCGATTTGCTAAACAGATCTCCTGTGGTTGAATACGCCATTGCGAAAAAGGATAGAGGATTATCGCTGAAAGTGAGGCTGCGCGCGACTTTGCACCCCAATCCGAATTACCGGGGAAAGAGTGAAATCTTAGAGGGAACGCCACTCAACGGATGTTCGTATATTCAGCCGAGCCCAAATAACCGCCTAAATGGAAGGCCCCATTAAACCAAGGGCGGTAGAACACGGGAGTTGAAGAAATGAAAGACGCAACAGACATTCTAAGAATCGTCGGAATCATACTTTTAGGTATTTTTGTTTTCGCAGTCGGTATACCAATCGTATTGACCGCCGCCGGCATAACGCTCGGCATCATCAAGATCCTGTTCGGCATCGCGGTGCTGGTTATCAAACTGGCCGTGGTGATTGCCATAGCCTACTTGCTGCTCGTCGGCATCCGCGCGCTGCTACGCTAGTTCCCCCCATACGGCCTGGTCGGTTCGTTACCAGCCATCTGCCAGGAAAGGCGAACGCCCCTGAAGTTCAGGGGCGTTTCTTTTTTTGAAAATCCTCGACCCACCATCGTTTTCCGTCGAGGACGATTAAAGAGCGCCTGACGTGTGGCCGCTGTTTAGGCCGAAGGCTTCTGGCCCTTTTTCAGTTCGTCCAGCTCTTTTTGCGTTCTCTCGATCAATCTCTTGAAATCGCCAGCGCGCCGCGGGTTGTCCGTTTGCCTGGCCGCCACTTTCTTCAAGGCATCGAGATGCGCAGTCTTTAGGGCGTGATCGGCGGGGACTTCAACGTCCGGTTTGACGCCGGTCCCTTCCCAGTTGGTCTTGCTGATTGGGTTTATTGCCCGGCCGGTCGGAACGAACATTCCGAAGTGCTCTGTTATGCGAAACATGCCGCCCGGATTTGCGCCGCCACCTGTAACTTCGCCAACAATGGTCGCCCGCTTCAGATTCTTTAAGTTGTAAGAGAATTCCTCGGCCGCTGAGAAAGTCCGGTTGCTGGTTAGGACGTAAATGTCCTTATCCGCAAATCGTTTTCCGATCACTTTTTCTTTAGTCCAAAAGTCTACCGTGCGATTGCCTTCGCGCCAATAAAGACTGTTCAGATGCACGGGCTTTTCTCCGAAAAGATAGGATGAGATTAGCGCGACCATTTCCGGACTTCCTCCGCCGTTGCGCCGCAGATCGATAATCAACGCCTCGGTGTTCCCAAGGAAATTCATCGCCGCGGCAATGGTGTCTTCGGCCCCGGAGGGATCATTGAACCCGCGCAGACTGAGATAACCTACATTGCCTTCCAGACGTTCGACTTTTTCAAAACCAAAGTTGCCCCACACGTTCATAAGACGAAAGCGTTCGCGCTCTTCGGCGGTTGGTTCCTGGCGGTTCTGGCGGACGGGAATCGGTTCGTGAGAATGCCTTACGCGGAGGTGCTTATCATGACTCACTTCCTGCAGGTGTTTGGTCAGCGCTTCAGCAAATGCTCTGGCGCTTGTGATCTGGTCATACTCTTTCTTGGCCACTCGGTCGCGAATCGCCTGCTCCATCTTCTTCGCAACGTCGGGAAACACATAGGAATCGTTCAACTGTTTTAAGCTGCCATCGATGACAGCAGCGCGGGTCGCCGCATCAATCGTGCCGTCCGGTTCGTCGGGTGGACCACCCTGGGCGATTACGCCCTGCGGGCTCAAGGCCAGGATCGCCGCGCCTGCGAGGGCCAGGAGTAAGTTTCTGCCAAAGTTCTTCATGTCATGCCTCCATTTTGTGCATTTACTAATTCGTGATTGGAATGGGTGATATTTCGCCGTCAGAGTGGTCTAACGACGTACAAGGCCTTCAAGCAAAAGATCCGCTATGCGCTCAACCTTCGCCGCAATCTCTTTCCGGTCGCCCAACTCCTTGACGCTCAGGCTGTAAGGCAGCAGGGAATTCGTAGCGAGCAATAATGTTTGCGCAGTTGCAAGAGGCACCTTTAGTTCAAATACTTTCTGTTGCCTGCCCTCGTCCAGAACGCGCGCGAAGACCGCGGCCTCATCATCGAAATGGTTCTCTCTGCGAGCCAACAGATTTGCTCTCAATTCCGCCAGTAGGTCGTTAATGCTCTCGGGGTAATGCTGCACGCTGTCGAAACGCGTAAGCACGCGGGCGATCAGCATTGCCCGCAACTTAGCCACAGGCTTCGCGTTCGAGTCGGCAATCTCATTGAGTTGAACTAACAGGCGCTGGACAATGCGGTCGATATGAGCGAGCGCGACCTCTGCTTTGCTGCTGAAATGAAGGTAGACGGTGCCTTTGCCAATCCCCACTTCCAGGGCAATGTCTTCCACCTTCATTCTCTTATAGCCGTTGCGCTCCAGCAGCCGATCGACGGCATCGAGTATCGACTCGCGAATTTCCTGGCGAACCGTTTCATTTCTTAACATTTTCCTGCGTGGCGCTGACTCGATTTGCATTCTGGTCATTTAACGCAGGGATTTTGATTAAGTTCCCGAAAAGACTTGCGGAGTTTGCGAGCGCCGCTGAGGCCCAGCTACTAACGAGCTAGGCGCGTCCTTAGGTCGCTGTGGACAAGAGTGGAAGGTAGCTCTGAGCGCCAACGGCGCGAAATGTAAAAGCCCAGGCCAACGGCCTGGGTGATGGTGGAGGCACATTCTCTGAGCGCTGAAGGCGCACAATCGGAATCGTGTGCACGGCTGCACCGGCATCAGTAACAGCATTTCGCGCTTTCAGCGCTCGCACGTTAGCTCTCGACGAAGTCCTGGGCTGCTGGCCCAGGCTCTTACATTTCGCGCCGTTGGCGCTTCAAGTTAGGACCATGTGATGGGCTAGACGTTGAAGCGGAAATTGACCACGTCGCCTTCCTGCATGAGGTAGTCTTTGCCTTCCAGTCTGGCAAGTCCTTGTTCGCGGGCAGCGACAGTGGTACCAGTCTTCAGCAGATCTTCATAACCAACGATTTCCGCGCGGATGAAACCTCTTTCGATATCCGAATGAATCGTACCGGCCGCTTGTTGGGCGCGCGTGCCCTGGGGAATGGTCCAGGCCCGCACCTCTTTTTCGCCGGCGGTCAAAAACGACATCAGACCCAGCAAGTGATACGCGCTCTTGATTAATCGATCGACGCCGCTACCCGAAACGCCGAGGCTCTGCAAATAGTCGCCTCGTTCTTCAGGCGACAGCGAGACCAATTCAGCTTCGAGCTGCGCGCAGATTATCAGGCATTCTGCTGCTTCTCGCTCGGCTATCGTTTGCACCGCCTGAACGTGTGCGTTCGCCGTAGGATTGGCGAGCGTGGCCTCATCAACATTCGCCGCGTAGATCGTCGGCTTCATCGTGAGCAGGAAGAAGTCGCGGGCAACGGCGCGCTCGTCGTCAGTAAGCGAGACAGTTCGGGCAGACTTGCCCTGTTCGAGCGCGGGCAACAACTTTTCGAGGACAGCCAGTTCAGCGCGCGCATTCTTGTCGCCGCCCTTGATGTTCTTCTGCGCCTTGTCACGCCGCCGTTCGGCTGTCGCTAAATCCGAGAGGGCCAATTCAATCTGGATCGTCTCGATGTCGCGTGCGGGATCGACGGATCCTTCGACATGAATAATTCCTTCGTCCTCAAAACAACGAACCACCTGGACCACCGTATCCGTTTCGCGAATGTTCGCCAGAAACTGATTGCCCAAACCTTCACCCTTGGACGCTCCGCGAACGAGTCCTGCGATGTCGAGAAACTCCACCGTGGCGGGCACGATGACGGTAGTTTTCACCAACTTTGCCAGCGGCTCGAGTCGTTCATCGGGCACGGCCACCACGCCCACGTTGGGCTCGATTGTGGCGAATGGATAATTGGCCGCGAGTGCCGCCGTCTGCGCGGTGAGCGCATTAAAAAGAGTAGACTTGCCGACGTTTGGCAAGCCCACTATACCTGCACGTAACATTTGTTTTTTGCCCCTCGACTTTGAAACTAACCGATTATTTTGAACCACGCAAACTTGACTGACTGTTAGGCTCACGCAGTTCGCGTATAATCCCGGAGAATTAATTGAGGTCTTAAGAACAAGAGAAAAGGACCAGACGGGTAGGCGGGCGTTAACAGGTAACCTTCCGTCATTCGTTGCGTGATTATTTCACTCGCGCTGGTGGTGCTGGTGACTGCCGGCGGCACATTGGCCAGTTATCTTTACGACGAAGACGCCGCTTTCGCTGCCCGGCTCTGCAGCGGAGTTTGCGTCGGACTCACTGCGCTCGGACTCGTCACCTTCGTTTTTGCATCCTTCCTCGGTCTGACGCCACTAGCAATCCTGCTGTCGACGCTCGTCGTAGTGATCCTGCCGTCTTTCATGGTTTTGAAAAACGGGCGTCGACGCCGCGGCGTGCAACAGGATTTGCGGGTGACGTCTCGTGCGTTTCGGGATGTTGTTTACGATCCGGCCAGCCTGCCGATTGGCTACATCGTTTTTTACGTCATCGTTGGCGTAGTGTTTTGGCTAGTGTTTCAACGCGCGATGATCGTGGCGCCGGAAGGCATCTACACGGGTGTACTAAACAATTTCGGCGATCTTCCTTTTCACATCAGCGTCATCACCAGTTTTGCCTTCGGGAATAATTTCCAGCCGGAAGACCCGACTTACGCGGGCGTGCGATTCACGTATCCATTTCTCACGGACTTCGTTTCCGCGATCTTTGTTCGTTGCGGGGCTGATTTGCGTCAGGCGATGTTTAGCGAAAATTTCCTGGTTGCGCTTGCCTTTGTTGGTTTGCTGCATCGCTGGGCGCAGGTGATGCTTCGGGATCGATTGGCCGCGCTCATCACTCCTTTGCTCGTAATTCTGAACGGCGGTTTCGGGTTGATTTTTCTGTGGCGTCGGGCCAACGAACATCTGGGAGACTTCGCCGGCTTCGTCCAAAGTTTGCCGCCATCGTTTACCGTAATTCCTGACACGACCTGGCGCTGGGGAAACGCGGTTTCGACGTTACTCATTCCTCAACGCGGATTTTTGCTGGGACTACCGCTGGCCGTGATTATTTTTACGCAATGGTGGCTGTCTCAGGAAGGCAAAACGCAAAAGGAAAAAGGAAAGAGTGAGGACGCAAGCAAGAAACTACGAAAGAAGTCCGGGCTCAAGAAAAACAAGCAGCAGAAAATCAAAGGTAACGAACCAGCGCTGGTATCTGCAGGCGTCTCCCCGCCTTTTCCTTTTTCCTTCTTCCTTTTGACATCGGATACTTCTTCAGACGTGCGCCGCATGATCGCGGCCGGGTTCATCGCGGGACTCTTGCCGTTGGTCCATGCTCACAGTTTCGTCGTAGTCATGATGGTGGCGGGATGTATTGCCCTCGGAACTAACTGGCGTTCGTGGCTGGCAATTGCCATCGGCGCTATACCTTTGATCATGATCACCGTCTACAGCTATCCGCAGTTTCTCCGTCTTAATCAAAACATAGCGGTTGTTTGTATCGCAGTGATTGGCGCACTGGTCGCCTGGATTCTCTTGCCGCGGCCTCAACTTATTCGCTGGAGCGCGTTCTTCGTTGTTGTTCTCCTGATCGCCTTGCCGCAGATGTGGTGGTCCACGCACAACAGCGCGGTCGATTCCAGCAAGTTTTTTGCGTGGCAGTTTGGGTGGGACCGCGGCAAGGAAAGTGCGTTTGCTTTCTGGCTTAAGAATACGGGCTTGTTTATTCCGCTCACAGTCGCTGCTATCTTCTGGCGTAGCCAGAAAGAGTTTCTTGTCTCGCGACGTGTCGTATTATTTCTCGCGCCATTCAGCCTGTGTTTCATAATTCCTAACGCGGTGAAAATGGCGCCCTGGATTTGGGATAACATAAAAGTACTGTTTTACTGGTGGCTGGCCGCCGCGCCCCTGGTGGCGATTCTACTGGCCCGTTTGTGGCAGAAGGGTGGATTAAACAAAGCCCTCGCGGCGGTTTTGTTCGCTTGCGTGATCACTGCGGGGGCACTGGACGTGGCCGCAATCGTGTGGCGGTCAAGCAGGTATCAGGTGTTTGATTCGGCCGGAGTTGAGTTTGCTGAAGTCGTAAAACAAAAAACCGCTCCCAGATCGCTGGTGATGCATGCGCCGGTTCACAATCATCCTGTTTTTCTTACCGGCAGAAGATCTCTGATGGGTTATCCGGGACATATCTGGACGCATGGCCTGGACTACGTTCAAAGAGAATCTGAAATAAAGAGAATGTATGCCGGTACGCCAGAGGCGGCGGCGCTGCTGCAAAAATATAAGATCGAGTATGTTGTGGTTAGTCCGCTGGAACGCAGCATCATGGTGGTTAACGAACAGTTCTTCGCCAAATTTGAAATCGTAGGAGACGTAGGTGAGTACCGCCTCTACAAGATCGAGCATAAGTAAAAACGGCGTGGGCGATCCGTTATCGCCGGAAGCGGTTGCCGGCTCTGACATCTCAAGATCAACCTGGCTGATAGCCTGCCTGGCGATCCTGGGCGTGGCTGCGTTTCTTCGTTTTTACGATCTGGATTTGGTGCCCCTTCATCATGACGAAGGCGTAAACGGCAACTTCCTGGTTAGGCTCGTGCGCGAAGGTCATTACCGCTACGATCCTGGTAACTACCATGGCCCGACCATTTATTACTTCGCAGCGCTGTTCCCTCGTCTGCTTCGGGCCTTGCTTGGTCCAACGGCACAGAATAAGTATGGACTAACTACCGAAGCAATCCGGTTTGTGCCAGCGATATTTGGACTGGGAACTGTTGGCCTGGCGCTGGCACTGCGCCGGAATCTTGGAACCATTGCCGCCCTGGCCGCCGCTGCCCTGCTCGCGATTTCTCCCGGCGCAGTCTACCTGTCGCGCTACTTTATTCACGAAACTCTCTTCGTCTTCTTCACGCTGGCAATAGTAGTCGCCTTCATACGGTATTACGAAAGCTCGCACCCGGTTTATTTATTGCTCGCCGCGGTGTCAGCAGCGCTTCTTTTCGCGACCAAAGAGACTGCGATAATTTCGGCGGCGGTCCTGGTGATAGCCCTCTTCTGCACCTTTGTTTATCGCGCCTTTCAGCGGTTACTGGGAATTACAGACGCGGCGCCGGCGCCAACCGCGCCCGGGAAAAAGAAACGCCGCAACTCGAAACCTCCCAGTCGATGGGGAATGGGCGGTTGGGGAATGTTTGTCGAGCGAGCCGGTGGCCTGGAAAAAATCACCCTCTGGCTTGCGCTGTCCGTCGGAGTCTTCCTGATAGTTTATTTTCTCTTCTATTCATCCTTCCTTACGAACTGGCCGCAAGGCGTGGTCGATTCAGTAAAGACCTTTCAGTTTTGGACCAAGACAGGCGAGACGGCGCATATTCATCCGTTCCTGACTTACGTTTGGTGGTTAATGCTGCAGGAGTCGCCGGTGCTGCTCCTGGGAATAGTCGGCGCAGTCGTTGTTCTGCTCCGGCCGTCAAAGCCGGTCAGCCTATTTGTCGCCTTCTGGGCCTTTGGTCTCATGGCCGCTTACTCGCTGATTAAATACAAGACGCCGTGGTTGGCATTGAACTTCGTCGTGCCGCTGGCGCTGGTCAGCGGGGTTGCGGTTGAGTGGCTCTACAATCAGCTAGCGGAGTGGCAACTGAATCCAGGTCAGCGCGGCTTCGCAGTCATTGTGGTTCTGCTCGTCCTGCTTGGGCCGATGCCTTTTTTAGCCGGGCGATTTGAGCGGCTCATGCGTGAAGAGGATTTACTAAAGCCAGAGGCCTTCAAGAACGCATTAAGAGAGAATCCTCGCTGGAAGACGCTAATACCGGGTTATCAAACGCTAGATCTCAATTTCATCAACTACGATAACGACGACCGTTATTATGTTTACGTCTATGCGCACACACGCCGGGAAACGCTCGCCCTGATCGATCAGATCAATCAGCTGGCCCAACGCACGCGTCAGGGAAGTCAGATGGGCATCACGATCGTTTCACCCGATTATTGGCCGCTACCATGGTACCTGCGAGATTACAATCGCGTTGGTTATCACGGTCGAATAAGTCCTTCGACTGAACCCGTAATTCTTGCGTCAGTCGGGCAGGCCGAAGAGGTCCAAACCACTTACGGCGACCGTTACCATCAGATTCATTCCGGTTTCAATCTCGTCGGCAGTTTTCCTTTAAGACCCGGAGTGGATCTACTCCTCTACACACGCCGCGAACTCGTCCCTTAGTTCCTCCTACTTCTCAAGTTCTAAACCCTGGTCATGCAACGAGGTGGTCCAAACGGTCCTCGTGTCCATGGTCACCTCAGCACTGTTTAAACCGATTTTCTTGTGATTTGGTTTTCATTCGATTGACAAAGTTTAGCGACGACTTGCGGCTAATCCTTACTCAAGAATTTCTCAACCAGTGCCATCTAGAGTCTGCCTACCGTTACGAATGTTCAGGCAGGCTTGATTCCCCCGCAAGTCTCTCGGGTAATTGAGCCCCCAGTCGCCCGTCACCGTGGCAAGCAACAGGAGAATGAGAATGAAACCGCGACGATTAATAACGTTTCGAATGTCCTTAACCTGTGCCTTCGTGGCGGTCTTGCTGGCTTCGACGTTATTCGTTTCTTCTGCCGAGCAACCGAAACAGATCGAGGTGGTGCCGCAGGAGTTGGACGTTCGCGTCGCTGGTGGAGTACTCAAAGGTGGTCAGTTAACCGCGCCCGATCAATCTGAGAATGCGGGCCAACAAAGCGGCGCCCAGTCTCTGGTTCGAACGCGGAACGCCGAGGCGTCTCAAGTAAAGGCCCTGCAATCACTCGAGCGCCTTGCAGGTTCAAAGCTGAGCATCGAATACAACCGCCTCACCGGAACCCCGCGACACATGTTTGCGCGCTCCGGTTATCTCTCGCCACAGCGCACTGACGTTCCCGAAAAAATCGCCCGCGACTTCATCAGCCACTGGCAGGGGGTTTTCCGTTTCACCGAGCACGACGTAACCAGTCTGAAACTAAGAAGCCGTGCCACGCTCCCGGATCTGGGAACCACTGTTTTGCTTTTTGAGCAACGCGTTGATGGAGTGCCGGTTTACAAAGGCGAGGTAATGGTCAACGTAAATCGCGCGGGCCAGGTGATCAATGTTGGTGGAGACAGCTACCCGCAGCTCAAAGTCGCCAATTCAGTTTCGTTGACGCCCGCGCAGGCGATTGTCGCCGCGACTAAGTCGCTCGGTTTTGAGGGTTTCGTCCCTCAACAGCAGGGCACAAAGAAAGTGGCACGCACTTTTGGAGACCTCCCGGCGGAACTGATTGACGCACCGCGCTTCAGCGGCGGCGACGTCTCCTCAGACGACATCGTTGTCACTCATGTGATTTTCCCCATGGGTGACCATGGACGTCATGCCTACAATTTCGTTCTGACCACTCCGCGTTTTCGCGGCATCATGTGGAACAACATCGTCGATGCGCAAACGGGCGAAGTGCTGAGGCGCACCAGCCTGACTGCTTTCCAGGCCGGCGGTGGTCCAGTCACTAGTCGCCGAGCAACCTTCCGTCCGGACGTCCAGAATTTTGTCGAAGATCAGACCGCCAGTACCGCCTCCGGTAAGGTCTTCGACGGCATGCCGACAGCGCTCTCAGGCCGTCGCACCTGCAGCGGCAACCTCCCCGGACGACCATGTAACGGCGCCGCCGGCACGGGCGGAACGCTGGGACCGGGTTATGGCAGATCTACTGCGCCGGGCGATCGGCCTGACTATCAGGCGAATGAAAACGAATTGGATCGCAACAACGGACGCGGGTTCAAGGAGAGCTTAGTAAAGGCACGTGTCGAAAGTCCGTATTCGGATGTTGGCGGTCCGCTCATCTCCCAAATTTTTAATACACCCTACGGCCAGGTGCTGCGTGGGTTTCCTGACGCGACAAATCCCACTTCGCAGAGATATGGATCGCGATTCGGATGGTTCTATCTGCCGACGGGCACAGGCGGCACTGAGATTGCCGAGGCTGATAACAATCGCGCCAGCACGCGGGCTTATAAATACGAGATGCCGCCCGAAGCAGTGACCCGTAATCTGGCAGCGAATTCGCCGGTCGCCGACAAGAGCCAACCATTCTCCGCAGACCTGACCCCCTTATCCTCCAGCGTAACGCTTCGCGACGGCCGCGTCCTGTCTTCCGTCTTTCAGTCGCGCTACACCGAAGGCAACAACGTGCTCGTTGCGGACGATCGTTTCAACGACGATGAGACGACGACGGGCGTTAGAGGCTACAGCGCTAATCGGCAGTTCACCGCTGGTTATTTTGATTTTCTTAATGGCTATGAATATGGCGGGGCTGACGCCAAAAGCGCCATTCCGGGAACGATGGGCCTGGTGGCCTGCACGGTGATCAATCTCTGCGAAGTTTATGTCTACCCGCCGCCGACCGAGCAGGATGTCTATCCAGGCGCGATGACGCTCTTCTATTACAACAACATCCTTCACGATTATCTCTACAGCGTCGGTTTCACCGAAACGACGTGGAACTTCCAGCAGGACAATTTCGGTTTGGGTGGCGCGGGACAAGATGCGCTCAGCGGACAGGTGCAGGACGGCTCGGGCACTGACAATGCCAACATGAGCACGCCAAACGACGGCTCGCCTCCACGCATGCAAATGTTTCTGTTCACCGAAAGCGGCTTCCGTCGTGCTGACGGAGATTTTGATTTCGATGTGGTGGCCCATGAGTTTTATCACGGCGTTTCCAATCGCTCCGCAGGCAAGGGAACTGCAGATTGCCTGGGAACACCGCTCGTCGGCGAATCGGGCGGCCAGGGCGAAGGATGGTCGGACTATATCGCCTGTTCGATGACGGACGACGACGCTACCGGCGAATTTGTCACCGGCGAATTCGACATCGGTATCAGGCGTTTGCCCAACACAAACTATCGCTGGTCCTACGGCTCGCTTAACGGCAACGGACTTAACCGACGCGATCAAGGATTGCCTGATCCGGATCCGGGAGCGATTCCGTTTGAAGTTCACGACGTCGGCGAAGTTTTCACGGCGATGCTGTGGGACATGCGCGAGCTCATGATCATGAAGGACCCGAATGGCGTTTTCTTCGACGGCACACGACGTCTGGCCACTGTGGCATTGCCGACCAATGCCGAGTTCTACATTGGACCGCGCCGCGTCCGTTCGAGAGATCTAAAGCATCCGATCGACTATCGCCCCGAATTTAACACCACGGTTTTGGGTGCAACTATCAGTGGTGGCCCCACACCTCCGGGCGGAATCACACCTCCGGAAGCGACCCAAACTCAGGTGCCTTCGATCAAAGCCGACGAACACATCATTCGTCCCGGCTTGCTGGCGGCCGAAATTCAAAGCAACGGAAATCGCAATGGCGGACTGGCTACTGCGGTGGCAAACGGCGCTCGGCTCGCCGACACTTTGGTCTTGAGAGGACTGCAGCTGTCTCCTTGTAATCCTTCAATCGTTGCCACGCGCGATTCCATTCTGCTCGCCGATGAAGAACTAACGGGCGGCGAAAATCGGGCCATCATCTGGCGCGCTTTTGCGAGTCATGGCGTCGGCACCAACGCGACTTCGAGCGATGCTCAGGGTAGTGCCAACGTGGTCGTCGAGGACTTTACCGTGCCCGCCGCGGTAACCGCTTGTGAGCAACTTGGCCCTCTGGCCGCACCAGGCTTCGCTTTGGCCAACACGGCAGCTAATCGCATCACAGTTACGATTAACGGCGGCGTTCCGGTAGTCGGAGCAGCTCAGTACACCATCACCCGTTCCTTCAAAGCTGAAGGACCATTCACCAAGATCGCTGAGATTCCCGCATCGCAGACTACTTATCAGGATGAAAATCTGTCGGGAGGTCAAACGTATTTTTACCAGGTGCGCGCGAGTCGCGACACGGACACGATTTGCGTATCGACAGCCAACACGTTAAGCATTGCGGTGACCAACGGTATTACCATCACCCCACCGCCAACTTTCTTCGGCGCCGATGCGGTTGCCGATCCTCAAACTGGAACCACGCTCGTCGTGAAATGGAACCCGGCGATCACGCCAAACCCAGCCGGTGATGCGTTCACTATTTGCGCCGACTGCGTTTACGACGTCTATCGAGTTGAGCAGGTCGAGCCAGGCGATGGAACTCAGGAGCCGACTTTCACTCCGTCGGACGCAAACCGGATCGCTCAGGGTATTACGGGTAACGAATACACGGACAGCGTGCGGCAGTTGGGCCAGATTTATTACTACATCGTGCAGGCGCGTAACACCGCCGGCAAGAAAGACACGAATGACGCCGGAAATCGCCAGGTCCGATACAACATCCCGACGATAACGTCGTTCAAGTCCTTGGCGCCTTTTCCGTTGGAAACTTATGAATCAGCTTCGGCCGACGGGCGCTTTCAACCTCCGCTTCAGGAGGCGGGGAACGATCCGAAAGAGGACCAACCTGTGTGGCAGCGCGTTACCAACGTGCCGCTGCCCGCAAACGCCACTTCGGCTACGATGTATGCACCGGACTTCGATCCTGGCTCCGACGGCGCCAGCAGCGATATCTCCACCGTCATTGGACCACTAGCGCTAACCGCTACGTCCATCATGGATTTCGATCACTTCTTCTCTGCTGAAGCCAGATTCGATGGCGGAGTTTTGGAAATCGCCAAAGGCGGTCCGAACTTCAATTCAACGCCATATCCCGACAATGTCACCACCTTCGATCTCGGCAACTATATTGTCGAAGGACTCTATAACTCGAAGCTCGACGGCGATCTGCTGGGAGCGCCCGGCACCGCTTTGCTTGGCCGGCGCGCATATTCAGGGATTAAGGGCCTGCACCACGTCCGCGTCGCTCTGGGCGAATTCGCGTCCGGCGGTGACAACAATCAGGAAGGCCTGTCGATCTATATTCGCTTCCGAATGTCTTCCGATGTTGGCACTACCAACGGCGCGGAAGCCGGCTGGTATGTGGACAACGTGGTGGTTCATGATCTCGGCACCGATACCACGCCGACGCCAACTCCGACACCGACACCAACGGTTTCGCCAACGCCAACTCCGACACCGACTGTAACACCCACGCCAACTCCAACGCCGACGCCGAATCCGTCACCGACGCCTTTGCCGACTTCGATCGTGCAATTCAGTTCAACTCTGTACGCAACGACGGAGGCGTGTTCACACGTAAACGTGCAAGTCATTCGCTCCGGGACGACCGCCGGGCGTGTCACAGTAGATCTGATAAGTGTCGACGGAACGGCGAAGCAAAAGGGGGACTACACCAACGCCGTCAGTCGCCTTACGTTCGAACCGGGGGTGACGCAAAAGGTTGTGCCGGTGCTCACCTGTGAAGACTCCTACAGCGAAGGGCCTGAGTCGTTCACGCTCACGTTGTCGAACCCGACTGGCGGTTCAACGCTGGGCGGCGCATCAACGACGACTGTCCAAATTGCCGACGATGCAAGCGAGACCGCGGCGAATCCAATCGACGACCCGCGCATTTTCGCTTGTCAGCACTACCACGATTTCCTGGCTCGTCCATCCGACCCATCAGGCGAGGATTTCTGGACAAACGAGACAGCCAGTTGCGGCACCAATGCGAGCTGCATTGATGGAAAGCGCGTCCACGTTTCGGCGGCATTCTTCTTCTCAATCGAGTTTCAACAGACTGGCTACTTTGTGATCCGCGCGCAGAAGGCTGCCTTCGGCAGTGATAAGAGCAACCCGCGCTACGCGGTGTTCCTCAGGGACCAGCGCCAGATCGGAGAGGGCGTTGTATTCGGGCAGCCGGGGGCCGATCAATTGCTGGAGCAGAACAAACAGAAATACCTGGATGAGTTTGTGTCGGGAACTGACTTTGTCACGCAGTTTCCGCAGGGTTCGACCGCGGCGTTTTATGTAGACAAGCTGTTTACAAACGCAGGCGCGACGCCGACGACAGCGGAAAGAAACGCCGCAATCACAGCCTACGGGAGCGGCGATCAGGCTGGGCGGATTGCCGCGTTCCGCAATGTTGTGGATAGCGATGCGGTCTTCCTAAAACTCTACAACCCAGCCTTCGTCCTGGCGCAGTACTACGGCTATCTCAGACGCAATCCTGACGATGCGCCGGACAATAACTTCTCTGGCTACGATTTCTGGCTCAATAAGCTGGAGCAATTTACGCTGCCGGACGAAGACGTAAGAGATGAGGTGGTCGCGTTTCGCCGGGTGGCGAGAGCTGAGATGGTGCGGTCGTTCCTGGTGTCCGTCGAATATCGCCAGAGATTTGGCGGGAGTCCTTCCGGGAACCAGCAAGGCACCCAGCAGTCGCCGATTATCGCGGAACGTGGACGACAAGAGTTTGGCAGCGCCTTGCGGCACGTCGTCCTTCAGTTCGTGCGTCTTGCAACTTCGCCTGGATAAGGAATTGTTGGAGTAGCTGTCTATCGCTTGAGCTGGTGACATCTGGCGCAACACATTTTGTAGTAGAGACATTATTTCCGCAGGTCGGCTAACCGAAAGGAAGAAACATCATGCCTAAGAAGCTCACCCGAATCGCTCTCCTTTTCTCTGTAGCGCTGCTGGCCGTTGCATTTAGTTTGTTTGTGACTTCGGCGCATGTGAGCCAGGAGGTTAGTCAGGACCAGCCAACTCGAACGTCGTCCGCTCAGGCCGCCGACCCGGAAGCGAATGCGACGCTGGAAAGTCTCCGAGGGAGCGTTCAAGGGCAGCTTGAGGCGCACGTCTCAGGCCAGACCGGTTATTACAACTTTGTCCGAGCGGAAAGCGGTGCGGTTCTCTCCCGCGACGATACGACTGTTTCTCCTGAGGCTCGCGCGTTCGCTTTCGTGGGGTCCTACGGTGTCCTGCTCGGGATGACTGAAGCTGATCGCGAGTTTCATGCTAGTAAGAGTCTCGGAGACAAATCCCTCTCTTATCAAACCCAAGCGGCGGCGCCGGGAAGTGAACTGCGGGTTGCCAGAGTGGAGCGCGATGCGATCGGCAACACGCATGTCCGTCTCGATCAATTTCATCAAGGCTTGCGAGTCTTTGGCGCTCAAGTGGTTGTGCATATGAACGACAGCGGGATTACCGCTATCAACGGTGCCTTCGTGCCGAACATTACGGTCAGCACAACACCTCAGGTTGCAGAGAGCAGGGCGCGACAAATCGCCCTCGCTGCGGTTACCAAGAGACCGAACCCCAGGTTGAACGCTAGCAAAGCCGAATTGGCTATTTACCGCCTGGGCCTGTTGGAAGGCTATAAAGGTGACAGTGTTTTGGCCTATGCCGTTGAAGTAACTGGTCCGCAAATTCGCGAGCAAGTCTGGATCAATGCCCATACCGGGAACATCATTATCCGTATTCCACTGTTGCAGACCGCGCTGCACCGCATCGTCTATTCGCCTTCGTATGACCCGGCTAATCCCAACAGTAACAAAGTGAAGGAAGAAGGCGACCTGCTTCCTACACCTCCACCGCCTGCCGACCCGGTTAACAATCTTTTTCATTACACTGGACAGACATACAATATTTTCCGCTCAGCTTTTGGACGTGATTCATATGACGGCATCGGCACCGTGCCGCAGCGTACCGTCCTGCTCGTCAACGAAGCTTGCCCAAACGCTTACTGGGATGGTCAGTCAACTAACTACTGTCCCGATTTCGATAAAGACGACATCGTCTCCCATGAATGGGGGCACGCTTACACCCAGCACACACACAACCTGATTTATGCCTACCAGTCTGGCGCGCTTAACGAATCCTACTCCGATATCTTCGGCGAAACGCTTGACCTGAACAACGGCGCAGACGGGATAGGTGGCGCGAACAACACCCAGCCGACGACCTACACTTTTCAAGGCGGCCAGTATGTTCCGTCGGGCGGCGGAGTGCGCTGGCGAATGGGCGAAGACGTGCAGGGTCTTAGTCAGCCTGCGGCTCTCGGCATATTGCGTGACATGTGGTTTCCGCCCGCCTTTGGGGATCCCGACAAAACATCGTCAGCGAATTACCATTGCGACGCGGCAGACGGCGGAGGGGTGCACACTAATTCCGGTGTGCCGAATCATGCCTTTGCCATGCTCGTGGACGGAAAAACGTTCAACGGAGTCACGGTTGAGGCGATAGGGTTCACGCGTGCCCTACACATCTATTACCGCGCCATGTCGGTCTACCAAACGCCGACAACGAACTTCTCGGAGCACGAACAGGCGGTGCAAGCTTCCTGTCGGGATTTGATCGGACAGCCTCTCAACAACTTCTCAACCAGTTCAGCGACCGGCACGCCTTCCGGACAGACAATTAGCGCCGCTACGTGTCAACAGGTGGCCAATGCAATGGCCGCAGTTGAGATGAGCCGCGACGTGTTTGTGCAGTGCAATTTCCAAAAAATTCTCGACCCAAACACGCCCGCGGAATGCAACGGCTCGAACACGATCTTCAGCGAAGATTGGGAGACCGGGATGGACGGCTGGGCAGTAGGCAACCAGGGTGTGACCGCTGACTGGCCTGGAACTAACTGGACGGTGAATTCAGACCTGCCGAATAATCTCGACGGCACTGAACATACCGGGACTGCGGCGTTCGCTATCAATCCTAAACTTGGCGAGCCCAACGGTGGGACGTGCCAGCCAGGTGGTGACGTGAGTGGGCATTTCTGGATGGACAGCCCGGAGATCACCATTCCGGCGGGAGCTTCCGATCTTAAGCTGAAGTTTGAACACTTCGTGCAAACGGAAGCCGGCTTCGACGGCGGCAACGTTAAGCTCAGTCTCAACGGCGGTGCCTTCACTCTTGTTCCGCAGAACGCGTACATCTTCAATGCTCCGAACGCGGCGCTGTCGAGCACGGCAGACGGCAACACTAATCCATTGGCAGGTGAGCAGGCCTGGGTCGGCACGAACGAAGGCGAGTTGGTTGGCTCCTGGGGTACGACGATCGTCGATCTGTCGGGTCTAACCAACCCTGGAGACAAGGTCAAAATTCGTTTTGACTTCGGCCAGGACGGTTGCAACGGCAACCTCGGCTGGTTCGTTGACAGCGTCCGAATCTATAGCTGTCCCGTGTTCACTGCACCGGTGCTTACAGCCGGCGCTGATTATGAGAACCCCGACACCAACGGCAGTTTCACCTTGAACTGGACCCGTCCGGCAGGCGCGACAGGCCCAGACACGCTTCAGGAGTCCACCAGTTGCGCGCCAGTATTCGCCGACGATGCATCAGAGGCGCTCGTCACCGGAGATAATTCCAGGTGGGACGGCACGCCACAATGGACCACACAACTAAACCCGACTGACAGCAGCACCGCCTACCACATTCCTGACGGTTTGCAATTGGACGACGCACTGGTGATGAAGAATGCGGTCACCATTCCGGCGGGCGCTTCGGCGACGCTGACATTTACCACCAGACAGGGACTCGAAGACGGGTTTGACTTCGGCCATGTTGAGGTAAGCGCTAACGGCGGCAGCTTCGTTGAAGTCGCCAATTACACCGGACCAGCTGGTCTTACTCCGTTGGACGTCTTTACTGGGGCGCGCTCCGTCAACCTCTCCCAGTTCGCAGGCCAATCAATAAAAGTACGCTTCCGCGTAACGACCGATGCATTCAACGTCGGGCAGCAGGCAGGGTGGTACATCGACAACATCGCGATCACAGCGTCCGCATTTACGACTGTGACGACAACCAGCGGGACTTCCCAGACACTCGCCCGGCCCGTCGGTACTTACTGTTATCGCGTGCGCACCACTTTTACAGTCAACTCGCAGGCGGTCGACAGTCCGTACAGCAATGTCCAGAACATAACCGTCGCCTCAAGCTCGGCGACACCCACTCCGACGCCAACAGTGACGCCCACGCCAACGGTGACACCGACACCAACGCCGACGCCGACACCGGCCGCGACCACGATCCAATTCAGCTCGGCGCTGATCCCGAGCGTGGAGGATTGTACGCAGGTGATCGCGCAGGTGGTACGCACCGGCCCGACGACCACTCGATCCACTGTTGAGGTCAATAGTAACGACGGAACGGCCAGGCAGAAGGGTGATTACACTTTCATTGGGGCCACGTTGGTGTTTGAAGCCGGAGAAACGCAGAAGGATCTGCCAGTGCTAATTAGCGAAGACTCTTATGTTGAGGGGCCGGAGTCTTTCACTCTAGTCCTCTCGAACCCAACCGGCGGGATCCTTGGCCCCGTCTCGACCGCCACAGTCCAGATCGCTGACGACTCTTCAGAGCCGAGCACCAACTCGATCGACGTGGCGCGGACTTTTGTCGGCCAGCACTATCACGACTTTCTTGACCGCGAGGCTGATGACGCCGGCGAAAACTTTTGGACAGCCCAAATCGATGATTGCGGAGCGAATGCAGCTTGCGTTGACGCGAAGCGCGTCAACGTGTCCGCCGCATTCTTCCTCTCTATCGAGTTCCAGCAGACAGGTTATTTAGTGATGCGAGCTCACAAGGCCGCATTCGGCGCGGCGAAATCCACACCTCGCTATGCGGTTTTCGCAAGAGACCGGCGAGTGATTAGCGACGGCGTGGTGGTTCTCGCGCCAGGTTGGGAAGCCAGGCTGGCGGCTAACCAGCAGCGCTATCTCGAGGACTTTGTGTCGGGAGCGGAGTTCACGGCGCAATTCCCAGTGGGGATGTCGCCCGACGCCTACGTCGGCAAGTTGTTTTCCAACACCGGAGCTAGTCCGACCCAAGCCGAACGGCAGGCAGCAATCGACGCTTACGGCGGCGGTGACCGGAACGGGAGGGTGGATGCGCTGAAGTCGGTAGTTCAAAGCGGCTCCGTGTTCAATACTCTCTACAATCCGGCCTTCGTCCTGATGCAGTACTACGGTTACTTGCGAAGGAACCCCGATAGTGCGCCTGACAGCGATTTTAGTGGGTACGATTTCTGGCTCAACAAACTGAATTCGTTTACCCAGCCTGGGGAAGATGCGCGGGACGAAACGGTGGCGTTCAGGCGCGTGCAGAGGGCCGAGATGGTGCGCTCGTTCCTGATCTCAGACGAATATCGCCAGCGATTTGGCGGGAGCCCTTCGGGGAACCAGCAAATGAAGCAGGAATCGACACCCGTTGCGGCAAGCGGTCAGAATCTTCGGGGACTGCTGCGACAAGTTGCATGGCAATTCTTAAACGTGGCGACCTCAAACGGATGAGATGGAAATTCATCGATCAAGTTCGAAGGGATTAAATATGACGAAACAAAGCCCCGGGCCATCACTCAAGAGATCGCGAGCTTACCTTGTCGCGTTGGCGCTTCTGGTCGTAGTTGCGATTCCAGCGGCGGCGGCGGGTCGAAATCTTCAGGACAACATCCTCGGCCTGCGCCTGGGCATGAGCCAGCGAGAGGTCCATCGCCGGCTGGAAAAAATGGCGACGCTCGACAGGGAAGTAAGAGGCCGACAGGAAGTTTGGATGCTCAAGAGCGAGCCGCGATTCGCATCCGTTCTGGTCGGGTTCGATGCGAATTATAAAGTCCGTTACATCACAGCTATCGCCCGCGAGGGCGGTAACCGCATGCGTTACAGCGACCTGGCGCCAATCAAAGACGCGCAAGCGGAGAGCGCTAATGGCGCGTATACGCGTTACACCTGGGAAGCGAAGCCGGGCAGGAAAACCGCCGGCTATTTTTTGATCGCCGAGGGACGCGATCCCGAGTTTCTTAAATCGTTTTCAATCAAACGGCATAACTAACAACAGATTAAGGCGGCACGATGCAATGCCCTCCCACCGACAGGAAAGGTTGAAGTAATGACAAGCCCGACACAGATAGGTCAACGATCGCGAGTTCGAACATTCATCGCTCTGTTTGGTCTCTTCGCACTGGTAGTGCTCGTTTCCGTCGTATCCGCCTTAAAGACCGTCACCGCAGCCGATCCTGCATCCGGTACGCTAAACCCAACGCTCGGCGCGACGCTCGCCTGGGGTGGCACACCGAGTGGGGGCACACATCCAAACAACAACGTTCCCGGAAGCGATCATGACGACCTGTGCGTGGAAGGCGTCAATTGCGACACCTACACGTTGACGATTTCCGGTAACCCTGGTGATTGGGCCGGCAAGACCGTTGACATAAAAGTCGAGTGTGAGCTTCCGACCACGGATTACGATCTTTACGTTCACAAAGGCTCGAACGCGGGCGTTGAAGTCGGCAGCTCGGGCAACAATCCTGGTCAACCTGAAGAAGTCTTGCTAAATCCTTCAGACACCGGCACGGGCATTTACACCGTGCACGTTGTCTATTTTGCGGCGACGCCGGCCGACCCTTATCAGGGCAGCGCGCTGGTCATCATGGGCGACACCGGCAGTGGCACGCCGACACCTACTCCCACGCCTTCTTCCACGCCGGCTTCCTGCGCGCCACCTGGAACGGAAATCACTACTGATCCAACCGGCGATGCGACCCTCGCATTGAACCCCGCGCAGTTAGACATAACGCGAGTTTCAATTGCGGAACCGGCGAGCCCTCCGGGCGATGAGAAACTTTCTTTTTCAGTGGACGTTTCAGATCTCTCGCTCATTCCCGCAAACTCCGTTTGGAGCGTCAGATTTGTGCCGCCGGGAATGACCGCGCCGACCACCTACTATTACGTCAGTGCCGAATCAGGTTTGACTGGCGGTCCCGGCGACGTCACCTATCACCATGGTCGTATCGAAGGCAGTTCCGTAGCCACCAGCGAGGCCGCAGAAGGATCGATTGACCCCGCCAACAAGCGCTTCATCATCACTGCGCCTCGTGCGGTGATCGGAAACCCGCAACCCGGGCAGAATTTGACTGACGTTCACGGCGTTTCTCAACAACAGGTGGGTGTCCTGCTGCTTACCACGGATACGACGCGTAACGCGAGTGACCTCAAAATCTATACGATTCGCGGCAATGCAATATGTTCGGCCCCGACACCAACACCGTCTCCGGGTGCGTCGCCAACGCCGTCAGTGGAGCCGACTCCTGTACCGGGCGCGCCAAGTTATGCAAATTATCGTGCGCCGCAAGGCATGGGCGATAGCGCCGGTGAGCCGACGCTGGGCGCTAACTGGGCCTCGCGCAAGGTGATGTACATTGCCGGACTCGAGGTACTTCGGGTTAGTTTCAATGATTGTTTCTCACCCTCGCAGGCGTTGTGGGAACCGACGAATCAAGTGATTTCAAATGTAAATACCGCTGATCCGATTCTTTATACCGACAACGACACGAGTACCGGATTTCGAACCAACCGCACCTTCGTTTCACAGCTCGCGGCGGTAGACGGTTCCAGCCTGTTTGAATTCACCGACAATGACGGTGACACTTACGAGCAGGGTGCGAAGGGCTCGGGCATTGGGTCAGGTGTCGACCACCAGACAGTCGGCGGTGGGCCATATGCGAAGAACCCCGATGGCTCATACAAGGGAATTGGTGCCGGGCCAATTACCGCTTACCCGAATGCTGTCTACTACGCGTCACAAAATATCGGCTACGCGAATCTGGCGCGCAGTGATAACGGTGGACTCAACTTTGGACCGGCGATTCCGATGTATGACCTGACGGCGTGCGACGGTTTGCATGGACATGTGAAAGTGGCGCCCGACGGCACGATCTACGTGCCAAACAAAGGCTGTGGCGGCGAGCAGGCGGTCATCGTCTCTGAAGACAACGGCACAACTTTCTTCGTGCGCCAGGTCCCTGGAAGCAGGGCCGGACGAACCGATCCTTCGGTCGGCATCGGGGCTCCCGATCCTGGCACCGGGATCAGTCCGATCTATTTCGGCTACGCAAATGGAGATGGCCGGCCACGGATCGCGGTGTCGCGCGACCGCGGTTTGACCTGGAGCGACGACCAGAACGTTGGCTCAGTTCACAACACGCGCAGCACCGTCTTTCCGGCAGTGGTGGCCGGCGACGGCGACCGTGCCGCGTTCTTCTATCTCGGCAGCACCACTCCGGGTGGCACAGATACCGATGCGCAGGGAAATGCACCTAATACTGCGAATGGATATGCCGGCACCTGGTATGGCTTCATCGCCACTACCTACGACGGCGGCAAGACATGGCTAACGACCAATGCCACTCCAAAAGACCCGGTGCAACAGGGTGTCATCTGTACGAACGGCACTACCTGTCCGGCCGGCACTCGCAACCTGCTCGACTTCAATGACATAACTATGGACGAAAAGGGTCGCGTGCTCGCGGCTTATGCGGACGGCTGCGTTACTCCTGATTGCATAATCGGCAAAGACAAAAACAACGACGGCGCCGTGAATCGCTGGGACAATGACGGCACCGATAAGGCCACCATCATTCGGCAATCGGGTGGTCGAACTCTGCTCTCCGCCTTTGATGTTTCGGGCACCAGGCCACCGGCGCCGCCACTAACCAGCGCCTTCTTCGATCCCGATCGCGACAGCGTCATACTTCAGTGGGAAACCCCAGACAGCGAAGCGCCAATCACCGGCTATCGAATTTACCGCACCCGCGGTGGAGTTGAGAGTCTGCTCGCAACTGTTGGCGCCGACGTCCACACCTACGAAGACACGGCGGGCACGCCCGAAGATCTCTATCGAGTCGCCGCCGTCAGCGCCGCCGGCGAAAGCGCAGCCAGTTGCGGCACGATTGTGCCTATCGTTTTGCAGTCGCCCTGCGCGGTTCCAGGCAAACTCGTCGTTGCCGATAACGCTGACGACGCGCCAAACACGCCAGCAACACCCGAAGTGGATCTGAAATCGATTTACCTCGCCGAACCGCCGCAAGACGATGGCGTGGGGCGGCTCGTCTTTACGATAAACGTCGGCGGGTCTGCGACCGGACAGGCTCCGCCAAACAGCCAGTGGTACATCATCTGGAACCGTCAGGCGCCGGACGCGGATTTCGATCGCCTTTGGGTCGGTATGAAATCTGACCCGCTCGGTGTAGTGACATTTGAATATGGAAAATTTGGAGTACCGCTGCCGATTCCCAGTGTGCCCAATCCAAACGCCAACACGGCCGTCAAGATCGGTGATGCCGATGCCGGCTCCTACAATCCGGGCTCCGGAGTGATCACGATTTCCGTAGCGTTGAGCAAATTGGAAAACCTGCAGGTGGGCAACAATCTCAGCGCTCTAAACGCCAGGACGTTTCTGAGTCAGCCCGATACCGGACCAAAGTCGCAGCGCACGGCGGCCGATATTACCGGCGAAGGAAGTTACGTGGTAGCCGGTACCTCTGCGTGTCCGACTGCGACCCCAACGCCAACGCCGACGCCGACTGCGTCACCGACACCGACACCAGACCCATCACCGACGCCAACCCCGAGTGCATCGCCGACGCCAACCCCCAGTGCGTCACCGACGCCAACTCCGAGTGCAACTCCAACAAACGTGCAGTTCAGTTCAGCTTCGTATGCGGTTACCGAAGCCTGTACGACCACCAGCATTACGATTACCCGCAGTGGCGATGTCAATGGAGCAACGACTGTGAAGTACAGCATCGACAACGGCACGGCGACCCAGCGAGGAGACTTTATCTTCGCCATTGGAAACCTGGTCTTCGCCGCGGGCGAAACCAGCAAGTCGTTCCCGGTGCTGATTAGCGACGATGGTTACGCTGAAGGATCTGAAGTGGCAACACTCAGATTAAATGTCCTCAGCGGATTGGGAGTGGGGAACCAGGGAACGGCGAACCTGACAATCAACGACAACGAAACCGTCGATAACCCGGCCAACCCGAATGACAACACAGCCAACTTCGTTTGCCAGCACTATCACGATTTCCTTAATCGCGCGCCCGATTCCAATGGAGAACTATACTGGCAAGGAGAGATTGACGTCTGCGGCAGTAATGCCGCGTGCCTCGATAATCGCCGGCAAAATGTTTCGGCTGCGTTCTTCCTGTCGATCGAGTTCCAGCGCACCGGCTACGTCGTGTTTCGACACTACCGGGCGTCGTTCCCCGAAAGCGCGGCGCGACCGCGAGCTTTACCTCGTTATGCCGAATTCCTGCGCGACACGCAGGAAATTCAGCGCGGCATCATCGTCGGTGAGGGCGATTGGAACACGCAGCTGGAAGTTAACCGGCAAAACTTCGCGAGAAGCTGGGTGCAGCGTGCCGACTTCATCGCCGAGTATCCGCTCGGCATGACGCCCGATGACTTCATCGAACAATTGTTCACACGTTCGGAAGTTACGCCGACTACCGCGGAACGCGACGCCGCTCGCGCAGCCTACGATGACGGCGGCGACCTGCCCGACAAACGCGCGCGGGCTCTCCGGTCAGTTATCGACAGCGGATCGGTATACAACAAGCAGTACAACCCGTCCTTTGTGTTGATGCAGTACTTCGGCTACCTGCGAAGAAACCCGAATGGTGCGCCCGATAACGACTTCTCCGGTTACGATTTTTGGCTGAATAAAGTGAACCAGTTCAGCTCGCCCGGCGAAGACGTGCGCGACGACCAGGTGGCTGCTTCGCGGGTGAAACGAGCTGAGATGGTGCGAGCCTTCATCATCTCCGATGAATATCGCGGCAGATTCGGCGGCCATCCGTCGCGCGGCACAGATCAGAATCCAACCCAGACGGCGATCCTCGGAGACTTTTCGGACGCTGAGGAGAAAGGGTTTAACCCATTCCGGTGGCTTTGGGGCGCGATATTCGACCGAGGAGAAACCGGCTAGAGGCTGGGTTCACGTTCACTCAAGTTTTCAGAATCGCTTGCGGTGGGAGGACTGGCTAGGGAGCTCCCACCACTAGCATTGGTTCGTGACCCGCAAGCGGTTCTGACCAGTTTTCCAGCCACCGTCTTCCCCGCGTGCCTTTCAAACTCTTAAGCACTTACTAACTTTGCTGTCTGCATCACTAAAGCGCGCTAACCTCAAGTTTTGGTTGACATTCTAAGCATCGCGCACTTATATTGGCACTCCCGTGCGCGCCTTCCGTGACTCTGGCTTTTGGGATCCAGGGAACGGTCAAATGCAGACGATTCACGCATGTTCAAACTGAAACGCCTCGAGATTACCGGTTTCAAATCCTTCGCGGACTACACAGAAATTCTCTTCACAGGTGATGGAATTACCGCCATTGTCGGGCCAAACGGCTGCGGCAAGAGCAATGTCGCCGACGCAATTGCCTGGGTTCTCGGGGAACAAAGGGTCAAACATCTGCGCGGCGGCGCGATGCAGGATGTCATCTTTCAGGGCTCCCGCAACCGCAAACCGAGCGGCATGGCAGAAGTGGTCATGCACATGGTTCGCGATGAGGTAGCTGAGAGCGAGCCGGATATTGAGGATATCGACTCGACTCTGGAAGAACTGGACGACCACGTCGTCGATATTGACGCCGTCATTCCAGAAGAAGTCAGTACCGGGAGCGGTAGCGACCGGGTTATTGCCGAGCCTTTAATTGACGTTATCCCGCTGGAAGCCGACGGCGCCACTCCCGCCGTGCCAGAAGAAGCCCTCGAAGTAGTCGCAACACCCAAAGCTCATCACAAACGACATTGGCGTCGCCGCAACCTGGCGCTCGAGTTTGCTCCCGGCGAAGCCGTTTCAGTGACACGCCGTCTTTATCGTTCGGGCGAGAGCGAATATCTGCTTAACGACCGACCCTGCCGCCTGCGCGACATCCAGGACCTGTTCTCAGGCACGGGCCTCGCCGGCGGTCACTACGCAATCATCGAGCAGGGCCGCATTGGGCAGATCCTTTCCGCCAAGCCGATGGATCGCCGCACGATCATCGAAGAGGCGGCGGGGATTACAAAGTTTCGCGTGCGGCAACGCGCCACGGAAGCACGACTCGACTCGGCGCGTTCAAACCTTTCTCGCATCTCGGACATAATTTCTGAAATTGATCGGCAGGTAAACAGCCTGCGCCGTCAGGCGGCAAAGGCGCGTCGGTATCGTGTCGCGCGCGAGGAATTGCGCGAGCTCCTGCGTCACGTCTATGTAGCTGAAGATCAAAAGCTGAATCTCCTGCTGACCGAAACTGAAACAAAACTAAACGAAGCCAGCGCTCTCGAACGAAGCGTGGCTGAGGAACTAACGCAGCAGGAAGAAGCGGCGCGCAACGCAACCCAGGAAGCGCGGAAGATTGAGAATGATCTTGCCGAGGCGCGAGCTGCTGCGGCTGAGGCGGTGCTGCAACGAGATCGGCAGGCGCGCGAGCTGCAGTATCAGGAAGAACAGGTAGTGGCGCTTGACCACCGGAAAACTGACGTGGGCGCCGAAATCGACGCCTTGTCCGAACGCCTGGTCCTGGTCGAAGCCGAGTGTAAGCGCCTACAGGAAGATGATGTGCGACTCAGGAGTGAAGCGGATCTGAGCGCGGCGAGTTTGCGAACGGCCGAAGAGTCGTATGCTGAAAAGCTGGCGATTGCTTCGTTGGCGGAAGCAGAAATTGAAAGCGCTCGCGCAGATCTTCTGAATCACACGGCAGTGGCTGAGCGGCTGCGTGAGATCGCGCGCCAGCTTGAGGGCACTCTCGAACGCCTTGCCGTTCAGGCTGAAGGCCTGGCGCGTGAAGGCGAACGAGCTGCAGCCCAACACGCTGAGCGAGAGGCTGAAGCTAACGCCTTTGGACACGAAATAGATACGGCGCGAGAGCGCATTTCCACTTTGAACGCCGAGCGCGAACAGGCAGTTCATGCCGTGGTCCAGGGACACGAAGCCGTTAGCGATACCGACGCTGAACTGACGCGAGTAAGGGATGAATTCTCGCGCACAAAGCATCGCCTCGAGAGTTTGCAGGAATTGGACGAGCGGCGTGCCTACTATTCGTCAGCGGTGCAGATGATGTATGCCGCCGACGGCCCGCCTCGTGATTTTCATGTAATCGGCACCTTAGCCGACGCGCTCAACGTCGAAGCCAAGTGGGAACGTGCAGTTGAAGGGGTGCTGGGCGCATCCTTGCAGTCCATTGTGGTGCCGACTCCGGACGATGCGGTGCGCGCGTCACGCTGGCTGCGGGAGCACAATGGCGGCCGCGCGAGTTTTCTGGTCGCCGGGCTTCACGGCGGCAGTGACGAAATAAACACTCTGGCCTGCAAAGTTGAGGAGCGTCCGGCGCTTTCGATTTCCTTCGCCGGCGAGGAAATTTCCGAGAACCTGAGAATTTCTGATCTGTTGGGAGCGCCGCGCGAATTGGTCGCAGTTCTGCAGCGCACGCTGCCGGGAAAAATGAATGCTCGGCTGGCCGCCAATCTCGACGACGCGATGGCCAAGTCGTTAGCAACGGGCGAAGTCTTCGTGACGCTCAATGGCGACTGGGTGGCCAGCGGTCAATTCGTCAGCGCCGGCGATGCACGTTCGCTCGAGGAAGGCGCCAGCCTGCTGGCGTTCAAACGCGAGTTGCGCGAGCTGGAGACGCGCGCGGAAGCGTTGCGATCCGAGTCGATCGCCGCAGAAGCGTCAGCAAAACACGCGAGCGCACGTTTAGTCGAGCTTGAAGACGCAGTTGTAATCCTAAACGAAGCCATCGGACGAGAAGAGCGCGAAGCCATGACGCGCGAGCTAACGGCGTCCGGCCTGGCCCACGAAATCGAGCGCGCCGAACGCCACATGCGAGTGGTGAATGAAGATGCCGCGCGCGTGGAACAGGAGCGAGCTGAAGTTGAACGCCGTCGCTCGGCCGCAATCACCGATTCGGAAGCTGCCGAGGCCGCGCGGCGATCTTCGTCAGACGCTGTTGCGTCGACGTCGGCGATTTTGGCAGACACTCGCAGGGCGGCTGAAATTGAAAGCGATGAGTTGGCAGGCCAACGTGCTTCCGCAGCTGCGGCAGCCGAGCGCAGGCGCAGTACCGCTGCCGAGCTGCGGCGCATGGAAGCTGAATACGCCGATCTCGCCGCGCGGGTTGAACGTCATCGCATGGAAATTGTTGAGATGACGGAGCGCATCGAGATCTTGCAGGAGTCAATCAACGATCTGGGATTCAGGGCCAGCACGGTTGACGAAGAACGCGCTCGCGAAGAACAAGAGATTGTCGCCCTGACTCTTCAGTTAGAGGATGCGCGGCAGGCGGCTGACGCACTCGCAACCAGGCTGTCTGATCTAAATAAGTATGCCGGCGAAGTTCGCGACCTGCGCGCCGCCATCGATGTGCAACGTGCCGAAGCGCAGGCGCGCCTGACCTTTGTCCGCGAAAACTGCGCCGCCGAGCTGAATCAGTCGCTCGAAGATCTGGCGCGCGAACAACCAATTGAAGAAGGATTTGATCTCGAGTCGTCCCATGCCAGGGTTGAGGAGTTGCGCGCTCGGATCGAAGGCTTTGGCGCGGTCAACATGATGGCGCTCGAAGAACTCTCCGAATCGGAAGAACGCCTGCTGTTTCTTAGCACGCAGCGTCAGGATATCATCGACAGTATCAGCTCCACGGAAGAAGCGTTGCGTGAAATCAAGCGCCGCTCGCGCGAGCGTTTCCGTCACGCCTTCGAGCAGATCAATAAAAACTTTGGCGAGCTTTTCCAGGAGCTTTTCGGGGGCGGCAAAGGCGAGATGAGTTTGATCGAAGCGGACGACGTGCTCGAGTCAGGCATCGATGTGATCGCGCAGCCTCCGGGCAAGCGTCTGCAAAACGTTTTGCTGCTCTCAGGTGGCGAGAAAGCGATGGCCGCGCTCGCACTCATTCTGGGAATCTTTCATTATCGTCCGTCGCCCTTCTGTCTGCTGGACGAAGTTGACGCGCCGCTTGATGAAGCAAATGTGGGCCGCTTCACCGACAAGATTGTGCAAATGTCGACCGACACCCAGTTTATCGTCATCACTCACAACAAACGCACGATGGAACAGGCCCGCGCACTCTATGGCGTGACCATGGAAGAAGTCGGAGTCTCGAAACTCGTCTCCGTCAAATTCGAATAAGTGGGACAGGCATTCCTGCCTGTCCTGAAGCTTGCCACAGATCTCCACGGATAAACACTGATCCAGCGCACGAAGTGCCGCCCGCGAAATTCCCTTCAGCGTTTCTTTCGCCTAGAATACGCATCACAAACTCTTAAGTGATAAAACCGACGTTCAAACATCTCAGGTTTATCTCCGCTGCGTTCGTTTTTCTGGGCGCGGCGGTTTTTGGTGTTGCTCAACAACCTCCCGCGAAGCACAACGCTCGTCCCGAAGTCGCTGCCCCCACGCCGGCGCCGGTGAAGGCCGACAACAGCCCGAAGTCGAGCTCAGCTAAGTTCAACTACGAATTTACACAGCCCGAATTCTACGTGCGGCGAATTGTTATTGAGCACGATGCCGAGGGGCGCGGCCGCATCACTTTCGAGCGCATGCGGCAGGAGACTCCGATAGTTGAGCCTTTGGAATTCTCGCTGGCTACTCTCTCGCGCGTTTCCGAATTGTGGCGAAACCTGAACTTCCTCCAGTCGACGGAAAACTATCAATCAGAAAAGCAGTTTCCTCATCTCGGCACCATGCGCTTAACCATGGAGCAGGGCGGGCACAAGCGCAACGCCGTATTCAACTGGAGCAAGAACAAGGACGCCTTTGATCTGGTGACCGAATATCGCCGCATTGCCGATCAGGCGATTCTGTTGTTCGACATCTCTGTGGCCCGCGAGACCCGCCCGCTCGATGGACCAAAGCTGATGGAGGAATTGGAAGCGCTCCTCAAGCGCAATGCCCTGGCCGATCCGAAGCAACTGCTGCCGCTTTTGAAAGATATCACCAGTGACGAACACCTTCCGCTCATCGCCCGCAACCACGCCGCGCGGCTGATCAAGAAGATCGAGAAAAACTAAGTGACGAGTAATTGGTACTGAGTACTGAGGGCTGCTACTGCCGACTGACAAATGATTCCTGTCTCCATCCTCGATCTCGTGCCCGTCATCCTTGGTGAAACGCCGCGCGAAGCTCTGCGCAAGAGTCTTGATCTAATTCAACATGCGGAGAAGTTTGGATACACGCGTTACTGGGTGGCCGAACATCACAACATGACTGGTATTGGCAGCGCCGCGACTTCGGTCGTAATCGGTTATCTCGCCGGCGGCACCTCCACTATTCGCGTCGGCTCTGGCGGCATAATGCTGCCCAACCATTCGCCGCTCGTGATCGCCGAACAGTTTGGAACGCTCGAATCGCTTTATCCGGGAAGGATTGATCTCGGCCTTGGCCGCGCGCCCGGCACCGATCCGTACACCGTGCGCGCGCTCCGCCGTGCTCCCGGTCGTGCCGACAGTTTTCCCGAAGACGTGCTTGAATTGCAGTCGTACCTGGCTACCCACGACCCCGGCGAATCTAAGAGGCCAGTTCGCGCTGTCCCGGGTCGCGGCACCGAGGTTCCACTTTGGATTCTTGGTTCGAGCACCTTCGGTGCCGAGCTCGCAGCCGCCTACGGTTTGCCTTACGCCTTCGCATCGCACTTCGCGCCTGCGTCGCTTTTCGAAGCTCTCGATCTATATCGAAAACGGTTTAGGCCTTCTACGCAACTGGATCGACCGCATGCGATGGTTGGAGTTAATGTTGTCGCTGCCGAAACAGATGCGGAAGCACGAAGACTGTTTACGACCGTGCAGCAATCATTCACGAACCTGCTGCGCGGCAGTCCGGGGAAACTCCAGGCGCCCATTGACGACATCGAAAAATATTGGACGCCGGCGGAAAAGCATCAGGCTACGCGCATGCTGGAGCATTCCATCGTCGGTTCGCCTGAAAGCGTAAGCAGGGAACTGGAGATCTTTATAAGGTTAACGAAAGCGGATGAGTTGATGGTGGTCAGCCATTTGCACGATCACACCGCCCGCGTTCGCTCTTACGAGTTTCTTGCTGACATCGCCAGCACGAGCTGAAGACAGAAGACAGAAGTCAGAAACTGAACTCAGAAATGGGACGTATGCCGACTACGCAATTTACGCGAAGGGATTCTCATCCGCTTGGCCCAGGCAGCCAGGCCGTGCCTTCGGGACGCTGGTCGCTGCATCCGGATGGTTACTACGTTCGCTATCTACCGAGTGGGTATAGCTCGACGCGGGTGGAGATTTGGGTGCCGCAGGGAAGTCCATCGGTCGGCAAGGAGTTTGATCCGGCCACGCACATTGCCGTCCCCGGCAACACCGCACGCCAGCGGTTGATTCAGTCGGGACGCGCGCAGGGGAATCAGTAGCCAGTGAGCAGTTAGCAGTGAGCGCGAGCCGCTTACGGTGTGAACCTTACAGCCAAACGATCCACGAATTCCACGAACACACACGAAATCCTCTTCATGGTGCTTCGTGTAGTTCGTGGATCTTTTGTTTGGACCAGCGGCTTGCCACCGCACAGTGTGGTGAGGCTTGCCTCACCAAAAGCGCTCCACCCAAGGATTTGTTCGCGAGGCCAGGCCTCGCGATTCGAAATGAGGTAGTCGCCGGTGGCAAGCCAGAGGCTTACCGCACTGTGCGGCGGCGAGCCGCTTCAGCTAAACTCCCAAGGTCATTCAATTAAACAATTCAACCGGAGGACATTCTCGACGTGCGTCAATTTCAATCGCTCGTGCTCATGCTAGTGCTGTCTTACGCAGCAACGTTCGCACCGCAGAATTCTGCGCCACAAGATCCTGCGCCAACGCCTTCGCCGAGTCCGTCTTCAACACCCTCCCCGACGCCAACGCCAATTCCGCTACCGCCACCAACTGTCCGTATCGACGATTATCGCGCGCCTGCCGGGCGAATCATCGGCGCCGCGTTAACGAGCAATAAAGCGTACGAGCGGCTTAGTTATCTGACCGACCGCATCGGTCATCGCCTCAGTGGCTCGGCGGGTTTGGAACGGGCCATCGCGTGGGCTCTCGCTGAGATGAAACGCGACGGACTGGACAACGTGCGCGCCGAAAAGGTGATGGTCCCTCACTGGGTTCGAGGCGAAGAGAGTTTGGAGATGACCAGTCCCGTCTCGCAAAAACTGGCAATGCTTGGATTGGGCAACAGTGTCGGCACGCCGGCAGCCGGCACTACCGCGGAGGCGGTGGTCGTCCGCAGCTTCGAGCAATTAGATAAGCTTGGCGACCAACTTCGCGGAAAGATCGTCGTCTACAACGTGCCGTTTACGAATTACGGCGCCACAGTTCGTTATCGCAGTTCCGGTGCTTCACGCGCCGCACGCTATGGCGCCCTCGCTGCGCTGGTACGATCAGTCACGCCCGTGAGCCTGCAAACGCCGCACACCGGCGCATTGATTTACGACGACAAGCAACCAAAGATTCCCTCAGCTGCCATCACTCTTGAAGCCGCCGAGACGCTGCAGCGTTTATACGATCGCGGCGATCGTCCGACGTTGCGTTTGAAGATGGAAGCGAAGTTCCTTCCAGACGCCGAGTCGGCAAACGTAGTTGCGGAAATCAAAGGTTCAGAGAAACCCGATGAGGTAGTCGTCGTTAGCGGCCATTTTGACTCCTGGGATGTGGGCCAGGGCGCACACGACGATGGCGGCGGCTGCATAATCGCCTGGGAAGCAGTGAGACTGCTTAAGGAACTCGGCCTCCGACCGCGCCGCACCATCCGTGTCGTGCTGTTTACAAACGAAGAAAACGGATTGCGCGGCGGCAACGCTTATCGAGATACGCATCGCGCCGAGCTTGGAAAACATATCCTGGCGATTGAGTCTGATTCAGGCGTTTATCGTCCCGAAGGGTTTGGCCTGGCTGCGACGGCTCCGCCGCAAGCGCGGGCCAATATGCTGGAGATTGCGAAACTCCTCGCGGGCATCCGCGCGGACGGGATTGCCGCGAGCGGCGGCGGTGCGGACATTGGCCCAATCATGCGTGAAGGTGTAATTGGCGCCAGCCTTGATGTGGATGGCACTCATTACTTCGACATCCACCACACACATGCCGACACGCTCGACAAGATCAACCCGCAGGACCTCGCGCTTTGCGTCGCCACCATGGCGGTCATGGCTTACACCGTCGCAGACATGCCGCAATCGCTGCGGTAAGTGAGCTGTCGCCCACTCAGCGGGCTCATCGCTGCTACGTCTCGTCTACCGGTTGCTGGCTGCGCTGGTAGAAGTAAGAGACGACCAGCAGGATCGCACCGAGCATGATGAAGGAAATTATTCGGTAAACGCGGTCGAGCGACGACAGATCCCAGAGAAACACCTTGAGCACTGTCAGTGAAAGTAGCGCCAGCCCATCACGCGCAGCGGTCGCAGGCGACGAAGATGGCCCGCAACTAACAGCCCGCTGGCATACACCGCCCAGATGACAGAGAGTGAAACTCCTGGCCCTCGCCACCTCGGCGTTGCTGGCCATAAGCAACTTGAAGTCTTCTCAGGATGGAGGCAAAGCCATCCTCGAATCGCGGATATGCCCCAACGGCTGGGGAATTGAGATATGTGGGACTCCGCACCGTTGGAGGAGAGACGGGTTTCAGTCTATTCACCAACGAATGCTTCGGTTAGAATCTCCATCATGACACGAAGAGTACTTTTGTATCCGGGCGAGAATGGTTTTTTGGTCGCCGAAGTCCCGAGTCTTCCAGGCTGCATCAGCCAGGGAAAAACGCGAGAAGAGGCTCTCGACAATGTGCGCGAGGCGATTTCATTGCATGAAGAGGTTTTGCGCGAACGTGGCGAGCCCCTGCCTGAAGATAAGGTTGAGTTAGTTGAGGTCGCTGCGTGAGCAAGCTACCCGTCGTCTCGGGTGCAGATTGTGTGAAGGCGTTGCGCAAGATCGGTTTGAAGTTTATCGACAGCGTGGCAGCCACATTGTTCTCGTGCGCCAGTCGCCGACCAGTCAAACCACCATTCCGAATCACAAGGAATTAGACCGCGGCACACTCCGCGCGATCATTCGCCAAACTGGCCTCACGGTCGAAGAATTCATCGAACTCCTTTGAAGACTACGTCTCGTCTACCGGTTGCTGGCTGCGCTGGTAAAAGTAAGAGACGACCAGCAGGATCGCACCGAGCATGATGAAGGAAATTATTCGGTAAACGCGGTCGAGCGATGACAAGTCCCAGAGGAAAACCTTTAGCACTGTCAGTGAAAGTAGCGCCAGCCCCATCACGCGCAGCAGTCGCAGGCGACGAAGATGACCCGCAACTAAAAGCCCGCTGGCGTACACCGCCCAGATGACAGAGAGTGAAAGCTGTTTCGCCAGCTCGAGATTTCGCAGAGTCGTACTGCCGTCGATCAAGAGTTCTGCCGCTCTCGCGCGGCCAAACTCCTCAGCAATCCTCGCCTCGTAATAGCCGGCAGCCTGGGCGCTCAGCGCGATGATCGCAAGCACGTTGGCGACGACAATCGCCGTATGATGCGCGGCCTTGGCCTCCTCAAACACTTCACTCGAACGCCGGTAAGACCGCACCACCAGCCAAAGCGCAGCGATGAAAACCGCGAACACGCCCATCGTCCGGTTAAAGACAAATGTGTGCCAAGACGCATTGTAGTAACTCAAGTTTGCGATCACTAATAACGTTGTGATCCCCAGGAGCAGCAGTCCACCCAATCGCATAGCTCGGTTTTTACGCCCGAGACCGACCATGAATGCATACAGAGCATAGAGGGTCCATACAACTGTGAGCGTGGACAGCTTGCGTTCTTCAAACTGTCGAACGATTTCGTCAAAGCCAAACGTTGTCAGCGCGAGCGCGGCAATTTCGCGTTCGTAGTAACCAACTACTTCAAGACTGAGGGCCGTGAGCGCGAGCAGGTTAGCGGTGCCCAGGAGGATAGCCAGTAATGCCCGCTGCTCCTCTTCGACGCCGTCATCAACTTGTGAAACGCGACGATATAGCCATGCGGTGAAGACGCAGACCGCAACTAACAGGGCATAGGAGATGAAGGTCTGGTTCAAGAGCGGCAAGTGCCATGACGCAGCATAAAAAGCTGAATCGATAACCAAAACTTTTGAGACTGCCGCCAGCAGTAATCCTAATCCGCCCCAGCGCAAGAGCGTCGAGCGACGCAGCAGTCCTACACCCACGAGCATCGCGGCATAGATCGTCCAGAGCACGGAGATCGCAAACTGCCTCGAGTCCTGAATACGCTGGTATAGCTCCGAGTTGACATACGAATTCCGATCGCCCGCGCGACTCACGAAGTAGTCGTTGACATCGAGCGTCAGGAGCGTGAGCGCAAGCGTGTTACCAGTCAACGCGAAGAAGGTCTGCACCGTTGAACGCTCCAGCTCAAGTTTGCCTTCCCAGTTTGCGCGGCTATAGAGCCTCGATGCGGCTGCGATCGCTCCGACAAGCACGACCCCAGACAGCGCGCGTCGGTTGAGCAGGGGTAGGAATGAAAGATCAACACTGTAGTTGATCGCGAGCATGTCACGAAGAACCCAGTGCGCGAGCGCAATGCAGAAAACCGCGAGCCCGGCATGGCGCGCCGCCTTTTCCCCGGACCGCAGGCCCACCCACGTCAGCATCAGAGCCTCCACTGCCCAGGCGATTGTCACCCAGTGCAGTTCCAGCTGAATCGCCACCGCGAGGGTCAGAAACGTCGCCGCTGCACAAACATAACTGTACCTGAGGAGGAGATCACGAGGACTCAAACGCCAGGTCGTGAAGAACAACGCAGTAAAGTAGATCGAGACCAGCAAAGCCTGGGTGGCGGGCGTCGTGTGATCGAATCCCGCATCGTCGAGCATCGCGTAGCTAATGCAAAAATAGAACGAGGCGTTTGCCATGGCCAGCGACACATCAAACCAGCGCGTGGGCCGGCGAGGCAAAACGTTGTGGAAGATCGCCAGCAGGGAGTAAAGCACGAAGAAGACGCTGAGGAAGAAGATTGAGATCCAAACCTTGCCGGGTTCGTAAAACTTGAATGCCCAGCCCAGCGTCATCACCGCCGTTCCGGCAAACGACGCGAAGTCGAGACTGCGCCAGCGCTTGAAGTAGGCAACGGCGAGCACGCCGGCATCGAGCAGCGCAATGTAAGTGAACAAACCGATCTGATTGTCGACGCCCGTCGAGAGCAGGAGCGGCGTCAGGAATCCGCCGACGAGTCCGAGTAGAGCCACGGGCAGCGCGTCCAGACGCACCGACAAAAGCACCGCCGTCGTCGTCACCGCGGCCATCAACACAAAAGCCGTGGGTTGACTGATCAGTTGGTAAAAGTTGTAGGCGGCGAAAACCGAAAGATACAGGATGAGGATGCCGCCTCCCGAAAGAACGTAAGCGTAAGAACTCAGTCGCCGTCGCAGACGTTCGCCCAAGGCTAACAAACCAATACCAACGAGCGCGGAGATGCTAATGCGTCCCGCCGGACCAATCCACTGTTTGTCGAAAGCGTACTTCAGGAAGAAGGCGACGCCGAACGTGACTGCCATGATGCCGATCCAGTTGAACCAGCTGCCACCGATTGTCGACTCCAGATCGCGATGTTTCTCTTCGCGCGTGTCGTCGATGTGCGATGCGTCCGAAGCCGCCGATGCATATTGATCCGCCGCCGGCTCTTCAACATTTGCACGCAAAGGGAAGGGAGCGTCTGCCGGTCTCGTCGCGTACGTGCGCGAGTCGCCCGAATGAGGGATGGAAGCGTCTCTCGTCGACGCCTGTGCGGAGGCGTCTTTCGTCGATGAACTTCCCGGAGGAGGCGTTGGGTATGGAGGTTCACTCGTTTGCGGCTCGCTCGTCGGCGGCAAGTCAACTCCAACTTCCTTGCGTGCGCCGTCTTGGCGAGTCCTTGCCTCAGGGCCGCTTGGCGGCACTTCCGCCTCCGACCGCAACGAGGTTTGCTCTGGAGATTGCGCTTGAGGCCGTTTCTCTGGAGACTCAGTTTGAGGCCGCGCTGGCTGTGGAACTTCGTGTATCGGTGGCGAGACAGGCGATGTCTCGCCGGCGGGTGAACTCAGTTCGTTCTTCTCGGCTGCGAAGATCTCGGCGGTTCGTTGTTGCTGGCGCTCCCCCGTAAGATGCTCAGGGCCAAGATGCTTCTCAATTTCGTGCAACCGCGCAGTGTTCGTCGCCAACACGCGCTCGAAGAGGTCGAGTCGTTCGCTAATCTGTTTGAGTAATTCTTCCGCAGGAAGGTCTTCAGCCATCTGCTCTCCTGAAGCTTGCGAGTGGGCCCAAGGTTTGTGCCGCTCAGCACATACTCCCGCTCATGTTAGGTCAGGACGCTGGAAAGCGATAGCCAGACCAATGCTTCTGCTGATGAAGTCAGAACCGGGAGCGGTAGCGACCGGGTCTCCCTACTGCCCATTCGATCCTGGGTTAGTAATTACCCGTTCGGCTATCCCGACGCGCCGGGATTCCGAATTCTTCAGTCCACAATGCTGATTGATTAACGACTTGAATTTCACGCTAGCGGTGGCAAAAGGTAGCCAGGGGTAAGCGCGTTGCCGGGGTCCCCAGCGGAGCACCTCCGCTGGGCCACCCTTGGATCACATACTAAAACCACCGCGCCCTGAAGGGGCGCAAGAAAGAACGCCGACCCATCGAGGGTCGGCGAAGTTTGTTTGAGGCCTTGATCCAGGGGCACTACCACCCCGATCGGGGCTGTCCCCGATGGGGACCCCGGTTGCCCCTGGCTATTTTATTCCGCGCCTTCGGCGCTTCGACTCGACGCGCTGCGCGCCATCGCTTAGTTCGCATGGAACTCGCAATAGTCTTCCTGCCGGCAGTTGTCCTGATAATCGCCGCAGGCCTGATCATTTCCTTCTGGCTCCTGCCTCGAACTAGTAGGCTTCTTCCGCAAGGTCTATCGAAGCATTCGCGGATTCTCAGGCCAGCCGCGCGCCCAGGGTGTTAATCTAGAACCCAGCAATTAGAAGAAACAAGCCTTACCCCTCACAGTTGCCAGCCTCCCTCGGAGTAATTTCTCTTGAGCTATACACCCGACTGTATTATTGTCTCACCGCCTTACAGACCTCCTGCTCCCTTTGACGCGAGTCATCATTCAATAACTGCAGGCCGTAAAAACCGGAGCGCGACGTCCTCGAATCAAGATCAAAAGGCACATCAACAGGGTCTCTGAATTGGTTTACCTCAACCTGGGGGGCTTGTATGACCAAGAGCTATCCAAACAATTCTAACCCAGCTCTAAGATTAGAGGGTCGCGTTGGGACTAAAACAGCGGTCAGAACGCGACCTCAGGCGCACCTCATAAACAACTGGATAAATATTGTGCTTACCGTGGTAAGCATCATCCAGGGACTCGCGTTTAACTATCTCGCAACCAAGTTTCCCGAGGTCTACCTTAACGCGAGGGTCACCGGAAATTACCTCATCATTACTCACTTTGCTTTGTGCTTCATGATTCTGTTGCGCGTGTTTCAAACCTATCTAACAGCGGTATTGGATTATAATTTTGGTCTGCCAAGTTTTATGGAAATCTTATTGATCTTCCTAATAGGGGGACTTGAGTATTTCCTATTCTCATCACTTTCGGTGGCGGGATTTAACGTCGCAAGTTTTCATAAGCGAATTATTGTTCTTTGCCTTTTAGGTATCGTCGGGTACAGCATCGCGATGCGACACTTGACACAACATGATTACTTATTCGAATTACGTAAAGACTACTCTAGGGAATTTCGTCTCCAAATCGCCAACATTGGTGGTCTCTTGGCGTTATTGGGAATCTCTTTTTCCCTTATATTCATGAATCCGGCTCGCCAAACTCTTCTTGTGTCTGCGATGGCACTAACACTGGCAGTAAACATGTCTTACTCTCTTAGAAAGACTTTTCAAAGGCGCGCGCACATTCAGCAAGTCGAGGCTGAGGACTTCGCGCCCAATATGACGACTTCAATAGGATTGCCTAAGCTAGATATCGACATCACAAGACCAGATCGTGAAGATGTTTCAACACTCTGCCGGTTACTGGTCAAGTATTTTGGATACGTATACGTTTCGGTGTTCGATACAAGCGAACGACTAACTCTCAAGCTGCTTAATAGAATAGTCTGTGCTAACCGAGGGAAACACTCCTTGGGCTACCGGCGATTTAATATCGCTCGTGCACGAGCTACCGGAGAAACGGTCGGTTTATTGCTTCTAAAAAACCAGAGTTCTGATAACTCGATCAGTGCGGCGATCGGAGGTTTCTTTATAGTAAGGATCCTGCTTTCGAATCTTGGAGTCGTGGGCTCTATTCGCTGTTGGCGTAACTGGCGCTTAGTGCGTCCGATTATTCCCGAGGTTGAAGTCCCATCAGTTCATATTGTCTACCTTGCAGTTCAGGAGGACGCTCAAAACCGTCAGGTTGGAAAACAATTGCTTGAGTATGTAAGGGGAGTAGCCAACGAGGAAAATAAGCCGATGATAACCATCGATGTTCGAAAAAAAAACGAACACGCGCTCGCGTTTCTGAGGAGTCAGGGTTTCATTGAAGAGCACGCGATCTTAGACGACGTGGGAGACGATTTGTTGGCACAAGGACCGACTATACGGATGACCTTAATGGCCTCCACTTAGAGAATCCTATGAAGAAGATAATACTGGGACTAACTCTGCTAATAGCTATTCTGCTCGTAGTGCTGCTCATCAACACCTTTTCATTAAAGTCTCGTCAGGTTTCAGTAACTAATCCTTATTCTTCGCCACTCGTTGACCCAGATGCCACAACCCGTTTGGCTGGCGCGATTCGATTCAAGACTGTATCCGACCAGAAGCCCGAACAGGAAAACTCACAGCAGTTCTTAGCGTTTCGTGAATACCTGAGACAAGTTTTTCCCAAGACCCATGCCACCCTCAACGAGGAGGTTATCGGAGGCCACAGTCAACTTTTCACCTGGAAAGGTCGTGATGATTCCCTCAAACCCATTCTCTTCGCCGCACATCTGGATGTCGTTCCGGTGGAGAGCTCGTCTGAGAAAGACTGGGCTTATCCACCGTTCGACGGTCAAGTTTCGGACGGCTTTGTTTGGGGACGCGGGACCATCGATGATAAGAGTGGGGTACTAGCTCTTCTGGAGGCCGTTGAATTTCTCTTAAATGAGAACTTTCAGCCTAGCCGCACAGTCTATTTAGCTTTCGGCCATGACGAAGAAGTTGGGGGGAAGCACGGTGCCGCTGCAATCGCAGCAGTCCTAGCTAGTAGAAGCGTGCAATTCGAGTACGTTCTCGACGAAGGTTCGCTAATCGTCGATGGCCTAATTCCGGGGATTAGCAAGCCTATTGCGCTCATTGGAATTGCTGAGAAGGGTTTCTTGAGCCTTCAGCTTCAGGTAAATAGTAATCCGGGCCATTCGGCCGTTCCCCCCGAGCACACCGCGATAGGAGTATTGAGCCAAGCAATCAATCGTCTGGAAGAAAATCAAATGCCGGGCCATCTAAGTGGCGTAATGCGGGAAACGTTCGAATATTTGGGACCTGAAATGCCTTGGAGCAAGAAACTCATTTTTGCCAACCTTTGGTTATTTAGGCCTTTGCTCGAGCGAGAACTGTCTACGACCCCAGCTACAAACGCTTCGTTGCGTACAACCTTGGCAGTGACCATGATCGAAGGAGGCGTAAAGGAGAACGTCTTGCCAGCTAAGGCAAGTGCCGTGATTAACCTCCGAATCCTTCCGGGAGACACGATGGAAGGTGTTACCGCCTACGTTCATCAAATAGTAAACGATGAAAGAGTTAAGATTAGTAGGTTCGGCGATGATGCAAACGAACCGTCGGCCATCTCGGAAATCGAAAGCAAGTCATTCACCGATCTACAACAGACGATTAGGCAGGTGTTTCCGGAAGTTCTCGTGGCGCCGGCCTTAGTACTGGGCGCAACAGACTCTAGACATTATCAGCCGCTCACGAGAAATGTGTTTAGGTTTCAGCCCTACATTTTTACGGAGAGTGATCTACTCCGAATACACGGAGTCAACGAGCGTATTCAGGTCGAGGGATATAAACGGTCAATAACGTTTTATTGTCAGCTCATTAAGACCTCGGCTAACGTCGCAACCGCGAATCGCTGATATTTACGCATGTCGCTCAGAGGAAGATTCTCGAGGCTTCTGCTAATTCAAGGTAGCGTCATGGCAGTTATGAGAGGAAATAGATTTTGATTGAACCAAGGGGCGCGCAAGGTGCGTGCGACTTTGGCCTGGAGTTAGTGAACGCCTGCTTCGTTGTTCGCGCCTTTGGCGCTCATTGCGGGCGAGTCGGCCGCGGTCCCAATAACCTCTTGCTTTCGGCGCCGGTCTCGACGGACGCTGCTGCTACCGCAGGCGGCAGTGACATTAGTATGGCGGTTCTGCCTTGATTTCCATTTACTCTTCGGGAAGGGAATCTTTCATGAACTCCTCGAGAGCAAGAGCTTCGGCTGAGGAAGGCGAAACATCCTTTGCCTGAGCCTTCTTGAATTCCATGATCGTTTTCCATTCCCGAGTCGTGGGACCTGCGTTGTAGTAGAAAAACCAACCCGGCACAAAATGCAATCCGACGACAAGGAAGAAGGCAACGATTCCGTAATTGAATACGGATCGGACGCGGACAAACTGAGCACTGACATCTGTTGCATTCGGAGCGGGAAGATTAGCCTGGGCGTCGGTAAAGGGTATGCTGGCTTCGTTGACTGGGCGCCGATTCTCGATTTCAACAAGCTGACTCCTTAACGATTCGTCAGAAGCGAAGATTTTGGAGGCGGAGAAGGCCAGCAGCAGGAGCGCCATGATTGCTGGCAGGAAAGCCAACGCGATGAAATAGCCAGTTCGAACAGGCTTCGTCACGCTGTGTTTGCTCCGCCTCCAATTCTCCCAAAATCTGTAAACGCTATTCGGCTGCGCGAGCACCGTAATGAACTGCGTCGTATCGTGAACATCAAGGCTCTTGTAGATCAGAAATGTTATGAAGAGAGCGTTCACGACGGAGATTATTAGGAACGCAAAGATATTGTATCCATTGTTTCCTAACGCCATTTCGTTAAGGGGTTTCGACTGTGGTCCGATGATCCAACCAAAGACAATCACAACGCCGGAAAGATAGACGCCGATATAGCGTTGGATCTCCTTTTCTCTTTCAAGGTATTCCGTGCGGAAGGGAGCTAGTTTGTCATCTTCGAGTAGGTGCATTTGAGGTTCCTCTCGTTTGAATATGTCACGCTTTCGGCGTGAGGAAATAAATTGATGGTTGAACCAGGGTAGCGCGCCGCGCAACCGGCTAAAAGTGTAGACGACGACCTTCTTTCTTCTAGTAGCTTAGCCAGGCGGCGACGCCGCCGTGCCATGAACAGGTGCCGCGTCGGTTGCGGCTGAAGCTGTAGGTGCCGTCGCGGCAGCGGGCAGATGCACCAATCGGAGCTTTCGCAGCGCGAACTGGTCCTCGGTAGCGGCCAGAACGTCGGGAACGCCGGCGTTGAGCAGACGACGTTATAGTCGATTCAGCTTCCACGAAACTAGGCGCAGCCGCTGCTCGTGTTGCGAGTGGAGTTGAAGCGAGTGGCGTAATAAGTGACAGGGAAAGAAAGAGAAAAGCTATGAATAGCTTTTTCATGGTGTGAGCCTCCGTGGGACGAAGTGAGAACGGATGGCTTATACACCTTGACGCGGGGCAATACAAGAATTCTGGTAACAGAAACCTTGATTGAATGAAGCGAACGAGTTATGAGCTTAGACTTTGTTAGTCGGTCGCTTCGCAGGAGCGAAATGTTTATAGCGCCGGATGTCTTTCATCTTCTCGCTCGGGTCAGGAGTGAACCCTCGCTCGCGTCAGGGCGGTTTGTTTTTTGATTGTGGCTATAAACATTCCGTCCCTGACGTGACGGTCGGACGCCGGTTAGTAGACGGATCATGAACTCACGCATAAAACCCGACGAAATGAAGATCGAACGGTAGTGTCCTAATTCAAATAAGGACACTACCAGATCGAACCTCCGCCTAGGTAAACCGCGTCCAGCGTGATAGAGTGCGCGCGAATCGAGCCTTGCTCCCTCCCTTCCCAGCCTATCTGGAATTACCCAGACCAACTGAAGTACACAGCTCCAACCCCCCTAAGGAACTAACTATGTTTGCATACAACAAGCGCAACTCCGTCGCCAGAATACTCGCTTTGACGCTCGGTTTCGCGATGACAATTTCCCTCAGCCCGCTGCTTACCACGGCATATGTGCAGTCGCCTGCCGCGAGCACTCCGGTGGTAAGTGAAGTGTTAACCAACGATCAGGTTCTGAAGATGTTCAAGGATGGAATCGCCTCGGAGATCATCATTGCCAAAATAAAGGCCTCGCCCACCAGCTTTGACACGTCGCCTGCCACCATTCAAAAGCTCAAAGAAGATGGAATGACTGATGCAGTGGTGCTGGCGATGATCGAGGGTGGAAACAAACCACCCGCGGCCTCCTCCAATAGTTCTACCAGCGAAGCTGTAGACTTAAAGGTTGTCGACGGAACGGAAATCGAAATCGCGCTGACGAACAATGTCTCCGGCCAGGAGGCAAAGGTAGGAGACATCGTAGATTTCACGGTGCTGCGTCCAGTGCAGATGAATGGCGTCACGATATTCGAAAAAGGCGCGTCGGCCAGGGGTCGTATCACTACCGCTAAGAAATCGGGTCGCTGGGGAAAAGCGGGCAAGCTTGAGTGGGCCATGCAGGACGTTCAGGCTGTCGATGGCAGCCGAGTGCCGGCTCGCTTTACCAAAAGATTAGTAGGTGACAGCAGCGGTGGAACGGTTGCTGTAGCCGCGGTTGCGACTGCCGTGTTTCTTGGACCAGTTGCACTGTTGTGGGGTTTGAAAAAAGGGAAGGTTGCGATCATTCCCGCGGGCAATCGGTACACTGCCTTCGTGCAGGGCGACAGCACGATCCAGGCAGGAGGCGCCATCAAAGCGCAGTAAAAGCTTAGATCGAGATAAATGAGGGAAGCCCGGATGGTCTGCAGAACCATCCGGGTGTTTCGTCAGAGGCTCTAGTCCATAAACACGCTGGCTAAGGTTTGGCCTTGATCCGCGCCCCGCTCGACCGCCACAGCGAAAATGTACATACCGGACTTCCAGGTTGCTGTGCTGATTGGAACTACCTTGATGATGTAACAACCGGGTAACCCGTGCGCGGCAACCTCGGTGATATTCACGAGGGCCCCACCCGGTCCGACGATGATTGGATATATTTTGAAGTTGCTTGCAGCGAGCCCTGTGACCGGCACCCCATTTACATCTGTGACAGATGCTATCACCCAGTTATATTCCCGATTCCCCGGTGCAGCCTTCGTGTCTTCTGAGGCGGCAGAGACAATCAATCTTGCCATTACGTTTCCTCACTTTCGTGGACTATGAGTTAAGCGAACGAAATCAAGAGAGCTTCAGGTCAGTCTCGCCACCCAGGCCATCTGCTGTCAATCCTTTCAACAATCAGGTACTGGTGTTCTTTACTTCTGCTTTGCGTTCTTTGCGAAAGCCTTGCGGCCTTTGCGGTCAAAACCAAGACAAAACCGCAAAGATCGCAAAGCCGGACGCGGAGTCCCGCAAAGAAAGACCCTCCATTTTCAAGCTGCATCAGTACCAAACAATCTTACCGGACTTCTTTTATCTCAAAGTTTGTGATTGGATGAATTTCCCAGGCGGTGGCTCGCCAATTATCGGTGCGGCCGGGAACGTTGTTCTCTGATTCGCCGGCGTGATGTGAGTCGTAGAAGAGCCAACCCTCAAATGAACACCGCTGGTTCAGCATTACGCTTTTCAGTTTTTCTTCAGACCAATCCCATCCCTGGCGCACGGCCCAGTCCTGCATTCTCGGAGTCACCTCCAACACTACCTGCTCGCGTGGCGCCGCATCCGGCCGCGATCCGATATGAATGTGTATGTCGCGGTTACACGGCATGTAGCAATTGGTTAACTCGAGAGGGCCGTTAGCAATCGAGATAACGTAACCTTCCACCTTTGCCGCCCGAGTCTGCGACCAGCGTCGAGAGTCGTCGCCGGGTTGCAACATCTTCTCCAGCGTCACGGCGGTATCAAAGTTTCCTGGTTGGGGAATGGCGGTGCGATTTTTCAGACGTTGCAGTTCGCGCCGCTCTGTGGAGAGCGCAAACCCGGATTCAGGGCAATGGTGTGTGAGGATAAACACGGCCGTGGTGAGCAACACGGCTGAGAGAATGAAGACAAGAGCGATTCGGCGTGATCGTTTCAAAATGTGAAATTATAAACGCGTTCTACGATTACTGATCGCTGACTACTCACTGTTCCGTTGCGACAAATGAAGCACCGCGCCAATGCCTGCTCCGAGGCAGAGGCCGTACGAAATTCCCCACAGCAACATGCCGGCCTTGCCGCCAAGGTAATCGTTGAGCGCTGAGCCGGCGAAGTAGCCGAGGGAGTTTGCGATAAACAGGATCACGGACAAGTTTAGGATTAAGCGCATTGCACCGAATCCCAGGGCGAAGACGAGGGCCATCAAGACCGAGCCGGCAACGGAGCCAACCCATTCACCGGTGCTGCCTCTCAAGGTGAAATAGGCGCCGCACCAACCAACCGCGTAAGCGAAGAAGGCGATGCCATAGAGCAGATAAAACTTTGGCAAACGCCAGCGGCCCACGACGAGCGAACCCAACGCTGCGCCTCCCAAAAGGATGAAGAGCGCGGTCCAAACAAGGTAGGCGCCCCAGAGACCGAGTTGTTGATACATCCACCGTTCACCGAAGGCGACGGTGGCGAACACGCACAAACTCGCCAGGCCAAAACCGAGTCCGCCAATTACCACGGAGCGCGGCAGCGACGGCAATGTGTTTGAATAGGTTGTCATGATGGAATAGTAATCGTGAACCGTTATTTTGCGAACAGAATAACTCTCTGTGCGTCATCAGTGGGCAGTTAGAAGATTCTGCTTCGTGTGATTTTCGTGGATCGGCCGTCCGATGGGATCATCTCTGCGCTACCTCACGGCTCACTGCTGCTTGTCGTATAATCTTGCGCAATGAGCTTCATCGAGACACTTGCCGTCAGCATGGGCGCCTCCTGGGTATCGGGCATTAACCTCTATGCGGGGGTCGCCACCCTCGGCCTGCTAGGGCGGTTCGCGGATCTGAAATTACCCGGCGACCTCGACGTCGTGACGAACTGGTGGGTGATCGCCGTGGCCCTCGTCTTGTTCGTCATCGAGTTTGTCGCCGACAAGATCCAACTGGTCGATAGCCTCTGGGACGTGATTCATACCTTCATTCGCATTCCCGCGGGAGCGGTTTTGGCAGCGACCGCTTTTGGCGATTTCGACAGAAGTGTGCAGGTGATTGCGTTGATGCTGGGCGGCGGGCTGGCGTTGAGTTCCCATGGGACCAAGGCGGCAACGCGGGCACTGATCAATACGAGTCCCGAGCCTGTTTCAAATATTGTGGTTAGCCTGAGCGAAGATATTCTGGCGGTGGTTACAGTGGTCGCAGCCATCTTCCTGCCGGTAGTTGTTTTTTTGATAATAGCCGCAGGCTTGATCTTTTGCTTTTGGCTCTTGCCGCGAGTATTACGATTCTTTCGCAGGGTCTTTCATAGAATTCGTGGATTGTTTAGCCCGGCGAGAGCCTGAGGCCGGTGCGCCGTTGGTCAATGGTCAGTGGTCAGCAAAGGCTTTGCCTCGAAGGTCGTCCCCGGTTTGAAAGTTCGCGAAGCGGTCTCATTAGCACCGAGGCTTCAGCCCGGTGATCCAATGGACGTTCTTTCCCCTCCAACCGTTTTCAACGGTTTTCCGCGCCTCGGTAAACCGTTAAAAACGGTTAGGCGGCAGTTGGGATGCTTCTGATCACCGGGCTGAAGCCTCGGTGCTAACAAGATCGCTGCCGCGTAGATTAGTGAGCAGACTTTTGAGGCAAGGCTGGTCAGCAAGGTGTTTTCTGGTGCGCTCGCCCGATATTTCACAGAGAGGGGCTAACACCTCAGGTCTGTTAACCGCAAAGGCCGCAAAGGATTTCGCAAAGGCCGTAAAGGATTTCGCAAAGGCCGCAAGGGTTTCGCAACCCGCAAAGCAAACTGCACAGGCACCCAGGATGCGTCAATAGTTTGGCGAGCGGTTTTCAAGTTAATATTTCAGTTGAACGGATCGTCTTTATTACGAGTACCGTCATTCTTCACCTTCTTCACGCAAGTTATTCTGAGTCGAGCATCGGAGGAGCAAACTAAATGCGCAAGGCCATGTACTCAGTGCTTCTTATTCTGATCCTGTCAGCGAGCCTTGCGGCACAGGAAAACCCCGCAAGCAAGATCGACGTCGACGTTATTCCGGATGTTGTTTATGGCCATAAGGACGGGATGGCCCTGACCTTCGACGTCTTCAAACCGAAGAAGACTGGCAACGGCGCCGCGGTAATTTTCATGGTCAGTGGCGGGTGGGTTTCGCGTTACACGCCACCTGAATCCTTTTTGAACCCAAGCAGCACATCCAGCACTCCGCGATTTCAGGACTTGCTGAATAATGGTTTCACCGTAATTGCATTGCGCCACGGAAGTAGTCCGAAATATCTGATTCCTGAAATAGTCGCTGATGTGCGCAGAGGCGTGCGATTCATACGCCACCACGCCAAACGTTGGGAGATTGACCCGAATAGGCTCGGCGTTTATGGAGGCAGCGCCGGCGGCCACTTGTCGTTGATGATTGGTCTGGCCTCCGACAATGGAAACCCGGGAGCCAGTGAAGACTTTATGAAAGCGAGCGACCGGGTGCAGGCGGTGGTAGCTTACTTTCCGCCCGTCGATCTGCGCCCGCTCGTGCGTGGTTTGAATCCGCCGCCGACGGGCACCGTACTTGATCGTTTTCCGGCTCTGAACTTCGAGAAAGAGAAGGCCGCGGATTTCTCACCCATTGTCTTTGTCACTCCTGATGATCCGCCCACACTTCTAATTCACGGCGATCAGGATCCGTTGGTGAATATCAGTAACAGTCAGATCATCTTTGACGCATTGAAGAAGAACAGTGTTAAGACAGACTTCATTACCATTACCGGCGCCAGTCATGGGTTTCGGGGTGAAGACGCCAGGCGCGCGATGGCGGCGACTGTGAGCTGGTTTGAACAGACGTTGGTTAAGAAGAAATAGTGGGGCAGTGGGCGGTGACTCGGGCGGTGCGCTAGAAACCCGAGGGGCCAGTCTTGACAACTCGCTAAGTCTGCGAAGCAGCCGTAAGACCTTCCTCAAACATATCTTTCATCGTATTCGATGCCGTTCGTTTTCAGGTACTGAATGAATTCATCTCGAAATGAAACCTTCACGTGATGCTCTTTCTGTCGTCTTAGATAATTGCGCACTTCCTCAACATCTGATTGACTTACCGCAAATGCGCCATAACCACGCTGCCATGAGAAATCTTTGACTTCTGGAAAAACGTCATGCATCCATCCGGTTGCGTTGGACTTGAGCTTTCTCGGCACGTCAGACAATGACCGATCCGGACGTAGCAAAAGATGAACGTGATCTTCGATTCCATTGATCTCTAATGAAATGCCTCCTACCCCACGAATAATACCGCCAATGTATTCATAAAGCCTTGGTTCGCATTCTGGCGTAATCAGCGGTCGGCGTTCCTTCGTTGAAAAGACAATTTGATAAAGAAGGTTCGTGTACGAGTCAGACATGGTGGCCTCCTCGATGATTGGTGCCGTAATTATCTAGCATCTCGAATCGTTGAGCACTGTCTGGTCTCTATCGGCCGCTTCGCGGGCTTTGAAAATCCTCTTGCATTCATTTCCTGGGGTTCCGCGGGCGCTCCACCCCAGGCTTTATGCTTCCGGCCGCTCCGCGGACTTTCAGAAATAATTTTCCCGTTAGGTGATCCCAAAGCCGTCCGGAATCCGCGTTATTAAGTGAACCGGGAATAAAACGATCATAGGGGGGTGGTCACGGGTATCGAGAAGGAGTCCGAAGATGAAGCTCAACGCCAAATACGTAGTTTTTTCAATCATTGGGGCAGCGACCGTTTATGTGATGTATCACAATGAACGTTTTATGGTCGACTCAGCGCATCCGGCCTGGCAGCGCTACGATTCTTTTAAGTGGTGGTTGCTGCCACACATCGTGTTCGGCACGATTGTGCTGCTGTTTGCTCCATTTCAGTTCTCAAATCGGTTGCGGCAGCGATTCACGAAGGTGCACCGCGCAATGGGACGCATGTATGTGCTTGGGGCATTCGTGCTCGCACCGACTGGTGCTTACATCCAGTATTTCCAGGAACGGATGGGAGCGCCGCGTTCCTTCACGGTGCTGGCAATCGTAGACGCTTTCATGCTGATTGTGGCTACGTCCTTAGCCGGTTTCTTCGGATACAAACGCAAGATCGCTTTGCATCGCCAGTGGGCCACGCGCAGTTATGCCATCGCTCTCGTCTTCATCGGTGCGCGTTTGGTGATGGGTGTGACCGGATGGGAAACCCTCGGAGTTGAAATTGTCCAGGCGATAATCTGGTCTTGCCTCGCGCTGTCAGTCGTGTTCGCAGATATTGCGATTCACTGGAATGAGATTCGGTCAGCTGTGACAGTGCCGGTTAAGACACGGGTTGAGTCGAGTAAGGCGAAGAGTCCTTTGCCAAAGAATGCGCTAGGTGCTACGTAAATCGCGGGGGGCGACTTGATACACGGGGGAGGGGGCATGGCATGCCGTGTCCCTGCGATCCGTTAAGACCTCACGGACCGAAGCGACGGCGATACGTAACGAAAAACTCGTTAAGAGTTCTCGTCGGCGAGCCGGCAGAATTCGACGACGCGGTTCTCGGCCCAGAAACGATCAGGGTCGCCATTTCGTTCGGCTTGCACAAAAGCGACGTGGCCGCCCTGTTTGGGTGCGATCAGCAGGACATATGGATTTTTAGTGACGGCCGGGTCGCGGAGTGGCGCGAAGGGAATGAACGGATCATCCTCGGCGTGAATGATTAAGGTGGGGATGCGAATCTGATCTATTACGCGAAGCGAGCTGGCGCGTTGGTAATAATCGTCAGCGTCTGCGAAACCATGCGCTCGAGAAGTGTAGCGATCGTCAAATTCCTTGATGGTACGCACGATGTCGAGTCCGCCGAGGTCGTAAAGCTCCGGAAACAGTTTGTGCTTGGTCCGAACCCGACCTTTCAGACGACGCACAAAGTCGCGATGATAGAGCCAGTTTGAACGCTTCATTATCAAGTCAGCGCTCGCGCTTAGATCGACCGATGGCGATACCGCACAAACACCCAACACTTGCGGCGGCGCATCCTGGGCGTATTCACCGGCGAGTTTCAAGGCCTGATTCCCGCCCAAAGAGAAACCGACAACGACGAGCCTGCTCACTTCCTCGCTCTTGATCAGTTGGTCCACTACGACATGGAGATCCGCACTCAGCCCGCCGTGATAGATCGTGGGAGTCAGGTGATCTGTGCCTCCACACGAGCGCAGGTTCATGCGAACCACGTTGAGCCCGGCAGCAAAAGCCTTGAAGGCGGTGCTTAGCATGTAGGTGGACTCACTCGATCCTTCGATGCCGTGCCAAATGACAACGGTGAGATGTTCCTTCGGATTTGGTTGCCAACGGCAATGGGCTAGCACCTGCGCATCGTCAGCAACCTGGAACAACCGCTGTTCATCGTCAACTGAACCAAAGCGCCTGCGTCTGGGCCAGGCGAAAGCGGCGAGCGTTTGCGCGTGTCCGTTTTGAAAGAGCGAGTGTGGTTTGAAAGGCCTGCTTGCAAACGCTTTGGCAACCTTCGCGAGAAACGTGCGCGAGGCAGCGAGACTCTCGGGATATTTGTCTGTTACCTGCACTAAAAGTTTTCTCTGGGGTGCTGCGTGGGTAGTAACACTCAAATACGATCCACTAAAAACACGAATCCACACTAACAATTGTTTCGTGTTGGTTCGTGTGTTTCGTGGATCGCTGCTCCCGACTTTCCGCTACGGGTTTGTCAGTTCAAGGGTGACGTCTACGGTCAGCGTTTCACGATTCGCTTTGATATTCGTGCCAAGCTTCGGTGGTTCCTTGCCCCCACTTTGTCGCTCCTGGGAAAGGCGCAGCAGCGCTCGGCCCGCTTCCTGTTTGAAATATTCATCCAGGTAACCCTGATCGAAAATGTCTCCGCGCTTCATCCGCCAGACATCACGCAGCGCCTTCGCATCGCGTTCCGTCAGATTTCTGAACGCCAGACCACCCATTCGATACTGGGGCCCCTCCAGGACGTCGATCTTGTACAAAACTTTCCGCGCGTTATCGTCAAACTCAGGCGTGGGCATCAAACGCGATTGAATATATCCCTGGCGTCCATATGCTTTCTGCACATCGATGAGTCCTCGATCAAACTTCACGCCGTTGGCGACTTCGCCCGGTTTAATTCCCAACACAGAGTTGAGCTGATCCGGAGTTAAAGCGTTAACGCCGGTCCAGTCGATGCCGGCCCACGAATAGATCAGTCCTTCTTCTACTGGAAGAGTTACGACCACGCCATTGTTCTGACACCTTGGATCAGGTTTACCGACCGGAGGCGCGAACTTCGCGCGCAATTGTCCTGCCTCGCGGTAGGCTGCAATTAGTTTCATGCCAGAGAATCCGCGCACTAATTCGCCGGAATAGTCGGTATCGAAGATCTCTTTTGCGATCGCGGCCAGCTTCTCTTCGGCGAGGTTCTTCGCGCCTGGAAAGCGGACGGTGCAGATCGGCATCTTGACGCCGCTCACGCTGAACATGTGTCCGAGCATGTGGCCGGAAAGATCCTGCGACGCCACGTATTCAACGGTGCCGGGAATCTTCTGATCGTTGAGGAGTTTCTGGAGGGCGCGCGTGATTGCCTCCGGCGTTTTCCCGATGTTGGGTGCGCGACCGGTGAACAAAGGCACTTCGCTCCGGACCGCCTCTATTAGTTGTTCATCAGTGAACCAGATGAAGTTGTCGAAGAAGACGGGCGAATCGCCGCCGCCGGCCTCTTCCACCTTGAACGTGACCGTTACTTTGTTGCCGGCAGTTCGAGTGCGATAAGCGACCTGCTTGAAGATGCCGCTGTCGAGCATTCGCTGCGCGGCGGCATCAATCGATTCGAGCTTGAATGGCTGGTCCGGCTTGAGTCCGCTGGTTGAGAGCGCTTCTTCGGCTTTGATCTGCTGGAGTCCTTCAAATTCTATCTTTGAAATCACGCGCGCGTCCTGCGCGGCAGCGAGCGGTGCGGCAAAGGTGAATACGATGAGGATCAGTAAATAATTTGTCAGGCGCTTCATAAGGGACTAAGTTTAACTTAAGAATCGCGGATGAGTCAGTTAGCCAGCGAAGCAGGCGCTGAGATGGTTAAATCAATTATGAGCGCAACGGAGTGGCAGTCGCGGACAATTCCTGATCTGATCATCGAAGTCTGGGAGGCGCTTGACTGCGAATCGGTAGGGGCGAGCGAGCTGGGACAGATCCAGCAGGTGCTCAGTGAAAGATTTGGCGAGGGCTCCGTGCCGAGCCCGGCTTCGATTGCGCGCAGCGTGGCTGATGAGGGCGCGGTGTTACGGCATCCGGAAGTTTTTGATTTCGATGCTGAGTGGCGCGAGCGAAAGTTGTCCGAATTACAACTGCCGCCCGGAATTAATTTCGGAAACCTGCCGGAGGCCTTTGATTCGTTTGTAAAGCTCGATCAAGAGCGGCAGAAACTTGAAGGTGAGAATGATGAACTGGGGCTAAAGCGCCTGCGCGAAGCGGTCGCCGAAGTCTTCGGTGATTCCCAGTTGCGTGCTGAGAGCAAGATCCTGGATCCTGCTGATCGAGAAGCAGCGAAAGAAATAGCTAACGCTCTCCGAGTTTGGTTGCAAGCGCCCGAATTGTTTCTCGATTGGTTCGACCTGCGCCGGCGCTCCCCTGAGTTTGTAAAGAAGTTTGGCGATCGGTAGATATGTGGTAGTGACCTCATGTTGTGGCTTGAGTATTGAGTCAGCAGGTTTTGGAACTTTCCTCGTGCCTCGCGCGAATTAACACTGAGCACGGGTTAACCGGCGATAGTGACCAGGGAAGTTTGGCGCGCACATCACCGATGAAGACGAATATCGACGTTGATGACATCGAGTTGCTCCAGAGAATGTCGGCTGGAGAGGAAGAGGCGATGACGGCGCTCTATCGCCGCCGGCAGGCTGGCATCTATCGCTTTGCCCTGCAGATGTGCGGGTCGCGAGCGCTGGCTGAGGACGTCACCCAGGACGTCTTCATAGTCTTGATTCGCGACGGCCACAGTTTCGATCCAGCTCGCGGCACATTGATCACCTTTCTCGTGGGCGTGGCCCGCAATCTTCTGTTGCAGCGTTTGCGTCGTGAACGTTTTTATGCACCGCTGGGAGAGCCCGGAGACGAGGAAACGGCGTCGTTCAAGTCGCTTCAGTCAGTTGATGGGCCACTTGAAGAGTTTACGCGGATGGAATCCATCGCCTCACTTCGAATGGCGGTGCTGGCGCTGCCAACGCGATATCGCGAAGCAGTCGTGCTTTGCGACCTGCAGGAGATGAGTTATGCCGAGGCTGCGGAAGTATTGGGTTGCGCTGTGGGCACCGTGCGTTCGCGACTGCACCGCGGGCGGGCGCTCCTGATTCAAAAGTTGCGACCGGCCCGAGAGGAGCAGGCAAGTGAGGCCCCGGCAAAGTCAGCGAGGTGTTTTGCATGAACTGTCAGAATTTTGAAAGCATCATTAACGAACTCGTTCGCAACCAGATCATGGAGGCAGGCGTTCGCGAGCAAGCGCAACTTCACAGCTCAAGCTGCGCTTCATGCACGGTGAGATTGCATGAGGAACAAGCGTTAACACAGGGCCTGCGTGAGTTGACACTGTCGATGCGCAGTGAGAGCGCGTCTGTTGAAAGCGAGGCGACGGTTGCAACTGCGTTTCGCGCTCATCACGCCAGGTTAAGCGGCGCCGGCAGCGTGTCGACTTCAGCACCGCTAGTCGTCTTCAGTAAAGGTATTCGGCGTTATTGGAGTTACGCGGCGGCGGCGGGAATTCTGTTGGCAGTGGCGCTTGGATTCGTTGCGAATCGGCTTTGGAAAGCTGATTTCTCACCGGAACCTTCAGTTGCATCGAGGGAAAACAGTCCGGCCGTCAATCCGGCGCCCGCCAAGGCGCTGCCTATTGATCTTCCCGTTGCTTCGGGAATGCCCATACCGGACGGGGCAACACTCGAGGACATCTCGCCAACCCCTCGGAGTAATTCATTGAAACAGCCGTCAGCCTCGCGAAGGCGAATGGCGAAGCACACGAAATACACAGCGAACTCGGTAACAGTCCAGAGTCTCAACATTCTGGCTCCGGCGATGGAAGTCGCTACTGAATTTATTCCCATCGGTTTTGCGAATGCGGCAAGTGTGCAGGAGGGTGGGCAGGTGGTGCGACTCGAGATGTCTCGTTATGCGATGGCCCGGTTTGGCGTACCCATCAATCAGGAGCGTTACGACGAAATGGTTAAGGCTGATGTTTGGGTTGGCGCCGATGGATTAGCGCGCGCGATCAGATTTGTGCAGTAGCTCAGCATGAGCGCCAGCTTGTTCAATGTAGGATGTGAAGTCAGTACCACCTGCGGTAGCGGGTGGGGTAGCTGAGTCGATAAATCCAACGGACAACCCACCCGCTACCGCAGGTGGTACTGACGTCACCGGGCGGCAGGGTCCGTCTAGAAAAGGAAGATTGCCATGAAAAAAGAAGTTCGAAAATTGTGTGTTGTGGCCCTGACAGTCATCATTGGATCGGGTTGTATCCCTGCGCTTGCGCAGCAGCGTCAAACAGAACAGACGCAGCAATCGGAAGAAGCGCGAGTAATGGTGGAGCGATCCGCTCAGGATAAGGCGAGGACTTCGGACTTGGAGCGTCAGTATTTTGAGCGCGACGTCATCATGCAGGCGCCCGCTCAGGGAGATTACGTTTTTCTGGCAACGGAGATGAGCTTCGGCGGGTTGCTCGTGAAGGGCGCGCCTTATTCTGCCCAGGCCGTCACCGAAAGCACGCAGACATTGACTGATGGCAATCGCATCGTCAACAAATCCACGGCATCCGTTTACCGGGACAGCGAAGGACGCACTCGACGCGAGCAATCGCTCAAGGCGGTCGGACCCTATGCGAGCGCCGGACAGCACTCGCAAACGATTTTCATTAGCGATCCCGTCGCCGGAACGAGTTACACGCTTGATCCGGTTACTCAGACCGCGCGGAAAATGGCACCCTTGCGTTTCAAGGTTTCAGGACCAAAGGCGAACGATCCGCAAACCACAGCGCCGACGCAATACAAAATTGCTATTGAAGGAACGGGCGCCCAAACGGATGGAAAACAGTATCGAGTTGTTACTCCGTCCGATCCGGCCATGAAAAAACGTCAAATGGAAACCGGCATGGCCATGGGTTGGCTCGACTCGAAAAACCCATCGGCTCGTACCGAAGCTCTGGGCAAACAAAGTATTGAAGGAATAGAGGCCGAAGGAACGCGCAGCACAGTCACTATTCCGGCCGGCAAGATTGGTAATGTGTTGCCAATCGACATCGTGAGCGAGCGTTGGTATTCGCCTGAGTTGCAGGTCATCGTGATGACCCGTCACCTCGATCCGCGCTTTGGTGAGAACAGCTATAAGTTGACCAACATCAGCCGCAGCGAACCGGCGCGCGAGTTGTTTGAAGTGCCCGCAGGCTACACGGTGAAGGAAACTCCAAGTGCATTGTCAACTACGTACGGGGCAGCCACCGCAGCCGGAACCGGAACCTTATCGAGGTCTTACGAGGGGCCGATCACCGGCGGCATGCTTAACGGCAAGGCCATTTCCCTGCCGCTGCCGGTTTATCCCCCGATTGCGAAGCAGGCAAATGCCTCGGGCAGTGTGATGGTTCAAATCACGATTGATGAAGGGGGCAACGTGATTTCCGCGAACGCGGTATCCGGACATCCGCTGTTGCGTGCAGCTGCAGTCATGGCGGCGAGGGAAGCGAAGTTTTCACCGACTAAACTCAACGGCGAGGCGGTGAAGGTTACGGGAACGTTGCTTTACACCTTCGCGGCGCAGTGACAGGCTCTAACTTCGTCGCGTAAAAATGGGCCACGAGTACCAGACTCGTGGCCCATGTTCTATAAGGATCAGACAAGGATTAACAGGAACGACAGGATTGCGTTTGTGTTTACCGGCGCACTCTCTCAATCCTATTAATCCCTGGAAATCCTGTCAGTGTTCCGGTTCGCACTAGCTTTAGTCGTCGTCCTCGCCGCCGCGAATTCTTCCCTCGGCCCTCGATTGCTCAACCACCTTGTGAGACAGATTTCCGGGAAGGGGATCGTAGTGGGAAAACTGCATATGAAACGATCCGCGTGCGGCCGTGATCGAGTTGAGCGTTGATTGATAGTTAAGCATCTCAGACATGGGCACCTGCGCCTTAATGACCTGGTCCTTGCCGCTGGTTTCCATGCCCTGCACGCGACCGCGCCGTGAATTGAGATCGCCCATGATGTCGCCGCTGTTTTCCTGTGGCGCATGAATCTCGACGTCCATAATTGGTTCAAGGATCGATGGCTTCACTTTCTCCATCGCTGCGCGAAACGCTTTGCGGCCGGCAGCGCGAAATGAATGCTCGTCGGAGTCGACGTTGTGGTAGGAACCATCGATCAATTGCACCTTGAAATCCACTAACGGATAGCCGGCAATCGCTCCTGACAGCGCGGCTTCAACGATGCCTTTTTCGATCGCCGGCCGAAACTGCTGTGGCACGGCGCCGCCGAAGATCTTGTCTTCAAAAACAAATCCGCCGCCGCGTGGCAGGGGCTCAAACACCACTTTGCAATCGCCGAATTGCCCGCGCCCACCGGTCTGTTTTTTGTGACGGCCCTGGACTTCAGCGCGCTGCGTAATCGTTTCCTTGTATGGCACTTTGGGCGGGTGCAAAGTCACTTCCACGCCATAACGTTTCTTTAGTTTCTCTACGACAGTCTCAACGTGAACTTGTCCCGAACCGGAAAGGAGAAATTCCTTCGTCTGCACGTCGCGGGTGAAGTGCAGCGCCTGATCTTCTTCCAGAATCTTGTGCAGGGCCACGCTGATCTTCTCTTCGTCCTGTCTGGACTTCGGCTCGATCGCGAAAGCGATGGCCGCCTCCGGATATTCAACCGGCGGATACACAATGGGCGACTGCTTATCGCAAACCGTGTCGCCAGTTTGAGTCTCCTTCAGCTTGACGCAGGCGACGACGTCGCCGGCATGGGCTTCGGTCACCTTGTCGAGTTGTTTGCCCTGGACTACGTGCAAAGCCCCCAGACGCTCCATTGCTCCCTTGGCCGAATTCAGCACGTTGGCGTCCGTCTGTATCTTTCCGCTAATGACCTTCATCACATTGATGCGGCCGGCGAAAGGATCGGCGACGGTGCGGAAGACATAGGCAGAAAACGGTTCGCTATCGCTGTACTTGCGCGAAATCCTTTCGGCATCAGGAGCAGCGTCAACCGGCAATCCCCACTCGGCATCATGATGCGCCGGATCAGGCGCATAATCGACGATGCCATTCATCAAAGCTTGCAAGCCGACAAGCGTCGCGCCGGAGACGGCAAACACCGGACAAAGCTTACTTTGGGCGATCGCCTTGTTGATATTGGGAATGATGTCCGACTCTTCGAGCGTGCCGTTTTCAAAATATTTCTCCATCAACGCATCGTCGGATTCGGCGACGAGTTCGATGAGACGCTCGCGGGTCTTCTCAACAAAGTCGCGGCCCTCGCTTGGAATCTCGATTTCTTTCGCCTGGCCGTCCGGACCAAATTCATAAGCTTTCAGGTGGACGACATCGACCACGCCGCGAAAGTCTTTTTCTTTTCCGATAGGTAGCGTGAAAGGAATGATTGCCCGGCTGAAAGCTTTCTGAGCGCTCTCGACCGCCATGCCAAAATCTGAATGCTCTTTATCGAGCTTCGTCACCACCATCATGCGCGGAACGATAAACTCGTTTGCGTAGGCCCAGGTCTTTTCCGTTTGCACTTCAACGCCCTTGACGCCATCGATCACGGCGAGGGCACAGTCGGCAACGCGAAGAGCTGGACGCGCATGCGTCACAAACGCGGCGTAGCCCGGAGTGTCAATAAAATTAAATTTGGTTTCGCGGTGATCTAAATGAGCGAGTCCGAGATTGAGGGTAATTTTGCGGGCGATGGAATCTTCTTCGTGATCAGTAACGGTGGTGCCTTCGTCCACTTTCCCCCAGCGGGGCGTTGCGCCGGCGACGTAGAGAAGAGAACTGACTAGTTGCGTCTTCCCTGCGTCGCCGTGTCCAATGACCGCAAGGTTGCGAATCGATTCCGTAGCGTAGGCTTTCATAAGGGCGGTTCCTTTCGAGAGCGAATTATGTAGGACGGACAGACTTGGCTGTCTTTCGGCGGACCGGCCTGACCACGCCAGCGGGGCTGTTCCGCAGGGGAGCCCGTGGGAAAGCCTGCCGTACTTGTTTTGCCGGTGACACGTAATTTATCTGAGCGGGAAGGCTGATGGCAAGTAACCCGATAGCTTTGAGTTTATATGATGATCTTTGGATTCTAAATTACTTTCACTTGAGGCCGGCGAGAGTAAATGCTTTCAAACTCCGCGCTCCCGGGCGATCTCTAAAAGTTAATTGTGCATCCAAGTCGGCGAACAGATTTAGAGAAAAACAAGGGGATAAGTATATGTTTTACCGAAAATTCAACTTTTCCGCAGCCGTGCTGGTGCTGGCGTTACTAAGCACTGTGACCGGCTTCGCGAAGAGCGTAACAACCACAAGTTTTGCAAATACCAACGGTGAGACCCGCACTGAGGTTAGCAACCAGCGAGTGTTGCATCGCATAAACCTGGCCATCCTGATTCAGGACGACCTAACGTCGCAGGTCAGCAATGAACTTCGCGCGACTGCTGACTTCATTCGATCCCTGCCAAAGGGTTCGCGAGTGATGGTGGGCTACATTACGGCCGGCAGTCTTCAGGTGCGCCAGCCTTTTACCGCTGATCTTGAAAGAGCCGCCCGATCTCTGCGGATAGTCCGGTCAAGCACGTCTGCGTCGCCGTTCAATCCTTACGTGGAAGTAGTCGAAGCCTTGCGTAGTTTCGACAACGTGAGTGGCCAAAACGCCGTCCTGTTGATTTCGGACGGCCTGGACACATCGCGCGGTTTCGACATCGCGAGTTCGGCGCGAACCCTCGATCTCGATCGCGCGATCAAACATGCCAATAGTCGCAACGTGGCCGTTTACACTTTTTACGCACCGTCGGTTGGGCTGACGGGTCGTAATCGGATCGCTGCCAGCTATGGCCAGAATTCGCTCAACCGGTTGGCCGATGAAACTGGTGGCCGGGCTTTCTTTCAAGGCAGCACCGGGTTCGTAACGTTCGATTCTTATTTCAGGAGTCTGACTCGGACCCTTAACGAACAGAATTCCAGAACTTCTTAACCGGGAATCATCTGTACGTAGCGCCGCTGGGGTAGCAACTCCCCGGCGGCGTTTTTGTTTGATCTGGCGACATTATTTGCTTGGTTCGGCAAGAAGCTGAGTGATAAAGTTAATGCGCAAGCTGGACACAACCCAACTCAAAACGTGCGCGAATACTGTCTCATTGTCGAGGGTGCATATCTTTCCGAGCCCGAGGCTGAACATGCCCTGCGTGATCCCTTCATCGAAGACTGGGTCGAACAAACCGGACACTTCAAGATTCACAACATGGATGAAATTCTCATTGCGCCAGGTGTCACCCTTGGCTCGCTCGGCGTCGTTATGCTCGACGATCGTCTTTTCGAAATAGCCAGCACCGATCCCAGCCACCCACTGACGGAACAGAAAGCCAAGGGCGTGGCCGAGGCGCTACGCCGCCAGGACATGTTTGACGAGATCAAGGTCAAGGCCTGCGACGAAGAACTCGAAGATGACCCGGACGACGAACTGATCGACAACCCCATCGACAGTTAATACCCGCTTGGCCGGCCGCACTCCAAGTCTCAATCAGTAATGCAGCAATGGAACAAACTTTTCTTGGCGGTCGCGTAGTCGTAGTGGTGGGCGACATCACTCGCGAAAGCGTTGATGCGATCGTGAACGCGGCCAACTCTTCACTGCTTGGTGGTGGAGGGGTTGATGGCGCGATCCATCGCGCGGGTGGGCCGGCAATTTTGGAAGCATGCCGGGAGATCAGGCGAACGAGGTACCCGCCGGGCTTACCAGCCGGAGAGGCGGTGCTTACCACGGCAGGAGAGCTTCCGGCTCAATATGTAATTCATACGGTTGGACCAATCTATGGCAGCGCGGGTGGACGCGAAGCCGAATTGCTCGCGGCGTGCTATGAGAATTCGTTAAGACTCGCTGAAACTAATTCACTGCGATCGATCGCGTTTCCAGCGATCTCAACCGGCGTCTTCGGATATCCTCAAAACGAAGCTGCAAGGGTCTCTTCCCGGGCAATCTTTGATTTCCTCACAGCTAATGAAATGTTAGACGAAGTGCGCCTCGTCTTCTTCAAACCCAGCGATGCCGATATTTTCCTCAAACATCACGAACTTGAGCAAAAATGAGGTCAGTACAACCGCGCGGTAGCGGGTGGGTTTCCGACTGTAAGCGACATTAATGACGATCCAAATGGCGGACCGGACCCACCCGCTGCCGCGTGGTGGTACTGACCTCACGACAACGCCGAATCGGTGTAATCAGTAGTGTCTTAATTTCAATTTCTCTGCGTATTCTCAGCGGCCTCTGCGTCTCAGCGGTGCATCACCCGCAGGAACACTCACCGCAGAGGCGCAGAGAACGCAGAGGTGGCGCAGAGATTTCAAATTAGGATACTACCGGGTAATGGGTACTGATGCATTTACATCAGTACCGGGTAATGGCAATCTGCGGATGAGCCTATTCTGTGTTATAAGAACCGCTTTGTTTTGAGTTGAAGTACGAATTCTGAAAGGTCAGGAAAGAGTGTCTTTCCAATTTCGACAGGCAGGAATGCCTGTCCTACCTATCCAATGATTGAAACGATTGAAACGATTGAAGCCTTGAACACCAAAACCTCCGCAGCAGCACCAGTGCTTCCTTTCCCGCTTGAACCGCTCGCTCGACTCTCGTGGAATTATTGGTGGAGTTGGGCGCCCGACGGCGAAAGCTGCTTTCGGGACCTCGATCCGGTTGTCTGGCAGGAATGCGAACACAACCCGCGGCTGCTTTTGTCGCGAGTTTCCGAATATCGTGTCGCGGAGATGGCCACTGATCCCGTCTACCTCGCGCGCGTCAGCAAGCTGGGCAACGCCTTCGATAGTTACATGGCGCACGCAAAAAAATGGTCGAACCCGGACGCGGAAACCTCGATCTCGGCAACGCATCCGGTTGCATACTTCTGCGCAGAATACGGGGTTCACAATTCGCTACCGGTTTATTCAGGCGGCCTCGGCGTGCTGGCAGGAGATCATTTGAAGTCGGCGAGCGATCTCAGTTTGCCGCTCGTCGCCGTTGGTCTTCTTTATCGCAAGGGGTATTTTCGGCAGCGACTCAGTCTCGAAGGTTGGCAGGAAGAAAGTTACGTCGACACTGAGCCGGCGGAGTTGCCGCTGCATTTGGTTCAGAACGACGACGGCACCGCGCTCACGGTCGAGGTCTCGATTCGCAGCCGCCGCGTGCGAGCACAGGTTTGGCGCGCCGATGTGGGCCGAGTTGCGCTCTACCTGCTGGACACTAACATTCCCGAGAATGAGGAAACGGATCGCTGGGTGACCGGCCATCTTTATGGCGGCGATCGCGAGACCCGAATCGTTCAGGAAATGCTCCTCGGAATCGGCGGCGTCCGTTTACTTAGAAAGCTTGGAATCGAGCCGCACGTTTTTCATCTGAACGAAGGTCACTCCGCGTTTCTGACCATCGAGCTCGCTCGCGAGCTGATCCAATCGGAAGGATTATCGTTTGCGGCAGCGGCCGCGCGAGTGAAGCAGCGCGCCGTTTTTACGACGCACACTCCGGTAGCCGCTGGAAACGATGAATTTGACGTTGACCTTCTGACGCGCGCAGTGGGTCGCAGTTATGAAGAGGAGTTAGGACTAACCCACAATGAGTTTCTGGCCCTTGGTCGCATTGATGCTTCAAATCCGCGCGAACCTTTTGGGTTGACGCCGCTGGCGATTCGCATGTGCCGATCGACAAACGGAGTCAGCCGTAAGCACGGCGAAGTGTCGCGGGCGCTCTGGCAAAAGCTGACGGGAGAAGTTGACGTCGAACGCGTTCCAATTACTCACGTAACCAACGGCGTTCATGCGCCGACATGGGTATCGCCACTGATTCGATCGCTGTTTGAAACGCATGTCGGCGCAGACTGGGCCACGCGGTTGCTGGAGCGCGCTGAGTGGGAGCAGGGAATTGCCAGAATCTCCGACGCGGAACTCTGGGCAGCGCATTCGCTGATGAAAGCGCGTCTTGTGGCCTTCATCCGCCAGCGCTCATTTGAGGCACGGGTTACCCGCGGCGACGCCATGGACCATACCGATGCTGCGAAAAAGATATTCGAACCCGGCGTGTTGACCATCGGGTTCGCTCGGCGGGTCGCCGGTTACAAGCGCTGGAATCTTTTGCTCAAGGATCCTGCCCGGCTGCGGAAGATTATCAACGACGCGGAACGGCCCGTGCAGTTTGTGTTTGCCGGCAAAGCGCACCCACAGGATGGCGAAGCGAAGCTGGTGCTGCAGCAAGTGGCTAAATGGAAGTATGACTTGCGAGTCCGCGACCGGGCAGTGTTTATTGAAGACTATGATCACCAGATTGCGCGACAACTGGTGCAGTCAGTTGACGTTTGGCTGAATGTTCCGCGGCGGCCGCTGGAGGCTTCAGGCACGAGCGGCGAGAAAGTGGCGATTAATGGCGGGCTGAATTTGTCCATCCTGGATGGCTGGTGGCTCGAAGGTTACGACGGCACGAACGGCTTTGCGGTTGGCGACGCAACTGATGACGATACGCCGCAAACGATTACCGCCGCCGGCAATCCGGAAGCCGATGCCGGCGATGCCGAATCCCTTTATCGCTTGTTGGAAAATGAAGTGGCGCCACTTTATTACGATCGCGACGTGCACGGCCTGCCGCGCAAGTGGATTGCGATGATGAAACGTTCCATCGCCACGCTCGGACCGGAGTTTAATAGTGACCGAATGGTCGAGGAGTATGCGCGGCGGATTTACTCGTGAGCGCGGTTTCTGCGGCGAGCCCGCGAAGCTGGCGAAAGCAAAAAGCCTGAGGCCGAGCCCCAGGGATCTAGAAGATCGTGACCTTAGCCCGTGAAACCGGCGGTAGAGCCGACGAGTTTATTAGCGGCAATGGCTAACTCTCGGCTGTTCTTTCGCTCTCTTCGCGGGCTCGCGAGTTTTTGATGCCGCAACCCCAGGGCTCTGCTTCGCTCCACCCTGGGCTTTATGCTCCCGCCTGCTCCGCAGGCTCTTTGAAAGGGTTTGACCCGCGTAGGTCTTGTCTGACCAGGCGGACACAGCTTCAAGCACGTCTCGGACCTCCTCGCTATACGCCACTGAACGAGTCGATGTAAGATTCTCTCCAGCTCCCAAACAAAGTCAGTTCTACGTCCCTCGGAGGAAGCAAGTGCCACGACTCATAAGCCGGTTTCTGCTGCTAGCCGTTTGTCTGTCGATCAATCCGCTTCTGTTCGCTCAATCGAAATCAAATCCTGTCGACAAATTTCGCCAGCTCGAAGAATTGTTGCCCACGCCTAACGAGCAACGGTCTGCTTCTGGTGCCCCCGGTCCGAAGTATTGGCAGCAGCGCGCAGACTACAAGATTGAAGTAGAGCTTGACGACGCGAAACAGCGCATCATCGGCTCGGAAACCATCACTTACTTTAACCACTCGCCGGACCCGCTTAACTATCTCTGGCTGCAACTCGACCAGAACATTTTCGCCGCCGGTTCCGAAGCCAACATCACTGCCACCGCTCCGGAACTTAAGCGAGAACCGCCGCCGATTAGTTTCGACACGCGGAATCAGCCGGCGCCAGGCCAACCGCAACTACCCTACACCACTCTCGATCAGTTGTTGGCGCGGGAAGCCTTTGATGGCGCCGTCAGGATCACCGCCGTGCGCGATGGCCGTGGCGGTCCTTTGCGTCACACGATTGTCAAAACGATGATGCGGATCGATTTGCCGCAACCGCTTGCTCCCGGTCAGTCAACCGTCTTCTCGATTGATTGGAATTACAACATCAACGACCAGAGAAAACTCGGCGGGCGCACCGGTTACGAGTTCTTTCCCAAAGACGGCAACTACCTTTACGAGATTGCGCACTGGTTTCCGCGAATGGCGGCTTACAACGACGTTTCGGGCTGGCAACACAAGCAATTCCTGGGCTCAGGTGAGTTTACGCTCGAATTCGGCAACTACAACGTCGCCATCACCGCGCCCGCCGATCACATCGTTGCCGCCACGGGCGTGCTGCAAAATCCGGAAAGAGTACTGACAGCAGCGCAGCGCCAGCGTCTTGAACAGGCGCGCACTGCTAAAGAGCCGGCGCTCATCGTCACGCCCGCAGAAGCGAAAGCAAACGAAAGGAACGGCGCCGAGAAAACCAAAAACTCCGCCAGCGGGGCGAAAAAGACGTGGGTCTTCGCCGCCGAGAATGTGCGCGACTTCGCCTTTGCGTCTTCTCGCAAGTTCATCTGGGACGCGCAGGGCCACAACGTCGAAGGTAATCGCGTGCTGGCGATGTCCTTCTATCCGAACGAAGGCAATCCGCTTTGGGCCAGGTACTCCACGCACGCCATTATTCACACGTTGAATGTCTATTCGCGTTACTCATTCGCGTATCCGTATCCGGTAGCGCAGTCGATCAATGGGCCGGTTGGCGGCATGGAATATCCGATGATTTGTTTTAATGGGCCACGGCCTGAGCCCGACGGCACTTATCCGGCGCGCACAAAGTACGGCCTGATCTCAGTTGTGATTCACGAAGTCGGGCACAACTACTTTCCGATGATCGTAAATTCGGACGAGCGGCAGTGGACCTGGATGGACGAAGGGCTGAACTCGTTTTTGCAGTTTCTGGCCGAACAGGAGTGGGAAACAAATTACCCTTCGCGCCGCGGCGAGCCGAAGGACATCACAGAATACATGCTGTCTGACGCGCAAGTGCCGATCATGACAAACTCCGAGTCACTCCTGCAGTTTGGCAATAACGCCTATGCGAAACCGGCAACGGCGCTGAACATCCTGCGAGAGACGATCCTGGAGCGCGAGCTTTTCGACTTTGCCTTTCGTGAATATGGAAGGCGCTGGAAATTCAAACGCCCAATGCCCGCGGATTTTTTCCGCACGATGGAGGACGCCTCGGGAGTGGATCTTGATTGGTTCTGGCGTGGCTGGTTTTACACGACCGATCATACGGACATCTCGATCGAAAATGTGCGCCTTTACAACGCCGACACCGCGAATCCTGAAGTGGACAAAGCGCGCCGCCGCGCTGAGCGAGAAGCTGAACCGGAAACACTCTCGCAGAAACGCAATCGCGCGCTCCCGAAACGCGTCGATCAGTATCCTTCGCTGCGCGATTTCTATAACTCCTATGATCCTTTGGACGTTTCGGCTCAGGAACGGGAAGCGCATCAGGCTTTTCTTGCAGGGCTCAGCGATCGCCAGCGCGAGCTGATTCGGTTGGGGATGAATTTCTACATGGTAGATCTCAAGAACGTTGGCGGGCTGGTGATGCCGGTGATTTTCCAGATCGAATATACCGATGGGACGAAGGAAGAGTTGCGAATTCCTGCGGAGATCTGGCGCTACAATCAGAGCGACGTGTCCAAATTGATTATGACGCGCAAAGAGATTCGGTATCTGACGGTGGATCCGCATCTGGAAACTGCCGACGCTGATTTGTCGAATAACTATTTCCCTCGACGGCCGATTAAGTCACGCTTGCAACTTTTCCGCGATCAACAGGCGCCGATGAATCCGATTCAGCAGTTGGAGCGCAAGAATTGAGTCTCTGTGCATCACGGAGGACGCACAGAGCGAATTGAAATGAAGCAAACAATCCGGATCGTCAGTTTAGCGCTGATTGTCATCGCCGTGGCGCCAGTCGCGTTTGCGCATCGCTATCACACCAGCGTCACGCGGCTCGAGTACAAAAGCGAAGATCGCGTGGTTGAAATTACGGTGCAAACATTCGCGGATGATGTCGAAGCCGCCCTTAGCAAGCGCAGCGGCGTGAGAAACGTTCAGCTCGATGTCGATTCCAAAACAAACGCGTTGCTGCTCCAATATCTCAGTAGCACAATTGTGCTGAAGAATGGTGATGACAAACTCGAAGTGGAGTGGATCGGTATGGAACTGAAGGGCCACTCGGTTTGGTTTTACCTGCAAGCGAAGGCGCCGGAAGGACTCCCAAAAGCCACCTTAAGCAACAATCTTCTTTTCGATCTCTTCACCGATCAAATCAATATCGTCAACGTGTTCAACAACGGGAAAAAGAGCAGCCTTACCTTCAAACGCGGTGACGCGCCCAAAGCGGTCCCATAAACAGGCGTCACTTCGAAATCCTAAACCAGTCCTCATTTGCGGAACTCGTCCAGCTTCGCGATCGTTGCGGTTTTCCTCGAGTGATAAGCCCAAAGAACGCGAAGGTTTTCGCAAAGGACGTAAAGCACACTGGACCAGTCTCGGGCGCGCGTCCACACAAACAATCGCCAGCGCCCTCTGTGGTAAACTTAGCGGTTGTTGTCGCCGCGGCGTAGTTGGCCCAGATATTTGTATCAAATGAAATACTGCACCCTCTGCAAATCCAGGTATGAAGACAGCCTGAGCTTCTGTCCCACCGACGGTGAGGTGTTGGAAGAGGATCCCTCCTCGTTTGTCGGCACAGTTCTCGATGGCCAGTATCAAATTGAATCCATCCTTGGCAAAGGCGGGATGGGCGCAGTTTATCTTGCGCGCCACATCCTTCTGGGCGATCGGGTGGCGATAAAAATTCTGCCTCCGGAAGTGCGAAACAATGCCGATTGGTTGCGTCGTTTCCGGCGAGAGGGCCAGGCAGCGCGCCGGCTGCGACACGCAAACGCAGTCGCGGTCCACGATCTGAGAACGGCGGGCGACGGCACGATTTACATGGTGATGGAGTATGTCGAGGGCCAAACGCTCGACGCAGAGCTGAAGCAGCGAGGACGATTCACTCCCGCCGAGGCCTTTGAGATTCTTGAACCAATCATGAGCGTCCTGAACACGGCGCATGCAATGGGCGTGGTCCACCGGGACCTAAAACCCGAAAACATCATGATTGCCAACGCCGCTCCCGGGCGCGACTCTTCCGTGAAACTGCTCGATCTCGGCATCGCGAAGATGCGGGAAATCGCCGGAGACGCCAGCGGTTCGACCGAACTAACCATTGCCGGCCAGGTGCTCGGCACTCCTTATTACATGTCGCCGGAGCAGTGGGGCGAACTGTCACGTGATGGCAATCCGGAGATTGATGGACGCGCAGACATCTACAGTTTGGGTTTGGTGGCTTACCAGATGATTAGTGGTGGACGACCTTACTCGGGCACCACGCTTCATGAATTGCGGCGCGAGCACATTTACGTTAGTCCGCAGCCCTTGCGAGAAAAGATGGCGGACGTTTCGCAGGGTTTCAGCAATGCGATTGACCGCGCGATTGCCAAAGATCGCGATGACCGGCAATCAACTGCCGGTGAACTCGCTGCGCAGTTGCGCTCGGCCCTTGAGGGAAATGAACTTCCGGTTGCTGACCGAACGATGCCCGATATTCCGCGGCCTCAGAGTTCTCATGCTCACACGCGAGACGTGGCCGGCGGCCTGGAAACCAAGTCTGACTTAAATGCGCCGACGATTATCACTATCGACTCTGTTCCCACTTCGCCGCCCAGCACCGGATTACCTCCTCGACCGGCGCAGGCTGCTCCACAGGTCGCGGCAAACGCCGCAGGCCAAGGCGCGCCTCAGGCGTATTTGGCCGATTTGGGCTCAAGCGTAACCGTTCAGCGTCCGTCATCCATTCCGGCTGATTCATCTGGACCAAAAAAGAGTGGCGGCAAGTCGTTTGCCCTGATTGGGGCAGGCGTGTTGTTGCTGGTTCTCGTGGTGGTCGGCGTCGGCGGATTTTTTGCGATCAACTGGTTGAAAGCAAAACCAACTGAGCCAACTGACGCGCCGGGTGTCGTAGCGTCATCGAATCCGGCCCCGGTCGAGATTGGTCGCTACTGGCTTGAAGTTTTCCCCGAATCTTCCACAACGGCGCCATCGAACATTGCGGGCGCGGCGCCGCTCGCTTCAGGGCAGACCTTTCGTTTTCGATTCGTATTCTCGGAAGCCGGATATCTCTACATCGTTGGCCCGGGCGAAGGTAACGAGCCCGTGATGTTTCTAACCGGAAAGCCGGCGCCGGAGTCTGGACTAAGCACGAATGCGGTGGCCAAAGGCGCTGCCGTGAGCTTCCCCGCCGGTTCATTCCCTGACGGAACTCCCCATTCAATCACCCTTGACAAGAAGGCGGGCACGGAAACGTTTACCATGATCTTTTCAAAGGAACCGCTAACCAACCCGGCGTTTCTCAACGCTCAGGCAACTGGAACACCTTTGGGAGATTCAGAAAAGGCGGAACTGGCGAGTTTTCTCGCCAGGCACAAAACCGGCGAACCTATTACGGAATTAAATGACAAGGATGCAAACGCACCTTTTGTCGCTGTAAAATTGCCGCTATCAAGCGCGCCGGGGGAATCGGCTGGACCAATCGCATTTGAAGTTCGCGTTCAACATAAGTAATCTCGTTCCCGTCTAAGTTGTCGAAGGAGAGAGTAATCGCAATGAAATTTAAGACAATATTCTTAGGATTGTTGGTTTCACTCGCATGCCCCGGGCTGAGCCAGGCCACAATGGCACAGGATGAGGATGTGCGTGGCGCCTTTCTTACCAGCCGGCCCAAAGCGTCGGCTAATAAAGGGAAAACGAGTGGCGCCGGCACGAGGCCCAGTCGACGCCGGCCCAGGACAACCCCGGCAAGTCCTGCAGAAGGAAACACTCAGACCACCGGTGACCAAAAATCTTCTGCGAATACTCCCCCGAAAGTTATGGCCCAGCGTCTCGGTCTCGGCTTGACGCTATTCATGCGCGATTCAAATGGACTCTCAGTTCGCGTTGATCCGGGCCGTGAATTTCACAAAGGCGATCGTGTAAGAGTGCTGCTGGAGACAAACGCAGACGGCTACTTATACATCTTCAATACCACCAACGGCGGCCCGCCGATGATGATCTATCCCGACCCGCAGTTGGACGAAGCCGGGAATTACATTCAAAGCCACGTGCCCATGGAAATCCCTTCGAGACTCGCCGCGGAAGAGAGACTCAAGTGGTTCGCCTTCGATGCGAATGCCGGCGTCGAGAAACTGCATTTCGTGTTCACGCGCGAACCGTTGGCGACGGTCCCCATCGAAGACGACTTAATCAGTTACTGCCGCGCAAACGAGGGAAAATGCCCCTGGGCTCCCGGAGAGGAAGTGTGGAGCAGAATTCAGAAGCAGGCAGCTGAGTCGGCTCAAATCGCGAAACCAAAAGGGCTCGGCAAGGGGCAAACGAGCGCTGAGCAGCAAGCGGTCACGCGTGGAATCGGGCTCAACCGCGACGATGCCGAACCCTCGCTTATCATGCTGACAGCATCAACCGGCAGCGACATGCTGGTCGCGACGCTGGAATTGGTTCACAAAGTCGCCAGCCTGGACAATGAAGAAGGCGCGAACGAAGCCGCGGTCCAGGTTGAGGAACAACCGAAGCGTTAAAGCGAGGAGAATTCACAATGAGCGCGACCGGAAAGCAATCTATCGCTTTCGTTTTATGTGCGAGTTTGTTGATTAGTTTCCCGGCTTTTGCGTTTTCGTCGAAATACGAAACCGAAGCGCCGGCAGTTATTCAGCAGGCTGACCCGGCCTCGGCCGCGCTACACGAAGGCAGACGCCTGCTCAAACGGGGCAAAGGCGATCAGGCCCTCAGTCAACTTCAGACTGCCCTTAATCTCTACACCGCTTCCAACAACAAACACGGCATTGCTGCGGCGCACAAAGAGCTCGGCGATCTTTACCTGCGTCAGGGCCAGGACAAGACCGCCCTGGACCACTACCAACAGGCTTATCAAGCGCTGACCGGAGCCTTAAGCAAGGAACAGCGCGAGGCCGCCGCTGGGAGCGCCGCTGCGCGCATGGTTGATTCGAAGGCCGGCACCGTGGCGGAAACTGCGGCCAGTGTTAAAGACACCAGCTTCAACGCCAAACTTCTGCTCGCCAGGATCGGCGACACTAATTACCGTCTCGGCCGCATGGCTGAAGCGGCGTCGGCCTACTCGCTGATGGATCCGAAAAAGCCGGAGAGCGCTGCGAAGAAAGCCGGAGGAATGTTTGGCAAGTTGGCTTCGGGCATCGCTATTGGAAACGCTACTGACAGCGTCGCGCTTGGGTCAGCCGCCGAGGCTATCGGTGGAGCGCTGGTTGTAAAGAAGGAACTGGATCAGTATCGCACGGCGATCGTTTACATGACTTATGAAGTCGGCATGGGCCGCATCGCGTTTTCCAAAAACGATCTCGTGACTGCGCAAACCCACTTTAAGAACGCTGCCGACGCGGGCAAAGGCGCCTTGCCGATGATTGCCAACCTGGGTCAAACGCGCCGTTTTCGTGCCGCTGCGCGCACCAGTCTGGCTGATGTCGTTTGGAGGCAGGGAAATTACAAAGAGGCGAGCAAGCAATACGAACAAGCGGCGAAAGGTGCAAAGGAAGATAAGCAACTCGACTTGATGTGGCCCGCGCAACGCGGGCTGGGCCGCAGCCTTTGGTCGCAAGCGACGTTGGAAAAGGACGCGAAGAAGGCCGCCAAGATGCGGGAAACGGCAGTGGGCCACTACCGCGAAGCGATCAATACGATCGAAACACTTCGCGCCGGCAGTTTGCGGGCGGATGAAGCTCGTACAACTTTCCTGGCCACCACCAAGGATGTTTTCGATGAGACTGCCACCGGTCTTGCTGAGATGGCTCTAAATTCCTCTGCGGCGCCTGGCGCTCCTCTCGAAGGCAAAGGACTCGAGTATGCAGCCGAAGGTTTCAGGGTTATCGAGCAATCGCGCGCGCGTTCATTGTTGGATCTATTGAGCGAAACCGGCGCTTCCATCACCGAAGGTATTCCCGCCGATCTGCTCAAACGCAAACAGGAGAATCTAGATCGCCAGCAGGAAATCGCCGAAGAGCTGATGGGGATTAGTCTCACCGCCGACGAAAAGAAGACGAAACCTTCAGATCTAGAAGGTCAACTCGATAAGCTGCAAACTGAGTTTGACGATCTCGAAAACAAGATCCGAATTGCCAGTCCGCGTTATGCCAGTCTGACCGGGGGCCAGCCCTTGTCGCTCGCTGAAGTGCAACAACAAGTGCTGGACGACAACACAGTGCTGCTCGAGTACAGCCTGGGGAGCGACGCTTCGTATCTTTGGGTGATCACGAAATCGGGCGCGTCAATTTTCAAGCTCGCACCGCGAGGCACGATTGAGAAGCTGGCCACCGACCTGCGCGCACAGTTAATTCCTACGAAACTTCAGCGCCGCATCGTCGGGATCGACGTGATGGCCGACACGCGAGGGCTGGGCATCAGCGCTACTCCGTTTGCCGAAGACGCCGCAGGCTTTGTCGCCGCTGCCAGCGCACTCTACAAGGCGGCGGTTGAACCCGCCGCTTCGATTATCGCCGAGAAGCGTGTGCTGGTCGTAGCCGACGGCGCCTTGAATTACATTCCGTTTGAAGCCCTCGTGAAGTCTGCCGACGCGGCTGACTATTCTTCGCTCCCGTATCTGATTAAGTCGAACGAAATTGTCTATTCGCCTTCCGCCTCGGTGATTGGCGCGATCCGAAAACAGGAAAGAGCTAAATCTGGCCGCGCCATGCTGGTGGTGGCGGATCCGGTTTTCAATTCAAATGACGCGCGCGCAAAGGGCGCGAGTGCGGCCGCCGGTTCCGGCGAGACGCGCGGGCTGGGAATAGCCAGCGCGCTGACGGACGTGGCGGGAAAGGATGCTGACGCCAACGCGCCGGCAAAGATGCAGGGTTTGCCGTTGGCCCGACTTGGAGGCACGAAAATAGAAGCCGATCAGATCGGGAAACTCGTGAAGGCATCCGGATCGCAGGCCGATCTCTGGCTCGATCTCGACGCGAGTGAAGGAAATCTGGCAACGCGAGACATCAGCAAGTATCAGTTTCTCCACATTGCCACGCACGGATTGCTCAACGCCGAGCGTCCACAGTTTACGGGGCTGGTTTTGTCCCTGGTTGGTAACAAGAGCGACGATGGGTTTCTGCGGACGGACGAGGTTTTCAACCTGCGTCTTGGCTCTCCGCTGGTTATTCTCTCCGCTTGCGAAACGGGATTGGGAAAAGAGAAGCGCGGCGAGGGAGTGATGGGATTGACTCGCGCGTTCATGTATGCAGGCGCGCCGACGGTAGGCGTAAGTCTGTGGTCAGTGGCCGACAAGTCGACTGCCGATTTGATGACAGATTTTTATAGACGCCTGCTGTCGTCGCCGGCGTCGTCATCCGGGACGTCTTCGGCCGCCGTTACCCCCTCAGCCGCCATGCGCGACGCTCAGCTCGCGATGATCGCGGGCAAGAAACACAGTGCGCCGTTCTACTGGGCTCCGTTTATCCTCGTCGGCGACTGGCGATAATACGGTGAACTGAGGCGTTCTGCCTGCATTCGTGAGTCTTTACACTTCATGACTCCGTTCTGGTCTTTCGCGTCCAAATCATTCCAAAACCCCGGCTGCGTAGTTTCTTGGCTGTGCTTTCGGGGAACCTTGGCGTCCTTTAGGGTTCAACGAACTGCCTAATCGCAAATCGTCCAAAGAAAGACGCCGAGGGCCGCAAGGGGCAAATGCATCGAGCCTCATGATGCACGGTTTGTCGCGACACTGCCCGTAAGCTACTATCAAATCAGCGAGGTTAGGGTGCATATGGGGAATCTTTTTGTCAGGGTTAAGGATACGGAATCCTTCGAAGCGTTGACTAAGCGCTCAGCGGAGCAGCCCATTGTCATCTTCAAGCACAGCCTGACCTGCCCGATTAGTTCAGCTGCTTATGAACAGATGACACGATACGACGGCGAGGTGGCGCTCATTGAAGTGCAGGTGGCGCGCAAACTTTCAAATGAAATCGAGATCAAGCTGGGCGTGCGGCATGAGTCACCGCAGGTGATCGTCCTGAGTAAAGGAAAGGTGGCATGGGACGCTTCCCATTTTAAGATCACTGCCGATGCAGTTGCAGAAGCAGTGCGCAAGGCAGTAGGTGGTGCGTAGGACAGACATTCCTGTCTGTCCAAAATGAAATTCATAGTGGCGAGAACAGGCAGGAATGCCTGTTCTACAGAGAAAATGATTACTACTACTGAACGACGTGGACCGGCGATTGAACCGCGTGAGATTAAACAGGAAGGCGAGTCGGGCCTTCGCATTACCTGGGCGGACGATTGTGTCTGCGTTTATACTGCGGCTGAACTCCGGCGCGCCTGTCCATGCGCGCAATGTGTCAATGAATGGACCGGGCAGCGGGTTTTGAAACCGGAAGCGATTTCTGATGAGCTGACGATATCGGACCTTAGCGTGGTCGGGCGGTACGCGCTAAACTTTCGCTGGAGCGATGGACACGAAACCGGGATTTACAGTTTTCGCTATTTGCGGGAACTGGGCGATAGATAAAGGTACCGACGACAAGCGACTGGGGAGTGTATGAACGAACAAGATTTCTTCAACGAAAAGCAGGAACTGAAAAAAGCGACCTTTAGTTGTCCTCACTGTCGCTCTCGCGACGAGTATGACGTGCGCTGGTTGAAGCGAACCAAAAAGGCGGCACCTCCGCGTGGCGGGAACGAGCAGGATCGTATGCGTTTTCAGAAGTCCCGGGATTACATGGTGCGCATTGACGACATGCTGGCTTGTCGAAGCTGCCGGCGCCGGTTTGATATTCCGAGTTCGCAGTCGGTGGTGTTTATCTAGACAACGAGGAACCGCTAGCTGTGCAGATCTTCTTCGTTCCGCAGGAACGACGTTTACAGCCGTCCGTCAAATCAACAAAATTTCTGCTTGTTGCTTACCTCTATAAACATTTGGCTCCTGACGGAGCCACAGAGCTACAGCCGTAAAAATGTTGCAGCTGACACGTTGAGCGGACGAATAATCCGCTAGTCTGCTCGCCTTCGTCCAATATCACTTAGAATACAGCTAACCCGTAGTGGCTTAGGCATTGCACTAGCGGGAGAGCAGCAGTTTCATGTCCGACAAGCTTTAGCTTGTCGTGCGCATGGACAGAATAGAGATTCGTCGGCGCTGCCGGTTTGAGTAAGCCAAAAGGGCGGGAATAATGAACAACGAAGAATTTGCGGGAGCCAGCAAGACCAATACATCATTCTTATCACCACTCGAGCGGCGCCTCGCGCCCTACGTGTTACCGAAAATTCCCAAGTGGCTGGAGACTTACCACCTGACGATGCTGACGCTCATTTGGTCGTTGCTGATTGTGCTGTTCAGTTTCTTCGCGGCAACCAATCTCCGCTGGCTGTGGGCGGTGTCGGCCATGATTGCATTGCAATGGGCGACGGATCATTACGACGGTAAGATTGGTAAGTATCGCAATACGGGACTGGTCAGATGGGGCTATTACATGGATCACCTGCTCGACTACGTCTTTCTCTGCTCCATCCTGATCGGCTACTCATTTATTCTCCCGGACAGCTCGCGTTTCCAGTTGCTCTTGATGCTTGCACTTTTTGCGGCGTACGATTTCAGCACTTTCCTCGCGTTTGCCGCCATGGACAAACTTCAGATTAGTTATTTGAAATTTGGACCCACCGAGTTTCGCCTCGCTCTGATTATCATTAACGGGCTGCTGGCTTCGTTTGGCACCCGTCATATGATTGGTGCTTTGAAATGGGTCAACGCCGGCGCCGCAATCGGATTATGTGTTCTTGTGTATTCGACGCAGAAAAAGATTTGGCGCCTTGATATGGGTGCCAGGGAATCAGCAAAGGTCGTAACCGTCAAGCCCAGGGCCGACAAAACGTACGTGGCCGCCGAAGAGTGTACGTATTAATACCGACTGGCCAGACTTCCCAGGTAGAACAGAAACAATCCATTTAGTTCAGCTGATTCGTATTTTCTCGTCAGGAGAGATGGCGGACGGAAATCCCTTTCCATGAGGAAAAGCGCGGATCGAAGGGCTTCAAAGCGGCTGGACGAGTTGCAAAGAAACCGCATCTACCGCGTTGCGGAGGTGGCGCAAAACTCGTGGCTTGGCTTTTGCAAGGTGACTAATGCTGAAAAAAATGCAAGACTGTAAAGAACTAACGTTCCTTACCCGTGGAATAAGAGCCACCAAACAAGAATCACGGAACTCTTCTTCAGCAAGATCGTTAAATTGAGACAAGTAAATAGTTAAGGGCCCACCAGGCTGGGTGTAGAAATGTCAGAAAAGAAAATAATTAGAGTAATCAAGAAGGACGAGCGAACGCGCAAGCAGAAACCCGCCCCAAAAGAAGCCACGCCGCGACAAACCGCGCGTGAAATGGTTCAGACCGTCACCAATTGGGTTAACGAAGTTCAGCAGAAACGCCGCGTAGAAACCGCCAACGCCATCAAATTGCTGTTGCCGGAGAATCCTCGCACCAGCGAGGCCTAGAAAGTTCCCTCCAGCGAAGCGTAGAGTCTTCCTCCAAAACTTTCCCATACTACATTCACACGACAGGAACCCAGTTCGTGGGATGCGGTGTGTCCTGGTGCTCCCCGCCGGCTGATTCGCCAGGTTGATATTGACACTGGATAGCCGGGGCGATAGCTTTCCGGCATGACTTCTCAGGATTTAGCTCCTACAGGAAACGTTTCCGAGGCCTTTGTCGCAAACGCTCGCACGCTTCTCAGCGAAGAATATCTTCCTAAAATTGAGCGCTGCCTCGAGAAACTCAGTAACGAGCAGATCTGGTGGCGTCCAAATGAAGAGTCGAACAGCATCGGCAACCTGATACTTCACCTGTGCGGTAACGCGCGCCAGTGGATTGTGTGCGGGTTGGGCAACGAAGCGGACAGACGCGAGCGCCAGACAGAATTTGACGAGCGCGGCGGAATTCCACGGGAGGAGCTGGTCAAACTTCTCCAGGAAACCATCGCCGATGTGGACAAGGTGTTGGCTGGCTTCGACGTATGGCAACTGCTCGAGGTCTACCAGATTCAGGGCACTGAATCCACTGCACTGGCGGCAATTTTCCACGTGACCGAACATTTCTCAATGCATACTGGTCAAATCATCATGGTCACCAAGATATTGGCGAAGCTCGATCTCGTTTTCTACGATTTTTCCAGCGGCATGCCAGCGCACACCTGGCACGAACCAAAATGTTGATCTGTGGCTGCGCCGGACCGTCGCTGCGAATTTCCATCTTTCAAAAGCGCGGCATTACCGTTTAAGATAAGCCCACATTGATAATGCGAGAATCACAGGCGGGGTGCTTGTGACAATTTGAAGCGAGGAGATCCTAAGCTGAATGACTTACGTCGTTGCTGAACCCTGTGTGAACTGTCGTTACACTGATTGCGCGCTCGTCTGTCCGGTTGAAGCGTTCCATCTCGACGATGACATGCTGCACATCAATCCGGAGACGTGCATTGACTGCGACGCCTGTGTGCCGGAATGTCCCGTGGAGGCAGTTTTCGCGGAGGCGAATGTACCGCCCGAGTGGGCCCACTTCACCCAGATGAATGCGGAGAAGGCTCTGAGCGGCTTACCAACAATTACGGCGCGACTCGATCCTCTTTGTGAATCGGTAGCGCATTAGATACGGATATGAAATGAAAAAAGGCACTAAGCGTCTGCTGGGCGGCATCGCGTTGGCCGCCGGCGCTGTCGGCGCAGCGGGCGCTTTCATCAAGAAGAACAAGCGAATGGGAATTCAACCACTACGGCCGGCCAGCAAGGCTGAGAATGTTTGGGCGCGGCCGGGAATGACGGTCACATTTCGAGCCGAGTTAATGCCGGGTCGAGACCGGGAGGCAAGGACCGCGCGCGTGAAAGAATTATTGCCGAGCGGGAGAGTGTTGCTGCACGAAGTGGCTGGTGAGCACGCCCAGAATGAGTTTGACGCGATCAGATAAGAAGTAAGTCTAAACCACTCCTACCATTCATAAATCTTCCCGGATTCCATCACGCCCAGGCCGGGCACTTTAAGCGACTTAAGTTCTTCAATCACCGTTGCTCTATAGGCCGGCTTAATGTGGACGGCGAGAATATCCAGTCCATTATGACTGAGCTTCCCCAACTCGCGTTTGAGCGAAGCCGGGGTAAAGTGGCGCGAAACCTCCGCGAGCTGGGCCATGGAATCGGGAAACGAAGCTTCGATCAGCAAGGCTTGAAGCCGTGGCGCGCGATTCACAACTTCCCAAAACTCATCCGTTTCAGCGGTGTCTGAGCTGAACGCGACCGTTGTCTTGCCATCGGAAACAACCAATCCAACGGTTGGGACAATATGATTCACGGTCACGGCTGTGACGCTGAGATGAGCAACCTTGAATTCCTCGCCCACCAGAATCGGAACGTATTCCATCACTGGTCCAAAATCGTTCTTCAGTTCCGAAAATCGCGGGTAGACGTTCCAGTTGAAAATGTCTCGCTCCAGCGACGAAATCACTTCCGGAGTCGCGTGAATCCGAACCGGGCTTGTCAGTGTGGGGAAAAGATCATCAATAAAGATCGGCAGGCTGGCGATGTGGTCCATGTGAGGATGGGTGACGATTATGTCACGTACCTTCTCGCGCTGTTCGCTGTTCAAGGCCAGCGCAATGCTGCCGGCATCAACCGCGACACTTTCGTCGATCAGAAAACACGTCAGACGTTGTTCGGGAGTTGCGTGGCCGTCGCTGTCAAAGGTGCTGGGTAAGAGTTGAATTCTCACGGGTTAGCTCAGGAGCGAAGGCCAACGTTGCGATGCCGGGCAAGTATAAGTCAATCGCCTGGAAATGGGCGAATTTTTGTTATTGCGTCGCTGAGGGTTAACTGGTCCTTAACTGCTTCAACAAACTCTCCAAAGCTTGCCGGTAGGTCGCTTCGCGTTCGGCAGCATCAGCGGCGGAAATTCCACGGGCCAACCTGCTGCGATGAAAGGCGAGCTCACTGGCGGTCTGGTTCAATTGCCGGCGAGCTTTCCAGTGACTCACGCCGCCGCGAGAAAAGGCATTGTATGAGGCGCCCATGCGCCCGCGAATCGAACAGAGTTGGTTGTATTCCTCCTGGGTCAAAAGACCTCCGTGAAAATCCGGCGTCAGATGTTCGCGAATCAACTGTCCCTCGCGACGCAGGGCCAGCGCGATAACGACAAACATGATGAAGAAAGCCGGGATCATTATCAGGATGTACATCAGGATGAATCCGGCGTCGCCAAAAAAGACCGCCGATCCATTCCAGATGCTGTGCAGGGATATGGCGGCCAGGATCCCGACCACCGGCACCACTAGTTTCACGAATAGATTCCGAGATTGGCGCGCGAGCCCAAGACCGATGCCAGTCATGCTGGTAAACATTGGATGGGCGAAGGGCGCGAGAGCCCCGCGGATGATGAAGACCAGCGTCAGGGTATCGCTGCCCCCCAGCATCACCGCCTTGCCGTAGTACTGAATGTTTTCCGTCATGGCAAAGCCGAGTCCGACCATCGCTGCATAGACGATTCCATCAATCACGCCGTCAAACTCATCTTTCTTCCAAAAGAAAAAGATCAGGAGAATTATCGCCTTGGAAATTTCCTCAACGATCGGAGCCGAGATGACGGCGCCGAAGGTGTTGCCGGCGGCGACGTCATTGGTGATTATGGTGACAGCCAGTCCGCTGACGGTATTAATCAGGAAGGCAAAGAAAACCGCTACCAGAGCACCCCAGAAGAAAGCGGTCGCCAGCATCCACAAAGGTTCTGATTCGTAACGATCGATCCAGAGTACCAGGATCAGATAGATCGGAACCGGCAATGTTGCGCAAACCATTCCAATCAGGAAAGCGACCGGGCCGGTTTCGACTCCGATCAATAGCAGCACAATGAGCCCAAGCAAGAGTGCGACAAGGGCAGCTATTATACCGAAGGTAACTTTGATAGCTGTCCTGGCTCCTCCACCGACTTTTGGTGGCGCCACGAAGTTGCGGTTCATCGCGTAGTGCGGCTGGTTGCTTAGCATAGTCTTTTGTTGATGTTCGATTGTTGAGCGTTAATTCCACGTAATTTTTTTCGCGGCAGAGTATATAAGTTTCCAACCAGCCAGAGCGAGCTTTTGCACGCTGCTGAAGAAGTGGTCTGATTTCAGATCGGACGAACTGTGGTTTGTTGAAGATTGAAAGATACGGGTGCTTGCTCTAACGCGCGCATGTTTGAGCGCGACCGCCGTCGATTGAATAGGTTGCGCCGGTGATCCACGATGCGCTTGCGGAAGCCAGGAAGAAGATCAGGTCGGCTATTTCGCCGGCCTCTCCGACTCGTCCCAGTGGATGCGTACCCTTCGAGTGTTGCAGAAATGCCTCATACTGCTCTTCCGACATTCCACCGCGTTTGTGAATCTCAGTTACAACGACACCGGGGTTGACAGCGTTTACGCGCACGCCTTTGCTTGCCAGTTCGAGCGCGGCGCAACGCGTCAACTGGTCGAGGCCCGCTTTCGAGACACAGTAGGCCAGTACGCCGGGAAAGGCGCGTAATCCGGTAACGCTCGAAACGTTTACGATATTTCCGCGCCGCTGGATAATTGAAGGCAACGCCTTCTGCATCAACTGAAACACAGCGCGCAGGTTGATGTTTAGCATGTCGTCCCAGGCATCTTCAGAAGTTGTTTCAATCGTTCCAGACGAAAGGTGACCAGCGGCGTTGACCAGGACATCAATCCCATCTAGTTCGGCGACTGTCTTCGAAACGACCGCGTCGATGCCTCCCTGGACCGACAAATCTGCTGCGATGGGGGTGCATTTTCCTCCCGTGTGGTTTATCGCTTCCTGCAGTTCCATTAACGCGCTGCGATCGCGTCCTACCGCGGCCACTCTTGCGCCCTCCCGGGCGAACCTCAGTGCTGTCGCCCGGCCAATTCCCGAGGTGGCTCCCGTAACGAGCACAGTTTTGTTGGCGAATTCTTTGTCCATTTTGTTCCCTTTGCTGGCCCGCGTTCCTGTCTGATAGCAGCAATGATATATTGACAGCATAATAGCCAAAAGCTGACTATGAGCGAGACTTAATTAACGCTTCAGCAACATAGCCTCCCGACTGGCTTTCGGCATTCCACGACATTTTTAAAAGTGGGAGCATTTAACAGTTTCCCTGAGAGAACCAATTTGGGTAACAACTCCGCTCAAGATTTCTTCCCGAGGACGGCAAGGTCACACCGGCACAACACCGGCGAGCATCGCCGTCGCGCTCCCCGCGGCCGAATGCCCTCGAGCGCTGGATATCTGGTGGGCGCGTTTGTGGCTGCGATCGCACTGTTTTTTGGACTCTGGTGGATGCTGGTAAGTGGGGGCGATGAAGCGCCCTGGATTCCGGCGGGACTTGCGGCGAGTGTTGTGCTTTTGGTGGCGCTTTCCGCGCGGGAAGTCATCATGCGCCGGGCATGGACTCGCTACTTGCTGGAGCAGGGAGGCGAGCGAGCGGCCCGTATGGGGAGCGAAGGAAAGAGTGCTTCGCGAAGACCCCAGTCAACATCGCTGCTTTCCTCAGCATGGCGCGCCATTCAAAAACAATCGCTGGAGGCAGACGCTGAATCGAACCCCGAGTCACATTTCGATGTCTTCCATCTTTGCCAGGATTATTTGTCCAGTGCTGAAGAAGCCCTCCGGGCGAACAACCTGCCGGCGGAAAAGAGAATCGCGATCAAGGCCGGTCAGGAGCGCGTTAAGGCACTGCAAAAGCACCACCTGTTAACCTGGGCCAGAGATTCGTCACGTTCGCTGACTTACGACGCACAACAACGCGTCCGGACTTCCGACAAAATCGAATCTGCCAACCGGGCTTTGCATTGCCTCGAGTCAGCTTTGAAGTTCTATCCAGATGAACTTGAGCTGAGGGAATCAAGTTTGGCCATCCAGGAGTTTGTTGGTTCGGTGAAGGTCGCCCACTGGGTGGAGCTCGCCGAGCGTTCTGCGTTCAAAGGGCACTATCGTCGCGCGATCGAGCGCTACAAGGACGCCCTGTTCTATCTGAACCGGGAGACTGTTAAGGAAGACCTTCGAAAGCCCGGAGTTGAGCGCATCAGCCGTGAGATTGCGGCATTGCAGAGTCGGCTGGCTAACCAGAGCAACGGTAGAGCCGAAGTTGCGACCGAGCAGGGGAATGGAACGAATATGGAGGGGGAATGATTTCTCAACGTTGTCCGAAGTGCCGCAGTTCACGTATCAGAAAGGGCTATAAGCCCACGCCGCTGCTCTTTCGGGTGGTTGGCATCCATCACCTTTTGTGCAATCATTGCAACTTGCTTTTCACCGGTTTTGCGGTTCCCTGGACTCTCGAAAGCCCCAAAAAGAAGGCCCGGAATGAAAAGGGGGCCAACAACCGCAAACGCGCCGGCGCGTGACGGGTTTTCCAGGCTGGGGCGATTCGCTTGATTGGGCCGAATTTGAGGCATCGAATGCCTGTTCCCCAACATCTTTGAGAAGTTGATTTCTCGGATTCAAAGCATTTTGAGGTTGATATGAAAAGATATTTAGTGCTGATTGCTGTTCTCGTTAGTTTGACTTTACCGACGATGGTCGTCACTCAAGAGCAGAGTTCTTCGTCGCCGAGCCAGGCTTCCAATGGAGTGGACCTGCAGGGGGTAAAAAACTACCTTCTCGGGCCCGGAGACGTTTTGGATGTGCGCGTCTTTGGACAACCCGATCTGAATTCGGTAGTTGAAATCGATAGCGATGGGAATGTCAGCTCGCTTCCATTCCTTGAAGCACCAATCCCGGCGAAGTGCCGCACCGAGAAGGAAGTGCAAAAGGAAATCGCCAAGGCTTTCTCGAAATACATCAAGAACGCCCAGGTGAGTGTGCGCACCGCCGAGCGCAAGAGCCGGCAACCAGCCACTGTCTTCGGTGCGGTGAGACAGCCGACCCGAGTACAGATGCAGCGAAAGGTTCGGCTGAACGAATTAATGACGGCCTCCGGTGGATTCACCGAACGCGCGTCCGGAACTATTCAAATCTGGCACACCGAACCGGTGATGTGTCCGATGCCTGGCGAAGAAGCTGATGCCGCCCCGATCGATGGCACGAATCTGCCGTTTCAGGTGATCAAACTTGCCGACCTGCGCGCCGGTCTGCCGAAGGCCAATCCAGTTGTCCGTCCGGGCGACTACATTATTGTGACCGAGGCTGAACCTGTTTACATGATCGGCAGTGTGATGGCGCCACAGGGAATATATCTGCGCGACCAGTTAACCATCAGTCGGGCTCTTGCCATGGTTGGAGGCGTCCGGAAAGAGGCAAAGAGCAACGACGTAAGAGTGTATCGTCAGAAGCCCGGCGCCCAGAACCAGGAAATTATTAGCGTTGATTACGCAGCGATCAAGAAGAACAAGAAGCCAGACTTTTTCCTGCAGGCTTATGACATTGTGGAAGTAGGGGAAGCAAGTTTCTTCGCGCCCGGTCGACTTGTACCAACTTTAATGGGAGCTGTCAGCGGCAGTCTCGGAACCGTGTTTTCCAGCGGCGGCACTAACATAGCGAACAGAGTGATTTACTAAAAGGCTTTACGAGAAATGACCGGGTAGTCCATCTCGGAAAGAGAGCAGGAGCTTGTGCAGTGAAAACGAGAAATTTAAGTAACGCCAAACGGCGCCGGCGAACGATCGCGATTCTGTGGTCCGCGCTTTTTGGTATCGGTACGATGATCCTCATCTATTTCGAGATGACGGCATTGCTTTATATTTTGGCAACGCTCGGCGTTACGGCAATTCTGGTAATTGTGGCGGTGTCAGATCTCGCCCGCGGCGAAAAGCATCCGGGCGCCGTCAGTGCCGACGATTCCGCGGCAATTGGCAGTGGTATTGTCTCCAGTTATCGAACCAATAAATCCTGATGAAGACGCCAGAATCTTCCAGACGCCTCACTTAACTGAACAGTTGTAATAAATATCACCTCCGCCGGTACAGTTCCCATTCAGATAAATCGCTCCTCCGGAAAAGTCGGTTGAAAGTTTAACCGGTCTGATGCATAATCCGCCTGCGTCCGCCTCCCCGGTGGACGAAGTGGTCGCGTGGGGGTGAGGACACGTGGCCTTAGGGTGGGGGCTGTGGGAGGCCCCCGCCCGCTTTTATTTTTGAGGACAATCCGGCTTGTTCCAGTGCTGGCTCTCTTGACGTGCGACGCAATCGGCGTAGAATTCGACGACGATAATTCAAGGGCGATGATCAGGCACGAGCGGCTAACGCGTGCGGGCAAATGAGATGGTCCTTTCCGAGCGAACAAGGCGAAAACTCAAGCTTTGGTTATTTAGAGGCGCAAAGGAAACGGGCTCACGCGAGGCTCCGGGCGCTACTGATTCTTCTTCTCACAAACAACACCCCTGGTGGAAGGTAATGTGTTTGACCGGCGTCGATTATTTTTCGACGCTCGGCTATCAACCTGGAATTGCTTTCCTCGCCGCCGGCGTACTTTCTCCAATCGCAACCTTAGTCCTGGTCCTGCTCACGCTCTTCGGCGCGTTACCGATGTACCGGCGGGTGGCCGCCGAAAGTCCCCACGGTGACGGTTCCATTTCCATGCTGGAGAATTTGCTTTCTCGCTGGAAGGGGAAGCTTTTCGTGCTGGCACTGCTGGGGTTCGTGGCCACTAGTTTTATTATCACGATTACCCTCTCCGCTGCCGACGCGACCGCACACATAATCGAGAACCCTTTTGTGATCGATCACCTCCAGTTTCTTCATCATCGGATTATCGTCACCGTAATCCTGATCGCCGCCCTGGGCGCCATCTTTCTAAAAGGTTTCAAGGAAGCAGTCGGGATCGCTGTAGTGCTGGTGGCCGTTTATCTGCTACTCAATGTAGCCGTGCTTGCGACGTGCCTCTATGAGATAGCGACTCATCCTTCCGCGATCTGGACCTGGAAGGCTTTACTCTTTCAAGGCTATCAGAACCCGTTCCTGATGATCGGCACAGCCTTGATCATTTTTCCGAAGCTGGCGCTGGGACTGTCGGGATTTGAAACCGGAGTGGTGGTTATGCCGCTGGTCCGGGGGGATCGCGACTTGAGCAAAGAGGAGCTCGAAGCGATTCACACGACTCGCAGCACGCGCACTCCCACAGATTTCACTGCCCAGGAGTTACTTCGAGGCCGGATCAATAACACCCGTAAACTGCTGACCACCGCGGCCCTGATCATGAGTGTGTTGCTGGTAGCCAGCAGTATCTGCACTACGCTTCTGATTCCCGCTGAAGAGTTCCGGCCTGGAACACTTACCCAGGAAGCCGGAAAGGCCAACGGTCGCGCGCTCGCTTATCTTGCACATTTTTACCTGGGCGATATATTCGGCACCGCATACGACCTCAGCACGATATCAATTCTCTGGTTTGCGGGGTCGTCTGCCCTTGCTGGACTGTTGAATATTGTTCCGCGCTACCTTCCGCGCTACGGAATGGCTCCTGAATGGGCCCGCGCGACGCGACCGCTAGTGGTAGTTTTCACCGTTATCTGCTTCATCGTAACTATTCTCTTCCGCGCCGATGTTGACGCTCAGGGCGGCGCTTATGCGACCGGTGTACTTGCCCTCATGACGTCGGCGGCGATTGCGGTGACGCTTTCAGCCAGGCGACAGGGTGAAAAGATTCAGTGGGCCTTCATGTTGATCTCACTGATCTTCGGTTACACAACTATAGTCAACATCATCGAGGAACCGGAAGGGCTAAAGATAGCTACGATCTTTATTGTTGTAATTATTATCAGCTCACTTGTTTCGCGTGTCTGGCGTTCGACGGAACTACGGGTGGAACATATCGAACTCGACGATGCCGCTCGCGAGTTTATCCGGCAGGCGGCCAAGGGAACTATCCGGATTATTACTAACCGTTGCGACACCGGCACGGCGCTCGAGTACGAACTTAAAGAACGAGAGAAACGAGACGACAATCACATTCCGCCAAGTGAACCCATTCTGTTTTTCGAAGTAACGCCGGGCGACGCCTCAGAGTTTTCCGGAGTGTTGAGAATCGTCGGCGAACGGGTCGACGGTTACAAGGTTTTGCGGACCGAATCCCCGGCTGTGCCAAACGCAATTGCGGCTTTCCTGCTCTATCTGCGCAATGAGACCGGCAAACTCCCCCACGTCTACTTCGGTTGGAGCGAGGGCAATCCACTTTCCTATCTGATGAAATACATCGCCTTCGGCGAAGGCGATACGGCGCCGGTAACTCACGAGGTCTTGCGGCAAGCCGAAAAAGATCCTGAGCGTCGGCCTGTGGTCCACGTTGGTGGTTGAGAAGCGCTCGTTTACTCTGCGTTCTCTGTGAAACCTTCGCGCCCTTTGCGCGTTAAACGACGAAAAGAAACCGGACAGGTTTGTTTATGACGATTGCACTCGATTCGTTTCATTGGCTGTCCTTGATGATTTCGATTTGTTAGCCTGACCAAGCTCCTTAATTATTCTGTCAATCTCAGATTTGAGGGCCGGCTCAAGTTCCATGCTCTTACTAAAGTCCTGGGCCGCTTCCGTTTCTTTACGCTGAAGTAATTTGAAGATTCCCCGTATTTCATATGCTCGGGCGTTCGTCGGATACTTCATGAGAAACTGATTCAATTCCAGATAAGGAGAACTGAAGTTGCCGCGGGCACTATCCGAAACGGACTTCGGGTTGAGGGCTGCGCCTTTGCGCAGATCAGCCAGAGCGCCATCAATCTCTCCCTTCAGACCGCGAACGATCCCGCGACTTACATAGGCGTCGTGATTATTGGGTGCCAACTCAATCACCTTACTAAAATCGGCCAGGGCGCCATCAAAATCTTTTTTCTGGTAGCGGAAATAGCCCCGCCCTACCAGAGCGGGCGCTAGAGTCGGCTTGAGCTCCAACGCCTTCTCATAGTCTGCCAGGGCGCCATCCAGGTCGCCCTTTTGTAGATGAACGATAGCCCGAGTATTGTGAATCTCTGCGACTCTCGGGTTGAGAGAAAGTGCCTTTTTCAAATCCTCAAGAGCGCCATTCACATCAGCGTTTTGAAGACGAATCACAGCGCGGTTGGTGAAGATAACCTCTACTCCGGGAACGGATGGAGCGATCTCGATAATCTTGTTGTAGTCGGCCAGGACACCAGCCATATCGCCTTTCTGACTCCTGATCGCAGCACGAAGAAAAAGAGCATCAAGAGAGTTAGCATCAAGTGCGATTGCCTTATTTACGTCAGTGAGGGCCGCATCTATTGCACCGCCTTGATAGTGGGCCATACTGCTTTTCAAATACCCCTGCGCAGTTTGGGGAGGTTGTCCGTTTGAGGCAGTCGCAATGAAAAGGATTGCTATCAGTGGAATAGTCGCTCTAAACATTATTAACCTCTCTCGTCCACTAACCCCGCGAAGCGGTGTTGACCGAAAGTCTGGCGTGCTCCGAGAAAGAGCCGCTGAGAAACAAACTGATCAGAATGGGTTTTCTCATACTTCGTTAGGCGCTGTCCGGTGAAAGACCTTCCCGATACCCTTGAATCCTGGCCAGCAAGTCCTCGAGCTTCATCGGCAAGCCACCTTCAGGGATGGAGAAGGGCGCTGCCTGCATACTCTTGCCCAGGTTGAAGAAAAATCTCTTGAGACCTGACTGACGAGCAAGTATCGCTTCGAGATTCACGGGTATGATTCCCAGAAGCCGGTTACCCATAACGTCATAGATAAACATACTCTGGATTTCTTCCCACCGAATCAATCCGGCGCCAAGGGCTGACGCATTATCAACGATGCCTTCGCGATTGATGATTATAGCCGGCGTGGGTTTCAAGAGCCGGTAACTGGAATAGATGAAGCCGAGGATGGCCAGGGGAGCGCCAAGATAAAAGATTTCAGGTGTGATCAACTGAAAGAACCTTCCCAATGCGTCTCGGTCCGATATGTCGAATCCATATACAAGTGGATAGATGCAACCTACCGCAAAGAGCAAACACCCACCGGCCATCGCCGCCAGGTAACGCTTACTACTAAAGATAACGACATCCTCCATGATCGTTGTCCCCCGTGTTGAATTGAACTCAGTAGAACTTTGCATCGCGTCGGGCGGTCATGCCCACTCATCGTCAACGACACGGAATCGTTCCGCCATAAACCGTGCTCGTCATTCCGCCTTTCTCAAAATCCAGACGCATTGACGAGCCGACGGGCGAATTGTACCAGCGAACACTTAGCCAGCCTTTTTCCCTTTGGGCCCGACAGAGTTGTGCTAAACGAGGCGTCGGTTACTGAGCCCTCTTGCGCATAACTGGAAGTCCAGGCGAAGGTGCCGGCTTCGATCGGTTCACCAAGCTGGGCAATCACCGCCGGGTTTCGCTGCGCTTCGGCGACCGCGCAATCGTAAGCGTCTGTACTTTTGACATAGAACCCGAAGATATAAACGAAGAGACCGACGAAGGCGATTACGGCGACGAGCGCGATAAACTTTGCCACGATGTTCGTCTGTCCCCGGAATTTGACGCGGCTCGCGTAAAACCAAATCTCTTAACGTGAAAAACGTTGCAGACGTGCGAGTTGCTATCTATGAGAAACTTAATTGAAAGTCAACCGAAATTTACTCGTGGATGATGTTTTTCTGGCGCGGTGCGAAGAGGTTCTCTAGGCATTCCGCTCTTCCGGAGCGAGGTGGCTGGAGAAGTACCGATTATGAGGAGTCAGACTAAGCGCTGGCGGAATTGTTACTGCTCTGAGTTTTGCCGGCAAGAAAACAGATGCGGCAATAAACTGGGCGACCCTGTGAAGGATAAAAGGGAACTGTAGTTTGTTCGCCGCACTGGGCGCACTCGACGGAGACCTCGATGCGCTGGCGCACGCCAGAGGTTTGCGCTGCGGTGATCGCGGCCAGGCGTTCATTCTTAGCTTGCTTGCATGGCTTACAACGCTTTGGCTCGTTTTTCAGACCCTTGTCGTGGAAAAAGGTCTGCTCCCCCGAAGTCCAGATAAAATTCTCGTTGCAATCCACACACAGGATCGTGCGATCCGGATGCTCTACTTCAGCGGCTCCCGGCGGGTGATGGATTTCTTGCCTGTCTGACATGATGGCTTCTCCCGAGGATCGTTCCACTTGTTGATCCGACAGTCGGCGGGTCAGTGACGAGCGGCACAGCCTGTTAAATGAGCGGTTCTTCCTGGCGAGTAATCGGGGTGAGCTTCGGCTACCCTCGCTCAGGCTTGCGAGTCAAAAAGTATAGCTATGGCGAAATTGTGTCAAGGTAAAAACCGTCATATTCTTAGTGCTCAACAACCAGGGCCGAAATGTGAGGAAAGGGAACTCTAAATAGCTTATGCGTGTTTTGATGATTGGTTCAGGGGGGCGCGAACATGCGATTCTTTGGACCCTAAAACGAACCTCAGGAGTTTCACTAGACCTCTACTGCGCGCCGGGCAACGCAGGTATTGCTCAACTCGCGAAATGTGTTCCTGCGGCTGTCAGTGATCACGCCGCCCTTGTGCACCTGGCACAGTCCTTAAAAATAGACCTGACGATAGTTGGACCGGAGGGCCCACTCGCGGCGGGTCTCGTCGACGAATTCGAGCGCAACGGACTGAAGATCATGGGCCCCAGCCTTGCGGCGTCACGTCTTGAAGCGAGCAAGACTTTTGCCAAAGACTTCATGAAGCGACATAACATTCCCACTGCGGATTATGCAGTCGCAGTCTCGGCCGCTGAAGCCATTCATGTCTTGCGTAGCGGCAGATTTGGCCCACCCGAGTCTTCAGTTGTTATCAAGGCCGACGGGCTTGCCGCAGGTAAAGGCGTGGTGGTGGCTGGTTCGCGTGCAGAAGGCGAGCAAGCGGTGGCGGACCTCAGTAGCGGGGGGTTGGTTTCCGAGGAAGCGGCCAAACAAATACTGATTGAGGAAACGCTGGAAGGTCGCGAGGTTTCAGTGTTGTTGTTTTCGGATGGAACCAACTATGCCCTGATGCCGCCGGCGCGCGACCATAAACGCATAGGTGAGAATGACACTGGTCCAAATACTGGCGGCATGGGCGCAATCACAGACGATTCAGTGGTAGACCGTGAAACTATTAATCAAATTGTGAGCGAAGTTGTTGAGCCAACTTTGAAAGGCGCGCGCGAAGAAGGCTTTCCCTTTCGCGGGATACTTTTTGTTGGTCTCATGTTAACTGCATCGGGTCCCAAAGTGCTTGAATACAATGTGCGCTTCGGCGATCCCGAAACGCAGGCAATCCTTGTGAGGCTGGAATCGGATCTCCTCGATATTTTTCAGTCGATAGCTGAAGGCCGACTTCGGAACACTGCTGTGAAGTGGAGTGACCATCCTTCGGCCTGCGTCGTGTTGGCGAGCAAAGGTTACCCCGGCGAATTCAAAAACGGCGTTCTGATTGAGGGGCTCGATCAGATTGCCCCAAGTGAAATAGAGCCACGGGTGCAGGTTTTCCACGCGGGCACCGCATTGTCAGGTGACGGCGCCTTTCTGACTGCAGGTGGACGCGTGTTGGGCGTGACGGCTACGGGCGAAACACTCGGGAATGCCCTTGAGCGCTGCTATGCCGCGGTGGAGGGGATCCGTTGGGACGGCATGCAATTTCGACGGGACATTGGCCAATTCAACGAAATCCTCTGAGCGATGAAGTCAGTACCGCATGGTGTTACTGACCGCATTACCGTCCTTCTGGAAGGGAGCGACTCCTACTGTTATACTGCCAGACATATCGGCACTCGTATTTTGAACCCGCGGAAGTAATTCAACGTACAAACACATGCGCCCGGGCAGAATTATGACGCAGCGCAAACGGGTAATCGGCCGACTTGCTTTCAAGATCGCTTTTTACAGTACTAAGGTCTAACATCCGATCCGTGGAGGATTGAGCCTAAAATGGGACTAATGAGCAGAATTAGCCGATCATTGCGCGCGCTTTTCGGTGGTATTGTCGAGTCTACTGAGAACCCCGAACTCATTTTGCAGCAGACGATCCGCGACATGCGGGACCGCGTACCGGAGTTAAATAACTCCGTCGCACAGGTGATGGCGACCGAGAAACTGCTGGCCAAGAGCAAAGATCGGCTTGAGGGCCAGGTCGTTGAACTGGATTCAAAGATCAGGGCCTCGGTCAAACTAAACCGCGACGATATTGCGACGGCTTATATTGGCCAATTGCAACAGGCCCAGATGGATCTGCAAAAAACGTCGCAGCAGCTTGAACACGCGACCCTGGCATCCAAGCAGGCTCTCAAGGCCCGCGACAATTATGTTTTGCAGATGCAGCGGCGCACGGCTGAAGCGATGCAGCTAATAAATCAGTCGAAGCAGGCCCGGCTGCAGGAGCAATTGGCGCAGACGATGGAGTCGTTTCAGATTGGCGACGACGCGTCCACCTTTAATGAAATGCGCGACAAGATTGATCGCCGCGCCGCAGCCGCCGAAGCTAAGTTACAGCTCGGTTCAGCATCTGTTGACAACCAGATGCAGGACATCGAACGCGAAGCGATGGACATGCAACTTCAAGACAAACTGCTGGCATATAAGCAGGAGATGGGTCTCTTGCCGGCTTCCACCGGCAGCAGTCAACAGGCTCTTTCAGCCGGCAGCGATAGCAGTGTGAATGAAGAGAGCAGCGAAGTTATTAATCACGTGAATCGCACAAATTGATAGGCATGAATGCCAAAAGGATTGACAGCTCAAGGCCATGCCTGTGTCCCCAAAGTTTGATTTTAAGTATCTGAAAGAGGCCTTCAACGAGCCCTTAAACTTTTTGGGGATGCTGACCTTCGGCGTTGTTGGAGCCTACACGCTCGCGTCTGCGGCGGACGTGATCCCACTCGCCACCGGTCTTGTTGCCGAAACTGTTTACCTAGCTACCGTGCCAGCCAGCTCCATCTATCGTCGACTAGTTGACCGCCGCGAGAAGCAGCGGCTGCTGAAACAGCGCGACCAGCAGCGCGAGGCTGCCATTAAGTCGTTCGACCCACGCGAACGCGAGGCTGTCGAGTATCTGCGCTGGATGAAAAACCAGATTTATTCAAACTACAAGAAGTTTACAAACGCCAAGCAGATCCCTTCAAACATTCAGAGCCTCGATCAACGCTGGGAAGACTTCGTGGACCTGCTCGACGTTTACCGGCGCCGCAAGCATCATCTCCGATCCATTAATCGTCAGGCCGTGCAGAATCAGCTAGTGCAGGCCGAGCGTTCCGTTGAGCATTCGAGGGACGAGCGCGAAAGACGAATTCAGCAATCGAATGTTGAAATACTCCGGAGGAGAGTTGCGGCTTTTCAGGACATTGAAAGGTCAGTGAAGCTGGTCGAAGGACAATTGCAGTCGATTGAAAACTTCTTCGGCCTGGTTAACGACCAGGTGGTCACATTGCCGACACCGGAACGAGTTTCCGCGCTCGATTTTGAACAGTTAAGCGACTCAATCGCGATGACTAAACAAATGCTCGAAGAAACCTCAGACACCTTCGCCGCCCTCGACAGCCACAACCGCGACGTGGGCAAGTTCGAACTGCTCCTCTCGAATAGCTCCAAGTAAATCGTCTTGTAAGTAGGACAGGCATTCCTGCCTGTCCCTCAGGAATTATCAAACCGCAAAGGACGCAAAGCAGCCTCCCAAAGGACAGCTAAGTTGGAGTTTCCTTTGCGTAACTCTGCGTTCCTCATTGCGCTCTTTGCGGTTTATCCTGCCGTACTCTTAATTCGAGGTTCCTCGCTAGATCTATCGGTCCGGATTTTTTCTAAGGAGCACACTTTTGTGTGCGTGCGATTGCGTCGAATCCGGGTCTGTTTCGTAGTGATGCACCCGTCGAAGCTACCGCTTATCAGTAGTTTACGACTTAACGTAGAGTCTCAATTAACACACTATAAGGCGTTGAAAAAAAAGATGACCACAAGATATTGACATTGGCTTGCCAAGGGAGTATATTGCGCTCCGCTTGAGACGAGACGGGTAAGTTGGAGCAGCGGCAGGCCCCCTGTGTTGCTCTTCACAAGGGTTTTTTCACGTCGAAAAAGCCTACCGAAGTTTCCGCTACACATGAAAAGAGACGGCGCGCCTACTATAATGTAGTTGTAAAACCGTCTCCAAATCTCCCGATTTTTTGACTCGTGCCGGGTCCCCTGGCCGGACGCGAGAAAGGCAAATAAGATGAGCGCAGCCATAGGCAAACAAACCCCCGCAGCAAACCCTTCTTCAGCCCCTTCTTCAGAAAAGCCTGAAACAACCACCCCAACTATACGTCGCAAGACGCAGCCGATGGGGCTCAACGCCCAGCGAGTGGTGAGCAAGCGTTACTCGCTGAAGGACGCCAAGGGTCGCGCGCTCGAGGAGTGGCCGGATATCGTCCGGCGCGTGGTGGGACATGTTTCGGCTGCTGAGAAAGATGTTCGCAAGAGGGATTTATTTTTTAATGCCATGAGCGAGGTGATGTTGGCCAGAGAGTTTGTGCCTAACACTCCGTGCCTGGTTAATGCCGGCAAAGCCAACGGCCAGCTGGCCGCCTGCTTTGTGCTCGAGGTGCCTGATTCCATAACCGGCATCATGGATCACGCGAAAGCTGCCGCAACGATTCACCAGACCGGCGGCGGCACCGGCATGACCTACGAATTCCTGCGACCGCACGGTGCTCTGGTTGGTTCTACCCGTGGCGTGGCTTCGGGCCCGGTCTCGTTCATGAACATCGTCAATCAGGTGACTGACGTGGTGAAGCAGGGCGGCGTTCGACGCGGCGCCAACATGGGCATGATGCGCGTTACGCATCCTGATGTGCTGCGTTTCATTCATGCGAAAAACGATCAGCATTCGCTGACCAACTTCAACATCTCGGTAAACGTCACCGACAAGTTTCTCAAGGCTGTCGATAACAACGAGTGGTTCCAGCTCGATTTCATGGGCGAATCCTGGACTGACCCAATCCACGATCCGGTGGTCGACGGCGAGTATCGCGTATATCGCCGCCCGGACGGCTCAACCGTGACCTTCTGCGATCGCCAGTCGTTCCTCGCTGCCGATCTCTCGAACACCACGATTGAAGAACCGCCGCGTCCAGGAATGGTTTACGCGCCCGACATCTGGAACCGGATCATCGCCAGCGCGCACAAGTATGCGGAACCGGGAATTGCTTTCATCGATGAAGTGAATCGTCATAATCATATGATGAAGTCGATGGGCCCAATCTATTCGTGCAACCCCTGCGGCGAGCAGTTCCTGCATTTCTCAAACTCCTGCAACCTGGGGTCGATCGACCTGAACAAGTTTCACGATGCTGAGAACCGCGTCGACTGGGATCGTCTGCGCGAAGTGACGCATCTCTGCACGCGTTTCCTCGATAACGTGATTGACACCTGCGCCTGGCCGCTGCCGGAGATCAATGATGTAGTCCAGCGTACTCGTCCCGTCGGACTGGGCATCATGGGCTTCGCGGATCTTTGTCTGAATCTGAAAGTCACCTACGGCTCGCCTGCGTCAATTGATCTGATGGAAGAGATGATGGGCTTCATCCGCCGCGAGGCGTGGGCTGCGAGTATCAAAATCGGCGCCGAGAAGGGGACCTTCCCTGAGTTTGAACCGAACCGCGAAGCTTACGAAGAGTTTCTCTACAACACGATTGGCATCTCCCGCGACGTGCCGCTGACCCCGCGTAATTATGAAGTGACGACGATCGCGCCGACCGGGACGATTTCGCTCGTTGCTGAAACGTCGTCGGGCATCGAGCCAAATTTCTCCTGGGCCTATGTCCGCAAGGACACGCTCGGCACGCGTACCTATGTGCACACGCTCGCCGCCCAGGCTTTGGGTCTTGACGTGGACCAGACAGACCAGGATTCAATTAATTCTGCGTCGGAATACGTTTGCGAGCATGAGAATGAGCTGCCGCAGTATTTCATCTCGGCGATGAATATCAGCGCCGACCAGCATGTGCACGTGCTCGCCGCCGCCCAGAAACACGTTGACAACAGTGTGTCGAAGACCTGCAACGGCGCGGTTGACGACACGATTGAGTCGGTTGATAGTCTTTACCGGCTCGGCCGCCAGCTTGGTTGCAAGGCCGTAAGCTACTACCGCGACGGCTCGCGCGACAATCAGGTGCTCACCTCGATGAAGGCTGAGGTGAAACCCGAGGCCGTCGTGGATCCTGGTATTGAAGTAGTTGACGACCCCCCAGCGAGTCATGCAGATGCGGCGCACCTCGTTCCGGTAACGGCAGATCCTGAAGCTGAGGGCCTCGCGCGCGCTGAAGCCGGCGCCGCGATCAGGGAACAGGCTGATGCGGAAGCAAAGCTGACGGCGCTGCGCATCGAGCGGCCGCGTGAATTGCGCGGGGCCACCTGGCAGATTCCGTTTGACGGTCAGAATCTTTATGTCACCGTCAATCACGATGGCCGGATGATTCAGGAAGTGTTTGCCACTGGCCCGATCTCGGGCGGCGTGGGACTGCTGGCTTCCAAGATGCTGCGCGGTGGTTTCGACGCGGCGGAGGTTGCATACAGCTTGAACAAAGTGACGGGCACGCACGCTGTCTGGTTCAACGAGCGCTTGCTGACTTCGCCGGAACAGGCGGTGGCCGAGTGCATCATGATCACGAACCGCCGCGTGCAAAACCTGCCTGATTCGGCGCGCGCAGTGGCGAAGCAGCAGATCGGCACGCCGCAGATTCCACTGAGCGACTCAACCGGCGGCGCCGGCGTCGCTGATGCTGCCCCCACTGGAGTCGGCGCCAAGGGAACTGCAACACCCGGCCTGACCGGAGTGACGGGCGCGATCATGTCCAACATGATCGGCATCTGCCCCGAGTGCAAAGGCCAACTCGAACACGCCTCCGGCTGCGACATGTGCCGCGACTGCGGCTACAGCAAGTGTAAGTAAGCTATAACGCAAACTGTTAGTTTGCAGGCGGGGCAGTAGCCCGACCGTCAGGGAGGACGCCGTTATTCGCCAGAGAATCAACGAAAGGAAACGACCAGACAACTCCCACCACGAGCAAGCAAGGGCGAGGCAACCAATCCCTATAGTTTTCTTCGCTACCTGTCTTGCAAACAATGCGCGAAGCACCCAACGGTTCCAAGTTTGGCGGTTCAGGCCTCTCAGCAGGGGGATTGAAATTGGCAAGCGTGGCGAAAAAGTTCTTGACTCGCGTTTCCCGCAGGAGTAAAGTCCGCGCATCACTGAAGGGTTGCTTGGAAGCAAGAAGTAAAGAGTGAGGAGCAACGCCCAGCTCATGCACTATTCTCATTATCGTTAACGGAAACATCTCATACTTTTTTAACGAACCACGAACTACAACTTGAAGTCACTCACGAGCCAGGGAATCGACCAACTCATAACTGTTAAGTAAGCTCAGAAACCATTAAATAAGTTCGCTCACGACCGTAAGCAAATCACAAATCGTTCTGAATTCACGAATCGTTAGGGAACTAACGTTACTGAAGAGTTTTTACTTGACCACACTGGCCACCCGGGTCAGTCGACATCTGCTACGAAACCCTAAGTGAGTTTGAGCTCTGCGGGGTGGAGCCCGAGGGCCGCAACGATGCAGATTGGGAGCTGCAACGTTGCGGCTTTTTGGGGGAACGAAGGAGTTCGTTGCGCTGGAGGGATGAAGCGAAGATGCTTGCTACGAGCCCGCGATAGCGGGCGATAGCGTAAAGCTGGGCGTCAGCCCCAGGATCAGGCCCCAATAGGAATCCCGCCCGCGAAGCGGGCGACAGCCCCAACGGTTGACGGCTGTCGCCCGCATCGCGGGCTTTGATTGTTTTGACGATGGATCCTGGGGTTCCGCTGCGCTCCACCCCAGGCTTTATGCTGTTGCCCGCTGCGCGGGTTATGACGAACGCTGTTGCGTTCCGCCCACCGGCTATTTCACTGGGTAGTTGCGGGCGGGACGGACGCAAACAAAAACGGACTCAGAGGGCGTAACCATGACGGGACCAGCCGCGCTGGCTACGTCATATCTCGCTAGCGAACTGCAATCTATCTGCTAGGAAATTACACGCAACGCAACCGCTTGCGTGGTCATCGTCCCCCCAATTTGAACAACTTCTTTCCAGGGCAAAGCGTCTAAAGATCACAACCAAGGAGGTGTTTTATGAGACGTAAATATTTACGAAAAATTGGCGGGCTTTTCCTCGCGACGCTGATGCTTTCCGGAATCGCGTTCGTGGCCGCGGACACGGTTGAGGCGCAGGGGCGCCGGAGAGTAGTGATTGTTCGGACGAATCCCTATCGATTCCATCGTCCGTTTGGTTGGGGGCGCCGGTGGCACGATCCTTTCGGTTACGACCGTTGGGGTTACGATCCCTGGTCGCCTTATGGCAGCCGCTATCGTCACTATGTTTTCGACAACAGCGACAAGGCCATGAACCAGGCGTACAAGGACGGATTCAAGACCGGCAAAGACGACGGCAAGAAAGCGAAGAGCTACAACCCGCAGCGCTCTCACTTCTACAAGGAAGCAGGCTTCGGAAACTTCGCTGAGGTGTACCGGTCGGGTTTCATGAACGGCTACCAGTCGGGTTACCGGATGGGCGCTAACGACCGATCGAGTTAACTCGCCCGCCAGAGGATGCAGAAATGCCGCGACGGAAATGTCGCGGCATTTTTGTGGCTGAACCGCGCGCGTTTGCGAGCGGGTGTGGGAGGCGCGTGGGGTGAAAGTGATCGGTTCGCAACCGCTGACGTTAATGACGAGTCATTAACATACAAGGTCGCAATTCGGAGGCTCCGTCAGGAGCCAGATGCTTATAGCAATCGAAAGAACTCTTAATCCAGCGGGAGGCTATAAACATCTCGTTCCTGACGGAACGAAGAGCGTGTCTGATGGAACGAAGATCCGGACGACAAACGAAGGACCTGCAGTTAGGCACCGTTGGTCCATCCGCTAACGCAGGTGGTTCTGACAGAGCGCGGACTCCCGTGCTAACGCAGGTGGTTCTGACAGAGCGCGGACTCCCGCGCTAACGCAGGTGGTTCTGCCAGAAGCATCTAGTCGTCGAGGTTGGCAATCAGCAGTGCCAGCACTCCCAGTACTGCTCCAACCCCGACGACGACACCGAGGGTGACATTCCGAGCGGTGGAATGGCCGCGGTTGTTATCAACTTTCGCCACGCTGTCATACCGGATGGTGGTAGGCGCGTCGGTCTTGCGGTCGCGCAGGACGAAGTCTTCGTCTCCGGCCTGGGCGATGTAGCCTTTTATCTTGGTGCCATCTTTCAGGAAGACAGTCGCTTTCGCCTTTTCACCAACGCCTAGTTTGGCAACCTTTATCTTGACCCTCTCGAGCGAGGTTTGCGCATCGCCTTGTTTGGCGGACACGGGCAGGGAGATGGTGGCAAGCACCAGTAAGCTTGCGACTAAACAAGTTAAATATCTTTTCATAAATGGTTCCTCAGTTTCTATAGCCGTCGATGATCGCTGATGCGTGTCCGGGTTGACGCGCCGCTGCGGCTTTTTGTTAAAGCGACGAGCAGATGTGCAAGGGGGGTGCCAACCTGATGGGGCCTAAATTCACAGCATAAGAAGCAAATTGGCGGCGGGACTGGAAATCCAGCAGTTAGGAATGTTTCTGATGCAGTAGGAATCCGACAGTCCGGATCTAACACTCGACGCAGGAGAGAGGAATCAGACCCGCGCTCCCAGTAGCTGGCTGCAGACTATATCCTGCATTTGACATATAGGGGAGCGACGCGTAAGGTGGATGTCGAACCGAGTCCAGCTTACTCCGCTCTCAGCTCTTCTGGAATCTCCCAGACCACCTGAATTCCACAGCTCAAATTACCAAAGAACATCAGGGCGTCATACGTTCACCAATTAGTCTGTTGGATTGAAGTAAACAGCAATCAGCAAACCGGAATCAGCCGGAAGAATCCGGAACCTCACCAAAATGAAGCGGGCGAACGGCGTGAGCCGATAAGGAAAAGCACCAGATTATGAAGACCAATATCACACCACTACATGACCGCGTGATCGTGAAGCGTATTGAAGAAGGCGAGCAAGTCCGCGGTGGAATCATTATTCCCGACAGCGCCAAAGAGAAGCCGCAGGAAGGCGAAGTGATCGCTGCCGGCGCCGGGAAGTACAAAGAAGACGGGACGCGCCAGGCGCTGGATGTTAAGACCGGCGACCGGATTCTGTTTGGCAAATATGCCAGCTCGGAAATCAAGATTGACGGCGAAGAGCTTCTGATTATGCGCGAGGACGAAATTCTCGGAATCATTACGCGCGCAGGAACTGCAGCGGGCGGGAAGAAAACCAAATAGCTTCCGCTGTAACGCAAACTGTTAGTTTGCGAGCGAACCGAAATCGTCGGTCAGCACCAAAAATAAAGACACGCAAACTAACAGTTTTGCGTTACACGATTTGGAGAAAGATTAAAAAATTATGGCAAAGCAAATAACACATGGCGAAGCGTCACGCGCAGCGATTCTGCGCGGAGTTAATCAACTGGCGGACGCGGTAAAAATCACCCTCGGTCCAAAAGGACGCAACGTCGTACTCGGTCGCTCTTATGGCAGCCCGACGATCACCAAAGACGGTGTGACCGTGGCCAAGGAAATTGACCTCAAGGACTCGATGGAAAACATGGGCGCGCAGATGGTGCGCGAAGTCGCCTCCAAGACTTCTGACGTTGCCGGCGACGGCACGACTACCGCGACTGTGCTGGCGCAGGCGATTTATCGCGAAGGCGTTAAGACAGTCGCCGCCGGCGCAAATCCGATGGCGCTCAAGCGTGGCATCGACAAAGCTGTTGAGCGCGCAACTGCGGCGATCAAGAAACTGTCGAAGCCGGTTGCGGGCGACATGATCGCGCAGGTCGGCACGATTTCGGCCAACGGCGACGCAGCCATCGGCGAGTTGATTGCCGAAGCAATGGCCAAGGTCGGCAAAGACGGCGTCATCACGGTCGAAGATGCAAAGACGATGGAGACGGACCTGGAGTTTGTCGAAGGAATGCAGTTTGACCGCGGTTATTTGTCGCCTTACTTCATCACCGACGCCGAAAAGATGGAAGCCGTGCTCGAGAATCCAGTGATTCTATTGAGCGAAAAGAAGATTGCTTCGATGCGAGACTTGCTGCCGATTCTCGAGCAGGTCGCCAAGTTGGGCAAACCGATTCTGATTATCGCGGAAGATGTTGAAGGCGAGGCACTCGCCACGCTCGTGGTTAACAAACTGCGCGGGACGATCAACGTAGCGGCGGTCAAAGCTCCTGGCTTTGGCGATCGACGCAAGGAGTTGCTGCAGGACATCGCGATTCTGACGGGCGGCAAGGTCATCAGTGAAGACCTGGGTATCAAACTCGAGAACGTCAAGGTCGAGGACCTCGGCCGCGCCAAGAAGGTGACGATTAACAAAGACGACACCATTATCATTGATGGCGCCGGGGATACGGATGCCTTGAAGGCACGCGTGAAAACGCTGAAGGCGCAGATTGAAGACAGCTCATCCGACTACGATCGGGAAAAGCTGCAGGAGCGTCTCGCGAAACTCGTGGGCGGAGTGGCCGTGATTCGCGTGGGCGCAGCTACCGAAACCGAATTGAAAGAGAAGAAGGCGCGCGTCGAAGATGCGATGAACGCTACCCGCGCGGCGGTTGAAGAAGGCATTGTCGCCGGTGGCGGCGTGGCCCTGATTCGCGCAGCAAAGGCGCTGGACAAGTTCAAAGTATTCGAAAAGAACGAAGACGGCGAAACTACCGGCGACGAAGACGAACAGATTGGTGTAAACATTATCCGGCGCGCTCTCGAAGAGCCTCTGCGTCAGATTGTGCAAAACGCCGGTAAAGAGGGCGCGGTGATTGTAGAGAAGGTGCGGTCCAACAAGGACCCAAATTTCGGATACAACGCCGCTACTGAAACTTTTGAGGACCTCGTGGCCGCCGGGATTATCGATCCCGCGAAGGTCACGCGTTGCGCGTTACAAAACGCCGCATCGATCGCCGGCTTAATGCTGACGACCGAAGCCCTCATTTCTGAGCTACAGGAAGATGATAAACCACGGGCATTGCCCGGCGGCATGGATATGTAATCCCAAACGTCCTTAGCAAATTGGGAAGCTACCATGTTCCGCATGCTGCTTCTGTTAAATCCCAAAGGGGAAAAGGTAAGAAAAAATTATGACTATGAAACTTTATGTTGGTAATCTCGCGTTCCAAACCACAAGCGAAGAGCTGCAGACCTTGTTTGCGCAAGCAGGCACTGTCGAAAGCGTTTCGTTGATCGAAGATCGCGAAACCGGTCGCTCACGCGGCTTCGGCTTCGTGGAAATGTCTTCGAAGGAAGAAGGCGCGGCTGCGATTGCGCAGTTTAATGGTAAGGACATGGGCGGACGTGCGTTGAACGTCAACGAAGCCAAGCCCCGCGAAGATCGCGGCGGCGGTGGCGGCGGACGCAACGGCGGATCGCGCTACTAACCAACGGTCCGACAAACTTTAGTTTGTCGCACACGATGTAACAGGAGCCCCCGGTGGATTCAATTCACCGGGGGCTTTTTTATCGATTCCTTCGCAGGACCGCCGGATGGGCCATCACCGGACGCAGCGCGAAGCTGAAGTCAGTACCACCACGCGGTAGCGGGTGGGTTCGGTTCGCTATTTGACACATGTGGCCTTCTTTCTAATTAAGACCCACCTACCGCGTGGTGGTACTAACCTAATACCGCTAATTGAGTGGGACTGCGTGATCGCTGATTGCGTTAACGCCGAACAAGGTGCGCTGACCGAATGGGGGTTGAACAAAGCAGACCTTGCTGTCGTAGTTCAACCTGACTTTCCTAAGGCCTCAAATGGCAACATAATGGTTCGCGGAGACGACTTAAACAGCTATGTATTGCCCAAAGTGTGGTACTGAATCTTCCTCGGACGTGCAGTATTGCCGGTTGTGCGGGGCAAATCTCAAGGTGATTGGCAAGGCCGTTTCGTTGAGCGAGGCGATCGCACGCAGCGACCGGGGCCCGCTGCCAAAGATCAAAGAGATGATGAAGAGCCTGAAAATTGAGCAGGTGACTGAAGATATTTCGCGCGCGCTCGACCAAATGAACAAAGAGATCGTTCATAGTTCCGATGATGTTATGCCAAACAAGCCCTGGTCGGTTGGGGGGAAAGAGGAAAAGACAGCGCAGCAGCGAAGAGAGAAACACCTTGTTAGCGGAAGCATCTCTATTTTCAGCGGCATTGGTCTCATGATCTTTCTTTACTTCCTGGCCGGTGTGTTGGTGTTGAAGCTGCCCCCGAGTTCGTCGCCAGGGTGCCATTTGAAATTGAGCCGGTGGTGCGGATCATTTGGCTTCTGGGCGTTATGCCCGCCCTCACGGGCGTGGGCCACATCGTCGCGGGTCTGTTAATCAGGCCGGATCCCGTGCAGATTGAGGCTTCGCATCCGACATGGAAAGCCACTCCGCATTTAAGCGAGATAGAACCTGTTGCCTCAGCCGCGCCGGTAAGTGTCACAGAGCGCACTACCAACCTTCTGGAGCGTAAACTCAGAGAAGGTCGCGAGTCCTAAAGAGTAGCATCAGCGTCGCCGGCGCACACTGGCCCACTATTACCGCGTCCAGCAGTCCTGATCTAAGATTTTCATACAACCGTTCGGCCTTCAATTCAAATCTGAACCATTAGCGGGTTCGTAATTACTTCGACTAAACTACTCGTCAAACATGGAGCGGCTATCATGAATCGTCGATATTTTCTTTCATCAGCTATCGCCGCCGGAACATTGGCAGCATTTGCGCGGTGGCCGGTAGGCATAGTTGCGGCGGGTCAAAACCCAACGCGGGGCAAGACCAGGAAGTTAGTGAAGTTTGATGGAGTCAACAAAGTTATGAAGACAGATGCAGAGTGGAAACAAAGTCTCACTCCCGAGCAATATAACGTGACCAGGCAAAAGGGGACTGAGCGCCCTTTCTCGAGCCCGCTCAACGATAATCACCAGAAAGGTGTCTTTGAGTGCGTGGCTTGCGGGCTGCCGTTGTTCAATTCCGCCGCCAAGTTTGATTCAGGCACGGGTTGGCCGAGTTTTTGGCAACCGATCGCGGCTGAGAATGTACGCGAAGAGAGCGATAGCAGCCTATCGGAAGTCCGCACCGAAGTGTTGTGTGCCAGATGCGATTCTCATATTGGACACGTGTTCGGTGATGGTCCTAAACCTACTGGGCTGCGTTATTGCATGAACGGCGTGGCGTTGAAGTTTGTGAAAGAGTGAGGCGGGCTAGTCTAAAACCTATCTACTAAACAACGCGAAATAACACCAGGAAATAGTTCGTGTTAGTTTGTGGATCGTCGCCCAAAACTGGAAAGGCGCGAGATGAATTAGTCTCGCGCCTTTCGTGTGTTTGACCCCTATCCCGCTAAACGACTTCAACCGCGGCGAGGCTGGCAATGGCGGTAATTAGTTCATTTGGTTCAATCGGCTTTGGCACGAACATATTGAACCCTGCCGCCAGAGAGCGCGCACGGTCTTCGACACGGACGTAAGACGTCAGCGCCACCGCGGGGATTTCGTTTCCCTCGAAGCATTTCAGGGCGCGGATCTTTGCCATCAGCGAAAAGCCATCTTCATTCGGCATCGCCAAATCCGAAACCAATACCTGCGGGCGATACCACTCGAGGATCGACAAAGCCTCAGTGACCGAACGTGCAGTTTCGACGACGGCTTTCGATTCACCTAGCATTAAGCTCAAAAACTGCAGCGTATCTGGATCGTCGTCCACTAAAAGAATTTTTACATTGTCCAGTGAGGGAACGGTGGTGAAATGTCCTTCACCGATTTCCAGCGCGCGGAGTACGCCGCTCGTGGTCTTTCGTCGAGCACCGCTTTTCGCCGCCAGGGGTAGGATCATCGTGAAGGTTGCGCCGTGTCCTTCTCCAGCGCTCTCAGCCGTAATTGAGCCGCCATGAAGTTCAACCAGATGGCGTACGATCGCGAGTCCCAGGCCGAGTCCTCCGTGTTGCCGTGTAGTGGTGCCGTCGGCCTGACGGAAACGATCAAAAATAAACGGCAGGAAATTCGCGCTGATGCCCTGACCGGTGTCGCTGACGCGAAGTTGCAGATTTCCCCCGGCGCGTTCAACCTTGACTTCAATCCGGCCACCGGCAGGCGTGAATTTGATGGCGTTCGCCAACAAGTTCCACACAATTTGTTGCAAGCGGCTGGCGTCGCCAAGCGTATGGCGGGTTGAAGGATCCAGGGTTACTTCGAGGTGCAGGTCTTTTGAATCAATCGCGAGCTGCACCGAATCTATGGCTGCGTTAATAACTGAGGCAAGGTCGACAGCTTCATTGTTAAGGCGCAGCTTGCCAGTGATCATGCGCGACACATCCAGAATGTCTTCGATCAACTGCGCTTGCGACTTCGCATTGCGATCAATCGTTTCCAGCGCCCGCGCGGCAGTGGCGTCATCGAGTCTCCCGCTGCGCAGCAAATGGGACCAGCCGATTATCGCGTTCAGCGGAGTGCGAATCTCGTGTGAGACGGTGGCGAGAAACTCATCCTTCATCCGATTTGCAGTCTCGGCTTCGGCGCGGGCCATTTGCTCGCCAACCAGCGCGAGCCGGAGTTTTTCCTCCGTGCGCAGGCGTTCCTGAATTTCGGCTTCCAGCGAAGCAGCCTTCTGCTGCAGTTTGGCGATGGCGCGCAGACGCTGATCGTGATCATCGAGCCCAACGTAGCTTTCGGCGGGAATGACCCGCGTGTGGACCGTGCAAACGCCGCTGTGAGGCTCCATAAACTTCTGTCCGCCGAGGCCATTCATCGGATAGGCGCAGAAGAGCGAAAAGGTGTGCGCCTTCTGGAGCTCGTTCCACATTTCTTCCAGACGGAGTGCTGCCTGATGCTGGCCTTCCGCCCAAAGCAGCGCCACCATTTCCCCGAAAGCGCGCACGCGAGGGCGTCCGTCGGAGACGCTGGCGATTATTCCGCCCACAACCTCATTAAAACGATCGGGATGCGGCGAGCCGTCAACCATGAATTTTGAAAGCGTTTCGGCGGCGTCGATCGAAACAAACTGTCCACGCGCTTTCGCGTTGGCCACATCGAGTCCGTTTGCAGAAAGCAGCTCATCGAGGCCTTCGCGATGCGACTGCGTCGCCACCACCAGGGCTGCGTCGCCTGAATTGATTGCAGTGCCGATGAATCCGCCCAGGGAGTTCAGGAGAAAACCGTCCGCCTCATAGAATTGCACGAAGTGTTCGGTGTCGTTCATCGCAGTCCAATCCGTGCGAGGGGCGACACTCCATTTTGCGGCCTCGTCATTGCGAAGCTGGGTCGAGAGTCCGCGCAAGCGGTCGTCGTTGTCTACTTCAATCAAAACGCCTCCGGTGGTCAGTGCGCTGCGCACTCACGAATTTGATTTGGGACTAAGGGAACGACTCGGGGTTCGTATGAGCTCATTCTATTCCAATACCTTCGATCAAAACCAGTAACGAACGGGAAGTTATCGCTCAAAATTATTCACATTTCTGTGTTCTCGTCGCCGCAAATCTGCAGGGCACTGGTCAGCGAACGGCTCTGGAAAGGAAGAGTCTGGGCGGAGAGAGATTTCTAAGTCCCGGACGGCTAATTTCGAATTTGAGAACCTGCGGCTTCGTTTCTGATGATTTCATAACATTGACATGAGATCGCTTCCAAGCCTGGCCGGTCAAGCACCTTGAGATGTCCGCGTTGATAACTTATCAAGCCTTGTTTCTGCAATTCACCAGCTGCCTTGTTAACACCTTCGCGCCGCACGCCCAACATGTTCGACAAAAATTCCTGGGTTAGTTGGAATTCATCGGTTCCCATTCGATCCTGCGTCATCAGCAGCCAGCGCGAAAGGCGAGAATCCATGGAATGAAACTGGTTGCAGACCGCGCATTGCGCAACCTGTGTCAGCATCGAATGCGCATAACGAGCCAGAAGTTGTGGGAGAACGCCGCCTTTGTTGCATTCCCGGCGAAAGGCCGTGGCGTTCATCTTCATCGCTAGCCCGGCTCCCTGGACGACAGCGTAATTGACCGACGAGTTCACTCCCATGAAAACACTCAAACCCACCATTCCCTCGTTTCCCACCAGACCAACCTCGAGCGTCGAACGCTCGTCAACACCTGCCAGCAGCGAAACTATCCCACTATTAGGAAAATAGACATCGCTGATCACGACATTGGCCTGGTAAAGATACTGTTCGAGGACAAGAGGGATCTCTTCCATGTGGCGCTGCAGCTCCTGATAATCCTTGTCGGGAAGGGCTGCCAGCAATTGGTTGGCGATGCGTGGGGTTTTTCTGGGCGACATGGGGTAACTCCTTTGTTGGGTTTCGCTGAAACGACGAAAACGGCAAAAGGAAGGTTTGCGGAAACAGGTCCCAATGTCGGTTAGCAACTGTTCAAATGGCGACAGAGCTAGCTATGAATATGCACTATCGGGCCAAACTAGTCTGTGCGCTGTCGCGCTTAGTGGCGCAAAAGAAAGTGTGGGGAGGAATACAAGGAAAGTCTATCCAAGCAGCCGATCGTATTCAGTGCGCACTACCTGGTAGCACTCGCAGACACCGGTCTCCAACCCGGTGCGATCGAGAATCGTCATATCGCCGCGAACGTAGCTAATATAACCGGCCTTTTGCAATCGCCGGGCAGCGTGAGTTATCCCTTCACGACGCACGCCCAGCATATTGGCGATTAGATCCTGCGTCATGATTAACCTATTCGAGGGCAAGCGGTCGTGACTCAAGAGCAGCCACCGGCAGAGTTGCTGATCCACGGAGTGCAATCGATTGCAAACCGCTGTTTGGGAAATCTGCGTAATCAGAGCTTGTGTATAACGTAGACAGAAATTATGAAAACGGCCGCCGCGCGTGAACTCATCCTTCATCAATGCGGCTTTCATCTTGAATGTCTTGCCGGCGCTCTGCACCACGGCCCGGTTTGGAGTAGTGTCACCACCCATGAAAATCGCGATGCCCACCATGCCATCGTTTCCGACCACGCCGATTTCGGCGGTCGACCCGTTTTCCATTATGTAGAGCAGGGAAATAATCGCAGTTGTTGGGAAGTAAACATAGTCCATCTTTTCGCCGGATTCATAGAGAACCTTGCCCAGCTCAAGAGTGACCGGCTGTAAATTAGGGAGCAGACGCGCGAGTTCCTCAGGAGTTATACCCGCGAGCAGATGATTTTGGATTGCCTCTTCTTTCGCAGCTTTTGGCACCATCAATCCCCCTCCTAACCCGAAACGACGTTTTTCATAGGGGAAAAGCAGTTACCCTGCTTCCATTGGCTGGTCTGAGGCGAGTCGGATAGGCGTTGAGATAATATGCCCCTGCCTATATGTGCGTCAACACACAGACATTCTCTAATCTGGCTCAACATGGCGTCGAATCTAATAACCCCCCCTATTGAGGAGGCACGAATGCCATACCCCCGGTCCCAGGTGCTTTGTGTTGATGATGACGCTGACGCGTGTGAGATGTTGACACTTCTTATGCGTGCATATGGGATTGACGCTACTTGCGTCACATCCGCAGCCGAAGCCTGGCGCGCGATTAATAAACAGACCTTTGACCTCTATGTGATCGACGGTTGGTTACCCAACCTCGACGGCTTCGAATTCTGCCGCCAGATACGCGCGACTGACACGGAAACACCCATTCTTTTCTATTCGGGCGCCGCTTACGAGGCGGACAGGGAGAAGGGGATGGCAGCGGGGGCAAATGCATACATCGCCAAACCAGATGTCGAAGGATTGATTACTAGCATCTCGAGCCTAATCGTCAAAGCCAATGCTCGGGACGCGACTGCGAGGGAAACTATGCCAAAGCGCAAATCCCGTGGTTTGGTTTCTTCCTCAACTCTGCTACGTCGAGAATTCGTCTGATTGACGCAGTTAACACGACGAAAACAAATTTCCCTATCTATATGTGTCCAAGCGCACATACAGCCGGCAGGTACCCGCTCTAACCTAATCAAGAATTTTTCGGTGTTGATTCCTGAGGAAGAACTTGCTCGTGAGAAACGTCAGAATGGCGAATCCGTCTGAGTAGTTTTCACCGGGAATGGAGGGTGGACTTCAAGGGCGAGGCTCCACCCTTCATTTTTTCTGACCAAACCGCAACGGTCACGACGCCGCTATTCGGGAACAAATGAGTCGCATTTTAGCGAACCGGTCGGTCTTGAAAACAGTCGAAATGCGTCCGAATATTCGGGATGCTGAAACGCTGCTGCGCGCAATCGCGGCAGGCGACAAGACTGCGGTTGCCGGCTTCAACGCGACGACGAGTGGACTGTTGTTTGGACTGTTATTGCGGATTCTGGGTGACACGGCGACTGCCGAGCAGGTCTTGTCGACGGTCTACGACGAAGTCAGCCTTCAGGCCGCCGGCTTTGAGAAAAATGACGACAGTCTACTGACCTGGCTGATTACGATCACGCACCGACGAGCGCTTGAGCACCTGTGTTCAAGCAAGGAAGATCAGCAATTCCTTATCTCAGTTGGACTCGCAACGGCCCTGCGTTCAGGCCCGGAGCAAAAGGTCAGAATCAGGAAGTCGGCGCATCGGAAGTTGGTGAGCGCGACCCTCAATTCACTTTCACCAGTTGAGCGTAAAATGATCGAGTTGGCTTACTTCTCGCGGATGACGCCATCGGCAATTGCCACGAAGCTTGGTCAATCTCCCGCAGTTGTAACAACGGGATTGCAGTGTGGAATCCTCGGCTTGTACAACCTGTTCAGGAGCTATGGTTCGCTTACCGAGGCGTGAGAGGCGGCGGCCTCGAGCCGGCTGCTAACTTCCAGGGCGGCCATCAACTTAACCTTCTTTAGTTCCGGACCTTTGATGCCGAAGTAGGTCGCCATCTGCATGATCTGTTTTGGATCGACGAAGTCTTTCGCGTCAGAGCAAAATTTTTCCAGCGTTGGGCCAAACTCACGGCAGGTCATCGACTTTGGAATGGTTAGACCCAGCCGGCAACTGCCATCAGTCTGAAACTGTATGCAAAACTCACAAACTTTCAATCGCGCGTCCTTTACGTCAAATCGCCGTTAACTAACGTCGGTAGCCAACACAATGCCGCAGCACGTGTGGAAGGTTAATGTCCCACGGGAATCCGCTGAAAACGGGTCTTGCCTTCGGAATCCTGCCAGGAAATATCCAGAACATAAGGCTTGCTTTGGCCGGCGACGACTTTCAGTCGCGCCAACAAATCGGAACTCGTATCAGCAACTTTCCCATTGATCCAAGTCTTGTGAGAAAGCACAACATTCTCTTTGGGACGCATGGAACCAATTGGTTCGAACCGGATGTGAGCTTGCGAAGGTCCGCCGCCAGGCGTCTCAAGGTCTTTCAGAAAGATCGTCAGGATCTCCACACACTTGAGGGCGTCGTCGGTGTCGTTGCTGAGCTGCAAACGAACATCCGCTTCGACATCAATAAAGTCAAATGTCAGAGGCTTCGCGGTATTTGTGCTCATTTTCCCTTCTTCCCGGCGTCAGGTTTACGGGCGCGCTTTCCGCCCGCCTTTTTCCCCGCACTCTTTGCCGTCTGCAGCGCCATCACGTCTCCCGGCTGGCACTTAAGGGCCTGACACATCTTCTCCAGCGTTTCGAAGTTGATGCCCAGTGCTTTCCCCTTCTTCAAGCGCCATAGCGTCGTGTGGCTGATTCCGGTTTCCTTGGCCAGCCAGTAAAAGGTTCTACCGTGCTCTGCCAGCAACTGATCTACTCGAATCTCAATCATATTTATTTCCACGTGTACACTCTATTTACCATATACGGTAAGTATTGTCCATCTGCTATATATCCTGCATTTGACATATACCCCGCTCTGCCGTAGTGTCAAAGACGATGATAAATCTCTACATCAATGAACGCCGGACTGGAGACGTCACCATTCTCGATTTGAAAGGAAAATTGAGAATAGGAGGAAACGCGCTCGCGATGCACAAGTCGATCCGTTGCCTGCTTTCGGAGCAGAAGAAGATGATTCTCCTGAATCTCACCGGCGTGACGTTCATCGACTCATGCGGTTTCGGCGAACTGGTGGCGAGCCAGATTTCCGTAGAGAACGCGGGAGGGGAAATAAAGCTGGTCGGCCTTACCGACACCCTTCATGAATTGTTCTCGGTGACCAGGCTTTTGCAGGTCTTCGATGTTTATCAGAATGAAGCGGACGCTCTGCAAAATTTTGTCTCGGCTGCATCGCAGCTTGAGAAACCGCAACTTATTTTTGCCTGATCTCGATGTGCGGGCAGAGGCAAACTGGTTTCGAGCACGCGTGCGGGTTAGTTGAAGTGTTTGAGGAACGTAGTGAACATGATCGATGTGATAAAAGAGTCTCCGGCCGAGAATGCTCCCGTTATTGGAGTTGCAGCGAATCCGGAAGACAAGGCGCGGTGGGCTTACATTACCGAGTGGCACGTCGAGCCGCAGTCTGATGATCGACGGCCCGTGTCCGGCAGTGTTTCTGCTGGAACGAGTTCATTGTCGGCCGGGCGATCCAGCGCGCGCCGGCAGCACCAGGCAATGTTCAAAGCATGGTCACAGAGCCGCCATGACTAACTGTTGAGTTTCGGTGCAAGACAATGCGCCTGCTACTGCGAGCGTAACCGAGGTGTGGTAAAGTCCACTTAGTCTGTTCTTCGAAAATCTACTCTCGACATCAGGATTTGCTTGCGTCTCCTTGTGCCGTCTGTTTGTTTTGGGCAGGAGTCGTAACAGGAAATTCTGATGACCGCATTAGTATCCACTTTACATTCAGTTTCACTCCGACGCGTGCCGTCGCAGGATCCGGGTACCGAGAGCCATGGGGCTTCGTGCTTCTTTGTTCAGTGTGGCTGGTTGTCGGTGAGAAGCGAGAAACAATGAAAACATTTTTTGCGATGCGGCGTGCGAATGGCGATTGGTTTGCTCTCGATGACAATGGACTGTTTCGGGTGCCGGTCTTTCATAGTAGTGGCGCGGCGATGGTGGCGCGTTCGCGCGATGCGGGCATGGAGTGTTTCCGGCCTGTGGCTCTGGACGACAAGTCTTTTAGAAATCTTACGACTACGGATGAAGGCAAGGCATGTTTTTGGTTAATTGACGATCCGTTGATGAAGCTCAGTCGCGGCCGCTCGCTCGAAGGTAAAGATCTGGCGCAGTTAATGAAAAACGGTGCTCAACAATTGGGCGCCGGGGCGGCGGCGAAATGATTTCTTCATGTGACCAATGCGGCAGGATTTTGCCGCTGTGGAGAATTCGTTGCCCGCACTGTAAAAAGTCGGCATTGAACTGGCTACAAATTTTAGGTATCGCCATCCTGGTGGTGCCAGCAGTATTCGTCCTGTCGAAATTTTTATAGCTTCCGGAACGAAGCAAATGAAATTTCATTCATCAAAAGGGAACTCTGAAGAAAAATGACCGAAAAATTAAATGGTAATGGACTGACCGGAGTGGCGACTGAAGGAACCTGGCCTGGAATTGATTCGCGTTTCCGACTCATTATTGTTGCCGGATTGCGAACCAAGCAGCTTTTGCATGGCTCGACCCCCCGCATTGAAGTTGACGCAAAGCGACGCCGAAATACAAGCATCGCTCTCGAGGAAGTAAAAAGAGGATTAATCCATTTCACCCGAGTTAATAAAGACGGTTCGCCTTTCGAAGCCGGCGTCGATGCCGGAACAAAGCCTTAACCGCAAAAATCCTATGAACGGACTGCGAGTCTACATCAAGACTGATGACGGAGATCGCGCGAGCGGCGAAGAAGTCTTTTACAGCCGTCGCGGCGATGGGCCCATTTATTGCTGGCGTTACGAAGCCGCGATAAGCTATTGGCGCGTCTCGCGCATGCACGCAGCAGATATCGCGCCCCGTGAGCTCTCGGTCGCGAGTTGGAAGTCGGTGCCGGAAAAATTACAGGCGCGACTCGGAGAACATTACCCGGACTGACGGCCAGAGGTGCACGCGGTAAACGCTTAGCTGCTAATAAAGACAAACGCTGCTATCCAACATCCTTCTATTATGAGCCGAAGAGCAATTGCTTTGACTGTGGACCCCGCCCCTGATTCAAACACCCAAATAGGTTGGTTCACCCAGGTAAACTGGACACACAGCTTTTTAGTTGTAGGTCTCCACCTTTGTGGTCTGCTTGGCCTGTGGTTCTGGCCGCGACCGTTGGACGTCGCGCTGTTTCTGGGGCTTTACCTTTCGACCACGTTTGCCATCGGGATTGGTTACCACCGTCTGCTGACTCATCGCGGTTTCGTATCTCCGCGCTGGATGCGCCGAGTGCTGGCCTGGTTTGGAGCCGCTGCGCTTCAGGGTGGACCGGCGCGTTGGGTAACTATTCACCGTCGTCACCACCAGATGGCCGATAAAGATGGCGATCCACACTCCCCACTCATGGGTTTTCTACATGCGCATGTCGGGTGGATTTTGAAGAAGGACGCGAAGGAAGGCAGCGACTACCGCGAGCTGGCGCCTGATGTCTCGGGTAACGATCCCTGGCTTCGGGTTTTAGACTACAAGATCTTATTCGTGATGCCCTGGGTGTTGACGGCCTTATTTTCTTACGCAATTGGTGGCTGGCGAGGTGTGCTCTGGGGAACCGTCATAAGGACACTCGCCCTCTGGCATTTCACCTGGTCCATCAACAGTGTCTGTCATGTAATCGGCCGGCGTCCGAACCAAACGCGGGATGAAAGCCGCAACGTGTGGTGGCTGGGACTACTGACGCTTGGTGAGGGCTGGCATAACAATCATCATGCGCGTCCCACAGCTGCCTGCCACGGTTGGCGTTGGTATGAAGTGGATTTCTCCGGATACGTAATTCGACTGATGGCCCGCGTCGGCTTAATCCAAAAAGTGATTCGGGCGCCGCGCACCTGGTAACGCCGCGACGGCCAAATCGACACTCTCGCCTCTTTCTCGCCCTGATAAAGGAACTCGCCCTTAGTTCTTTCGGGATTCCATACTTTGTGGACAGGAGTTTGCTCTACCAATGAGCGAGCTTTAGAAGTGCTGAAATAAGTCAGCGGAACCGTAGCAATCCTACACAGTATTCGGAGGTAAAGACTGGAAATGAGACACTTATCAAATAAATTCGGACCGGCGATAGCAGCGATTTTTTTAATGCTTGGTATTGGCGCCGCGTTCAATGTGACCGTGCAGGCGCAACGCCGGCCTTACCGCATGACGGACCGGCAGATTGAAAACATAATCAGACGAATCGAAGTAAATACCAATAGATTTCAGGCTAGCATCGATTCCTCTCTTGATCGTAGCCGTCGTGACGGCACACGGGCCGAAGACAACATCAATGCGTTCGTCCAGAATTTTGAAAACGCCACCGACCAATTACGACAACGATTTAATAGCCGGCAATCAGTGGCAGCAGATGTCGAGAATGTTTTGCGGCAGGCGGCAGTGATCGATACTTTTATGAGCCGCAGACGAGCGGTAGCAGGCGCTCAGGATGAATGGGCCCTGGTTAAGACTGACTTGAACGCGCTCGCCAGCGCGTATGGAGTCAACTGGAGATGGGACACTCGGGCAAACGTTCCCTTTGAACCTGGTACGAACACCGGACGCGGCCGGAACTGGGATCGCTACGAAAACTTTGGCGGCTCGTTCGATCTGCGTCAGACGGCCCTCAATGCCGGATACAACCGCGGCATCGAGGTAGGCCGCGATGACCGCAGCCGAAACAGAGCGAGTGATTACCGCAACTCAAGCGACTACCAGCGAGCGACCACTGACTACAGTTCGCGCCTTGGTGATCGTGAGCTTTATCGTCGTTACTATCGGGCTGGATTTGAAAACGGCTACAACGATGGTTATGGCACTCAAGTAGGTGGAACGAACTGGCCGAACCCGGTTAACCCGATCAACAACAGGGATCCTCGCGGTCGCAACTGGGACCGTTATGGCACCTACGGCGGTTCATTTCAGCTACGGCAAACGGCACTTAATGCGGGTTACAACGAAGGAATCAAGTTAGGCCGCGAAGACCGGAGTCGGAATAGGAATTCCGATTTCCGAAGTGCAAACGCCTATCAGGAAGCGACGAAGGACTACAGCTCGCGACTTGGTGATCGTGAACTATACCGCCGGTATTACCGTGAAGGATTTGAAAACGGATACAACGACGGCTACAACGGCAACTGAGTTGAGTGACAGTGGGCAGCGGGCAGTGGGCAGAAAAACACTTCTGTCCACTGCCATTTTGTTTTGATTGTGCACTTACCGGGTGACAAGTAGCGCGTAATATCCGGCTATTCCATTGAGCACATATTGGACGGCGAGTGCCGCCAACACAATTCCCATAACGCGCGTCGCGATGTGGACGCCACCTTCACCCAAACGCGAAATCAGGCGGGCGCCGAAGTACAGCGAGACGAACGTGGTAAGAAAAACCAGGGTGATGGCCGCGGCGACCGCGCTCAGGCGGCGCATGTCACCTGCGGCTTGTGAGGTAAGCAATAGAATAGTGGCAATCAATCCCGGCCCAGAAAGCATTGGAATTGCCAGCGGAAAAACGGAGATGTCCTGGCCAACTGATCCGCGTTCCCTGCGTTCCGGGGCCTGCATGCCTCCGCGCTGGCCAAAAAGCATGGGCATGGCCGTGGCGAAGAGCAGTATTCCGCCGCTGATTGAAAACGCGTGAACCGTAACGCCCAGATATGAAAGCACCGCCCGGCCAGCGACCAGGAAAAACAGTGCTACTCCAAACGCTATTACGACCGCACGCGTGAGGATTGCGCGTCGGCGGGCCGGCGTCTCATCCCTGGTGAGCCCAACAAAGATGGGCACGACGCCGGGCGGATCAACCACCACCAGCAGCGTGACAAACGCTGCGAGCCCAAATCGAAAGAAGTCATGGTCCATTGATATGCTCCGGGTATTACTGTTAGGACAATAATCTGAGGTGGCTTGCAATTCAACCCGTAACGATCGCTTGCAATGCTGGCGTGGGTGGACAAAGTCATGGGCGAGCGTATCCTGTTGACGGAGCTGTGGTCACGATGCAATCAACTTATGAGTGAAGATTGGAACCCCAGAGAGACGACAACTCACCAGGATCACGTGATCGCTCACGTTGTTGGAACCAGCGTTTTAGGCCACATTGTCGTTGATCAGGCGCTCTATCTCCTGCTCGATATCGGATTTATCTGGATCGTTTTTCTCGATGGCGAAATGGGACTACTCCCGCACCCGGTCGCCATTGGCGAGTTGGTGGCAGACGAACCACTGAAGCAGCAGCTCAAGACGGACATTGACGTCCTGCTCTCGGGTGACGCGCACGAGGGGCTCAAACAATTGATTGAAACACCTTCCGAGAGTCAAATTACTGAGGTAAGCTTCTTTGAGCGAGCCGACCAAAGGAGACTGCTTATTATTGGAGATGAGGCCGGTTTGGGAATTGAAACGTCATTAACAACTGCTGAGATCCACGTTTATGAACTCTGAAAATGAAAAAGACCATGCGGTGGAAAACGACTCCGCACTTGGCGACGTGGCGGAAACTGAACATGAGTATCTTCATCAACGCCTGCGCGACGAGTTGGGCCGCGAGCCAACTGAAGAGGAAATGAATGCCTGGTTGCGCCAGCACACTGAGGGGTATTGAAGATGAGTGATGGTGATGTGACGGTGATGAGTGATGAGTGATGAGAGAAAAGATGCGCCGCGAACCAATTTCGCGGCGCCTTAATCGTCCACCAACTATGGTAGCAAGGTGACTCATCATCTCATGACTGTCTTATGGCATCGCCACAATTTGATTGTCCACTTGTTTGACGCCTTTGATTGCGCGGATTGCCCTCTCAACTTGTGACTTCAAAGCTTCACTCTTAACCGTGCCAGTCAGGGTTACTTTGCCGTCGAGCGTGGTGGCCGTGATTCCCAAAGATGAAAACGTAGGATCGTCACTGATTTTCTTGTCTATGGCTGTCTGGATTGCCCCGTCGTCAGAGCCGCTTGCTGGATTAGTTCCGCCACTCGCCGGTTGATTAATGATCACTGGCGGCTGCTGTGGCGCCGTGGTCGCAGGTTGCTGGATGATCACTGGCGGCTGTTGCTGTTGCGCCGGCTGCTGAATAATGACCGGCTGTTGCTGTGCCGGCTGCTGCTGCGCCACCAGGTTTTCGTTTGTCGTGTCAGTGTTCTGACCGTTCATGAGAAAGAGGACGACAATTGTAATTAGCGCAATCGCAACCACTACGATTATTCCCACCGTCGCACCGGAAATTCCCCCTCGATCATTTCGCACGGCTTCTGTATGAGTCACTTCGCGTCGCGAGGTTGGCGTTTCCACCACGACCCTGCTTCTCTTTGCCTGCTCATCATCGTATGCCATCTTACTTCCTCCTGTATTGGTTAACTGATTAAGATTTTTGTGGCGGAACTCCGCGCGTACTTGTTTGTGCAATCCTTATTCCCACAGCGCCGAATCCCCCGAAAACGCCTGGAAGACTCCGATGCCTTAGGAATCAGTGAATTTGAATGATTTTCCGCTCGTGAAGTCTGATTTCCCACAGGAAAATGGCGTACGTTTTCGAGTCTCAGGCAGGCGTAGGCACGTTGAGATTGAGACACAACCAACAGCAGCCAGGAAACAGCAATCAGCTGAACCAAGTTGTATCGGAGGAAAGAAGTTAGGTTTTATCCGACTGCTGTTTGCCATTTGCTATTATCTCTCAAATGACAACCGCACTCGTCCATCATCCCATCTTCGCGGAACACGACACTGGTCCAGGTCACCCCGAATGTTCGTCACGTTACCGCGTGGTGATGAAAGCACTGCGGGACGATTCGTCGCTTTGGCCCACCCTAATGGAAGTGCAGGCGAAGGAGGCGCCGCGTGGAGACATTCAGGCCTGTCATACGCCGCAACACTACAAACAAGTTGAGAAAGTGGTAAGCAGTGGCACTGGTTACCTCGATGCCGATACCGTGGTGTCGATGCGATCGCTCGATGCGGCCCTGCATGGCGCAGGAGCAGCTTGCCAGGCCGTTGATTTGATCATGGGTGGCGAGGTCCATAATGCGTTTGTGCCGGTGCGCCCTCCCGGTCATCATGCCACGGCTGAGAATGCTATGGGTTTCTGCCTATTCAACAATGTCGCGGTCGCTGCTCGTTATGCACAGAACCACTTCCCGGAGATTGAACGCGTCGCGATCATTGATTGGGACGTCCATCATGGGAATGGCACCCAGGGAGTTTTCTTTGACGATCCGAGCGTTTTCTTTTTCTCGACGCATCAGTATCCGTGGTATCCGGGCACGGGTTCTCGCGGTGAAACAGGAGTAGGCCGCGGCGTCGGTTCAACCTTAAACGTCCCGCTGCGAGCGAGCACTCCTGCAATTGAGCAGAAACGAATGTTCGAGGCTGCCATCGATGAGATTAGCGGCCACTTTAAGCCTGACCTGATTATCATTTCTGCAGGATTCGATTCTCACCGTGGCGATCCCCTGGGCCAGTTGCGTCTCGAGGACGAAGATTTCGTTTCACTCACCAAAACCGTCAGGCAGTGGGCCGATTCTGCTTGCCAGGGCCGCATCGTTTCGTGTCTCGAGGGTGGATATAACCTGGAGACGCTGGGCCAAACCGTGCGGGCGCATGTCGCTGAACTCGCCGGTTCTCCTGATCCGTAGTTATCAAAACCTCGCCAAACTTCTAACTCCGATCATGCCCCATGCGATCGGCTACGCCCCCTAAGAGCTCTATTTTCTAAATTTATTGCACAAAATGCATTGCACGAATTGACATTTCGAGTGCCTTCCATTAATTTCCACAGGCTTTGGCGAATTGGGGTTGCCCTGAAAACATGATTGGCTTCCCAGCTATTTTCACATTCGCTTCTACAGTCCTCGCAAATCTCTGCGACAAGTTTGATCATCACTTTGGAGGCAATGATTGTGGTGCTCACCAACGATCTAGAACTCATGCTTCAGGAGGTGTATTCCCTGCGCGTCAGACGCGGAATTCACCGCCAACCAACTCAGAAAGGCAATCTGCAAACCCTGTGCGGTTTCGTTAAGAATGGTCTCGGCTCCATTCCGCCATCGCCGAGCCACCCTTATGAACTGAACATCGGACAGCTCGAGTTACTGGCCGATCAGCTTGTTAATTGCGGAGGCCAGTGCGCCGGTGTCCCCGTGGAGCTTCTAGATGTAGATCATGTTTATCGGATTGCTAGCCCCAAAGATCTCACCAACAGTTCTGGCTGGTATAAGGATGACGAGAAGACTGATGCCGAGACGGCATGGACAAATTTAAAGAACGAGTACGATAACCGGGAGGATCTACACGCCTGGTTACCACTTGCCGACTACGCCAGCGGCCCCTACAGAGGCCTCTTTAATTTCAGTTGGTGGACCCCTCACGAACCGACAGGTGAGGTGTTTCCGTCCGCCCACAAGATGGGGATGTTTAGCAACTGGGTTGCCTCCCTTGTATTTCTGCTTCGTTGTAAGGTCAAAGATGCGGAACCCGGCCTAACGGCCTTTGTGCCGACGGTTGTTGATGCCTTTCCCCAATCTGTTTTTCATCCCATGAAAGACACACCAAAGCCTGCTCACGGGTTGGCGATTGACCTTTCGAGTGGACCTTCCTTGACAACGGGAGTGGAAGAGTTTGTTTTGGCCCCGATTGAGGTGTCGCACATAGATGTTCGTCCGTTGAAATTGGAGGCAAACACTCGATTGCGGTATGTTGATATTGACGAACGGAGTACGCAGATTTGGGAGGCGCTGCTCAGCTACTACAAGGTGCTCTGAAAGAGAATTCTAAGACCGGGAAGGCGAGTCATGTCAATTGATGATAAGGACGGGGATCATTCGGAGAATGATGTTGAAGAGGCTTGGCTCAAGGAGTTACTACCAGCCCATGGCTTGCCCAGCTTAAGTGAAAGCCGCGTAGATGAAACTCAAGAGTTGATGAGCGCGCCGTCAGCCTTGCTTTGGCTGCAGGAATTACAACTTATCGTCGCAGGAGAGCGCGCCTCAAAAATTCTACGCTTAGGCGAAGCTTCACAATTCGTTCGCGTCATAATTGATAGTTCGAGTGAGAGGATCCTGGCTCGCAGGACTCTCAACGAGGCCCTGGCAGAGTTTCTTCAAGAATGGCGTCCTTCCCTTGCCGATGACAATTACGCGCAAGAATCCATCCTTTCTCTAATTACCGCCTTCCAGCCGGCCATTGGGTTCATCAGACTATCAAACTACATGCGCGAGGGAGGGCGTTTCAACAACAACTACCAGTCGTTGGCTGCCTACGGCCCAACTGACCTGCAACTTATGGCGCTAACCGCGTTGCGTGCCTTTTATCCCGCGCCGCCGCCAAGTACACACGAGCCAGGTTTCCAGACCTATGTAGGAATCTTAAGGCAACACGCTACGAACCCTGAATATGCCGGATATGCTGTGACAGAGTTGCTTAAGCTGGAAATCTTTAAAACTCAAGATCGCGAGATTCTTGAGAGCATTGCCGAATCTCCAATTTCTCTTGAACGTATCTTGCCTTACCTCTTGACACCCGCCCGGCGTGCCTACGCGCCAGAAGACCTTCGGAACGTTTTTGCTCATTGTATCGAGATCGGTAGCTGGGCTCTTGAATCATTCGAATCAATCGTAGGCAATCAAGGCGGGAGTGTCGACTATGTGGCAGAGATCGACTTTGCTTTGAAAAAACGATACTCGCAAAGCAGCATTCTAGTTCCGGTAATCTCAATGAAGGACCGCTCTACATACCCCATTCTACTCACGAGAGAAGAAATCGAAGCGTATACCCAACATAGATACGGATCGCTTCAACAGTACCCAATTGCTCAATTCCTGCACGACCCGTTGATAAGTCGCTCAGCGCTCGGAAAGGAATTGACGCTTCGTTTAGAGCAACGCCTGAAGGCACCAGATTTCCGTTCAAACATAAGCGCCGCTGGAGACTTTGAAGCGCAGCTGGAAAGGAACGGGGCCAGGCTCGCGATATCAAACGACAAGATTTGCGTTAGGCTTCAACATAACGCAAACATCTTGCTTGAGGGCCTTTCAAAAAAAGCTCTTAACTGTTATCTGCAGATCCTTATGTATAGGAAGTATGAAAAATTCCTGAAGCCAGAGCCCAGGCAGGTGAATCCGCGGGAACAAGTCGACGAAATACTTGCTAGGGCAAAATTAGCTTTTATTTCTGCGTCCCAGAAATAATAGCCCCTGGGTACCCACCTCCCTCAACGGCAAGGGAGAGGAGAAACAAACATTGCTGGATAAGAAGATTGAATGGTTTAAGCGAAATTTGGACTTGCAGGTAGAAGACCTGAAGTTCGAGGCCCATCATAAAAAGGTAGTTCTCTATTTTGATACGTCGGTTGTACAGGGAGCCGTCTTAGGTTTCGCAGACTACTACAAGGACATGGGGATCGCGCCTGCGTTTGGGCGTAAACAGTTTGCGAGCAACCGCGCCTTGGTCCAGTGTCTAATTTCCAGCAACTGGCTCGGGAAGGTTCGCATGCTGCCCGCTCACCAGGCCGAGTTCATTGGCAAGCTCGACTCCGGGTTTGACACCGGCGGTGAAAAGGAATGGGCAAATAGGGCGCATCAGTTCCTTAAAGATGCCAATATTAAAGGAGCCGATGAACTTAAGCTCGAACTCGAACTCACTGAAACCCGCAAAGAAGAGCTTAACGAAGTCTTACAGAGACACGCTGAGTTTGCGCCTCAATGGTTCAAGGCTATTCAGAGCCTTTTACCGTGGCATAGACGACTTGGCATGTGGGTGAGACATGAAATTCTGGATTTACCCAAGCCTGTGAGTACCGTCCCCGACATCTTGATCTCTCCCTTCTTCAGGTTGGAGAATGCCTTGAATCACACTATTGGAAGAGAGAGCTTTACCCGCAACAATTTTATTGACGCAGCGGCGCATACGACGCTTATTCAAGTGATCAGCGAATTTAATTCGGGCGATTCAATTGAGGTCCCGCGCCTATACGTGCCATCGGACAGCGACTTCATATTGAAAGCCATTAGTTCAGCTGAGCTTGATAGTCAGTTTCAATGCTTGACTGTGGACAACGAGCGCTCGACGGTCTTCAGAGACGATTACTATTTTGTTTTCAAAGTGGCCCTGAGACGACCGGTTGCCATGGAAGCCGCCAATGAGCATCAGAGGTCTCAAGACGACGCCGAATTATCGAGTCTACATCAGGAAGTGACCTATGCCTTACGACAGGCCGACGGACAGGCAACCGAGGCGCTCGAAAGAATCAAATTCCGGGGAAAGCCTTTGCCTGAATTGATTTCGGAGTTGCAGAATCTGGCATTTCTGAAAAACGACTGGTTGCAAATCAAAGCTCAAGTCGAGTTGTGGAATGTCTTAAAGGAGATGGAAGATTCGCGGAATATGTTGGAAGACATACGCGAGGTTTATGAAAGTGAGCTTGTGCAAAAGACCGTGAGTCATGCCATAAAAGAGATAAGGGAAGAGTTGACTGAAAACGTCAACGCCTACAATTGGGCCAGTTCACTGTGGACCCCGCTGAAAGCCCACGTGGATAAGTTGAAAAAGAGAGTTCCTGTACATGATGACGGAAATCAGGACTACTTCCGTGATTTGGGCCTATTGCGTTATGGCTTTCCCAATGCGGGTAAGTCAAATCTGCACAAAGCAATCATTCAAATCCTCAATGATCTTTGTAGCGGTGACGAAGACAGAACAATGAAGGGTTGTACGCAGGTAGTGCGAGCATACTTGGAAGGCCGAGCCAGGCCGAAGCAAAAATCCAACGAGCTAATCATCGCGTCGGCCATTTTGTTGGCCACCAGAATGAATCATGAACTCTTTAAATTGCTCGACGAAAACAGACAAGATCTGCCGCATTTTTCATTGAGAATTGCCCACATTGAAATGCTCATGCGCCTATGCAGACAGGATAGGCTAGAAGCTGTCTGTCACAAGACCGAGGTACTGTTGAGGCAGCTGGATTCCAGCTATTCTGATATGAGAACCAATAGAGATCGGGCGGATCTCGCTGTCGGCCTCGCCTATGTATATTATCACGCATGGCGCTTACACGGTCTTGACGCGATTTGGCGACGGTCTGATCTGCAGGAGCTGGCGCCGAAATGGCAACGACTCATCGATAATGCGATTGTCTATGCTGACCGCGCTTATAAAATGTTAAGCGTTGAAAACCTAACAAAGAAAGTCTACGCACTAAATCAATACCTATTTTTTCTGACTGAAGGTGCAGGAACTGACAGGTTGAGAGACATGGAAAGAGCCAAGGAGATTCTCGTCGGGTACAAGGATAACAAAGAAGTGTGGCAATTTCGCTTTGACGACACATTAGCGCGTCATTTTCATCGGCAGGCGGCTCGAGCGAAAAGCGAAGCAGAGTGGACTGAACGAATGGAATACGCCCTCAATCACATTCAGATGGCGCTAAAGAATTCCGATGACGATCATGAGATAAAACACTACTATTCTGTGCTGACAACCAGTAAGGCGGCAGGATTTCAAGCTCTTTAGCTCTTCTGTCAACAATGATGAAACACCAACGCGAGTCCAGCAACACATCACTTCTACTATCCGCTCGCCGATCGAAGAGCTAAACATTTAGGATAGCTCGCAGAGCGAAAAGCATCTTCCTTGCACATTTTTGCCGATCACAGATTGCATGCCGCATGGTGACGTCCTGGGATCGCAATGTCTAATGTATCGGCCCCTCAGGCGGTTTTGGGAAAACACTCCTGGACCGCACTGGGCGCAATCGGTTGCAAGCATCCGAGCCTGAGTCCGTTTAGTGGTTGAATAAAAGTTTGAACCTTAGGTGACGGTGGAGTAAACTCAGGCCCACTTAAACCGGTTTGGACGTTGCACACCGTAAGGCTTAGTCAGGAGCGGGCATTTAGTCCGGCTTTGGACCACGCAGCCAACGCAAACGGGACAACTTGATTTTGCATCGCTCCAAAAACAAGAAGGGTGGAACGCCTCAGTCCCACCTCATGGAGAACCAGCGACATGCCAGACATGGAGATCACTTGCGCGGAATGCGGTAACACTTTTCCGTTTACCGAACGCGAACAGGAATATTATCAGGAGCGCAACCTGACCCACCCCAAACGCTGCAAGCCCTGCCGGGATGCGCGCCGATCAAATTTTGGTGGTCCAAAGGGAGCCGGAGGCGAACGCGAACGATTTGAGATTACCTGCGACCAGTGTGGGAAGACAGACACAGTGCCCTTCAAGCCTTCCAGCGGCAGACCGGTCCTCTGTGGGGAGTGCTTTGGCGCCAGTCGTGCTGCGCAACCAAGAACCTAACTGGTCGTGCCCAACTGAAGCCGCTCAAGGTTCGGGCTTGCCGGACCAGTTCATCGCTTATCAAATCGAGTGAAACCCTTAACAGGTGCTAGCCCTAACGCTCCTGGAAGAAGTGCGCGCTGATAAACATCATGAGTTACGAAACCATCCAGGTGGAGATGCAAGGCGCGGTCGCTGTGATCACGTTGAATCGTCCGGAATCGCTGAATGCATTGACTACCGAAGTCGGCAGGGAATTTCAGGCGGCTGTAAGCGATGTTCGCCAGGGCGGTGCTCGAGCGGTAGTGATTACTGGCGCTGGCCGAGCGTTCTGTGCGGGAGGCGATTTGCGCGAAATGCGCAGCATCGCTGAGCGTGATGGCAGGGTTGACGGGTTTTTCGACGAGCCGCTGCGATTGCTGAACGAATGCATTTTGCTGATTCGCCAGACGCCTTTGCCATTCATTGCAGCTGTGAATGGCGCAGCTTCAGGAGGAGGCTGCAATTTTGCGCTCGCTTGTGACCTCGTGATCGCCGGTGAAAGCGCGAGGTTTAATCAGGCGTTTATCAAGATTGGTCTCTCGCCGGATTGCGGGGGAACGTTTATCTTGCCGCGTTTAATTGGCTGGAAACGCGCCACTCAATTGATGATGACGGGCGAGGTGACCTCCGCAACGCAAGCTTTGGAAATGGGAATGATCAATGCGGTCGTGCCCGATGAGCAGTTGATGGCCCAGGCAATGGCCATGGCTGACAGGTTGGCAGCGGCTCCGACTGAAGCAATCGGACGAATTAAAGAATTGTTGGAAGCCAGCGCGACGAACGACTACCGAACGCAACTGGAACTGGAAAGAAAGGCACAGCTTAAGTCAGGGCAAACAAAAGATTTCAGGGAAGGCGTCGCAGCCTTTATCGAGAAACGGCCGCCGAAGTTTGTAGGCGGATAAATTCTCAAACAGTTTTTTAAAGCTGCGAGCCGCTGGTTAGACTGGCGGCTTTTTCATTTAGGTTTCGAGTTCCGGGTTTCGGGTAACAACTGAATGATCTCCAGACCCGAAGACCCGAACCTTGAAACGCAGAACTCGAAACTCGAAACTCGGAACTCGAAACCGTTTATGGAATCCCTAACATACCTACAGCTTCTCCGCAGTAATCGTTCGTTTCGGCGGTTGTGGTGGGGGCAGGTTGTTTCTGAGCTTGGCAACTGGTTCAACTTCATTGCCGGTCTGGGCTTGGTGCGCCTCGTTTCGAATGGAGACGCTACCGCGACCGCGATCATCGTCATCGCGCGCTTAGTCCCATTCACGCTGTTTGCTCCGCTCGCCGGCGCGTTCGTCGATCGCTGGTCACGGCGCGGCGTGATGATCGCCTGCGATTTCGCGCGGGTAGTCATCGCGCTGGGCTTTCTGCTCGTGCACACGGAGCAGGATCTGTGGATAGCCTATCTGTGCACAGCGCTGCTTGCTGTTTTCAGCGTCTTCTTTGAAGCCGCAAAAAATGCGAGCGTCCCAAACATCACTGGCGAAAGAGACCTGTTAGCGGGCACAGCACTGATGTGGTCGTCGCGCTTTCTCTTGATGTCTTTTGGCGCAGCGTTAGGCGGATGGACTGCAGCCACCGTGGGTTATCGAGCAGCATTCATCGTCAACGCCATCTCGTTCTTCGGATCCGCCTGGTCAGTGTGGCTGATTCCTGAGCGCGACACGCGAGAAACCTCGTCGCTGCCTGCCGCCGATGAAAATCAAACAGCAACGCGAAAGCTTAGTTACTGGGCCGATATTCGCGCAGGCTGGTCATACATTGTCAGCCATCGTCCGGTAGCTGCAATCCTGCTCGCCAACGTGCTGTGGGCCAGCGGAGGAGGATCCATCAACCTGATCTCCGACCGGCTCGGAGGTCTGGTCTTCGCCGGCGAAGGCGGGATCAGCGGCGACTCCGCAGTTGCGGCGCTCTATTTCGCCGCTGGTCTTGGCCTCTTCATTGGAATGCTGATCGCCAGGCGGGTCGGTTATTACTTTGAAATGGCCGGCAGAATCCCGGGCTTCATCGGCTGGAGCCTGCTGTTTCAAGGATTGCTGTTTGCGCTGATTGGAGTGATGCCCAATCTCTGGCTGGCGTGTGTGCTTCTCCTCGTCGGCCGCATTCTGTTGGGAGCCGAGTTTGCGGTTCAGGAAACTTTGCTGATGCGTCTGGTTCCGGATAATTTGCGCGGCCGAGTTTCGACTACGGACCGCGCTCTGGAACTTTTGATCTGGAGTTTCTCGACAGCTCTGGCAGGGTGGTCGTTGCGCGTAATCACACCACGCACATTGACAGTAGTTGCCGGTTTGCTTTCGGCGACGTCAGGTGTCGTTTGGTTGATATTATTCGCCACCGGAAGGGTCAGGCTCCCGAGCAAATGGAGGTCGCGCAGAACGAAGACGCGAGAGAAAGACTTTGTGACGGACGAGGCGTCACCATGAAGCTATGAGGTTCGACTTAAATTTCCTGACGCGAATGAATTAGACGACGAATTCGATCCGCAAACAGAACATCAATCTTACGAGGCTCAATCAAAGCGGTCACTTCGCCCGAGCCCCAAATCGGATGGCTCATGGTCTGACCAGTGCGATAGGTGCGAGTTCTATCGTATGGTTCGCTGTTAACAGACTTCGAGCGGCCCTTGGTAAGCTTGGCGCCGTTTGAAAATGAGCTGCGAGTGTTGCACTTAGGACAGGTAACACGGGAGATTAAACCACGCTTCGTCACCGAAGCTACCACGTGTCCGCGTTCTTCCTGGCAAGGAACGCAAAGTTTCTCTACACGATCGCCTACGGCGTAAGTTTGACGTTCCGGCTTCGGCGCCTTAACAGCTTTTTCTGCCTTTTCCATAAATACCTTTCAAGTAGATCCCAAAGTAAAAACTAATGAACAGTTAAAAGAGAGTTGTTAAACCTGATGCTTATTTCTGTGAAGCGAATGGTAAATGACTGAAAATCTGTTTCAATCATTCACCATTCACAACTTAAGATTCATTACCAACGAGACTCGCGGTCGCGCCCGCCGCCACCGCCACGATTACCACCGTAACCACCACCACCACCACCGCGCCCGCCGCGATCTTCGCGGGGCCGGGCCTCATTCACCGTCAAAGCACGACCGGCGAATTCCTGACCGTTAAACTGCGCAATCGCAGCCTCGCCTTCTTCCTTGGTGGACATCTCAACAAAGCCAAAACCTCGCGAGCGTCCAGTGTCGCGATCTTCGACTATCGTGGCCGACTCGACGGTGCCCGCCTGGGAAAAAAGTTGCTTCAGATCGTCGTTGCTCGTCTGAAAGGAAAGATTTCCTACGTAAAGTTTCATCGCCATATTGTAAGGATTCCTTGCCCGACTGGGGCCTTAAGAGAAGCTCGAATCTAAGGCGACTTCGGAGTAACGGTTCAGCAGCGAAGACTAGCGTTCGGGAGCTCAACTGAGCAGCTTCTACAGATTTCTATTGCCCACCCTTATGCCCTAAGGCGCCACAGCTATACGAGGCTCGGCGCGCCACCGTTAAATGCGTAAGAGAGGAAGTATGGAGTAAATAATGCACCATCTGGGCCATTCTTGCAAGTTTGGAGGCCCTGCCCTTTGGGTGAATACGCTGAGCCGGGCTACTAACCCCGACGTTCAAAATATGGGCATCCTTACTTTCATAGACGTCCGGTAAGGAGTGACTTCCCGGCACCTGGCCGGTTCCAGTGTTACTCAGCAGCGACTTTTCCGGCTTACACAACTATTACAAACACATGACTGTCGAATTGGTAGGATGAACTTGAGAGTTTGCATCTTACAACAGGCGAATTTACTAACTTGGGAGCAATGATGGATCGGAACATACAAGCGATAGGAACTTCAAAATCCTTTGCGAAACAACGCGAGAGTCTTAATTGGATCACTGTGACGTTTATGGTGATCTTTCATGCCGGAGCAATTGCCGGCCTGTTCATGCTTAGCTGGAAGGCGGTTTTCATCAGCCTGGCGCTGTGGTGGGTTTCCGGCAGCCTGGGGATCGGCATGGGTTTCCATCGTTTGTTAACTCACCGGGGTTACAAGACACCGAAATTCGTCGAATACTTTCTGACATTCTGTGGCGCGCTCGCCCTCGAGGGCGGAGCGATCAACTGGGTCGTCACTCATCGGATTCATCACGCACACACAGACCATGAAGGCGATCCACACACGCCCCGCGATGGCCGTTGGTGGGCGCACATGGGTTGGATTCTGCGTGGGACTGCGCAACAGCACGAGGATCACGTGATGCGACGTTACGCGCCCGACCTGATGAAGGATCCTGTTCATGTCTGGATGAATCGTCTTTACTTCGTTCCATTAATTCTTTCTGGAATCGCTTTGCTGGCAATTGGTGGATGGGGCCTGTTGTTCGTCGGAACTTTCCTTCGCGTTACCATCGGCCTACACGCCACCTGGCTGGTCAATTCAGCGACGCATCTCTGGGGCACTCGGCGTTTTGAAACGACTGACGATTCAACCAATAGCTGGTGGGTAGCTTTGCTTTCGTTCGGCGAAGGATGGCACAACAATCATCACGCACATCCGCGCGCTGCCAGGCACGGGTTGACCTGGTATGAAATCGACATCAATTGGTATGGCATCCGTGCGCTTCAACTCCTCGGCCTGGCGAAGAATATTCGGCAGATAAGCAAGGAGCAGATAGCTGCTGCGGGCAAACCGGGACTGGCTGAATTGCAAAAAGCAGCATAGATCGAAAAACAGTGGGCAGTGGGCAGTGGGCAGTGGGCAGAACAAACTCTGCCTGCTGCCTTTGTTTTTGGGAGGACGTCCGCGTTCCCATTAATAACTTGCCCAGTTTCATCATCTCCCCACTGCCCACTGCCCACTGCCCACTGCCACTGCTACAATCGCAAACATGCCCGTCAGCGGTCGCCGCAAATCAATAGCCTTCTTTATTACTCTCGGAGCCTGCCTCGTCGCTCTCGCGACCGCGCTTAACGTCGGCTGGATTCTGCTCAGCGCGCGCGAGGTGGCTCTGCTTGTTTTTGGAATTATCTTTTTCCTGCTAATCATCACCGGACTAGTGCTCAACACCACATTTCTAATTCGCGAGATACGGCGTAACGAGCAGCACGACGCTTTCATCAACGCGGTGACGCACGAGCTGAAAACACCACTCACTTCAATTCGCCTTTACCTGGAAACACTTCAGAAGCGCGAGATTAGTGAAGAGCAACAACAAAAATTTTACGACATCATGTTGGCGGACAGCGATCGGCTCTTGCAAACAGTAGAACAGGTGTTGCGAGCCGGCAGCGTGGGACAACGCCGGCGGCGGCTCAATAGAACGATTATTAACCTGGGTGAGATGGTGAGCGAGTGTGTTGCTCTGGCCCACACGCGTTACAAACTTGAGCCGGACGCTTTGGTCTATACCGAATTGCTTGATGGCCAGCCCGCGCGGGTCAAAGGAGATGCCGACGAATTGCGCGCGGCCGTCTTGAATCTGCTCGACAACGCAGTGAAGTATTCCGACAAGGGCATTCGCTTGTCCGTTGAGGTGGCTGCCTTGGCTGACAAGAAAGTGGCTGTTCGAGTCGCGGATAGCGGTATCGGGATCGCGCCGGCCCAGTTGAATCGCATCTTCAAGCGTTTTTATCGCGTGCCGGGTCGCGTGATGGCACGTGTAAAAGGCACCGGGCTCGGACTCTTCATCGTGCATTCAATAATTGAGAAGCACGGCGGCAAAGTTTTTGCCGAGAGCGACGGACCAGGGCTGGGCACTACATTTACCATTCAACTTCCGAGAGTCTAGCGAAGTCTTGATTCGATTACTCTTTGTGGGTCGCACAGAGAAACTAAAGACAAAATACTGAAATGAGACCTTGCCGATGAGCGCTGTTCTGGTAGTGGAAGACGAGCAACACCTGGCCGACGGTTTGCGCTTTAACCTTGAAGCGGAAGGCTACACCGTGAATACGCTGGGCGATGGGGAGTCGGCCCTGGCGCTGCTCGTGGACGAGCAGCAGAAATACGATGCGTTAGTGCTCGATGTGATGCTTCCCGGCAAGGATGGATTCGCAGTGGCGCGAGAACTGCGCGAGGCGGGATATTACGTTCCAATTCTCATGCTGACGGCCCGCGGCCGTCCCGAAGATGTGCTCAAGGGTTTCGAGTCAGGAGCCGACGACTATCTCCCCAAACCTTTTGAACTATCGGTATTGTTGGCCCGGCTGAACGGTTTACTCCGGCGACGCGAATGGTTTCATCGAGATCAATCGCAGACTCAAACCACTTCAAGCACAGAAGAGGCTGCCACCTCTGACGAGGGGCCGGAAGAGTTTGCCATCGACGGCCGCCTCATTGACTTCAAGAATCTCGAGCTTCAGACTCCTCAACAAACGATCAGGTTGACGCTGATGGAAGCGCAACTGCTGCGCTACCTGATTAAGCATGCCGGCAACGTCGTTTCGCGGAAGTCAATTCTGGAGGATGTTTGGGGATTAAACGAAGACACTGACACGCGCGCGATTGATAATTTCATCGTCAGGCTTAGAAAGTATCTCGAAGATGATCCGGCCAAGCCTCGGCATCTCTTGACGGTCAGGGGAGTAGGCTACCGGTTTGTTGCAGAGGGCGAGAAGTAGAACTTCATACGTCAGCTTTCGGCTGTGATGATCGCCGCGCGAACACCCAGCAGATCCGAAAAGTCTTTTGAGTAAATAGCATCCACCTTACGCACTCGCTCAATAGTCTCCACTAATTCTTCATTGGAAATAAATCCGTTTTCCGTCAACGCGATGGCCCAGGTTGGAATGTGTGCGGCGGTGTGCAGAAGGTCTTCAACAAAGCCGAGATATTGCTGCTTGCTTTGCACGCGCGAACCGAGTTTGCCGGCGCGCGATCTCTCAATTTCCTCCCAGAAATCATCGCCACCCAACAACCATTCTTCGCGCCATCCCGCCAGGCTCTGTTGCGGTGGCTGTAACTCGTTCGGCGATGGCAGGCGCAGAAACATCAGGTCAGTGTGACGTCGCTCCGCGATAAAGGTGCGTACATCCTGGTTCGAAGCTCTGTTCTGCTTCGAGTTGTCGCAGGGAGAAGGAAGGCTTTCCCATAACTGGCGAAAAATCTTTGAAAGCGAGAGCGGCTCGCGCAAGTGGCGACTATCATCCCCGAAAGAGCGAACGTAATCTCCAACCATCATGCCCAGGGTCAGCGCGAGGCAGCGTTTGTAGTTCGTGTCCATGCGTTCGGCATTAAAGCGCACGTTATCAAACCACCACGCGTCAGTCTCATTAAACCGGTTCAGAAGCGAAGGATTGTCCAGCCGTTCGCGAGGCACGTAAGCGTCCTCGAGAATCGAGTCGATCTCCTCGGCGTTTAGGCGTTCGGAATTATTCTCAACTGTTGCCGTGGATTTCGTAAACGACCAGGCCATCGGATCATTTGCCGCCACGCGAACTTGCCAGCGCTTTAGTTGCGAGCCCAGATTCGGTTCGCCCGTGAAGGGAAGCGCAACCGAGTCGAACTTCAAGCGCCGTAAAACGCTGAGTTCAAAGTTTAACCAGCCGTTGGGAAATGTTGCGGAGGCCATAAGGCTATGTTTGTCAGAACCGCCTGCGTAAACGGGCGGATAATCGTTTCTCGTGCCAATGTCCGGGCCACCCGCTAACGCAGGTGGTTTTGACAAATTATTTCATGAATGAAGAAAAAAGAGGCCGGTCATCTTCTGCGGGGATCGGCTCTGCCTCTGGCTCGGACGCCGGCATTACGTTTGCGAAAGACCGCAGCTCAACCAAATCATCGAGCGCGAGAAAGGCTGTAACGACCGCCGGGTCAAATTCGATCCCCGCGCGCTCAATTAGAATTTCCCGCGCTTTTTCCTCGCGCATAGCCGGCCGAAAGGGCCGATCATCGGTCAGGGCCGAATAGGAGTCTGCCACGCGAAGAATCCGCGCAGCCAGCGGAATTTCATTTTGTCTCAGGGCGTCAGGATAGCCGCCCCCGTTCCACCATTCGTGATGCCATCTGACCAGCAGTTGCACGTCCCGATCGGCGCTCGCGCGAGCCGCTTCCTGTTCGCTAATCACCGGATGTCGTTCAAGGTCTGTTCGTTCCTCGTCGGTGAGCGAGCCGGCGCGCTTAATGTATTCACGCTCCATCGCCACCTCACCCAGGTCATGCATTCGCGCGGCAATCCGCAGCGACTTACGATCCTGCGGCGCCATCTGAAACGCTTCCCCCAGGGCATCGGCGATCGCCGCAATCCGGACAGCATGCGGGTTCGCATATTGTTCAAATCGATCCGCCGCTTCAGCAAGCTGCAGGTATGCCTCTCTGGCTTCGCGATCCGTGTCGCTTCGTAAGTGGTTTGCAGACATCTCGACGCCTTCAGACAAAAATCGCGGTCAGCCTTTTTGTTATTCTCCGACTTTGCTCAACTTTTTTAGTTTACGCAAGAGGCGCAGCGCGTTTGCGTCGTTTGGATTGAGCTCGAGGGCCCGGTCCAGTTCGGCTTGAGCGCGCCGGTGAAATTTTAGATCGAAGTAAAGTTCGGCCAGCATCGTTCGGTAAAGCACATTTCCCGGTTCGAGTCTTACGGCGGTTTGGATCTCACTCTCGGCTAGCCGGCGGGACTTCTCGTTACCGGCAAGAGCGCGTCCATAATAGGCACGAAATCTCGCCTCTTGTGGGTTGAGCCGGGAAGCAGCGGCGAGCTGGTTTATCGCGGCATTAATTTGACCCTGTTGCAGGGCACCAAATCCCTCGCGGAAATATTGTTCCGCTTGTCCAGAGCCTGGTTCAGTTGGGTCAAACTCGAGCAAATCGTCGCCGGCGATCGGCTGCGGAGATTTGGGCGCAGACTCCTCGAATTGTCTCGACCTTTCAGCCGTCACGTCGTAAGCAGCGCGTGCGTTCGCGTCCACCAGGGTTTCGTAAGCCTGCGTAATTCGAGCGAAGGCCGAACTGATCTGTTCGTGTAAACGGGTTCCCGATTTGAGATGAAACCTGTCGGGGTGATAACGACGAGCCAGACTGTAGTACGACTCCTTGATTTCATTGATGCCCGCATTCCACGCTACGTCGAGCACTTCATAGTGATTCCTGGCGGCTCGCAGTCGTTCCAGGAATTCTCCCAGGTTGTCTTCGCTGCTCGTTTCCCTGACCGGGGCCCAGTGGTCCACCAGCTCCGTTTTCGCCTCGGTAGTTGTTTCCCCGGAGCTGGATGGCGGCGGGGCTGCGCCCGTCTTAGCCTTCCCCGTCCGAAATGCGTTTTGCCAGTATTCACGCTCTACGAATCCCCCCAGCGCCAAGCCATAAATCGCTCGATAGGCGTCGAGTTCTTTGAGTCCGCTTACCGCGACCAATTCCTCGAGCTTCGTAGGTTTATCGAGCCGAGACAGGATAAAACTCTCCCCGGGAAGAAAATTGTTAGCGGCGGATGCACTGGTCGACCGTGCGATTGATTCAGACGGGTTGCGAAAGCGGAGTGAAACAAACGCCAACGGTAGTCGCTGCGCTGCTTCCTTCAACAAGCCGGATGGATTCAGATTCACTCGCACCGGATCGTTGAGACGCGCGCGTTCGTCAAATTCCCAGACGCCATCAGTCCACAAAAGGGGAACGCGCAAGACATCTGCCACGAGATTGATGACAAGAGAATCGAAGTCCTTCTGGCTCAACTTGCCACGGTCGCGCAACGACAAGGCCAGGCTCATGTCAGCTCCAGGATTTTTCAGTTCGTTAAACTCTGGTTCGGAAATAAGCTCTTTTCTCTTCATGTATTCGCGTAAACGCAGGGTGCGAATATTTGAGGCGGCAAACACGACTCGGCCTTTTTCGAAATAGACCACTGTCCTGGCGAGTTCACGTTCCAGTCGCAAGGCGCCGGAGAGGAGCTTTGAACCTATCTCGCGAATGAGTTCGGCGAGCGGCTGATCGCTTAGTTTTCCGTTCATGGATCGTGGCTGACTAGCTAGTTAGGCAGTAGGGTAACACTGTTAGTTTGCGAGGGGCTCATCGCCCATTGGTTTTGTTCTGACCGCAAACGCAAAACTAACAGTTTGCGCTACGTGACGCATCATAACGCACGCTTTAGTTAAAAAAGAAGTGAGGCTTTGACACGCCTTTGGGGCAGACTTATATTGAGTTCAACCAATAAATAACAGGCGAGCGCGAGCCACCGCGGGAGCGTTAAAACGGCTCATAATCTGCAATCTTCTGACGTCAAAAACCAGTGAGCAATAGTCCGGAAGCTACAAACGAAACTACAAAACCGTCCGACCAGCGGGTTTCGGATCTGGTTGAAGAGCTCAAGCAGCGGACCGTTGAACTTGAAGATGCAAATCGGGAGCTGCGCTTTGTTTCACACTATCGTTCATTGTTTTTGGCGCGCATGTCGCATGAGTTGCGAACTCCCCTGACGTCGATTCTGGGCTTTACTGAAATTCTAATTGATCAGGAGAAGCTTACCGACACGCAGCAGCGGTTTTGCCAACGGATTCAGAATTCAGGGATCCAACTTTTGACGAGTCTGAATCAGCTGGTCGACTTGTCCAGGTTGGAAGTGGGGGCGTCAGAAATTTTTCCGCAGGAGTTTTCGTTACGCGAAACGCTACGTGAAAGTTGTGCGGCCGTGGCCCGTTTGGCCCAGAAGCAGGACGTGACGTTGGAATATGACGCGGCGCCGGAACTTACCACTATTGTTTCGGATCAGGGTCGGCTGCGGCAGATACTCTATACATTTCTGGCGTGGTCGATTAGTCGTAGTGTCGAAGGGCAAGTCGTGAAGATTTATGCCGAAAAGTGGGACGATACGACGCTTCATATTCAGATTAACGATGGGGGAGAGTCCATCAAGGATATGGAACGAGTCTTCGATCCGGCGGACTCGCCACAGCCAGGCAAGACGGATCTCAACGAGCTGGGAATTATTATTGGGAAACGCTTGCTCGAAGTGCTCTCCGGAATTGTGACGTTACAGAACCGCGAGCCGGGGTTGTGCACCTCCATCCACATACCGGTAGGGCAATCGAAATCGTGAAGCAAACGACCTGTAGACTTTCCATATCCCATGAAGCTCGCTGAACCCCAGGGTCCGGCGACGTTCAAGGCACGCACCCCGACCAATTTGCTGTCGCTTACCGACTTCGACTCTTTAGGGCTGAGTCTAACAAATGGAAGACTTCGTAATCCGCGAATGCGTTTCGCTTGCTGAACTCGATAACTGTGTCCGCCTGCAGCGTGAGGTTTTCGGTCTGCAGGATCTTGAGGTGTCTCCGCAGCGCCATTTGATCGTTTCCCGGCATGCGGGTGGTTGGACGCTCGGCGCATTCGTCCCTGGCGAATCTTCACAGCCAGACCGATTGGTAGGATTTGTTCATCACCTGGCGGCGGTGCGCGGCAATGATATTTTCGGTTATTCACACATGATGGCGGTCGCGGTTGATTACCAGAACAAGGGAGTGGGAGCGCGCCTAAAGTGGAACCAAAGGGAGCGAGCCATCGCGGAAGGACGGTCTCGAATTAAATGGACCTGGGACCCGATGCAGTCACGAAATGCTTACTTCAACCTTAACCGCCTGGGCGTGACGGTGAGTAGTTATGCAGAGAATTTTTATGGCACAGACTATTCGGCCAACCCAGCTCTCAAACGCGATGAGCCGCGCGGGATCGATAGCGATCGGCTATTCGCTGAATGGCAGCTTCGTTCAGCGCGCGTGACCGCACTCGCTCTGCCTGGTTCGCAGCCGGATACGCTGACAGTTTCCGGCGAACCCGCTATGGAAATTGTGATTCCTGTGAACTGGACTGGTTTGGTGAGGGATGAACCGGAGTTGGCTCGATCGGAGCAGCTGCGAGTAAGAAGTGAATTTCAAAAGGCATTCGCCGCCGGATTGGTTGCCGCCGGGTTCGCGCGTTCGACCACCGAACCGCGATACCTGCTTTACGAGTCGAAAAACCTGGAGACTGTCTAGAACTGGGTTAATGACGTTCACTCGATTTGATCGGTATGTTGATCGACATGCGCGCAGTTTCACTGAGCGGCTGCAGGCGCTTTGCCGCATGCCGTCCGTAGCTGCACGCGGGACGGGTATGCCGGCGATTGCCGCGACTGTTGAGCAGATGATGCAACGCGTTGGGATGGGGACGCGCGCGTTCCGGATGGGCGGCGGGTATCCAATCTTCTACGGTGAATGCGGCGCCGGCAATCAAAGTTACGTGGTGTATGGCCACTATGACGTGCAACCGGTTGGGCACCTTAGCGAATGGTCCGTCGGTCCGTTTGCCGCGACGATAGTCGATGGAAAGTTGTACGCGCGCGGGGCTTCCAATAGTAAAGGTGACTTGGCGGCGCGCCTTTCTGCAGTCGAGGCTTATCAAAAGACCTTCGGAAAACTTCCCGTCACGTTGCGGTTTTTTGTCGAAGGTGAAGATGGCCTGGGCAGCGCGAGCTTGTATCGCTTCGCGGCTGAAAATCCCGACATGTTGGCGGCGCAAGGATGCATTTGGGATGAAGGCTACAAAGATACGCGGGAGCGGCCGGTGATCAGTCTTGGCTTCAAGGGCATTCAGTTTTTGGAATTTCGGGCCCATGGTGCGCGGACCGATCTCCATTCAAAGTGGGGAGCCATAGTCCCCAATCCTGCATGGCGTTTAGTCCAGGCGCTGGCAACGATCACCTCTCCGAAAGGTGTGATTACTATTGATGGTTTTTCATCAAACATCGCGCCTGTGAGTGAAGAAGACCGGGACGCGCTTAAGTTGATCGAACTCGACGAGGCAGGCTTGAAGCGTGAGTTTCACATAGGCAGTTGGGTGCGTTCGATGAAGGGCGCAGTGCTCGTCAAGGAACACATATTCGGACCGACCTGCACAATCTGCGGAATTCGCACGGGTCATACGGAAGCCGGTGCCAAAACAGTTCTCCCCAGCACTGCAATGGCCCGCCTCGATTTTCGTCTGGTGCCGGATCTTACCCCGGAGCTGGTGACCAAACTCCTGCGCGAGCATCTCGACGTACGCGGCTTCAAGGATATCGACATCCTGGAACTGGGCAGCGCTCCGCTCGCGAAGTCTTCGGCGAATTCGACCGTGGCGCGGGCGGTGATTGGTTCGGCGTCAGAGGTCTATGGCGTGGCGCCGCTGGTTTATCCAATGGATCCTTCGAGCGGACCGGTGGGCGCGGTCTGTGGCGCATCTTCGCCCCCGACGCCAGTGGCATCTTTCGGTGTCAGTTATGCCGGGTCGAATCCGCACGGGCCGGACGAAAACATTCGTATCGATGATTTCCTCCAAAGCATCAAGTTTATCGGACGGGTCATTTACAAGCTTGGCGAAACGAAAACGAAGACGAGCGGGATAACTAAGACGAGCGGCATACGCGAAGGACGCCCGACAGTTTCGCGCGGATGAGCCTCGTGATGCCTGGGGGCGGGGGCAAGCCCGCCTTTTCAACCTGAGAGACGCCGCGCCACTAATCTCGTGGTCGGGAAGGCGGGCTTGCCCCCGCTAATTCAGGAAATCAGGAGTTCGAGGTTGGCAAAAGCAGCAGCAATCGAAAAAGAGATCGAGAAACTGCGTGGAGAGATTCAGCGTCATGAGGAACTCTATTACGTTCGGGACAGCCCCGAAGTCTCAGATGCTGAATACGACGCGCTGCTTGAAAAGCTGGGCGCGCTCGAACTGGAGCATCCTGGCCTGATAACGCCCGACAGCCCCACACAACGGGTCGGCGGCAGGCCGGCTGAGGGTTTCGCCGAAGTAGTTCACCGCCGGCCGATGTTGTCCCTCGATAATAGCTACAACATCGATGAGCTCCGCGCATTTGATCAACGCTGCCAGAAGCTGGCTGATGGACGAAAGTTGGAATACGTTGCGGAGATGAAGATAGACGGCCTTTCTTTGTCTCTTCACTACGAGAACCAAATCCTGGTGCGAGGTGTGACCCGCGGCGACGGGCGCATAGGCGAGGACGTGACTCAAAACGCGCGCACCATCCGCAGCGTTCCGTTAAAACTTCGCGCGAAAAAGTTAATCGGAGACGAAGTTGAAATCCGAGGCGAAGCGTTCATTCCGCGCAAAGTATTCGAGCGTACCAACGCAGAACGTGAGCAGCAGGGCGAATCGCGATTTGCCAATCCGCGCAATGCTGCCGCGGGAACAATCCGACAACTCGACTCACGAATCGTCGCCACTCGCAAGCTCGACATGTTTGCTTACGACTTGATTGCCGGTGACAGGAAACCTTTTGCGACGCACTGGGAAGCTCTCAACTGGATCGAAACGGCGGGCCTCCGGGTAAATCCAAATCGAAAGCTCTGTGGCTCGATCGACGAGGTCATTGAGTTTGCCAACGAGATGGAAACTTACCGCGACGATCTGGATTACGAGATCGATGGACTCGTCGTGAAGGTAAACTCCACTGCGTTGCAGGACGACTTCGGCACGACCAATAAAGCACCGCGCTGGGCCATCGCTTTCAAATACGCGGCGCGCCAGGCCACCACCAAAGTTCTTTCAATCGTGGTGCAGGTCGGGCGAACCGGAGCGCTGACTCCGGTGGCAAACCTGGAGCCAGTCAGCCTCGCGGGCACAACTGTCGCCCGCGCGACGCTGCATAATCCGGATGAAGTTAAGCGTTTGGGAATTCGCGTGGGCGACTGGGTGCTGATCGAAAAAGGCGGCGACGTGATTCCCAAGGTTTGCAGCGTGATCACCTCTAAACGCACGGGTGAAGAGAAGCCGTTTCGGATGCCGCGAAAGTGCCCCGTCTGCGGCGGCGAGATTTCGCGGCCGGAGGGCGAAGTGGTTTCCCGGTGCGTAGCCGCGGATTGTCCCGCGCAACTCAAAGGCCGGCTGCTTCATTTTGCATCACGCCGGGCGATGCGCATCGAAGGCCTGGGCGAATCACTGGTAGATCAGTTTGTCGAGAGCGGTAAAGTGCGCGATGCTGGAGATCTATACAGTTTGACACTGGAGGACGTTGCATCGCTTGAGCGAATGGCAAAAAAGTCTGCGACAAACCTTATTGCGCAGATTGAGGCCAGCAAGTCGCGAGACCTTTCGAACCTGGTTTATGCGCTCGGCTTGCGTCACGTCGGCGATCGAACGGCCACGACCCTGGCGAAACACTTCGGTTCGCTTGATAAGTTGAGCAAGGCAACCGTTGAGGAATTGGACGACGTTCCGGAAATCGGCTTGACTGTTGCCGAGAGCGTCCACGATTGGTTTCACGATGAGGGAAACATTGAACTATGCGGGCGTCTGGAAGCAGCGGGTGTTACAACGACGAGCCAAAAGACGGCTGACGTCTCTGATGATCGGTTTGCCGGGAAGCAATTTGTTCTGACGGGCACGCTCGAGAGTTTTAATCGCGATGAAGCGCGTGCGGCGATTGAGTCGCGCGGCGGCCGGGTTAGTTCGTCGGTCAGCAAAAAAACTGATTACGTGGTCGCAGGAAGCGAAGCCGGATCAAAACTCGAGAAGGCCACGGTGCTCGGGGTGGCAGTGCTTGATGAAGAAACATTCAAGAAACTGCTACAGTAGGACAGGCATTCCTGCCTGTCCCTTTAAACTTGGGTCCGATCCTTGATGGGAACTTAGATTTTGGACCGACAAGAATTCTGTCCTACTTAGGAGATAAAATGTCTGCGGCAATAAATAAAGATTCGAAGTTAGAACTTCTGTACACAATGTTCTGCGATGACGTGCGTCTGGAAGTCGGCAATAAGCTGTCATTCATGGGCGTTTTTCAAAACATCATGGTGCAGCAATTACCCGTATCGCTAATAAAGTTCGCGGTGGTCAACCACTGGCGCGGCGAGGGCACACATCTCTCCGAAGTGCGTATTCTCACGCCGGATCGGCAGCACCCGGTGGTTGTTTCCCAGCCCACCAGCTTCGAGATCACACCCGGCGGGTTTGCCGACAACATCAGCTTCTTCGTGAATGTCACCTTTCCCACAGCCGGTCAATACTGGGTGCAGACGCTCGTCGACTCAAACCTTTTCGACGAACAGGAATTGACCGTCTCAGACGGACGTGAGTTAAGCACGGAAAATGCCTCGCAGGCCGTTAACTAGTCAGCGGTCACCGGCAGCATTAGAGGAAAGAAAAAGCGAGCCTCGTTCAAGGCTCGCTTTCAGTTTTAAGAAGCTGGTGCGGATGAGAGGACTTGAAACTCCACGATGTCACCATCACAGGCTTCTGAGACCTGTAATTCCAAACGCATTAATTCCGATCCGCCCATTCGACCACAGAAACTCCGTTGACAGCACGCGTTACACAACCTATCATGCGCACGCTTTCCGATTGACCGCACACTGGCATACTTGGTTTCTCATCCATCACCTCATGGAGCGGACTAATGAAAAAACCGAATACGTGGGGCTTGGCAATCTCGTTGACAGGCCTGATGGCAGTTCTTCTCACCGTTATTCTTGACGAGAGACTCAAACCTCCTGGACATATCACCAGCATTACCCTTGGATTCTTTGAGCATCTTGGGGTTGCGTTAATTATTCTCGGCCTTGTCGGCATCATTGTGGACTTCGATGATTGGCAAAAGTATTTCCAGGAAAGGCTGGCCGAGACCATTGTTAAGCGAGACTACCTAAGAACGCTTGATGAGCCAGAGTTGCTGAGTCTGCAGACCGACACTCTCAAAGCATTTTTTCAGGTGGATGACATCGATCGGAAGGGTAGCTTCCTGGAATATTTCCATACTCGGATACGCGACTTTATTGGCAGCCCCTATCGAGAAGACGCATACGCGATAATGAGTATCACTCATACCGATTCCAGGGACTTGCTACAAGTAGAGGACAGCATCACCTACAAGTGCCGCAAGGTTGGCGATTTTATTCAAGACGACATTATGTGGTTCAACGAGCCCGGCGAGGTCAAGGAAGTGTTGGATTTCAAGGTGGTGGTCCAAATTCCCAAGAACTTTTTTCAGTCGCCTGAATTCAAAACCAGATATCCCCAGGCCACAGAACATCCGATTGTTTTTGAGAGGAATGATGAAAGGCTGGAAGCAGCGGATGAGGGAATAGGATTCAAGCTGTCGTTAAATGACTACAAGGATATTGATGGATTGAAGGTAAAAATCTATGCAAAGTATATCTTCGAAAAGAACAGGTTTTTGGTTTGGAAAATGACGCACCCCTCCAACAGATTAATGATGACGTTCACTTATCCTGCTGATCTGGATTTCTCTATCGAGTCTTTTGGGATTGCGTCTAACGACTTAGAGCAGGAATCAAAGGACGGGTTCCATTCGCTAAAGTATGACTCATGGCTATTGCCCGATAACGGTTTCATCTTTCAGTTTCGCGATAGAGACACTGCGCCGGTTAAGGAACTGCTCGATGGGGTCTCAATTGAAGAAAAAGCTCACGCCGATTAGCGAACACGCTGATATTGATTGTTCATAAATGGCGATAAGACGCGCGCTTCATTTTTGGTAGTAAAAGAGCGAGCCTCGTTGAAGGCTCGCTCTTAGTTTGAAGAAAGCTGGTGCGGATGAGAGGACTTGAACCTCCACGATGTCACCATCACAGGCTTCTGAGACCTGCGCGTCTGCCAGTTCCGCCACATCCGCATGCGGTGAAATCATTATGCGAACGCGTCTGATGAGTGTCAAATCCCGGTCTTTACCAACCTGCTGACCGGCCCAGATTTGCTCAACGGAAATTCCACCGGCGCACGATGAAGCGACGGTCATTGCGATCGAAATTGCGGCGGCTTCTATTTCGCCATGTCCAATCATCGCGATCGCGATTCCACCAACGATTGTTCACCCGATAACGACGCGGCCCTCGTCTGTCCCAGCGGCCATCCCGGGCATCGTGGCAGTTAATAAATTTTCCGCACTTGCGTTGATACCTGTTCCAGTCTCGACCCCAGTCGCGATCCCGGCCGCGCCGGCCTCGATCGCGGTGGTCCGCAAAAGCTGTTACCGGCATAGCGATCATGAACAGCAGTCCAAGCACGGCTATGGATATTAGATTTCGTTTGCTCTGTTTCGCTTTCATAAGATCCTCCCCCGCGAGCTGCCGCTGCAGACTCGCGCCAAATCCGTCTCTTTTCGGAAAGAAGTACGGGAGAGTACGAGGTGCCAGTTTACAACATGCGTGCCAGTTGGAATTGTTTAAATTAAACGAAAGAAGTGTTGTGTTTTGTCGGCGAATGGTACGGTGAATGTTTTTACACCATACGGACGCGCAATGAGCAAGCCTTTTATCTTCGGCAGTTCGTGCGCCGATGAGTACGTGAGGCCTGAAAAAAATGACGCGCCCTTGAACGCACACGGAAAGGCAGTGAAAAAAAACTTCGGAGGCAGGCGTTTCAAGCGCCGAGAAGCCGGGCCTCGTGGATGCGCCGCTTCCGCCGATCTGGTAAGGTGAGCCGCCGGGGCGTGTGCGCCCACCAGCACGAAAGTGCTAGCGAGTGGGCGTGACTTCAGCGAGTGATTCCGGCAAATTCATGAGTGAACTCAAGGCAGACCTGCACCTACGATTGAACGCCCTTCGCAAGAGAATTAAAGCGGCCGCGCTGCGTTCCAATCGAGCGACCGTGGACATCACTCTGATTGCGATCAGCAAGACGCATCCTCCGAATGCGTTGCGCGCCGCCATCGATTCCGGCGTTTTGGATCTCGGCGAGAGCCGAGTGCAGGAGGCAGAAGCAAAGATTCTGGAGCTCGGCAGGGAAGCAGCGCGATGGCATCTCGTCGGCCACTTGCAGGAGAACAAAGCGCGCCGGGCCATCAGTCTCTTCGATATTATTCATTCGCTTGATTCGGCGCCACTGGCGAAACGCCTAGATCGTTTATGTGATTCTGAAGGCCGGGAAAAACTAGACGTGCTAGTGCAAGTCAATCTCGGAGGCGAGGAAAGCAAGACCGGTACAGACCCAGGAGAGTTAACCGCTTTGCTTGATGCAGTGGCGGACTGCAAACGTCTAACCTTGATGGGCCTTATGACTTTGCCGCCTTACTTTGAAAACCCAGAAGAGGGACGTCACTTTTTTGGCGCGCTGCGTGAACTGCGCGATCAATTTCAACGTGAAGGACGCTTTGGCAATCGCGCCGGAGAATTATCGATGGGCATGAGCCACGACTTTGAGGTCGCGATTGAAGAAGGGGCGACGATGATCCGCGTGGGGACCGCTATATTCGGTGAGCGCAGTTAGGCGAATTCAATGTTAATTCTCGAAAGGCTTTACTGGTTTGTAAACTGGGCGCTGATTACGTCAATCGTTGCGCTCATTGTGTTGCTGGTGTTGCGCCTGATCGCTAACCAGCTGGATCTGAACCCGTTTACCTGGAGCTCGCGCACGATCCGGAGGCTCACCGATCCCATTATTGGACCAGTCCGTCGCACGATCACGGCGGCTGGGGTCGATCAAAAGTTTGCGCCACTAATAACGATTCTCCTGCTCCTGCTACTTGGCCTGGTCGCGTTGCAGGTGGTGGCGGGCATTGCCAACACGTTGGCCGGGGTAGTGATGGGTATTGGGGCGCAGGCGTTAGGCCCGGCCATCGGGTACCTTCTTCATGGCTTGCTCAGTTTTTATTCGTTGCTGATTTTCATCCGGATAATTCTGTCCTGGGGGCGGGTGAGCTACTCGAATCGGCTGGTACGACTTTTAACTAGCGTGACGGAACCACTCCTCGGCCCACTGCGCCGAGTCGTTCCCAGAGTGGGCATGTTTGATATCTCCCCCATCGTCGCTCTCATTATCGTTTGGCTATGTCAGGCGGTCGTTGCACGAGCACTCCTGCGTGGAATGCGCCTCGACTTCTTTGCGTGATGAGTTCAGTCAAGCCGCAATCTAATGACCTCATGATCGACCCTTTCATGATTTCTTATTCAGAAAAAGACGATGCGCTTACTTTCAAAGTACGCGTAGTTCCGCGAGCCTCGCGCAGTGAGATTGTGGGCGAACACGACGGAGCGCTTCGAGTGCGGCTGGCCGCCCCGCCCGTCGAAGGAGCGGCAAATGAGGAACTGGTGAGAACTATTGCGGCCGCATTTTCAGTCTCACGCAGTGCTGTCGAAATCCTTGCCGGGCAGACTTCCAAATTGAAAACAATAAGGGTCACCAGACCCGGATCCACTGCCTTGGCCAGGGAATACTTTTCAAAGAAATGAGGTCGGTTTTCAGTGCCGCCGGAGTGATGCAGGACGGCTACCCTGGATGTTTCGCCGTATACTCTTGTGATATATTGCGAAGCCTGCAAAATACAATCGAATAATTCTTTGAGGACCGTTAGCTAATGTCGGGACATTCAAAATGGCATAGTATCAAGCACAAAAAAGGCGCGCTCGATGCCAAGCGCGGGAAACTGTTTACCAAATTCATCAAGGAAATAACCGTCGCTGCTCGTTCGGGCGGAGGCGATCCTGACGGCAACGCGCGTTTGCGCAAAGCTATCCTCGACGCAAAAGCCGGCAACATGCCGAACGAGACAATCGATCGCGCCGTGCGGAAGGGTACCGGCGAAGAAGAAGGCGTCAACTACGAGGAGATCACCTACGAGGGGTATGGGCCAGGCGGAGTCGCGCTGTTGATTGAGTCGATGACCGACAATCGCAACCGGACGGTCGCCGAGATCCGTCATGCGTTTTCCAAGAACGGCGGCAACCTAGCGGCAGCCGGGGCAGTCGCGTGGATGTTTGAAAAGAAGGGTTACATTGTCGTTCCTAAATCGGCGAAGTCAGAGGATGAGCTGTTTGAAATTGTCACCGATGCCGGCGCGGAAGATTTGCGCGATGACGAAGACAACTTCGAAGTGATCACGTCGCCGACTGACTTCGAGGCTGTGCTTGAAGCTGTCAAGAAAGCTGGAGTTGAGCCGCAGGTGGCTGAGATCGAGATGGTGGCGAAAGAGTACAAGAAACTCGAAGGCGCGGAAGCGAGACAGATGCTAAAGCTGATGGAAGTGCTGGAGGATCACGACGACGTGCAAAAGGTCTCCGCAAACTTCGATATCAGTGAAGCCGATATGGCAGCGGCGTAGAACAGAAGACAGAAGTCAGAAGTCAGAAGTCAGAAAACGATCCACGAAATACACTAAGGTTCACGAAGAAATTTCGTCTTCGTTAGTGTGATTTCGTGGATCGTTTTCGCACTCAATCAAGGCGTCGCCCCTCACCAGGCCGCTCACTCGTTATCGATTCTTCTTGCGCATGCGCGCCGCACCTTCCGGAATCGTGTCAGTCATCTTTGCCTTGTGTTTCTCACGTTCACGCGGCGTGGGATTATCATTACTGCGAGCCGCTACACTCTCGCGCATTCTCTGATTCTTCTTATCCTTGTTTTGCCCGTCTTTCTTTTGGCGGTCTTTGTCGGACATCCTTTGCTCCTTTGAAGTATCTGTAGTTAACAATCGGTAATCAGCAAACAGTAATCAGCGGTCAGCATTCAGCAGTCCGCAATACCGATCCGTAAGCGATTTCCGTGCACCATCTGACACCATGCGCTTAACAACTATTGTCAACGGCTTTGCACAAAAAGTCGTTGATGGTTGCTTTCAGCGCCAACGGCGCGAAATGTAAAAGCCCAGGCCAACGGCCTGGGTGATGACGGCGCATCTTTCCAGCGCTGAAGGCGCGAAATGGCCACCCTGCTAATGGCCGCGATTCCTAAGTAACCATTTTCCGCGCTTTCAGCGCTTAGTATCTTTGCTCTCGATTGACTCCTGGGCCGCTGGCCCAGGCTATTACATTTCGCGCCGTTGGCGCTTGAATGCAGATACTACCTAGACTCGAATCCTATTTTTTGTGCAAAGCTATTGTCAAACAAAACTCCGGCTGACTGCTGATTTCTGATTACTCCGCTACGGTTTCAAAACCACCTTGATGCACTCCTGTTCCTTGTTCTTGAAGGTTGCGTAGCCAGCCGGCGCGTCTGCCAAACTCATGCGATGCGTGATTACAAACGACGGATCGATAGCGCCCTCCTCGATCTTATCCAGCAGCGGCTGCATGTATTTATGCACGTGCGTCTGGCCCATCTTAAGAGTCAGGCCCTTCGCGAAGGCTGCTCCCAGCGGAAACTTGTCGAGAAACGCACCGTAGACGCCGGGGATGGAAACGGTTCCTCCTTTGCGGCACGCATGAATCGCCTGGCGAAGCGCGTGTGGGCGATCCGTGGTCAGCATGAGTGCAGCCTTCGCGCGATCGTAAAATGCATCCAGAGTTGTGCCGTGGGCCTCAAGCCCAACGGCGTCGATGCACGAGTCAGGACCAATTCCTCCGGTCATCTGCTTCAAACGATCGTGGACGTCTTCTTCGGCAAAATTCATGGTTTCGGCTCCACCATGTTCAGCGGCCATTCGCAACCGCTCCGGAGCGTCGTCAATGGCAATTACTCGTTCCGCGCCCAGCAGGTATGCACTCTTGATCGCAAACAGTCCTACTGGTCCACAGCCCCATACGGCTACGGTATCGCCTGGTTTGATGTCGCAATTTTCGGCCGCCATGTAGCCGGTGGGGAAAATGTCGGAAAGGAAAAGGACCTGCTCATCTGTTAGCCCATTCAGGATTTTCTTCGGTCCAACATCGGCGAAGGGCACTCTGACATACTCTGCCTGTCCTCCGGCGTAGCCCCCCATCATGTGCGAATACCCAAACAGACCCGATCCGGAATATCCGTAGAGCGTTTCGGCCATGCCGGCGTTTGGATTAGTGTTGTCGCAGGCGGACCAGCATTCTTTCCTGCAGAAGAAACAATTGCCGCAAGCGATGGTGAAGGGAACTACCACGCGGTCGCCGGGTTTTAAGTTTCTGACTGCACTCCCGACTTCAACTACCTCACCCATGAATTCATGGCCGAGAATATCTCCCTTCTGCATCGTCGGAATGTAGCCGTCGTAAAGATGCAGATCTGAACCGCAGATTGCAGTAGTCGTGACCTTGATAATTGCGTCATGCGGATTAATTATTTTCGGTTCCGGAACGTCGTAAACGCGCACGTCATACTTTCCGAACCAGCAAAGTGCTTTCATGTTTTCCTCCCCTTGTTCGTTTCAAATTTCAACGGTCCTAGCCGAGGCTCGTCGCCGCGCGACTCTTCACTTGCTCACCGGTGTTTTCGATTGGCGTTTCAGGCGTCCTGGCCGGCCGCGCCTGGGAATCGCGACCCGACGGCTGCCCTTCGACATTGGCGATTTCACCCGCTTCCAGAATCTGTTTTAACCGCCGCAGATCGTCTTCAATCATCTGGCCCGGCTCGCCGCCGAGAAGTTTTGCGACGAAGGCGCTGAGTTTTCCACCAGGCGCGTTGTAGTTAAGCACTACGCGGACGACAGTTCCGCGTTCGCCTGCATCCTCAAAACGAACCGAGCCGGCGTTGGTGACTTCACCTTCCAATGAACGCCAGGCGATCAACTCGTTCGGCTTTTCGTTGTAAACCTCCGCGTCCCATTCGACGAGTTTGCCGGCGGGCCCTTTTGCGATCCAATGCGAGCGGTTGAGGCCCACGCATCTCACTGACTCAAGATGGGTCATGAACTTCGGCAGGTTTTCAAAGTCGCGCCAGAAGTTGTAGAGCTCCGACGGGGATTTGCCAATCGTGATCGATTTCTCGATATGAATGTCTTTCGCGACCGGCTCAGACGTTTCATTCCGCGTCTTATCGCCACTGGTCCTGATTCCGAGCAGGTCGTAAGTATTGCAATGACCAGTGGCGCCGCGATGCAGTAGTGCGGTTCCAGCCACAGTTAAAAGCAGTCCCTTGAGCGTGCGGTTACGAAAGCCATAGACCGCTAAGGCGCCGCCGGCGACAGCGCAGACCACCCGCTCGATTTCGCCGACGTTAATATTTCCGGACTCATCGCGGTTCGCACTATTGGGGTTGTTAGCTGAAAGTATCTCTTGATTGAAACTCATATTATTCCTCCTGGTTATTTGTGACGCACACTGCTGCGTATAATCTAAAACTCAACGGCACCCGTGCAGATTGTCCGATTTTCATTCCTCATCGATGGCCGGGAGATCGCTGTTTGCTGGACCCTGAAACACTTTGCCCATTGCGTCATAACGCGAGCCATGACAGGGGCAGTCCCAGGTGTTTTCCATCGTGTTCCAGTTGACTATGCAGCCGAGGTGCCGGCAGACGGCCGACATTTCGTGAACCTCTCCCTGGGGGTCTCGATAGACCGCGACCTTGTGCAGGCCGCGCGAAATGATCGCACCAGCCCCGGCCTTGATTTCATCAATGTCTTCCACGTCGCCGGCTAGAACTACGTCGGTGTATTGCCTGGCCACATTCAAATTCTCTTTGGCAAACTCAGTAATGGCCTTCAGTGTCATGCGCGACGGATCGTAAAGCGATTCCCAGGGATTCCGCCGTCCCATGATCAGGTCGCACAAAAGCAGTCCAGCGATCGTTCCATGCGTCATGCCGTTGCCTGAATCTCCGGTGGCGATGTAGACGTTGTTCTTGTCCATGGGATTCCGTCCGATGAAAGCCAGGCCATCGATCGGTTCCATTACTTCGCCAGACCAGCGATACTCGATAGCCTCTACCATCGGGAAGCGATGTCGCGTCCATCGCTCCAGCGCGGCAAAGCGCTTGTTAGCATCGTCCTCCTGGCCCGTCTTGTGATCCTCGCCGCCTACGATCAAGACGTCGTAAGCATCATCACCTTTGCCTACCGTTTCGATTCGCAGGTAATGGTATGGATCGGGCGTGTCCCAGTAGAGACCCCGGGTTACCGAACCCAACGGCACGCGCGCGCCGATTACGTACGTTTGATACGGAGCTTGTTTCGTGTGAATCGCGATCAGATCGTTTACCGGCGTGTTGGTGGCAACTACAACCGCGCCGGCATTGACAACTCCGCCGCTGCTGGTATCAATACGCGCCGGCTTACCACCTTCGATTTCCGTCGCGTGAGTTTGCGTGAAAATTCGTCCGCCGTTTTGTTCGATAGCTTTCGCGAGGCCGGCAATATACTTCAAAGGATGAAACTGCGCCTGACGAGGAAATCGCAGGGCCGGTCCAGTGTCGTAAGAATCCCAGGGAACCCGTTCAACTTTTTCAACATCCGTCAATCCCGCTTTGTGCACCGCTTCCAATTCATCATCGAGGACTTCTTTTGATTCGCGCGGCGGAACAAATAGATATCCGTCGAGTCTCTCAAATTCACATTTGATTTTCTCCTGCTCAACAATCGCTTCGATTGCGTTGATCGCGGCCGCGTGACTTTCCGCCGCCAGGCGTGCGCCGTCTTCGCCGTGTAGTCGTTCCAGTTCGAAATAGCGATCGTCCAGGGCGGTCACGAGGTGGGCTGTCGTTCTTTCGGTCATGCCGCCGCCGATCGGGCCATCGTCCAGCACTACAACTGATTTACCCTCCCGCGAAAGGAGATAGGCGGTCGTCATTCCCGCGATGCCGGCGCCGACCACACATACGTCGGCGGTGACCCTTTCTGCAAGAGGCGGTTGCGGCGGCGGTGTCTTGACCGTATCCATCCAGACGGATCTGCTTTGTGTGAAAGCCCTTTTCATCGAGACGACTCCTGTTGTTGGCATACTTCTCTGTAGCCATACGGTACGAACCGGACACCCTTATGTCTGTTTCCGGACCGGATGCACTCGCAAATCATCAGTTATTGGAAACCCGCGATGGCTATACGCAAACAAAGTACCGATGAATGGGCGAGTGGCAACTAGCGATGCGCTCAACTCAATTGAGTCAAGTAATCGGTTAACTTCTGATACATTTCCTCAAAGGAATCTGCGCAATAAAGCAGCGGTTGAAATCTGGTGGGATCATATTCCTGTCGCGACGCCGCCTCGAGATCGAAAGGCCGCAACTCTGCGCTGTGCATCTTCTCGAGTTCTCCAGCAGAAGACAGAAGTCCGGTCCCGTAAGCCTTGATTTGATTGTCTTCACGCACAACCCCAAACTCGATCGTAAACCAGTAAACGCGTGCCAATCGCTCCAATTTTTCCGGTGAATGCGTCCGTCTCACAACACTCCCCACCAGTCGGTTGAGGTCAGCGAAACGCGCGCTGGCAAGGGTTACGGCATGGCCCAACAGTTCGTGAACCACGTCTGGCTCGGGCGTGTAAAGGGGAGTGGAATAGTGGCGAATATACTGAGTGCACAAGAAAACGCCGTCGGCCAACGACTCCAGGAAAACTCGAGGTTGGACGAGCCCGGCCACTGGCTCAAGACGAAAGCCACTGAGAGACTGCACTCGTGCGGACACCTCGCGCAGTTGCGGTATTCGGTTGTGCGGTAGATCGAGTCTCGCTATGCATTCAAGATACTCGGCACAGGCATTCCGCAGGTGAGCCGGTCCAATCGTTTCACGAATGGAGCGCCACAGTTCGTGTTCGAGTTCAGTGTAAGGCGCATCTGGAATTGGCATGCCGGGTTGATAACCCATCGCAATGCGGGCGATCGAGTTGCGGCGAATGCGGTATTCCGCGTCGCCAAATCCAGGGTGGTCGGGATCAAGCTGGATGATCTGGTTACGATCGGGTGAACTGTGGGCAGGCAGTGTTTCATCCGTATCAGTTGTGACAAGGCGCATGTCACCGTGGTCGAGCAGCAACGCATCTCCTGTTTTCCTGGACATAAGAGTCTCCTAATTTGCCTGGGCGCGATCTCCTGCACCGCGCACGAAAAAAAAACCGGCCACTTCGCTTCCCGTTTGGAAGAATCAGTGGCCGGTTTCGAACTTTGTATTTAGTCCGCTAGATCAGATCATGCATAGACCATGGCCGCCTCTGTTCCTCAAACGGGAAAGGCGGTAATAGTAGTAGCGATTTGAGCTGACGGGCGTTCTATTCATTATTTGAAGTTACATCAACGCATGATGCATGCTACGAAAATATGGGCGGGACCGTTGTTCTGTCAAGCGATTCGCGCAAGGAGTTTGACAGGTTTTAATCTCGTGCTGTATAAGAACTGCGTTTTCATTAAAGGCTTGAACTCGTTTATGACACATCACATCAAACACGCGCAGGATATCAATTGGTATTGGCGAGGCGGCGTGTCTGGAGTTGTGTTTGAAATGAGCCGCCGGAGAACCGGTAAAGCCTAGCTACAAACAAACATAATTTCTCGGGCCCGCTGCTTTGATTTCAGTAATCAGGCAGCGGGCTTTTTTGTTTCAGTCAACGGAACAATCAACACGAATTCAAAAAGGACCGGAGACACCATGCTGGTAGTGATGAAAAAGAATGCAACTGATGAGCAGGTAATAGCGGTCGTACGCGCTATTGAGAAGCTGGGATACAAAGCCCACCCGCTTCCCGGGACAATGCGTACAGCCATTGGCATTACCGGCAATCGCGACGCAGTCGACGCCACCCACTTTGAAACGTTGCCAGGGGTGGCTGAGACGGTTCGCGTAAGCAAGCCTTACAAGCTGATCACGCTTGATCTCAAGACGGAAAAAACTGTAGTCCGCGTTGGCGACGCGGCAATTGGAGGCGACGAGCTGGCCATCATCGCCGGCCCCTGCGCCGTCGAGAGTCGCGAGCAGACGTTGACCATCGCCGCTGCTGTTCGAAAGAGCGGGGCGCGTTTCTTCCGGGGCGGCGCTTTCAAACCGCGCACGTCGCCATACGCTTTTCAGGGTCTCGGAGAGAGTGGGCTGCAGATATTGGCTGAGGTTCGCGAAACCTTTGGCCTGATGATCGTGACGGAAGCGATGGATGAAACAGGCGTGGATTTGGTTGAACGCTACGGTGACATTCTCCAAATTGGCGCGCGCAATATGCAGAACTTTACTCTGTTGCGGCGCGCTGGACGCTCCGCTCTGCCGGTACTGCTCAAGCGCGGGCTTTCAGCCACCCTCGAGGAATGGTTGTTGGCGGCAGAGTATGTAATGGCTGAGGGTAACTACAATGTGATTCTGTGCGAGCGCGGCGTGCGCACCTTCGCGCAGCACACACGCAACACTCTGGACCTGGCCGCGATTCCCGAAGTGCGCCGGCTTTCGCACCTTCCGGTCGTGGTTGATCCCTCTCATGGCACGGGACGAAAGCATATGGTCACGCCGCTGGCGCGTGCAAGTGTCGCGGCAGGAGCCGATGGCTTGATCATTGAGGTCCACGATCAGCCTGAACACGCTCTGTGCGATGGCGTGCAGGCGTTGAGGCTGGAACAATATGAAGAACTTGTTCATCAGGTACATGCTATTCATGAAGCACTCGCTCCGAGAAGCGTTAGTTCTTGAGTAAAGCAAACGCAAACTAACAGTTTGCGTTACAGGAATTCGATGAGGAATTTGCAGCCAAAAACATTCGTTGAGTTTGAACTTGAAGCCAAACGAGGAAACGTCGTCCCGGTTGTCAGGACTGTACCCGGAGACTTGCAGACTCCGGTGGGCGCGTTTTTAGCCGTGGCGGGGAACGCAAAGTACAGTTTCCTGCTCGAATCCGTTGAAGGTGGGGAACGGGCGGCGCGATATTCGTTTCTTGGCGCAGCGCCTGAAATGATTGTGCGCGGACGGGGCAACAAGACCTTTATCGAACGTGGTGAAGCTGTCGAAGTTGTCGACATCCGCGCGCCGGATTTTCTCAAAGAACACTTTCGCACCAGGCGACTCGCGAAGCGGAGTGGGCTTCCACCACTCGCCGGTGGCGTAGTCGGCTACCTTGCATACTCTGCCGCCCGCTGGTTTGAGCCCAAACTTGAAACAGGGATTGTCGGCGAAGGTATTGATGAACTTCCGAACGATGCAGTCTGGATGTTTTACAAGTCGGTGCTGGCCTTTGACAGTGTCCATCGCAGGATTGAAATCACTTCCATCGTCTTCATCGATGAAGCCGACTCGAACCGTGAGCGATTAAGAGGACTTTACGATGACGCGGTGGCGGAAACCCGGCGACTTGAAAAGGTTTTGACGCAGAGTTCGATACAACCAGCGCAACCTGCGATGCGCACAAACACGACCGCCTCATTCGTTTCCGGCTGGCCAAGGGAAGAATTCGAGCAGGCCGTCAACGCCGCGAAGGAGTCGATAGCCGCGGGCGACTGCTACCAGGTGGTCTTGTCGCAGCGGTTCAAGAGGAACGTTGCTGCCGCCCCCGTTAATATTTACCGGGCATTGCGCTCGACGAATCCTTCCCCATACATGTTCATGATGCGCCTCGACAATGAGTGGGTCATCGGGGCTTCGCCGGAAACCCTCGTAAGGTGCCAGGGTCCGCGGCTCGACTATCGACCGATCGCCGGCACTCGCGCCCGTGGAAAAGACGAGGCAGAGGATCTATTGCTGGGTAGCGAGTTGCGGGCCGACGAAAAAGAAGTCGCAGAACATGTAATGCTTGTCGATCTCGGGCGCAACGATTTGGGTCGCGTGGCGGCTTATGGATCCGTTAAGGTCGAAAAGCTGATGACGGTTGAACGTTATTCGCACGTGCAACACCTCGTCACAGAACTGAGCGCAGAGTTGAGAGAGCCGCTCGATCGGTTTGATGCGCTCGCTTCCTGTTTTCCTGCCGGCACTGTGACGGGGGCGCCCAAACTACGCGCGATGGAAATTATTCACGAGCTTGAGCCGGAACCGCGTGGGGTATACGCCGGCGCGGTTTTTTATGCCGACTACGCAGACAACCTTGATTCGTGCATCGCGATCCGCACTATTGTTATTGGCGAGGACGGTAAAGCATCAGTGCAGGCCGGCGCCGGGATCGTCGCCGATTCGATTCCCAGCCACGAGTATGAAGAGACGGTGAACAAAGCCAGGGCGCTATTCCGGGCGGTGGAAATTGCGGAAGGCGCAATGTAACAGCAGGGATACTATCCGCACGTGACGCAGATGACGCAGATTTCACTACAACCAGGCAAGAAATCTCGCCAGGATTTCTCTTCATTCCCCCTTCCAACGGGAAGGGGGGATCAGGACAATCTCAAACAATGAAAAAGCAATGCACCATGAACTGCACAAAAACTGAACGGATGGAATGTTGAATCTTTGCAATCTGTGGATAGGAAAGCATGATTCTAGTTATCGACAACTACGACTCGTTTACTTACAACCTCGTGCAATATCTTGGCGAGCTTGGTGGCGATGTTGTGGTGCGACGCAATGACGCGGTGACCGTGGCAGAGGTGGAAGATGTTTTGGATCCGAGCCGAATTGTTATCTCGCCGGGTCCCGGTACGCCTGACGGCGCCGGCGTTTGTATCGAAATGATTGAACGCTTCGCCGGGTTAATTCCAATCCTGGGTGTGTGCCTGGGCCATCAGGCCATTGCGCAAGCCTTCGGTGGACGCGTCGTGCGCGCTCCTGTTTTGGTCCACGGCAAGTCGTCTGAAATATTTCACGACGGGAGAACGGTTTTCAAAGACATCGAAAATAACTTTCGCGGCGGCCGTTACCATTCGCTGATCGTGGAGAAGGAAACGCTGCCCGATTGCTTCGAGATTTCTGCAACAAGTTCAGACGGACTAATCATGGGTTTGCGCCATCGCACAAAGAAGCTGGAGGGAGTTCAATTTCATCCAGAGTCGATCCTGACGCCGGCGGGAAAGAGCCTGTTAAATAATTTTCTTCAGCTATGAGCAAAGTAAGAATCAGTTCGACACCGGGTGAACCGCCGCAACCGAGTGGAAACAGCGGTGAACTTACGCTGCGCCAGTTCTTGCCGCGTATTGTGCGCGGCGAGGGGTTGCTTCGTGAAGAAGCAGCGGCGCTCTTAAATGCTCTGTTGGAAACCACAGCGGGCGATGCCCAGATCGCCGCGGTTCTGATCGCGCTCACTGTTAAAGGTGAGACCGTCGAAGAGTTGTTGGGCATGGCAGAAGTGATGCGCAGCCGGGTGCTCAGAATCAAGACGCGTCATGATTGTTTCATCGATACGGCCGGAACCGGATCGAGCCCAGCCAAGACATTTAACATCTCCACCGCTGCGGCGTTTGTGATTGCCGGGGCTGGTCTACCGGTGGCAAAACACGGCAACCGCGCCGCAGCCAGTCGCTTCGGCAGCGCGGATGTGCTTACCGCTCTCGGAGTCAACGTTGCTGCTGAGCCCAGTGTTTCCCAAAAATGCCTCGATGAAATTGGCATTTGTTTCATGTTTGCGCCGCTTTACCATGGAGCGACAGCGCGAGTTGCGGGTGTGAGACGAGAGCTGGGTGTGCCGACGACTTTTAATCTGCTGGGCCCGCTGACAAACCCCGCAGCGGCGCCACGTCAGATTGTTGGGGTTTGGCATCGGCGTTTTATCGAACCGGTTGCCGAGACACTTCTGAAGTTGGGAACTGAGCGCGCCTGGGTGGTCCACGGTGTGGACGGGCTGGATGAAGTAACACTCGCAGGAGAAACATTCGTCGCCGAAGCATATGATGGTCGGGTAAACAAATTTGAGATCACTCCGCAGGATTTTGGTTTTGGTTACGCAGATTTGACGAAGCTGCGTGCCGGCGACGAAAAGGGAAGCGCCCGCACCATTCTGGAGGTGGTCCGGGGGACGAGACAGGACGAAGCGCGCTCGCTTGTCGTGGCCAATGCGGGCGTGGCGCTCTTCGTTGGCGGACTAGCGAAGGATCTTATGGCAGGGGCCCGACTCGCAGAAAAAAGTATTGACAGCGGGGCGGCTCTGGCGAAACTCCAGGCACTGATCGAAGCAACTAATGCGACGTGATGCAATCTCGCGGGAACGGCATGGATTTTCTTACTGAAATTATCGCTGACAAAAGAAGACGCCTCGCGATTACGGAGGCGGAGTTTCCGCTCGCCGAGTTGCGCGAATGCGCGAAAGAGGTCAGAAGCAGATCCACGCGCAATGCGTTTCGCCAGGCGTTGGGTAAGGCCAGCGTGAATATCATCGCGGAGTTCAAGCGTGCTTCACCTTCGCAGGGAGTGATACGAGCCGGCGCTGAAGCGGCGCAGATCGCGCGCGAGTATGAAGCAAACGGCGCCGCCGCGGTTTCAGTCTTAACGGAAGAGAGCCGGTTTCAGGGTTCGCTTGACGATCTGCGTGCTGTGTGTGCCGCTGTAAAGGTTCCGGTCCTGCGAAAAGATTTTGTTGTCGATGAGTACCAGATTTACGAGACGGCCGCCGCAGGTGCGGATGCGGTGCTTCTGATCGTTGCCGCTCTCGATGACCAGACTCTGGGAAGACTGCGCCGTTTGGCCGAAGACGAACTGGGGTTAGACGCGCTCGTGGAAGTACATTCAAGGAAAGAATTGCGCCGTGCGCTTACCTGCGGGGGGAGCTTCGTTGGTGTCAACAATCGCGACCTGCGCACGTTTGCCGTTTCGCTGGAGCCTTCGATCGAACTAGCTCAGCATTTTCCTTCAGGCTTAATAGCTATTAGCGAAAGCGGTTTGCGCAGCGCTAGTGAACTCGCACGACTGCAGGCGATCGGCTACAGAGGTTTTCTAATCGGCGAGAACCTGATGCGTGAAGACTCGCCCGGCGAAGCGCTGCGACGATTAATTAGTGAGACGGAAACGCAGAGGGCTGCACTGTGATTTGAGGCTCTTCATGGTGAAGGTCAAAATCTGTGGCATTACGAATTTGGAGGACGCACTGGCGGCAGTTACCGCCGGTGCAGACGTGCTCGGGTTCAATTTTTACCGCAGAAGCCCACGCTTTATTGAGCCCCTCGCCGCGCGGAGAATCGTTCGAGAATTGCCGGCGGATCTTTTAACCGTGGGCGTTTTTGTCAACGAGCCTGGGCCAGACACTGTCCAGCGATTAGCGGATCTGGCTGAGGTGTCCGCGGTGCAACTCCATGGCGATGAGTCCCCTGACTATTGCGGAGGGCTGGGCGACCGCTTTGTAATCAAGGCCCTGCGAGTGGATGGGAGTTATATTCCCGAGCACGCTCTGAGTTATCCAGTGGACGCTATTCTGCTGGACGCGTTTGATCAGAATAGTCCTCGCGAGCGTGGCGGAACGGGCCAGACTTGCGACTGGACGCGCGCCCGCTTGACCAGGGAACTCGTGCCGAAACTTTTCCTTGCCGGGGGACTCGCGCCGGAGAATGTAAGCGATGCGATCGCCGCGGTGGAACCCTACGGCGTGGACGCGGCGAGCAAACTTGAAGCCTCCCCGGGCCGCAAAGATACGGCGCTAGTGCGCGCGTTCATTGCGGCTGCGAGAAAGACAGAATCCACGGATTTACGTCAGATGACAAAGATTTAGCCAGATAGCTTGTCAGAGTCTTCGACTTAAACTTGTCGGTTAATCAGTCTGTTAATCTGCGCAAAACGGCAATCGGCGTAAGCTGCAGATATGTATTGAACAAATGAAAATCTCTGACACACAACCGGATGACCTGGGACATTGGGGCCGCTATGGCGGGCGTTTTGTTCCCGAAACGCTAATGGCGCCGCTCGAAGAATTGACCGCAGCCTATTTCTCCGCTACGAGTGAGCCAGCGTTTCAGGCTCAGTTAGACGAACTGCTGCGCAATTACTCCGGCCGTCCGACACCTCTCTTTCACGCCGAACGACTTTCGAAGAATTGGGCTGGCGCGCGCGTCTATCTGAAACGCGAGGACCTCTCACACACGGGGTCGCACAAAATCAATAACACGCTGGGCCAGGTTTTGTTGGCGCGACGGATGGGGAAGAAACGCATCATCGCTGAAACCGGCGCCGGCCAGCATGGTGTGGCTACTGCGACCGTGTGCGCCTTGTTTGGCCTTGAATGCACCGTCTACATGGGAGCGGAAGACATCAAGCGGCAGAACCTGAATGTCTTTCGGATGAAACTGCTGGGCGCGGAAGTGCGCGAGGTCACCGCAGGATCTCGCACGCTAAAAGATGCGATCAACGAAGCGCTCCGCGACTGGGTGACAAACGTGGCCGACACTTATTACCTGTTAGGGAGCGCGCTGGGCCCGCATCCGTATCCGTTAATGGTTCGAAATTTCCAAAGTGTGATCGGACGCGAAACGCGAACGCAAATAGTCGAAAGGGAGGGCCGGCTGCCAGATGCCCTGATAGCGTGTGTCGGTGGCGGTTCCAATTCAATTGGCCTGTTTCACCCCTTCCTCTCCGATCCAAACGTTCGCATGATCGGCGTTGAAGCAGGCGGCAGAGGAAATAGTTTGGGTGATCATGCCACGCGTTTCAATGAAACCGGCGGAGGCCGGCCCGGTGTTTTGCACGGCACAATGAGCTACGTCTTACAGGATGGGAGAGGACAGATCGCCGGCACGCATTCGGTCTCGGCCGGGCTGGATTATCCTGCTATTGGTCCAGAGCATGCATACCTGCACGACACCGGCCGCGTGGAATATGTTTCTGTGTCCGACTCCGAAGCGTTGGCTGCCTTTCATGAACTGGCCAGACTGGAAGGCATCATCCCGGCGCTCGAGTCAGCGCATGCCGTCGCTCACGCCCGACGAGTTGCAAGTGACATGACGAGCGATCAGGTGATCGTCATCAATCTTTCCGGGCGCGGCGATAAAGATGTGGAAACGGTCAGCGCGCAGGACTCTCGAGCGTAGGAGAGGCATCGGGTAGGACAGGCATTCCTGCCTGTCTTTTTCATTAGTTCGCGAGTGGACAGACAGGAATGTCTGTCCTACAAAGAGCGCGACAGGAAAAGTTTCAGTGAGTCGGATTGCTGACACATTTGCGAGCTTAAAACGCGCGGGCCGGCGCGGTCTCATTCCGTTTATTACCGCCGGCGATCCCGACCTGCAAACGACTTACGAGTTGCTGCTGGAGTTGGCCCAAGCCGGAGCGGCCGTGGTCGAGTTGGGCGTGCCATTCAGCGATCCTATGGCGGACGGCCCCGTTATTCAAAGAGCCTCCGAGCGCGCATTGAATTCCAGTAAAGACGGAGTCGGGCTGGCTGACATTTTTGATCTGGTCCAGCAGTTGCGGTTGAAAACTGAGGTGCCGATCGTCTTGTTCAGTTATTTTAATCCGCTGCTGCAGTTTGGTCTGGAACGACTCGCGCGCGAAGCGAAAAGGGCCGGGGCAGACGCGGTGCTGGTGACAGATCTGGTGCCGGAAGAGGGTTCGGAATTCTCCGGGCTACTCAACGCACGTGGGCTGGATATGATCATGCTGGTGGCGCCCACTTCCACCGACTTTCGACTCCGGCTAGTAGCTGAACGCGCGAGCGGGTTCATATATGCCGTCTCGCGAACCGGAGTGACAGGTTCGCAGGAACAGGTGAGCAGACAAGCGGCGGCGCTGGTGGCGAGAGTGCGCCAGGTTTCTGATCTGCCGGTGGCGGTTGGCTTTGGAATTTCCACTGCGAGCCAGGTTGAGGAGGTGTGGCGTTACGCTGATGCGGCCGTGGTGGGTTCAGCACTCGTTGCCGAAATCGAACGCGAAGCGGGTGCGCCGGATTTGGTCAAAAGAGTAGGAAGGTTCGCGCGAGCTCTGATGCCGACGGCAAGCTTTGCACAAAAAGTAACAGTCAATTGCGAGAGCCCTCCATGATGAGCACCGCAAGAGAAGAGTACTTGAGTGGGTCGACAAATACAGAACCGGGAGCGGTAGCGACCGGGTCCCGGACTCAACGCAACAATTCGAGTAACCTGAAAGGTTGAGCAAGACGAACCCAACTTGATTGTTTGACCCGGTCGCTACCGCTCCCGGCTCTGTATTCGTCGAGGCAAGCCCACCTTCCCCACCTGGGAGCTGAATCAGAGTTGAAACAAATCTTGATTCGGAAGGCATTCAGGGGCACTTAAGTATTCAAGGTATCCAATCTCCAGGTTAGAAAGGCGAGCTTGCCCCCCGTTCAAAGAAACTGAAAGCAACTTAGATCATGAGCCTACCAATCAAGCCCGTTTACCCACCGATGGAAGCGTTGTTAGTCAACGAAATCCCGACTGGGGAAAACTGGCAGTATGAACCAAAGTGGGATGGGTTTCGCTGCCTCGCTTTTCGCGACGGCGACAGCATTGAGCTGCAATCAAAATCGGGCCAATCGCTCGGACGATATTTTCCAGAGATCGTTGCGGCCTTAGCGAAGGTGAAGGCCAACCAGTTTGTAATCGACGGCGAGTTGATCATTACGCTCAACGGAGAACCTTCATTCGATGCGTTACTCCAAAGAATTCATCCCGCTGCGAGCCGGGTTGAAAAATTGTCGAAGGAAACACCGGCAAGGCTGATCGTGTTTGATCTGTTAGTTGACGAGAAAGGCAATGCGATTGCCACAGAGCCATTGAAGAAACGACGGCAACGCCTGGAATCTTTTGCTAAAAAGTTCTTCCCGAAAAACAAATCCATAGAGCTTTCGCCAAAGACCATGGACGCCAAAATCGCGCTCGAGTGGTTAAACGATCCGAGTGTGCGGCTCGACGGTGTAATCGCCAAGCTCCTGGATCTGCCTTATCGTTCCGGCGAACGTGACGGCATGAAGAAAGTAAAGAAGCTGCGAACTGCTGACTGCGTCGTGGGTGGCTTCCGTTATGCGTCAGCAGGGAAGGTGATTGGATCGCTGCTGCTCGGTTTGTATGACGATGAAGGATTGCTGCATCACGTCGGTTTTACCTCCAGTTTCAGTGGAGTTGAGAAACAGGAACTCACCAAAAAGCTCGAGCCCTTGATTAAGCCGCCCGGGTTTACCGGCAACAAGCCCGGTGGTCCAAGCCGGTGGAGCACGAAGAAGACTAGCGAGTGGGAACCGCTGGCGACAAAGCTGGTGATCGAGGTTCAGTTTGATCATTTCACCGGCGGCCGGTTCCGCCATGGAACAAGGTTTCTGCGCTGGCGGCCGGACAAGAAACCAAAGCAGTGCGGCTTTGAACAGGTGCGTAAATAGAACAACTCAATAAATCCTACTCCCTTCAACTTCCACTACAAGGATATCGATCGGCTTTGCACAAAAAGTGGTCTGCACTTGGTCGCCTTGCGGACTAATAAAAAGTAGTTTTTGTGCAGGGCCCATATCGATCACAAGCCGTGCTCGGACTCTGGTACAGCGGTTGACTAGAGTTATTGGCAGCAGCCCCTGAAGCATGAAGCCAAGTCACAAACCTGCGCATTCTCTTAGCGCGATGCTAAATAGCAGGTTTCTTGTCTTCACTTTCGCAGGGTGTGCTGCTCAGGCTCTTCGTACCGGACGTAAACACGCATGTCCCGATTCCATGCGAAGTGGCGGGCCGGCAACGAGTTGCGCTGGTCAAAAATGAGTGAGAGCAGGCAGGGTCTAATGACTCAACCGATCAAATCGAAGAAACGACGGATCCCGCGTTCACCCCACGCAAAGCTCTTTGGCACCGGCGACCTGAATCCCATATTGAAGTGTTCGGTGATCGTGGCCCATCCTGCTGATGAGGTGGTGGGCGCGGGTTGCCTGATTTCAAAACTGGTTGACGTCACAGTGCTTCACGTTACTGACGGGGCACCCGGCGACATGGAATATGCGCGCGCAGCCGGTTTTCAGGAACGCGCTGAGTATGCAGCAACTCGTCGCCAGGAATGTATCTCGGCCCTGGCGATGGCCAACGTTCCACCTGATCGGATCGTGGACCTTCAGCTGACGGACCAATGCGCTTCAAACTATCTCGCCGATCTAACCAGGAGGATCACCACTTTTCTCCAGCAATCAGCCGCGGACATTGTGGTCACTCATCCTTACGAGGGAGGACACCCTGATCACGACGCCACGGCTTTTGCCACTCATGCTGCGGTGCGTCTGATGAAAAGCAACGGCCTGCGGCCGCCCGCATTGTTTGAAATGGCCCTGCATCCGGGCAAAGACTTCAATGCGAAGGTGCCTGAGTTTTTGCCGGGGCAGGAAAGGGAAACAACGACCCTGCTGCTTGACGAACGGGCCACGGCGCTGAAGCAACGCATGTTTGAGTGTTTGCAATCACAAAGAGAAAGTCTGAAAGCTTCTCCTTTTGGCCCTGAGAAATTTCGGCAACCGGAAACCTACGACTTCACGACGCTGCCAAACGCCGGCAGGCCCTACTACGAAGGTTTTGCCTGGGCTCCGAGGTGGGATGAATGGCAATCGCTTGCTCGCCAGGCCCTCGGGGATCTTTTCCTGAAAAAGTGTGCACCATATTGAATTGTGGATCGTGCGGGGCGAGTTATCGTCCCGTCCGCTGGTCGGCTCATAGACCAGCCTGGTCGGCAGGCGTTCTCGCCTTCGAGTACTCAATCCAATCACCGGACGTAATCAGTTTGCGCAAAGAATAAAAGGAAGGATAGGGTTCATACGTCCAGCATTGCCGTGTCTCGGCGCCGAGAGAGATTTCAAATTGTGCGCGGCGATAGTTGCTTGATTCTTCAAACTCATCCAGCAATTTCAGAGTCTCTTCGTCAATTTCATACAACTCGCCGCTGACCAATGAATCTGAGTAACTGAGCTGCAAACCCGGATATGCGCCGAGGTCATAAAGGTCGCCGCGCACTTTGGTCTCAGCAATAAACTCAGCTCGTGGAAACCTTAGCAAGATCGAGCCGGGGCTACCGCGTCTCAACGAGCCGTAAATAAATATCAGGTGCCTCATAAATTAGATTTACACACCAACTGATGGAATAGTGCTTCATCTCACGGCGTTTTCGTACCAGTCTTTCCATAAGGATTTTTTCCGCCAGGCCAGATAAATGAAGACCGGGTGCGTGAGCAGTAGTGTTTTCCAAAGACTCATTTTTTCAAAACGTCGCCCGGACGTAGTTACTTTCTGATCCTCGATGAAATTCAGGTAACCGCCATTCTTCCGGGCAAACCTGGAAAGACGCCAATAGAACTCAACGTCTTCTCCCACAAAAACAGTCGCGTCGTAGCCTTGAAGTTCGTCAAAAACAGCTCTGCGGCAAAACTGTGCTGCGCCCTGTTTCATATTGAAAAGCATTCCCCAAAACTTCCAACCCATCAAATAAAGCTGCATCGACTTACGTTTGATGCCCGCATACTCCACCGCTACCGCACCGCCAATACATTTCTCGTCTTCCATCGCCCGAGCAATCTGCGACAGCAGCGTTTCAGGTACGAACGTGTCGGCATCAACGAAAATCAAAACATCCGCAAACGAGTTTTGTGCGCCAGTGTTTCTTACTTTGCCGATGCTTGGTTCACGTTCCGTAAAGATTCGCGCTCCAAGCGATTCAGCAATTCGCTTTGTATGATCGCTACTCCCATTGTCAACCACGATGATTTCTGACTCATGAGGCAGGATGACCGCAGCTCTGACCAGGTGAGCTAAAGTTTGCGGCAAATATTCCTCTTCATTGTAAGCGGGGATGATAACGGAGATTTTCATCTCGAGTTGTGCAGGTCAAACGGTCAACCGCTGGTGAGCTTGAGCCGGAACGCGGCCATCTCTTCGCCATTGCGGACGAGCAGGACATCGCCTGCCAGGACCGGGTGATTCCATGTCTTGCCTTTGATCGCGGGGAATCGCGCAAGCTCGGTAAACTGGCCGGGTGTTGCTCCTACCAGCGCCAGCTCGCCTTGCTCCGACAGCACGATCAACAGGTCCTGGTCAGGCAATACTATTAATTGCCCGTTACCGAAGTTTCCGCCCTTCCATTTACGTTCGCCATCTTTGAGGTCAATGCAGGCGATGCCGCTGCCGGAAAAACCAAAGGCATGTCCCTTGTGAATGATGAAGTCGTTAAAGTAAGGATTGATTCCAAACGACTCCCAGCGTTCCTGAACAGTCCAGCCGCTGGCTCCGTTTGTGGCGGCAATGCGACGCATCGCGTTTCCCTCGCCATCGTGCACCAGAACGTCGCCCTCCGGCGTAACGGCCGGCTGCACAATGCGGGCGCTGGGCGACAACTGGTGTTGCCAAAGTACCTTCCCGTCAGCCGGTGCGACACTAACAACTGCGGGCGAACCCAACATCAGGACTTGCGGCACTCCCTGGATAGTGACCAGATGAGGCGAGCTGTAGCCGCTGCCGCCGTTTGGGCCAGTCCATCGAGGTGTTCCCGTCGCTGCGTCGTAACCGGCCAGGGTGCCGGCGGTAGCAACTACGACGACGTCACCGACCACGAGTGGCGAACTTGAAAAACCCCAGCCCGGCACCTTCGTTTTTGTGTCGGCTGCGGCGTTCCGCGACCAGACCACAGCGCCCGTGCCGGCGTCCAGTGCATTCAAAATTCCGGTTGCCCCAAAGGTGTATACGCGTTTGTTGCTGAGCGTCGGAGTCGCGCGTGGGCCGGCGCCGGCATTCGATTCCCAGAACCGCGCCGCGTCGAGATGCTTCCAGACGGGTTTGCCGGTGATCAAGTTGTAGCAGGCGACGACCTCGTTATCGCCTCGCTGCTCCTGTGTGTAGACAAGATCGCCATCAACTGCGAAGGACGACCAACCCGGACCGATCGGGCGTCGCCAAATCTCTACTGGGGGTGACGTGGACCAGTTAGTTTCAATTCGTGCGCCGGGAACAACGCCATCCCGGTTCGTTCCACGGAAACCCGGCCAGTTTGCTTTAGCTTCCGTCGCTGCCGGAGCTGTTGATGCAGGCGCAGGCGATGCTGGTCCGTTCAGTCCAGCGCCCTCCAGAGCCAGCAGCCGTTCTTCCGGAGTTTTGGACCAACGCCAGGCGAAGTCGTTATCGAAATTGGCTGTAAAACCACCGGTGCGAACCAGGGCCCAGGCGCTGCAGGCGAGGATAATTGTTGCCGCGATCACAACTTTACGAGTTTTGTCAGAGAGACGCCGTGCCGCAACCAGGGCAGCGACGAACGCCAAAGTCAGAGTAGGCACCGCGAGGACATAGAATAGAAAGCCCATTGCGCCGGTGGCGATCGAGACATGAATGATGCGCGAGGTTGCAAACATCGCCACAATCATCAAGGCGAGGAAGCCCAGGCGCTCGGTCCACGGTGCCCGGCTGAAGAACATCCACCAAACGACGATCAGCAGCCCGAATACGACTCCAGACATCACGCCGATGAGCATCGCCGGCACACCGGCGATCTCAGCTTCAGGGAAGGCAAGAGGAACGATAAACCGAAGCAGGAGTAACAGCGCCGCGGCGATAACGCCGGGCCAAAGTCGGAGCGGCTTCTTAACCGCCGGTTCGACGATAGGAAGATTATTCATGACAGACCTTACGCTCCAGGGGAGATGGTTTGTTCCTGATTTTCACTCCCTGGTGCGAGGGGACCAAGGTTCTTCATTCTCATCGCCGCCCAGAGAAGACTACTGAGTAGGTCGAAGAAGTCAGAACCGGGAGCGGTAGCGACCGGGTCAAACAATCAAGTTTGCTCAATCTATAAGGCCACTAGGATTAATCCGTAACGAAACCCGGTCGCTACCGCTCCCGGTTCTGAATTCTTCGACCCACGCTGAGGCGAGACACCGGGCTAGAGGCCTTCATAGTCGAATTATTCGAGCCGGTAATTCGGCGCTTCCTTGGTGATGATCACATCATGAACGTGAGACTCGCGCAGGCCGGCCGAAGTGATGCGAATGAAACGACTATTCTCCTGAAACTCTTTGATGGAGCGGCAACCCGTGTAGCCCATGCCGGAACGCAGACCGCCGACGAGTTGGGTAGTCATCTCGGCAATCGTACCCTTGTAAGCCACACGCCCTTCGATTCCTTCTGGCACCAGTTTCGATTCATTCTCGGCCATCTCCTGCGCATAACGATCGCGCGAGCCTTCGCGCATCGCGCCGAGCGAACCCATCCCGCGATAAGTTTTGAAGGAGCGTCCCTGAAACAGGATCACTTCGCCGGGCGCTTCTTCGGTGCCGGCGAAGAGCGACCCGATCATCACAGTGTCGGCGCCCGACGCAATTGCTTTGGCCACGTCTCCGGAAAACTTCACTCCGCCGTCCGAAATTACGGGGACGCCGCTGGCCTGCGCTGCTTTAACACAATCTCTAATCGCGGTGATCTGCGGCACGCCCGCGCCAGTTACCACGCGCGTCGTGCAAATCGATCCTGGTCCAATACCGACCTTCACGGCGTCTACCCCAGCCTCGACCAATTCCTTCGCGCCTTCGCTGGTGCCGACATTTCCGGCAATTAGATCAGTTTCGGGATATCGCTTCTTGATCTCTTTTACCGCTTCGATCACGCGCACCGAATGGCCGTGGGCCGTATCGATCACGAGACAATCAACCCGCGCGTTGACCAATGCTTCGGCTCGTTCACGAAAGTCGCCGGTGGCGCCAATGGCCGCCGCCACTCGCAAGCGCCCGAGATCATCTTTCGCCGCCGTTGGATATTTAATGGCTTTCTGAATGTCTTTGACTGTTATCAGCCCCTTAATGCGTTTATCACCATCTATGACGAGAAGTTTTTCGATGCGGTGTTTTTGCAAAACTGCTTTGGCCTGCTCGAGGGTTGTCCCCACAGGCACAGTCACGAGCGGTTGCTTAGTCATCACTTCCGAAACGGGAATATCGAACCGTGTTTCAAACCGCAGGTCGCGATTGGTGATGATCCCCACGAGGTGGCCGTCTTCATCAACGACCGGAACGCCGCTGATTTTGAACCGCTCCATGACGTGGAGCGCATCGCGCACGGGCCGGGTGGGAAGGATCGTCACCGGGTCAACAATCATCCCTGATTCAGACCGCTTCACCTTGTCAACTTCCTCGGCCTGCCGCTCGATGCTCATATTTTTGTGAATCACGCCGATGCCGCCTTGTTGCGCGAGGGCGATCGCCAGAGCGGCTTCGGTTACGGTGTCCATGGCGGCGGAACAGAGGGGAATCTGGAGCCGGATGTTGCGCGTGAATTGAGTTGACGTGTCAGTTTCCGACGGCAACACGTCAGAACGAGCGGGCAGCAAGAGCACATCGTCAAAAGTCAGACCCTCGGGAATTTCGGCGGAAATCATAACGGCGTTATCTCACTCCTGAAACCAGGTAAAAGTTTGCTCTGTGCGTTCCCTGTGTTTTCCTGGCTCCATGGCGATTTAGTCGTTCAAGAAGAACACCAGAGAGGCACAGAGACCACAAAGGAAGCACGGAGATTGGTTTACATTTCGAACCTTCTAAAAGAATCGCCCGCTATTTCGTTAGCGGGCCATCGAGAACACTTTGAAAGTTGGCAGACATCGATCGCGCTTAGCCTTTTTGCGCCCAGTTGAGTATCACCAGCACCACGGCGGTTAAAATCCCCAGGATTACAATTGCCAGCACGACGGTCAAAACGGGCGAACGCGTGGCTTTGGCATCTGTATAAACCTTCGAATGATACGGAGTAGTTGAAATCTCGTCGCCTGATTCGCCCTTCTCGCGCATGAAAAGCATGTAGCCTTCGAGGGCCGCTTTCTCGTCATATCCGACGCTGCGAGCATAAGCTTTAACAAAACTGCGGTTGAAGATACCTCCAGGCAATCGCTTGTAATCGTTAGTTTCTATCAATTCGAGATAACGGACGGAGATTCGCGTTTGATCGGATATCTCGCGCAGCGAAATTCCACGCTCCTCGCGCGCGGACCGCAACTGTTCACCGATCGTCGCTGCCATCACGAATTGTCAGCCTTTGCGTTTGCCACTTCGGCGGATGTGAACCTCCGAAGGTTGCCGGTTGGAAGTAGACTGCGGCTCACTTTTTCTCGACTTCGGGGGCGGCCCGTGCCTAGCAAGACCTAACTTAACTATTTGGCCGAATATAACTTGCGCTGCTACGAGTGTCAAACTTTGTTGCAGAAACCAGAAGCCGGAGATCAGAGGTCAGAAGTCAGAGATCAAAGGTCAGAGATTAGACGTCTAAGTCAGTCGGACCTCGTTTGCCTGACATCCGATATCTGACTTCTGATCTCTGACCTCTGACTTCCGACCTCTTGATGTCTTGATTCTTCGTCCCCACGGTGATAGGTTGACGTCGGATTCCAAGCACCAACTTTATTTTCTACAACCAGACAAAGTGAGGATACATGAGATGCCCTTAGAAGCACTCGGAATGATCGAGACCAAAGGTTTCGTGGGAGCCGTCGAAGCGGCGGATGCGATGGTGAAGGCTGCCAACGTCCAACTGCTGGGCAAAGAATATATCGGCGCCGGTTACGTGACGATCTTCGTGCGCGGAGACGTCGGCGCTGTGAAGGCTGCGACTGATGCAGGAGCCGCGGCGGCGCGCCGGGTCGGCGAGCTGATTAGCGTGCACGTTATTCCTCGCCCTCATGCGGAGGTTGAGCGAGTGCTTCCGGTTGATGGACGCACCGGCTTTAGTCCAGACGAGAACGCGCTTCAGGGCGGCGCGGCCCGCGGACAACTGGGCCAGGGTGACCAGGGACGTTCGCTGTCGGGTTCGCGTGAGGGCAGCAAGGAAAAGGCGCGATAGATACTAGTCAATGGTCCGGTGACCAGTCGCCAGTGGGCAAATCAATCCACCTGGTTACTGGCCACTGATCACTGACCACAGGCATGGAGGTCATCATGTCGTCAGACAAGGATTTAGTATCAGTACAGCAGGCGCGCGATCTTGTAGATGGGGCACACAAGGCCCAGGCTGAACTAGCGCGCTTCGATCAGGCCAGGATTGATCGCATTTGCGAAACGATGTCTAAAGTCGCATTGCGCGAAGCCGCCCGCCTGGGGGCCATGGCTGTTGAAGAAACAGGTTTTGGCATTCCGGATGATAAGCGCGAGAAAAATCGTTTCGCGGCCGAGGATGTTTGGAACTACTTCCGCGGACTGCGCACGGTCGGGGTTGTTTCCGAGTCGAAAGATGTTGTAGAGATTGCCAGCCCGCGCGGCGTTGTTGCCGGTATCATTCCTTCCACCAATCCCACCTCAACCGCGATATTCAAAGTCTTAATCGCCATCAAGTCCAGAAATTCAATTGTGCTATCGCCGCATCCTTCCGCCGCGAAGTGCATAAACGAAACTGTGAGGGTGATGCGTGAAGCTGGCGAAAAAGAAGGATTGCCGGTGGGCGCCATAGCCTGCATGACAACCGCGACCATCGAAGGCACCGAAGCTTTGATGAAACACAAGCAAACCGCAGTGATCCTCGCAACCGGAGGGATCGGATTGGTGCGCGCCGCGTATTCGTCGGGCAAGCCTGCGTTTGGCGTTGGCCCCGGCAATGTTCCCGCCTTCATCGAGCGAACCGCCGATGTCGCAAAAGCCGTGCAGGACATCCTGACCAGCAAGACATTTGATAACGGAACGATTTGCGCGTCCGAACAAGCCGTTGTTTGCGACGCGCCGATCGAACAAGCCGTGCGCGAACAATTCAAGGCACAGGGCGCATACTTTCTTTCCGATGCGGAAGCAGATCAACTTGGGAAAGTGGTAGCGACCCCGGAGCGTCATCTCAACCCCGGAATTGTGGGCAAGTCAGTGGAAGTAATCGCTAAGCTGGCCGGACTCAGCGTACCGCAGGGCACGCGCTGTTTAATCGCCGATGTGGCCGGCGTGGGGCGCGAATATCCGCTCTCGATGGAAAAGCTTTCGCCGATTCTGGCGTTCTATGTCGCCGATGGAGTGACGCGCGGCGCTGAGCGGAGTTTTGAAATTCTGAAATATGGCGGCATGGGCCACACGGCCGGCGTGCACACCCGTTCGCGCGAAGTGGCAGTGCGGTTCGGTGCGGAGATGCCGGCATCGCGCATTACAGTCAATACACCCACCACGCATGGTGCAATTGGTTTTTCTACCGCCTTACCACCGTCCATGACGTTGGGCTGCGGTTCGTGGGGCGGCAACGTAACGTCAGACAATGTGTCGCCACTTCATTTGATGGACATCAAACGAGTAGCTTTTGAAACCAGGCCGGTGAAGAGTAAACGTCCGGCAAGTTCTGTTTCAACAGCGGCTACCGCGCCGCCGATGACGACTGAACGAACGAAACAAGCTCCGGCGGTGGTCGGCTCCGGCCCCGGACAAATTAACCGGCAGGAGATAGCTGCGATTGTCGATCGCTTCCTGGCGGGACGTCGACCGGAAGATGTAGACGCGCAGCCGACGTCTTCTGCTAAACCACAAGAAGTTCAAGCTGAAGCTGGGAGTATGTACACCGGTTCCACACAGGCGTCTGCCGGCAATGGCGGGCGGGAGAGTAGTCGTGGCTCGGCGGGCGGCGGTGCCTCGGCATCCGCAAAATCGCCGTCGGCCAGCGGTTCAGCCAACGGGCACAAGACCGTCGACTTTGTGAGTGAAGACGATGTCCGTCGCGCGATTCAAAAAGGCGAGAAGATTTATATCAACGCAAAAACAATTATCACGCCAGCGGCCCGCGATTTGGCGGATCCTGCTGAAGTGTTTGCGAAGGGGTAAAAAAGTTTCGAGTTCCGAGTTTCAAGTTCCGTTAGTCAACCGCGAACTTCAAATTGAAACCTGGAACTCGGAACCTGGAACTCGAAACTCGAAGGCATGTTTTTAGGCAAAGTAGTCGGCACAGTTTGGTCCACCAAGAAATCGCCTGATCTCGAGGGCATACGGTTTCTGGTTGTCCATCCGTACGACCTGGAAAAGGAACCTACGCGAAACATCGTGGTGGTTGCGGATCGGCTGGGCGCAGGAACGGGCGAGATGGTGATTTGCGCTTTTGGAAAAGCAGCGCGCACCGCCATCGGCAATCAGGAGATGGCGATTGAAGCGGCGGTCGTGGGCATCGTGGATCGGGTAGACATCACCGACACCGTCTCCGCGGAGATGCGAGAAGCGGCCAAACAATTGCACGACAACGGCAGACCTTGAAGCATTGCCGATTTCCAATTGCCGATTGCCGATTGAGCGTGCGTTCGAGTGGACGTAAATCTCAAATCGAGTCGGCAATTGGAGATCGGCATCGGCAATGTAAGCAATGGCAAATGAAGATCTGATTTACCGGCTCACGAAAGCTGTCTATAGCCGGTTGGGCGCTACAGCGGACGAGCAAGCGGTCGAACAACTGGTCACGGAACTCTATCGCGAAGTCGAACCCTTTATCAGGGTCAACGGCGCCTCCAACTCGTCGTTTCAAAATTTACCATCCAGCAGCGCAACCACGTCTCAAACACAGGAAGGTTCATCGGATCGAATGGTCATCTCGGTGTTTGGCGTAGACCATCCGGGTATCGTGGCGGGGGTGGCGCAGATTCTGGCCGGCGCCGATTGCAGTATCGTGGACATTAACCAGACCGTGGTGCGTGGTAAGTTTGCGATGGTGATTATTGCCGATACCGCTCGCGCTCGCGAGAGCTCGACGGAGTTAAAAGAGAGACTGCGTCGCGAAGGCGAGACGCTGGGTGTGCGTATCTACGCTCAACGTGAGGATCTCTTCAACGCGATGCACCGCGTTTAAGTGGTAAAGGTGAATAGTAAATGGTGAATAGTAAATAGGGGCCTTGCCACCGCCTTACAATCATCTCCAATAATTCTCTGAGAACACGAAGTGACTATTTACCATTTACCATTTACCATTCACTCGAATGTCTGAACCTGAAATCGCTCGACGTTGTCACGAGTGTGGTGCGTCAATCCGCGACCACGCAGCTTTTTGCCCTCAGTGTGGCAAAAAACTGAGAACCACTGCGACTGACGAAGCAGGTTCGCAGCAGGTTAACGAGTCGACGGTGGTAGAGACCGCCCCGTTCCAGGCCGACTCACGCACGAGCGAGCAACCGAGCCTGGACGATTCCGCAGAGCGCAGCGCCGTTCAGTCGCCACAATCACCGGCGAGAACTCGCCTGGCCCAGCCGAAGCAATCGTCTGAGCAGCCTGATCGAACTAACCTGAAAAAAGCCGGCACACCCCTGGTTGCTGGGGCCCGCCACAAGGTCCAACGGGCTACCGGGATTGCCAAACATGTGGGGGGCGATGTGGTTCAGCGCGGCCAAAAGCTGCGCGAGATGTCGAGCGTCGTGCTGGATGAGGCCGCTTATGATCCGAGTCTGCGCTTTGTCCTCGTAGCCGCCGTTTTGTTTTTCCTGTTCATGATCATCGTTTTGCTGAACCGGTTTATCGTATAGAAAAGTTTCGAGTTTCACGTTTCGAGTTTTAATTTTCGCCTGGCAAGATGAAGTCAGAACCGGGAGCCGTAGCGACCGGGTGATGTGGCCAGGCGTTGACCCGGTCGCTACCGCTCCCGGTTCTGACTTTACCTGACACCCGACACCTGTCTTTTATGGAATATTCGCAAGCAGAAATTCTCCAAACAGTCGCGATGACCGAGATGGAACATCTCGATGTTCGCACCGTCACTCTCTCGCTGAGTTTGCGCGACTGCGCCAGCGAATCGATCGAACGCACGGCTGAACGAGCCGTAGCAAAAATCCGGCGTTACGCCGATCCGCTGGTTGCCACAGTCGACCAGATAGGCGATGAACTCGGCATCCGAGTCGCCAACAAGAGAATTGCCATAACCCCCGCTTCGATGATTACGGAAGGCGCGAGCGGCGATCCGGTTTATCTCGCGCGAGCGCTGGACGAGGCAGCCGTTGCCGTCGGCGTCGATTTCATGGGCGGCTATTCTGCGCTGGTCCATAAAGGCGCGACCGATTCCGAGAATCGATTTCTCAATTCCATACCCGAAGCCTTGTCGACGACCCGGCGTCTCTGTTCGTCCGTTAACGTTGCAACCACGCGAGCCGGGATCAACATGGACGCGGTACGACAAGTCGGAATAATTATCAAAGATGCAGCGGAGCGCACTCGCGACGAAGGCGGCATTGCCTGTGCCAAGTTTGTCTGTTTTGCCAATGCAGTTGAAGACAATCCATTTATGGCTGGAGCTTTTCACGGCGTGGGCGAGGCGGAGGCAGTTATCAATGTCGGGGTGTCCGGCCCGGGAGTGGTCAATTACGCACTCGCGCGCGCGGGCCGCGATTTACCGCTCCAGGACATCGCGGAGATTATCAAAAAGCTTTCGTTCAAACTTTCGCGCGCCGGCGAGCTCGTTGGCCGGGAAGCCGCGCGGAGACTGGGCCTGCCATTCGGAATCATTGATCTGTCCCTGGCCCCCACGCCTGTTCCAGGAGATTCTGTAGCAAACATCATCGAAGCGATGGGATTTGAAAGGGCCGGCACGCATGGCACTACTGCCGCGCTGGCGCTGCTGACAGATGCAGTGAAAAAAGGCGGAGCCATGGCGAGCGGATGCGTGGGGGGAATGAGCGGTGCCTTCATTCCTGTTTCCGAAGACGCCGGGATGATTGAGGCCGCGAGGTTGGGCGCGCTCTCGTTAGATAAACTTGAAGCATGGACCAGCGTTTGTTCAGTGGGTATCGATATGGTAGCGGTGCCCGGTTCGACATCAGCGGAAACTATCTCCGCGATCATCGCCGACGAAATGGCCATCGGCGTGATGAACAACAAGACGACGGCGGTGCGTATCATTCCGGTGCCCGGTCGCGAAGTAGGCGAGATGGTCGAGTTTGGCGGGTTGCTGGGCAGCGCGCCGATCATGGCGGTGAACGCGTTTTCATCCGCCGATTTTATTCGACGCGGCGGCCGCATTCCCGCGCCGATCCATTCACTGAGAAATTAGCCTTACGCGATAATCCGGGACACTAGCCCGACCGTGAGGGAGGGCTAGGTTGGATGAACTATGAGCCCTCCCTAACGGTCGGGCTAGTGTCCGCACCGCGAACATCCACGGTGCACCGCGAAGAAGAGTCTGGACAATTCGCGAATCAGAGCTTAAGTTTTAGTCGATTCCGGCGACGGTTAAGGAGTTCATATGGCAGAAGCACTTGGCATGGTTGAATGCATGGGCCTGGTAGCAATGATCGAAGCTGCCGACGCGATGGTTAAATCCGCAAACGTGCGGCTGGTCGGCTGGGAAAAGATCGATGCCGGACTGGTGACTGCAATTGTGCGCGGTGACGTGGCCGCAGTACGCGCCGCTGTTGACGCCGGCGCTGCCGCGGGAAGGAAAGTCGGCCAGGTGGTCGCCACGCATGTGATTCCTCAGCCGCATGACGATGTCGATGAAGGTGTGCCGGTTTTGACAACGGGCAAAACCACGAAGAAGAAGATCAGCGGTTCGGTGCGGCCGCGATCGTAGTCCGGACTTAGCTTTTTGCACTTTAGGTCCGGCAAACCGAGCGCATCCGCTCAGCCCAGCATGAATCCATTTTTCAAAGCGATTTCGCTCTGTCTGTTTGGCTTCCTCGCGCTTTGTAGTTCCCCCAGACCCGCCGCAAACGAGTCCTTCACAGCCACGGAAAAACTGAATTTGGCTGTCACATATATTGCCAATGAAGGCGTGCTGATTTCATCCGGCGGCAAACAAATATTGATCGATGGACTCCATCGTGAATACAAACCTGCTTATGCGTTTCCGCCGCCGGCTCTACTTGAATCGCTTGAGTCTGCTCGTTCGCCTTACGACAAACTGAATCTCATTCTCGTCACCCACATCCACTTAGACCACTTTCATCCACAGTCAATTGGTCTTCACCTGGCAAATAATCCGGCAGCCGTACTGGTTTCTTCCGATCAGGTTGCCGATGGAGTGAAGAAGGATTTTGCCGACTTTCAGAAGATTGAGTCGCGGGTGAAGCGCTCTACTCCGCAGTGGAAGGCGAAGGAGGTTCACGAAGTCGCGGGTGTGAAACTTTCGGTCCTGGGACTCCGGCACGGTACCGCCCACTTTAGTTGGATTCAAAACCTCGGCTATGTGGTGGAGATAGACGGCAAGAAATTGCTGCATATCGGCGACGCCGATTTGACTGAGGAAAACTTCCGGAGCTTTCGTCTGGACCAGGAAAAGATTGACGTGGCTTTCATTCCTTACTGGTATTTGCTATCGAGTCGCGGGCGGTCGATCGTGAGAGAGATGATTAAGCCGAAGCACATCCTCGCTGTGCATATTTCGCCCGCGGAGGCCGTTCAGGTAGCGGAGCAACTGAAGGGCGTCGTTCCGGAAGCAATAGCCCTGACAAAAATTCTGGAGACAAAGAATTTCTAGCGCGGCGTTTGGTCCACTGCTTCGTGTGCGCCCGAGATTTCAGTGCGTCGCAGCAGATCATCGAAGCGTGAATCACTCCGAAGCGTTTTGAGCCGGGGGTCAACGCGGACGAAGGAAAGTCCAACCGCCATCTCTTGATCGGCAATTGCGAGCCACGCAAAAGCCTCATCAGCCTCGCCGAGTAGAGAATAGACTACGGCAATCTCATAGCCCGTCACCCATTCCTCATCACGTCGCGACAGCAGCTCCGCGAGAATCGCGCGGGCTTCGTCCTTACGTCCGCAGGACGCCAGCACGTGTGCGCGCTTGGCTCGCGTGGTCGCGGAGTCTCCGGCAAAAGCCCGCTCGCGTTCGTAGATAGTGAGCGCTTCTTCACACCTGCCCTTCATTTCGTAAGCCCAGCGCAGAATAATGTGGGCCGAGAGCGATCCGGGATCCAGCTCCATCGCCTTCTCGCATTGCGCGACACAGGCATCAAATCTTTCGGCAAAGAAGAGAATGTTGGCGTGGGCGTTAGCGACGGCTGTTGAGCGCGGCGCCAGTTCCTGCGCGCGCGTGATCTCAGCGAGCGCTTCCTCGTGACGACCCATCGCGGAGAGGTTGAGCGCATGCCATCGCCGCGCCACTTGAATGGCGGGATTCAGTTCAATTGCGAACCTAAACTCGCTCTCGGCTGCCATCCAGTCGCGTTCGTAATGAAACCTGACGAATCCGAGCGAAGCGTGCGCCTCGGCAAGTCGAGGATCGGCCGCGACCGCATTGAGGGCAGACTCAAGCGCGCGCGGCCAGGCATTGAGCGGCGGCGGTTCGACATACCAGTTCAATAGCGAATAAGAGTCAGCGAGTTCCGAGTGTGCGAGCGCAAACGATGGATCTATCCCGACGGCCCGCTCGAGCCTTTCGATACCTTGCCAGAGGCCTTCGGCGGTGCGTCGCGTCGCGTAGTAGCGGCCGGCGACATAGAGTTGATAAGCCTCTTCGCTGTCAGTCGGTTTGGTAACGCTGGGCGCTGGCGGATTTGGGGAAGCTATGCGGGACGCGCCTTCCAGACTCAACGGGCGTGAACCCTCAGCATTTCGATCGCGCTGTCGATCTGCTTTTTCAACTTCGTTTCCTGTGCCTCGACCGAGTTTAGGATTCAACGTACGTTTCAGAATTTCGTTGAAACGAGGTTCGTCGCGAAGCGGATTAAACTGCGGTTCCACCGCGAGCCAAACCAGCCAGCCGTCGCCGATTGACTGTGCCTTTTCGAGCAGGGACAGCGCGCGTTCGCGTTCGCCCAGCCAAACATGTATGAGCGAGAGGTGATAAGGAGAAACGTAGCGGGTTGCCGACATCTCCTTGAGTTGGCTAAGCACTCGGCGCGCGTCTGATTCGCGTCCGGCTGCGGCGTAGGATGCGCCGAGAGCTGTCAGGAAAAACTGACCTCCTGGCGCAATCTCTACCGCCTTTTCTGCCTCGGCCACTGACTCATCTACGCTGCCCATGTGCCTGAGCGCCCAGGCGTAGGTGATATGGCCGTAGGCGAAATTTGGCGCCGCTTCGAGGAGCCGGCGGTAGGCGCTGATCGATTCATCAAAACGCCCCGACATATACCTGCACCAGCCAAGCGATTGCATAACACTTGGCGTAAGCGGATCGAGTTCTCGCGCGCGCCGCATCTCCGCATCGGCTTCGTCGAAGCGCCCTTCCATCAGCAGATGGAAACCATACCACTGATGCGCCGTGGCATAGTTTGAGTTTAACTCGAGCGCGCGCTGATGCTGTCTCTCAGCGGAGGCAAAGTTGAAATCATGAGTAACGATCGCGAACCCGAGCGCGCTGTAGGCTTCGGCTAGCCCGGCGTCGAGAGCGACGGCCTTTTCAGCGGCTTCCTTTGCGGCCGCCGAACATTCATCAAACGGCATAACGCCGTAAACTCCCACCCAATTGTAGTAGTCGGCGATACCGGCAAAAGCGAGGGCGTAATCCGGGTCAAGCGCGATGGCCTGGTGATAGCAATACAGTGCTTGCGCAAATCCTTCTTCAGTAAAAGTGTTCCAATGATAGCGGCCGCGCATGTAGGCCTCGTAAGCCTCGGCGCTGTCGGTGCCGCGCTTGTGAAGCTGGCGTTGCTCGTCGCCCGTCAGGTGCGGAATGATCGCCCTGGCGACCTGATCCGAAATTGAATCTTCGAGCTGGAGCACATCAGCACTTTTCTCGTCAAACCTGCCGCCCCAACGCGTTGCGCCTTCACTGACACTCATCAACTGAGCTGAGATGCGGAGCGAATCTCCGGTGCGGCGAATGGTCCCCGAGACGACATAGTCAACGCCGAGTTCGCGCCCTGCAACCAGGGGATCAGCATCACCATAGCGCAGGACGCTACTGGTGGGACGCACTACGAAGCGGCGTACACCGCTAAGGCGCGTGATCAGCGCATCTGCCAGGCCAACTCCGAGGTATTCGTCACCCGTGTCTTTTCCCAACGAAGGGCTGAGCAGCTTCAGCGGGAGAATGGCAAGCGACTTTTCACCGGTCGGCGGTTCGCTGGCCTGCAACAGCGGAGCAGGAGCGGCCGGAACATATGAAGGCGCGGAAACTGGCTGGCCCTCAAGATAACGCGAGATGTCGTCGCGCAGTGCTTCAGCAGACTGGTAGCGCCTCGCGGGATCCTTCATCAGCGACTTCATCACGATCCGGTCGAGGTCGCCCGAAAGTTCACGACGCAATGACTCGCCTGTCGCGCCGCGGCTCTCGAACAGTTCCGTTAATTTCGACTGGTACTCAGCCAGAGACGGCCCCGACAGCAGATCGTCGGGACTCGTGACACGCACGCTCGGATATTCCGGCTCCTCCTCGCAAATTACGCGCGCCACTTCATAAGGCGCCCGGTTGCGAATCGCGTAAGGCCGGTGACCGGTCAATAGCTCGTAAAGCAGCACGCCCAACGAATAGACATCCGTGGCGGGCGAAACAGGCTGACCCTGCACCTGTTCGGGTGATGCATACTCCGGCGTCATCAGGCGCATCGAGGTTGCGGTCGGATCCGCCGTGATGTCAGCGACGAGCGACGGATTCAGCACCTTGGCAATCCCGAAATCCAACAATTTCGGGACACCATCACAGGTGACGAGGATGTTTGAGGGCTTGATATCGCGATGGATGACGAGGCGCCGGTGAGCGTAATGAATGGCCTCACACACCTGTCGAAATAGACCGAGCCGTTGTTTGACCGTGAGTTTGTTTTCGTCGCAAAACCGGTAGATAGGCAGACCCTCGACATATTCCATAACGAAATATGGCAAGCTGTCTTCGGTCGTTCCGCCGTCGAGTAATTTCGCGATGTGTGAATGGTCGAGCGTGGCGAGAATCTGGCGTTCGTTGCGAAAACGCCGCAGGATGAAGTCGGTATCCATTCCACGCTTGATGAGTTTGATCGCGACCCGATGACTAAACTCGCTATCGTCGCGCTCAGCGAGATATACCGCACCCATCCCTCCACGCCCCAACTCGCGCACGACGCGATAGGCGCCAATCCTTCGTCCTACCGCCGGGTCGTCGGGACCATACGAGGTGGGCATCGTGTCCTGCTGACTGACGGTATAGCGCGCGCGGCTGTCGACAAGGGCAGGTGCTTCAATGAAATCGCCGGCGTCGTCGTGCTGAGCAATAAGACTTTCAACTTGCGCGCACAGATCAGCGTCGCCAGTGCAGGCTTCGGCTACGAACGCGTGCCGCTCATCATGCGGCAGATCGAGCGCCGCCTGAAATACCTCTTCAATTTTTTGCCAGCGTTCGGGGGTCATAAGGGGGTAAATGGTGAATGGTGAATAGTAAATGGCAACTGCTCTTATCCATTTACCATTCACTATTCACCATTTACTGCTTTTGCACTTCTCCATAAAGCCAGGCCTTCGCCATACGCCAGTGACGTTTCACGGTCGGGGCGCTGACGCCGAGCACTTCCGCCGTCTCCTCAACTGAAAGACCGCCAAAAAAACGCAGTTCAACCAGGCGACTCTTCTGAGGATCGATCTCGGCGAGCCGCTTGAGCGCATCGTCGAGCGCGACCAGTTCATCGGCACGATTGCCTGACACATCGATGTTTTCGTCAAGCGAGAGCTTCTGAAACTCGCCGCCGCGCTTGTCGGCCTGCTGAGCGCGTGCATGGTCAATAAGAATGCGTCGCATCATCTGTGCGGCGACGCCGAAAAAGTGGGCCCGGTTCTGCCACTGCGCCTGCGTCTGGTCGATCATCCTGATATAGGCCTCGTGGACCAGCGCGGTGGGTTGGAGCGTATGGTCCTGCCGCTCCCGCCGGAGGTAGCTGGAGGCGAGCCGGCGCAGTTCTGCGTAAACGAGCGGCAGCAACTCATCGAGCACTTCGCCATCGCCATCAGTTAGGCGAAAAAGCAGTTTGGTTACTTCGTGTTGCGAGGATGTGGCCACCGAGGGGAATTCCGCTTATCAAACACTCAAATGTTTATGAATTACGAAAGGGCAGTATAAACAACCGCTCGTATTATTCCAAAAACCCGATCTCCAGCCACCGCCAGCTGGGTGCCACGGGCGTCTCGCCCGCGAACACGTGCAAGATGCGCGTGCCACGACAAAAAAAGTTAACGATCCTGATCCCATTTGCGCTTGAAATGCGCGTTGGTTAGGTGAAGGGAACTTAACGCGGGGAATTGGCCTCGCAGTAAAAAGATTTCACCATGAGGAGCAGGAAGATGTTAAAGGCACGTCGTTTCATCGCAACCATTTTGTTGACCGCAATTTTCACGAGCTACGCGGGCGCGCAGTCAGCGTTAATGCAGCAGCAAGAGAAAGAGGCCGCACCGGCCGTAACCGCGTCGGCTTCAGGCGCCGGCGCGCGTTACACGGCGCCAGGCGAAGTGTTGCAAATCCGGCTTGAAATTTTCAGTGCGACCGGCGAAGTTGTTTTCGATTCGGGTCAGCGCGGCGGCGGCGTCATTGATTGGAACGTTGCTGACGTGCAGCAGGGAATGGCCGAAGGGTCATACATCTCGGTAGTTACCGTCAGAGATTTGCGGGGGAAGCTGAGCCAGCGGCTCGGCTCGGTCACGTTGCAGGGGGGCAATGTGACGCTGGGACGCGCAGCGGACGGCGAGTTGTCCGCTGCGCAGGCGCAGGCAGTCAGCGCCGCCAGACAATCGCGCAAGATCGAAACGCCTGTGAGCGACGACTCATCGGTGACCATTTTGCGTGACGGCAAAGAGCGCGCTGTGACGGTCACAACTCATGACGGACAGAACGGTCAGGTCACAAGCACTGCGGGCGCTTTGACGTTGAGCACCGGCGACGTACTCACGGGCAAGGACAAAGAGCACGTGCGCATCACTCCCGAAGGACAGGTCGGCATCGGCACAGACAAGCCCGAAGCGACGCTTGACGTGGCCGGCACGATCCGCGCGCGCGGCGGTATTCGCTTTGACGATGGAACGTTGCTCACATCGGCGGCAGGGACTGGCTCGACGAAACAACTCTACTCCTCGGCCGTCGCACCTGGAGGCGCTCCGGTTACAAACGCGACAGGCACCGGAACCACGAACCGCCTGGCGAAGTGGGTCGACAGCACCGGCACTCTCAGCGACTCGATCGTCACTGAGACCAGCGGCAACCTCGGCATCGGCACCGCCACCCCTCAGGACAAACTACACTTGAATGGCGGTGGTATAAGGGTTGAAGGCTCCGGATCTCAATTCCTGGCCATTGCTCCAAGTTCCGCTCCGTCCGTGGTGAACGGAGTTGACCTACGCTCCGGCACTGGCGGCGACGTGCGGATCGGCTCCTTCAACGACACCAATGCTTTCGGCGGCGCCGCCTTCCAGCTCTTCAGTGACAGCAACCCAGTGCTTTCGGGTCAGATTTATTTTGACACCGGCAACAATGCCAAATCAGCCCACGTCTTCAGAACCGGTTACGGGAGCACGGAAGCGATGCGAATTGTCAGAAGCGGCTTCATTGGCATTGGCACCGCGACACCCACGCAGCGACTCGAGGTTACGGGTAATCTCAAAATCAGCGGCGCGGGTAGCAGCCTGATCTTCCCCGATGGCACTACGCAGACCACTGCAGGCGGGTCGATGACGGGCAGCCAAATCCTGACTGCCATCAACAACCCCGCGACCGCCGGGACGATCAACGACAATCGACTTTCGGGCAACGTCGGCCGCTTGAGCGGCGCCAACGCCTGGTCCGGCTCAAACGTTTTCAGCACAGGGCTCTCAGCCAACAACGCTCTTATTACCAACGTCGCGAATCCTGTGAATGCAGGCGACGCAGTCAACAAGGCTTACATTGACGGCAACTTTGTGAAGTTCGTGCCCGGAGCTGAGCAGCTCTCAGTGGGCGATGCAAACGGCACCGCTCCGATGATCAATCTGCGCGGCGGTTCAACTTGCTGCAGCGGACCCGGCGGTCACACTCCGGCGTTCTTCAAAGTCTTTCAAAACGGCAGCTTCGTCGCCACGGGTAACCTCGGCATCGGCACCTCGCCGATGGAAGGCAAGGGCTATCGCACCTCCTGGCACACTTACAAAGGCGCGTTTCGATCGGGCTACGCTGACAACGAATGGGACGACGCCAACGTCGGCTTCTTCTCCTGGGCGGGCGGCAGCAATTCGACCGCCAGCGGTCTCTATGCCCTCGCTTTCGGTGACACCAACTATGCGCGCAGCACTTCGAGCATCGCATTTGGTAGTGGCAATGAAGTGAAGGGTGCCGCAGGATTTTCAGCCGGCGCCGGCAACCGCGTTTGCGATACCTATGGCGTCGCCCTGGGCAACAATGCGCGCTCGGGTGGTCCATACATCGACGGCAAGTGCGACCCGGAAACGTTTAATATCCGTGGACTCGCGGCAGTTGCCATCGGTTACAACGTGACCGCCGACCAGGACCATACGACTGCCATGGGCAAGTTTGCTTCGAACAACGGCTTCCAGGGCACCTTCATCTGGAGCGACGGCGCGGCCCAGGCCTCTGCCGACACGTTTCGCAACACTGCCAACAACGAATTCGCAGCCCGCGCAACGGGTGGCTTCCGCTTCCGCACCAATCTGGGTGGAACGACAGGATGTAACCTGCCCGCCGGCTCGGGAGTATTCAATTGCACCTCGAGCCGCACCACCAAGGAAAACTTCCGTGCAGTTGACGGCGACGATGTCCTGGCTCGCTTGCGTAAAGTGCCGGTGAGCAGTTGGAACTACATCAACGAAGGCAATCAGGTCCGCCACCTTGGCCCGATGGCCGAAGATTTCTACCAGGCTTTCGGACTCGGCATAGATAACAAATCGATCGGCGTGCAGGACCTTGCGGGCGTCAGCCTGGTTGCGGTGAAAGCGCTGGAAGAGCGGGCCGCTAAACTTCAGGAGAGCAATGCGAAACTGAGCGCAGGACTTGAGCAGAAGACAACTGAAGTGGAACAACTTCGTTCGGAGTTGAACTCGCTGCGCGCTACGACGAGTGCGTTGGCCCAGCGTCTCGATGCGCTGGAGCAGGGCAAAGAAACCAAGGCCGTGTCATCGGAGACGAAGCCGAGCAACTAACCTGATCAGAACATAGGACACATTGTCTGTCTCTCTTCAGGCTCTAGACGAAGAGGTGCTTGTGGATCGCCGGAGAAGTTCGAACCTCTCCGGCGATCCTTTGATTTTCCGCACTCCTATCAGCGCGGCTCCGCCGCCTTCCGTGCGGAAAGGCTTTGCCTTTTTGAAAGCGGTCTAACTCGCCATTGACGTGTTAAAGCTACCAACATGAATAGGTCAAGCTTGATTTCTCGAGTGGATGCATCCGACTTAAGCAAGAGGTTTTGTATGTGGTGCGGCTTTGCACAAAAAGTCGGATCTGTCAGGTACGGTGGCGGCTTCAAGCGGCTTCAAGCGCCAAGGGCGCGAAATGTAGAAGCCTGGGCCAACGGCCCAGGTCGCGGTCGAAAGCAACGTGCCAGCGCTGAAAGCGCGAAATAATGGTTACGGATGGCGGCCCTGCCATGAACCCAACTCCGATTGCGCGCCGTCAGCGCTCAGATAAAGTGGCTGACACTACGACCCAGGCCGTTGGCCTGGGCTTTTACATTTCGCGCCGTTGGCGCTTAAAGCTTCTTTCAACGACTTCCTGTGCCAAGCCATGTGGCGCGATGGGGTTGTGAGAATGCGTGACGGAACATTTAGTGAAACTGATCGTAAGCGAAGGGGACCGAAGTCGAATCATAAATCACCAACCACGTTCGAGGAGAAGTAAATGAAGTCGAGATCATCAGCATTCCTTGCCGCGCTATTTTTCTGTCTCCTGGCAATATCGTTTCCGGAAACCGCGAGGATGGCCGCTTCCGATTGGCCTCAGTGGCGAGGGCTCGCGCGTGATGGCATATCGGGTGATCGTGGGCTTCTCAAGGAGTGGCCGAAGGAAGGGCCGAAACTCCTCTGGCAAGTCAATGACATTGGTGACGGCTATTCAACGCCGGCAGTGGTAGGAAAGCGCATCTACCTCATGAGCAACCGGGGCCTGGAGAATGAATTTGTTCAGGCACTCTCAACCGATGACGGCAAAGTGATCTGGACCACGCGCGTCGGCAACGTCGGAAACCAGAATCAGAACCCACCTTACCCGAAGGCCCGGTCAACTCCGACTGTCGATGGAAACTTCATCTATGCTCTCGGCTCGGACGGTGACCTTGCCTGTCTCGAAACGAAGAGCGGGAAGATTCGCTGGCAGAAGAATATTCGTAAAGACTTTGGCGGCCAGCCCGGTGAATGGGCGTATGCGGAGTCTCCGCTGGTTGATGGTGACGCAGTTGTCGTAACTCCCGGCGGCGCAGAGGCGACGATGGTTGCGCTTAACAAAAAGACCGGAGCGCTCATTTGGAAGTCTGCAATTCCGGGTGGCGACGTCGCAGCCTACGCATCGGCGATCGTGGTCCAGGCAGCCGGTCGCAAACAATACGTGCAGTCTTTGACGAAGGGGTTCGTGGGGGTTGATGCGAATACAGGTGAGTTTCTCTGGCGTTACAAGGAAGTCGCGAAAGGACCAGCACAGTATTTCACGCCAATCACGCGGGGCGAATATGTTTACGGCGGCGCGCTTGGTGTCGGCGGCGGGCTCATCCGTTTGAAATTGGAAGGGCAGGGCGTCGCTCCGGAACAGATTTACTTCACCCGTGGCCTGCCAAACGGGATCGGAGGAGCAGTGTTAGTTGGTGAAACCCTTTACGGCACGGAGGCCGGTGGGACGCTGGTGTCGGCTGACTTCGTCACCGGGAAAGTGAAGTGGCAGGACAAGGGCATTGGGTGGGCCTCCATAGCTTACGCTGATGGCAATGTGTATCTGCATGGTATCAATGGAGAGATCGCTTTGGTTGAAGCCACACAGGAAGCCTACCGCGAAAAGGGTCGTTTTACTCCTCCAGCCCAGCCGAAGAAGAAGCAGGCGGGACCGTTTCCCGAAGGCTCCTTTGCGTATCCCGTGATAGCGAATGGCCGGCTCTACATTCGCGACCTTGGCACCTTATGGGCCTACGACCTCAAGGCTAAACGATAGGACGAAAGAGTCCCAATCAGTTGTGCTCCCCCACGCGGCTATCTGCGCGGGAACCCGCCCCGCTCCCGGTCGTGACTCATCACCTGAAGTGTGAGCAGCCAAGCCGCTCCCGCAGGTCTTCGGAACTCCTCACCGCGGGATGATCACGGCTGCGCAGTTACATTTCTTGCAGAAGGATCACTCATAGATGGCCTCGCGCATGCAACCATCCAAAAGGAGGACACTATGAAAGTATTGACTGGAACAATTTTCCTCGTGCTGATCGCAATTCTGGGAACGGGCAGCAAGACAACCGCTCGTTCCGGCAAAGCCATACTGCCAACGGCGACGTGTTTCTGCAAAATATCCTACAACGACTTGACGAACCAAAAGTCAGCGTCCGGCGTTTGTCTGGATCTCACCGGCGCTGTGAACAAAACTTACACAGGGATAAACCCACAGAAGGATGCTAATCAGACTGATTGCAACACCAAATGCACGGCCGCTGCCGCATCCCACACCGGGAGTCAGAGTATGGCCTCGTGCGCCTGCGCGGCTGGCAAGCCGAGCGGGACCGTCGTCAGAGCCTGGAGCGCGGTTGGGGTCCGTGAATACAAGTCTGCGCAGCAAATCGGGATTTTGACTAATCAGCCGCAAGTCTCGCAGACGACTTGCACCTGCCCGCCTACATGGGCGTCCAACACGACGCACGCTAACGGCGGCGTTACCACTGACGGGAAATGTAAAAAGCTGGCCTGCTCTTCCATTAGCATCACACCACTGCCGGCCAACGGAACGCAACTGGGCAACTGGGGCTTCACCTGGGGCAACTCCTTAATCGCCTGGGGAACAAGCGCAAACGGTGGGGCGCCTAACTGCGTCACCTCAGTGATTTCAGGAGCCGTCTGCAAGTTCTAACGGACAAGACATAGAGACTGAGGAGATAGCAATTGCAGGTTTTGACTGGATTAAGGGACGCTGCAGAAATGCCGCGTCCCTTGGGCGGCTTATTTGAGGTTCGCCCATGCGTTCCGCTTTCCTGTATCATGGCGCCGATGTTTTCGCGACGTTCACCATTTGCTCGTATCGGGACAGCAATCCTGCCGCTGATTCTGCTGTGGGGCTTTGTTGCTTGCCTGTCGCTCTGTTCAGACCATTGCACTGAAGCTACGGATGATGTCGCCGAAGTAATCTCTCAGGCCGTGAATCAACCGGACGAAGAGGAAGCTTGTCCCGTTCCTACGTCGCCGTTTCTGATCTCACGGCGAGCCGACATCGCAATTCCGCAAATGAATACTGGGGCGCAACTGTTTGTCCGCGCGATCGGGTTGGGGCCCCAGCCAATCAGCCAGACGCCGAACTTTATAACCTCGCTTTACAATCTGCCTTCCCTGACCGACCCACCCCTTGAACGGTCGGGTTCTCTTCGCATCTAGAATTCGTCAAAACAGAATACGCTGGGGCGCGCCTCCTTCGAGTAAGGGGGAACCGCGAGATTTCTATTAACGGTTGCTGGACCCGGTCGCTACCGCTCCCGGTTCTGACTTCCTTAACATCGCAGAAGTTCTAAAACATCGCACGGAGTTTTAAATGAAACGATTGCTCGCAGGCTTCTTGTTCTGGTTCGCAGTCGCCATCACGGCGTCAGCGCAGAGTCCAGCTGTGCAGTTCGAAGGGCAGGTTGTGTGTTGCGCTGACTGCTGGTCGGAGGCGGATCGCACAAAGGTTGAATTCGGCACGGCGGAAGATTTGTTGAAGGCGCAATCGTGCGTGGCTGGTGGCGATCCCACGTTGCTCGCAGTGCGCGAAGGCGACAAGTTCACGCTTTATCAGCTCGCCCCGGCAAAGTTTTCGCCCGGAAAGAACTGGCTCGAGTTTATCGGCAAACAGGTTGCCGTGACCGGCACGTTGCAGAAGAAGAGAGATCAGAGCGTGATTCGGGTCGACACCCTCAAAGTGCTGAAGGCGAGTCTCGCGGAACAGGAAGCCGCGAAAGTCATCGGCTCTGAAGTCGATTTGTCGCTCAAAGATTTGTTGGGCAATCCCCAGGGACTAAGTTCGCTGAAGGGCCGCATCGTCGTTCTCAACTTCTGGGCCACTTACTGCATTCCCTGCCGGGCGGAGATGCCTGACCTGGCGGCGATTCAAAACGAGTATGCGGCGCTGGGTGTGCAAGTGGTCGGCGCGTCGACTGATGAACTGAAAGACCGCGCAAAAGTTTTGCAGTTTGTTAAAGAGACGAAAGTTAACTTTCCGATCTGGATGGGCGCGACAACCGCCGACATGATGCGATTCGGTCTCGGTGGCGCCTTACCCGGCACGGTGGTGATCGGAAGAGACGGGCGAGTAGTGAAAGTGATTTCGGGAGTTGTTAACCAGGCCGAGCTGAAAAAGCAAATCGACGCAATGCTAGCTTCAGCGGAAAAGACAGCCGCGAACGAGCGAACGCAGCAACCTGAGAAAGTGGCTGCGGCAAACAGAAAGGACAACCCGGCTTCGTCAGTGCCGAGTTGACCGCTTTGACCGGGCGAGGGCCGCGCCGTGAGCGGGGCAGGACAACAAGATATTCAAAAATGGACGTATGGTGTCCGCGTGATTGCGAACCAGATTGATCGGGCTAAATGGCGCAACACCCTAACCTATAGATTTCACCCTCGCTTTACTGCCGGCGTGGAATATAACCCGTTGGCTGGGAAGGTTTCGCCGCTCGCCAACATAGTGGCTTTAACGGAAACGCATAAACGTCCGGCATTGATTCTCGGCACAAGCTCAGATCGAATTGGCACGCCATCGGGTCAATCTTTCTATGCGACCTTTAGCAAGAGCTTGAAACACCAAACCGGCTTGCCGATTGCGCCTTACTTCGGCGTCGCTTACGGGACTTTTGAAGATCGCCTTCGCGCAATCGGCGGTTTGAGTCTGACATTTAACGATCGGTGGAGTTCGACAATTCTTTTCGACGGCGTGCGCGTGCATCCGACGGCGAATTACACCCGCGGCCGTCATCAGTTAGGCATGATCTTTGAGAGAGGGCGTAATCCAGGGATGAGTTACAGCGTCTCATTCTAGTAACGAGCAAAGGGCGAATAATGAATGCGGATCTGAGGAAAGAATACTGTGACACCCCAACACACATACGTCGCTCTTCTGGCGGTGCAGGCACTACATCTACTCCATCATCGTCTCACTAAGCGACACATAAGCTTCGCCGAAGTGGTTTCGGCAATTGTGCTTTGCGTGCCGCCGTGGGCACCGTTGCCTGGATTTCTACTGATGGGCGCGCACCTGGTTCTGATTGGGGTGCAGGTAATCGGAAGTGTCTGGATTAAGAAATTGTCGCCCGACTGGTAACTGCCAAGAGAAAATCTGTAGTTGTCTCAAAGGGAAGATATGAAAACCAAAAGTCTTTTGATCGCATTTACATTGATCGTTCTGTTTGGCAACGCTTCAAGTTCAAACGCTCAGGTCAAACAGGTGCAAATGCACATCGCGGGTTATCTTTGCGGCAATTGAGTCTTCAACATTCAGAAGGCCGTGAGCCGTCTAGACTACGCACCAAAACTTAAAGAGATAAAGATCATCGACATCAAGAAGGGGATCGGTGTTTTTACGCCGAAACCCGAGAAGGCTGTTTCTTTTGCAGGTCTGAAAGAGAGTCTCAAGAAAGCCGGCTACACCCTCGCTTCGGCAGAGATAACCGTCGTCGGAAAACTGGAGCGGGAAGACAAGGCCGTATTCTTGAAAACGGGGTCAGGACAAAGATTCGCGCTCGAGGGCAGCACGCTGGATCAAACACTCGCAGGACTGGATGTTGGCGGCAGCATTGAGATCACGGGCGATTGGAAAACAGTTGCTGAAGGCGCCGGCAGCAGTGAAGTCATCACACCGAGAACGGCCACAAGTCGCTCGGCTGCTCCGTCCTCAAAGATTGGACTCTTTCAGTCAACCCCCATCTCTTCCGCTAGATTCATGTCTGCCAGGTTTGCGGCTGCTGAACCTGAGCGCTTCGAAACAGTCGAAGAGGTCGAGGAACCAGAAACTTTGCCGGAACCTGCAGCCCCGATTCGTGTGACTTCTCCGGGGCTGAACGTCTACAAGGGAGGGGCTGTCGTTCCCAGGCTCTATTTCATCAAGCAGCATCTGGGAAATCTCGACGTCGATCGTCAGGTATTCGATCTCAGTGTTTCCTATACACCATCGCCTCGAGTCCAGTTGGAGATCGAAGTTCCGGTTGCTCATACATCATTTGACAATGGCGTGCAATCGGGATCAGGGAGCAGTCTGGGGAACATGACGGTATGGGCCAAGTACCGGTTTTTCCGGAGTGTGAAGACCTACGGCGATCGTCAGGCTTCGGCGCGATTTGGACTGGAATTGCCGACCGGAAAAAAGGACGCGCCAACCCTGGCCCAGGTTAACGCTCCTGCTTTTGTTCGCCAGCAGTTAACTCCGATCAGTGGCGGTTTCTCTCCGCATTTTGATGTTTCGTTCTCGCAGGCCGGCGGGCGGTTTATTTTCGGAGGCAACGCAGAAGGCATCCTGCGCGGGGAGCGCGATGGTTTTAGAATGGGCCACGAAGTCCGAGTCAGCACTGACCTGGAGTATGTGCTTCTGCCGCGCAAATACGACGTTCCCGGGGGTGAACTCTTCGTTATTCTCGAGACGACTTTTGTTCATAGACGGCGAGGGCACCTTAACGGTGGCTCTGTAGCAGGTAGCAATTCAACGGAATACTTTCTCGCGCCTGGCTTGCAGTATGCAGCGGCTCCTCAGTTTGTAGTGGAAGGGAGTTATCAGTTTCCGGTTATCCGGAATACGGGCCGAATGGTTCTGCGCACTGACCGAAACGTTCTGTTTGGGGTGAGATATCTGTTTTGAAGTTTAGGATAGTACTAATTCTGATCTTTGTTTTGTTGCCTGTCGCCGCAGTCGCGCAGTCACGGCGGCCGCGCGAGCTGAATCTCAGAGACATTAACGGTAGGCAGATTCGGCTGAGCCAATTCCGCGGCAACGTGGTCTTGATAAACTTTTGGGCGACGTGGTGCCCCCCGTGCCGCGCGGAGATTCCAGACTTAGTTAGATTGCAGCGCGAATTCCGAAACCACGGCTTGAGAGTGATTGGCGTGACCTATCCACCTCAGAAGCTATCTGAAGTGCGACAGTTCGTTCGTAAGACCAAAATAAATTATCCAGTCGCGTTGGGAACCAAAGAAACAAAGCTCCAGTTTACCTCAAGCGAGACCATGCCGATGACAATCGTAATTGGCCGAGACGGAACGGTTCAGGATATTATTGAAGGTATCCTGCTGCCTGAAGAAATTGAGCAGAAGATAAAACCCTTACTTAAATAGATTGACAGGAGAAGGAAAGTCGAATGCGAAGAAATTGTTTTTTATTGGGCGCCGCTGTTCTGGCTCTCGTTGTCGTTGGCTGCAACAGCCCGGCGCCGCAGGAGACGGCAAAGAATGAGCGTCCCGGACCGGCGGTCGCACAATCTACGGCGGCACCGGCAAAGCCGCAACTTGATGAACACGGGCACGATCACTCAGTAGCTCGCGTGCCGGCTTTTCAAGTCGACGAGCTGAGTTTGAAGACCCTTGGACCGACGCTGGCGCCCGAGAAGTTTGTGGGTAAGACTCGCGAGGCCTACAAAGCCGTGAAGGCAATTCCGCGGACCATCGCACAGCTCCCGTGCTACTGCGAATGCGACGTCGGCTTCGGACACAAGAGTCTCTACAGCTGTTATGAAGACGATCATGCAGCGCATTGCGCAGTCTGCGTTGACGAAGTGCTTTTGGCTTATCGTCTGGAAAAGGAAGAGAAACTCACTCCGGAGCAGATCCGCGAGCGCATCATTGCGCAGTATTCAGCAGCGCACTGAGATCACACAGAGCTACAAGCTCCAACGGCGCGAAATGTAGAAGCCTGGGCTCACTGTTACTGATGACGGCGCTCGCATGAACGCGACCCCCGTTGCGCGCCGTCAGCGCTCAAAGAATGTGGCTGGCACGATTACCCAGGCCGTTGGCCTGGGCTTTTACATTTCGCGCCGTTGGCGCTCAAAAGGACGAGCGAATAAGCGAATAACACTCAGATGAGCCTAACCCTCTATTTTCTTCGTCATGGGCAAACCGAGTTAAGCCGGGAGAACAGGTTTTGCGGTTCGGGGCTCGATCCTGGGCTAACGTCGGACGGTCATGAGATGGCGAAGGCCTTCGCCAGCACTTACCGATCTAAAGTGTGGCGGGCGATTTATACCAGTAGTTTGCAGCGCACAATCGCAACCGCCGCCCCACTTTGCGAAGCGGTGGGAATGAAGTCTCAAGTGTGCGCCGATCTAAATGAGATCGGTTACGGCAAGTGGGAAGGCCTCACGAAGGAAGAAGTGGACCTGGCCAATCACGATGATTACATTAGCTGGCTAGCTGATCCAGCATGGCACGCTCCAACGGGAGGGGAACTGGCCGTAGAGATCGCTCGGCGTGCGTTGCGCGTGTTAGAGGAGATAGAGCGAGATCACACTGACGGCAGTGTCCTCGTCGTTTCCCACAAAGCTACGATAAGGATCATGCTATGTAGTCTGCTGGGAATTGATGTGGGGCGCTTTCGCTACCGGCTGGCCTGCCCGGTCGGTTCGGTTTCTACGGTCGAGTTTTCTCCTGCGGGTCCGTTGTTACACTCGCTGGCTGACCGATCTCACTTAAGTGAGGCTCTTCGCTCCTTGCCCGGCACTTAATCGGAAACGAGTCGAGTCGGAGCTCCATCGGCAGGCTTCCCTTTTAGGGAACGATGGACCCGACGGGAACGATGGGAACTTCTCTAACCACACGACGTAAGTGCAGAGTGTGAAGCAATTCTCGACATCGATAAGAATCTACAGCGGACTGATCTTTCTGCTGGTCCTCGTCAAACTCTTGTTCGTGATCTTTCCGGTCGCCATGCCCGTTGCCGGCAACGAAGCCGCCTTTTCCCCACTAACCATCCTGATAATTGCCGTGATGGGACTGCTGGGATTACTGATGGCGCGCCGCACCGGTTTTCCCGAGATTCTGGATGAACGGATCTCAAACCGGCAACGGTTCCTCATTCCATGCGTCATCGGACTGGTTTACGGGCTGGCAACAGTTGCTCCGCTACTGCTGGGAAACTCAAATCGTGTTCATCCTCTGGCAGTCAGTGCGGACATTCACGTGAAGTTTCCGTTTTCAATTCCGTACTACACCTACGGAGCGCTGTTCCTCGAAATCTTTCTGCGTCTGTTTTGCGTTTCGCTCCTGGTGTGGCTGATTTCGAATGTGATCCTTAGAGGAAGGGGACAAACAGCAGCCTTTTGGTTTGCCGCCCTGGTGGTAGCGATGTATGAGCCAATGCCTTACCTCATGCAGGACTTCGCAAACAACACGGCAGCAGGTTCGGTGTGGGTTATTTTGAAAACCGTCGCAGGCCCGCTTTTCATTTCAAACGTTGCCGCCGCATACCTCTTTCGTCGATATGGTTTTCTCGCGCCCTTTGTAATGCGACTCTCACACTATTTGATTTGGCACATCATTTACGGCGGACTCACCTGAGCGAGTTGTGCTGCAGGGCAGTAGCCTAAGCGTGAGCGGGCGCGCGGGACAACCGACGCCCTCCCTCACTGTCGGGCTGCTGCCCTGCGTTGTGTTGACACCTAATCTGGCAGACAATCGGCTGAGTTGCCGTGTGTGACAAGTGCTTAGACTGAGGTTAGGAGACTCAATGAAAAGAAACGTGGTGGGGATTGTACTGTTGACCCTGGCCTTTGCGAGCTTCGCGGAATCAAAACAGGGAAGCTCCAGATCCGCCAGGTTGGTAGCTCAAAAAGCCTTCTTCAATAACCTGATGAAGATGTGCGGGCAACAATTTGAAGGAGTCACTGACTTTCCGCAGAATGCCGATCATCCGATGGTGGGTAAGAAACTGATGATGTCAGTGGGTCCCTGTACGCAAGATGAAATCCGCGTACCGTTCCAGGTTGGCGACGATAAGTCGCGAACGTGGATACTCACATTCGGAGTTAGAGGTCTCCTCTTTAAGCACGATCACCGGCATCCGGATGGCACTCCGGATCAGATAACGAATTATGGCGGATGGGGCGACGAAGCAGGCACTACTCACAAGCAGAATTTTCCTGCGGACCCCGATACGACCAAACTGATCCCCGAGGCCGCGACAAATGTTTGGACGCTCGAATTCGTTTCAGAAAAGAATCAGTTCATGTACTACCTCGAGCGGAACAGTCAACCGCGTTACCGGGCCTACTTTGATCTGAAGCCTCCCGTGCTCTTGCAAAAGAATGCGAAAGCGACAGTCTTCGCCAGTGTTTACACAAATATGAAACGCGATTGCCGTTTATTGCCCGAACCGAAAAGCGCTGACTCCGGTGGCGATCCGGCCGGAGTGTGCAAGGGTTACGGTGGTTATCGAATCTTTATCAGCCACAGCGCATGGAGTGCGCAGTTTTCAGTTCAGAGTCTGAAGAACATCGCCGAATCCATCGATCTCGGGAACGACTATGGGAGCTACGGCGCCCGAGGCGAAAAGATTGAATGGCGCACGGCCAACGGTCTTCCCTTCGCCGTAATCATGCGACTGGGGAAATACAAAGAACGAGACGACGGCGAGAACCCGTATACGACTGCGAACCGCACCGGGAGCGTGTTAATCGTCAAAGGACTCAAAGGCTGGGAACATATCAACTTTACAGTTGAGGGCGGCGCGGGCGACAACCTCAAGGCACGCGCGCTGGTTGATGAAAATTTCTCGCGAAAGCAGTAAGGCATAGTCACAGTCGTCACTCTGCGTTCGTTGCGTTGCACTTTTTTCAATCGGTCTACGCGGCAGCGATCTTATTAGCACGGAGGCTTCAGCCCGGTGATCAGAAGCATCCCAACTGCCCCTAACCGTTTTAACGATTGACCGAGCCGCGGAAAACCGTTGAAAACGGTTGGAGGGGAAAGAACGTCCATCGATCACCGGGCTGAAGCCTCGGTGCTAATGAGATCGCTTCGCGAACTTTCCAACCGGGGACGACTTTTGAGGCAAAGCCAGTAGTTACCGCGTACTATCTTCCCGTTCCCAGTGCCGGTGTTGCGCGATGGCTCCGATGAATTCTTTCGTGAAGTTAGTGGTTACTTCTGCGCGACTGGTTATTACACCCGCGTTTGCAACTATTAATTTCCCCGTCGAGTTCGTTTCACTAAATTTCTCACCGAGCGACTTAGCCAGGAATCCTACTCCAGTACCGCTGGCGGCGATCGCCTTGCAGTGTTTGTGTGCTTCGCTAACAAACTCTCGCGCCTCTTCCAGTTGTTTGAGCTCATCGACGCTCTTGTCACCGCCGGGTATATAAACAGCGTCGAACAAAACTGACGAGCCGGTAAGAAAACTACAGTCCACTTTCAATTGAGTGCCGCCGGCCCCGGTGACAACCCCCAGCCGCGGGGCGATTGTTTTGGGCGCTGCCCCAGCCGTCAGTAAGGCTTTGCTCATTTCGTCGACCGCCGCATCGTCAAATCCATCTGCCAGCAGCACCGCGATCTTGCGCGTCTTGATTGTGTCTGCCGGAAAATTTGGGTTACCCACTTGACGCAGGGCCGGCGAAACGTCGATCGCCTGGGGCACGCGCTTCGGTTGAAACTTCTTCGGGTCGCCATCAGCCGGGATACTCATGTTCATCGGTTTATCAAGTTTCCCGGGAACAGCCATGCCGAGACCTTCGGCGACGCTGCTTGCCAGTCCCTTGTCCACCTGGGCCAAAAGGCCGAGCATGCGTTCTCTAATCGCCGGTGTCTCGAGCTTGCCTAACTCAAAACGCAAGGCGCGGATGATGTGACCCTTTTCTGGCTCACTCTGGCTGTTATAGAAGAGAGTCGCCTGGCTGAAATGATCAAAGAAGCTGGCGCTCCGCGCGCGAATTTTCTTCGCATCGATTCGTTCCGCGAAACTGGTAAAGCCACCCATATCTGCGCCGGCCTGAAACGGACAACCACCCCGAAGAGTGTTTGGTTCATAACTCGTTTGCCCGCGATTCACTGTCTGGCGCATGAAACCGTCTCGCTGGTTGTTGTGCACTGGCGCCACCGGCCGGTTGATTGGAATCTCGTGGAAGTTTGGACCACCGAGCCGGATCAGTTGCGTGTCTGTGTAGGAGAAGAGGCGGCCTTGCATCAAGGGATCGTTGGTGAAATCAATTCCCGCGACGATGTTGCCGACGTGAAAAGCCACCTGCTCAGTTTCGGCAAAGAAATTATCCGGATTACGGTTTAGCGTTAACTTGCCAATGCGTTGCACGGGCACGATTTCTTCCGGGATGATCTTGGTTGGATCAAGCAGGTCAAAATCAAAGCTGTGCTCGTCTTTTTCCTCGACGATCTGCACGCCCAATTCCCATTCTGGAAAATCGCCATTTTCGATCGCTTCCCAAAGATCGCGTCGATGGAAATCCGGATCCTTACCGGAGATCTTTTGAGCTTCGTCCCAGACAACCGAGTGGAGGCCCAGCAGCGGTTTCCAGTGAAACTTAACAAAACGCGACTTTCCGCGCTCGTTAATAAAACGGAAACTGTGAACGCCAAAGCCTTCCATCATTCGAAAGCTGCGGGGAATGGCCCGGTCTGACATCACCCACATGATCATGTGCATTGACTCGGGCATGAGCGAAATAAAATCCCAGAAGGTGTCGTGTGCCGACGCGGCCTGCGGGATTTCATTATGCGGCTCCGGCTTAACGGCGTGGACCAGGTCTGGGAACTTCATCGCATCCTGGATGAAGAAGACGGGAATGTTGTTCCCGACGATGTCGAAGTTGCCTTCGTTGGTGTAGAACTTTACGGCGAATCCGCGCACGTCGCGCGCGAGATCGGTCGAGCCTCTTGAACCCGCAACCGTGGAGAATCGAACGAAGACCGGCGTTTTTTCGGAGGGGTCCTGCAGGAAACCAGCCTTCGTATATTCAGTCATCGATTCATAAACCTGGAAGTAACCATGGGCCGCCGAGCCGCGCGCGTGAACGACTCTTTCGGGGATGCGCTCGTGATCGAAGTGAGTAATCTTCTCGCGCAGTATGAAATCTTCAAGCAGCGTCGCGCCGCGCTCGCCGGCTTTGAGCGAGTTCTGATTGTCATTAATCTTTACGCCTTGATTGGTGGTCAGAAACTCGCCGCCGCTATCCTCGGTGTTCTTTTGCAGATCGTCGATCTTGGCGTCCCTCTTGCCGAGGCCGCTTCGCGGGTCAAGTTTAGCTGCCGCGCGGGCATCGTCTTGTAGGACCTTGGCTTTGGCCGCACCTTTTTTTGCCGGTTCTTTAGGTTTCCCTGATTTCCTCGTAGTCATCGTTTCTCCCTTGACAGGTAGGACAGGCATTCCTGCCTGTCCACATTTCATTTTTGGCCCCACCTGGACAGGCAAGAATTCCTGTCCTACTACGCTTTGGTAGCGCGCGATTTTTTCGCCTGCGCGGCTTCAATCGCCGTCTCCACGTCTTGTTCTTCTTCAGGCGGCGGCAACACTGCGGGCATCCCCAGCGACTCGATCCAAAGCTCACGCGTCCAGCCGCTCGTGTGGTAGAGATGCTCGTCTTCTTCCGGTTCCACTTGATCGTGAGCTTGCTTCAAGGCGGCAGCCTCGCCTCCTGAGTTTTTGGCGAGCTCGCCAATCAAACTCCAGTTGAGATGATCCTTAGTTTCCGCGAGGGTGACGCATTCGGCGGCGACGATTTGTGCTGCTGCCAGGTCAGGCCCGCGCAAAGCCATTTCCATCGCCTGCACGAGCGAATCGCCGATGTGACGAACGATTTTCCGGCCAGGTGTTTCAACTTCCGGGTCCAGGTCCATCTCTTTGAGCAAGTCTGACACAACTTGTACATGCTCCTTGGTCTGCTCAAGATATTTAGTCCATTCTTCTTTCAAATCCTTGTTGAGGGCGCAACGCAGAGCCGTGGTGTAGATCTGCACGCCGCCCTTCTCGGTTTCAAGCGCCTGGTAGAGCAGTTCGGCAACATGGCTGGTGTTCAAGCTGTTTTCCTTCATATTCCCCCCTGATAGTTTGACTGAGTGTTGATGCAGAGTGTCAGGACATAGCAAATCAAAGGCCGAGCGCTGAAACGGGAAAGTCAGTTCTGCTTTGTCCGATAAGCGAACGAAGGGATAGCTGGAGGAAGAAAACGTGTTCTAAAACAGGCTGCGAACTGGGCGGTGGGTTTTGGGCAGGAGCAGTGAGCAGTGGGCAGTGAGGAGTGAGCAGTGAGCAGTGGGCAGTGAGCAGTGGGCAGCGGGTATTTTCGCTCCGCCAGGAGCGATATATTTATAGCTACCGACTAATCTACAACCGGCGCTCCGTCAGGAGCGCGATGTTTCGCTCCTGACGGAGCGCGGGTTAATCGAGGCTGTGATTCTATAAATATTTCGCTCACACATGAGCGGCGAGCGCCACGTTTTGGCTTGAGGCGGAAACATTTCGTTCGACGGCGAGATGGGACAAATACTCACGGATCTGGTTCTCGTCCATTTCACGAGGATGTCTCTTGCCGTGGAAGAGAATGAAGCGTTTAATGTGTCGAAGGCGCGCCTCTGGCGCAGTCGCGTGCCGGCCGCTGAAGCGCAGCGGGCAAAGAATCAGCGCCTGACGTACAGTGAGCGCTAAGGTTCCGCCCAACAAAGCCTTGCAGCTGACGGCGCGACAGCATGTTTCTCAAGTAACTTTTTTTCCTGCAGCTTGAATGATGATCGCGCGCCGTAGCTGGGCAGGCGTTAAGGTTGCTTATGGAGATGGTTAGTTGAAGAAAAGCCTGGAACAGCGTATTGAAGAGGCCATCCGTGAAGAGATATCAATAGCTCCGTATCAGCCGGAATGGCCGAATCTCTATGAGAAAGAGGCCACGTTCCTTCGGCGTAAGCTGCCGAAATCAGTCGTCATCAAAATTGAACATTTTGGCAGCACCGCCGTTCTCGGGTTGGCAGCTAAACCCGTGATTGACGTGTTGGTGCAAGTTAGTAGCTTAACGGAAACCCAGCAACAACTTGTGCCTATTCTCGAAGCAGAAGGCTATGACTACTTTTGGCGTACAGATGTTTCGCCTGCTTACGCCTGGTTCATTAAACGCGATGTCGGAGGGAAGCGCACACATCACATCCACATGGTCGAAGCGGATTCACAGCTTTGGGACCGGCTCTACTTTAGGGATTATCTGAGGGAGTTTCCTAAGGAAGCTAAACGTTACGCAGAGTTGAAGCAATTACTCGCTGCGAAGCACCCGCATGACAGGCTCGCATACACGGCAGGGAAAGCCGAATATGTTATAGCGATCACGGAAAGGGCCAAGCGCCGCTACGGCGCAACCTAACAGGTCAGGACGCTCTCGCTGATAAAGCAGAAATAATAGAATTATCCGAGAAAGTCATCTATGAAATTTATGACAAAGCTTTCACGGAAAGCGAACTCAGGGAGCTAGTTGGCTTTTATCGAACGGCGACCGGGCAGAAGTCGAGTCGATTTTTGCGCGGTCTGTCGAGTCAAGTTCAAAGAGAGTTTGGCGAGGTTATTCAGGTGAAGTTGAACAAAGTCCTCCAGCCGGCAATACAAATCGAAATCGAAAAATTGAAGCAAGGGATCAAAGAGGCAAAGGGCAAGAAGGAAGGAAATTGATGTGGAACCCACGCCGCAGAACAAAGCCTTGCAGCCGACGGCGCGATAGCATGTTTCTCAAGTAACTTCTTCCCTCAGCCTGATGCTGATCGCGAGCCGCAGCGGTAGGCCAGCGTTCGACGCTTTCTTCAAGAAGAATGAAACTCGCATACCGAATTGAAAGGAAAGATCACTCCGTTGATTCCTCCCGGTGACAACAATGGCGTCGTCGGCGATCACTGTTTTATTGTCGACGGCTCCGGGATCTGTGAGCAAGCCGGCCCTGTTGAGACTAAGGTCGAGTGGAATGCCATTCTAAAGTTATCAGTCGGCCAGGACCACGCGTTCATCTACTACGCTCCAAACCAAGCGTTCATTGTTCCTAAGCGCGCCTTCACCAACGAGTCCGAATTCAACCAATTTGTGCGCGACTGCAACTCGCGCCTACCATAGAACGCGCCTAACAAGCGCTTGCAGAGACTCGCAGGTGAGTACCTTTATTCGTAGTTGCGTGCTGACAAAGATCGTTGTCTTTCCACTGACCATGACAAGACCGTCCTACACTGAAAGCTTCGCCGTGCTGAGTGAGCGAATCGACATCATTGGAGATCCTCTGCCCTCAATACACCGACCGCCGCGGCACGACGATGACGAATTGGGGCCCAGCATCTTTCGCATGAGTGTGGAGGAAGTCTTGATCGAAGGGCTGACGCTACCCGGGTTGTACGTCGGACGCTCAGAACTCGTCCGCGTGTCCTTCAAAGACACGGACCTCCATCTCTCCGCCTTCAACTGGAGCGACATCTTCGACTGCGATTTCAGTGGCGCCGATCTTTCCGACACCGACCTGCGGGCCTGTAAGTTCCTCCGATGCAACTTTTCGGGTGCGAACTTGGCGGGTAGTGACCTTCGCGGATCGACGTTTGAGGGTTCCACCTTCTCCGACGCCGACCTCCGCAACGCTCTGTTACAGCGTCGTCGCAAACTCTTCGGCTTGGTCTCAACATCGATGGATGAGAGCCATCTTGAGCTCAGCGCCGAACAGCGCCGCTCACTACGGTGGTCCGACGATGCGCCGGAACCGGGTGGCGGATAGGTACAGAAAGCATGTCGTGGGGACTAAGCTCCGGCACGCTGGCTAGCAAAGTTTTTTTCAGCTCAGCTTAAATTCTGATCGCGCGCCGCCGCAGAGGCCAGCGTTCTGTCGCGGCGCGCTGCTTGCTCGGGGATTCTTCTGGCGCCGGGAGTTCCATTACTCAGCAAGGCTTAGGAGAATCCAGGCCGTGATAAAGAAGGAGAGAAAGTCATGACCAGGACAAAACAAAATAACATCAGTCAGGTACTGGAAAAGTTTTCTCTCAAGGCAACGCAAGCGACGGGCACGTCTACGTCTTTCGTGATCGCGTTGTCGGTAATCATCATCTGGGCTATCACGGGTCCATTCTTCAAGTTCTCAGATACGTGGCAACTGGTAATCAATACTGGAACCACCATTGTTACCTTTTTGATGGTCTTCCTCATTCAGCGCGCCCAGAACAAGGACGCGCTGGCGATTCATCTGAAGTTGAACGAGATCGTCGCGGCGCTCGACGGCGCCAGTAACCGTCTAATTGACGTAGAGGATCTGACCGAGGGAGAGATCAGGACGCTACACCTGCACTATCAGAAACTCGTGACCATGGCCAAGAAAGACCTGAAACTCACTCAAAGCCATTCGGTCGAGGAAGCCGAGGCCCGCCACACCGCCAAACACCGCAAGCATCAACACTAGAAGCCCTGTCTTCCGTTTGCTCGGGCGAATGTCCCGCGGTATCCTCAAGCCCTTCCCCCGAAACTTAACGATCGGAAAACGCAGGCGACTTATTAGTTACCCTTCCTGGTTTTCTTATGCCTCCTCGCAAGTCGACCACAAAACAGCGCACCTTGGCCGCTTCGCTACAAGAGTACGGCCGCGGAGTTGCCGGCGGGCTCATGTTCAGCTTGCCCTTGCTATACACCATGGAGGTTTGGTGGACCGGCATAGTCGCGCATCCTTTCCGGTTGATCACTTATGTGCTGGCAACCTTTGTTTTATTGATTGGTTACAACCGGTATGCAGGTTTGAGACGTGATTCGAGCATGGCGGAAGTGGTGATCGACTCAGTGGAAGAGTTGGGGATCGGTCTCCTGATCGCAGGCCTGGTTCTATTCTTACTTGGGCGTGTAACTGCTGAGATGTCCGCTATGGAGATCGCCGGAGTTATCGTTTTGGAAGCGATGACCGTAGCCATTGGCGTATCAATCGGCACGGCGCAACTGGGCGCGGGCGGCAAAGATGATGAAGGTCTCGGCGAGGGCGGCACGGAAAAGGGAATTAGTTTTGGAGGACAGATTGTAATGGGATTCTGTGGCGCCGTTCTCTTTGCAGCAAACGTAGCGCCGACGGAAGAGATCATCATTATTGCAATCGAAATATCGTGGCTCAGATTAATGGGGTTGGCAATTCTCTCGCTCCTGGTCGCTTTCGTGATCCTCCACTTTAGTGACTTCAAAGGCGCTGACCGGTTTGTGCGCGCAGATCACCCGACTGTGATTTTGCTCGGCACCAGTCTTACCTATTCGATAGCGCTTATTGCTTCGGGTTTGATTCTTTGGTTCTTTGGCCGTTTTGACGGTGTGTCATTAATCACCGCTCTGTCTCAGACCATAGTGCTTGCAGTGGCTGCGACCCTCGGCGCATCGGCGGGAAGGTTATTGTTGCAATGAGAAAGGTCCAAAAGAATTGGTTGGAGTGGGCCGTCTTTGGCGTCGGCCTGGTTTTGGTCCTGGCGGTGCTCGGTTATCTCCTCTACAGCGGAGCTTCGATGGGGAATGAGCCACCGAATATTGAGGTTCGCCTGGGCACACCCGAACAGAAACAGTTCAATTTCATCGTGCCGGTCACCGTGGTCAATCACGGCGATGAAACAGCCGCGTCACTCCGGATTGAGGTGGTGATGGAGACCAATGGTGAAGAGCAAGCGCGAGGCGAACTGGATATTCCTTTCCTGCCGCGCCATGCGACGCGCGAAGGGTGGGTAACGTTTGAACAGGATCCACGCACCTCTCAACTAAAAGCGCGCGTTCTCGGATATCAGAAACCGTGAAGACAGAACCCTGCCATTCAACCATCGTGGCGGAATCAAGTTCAGTTACTTAACCTTGCTATCCTCGCTCTTGGCTTCAGCCATCGCCTCGGGTTCCAGTTCCTCAGCACTCTTGTTCATTTTGATGAAGACGCCCCAAGCCGCCAGCAGTACTCCAGCGGCGACTCCAATAGCTGCCGCCTGAGGCAGCCGGGATGGATCATCATGAGCTAGTTCAAAGACAGCTACCAAACACTCAATCGCCAACGCGACCACTACCACCACCATGAACCGCGAGAGGAATCGCCGCACGCGAGTGGGCGAGCTGACCTGGACTTTGCGGAGCACCTCTTCTTCGAGAATAGTTTGGCCCAGTTCCAGGGCAACTACTGCAATGGTCAACAAACCAATGCTTTCGAGAACTGAATTGAAACGGTCCCTTAGCGCTACGGCAGTGTTTGGATTGAGTCCATGCCAAAGCTCCAGGGCGGCGAAGAATGTCAAAGCGAGACCACAACAAATGAACAGGAATATGACGGCAGAATAACTGACGGCGAATAGTTTCTTAATAATTTCCACTCCAGCCTCCTTTACTAATTCCAGCCGCACAGCCCCGAGACACTCTGGAACCCCAACTGCCAAGTGATTTCCCCAGAATATAGGGCGACGCCTCTACGCGCAATTTAGTCGCATGTAAGTCAAGCCAGGACTGCGGTCCAACTCTTGATAGCGAAATTGAAATGTGACTGAATCCTGAGCTGGCAGTGTTGATTTCAGATGGTCCAACTTACATAAAAGAGCCTCGGCATTGGAATAATTCAAGGAGGGTCAGTTATGAAGCGTCTTCTGCGCAACAACGGGTTGTCGCTCGTGCTTTTGGGATTGTTCTTTTTCACTCTTCTAGTGGGCCAGTTTTTCGTCGGCCACCAACACTACAACAACGAACAGCTGGAGCACGGTCAACCGATCGCAAATTATTATGAATACCTGATCGGGGACCACTTTCTCGAGGCAACGATGGAGAACTGGGAAAGTGAGTTCTTCCAGATGTTCTTCTTCATCGTGCTGACCGTGTTTCTTTATCAGAAGGGTTCGGCGGAGTCCAAGGATCCTGATCGGAAGGAAGAAGTCGACCGCGACCCGCGCAAATCCCGAAACAAAAAGGACGCGCCGTGGCCCGTGCGGAAAGGTGGTTGGGTGCTGACGCTCTATGAGCACTCTTTGTCTCTGGCTTTCCTGCTCCTGTTTCTGGGTTCGTTTCTGCTGCATGCGGTGGGAGGTGCGGGCGAATACAACTCCGACCAGAGAGAACACGGCCGGCCGGAAAGAGTCACGACTTTTGAATACATGGGAACGTCACAGTTTTGGTTTGAGTCGCTGCAAAACTGGCAGAGTGAGTTTCTGGCAGTTGGCTCGATGGTAGTACTTACTGTTTTCTTGCGCGAGCGAGGCTCAAAGGAATCGAAGCCGGTGGACATGCCACACCACGAGACTGGCGGGTAGTTTGATCCGTTCGGCGCGCGATCCGAATTTGGTAACGGGTGATTGTCGTTTGTTACATGTCCCATAAGCAGCTGAAAGTGGAAGCTAACAATCCATGGTGATGCTCTCGCAGTTGCGACGCTTCAAAGTGGCAGGAGATTCCAACGAGGAAGCGCGTCTGGCAGACTTGAGCGTGGCGCTTCTTGAGGGTGACTATCCTCCAGTTACTCGTCTCTACTTTCTTAACGCCCGCAAAGAAATTCAGTCGCTTCCCTGGGACGACGTCAAATCAATCGATTGGTCCAACCGCGTCATCGAAGTTAGTAGTCTCGAAAAGGCGCGAAGAGAAAGCCGGGATTCCATGACGAGGGAAGTGCTCCTTGCTGATGGAATACTCGACGCCCTGATTCTCGACCTGGAAAACCGGCGCGCGACTCGCGCGAATGATCTTTGTCTCGAGGAAGAAGACGCGAAGCTCTTTTTGCGGTCTGCGGATACAGGTTTTAGCGCCCTGATTAGACGTCTAACCGGGGCCCGGTTTGGTCGCATATCAAGAACCGACCTGCTTGATTGGAAGTATGTGGAATTTTTACGTGGCGATCCGCAGGCAGTAGGCAGAGAGTCAGGCCGTCATTTGCGCATCGGACGTCTGCCTCCTGGCGAGATTGCGCGGCTCGCTGACCCATTGCCCTACCTCCACGCCGCCGAGCTGATCACGCTGCTCGCCGATCCAAAAGCTGCTGACACACTTGAGGCGATGATGCCTGAAAGGCAACTTCAGGTCTTCGAGGAGTTGGAAGAGGAACAGGCCCTCAGACTGCTTGCTTTGATGGCCCCGGACATCGCGACTGATCTGGTGGGCCGATTGCAAACCCGGACCATGCGGCGCTACCTCGAGCGATTGCCCAGAAAACAAGCTGAACGGATCCTCGATCTTCTGCGGTATCCCGAAGATACCGTTGGCGGAATCATGACTAATGATTTCGTTTATGCTCGCGGTAGTTTGACTGTGGCTGAAGCTCGAGACGCACTGCGCGAACCGCTGAAGGACCCGGACTTTGTGTTTCTCATCTACATCGTAAACGACGAAAAATCGCTACGCCTGCGCGGCCTGATCTCAATCCGCAACCTGATAACCGCCGGTGACAACGAGCGTCTCGAAGAGATCATGGATCCTTACGTCACGACCCTGGATCCGCTGGCTCCAGCGGGTGAGGCAGCATACCGGGTGATTGAAAGCCACATGGCCGCCCTTCCAGTCGCCGGCGCTGAAGGACAACTCCTGGGCGTGGTGACGGTAGACGCAGCGGTCTCGCAAGTGGCGCCGCATAGTTGGAGCGCCCAGGCACCGAGGGTTTTCTCATGACCCGACCTGCCTCAATTCAAGGGCCGCAGGGACCTCAGGGTCTCGAACCGCTCGATGCCCTCGATGCGAAAATTCTTCCGACTACGCCGCGCACTATCCGTGCGGGATTGAGAATTAACATACGCGGGCGAAGTGTGCAGTTGCGGGGATTGCGGCGTAGCCCCACCGGACTCTGGCGCTGGCTCGCTATCCTGGGTCCCGGGTTGATCGCGACTTCCGCAGGAAACGACGCTGGCGGAATCGCCACCTATTCACAGGCCGGAGCAAAGTTTGGCTACGAACTGATCTGGGTAATGGTGCTCCTCACTTTGTCGTTCGCGGTGGTGCAGGAGATGTGCGCGCGTTTGGGCGCCGCCACTGGACGGGGATTGCTGGATCTGATTCGAGAGCGATATGGAATTACGTGGGCACTGTTTGCCATCGTCGTGATCCTGATCGCAAACGGCGGAGTAACTGTGAGCGAGTTTGTCGGCATTGGAGCGGCGATGGAACTTATGGGGGTGAGTAAGTATGTGGCCATTCCTCTGGGCGCTTTGCTGATTTGGTACCTGGTGATCTTTGGGACTTACAGCAACGTCGAAAGAATACTTCTCTTGATGACCCTCGTGTTCTTCGCGTATCCGGTCGCGGCCTACATGGCCAATCCAAACTGGGCCGAGGTCGCGCGTGGCGCTTTTATTCCGAAGTTTCGCACCGACCCGGCCTACATTTTCATAGTCGTTGGTTTGCTTGGTACGACCATCACTCCTTACATACAAATCTTTCAGCAGAGCTCGCTGGTGGAGAAGGGCGTCGCCCGGCGTCATTATGGCCCGGAAAGGATCGACGCTTATGTCGGCGCAATCTTCTCGAACCTGATGTCGATTTCCATGATCATCGCTACTGCTGCAACGCTCTACGTGGCCGGCCAGCGCGACATTTCTTCGGCTGCCGACGCCGCGCGCGCACTTGAGCCTGTGGTTGGAAGCGCCGCAAAAATGCTGTTTGGCGTCGGGCTTTTAGGAGCCACACTGCTGGCAGGAGCAGTGCTGCCGCTCGCGACGGCTTACGCGGTGAGCGAAGCTTTTGGCGCGCCGAAGGGAGTTAACCTTGACTTCCGCCGGGGGAAGGTTTTCTTTAGCCTGTTCACCGCGTTGATTGTTATCGGCGCAGCTTTGGCCCTAATACCCAATGTTCCAGTGATGAAACTGCTGGTGGGCGTGCAAGTCCTGAATGGAATTCTGCTGCCTATCATCCTCGTGTTTATCCTGCTACTGATAAACGACAAGCACTTGACTGCTGATCTCAAAAACACGCGACGGAACAACGTGCTCGGGGTCGGTACTTTGATTCTGATCACGACCGCAGTGGTGGTGATGCTGGGAAGTCAGTTGCTGGATATGCTTGGCGTGAAAATGGGGCAGTAGCCCACGGAAGGTGTTTGCCTGGGGCGAAATTATTTTGAAATGAAGCCCTCCCTTACGGTCGGGCGGCTGCCCCCGATGTGGGCCGGGTTGTGGCTCGCGGTGGCGGAATCCTTGATGGCGCTGTGTCGCCCTTTGGCGCCATGCGGCCGTTGCGAGTTAGCGCGATGCGTTTGTCGCGACTGGAGCCGTCCTCGACCGCAACCTTGATTGCGCGATACGAACCATCTCGGGCTTTGTTCGTCGGGTTGTAAGTAATCACGTATTGGGTGCGAAGATCACGAACAATCTCCGACGCGATTTGCGGCAGCTCGGAAATCGATTGCGGGAAGAAGGCGCGGCCGCCGGTTTCCGTGGCGAGTTTGTTTATCAGGTTAATTGCTTTTTGCTGCTCGCTCTTGCGAATCAATCCCTTGTCTTTGTCGAGTTCACCGACAAACCCAATCACATAAATCTGCACATCTTCCTCGCGTAACCGCGCAAAGAGTTTGTCCTGGGTGTAGAAGCTCGCGCGATCTTCGCCATCAGTAATGACAATCAAAGCGCGCCGGCGACGGTCGCTGTCGTCGCCTTTCTTGTATTGCGCGACGTGCTCGGAAGCGAGGTAGACGGCGTCGATGATGGCGGTTTGTCCTCCCTCGACGTAAAGATTGTCGAGGCCGTCGATCAACAAGTCGTTGTTTGAGGTGAAGTCCTGAAGAGTTTCGATCTTATCACTGCTGATGAATCGCACCAGAAACGTTTCATCACCTCTCTTGTTGCTATTGACGATGGTTTTGCCGGCATCAATAACGCTCTGAAGCTGGAAGCGCAACGACTGAGACGTATCGACCGCCAATCCGTAACTGATCGGCACCTCCTCGCGCGTAAAGCTCTCGATTGGTTGGGCGACGCCGTTCTCAAAAACACGAAATTCGTTTTGCCGCACGTTGTCTATAGGCCGGTTGTTGCGATCGATTACGCGCACATTTAACGTCACCAGCTCCGTGTTAATTTTAATCGTGCTTTCTTCATCTATTTCATCTTCCGCCGGCGTTGGAGTTGCCTTGGGAATAAGCACGGGCGGTGGTGGAGGCTCCGTCAGTATTGGAATGATCTGACCGGGCAACGGTCGCGGTGGCGTCGGTGTAGGCGCCGGCGCTCGATTTACAGTTTGATTTCGGATCGGCGTCTGGTTCTGCACGGGTGTTTGGTTAATACGTCTAACCGGCGTGGGAGCCGGCGTTGGCGCAGAACTGCTGCGGCGCGGTCGCGAGTCCTGACCGGCAGCGCTAAAGCCGGCAAAGGCCAGGGCGGATCCAAAAGGACCGCCCCCAGCCGCGGCGCAAAACGCTGCGAGAATCAAGCCGGCAAGGACTAAGACTCCTGGGGGTGTCTGTCCGAGTTTTCTATTCATTCGCTCTTTCATTGAACCATCCACAGAGAATAAAAGCTCTAATCTCCCACATTCCCAAGGGAAGTCGCGGAAACTCGCGCGTGAAGCCAAGTCTAACTCTTAATAGTCAGGGATGCGAAACCCAATTTGCCCAGCGACAACAGCAGTTGTGGAGATGCGTGGGGAGAGTGAATCCGTTGCCGATGAAGTTTGCACGCCGTGTAGTGCCACCAGTCGTTTTGGAGCCGAGAGTTCAATGTAAACAAGTCGGATGCATTCGTTTGATTGGTGAGACTTCGTCGATGGTCTGCCTGGGGTTCGTCGCAAAACGATCCACGAAGTTACACTAATCCACAAAAGAGTATCAGTAAGAGTTTTGGGTAAGCCTGGTGGAGGAAGACCGAGCTGTTACCGCTGCCCGGTGACGCGGGCAGTTCCGAGATATCTAGCGGGTACTCGGGACGGCATAGTAGCCCTCTTTGGTTCGCACAAATAATTTGGGCAAACCGCGGGGCGGCGTGACTTTCACTTTGACCTTGTGCCAGCGACCGTCGTTGACGAAGTTATCCGGCTTGTAGCCAATCGAATATTGGTGTCGCAGCTCGAGCGCGATTTGTTCGAAGATGTCGTCCATCTCTGCGGCGCTCCTGGGGAAGAAAGCTTTGCCGCCGGAAACACTCGCGAGTTCATCGAGGATTCCCTGGCCTTCCATGCCCATCGAGCTGCCCGCATCGCTGCCGCTCAAAATTCCGACACCATAAAGAGTGACGTCTGATTCTTTCAGCAGCCGCCGCAACTCGTTGAAGGTGTATCGCGAATTGTTGTCCTGGCCATCGCTGATTAGCAGGAGTGCGCGCTTGGGATGACTGCCGCGCTGTACCTTTTCGACGCCTAGATAACAGGCATCGTATAACGCAGTCTGGTTTCGAGTGTGCACGAAGGTGAGTTTGTCCAGCACGCTATTTCCGTCGCGAGTTTTATCGAGCAGCAACTGCGCGCGGGAGTTAAAAGCGATAAGGAAGTATTCGTCGGAGTTATGACTGGTCTGAATAAACTTCGACAGAGCGTCGCGCGCTCGCTTCACCTTTTCGCCGCTCATCGATCCCGAAAGATCGAAAATCACGCCTACGGAAACGGGCGAATCGTCGTCGCTGAAATAAGTAATCTTTTGAGGCTTCTTATCGTCGAGCACGGTGAAAGCGTTCTGACTCAAGCCTGAAACATACCGCCCGTAAGTATCCGTGACGGTCACGGTCAGGGTAATGAGATCTGTATGCACGAGGACCGGTCCGTCAATTTCGGCGGGCACCGGCTTTTTTTCATCGGGTGGCGTTGCTTCAGCTTTTGCCGGCGCCGCGTCTGTCTTCGCGGGTACCGCTTCGCCGGGAGTCTGGGGCTGTGTCTTGTCCTGCGCGGTGGCGTTTATCGGAAAACTTTCCGAGAAAGCGGAGAATACCAGGAGGATCGCCAGGCAGGTAAAGAGCGAAGCCATTCCAACAGCGCTTCTTGTCGGCAGGTGCATGTAATCTCGCGTTCGCGGAAACCGTTAATCTTGTTATTGCCAGAAGGGACTATCAACACAGATGCTGTCGATCCAGCGACTGATGCCCCGAGACCTGTAATTTCTGATCTTAAATTCAGGAAGGGCTAACGCGGGAGACGTGGCCGTTTGTGTCCTGTCCAGTTTGTGTTGACTGTTCGCATTGTAGGGCAGCGCCACGAGCGGCGCAAGAATTAAAGTTGGTCGCAACTTCAGCGGTGGTCGCGCGTGTAGAGAGTGCGTAGTGGTTCAGTTTGCTTTGCGACCCTTTGGGAGTTCCTGGCGGCCTTGGCGGTAAACATCTCAAGCGGGACCGCAAAGTTCGCGAAGTAAGACGCAAAGTTACGCAAAGAGAGAAGTCGAATACCAAACTGAACCAGCATCAGAGAGTGCGCGTGGGAAACGATAGGCTGAGCTGCATGGTATAATTCCGCGCTGAATTGAACCGACGGTCTAGAATAGATGGCTGAATTTATTTGTCGATTAGGCACGCCAGCGGGCGAGGTAGTGACCAGGACGATTGAGGCGGTAGGCGTAAGCGAAGCGCGTGCGCGCCTCGAACGCGAGGGTTTCCGCGTTTTCAATGTAACCCCGCCGAAGACCTCGGGCGTGACTGCTCTTACCCGGCTTGGGGGACGAGGCGGCCAACCGAAGGTAAAGGCCAGCGACTTCCTCCTGTTCAATCAACAACTCGCTGCCCTCTTCCGCGCCGGTATTCCCATTCTTCAGGCCATCACGATGCTACGCAAGCGTGCAGCTTCAGAGCGTCTGCGCAGGGTGCTTGGCGAAGTTGAGGAACAAATCAAAGGCGGCGCGGCATTGTCAACGGCATTCGCCTCGCAGGGAAATCTGTTTCCGAGGATTTACACGGCCTCGATTTTGGCAGGCGAACGTTCAGGAGCCCTCGACGAAGTTCTTAATCGTTACGTGACTTACATGCGTCGCAACGTGGCCCTGCGTCGCAAAATTCGCGGCGCGCTTGCCTATCCACTGTTCCTGTTGTTCGCGTCCGGAATCATGGTGACGTTTTTGACTGTCTACGTAGTGCCGCGCATGTCGGACCTTTTTTCCGGGTTCGGCACCGAGCTCCCGATAGTTACCCAGATCGTGGTGGGACTGTCGACCTGGTTGTCGACAAACGTCCTGTGGTTTGGACCATTATTCATTGGTGGCGGCGTGGCGCTGTTTCTCTGGTCGCGCACAGCGGGTGGGCGAATGAAGGTTGACGCTTTCATTTTGAGAATCCCGCTCGCCGGCAGTCTTGTCGTCCAACTTTCGGTAGCGCAGGCGACACGTTCGCTCGCCACGCTGCTGGCGGGAGGCATCACGCTCGTAGAATCGTGGGAAATCGCCGCGGAGTCGATCACGAACCGGGAACTGCGCCGTCGGAGTTCTGAAATTCTGCCGATGATTCGCGAAGGACGTACTTTTACTGAGAGCCTTGAGGTCGCAAATTGGGTTCCTCCGCTGGCGATTGATATGGTGGGCATTGGGGAGCGATCGGGAAGCTTGCGAGAGATGCTGGACGAGGTGGCGGTGTTTTACGACGCCGAATCTGAGGTCCGGCTGGAGCAGTTGACGACCACCCTTGAGCCTGCGATTCTGGTGGTCATGGGCGGCATCGTGGTCACGATCCTGTTGGCGATTTACCTGCCCATCATTTCATCTATCTCAGGAGGCGCCGGCATCACTGGAAACCGCTAGAAACAATCGGCATGAAAGAATTAATAGAACCCCCCATCGCTGCCCAGACTGAAGACAATCATGAGCCTCCCGAGGTGCGGAAGGCGCGTGAGCTGGCGCGGCAGTATCGCCTGCAGTTTGTCGAGCTCCTTCCAGCCGACCAGGAATCTCCGGTTAATTACGAACTCTTCAATGAAATTCCGGTTGACCTGATGGTGCGTCACCAGTTCCTGCCGCTAAAGCGGGATGAAAAAGGGCTGCATATCGCAATGGCCGACCCGGCAGATCTCGACCGGCTGGACGAACTGGCGGGTGCGTTGCGCACGCGCATCGTTCCTTATGTAGCTACCGCCGGTACGATCGAACTTATCCTGCGCCGGGGAGATGCCACGCAAAGAGTTTTGCAGGAAGCAGCGTCTGGCTTTCGCATCTCGTTAGTGCGAGAGACGGAATCCGGCGAAGAAGTGCTTGATCTCGATCGCCTGGCGACTGACTCCGACATGTCGCCAATCATCAAGTTGGTAGACACGATTATTTACAACGCGATGGAGTCGCGCGCCTCAGACATTCATATCGAAACGCGCGACACCGAGGTCCAGGTCAAGTATCGAATCGACGGGGCGCTCTACGCCAAAGTTGATCCGATCGACCTGGCCTATCACCAGACGCTGATCTCTCGCATCAAGGTAATGTCAGAGTTGGATATCGCTGAACGCCGGGTTCCTCAGGACGGTCGTTTCCGAGTTCGCTACAAAGGCCGCAACGTCGATTTCCGTGTTTCGATCATGCCGACTATTCATGGCGAAGACGCTGTGATACGTATTCTCGACAAGGAACAGATCAACGAAGAGTTTCGAAACCTTAACCTCGACGTGGTGGGATTTGATGCTGACGACTTACGGAAGTTTCGGCATTACATTGCGGAACCCTATGGCATGGTGCTCGTCACCGGCCCGACCGGCTCGGGCAAAACCACCACGCTCTATGCGGCCCTAAATGAAATCCGCAACGAAGAGGACAAGATCGTCACGATTGAGGACCCGGTTGAATACCAGTTGCACGGGATCACGCAGATTCCAGTCAACGAAAAGAAGGGCCTTACTTTTGATCGCGGTCTTCGTTCGATTCTGCGTCATGACCCGGACAAGATCATGGTCGGGGAAATCCGCGACACCGAAACGGCCCAGATTGCCATCCAGTCGGCGCTCACCGGCCATCTCGTGTTTACAACCGTTCACGCCAATAACGTCATCGATGTAATCGGTCGTTTTTTGAACATGGGCGTGGAGCCATACAACTTCGTTTCGTCGCTGAATTGCGTGTTGGCCCAGCGGCTGATTCGAATCCTCTGTCCTTATTGCAAGCGGGAATATAAGGCGAAAGACGAAGAGCTAACGGAGTCAGGCCTCAGGGTCGAAGAGCACCGGCAAACCTCGTTTTTTATGAATACGGGCTGCGATTCGTGCAACCACACCGGTTACCGCGGGCGCACCGCAATTCATGAGTTGCTGGATTTATCCGACAATATTCGCGAGATGATCGTTGAGCGACGGCCCGGTTCCGAAGTTCGCCGAGCGGCAGAGGCTGAAGGGCTGCGAAGCTTGCGCGAATCGGCGCTGAAAAAGGTGTTTGCGGGCATTTCAACCCTGCATGAGATTAACCGGGTAACCTTCGTTCACGAGATTAGCGCCGGTAAGTGACCCCAGTTAGCAGACGTAAGTAAAACATACGATAAATTTCACCGTGCCGTAACGACTCGGCGACCTGATCAACGAGACACTAGGGAGCACGCCGACCAGCCATTTGGGAACGAAACTTTCTGACTTACGTGTAAGAAAAACGAATCCGGACCAGTTGCATCCCGGACGCCCGAACGGCATTATTAAACCACTAAACCGACCGCCTCGACTGAGAGATACTATGAAATTCAAGATAACCACCCGAATCCCGGTCTCCCTGTTGCTTGCTTTCTGCATGTTGATGATGCCAATCGTCGCGGTAGCAAAGAAGGGCGATAAAAACTTTAAACAGGGAATCAAATACGAACAGGCACAGCAGTGGGAAAAGGCGGCTCAGGAGTTTACGCTCGCGCTTGCTGCCGATCCGTCAAATGTCGATTACCAGCTGCATTTTCGCCGCGCGACTTTCAATGCTTCGCAGTCGTTTATGCAGCAGGGCCGCGCGCTGGCCGAACAGAGAGATTTTGTTGGGGCCTATAACGCGTTTCGACAGGCATACGGATACGATCCGGTAAACGAGCTTGCCGTGTCAGAGATGGAGCGAATGCTCCACTTGCAACGTGTCAAAGAAGGGCAGAATAGTGGTTCTACCCCGGCCAAAACTGGAGAGCCGCAACAGGGTACTCTCGGTGCACAAAATGGTCAGGCGCAGGAAGCCACACCGCCTCCGGCGAGATCGCCGGAAGTGTTGCGCGTGGTTTCTTTCAGCGGAGATCTCAAGTCGTATATCAGAACCCTGGCCGAGCAGTTAAACCTGAATGTGATTTTCGATCGCCAGTCGTTTGTGCAGCCGAAGACGATCGATATCAACTTGCGCGACGTCACCACCTCGCAGGCTCTCGATTACATCTTTCTCCAGGAAGGCTTGTTTTTCCAGAAGCTGAGCCGGCGCACGATCGTAGTCGCCGATCAAACGCGCCGTCCGCAGTACCAGCAACTCGTTTTGCGCACTTTCTTCCTCGCCAATTCGGAACCTGAAAAAGCGAAGATTCTCATCGGCCAGGCAATTCCGCCATCAGTGGGTCGTCCCCAGACGATCGTAGTCGCCGACAAAGACACTAACAGTTTGACCGTACGCGACACCGCCGAAAACGTCAGGCTGATTGGCGAGCTGCTTCAGAGCATCGATAAGGACCGCGCCGAAGTTGTGATGGACGTGAACATCTATGAAGTTTCAAAGAGCGACCTGATGCAGTTTGGCAATCAATTTGGATCAGATACGACGCTTGCTAATCTGGGAGGCGTACAGCGGGGATTCTCGCTTTTGGCCGGCGGCGCACATACAGTTGGTCTGCCGGTGTCGCTCGGGGCGGCGTTGATCTTTCCTTCTTCTCAGATACAAGCTCTTCAATCCAAGAACAACACAAAACTTATTGCGTCAACTCAGGTCCACGCCTTCAACGGCGAAGAATCAACCGCCCGTATCGGACAGCGCGTTCCCGTTCAAACAGCCCAGGCCTATCCGTTTGGCGTTCAGACCGGAACTACCACCAACACTAACACCGGTTTTCCCAGTGGCGGCTTTCCGGTAATCAACTACGAGCCGACCGGACTGACCTTGAAGTTTACGCCGCAGGTATTTCCCAATCACGACGTGCAGGTCAAGATGTCGATTGAGTCCAAAGACGTGTTGGGCGCTGGAACGCTGACTCCGACGTTTACTGAACGAACGATCACCGGAACGGCGCGCGTGCAAAATAATCGCACCATGATGCTGGCGAGCGTTTCGCAGGATGTCCATACCACTGGGCGGCGAGGACTGCCGATTCTCGGTTTGATTCCCGTGTTGGGCCGCATATTTACCGCGCCTACGAGGGACGACCGACGAATCGACATCGTGATTGCCGTCACCCCGCGGGTGTTACGCGCTCCCGCAATCACGCCGCGCGATGAAGAGATGCGTCCCAGCGGAACTTTGCAGTCACCCACGACAGGTTCGCTCGAAGCGATGCTGCGTGAATCTGATCGTGAAGAGCAGCTGGCTGAGTGGCGTTTGCAACAGCAAAACGCGGCGGCGGCGAGGACCGCTGCAGCGAAAGCAGCCGTCGTTCCGGCGACTGTGGCAGTGAATCCGGCGCCGGTGCCCGTGCAGACGGTTGCGGCCGACGCCGGCGTGACGAAAGATGCCGCCAAAGAACTGGCTGGCCCGGCGGCGACCGCGGTAGCCCAACCGGTGCCACAATCGACTCAAGCGACGCTGACGAGTGCGACAAATGCAGGAGGCAATATTGGAACTGAGGAGGCGGCATTTGTGCCGGCGCCGAAGTCGCTGGTCAGCAATCGATCGGCAGCGGAGTTGGCAGCAGTAAACACGAACCCGAACACCAATGGAGAGGCGAAGGCGGTGTTGACGAGTTTGTCCGAATCGAATGCCACGTCTGCTGTTCCCAGTGCGATCAGGAGTTCAATTGGCCGAACCGCTCAACTGATGTTAACGGCGGGCGACGAAAGCATGCAGGTGCTGAACGTTGGTGAGAAGCGCCGGTTTGCGCTGGAACTTAAATCAGATGTTTCTCTGGCGATGGCGGTTCTGGCACTGCGATTTGATCCGAAGGTCGTAAAAATCAACTCAGTAACGCCGGGAAGCATGCTCGCGAAAACGGACGCCACTAGCGCGTTGCCCAGCCTGGCCCAGTCTATAGATCCCACTGGCGTTTGTTTTATTTCAATATCGAGTTTGAACGGAGCCGCAGCGATAAAGGGTACCGGCACGCTCGTGTTTATCGAGATCGAAGGAGTCGGCGTTGGCGATGCCGCGCTCGCGTTTGAAAATGGCGCCATGCATTTGGTGGCCACAGACGCGCGTGATGTGACCCTGGAAGCAGTCGCTGCTCGCGCCACAGTGAAACAGTAAAGTGAATTACCGGAAGCAACAGAACGCGATCAACGTAGGGGCACGGCATGCCGTGCCCCTACTCGTGAATGAACCCCGCTCGCGGAGTGTGGGCGGGTTCACACTGATCGAACTAGTGATCACTGTTACGGTGATGACGATTCTGACGCTCGGTGTCGTGCCTTTGATGAAGCTCTCCGTCAAACGGCAAAAAGAAGAACGACTAAGAGCGGCATTGCGCCAGATGCGTTCGGCCATTGATGAGTTTCACCGCGACACGGCAGATATGAACTGTGGCGGGCAAACCGGTTTGCCACCCTATGTCGATCCACGCAGTAAGGTGAAGATTTCCGACTGCACGATTTTCGGCGTTGATAATATTGATAGATATCCACCGGACCTGCAAATCCTGGTTAACGGAGTGAACGTAGTGCCGCGAATGGTTCCGTCGGGCGGGGGCGGCGGAGTGCCGCAACTGTCAACCAAGCAAAAGGTCTACCTTCGCGCGATTCCGGTTGATCCGATGACTGACGAAGCCGAGTGGGAATTTCGTTCCTGTTACGACTCAGCTGATTCAGGTTCGTGGGGCGGCGAAAATGTTTTTGACGTGCGTTCGAAGTCGAAGGACAAGGCGCTGAATGGTGAAAAGTATAGTGACTGGTAAAGATCAGTGGGCAGTAAGCAGTGGAAAGTGGGCAGTGCTTCGCAACAAGTACAGCTCTTCACTGACCACTGACCACCGATCACTGATCATTGGCTTCACCCTCCTCGAGTTGATGATTGTGATCACAATCATCATCATCCTGGCTGCGATTGCCTTGCCGCAATATCAGAAAACAATCCTGGCGACGCGCGAGGCCGTGCTCCGAGATGATCTGTACAAACTGCGCACCTTGATTGACCAATACGCCACCGACAAACAGAAGTTGCCGCAGTCGCTCGAGGATTTAGTTGCCGAAGGCTATATGCGCGAGCTGCCGAAAGATCCCATGACTGGAAATGCCGATTGGGCGATCACCACCGGCGAAGATCCGAATTCTACTAAAGGAGAGCAGGGCGTCACGGACGTCCATAGCTCTTCGACTGATACGTCATCCGAAGGAACACCATACTCGGAATGGTGATTGCTGAATTCGTGTTACTGATTTCTAATCCGAAATCTGAATTCAGCATTCCGCGATTGTGAAATGCCTAATCCGCTGTCAAAACTGATAAATCCCTGGTATCCATCGACCGCCCTGGGATTCGAAAAAGGGCTGGCGACGATGGTCCAGCTTGAACGTCGTGGCGGCATGAGCAGTTTGCGGCGCGCGGCTACTGTTGCCTTGCCGGAGTCGCTGATACAGCCCAGCTTCACAGAGAGAAACATTACCGACCCTACGGAACTTCGCGCTTTCATCTCCGAACTGGCGACCAGCGCTGGCTTGTTGCAACAGAAACGCTGGTCTGTGGCATTGCCGGATGGGGTCAGCCGGACCCTGATTCTGACATTGGATTCCCAGCCTGCGTCGAAGAGTGAACTTGAAGAAGTGCTGAGGTGGAAAGCTGAACGGGGATTTAGCGCATCGCTGGAAGAGCTCTCAATTTCGCGCGAACGTTTGACGCCGGACAACCAGGGAAGAGATCGCTATCTCGTGGTTGCTGCTCGCGCCGCAATTCTCAGTGAATACCAGGAAGTATTGCATTCGCTTGGTTGGCGAGCCGGTTTAATTCTTCCGCGACACATGGGCGAGGGGCAATGGCTGACGACCAATGGCGCAAAAGGCGACGCACTTTTGATCAGTTCGTCCGATGGAGGATTTACCGCGGTTGTCTTTCGTGGCCGGCAGCCCCTGATAATCCGCACAGTGTCCTGCGATCGACACGAATGCGAAGATGAGCTGTATCGTCTTCTTCTTTTCTACCGGGACCGTCGCGGAGGCGAAACCGAGAAGATGGGGCAGACGCTGTCGCGGGTGCTGACGATTGGCGAGATGATGAACAAGGATCGTTCATGCGAGATCGTCAACGAAACTCTCGGAATCGACGTGCGTCCGCTGAATGCGGCCGATCTTGGATTGCAACTTTCGACCAACGAGTTGAGTTTTGACGCGATTGCCGCCCCTGCCGGCCTGGCAACTTTGTCGTGGCAATAAAGAGTCGCCAGTTGCCAGTCGCGCGTCTCCAGTCGGCAGGGGTCTCCAGTCAGGAGCCCGAACAGTCTGGACTGAAGACTCCAGATTGCAAGACCGAACTGCCAGACTCCAAACTGCCGACAGCATTTGAAACAAGTTTGATTTTCCTTTCGTAACATCTGAGCATCATGAGTACTTCCGCATCTTCCGATCTCCTTAGTTTTAGCGCTGCCAATGACCGTGAGCTCGTCGCCAGCGCGGTGACCGGCATCGAAGGCGGCTTCGAAGAGCTGGTCCGGCGTTACCAACGGCCCATCTCGGCTTATGTCTATCGAATGGTCGGCGACTATGAAACCGCGCTCGACCTGACCCAGGAAATCTTCATTAAGATCTATAACTCGCTTTCGCGTTATCGGCCGGAATTTAAGTTTTCCACCTGGATCTACAAGATTGCGCATAATGCGGCTATTGATCACCTGCGACGCAGCTCGGGACGGGAAAGGTCACTTGTCGGCGGTAACGATGGCGATTCCTACGATCTGCCCATTGAGAGCGAAGGCCTGACACCGGAACAGCAAACTGAACGAGAAGAACGGCGGGTGGAAATTGAGCTGGTCGTTCGTTCACTGCCGACCGCTTATCGCGAGTTGATCGTGCTGCGCCACTCGCAGGACCTAACTTATGAAGAGATTGTCGAGGTTACCGGCTTGCCCCTGGGGACGGTAAAGAACCGCTTGTTTCGTGCCCGGGACCTGATGCGGCAGCAATTTCTGAATCGCGGCATCACGGGAATCTGATTTACGATTGTGACCAACGCCCTTCACACTTGCGAACCGGAAAATATCGCCGCCTATATCGAAGGCGACCTGCATCCTTCCGCGCGCTTAGCTCTCGAAGAACATTTGCAGCAGTGTCAAAACTGCGTTTTGGAGTTGCAGGAGCAGCGCCGTTTCATGTGTGAATTGGATTCTGCGTTCAGCAATCCTTTCGAGCTGGCGGTCCCCCCAAATTTCGCTCAGGTGGTGGCGGTGCATGCTGAAAGCGACATGAGAGGCGTGCGCAATTCGGTGGAACACAAACGTGCGTTACAGTTTTGCATTCTGCTGGGTCTGGCCGCTTTTGTTTTCCTTGGCGCTGCCGCGAGCAAAGCTGAAATCGCAGGAGCGGCCTCGGCTATCGGCAAGATAGCCGGAATTCTGGGCCTGGTTGCGAGAACGATTTACGAAGCAGCTGCGGGCCTGGCCTCAATGGCGCGTCTCCTCAGCCGCAGTTTAGTGACCTCATCACCCTTCGCGGGTCTGGCCGCCTTTGTCATTATCGCGGCCGCGGTTGGTCTCCTTTCGCGGCTCATCATCCGCTATCACCGAACGCGCGTGGTCGATTAAGGCTACCGCGCGATGTACACCTCAGTCTCAAATGGTAATGAAAAAGTCTTTCTGATCCAGCCTTGCTCCCTCTTCCTAAAATTCAGTTTGCTCCTGATTGCCTTGCAGTTTTTCCTCGTTATCGCTGTCGGCCAGGAGGCTCCATCGGCAAAACCGACCGAAAGCCCGACTGTCGTCGAAGGAATAAGCGACACTACTGCCTACAGCATTGGCGGTTCATTGAGAATCAATGGGACTGTGAAAGGGGCGATTGCATTGGGAGGCGACGTGATCGTGCAGGGAGTCGTCGAAGGTGATGTCGCTACGATTGGCGGGTCAGTGATTCAACTCGAAGGCTCACGAATCGACGGCGACGTGATGGTTTTGGGAGGCACGTACCAACGGAGCGCGGGAGCCTCCGGTCGAAACCCTAACAGCACAACAGTGATGTATGCCGGATACGAAGATGAACTACGACACATGATGCGCTACCCCTCCGGTCTTCTGAAGCCGAGATGGTCAGCCAGCTACATTGGGGTGCGCTTAGTTGCCATACTCTTCTGGTTCATCGTGTCACTGGCCCTGACCGCGGCAACCCCGGGAACCATCAGCCGAGGAATCGCACGGCTACAGTTGGATCTGGGCCGAGTCGCGATTATTGGTTTTATTTCGGCAGTGGTAATTGGCGGCGGCGTACCATTTGCCCTGCGCTACCTGCCCTTCGTCATCGGAGTTCTGGTGGGGTTAATGGCCCTGCTGTTGATCCTCATTGCCGGGCTATTTGGGCGCGTCATCATTTACGCTGCCACCGGCCGCTGGTTACAACGGAAGCTTTTCGGAGTTCGAAATAACTCGGAATCGGTAGCCCTCCTCCTGGGAACGACGTTTTGGATTGTTCTCTCCTCTCTGCCGTATATCTGGCCGCTCGTCGTTGCCGTCGTGCTCGTTACCAGCCTGGGGCTGGCCCTCACTGCGAAGTACCGCGTTGGCTGGGCGCGCCGTCAGGAAGCCAAAGCCTGATTTTCGCGGATATTATTCAAAAAAAATACTTGAACAAAAGGTGCTGGTGCTGCATCAAAAGCCTTTCCGTTTGGGTGTGCATCGAATTGTGCAACTTTTTCGAACACCGGACGTGAAAGCCATGGATTAGTTCGTTTGTAATCTCCGATAAACCGTATCTGCTAGAACATTAATGGACTTTTGCGCGTAACAAAGAGGCGTACCGGAGCGGTTCTCCGAGTGTCCAGCAGCAAAAACAGTTAATAATTTATTGCTCGGATCGTTTCATACCTGACAGGAGGCGTAATGAAGGCGTTTTATCTCGCAATTGCGATAGGTTCAATTTTTACACTCTCGGCAGAAGGTGCAGTCGCTCAGACCACCCCAGCCCCAACGGCCTCACAGCAGACGTCGGATCCTGCGATTACACCCAATGGCGCCATTGGCGAGGTCAAGGTGATTGACGCCGCAGGGAAGCAACTGATTATTAAGACTGACGCGGGTTCACTGGTGACTGTCGTTCTGAATGACGCCACGACCTACATGCGTGTCGCCCCTGGCGAGACGACTTTGAGCAAGGCCACGAAGATTGCCTTTGCAGAAGTCGGCGAAGGCGACCGCGTATTTGCCCGTGGGATGGTTGCGGATGATCGAAAGACGGTTCCTGCGCGGGTAGTAATCGTCATGAATAAAGTCGACATCGCCAAGAAGCAGGAGACGGAAAAAGAAGAGTGGAAGAAGCGAGGACTGCTCGGAGTAATCAGCGCTGTCAAGCCTGAGACTAAGGAAATTACGATTTCGTCTCGCACTCTGGCCGGTCAACAATCCATAGTCATTCCGATTTCGGACAAGGTAGAGATGCGACGCTACGCTCCAGACTCGATCAAATTTGCTGATGCGAAGACGTCGAAGTTTGAAGAGTTGAAAGTAGGGGATCAGCTGCGCGCCCTTGGAGATCGAAATCCGGACGGCACTCAATTTACCGCAGAAAAAGTAGTAACCGGCAGCTTTAAGAATGCGGCGGGGGTTGTCACCGCAATCGATGCGGCAACTGGCGAAATCAAAATCAATGATATGCAGACGAAGCAGCCGCTAACGATCGTCGTTAAGACAGATTCCGTGCTGCGAAAGTTTCCACCCGCAGATCAGATGGGAGCAATGATGATGTCGCGCGGCGGTCCAGGTGGTGGTCCGGCCGGCGCCGCTCCCGGCGCGACGGCACAAGGCCCTGGGGCAGGTGGGCCAGGCGGTGCGGCGCGCCCGGGTGGCGGTGGCATGAACATGCAGGACATGCTCGAGCGTCTTCCTACAATTGCCGTAGCTGACGTCAAAGTTGGCGACACCATAATCGTCTCCAGCACACAGGGCGCCGATCCGACCAGGCTGACAGCCATTAGCCTGATTTCAGGAGCCGACACTTTGCTTAACTTGCTCGCGGCCAGACAGCAGCAGCAAGCCGGCCCGCGAGCTGCTCCTAATCCATCGGCTGGCCTGGGTGGAGTTCAATTTGGCATCGGCTTGCCATAAACGGTTGTTTCAGCACCATCCTGCGTAGCGGGTTGGGCCTCACCTCTCGTCAGTACTATGCGAGCGCGTCGAGGTAGGAATCATTAGTCTCTCCGAAAGCGATAGGGTTTATATATGAATGTCTCCACAAATTTCTTGCGAACGACTTTGGGCGTCGCCCTAATTGTCATTTTGTCTTTCATCTCGGTGCTGGCGCAGCAGTCACGAGGAACACTGCGCGGCGTGATCAAGGACGAGTTTGGCGCGACCATCGTGGGCGCAACGGTCACCATTACTGACGCGGCCGGAGTTAAGAAGGACGCAACCACCAATAACGACGGCGCTTACGTTTTTAATGGCCTGGCCCCCGGCAAGTATTCGCTGACGGCAGCCGCCGCAGGCTTTGCCATTGCTGAGGAAACGGAGATCGAGGTCGCGGCAGGACAGCGACAAACTTTCGACGTGACCCTGCAGGTAACCATCGAAGAGCAGAAGGTAACAATCGCTGCGGAAACACCGCTTAGTACCGAAGCAACCAACAACGCTAACCAAACGCTAATTACCGGTCAGGATCTCGATGCCCTTCCTGACGACCCTGACGAGTTGGCGGCAGCGCTGCAGGCGTTGGCCGGTCCATCCATGGGACCAAACGGCGGGCAGATCTTCGTTGATGGCTTTTCTGGCGGGCGCCTGCCACCCAAGGAATCCATTCGAGAGATTCGGATTAATCAGAATCCATTCGCGGCTGAAAACGATCAGGCTTCCGGACGCATCGAGATTCTGACTCGTCCCGGAACTGACAAGCTCCGCGGTAGTGCGTTTTTCAACTTCGAAGACGAGAGCCTCAATTCGCGCAATCCATTCTCCGATGAACGGACAGCGTTCCAGGTGCGACAGTACGGCGGAAACCTGGGCGGGCCTATTATTCCAAAGAAGGCCTCGTTCTTTTTCGATTTCCAGCGCCGCGAGACCGACGATAATGAGTTGGTAACCGCGACTATTCTCGACGAGAACCTAAATCCGTTGGCCCTTGGCTTTGGCATCGTCGCCCCGCGCCGGAACCTGAACTTCAGTCCGCGCTTTGACTATCAGATCAACACCAACAATACGTTGATCGCCCGTTATAGCTACAGCCGCTCGAGTTCTAAGAACAGCGGCGTAGTCGGTTTCTCGCTTCCCGAGCGCGCTTACGATACTGCGTCAACGCAACAATCATTTAGCGTAACTGAGACTGCGATTCTCAACGCCTCCATGATCAACGAGACGCGTTTCCAGGTAAATCGCAATCGCAACGAGAGCTTCGGCGACAACACGATCCCGGTCCTGAACGTCAGCGGCGCATTTGTTAGCGGCGGCTCCCAGGTGGGCCAGGTGCTCAACAGCAACACCAGCTGGGAACTGCAGAATTTTCTGGCGTGGCAGAGAAATAATCACTCGTTCAAATTTGGTGGTCGCGTGCGCGGCGTAAGAATAAACGACAGCAACCCGAACAATTTCGGTGGCAGTTATTTCTTTACCGGCGGTCTGGTCCCGGTGCTGGATACGAACAATCAGATAGACTTCGGCCAGGCCCCGATCTTTGCAGATAGCCTCGAGCGATATCGTCGCACGATTGCTTTGCAACGCGCCGGCTTCGACGCCCTCGAAATCAGAAAACGCGGCGGGGGCGCTGCGCAGTTCAGCATCGCTACCGGCGATCCTTTGGCCAGCGTTAGCCAGATGGATGTAGGTTTTTATGCCCAGGACGACTGGCGCGTTAGACCGAACCTGACTCTGGGCCTTGGCATTCGCTACGAGAACCAGACGAACATCAGCAGTAAGTTTAACTTCGCCCCGCGCGTGTTTATGGCATGGTCACCCGGTGCGACCGATTCAGCCCGTCCGCCCAGCATGGTGATTCGCGCCGGCGCCGGCATTTTCTACAACCGCTTCGGCGAGTTCAACACGCTCAATGCCAACCGGTTCAATGGCGTCAACCAGCAGTCGTTCTCAGCCAGCGAGGCGCCGCTCTATCGAACAGTGAATGGCGTTCCTACTTACGTTGCCCCGACTGCTTTAACGGCGCTGGACGCGTTTGATCCAACTGACCTGACCAAACTCCCGGCATTGTCAGAACTTACTCCTGCACGGCAGATTACCTGGCGCGTTTCCGATGATCTGCAAGCTCCCCGAGTTTATGTGGCCGGAGTGCAGGTCGAGCGACAGTTGCCCTACAGGTTCACCATGTTTGCCGGGTTCTACTCGATCCATGTTCGCAACGTTATTCGTGCTCTTGATATCAATGCGCCGCTGCCAGGATCGATCACGAACGCGACGCCGGACGGCTCCCGTCCCTTCGGCAACATCGGAGAGATCTATCAGTATGAGTCAACCGGAAAGTTTGACCAAAACCAGTTCTTTGTGGGGTTCAATAATCGACTGAATCGAACAGTCTCGTTTTCTTCAAGCTACTCGATGAGCAAATCGAAGAATGATACTGACGGCCAGGGGAACGGAATATTCCCCGTCAATCATTATGATCTCAGCGGCGAATATAGTCGCGCCGGATTTGATGTTCGTCACCGGTTCAATTTCTTTGGCAGCATCAACCTGCCCTGGCAGGTCAGCCTGAATCCATTGATCACCTACAGCTCAGGGCGGCCGTTCAACATTATTACCGGCCAGGACACAAACCTCGACCGCTTGTTCACCGAACGGCCTTCGTTCGCGCCAGACGGAGTTGATTGCAACCTGGCCAACATTCGTTGCACCCGATTCGGAAACTTCAACCTGACCCCGGCGCCGGGCGAAGCGCTGATTCCGCGCAACTTTGGCGAGGGCCCCGGATACTTTGCCCTCAACATGCGCGTCAGCAAGACCTGGAATTTCGGCAGCATGCCATCCGCCCGAGCTGCAGCACCCGCCGGACAGCAACCCGGCCAGGCGGCCGGTAACACACGTGGTCCTGGTGGCGGCACACCGCGAATCCCTAACGCGGGCGGCGGCGGCCGACCTCAGGGCGGTGGTGGCGGACCGCAGCGTGGCGGCGGCGGCATCCCTGGCGGTGGGCTTGGCGCCGGCAGTGAGGCCAAGCGTTACAGCATGGTGTTCTCACTTAACTTCAACAACCTGCTCAACAAAGTGAACTTGTCTAATCCAAATGCGAATCTCTCATCGCCATCATTTGGTGAGAGCCAGTCGCTGGGCGGCAGCTTCGGTGGATTTGGTGGTTTTGGCGGCGGCAGCACCGGAGCAGGGAATCGCAGAGTGACCGCGCAGGTGCGCTTTAGTTTCTAAGCCCGCAACAATTGATTGGCACTCGGGAAGGCAGCTTGAGGTTGATCGCAACCGCAGTAAACATGAAAGAGGAAGGATAATGAAAAAAACTCTAATCGCCTCTCTGGGCTTAGCCGCGCTGGCTCTTTGCATCTCGCCGAGCGCTTACGCGCAGGGAAACGCTACCGCGAAGGCGGTCACGGCCGGCGTTACCGACTCCACCCCGGCGACGGCGATCACGGCCACTACCGCGCCCATTGACCTTGCCCGAGCGGCGCTCGCAGCGCAGGGCGGGGAGAAGTTTAAGTCAGTCAAGAACATGATCCTGAGAGGCTCGGTTGATCTGTATCCACCAAATTCGACCCAGGCAATTCCTGGCGCCTTCATCATGGTGACGGCAGGCGACAAGCTGCGAAGTGAAATAGATGCGCGACCAGCAATTAGTTTCAAGCAGATCTATGACGGACAGCAGTCGTATAGCTCTCTTCCCGGCGTGGACCTGCCGCCGATTACCAAGTTGGGTATGGGCTTGCTGATCCGATTTGATCAGCCAGGTCACACGGTCTCTGCACTTCCTGACAAAAAGAAGCAGCGTGGATTTCGGATCACCAATGCGGACGGAAACGTGACTGATTTCTACGTTGATCCCGCCACCGGTCGCGTGATGTCGTTTTCAATACCGCACTCCGGCGTCACCTTCGCTACCGAGATCAAGAAGTTCAAGGACTTCGAAGGCGTGCTCGTACCTGTTAGTTTTACCCAACGGCTTGAGATGCCGCAGGGCGCTTTCTTCGCAGACTTCAGTGTCAAGAGCGTGAAACTTAACAATCAGATGGGCGACGACGTTTTTGATATCCCCAACTAAAACAAGACGGTCGCTTAGGGTTTTAGAAAAAGAGGCCGCACCCAGCGGCCTTTTTTGTTGCCCGCCAATTCGAAACATCAGTGGTTGACGATTTGCATTGCGGTTGGCGCTGGTACGACCAGCACATCAAGACTGTTTCAGGGCCTTCGGATGAGGAGGTAAACGTCGCTTGCCGAGAGGAGCGGGAGCTTGTGATGGCCGAGCTTGCCAACCTGACCTCCGCTCTTGAGAAGTCTCGCCGTTATGCCTGGACTGGTTGGGACTCGCCGCAGTCATTAAAGGATTCGCTGGGAATGAAGGCGAATAACCCGTAAAGCTCAACGACCATTGTTGCCAGGGACGTCCTAAACACTCATTATCTCGTGTTCTTTTCCCTTTGCCTGTTCGTCGATCTTGCCGATGTAGGTGTTGGTGAGTTTCTGCACTTCTTCCAGGCCGTCACGTTCGTTGTCTTCCGAAATCTGTTTGTCTTTGAGCATTTTCTTCAGTCGCTCATTTGAATCGCGACGGATATTGCGGACGGCTGTGCGGTGATCTTCCGCGATCTCGTGAACTTGCTTGGCGAGTTGTTTACGCCGCTCTTCGGTGAGCGGTGGGATGGGGATGCGGATGAGCTTGCCGTCGTTGGACGGGTTCAGTCCCAGGTCTGCCGTGCGGATTGCTTTTTCGACTGCTGCGAGTTGAGTCTGGTCCCAGGGCTGCACCGTCAGCATTTGCGGTTCCGGTGCGTGCACCGAAGCCATTTGGCCGAGTGGGGTCATCGTGCCGTAATAATCAACCATTACGGAATCCAGGAGGGTGACGGCGGCCCGTCCTGTACGCACTGTCGCCAGCTTGCGTCGGAAGTCTTCAATAACCGTGTCCATGCGCGGTCGTGTCTCTTTGATTACGTCCTTTTCGCTCATAGCTGTCTCCGAAGTCAGTTTCAAGTTTCAAGTTTCAAGTTGAATTCCAATCGAGGAGCTAAGGCTAGTCCAGGTACTAGAACTTGAAACTCGAAACCTGGAACGCGAAAATTATTTTCCCATCCAAACTCTGGTGCCAACCCCCGCCTCGCCCGTCACAACGCGCATGATATTTCCGGATTGTCGCATATTGAAAACAACGATCGGCAGGCTGTTGTCCATGCAGAGTGAAATCGCGGAAGCGTCCATCACTTTCAACTGGCGTTCCAGGACCTCCTGGTAAGTGATAGCGTCGTAACGCGTCGCCGTCGAATCCAGCATCGGATCGGCGTTATAGATGCCCTCAACCTTCGTTGCTTTGAGAATTATGTCGGCTCTGATCTCCAACGCGCGCAGGGCAGCGGCCGAGTCCGTAGTGAAATACGGATTACCCGTACCGGCGGCAAAAATCACGATGCGGCCTTTTTCGAGATGGCGGACAGCACGTCTTCTGATGAATGGTTCGGCTAACTGAGGAATGTCGATGGCCGACATCACGCGGGTATTCACGTCAACCTTTTCCAGCGCGTCCTGCAGCACGACCGCATTCATGACCGTTGCCAGCATGCCGATGTAATCCGCGGCCGATCGGTCCATGTTGCCGGCGCTCTTGGAAACGCCGCGGAAGATGTTGCCGCCGCCGACGACCACCGCGACCTGCACGCCGAGCGCATGCACCGCCTTCAATTCCTCGGCCACTGATCGGGCAACGTCTACGTCGATGCCGTAGTTTTGCTCGCCCATCAGGGCTTCGCCCGAAATTTTCAGGAGGACGCGCTCATACGCCAAGCCAGGGTTGTTGGAATTGGATTCGGATTCTTCAGCGGACATTGGATGCAGGTCTACTTCCGCGTGTCGAAAAGCTGAACAAAGTACAGATTCCTAACTTACCAGCGATGCCACTTCGTTGCCAAAATCTTCTTCGCGCCGATCGAGCCCTTCGCCCATCTTATAGCGGGTAAACCGGCGAATGGTAATTTTCTCGCCCGTCTTGGCCACTCTTTCAGTAACCATTTCTGCCACAGTTTTCGAAGGATCCTTGACGAAAGGCTGGTCGAGCAAAACCGACTCCTCGTAAAATTTATTGAGGCGGCCTTCCACGATCTTGTCAATTACCTGGTCCGGTTTGGTCGCATTCTTGGGATCGTTCTTCGCCTGATTCCGCGCGATCTCACGTTCTTTCTCAAGTTCGGTGGGGTCCACATTCTCGCGAGACACGTAGCGCGGTTCGGCTGCGGCGACGTGCATCGCAATGTCTTTTACTAACTGCTGAAACTCTGCGCCGCGCGCGACAAAGTCAGTCTCACAATTAACTTCGACTAAAACGCCGACCTTGCCGCCCATGTGAATGTATGAGCCCACGATTCCTTCGGCGGCGATGCGGCCTTCGCGCTTCTTGGCCGAGGCCATTCCGCGTTCCCGCAGAATTTGAATGGCCTTTTCCTCATTGCCTTCAGAGGCAACCAATGCATTTTTGCATTCCATCATTGCCGCGCCCGTTTTGTCGCGAAGCTGTTTCACTGCTGCTGCTGTTACGTCTGCCATGATTCTTAGAACTCTCCGATTATTCCTAGAGTGTTCGACAAACCTTAGTTTGTCGAACTTTGATGCGCTAATGAAAAACGCAGCCCGGCGGAGTACCGCTTTGAAGGCTGCGCTTGCCGATAAGTAAAAGTCTCGAAATGCTTTGGGCTAGCTCGCCGCTACAACCGATTCAGCGTTTTCGTCCGCCGTTTTATTAGCTTCGCCGGCTTCCGGCTCATTGCCTGGGACCGCATCGCCGGCGCCATTCGTTTCCGCAGACGCCGGAGGTGCCGCAGCAGTTGCCTCGGTTCCCGCAGGCGGCGCCGGGATTGCTTCTGCAGGAGATTCAGTCGCTGCGCCCGAAGTCCCTTCGCCGGCTTTGGCTTCACCCTCTTCACCTTCAGCAACTACGCCGCCCTCGGTGGCGATATTCTGCCCATCAAGGATTGAATCGGCGATTCGCGAGGCAAAAAGGCGGACGGCGCGTAAAGCATCGTCGTTGCCCGGAATCACATAATCGATTCCTTCAGGTGAACAGTTGGTGTCGACCACTGCCACGATTGGAATTCCCAAACGGTTGGCTTCCGCTACCGCAATCTCTTCCTTCCTGACGTCGATGATGAAAACGACATCTGGCAGGCGCGTCATCGACTTGATGCCCGAAAGGTTTTTGTTCAACCCTTCGCGCTCGCGGTCGAGTTTGATTCGCTCTTTCTTGGTCAACTTTTCATAGCGGCCGTCGGTCTGCATGCTCTCTAGTTCTTTGAGACGCTTGATCGACTTCTGCACGGTTTGAAAGTTTGTCAGGAGACCGCCCAGCCAGCGCTGGTTAACGTAATACTGACCACAGCGTTCGGCTTCCTCGCGCACGGCGTCCTGCGCCTGCCGCTTAGTGCCCACGAAGAGCACTGTCTTGCCTCGATCTTCGGCAACTGCTTCGGTAACAAAGGCAATCGCGTCGCGAAACATCCGCTGCGTTTTCTGCAGATCAATAATGTAAATGCCATTGCGCTCACCAAAGATGTACTCCTTCATCTTTGGGTTCCAGCGCCTTACCTGGTGGCCGAAGTGAACGCCAGCCTCCAGCAATTCTTTCATCGTAACCGAAACCAAAATTAAGTCTCCTTTTCAGTGAATTGGTTTAATGTACTCGCCCTAACTCCCGGGCCCCTCCTGCGGAAGAGCAACCAACCCGAGCTAAGGCAATGGATTTGAGAATTCGGAATTCGGATTGCGGATTTCGAATTTCTACTAGTCAAGTCGCAGCGTTGCGATCGACAATCTCAAAACTAACAAACAGCTTTTCAAATTTGAATTCCGATATTCGGAATCCGACGTTCTTAACGTTTCGAGAACTGGAAGCGCTTGCGGGCGCCCTTCTGACCATACTTCTTACGTTCTTTGATACGAGGGTCGCGCGTTACCAGGCCCGCTTCCTTGAGCGCCGGACGAAGGTCGGCGTTGTACTCCATGAGCGCGCGCGTGATGCCGTGGCGAATTGCGCCGGCTTGTCCGGCCGGACCGCCTCCGCGAACATTGATCAGAACGTCAAACTTGGTGGTCGTCTCAGTCAGCTTCATCGGCTGCTGAATGATCATGCGCAAGGTTTCGTTTGGAAAATACTGGTCAAAAGACTTGCGATTGATCTTGAATTCGCCGCCGCCGGCGCGGAGATAAACTCTGGCCGTGGAAGTTTTTCGTCGGCCCGTTCCGTAATATTGAATTTCAGCCACAGCTATATCGTCCTCTTAATTAACTCTCGATTCTTAATCTTGTTTTGATTGCTGGTAACGGGTGGTGAGTTCGTAGGCTTGAGGGCGCTGGGCACTGTGTCGGTGTTCGCTATCGGCGTAAACCTTCAGTTTCTTCGCCATGGCCTTCCCCAGCTTGTTCTTGGGCAACATGCCCTGGACAGCCAGAGAGATCACGCGGTCAGGCCGCGTGGCAAACATCTCCGCCGCCGAAACTTCGCGCAGGCCTCCTGGATAAAGCGTATGGCGCCGGTACTTCTTCTGCTCGGCTTTTGCGCCCGTGAGCACGGCCTGGCGAGCATTGATTACGATGACGTGATCGCCCATATCCATAAAAGGCGTCCAGGCGGGGTTACGTTTCCCACTCAGAATAGACGCGACCTCAGACGCCAGGTGACCAACGGTCTGACCTGCTGCATCCACAACGAACCACTTGCGTTTTCCAGCGAGATCTTTGCCGCTGGGAAAGTATGTTGACATGGTTAAGTATCTCTGTTTTCAGCGAGTAAAACGCGAACGGCTAGAATAACTAACGCCTCAAAAGGTGTCAAGTTGAGGCCTCCGGGGGTAGTGGGTCAGTTTGCTTTGCGTCCTTTGCGAAAGCCTTAGCGACCTTTGCGGTAAGGCTTTAGTACAAAACAAAACCGCAAAGACCGCCAAGCTGAAACGCAAAGTTCGCAAAGGAAAAC
>Ga0190265_10000011_pt1 | contig 256473 bp, 205 predicted proteins | sample Popmic124T_FD_133135 | JGI IMG/M metagenome (GOLD analysis project Ga0190265, IMG submission 133135) | Populus adjacent soil microbial communities from riparian zone of Indian Creek, Utah, USA - 124 T | ecosystem: Environmental > Terrestrial > Soil > Riparian zone | place: USA: Utah...
AATGGCTTCGCCCAAAAACACTTCGTCTCGGCACCTCCGGGCGCAACTCCTTCTTCGCCTCGCTCCAGATTCTCGGCTGGCTTCTCACCCAGCCCTTTCGCTGGCGCACTCACGTCAGTCAGATCGATCCGCGGCTCACGCCGAATTTCAGCGTGATCGACCTGACCGGGCCGCAGATTCTTCGCAACCGCGACCTTCGCCAACTCCTGATCCAGGTTTACGTGATTTGTCCCGGCCTATTGTCCCTGCTGGTTTGGGCAGTGCTCACGCCACTTGGGCTCAACCCCGCGTGGTGGATGGGAACGATGTGGGCGGCAGGCCTGGTCACAAGCGTCCTGCTCGGCGTAGGCGCGAGTCTGGTCTTCATTTGCGTGCTCACTTTCGATGCAGTGGTGCAGGCGCCGATCATCGCGACTTTCGGTTATGCCTCCGCGGCGAACCAGATCGCACTAACCATGATTATGGTCTGGGCCGCCGTTGCCTTGTCCGCGGTTTTTCCTACGCCTCGGCCACCCTCCGCTCTGCGCGAGATCCTTTCCGCGATTGCCACCTTCTTCGTTGTGCTAATAATCGCCACTGGGTTTGTCGCGCTTGCGATCGGACGTCCTCCGCTTCAGGTCGCCGGGATCATCGCCGGCGCATCATTTATCTTAATCAATGTCATAATCGGCCTACGCTGGAAACGATGGTCGCGAGGATTTGTCCTCGGCCAGGCCGTTGGACTGGTCGCCGCCGGTCAATATTTTGCGATTGCCGGGGCCACGGGCGACAGTTTCCTGCTGCGGCTGCAACAAGGGATCAGCAACGGCATTGGCGACGGGATTTGGTGGGGGCTGGCGTTCGCCCTTGCGGAAAAAATGTCCGGGGCGCGGGCCGCAATCATCTCGGGACTGTTGTTATCCGCGTTCAAGAACATCGTGCCGACGCCGTGGACGTTACTACCCTTGGTCGCGCTTTGGACAACCTACGCACTTCTCCGCCGGCGCTCGCTCGCGAAGACTCGCATGGCCAGCGAGGGGGTGGCTTAGTGACGCCAAATGGCGGCGAGAAGCCGCAAGCTGATCGCAGGTCAGGTGGCCGACCTCAAGGCTGAGGGCCGCCGCATCAACCGCACACAGCTCCGTTACATCCATGAAAACAAGACCGCGGCGCCGCTGACCGCTTCCGTTCGTTTGGGCGCGAGGGCCGCAAATGCCAGCGCAAAGCAACTTACGGCGATCACAGCGTTCGGCCGCGCACTGGGCTTGGCATTCCAAGTCATCGACGAATCCTCGACGTCACCCAAACCTCCGAGAAGCTTGGGAAGAGCGCCGGCAAAGATGTCGCCGCGAAGAAGGCCACTTACCCGCAGTGATCGAGCCCGACAAATCTCGAGTCGAGGCACGGCGGCTAACCTTGGAAGCACACACCGCTCTGAAATCGCTCGGGAATGCTACCGTTCTCCGCGCCTTGGCAGATTGTTTGTTACAGCGCGAATATTGATCTGGGTAGCGCGGGTCGATTTTCTCTTCAGTTTCGGCATCCCTACGAACGCGTGTGTAACGAAGCTCCGAAAATGAATCTTACTTTGGTACGAGATCGCCAAGTTGACGCTCCACCTCAGCAATGTTCGCAGTAACGAGGCTGTTTCGTTCCGGAAAATTGGTATCGGTGTAAACCCTTAAAGCAGCGTCGAGACAAACTTTGGCGTTTCTCAGATTTTCCGTGCGATTTCCGCTCGTGATGCGGGTGTAAGCAAGGCCGAGGTTATATTGCGTCATCGCCCAATCGTCCGGAAAATCGCGTTCGGTGTAAACCTGCAGAGCCGCTTCGAAAGCGGCGATGGCCTTTTGCAGATTTTCCCCAGGATCCTTCTTCAACTGACTATAGGTAACGCCGAGGTTGTTTTGGATCTTCGCCCAATCGACTGCACGATCCTTTTCGGTTTGAACCCGTAGGGCTGCTTCGAAAGCGGTGACAGCCTTTTGCAGATTTGCCGCGCGATCCCCGGTTGGCAACTCACCGTAAGCAGTTCCGAGGTTGTTTTGGGCTCCAGCCCACTCGGCTGGAAAATCGCTTTCGGTGTAAACCCGCAGAGCCGCTTCGAAAGCGGCGATGGCCTTTTGCAGATTTGCCGCGCGATCTCCCGTCGGCAGGTTCTTATAAGTAACGCCGAGGTTGTTTTGGGTCGCCGCCCAATCGGCTGGGACATTCTTCTCGGCTCTTACTCGCAGGGCCGCTTCGTACGCGGCGATGGCCTTTTGCAGATTTGCGGCGCGATCCCCGCTCGGCCGGGCACGATACGCGTTGCCGAGGTTGTATTGGATCCTAGCCCAATCGGCTGGAAAATCCTTTTCGGTGTAAACTCGCAGGACCACTTCGAATGCAGCGATCGTCTTTTCTAGATTTGTAGCGGGATTGCCAGTAGGCAAGCTAGCATAAGCAATGGCGAGATTGTCGTGGGTCCTGGCCCAATCGACTGGAAAATCCTCTTCGGTGTAAACCCGCAGAGCCGCTTCCCAACTCGCGATGGCTTTTTGGAGATTTTCGGCGCGATCCCCGGTTGGCGAGCGACCATAAGCCTCGCCGAGGTTGTTTTGGATTCCTGCCCAATTTCTTGGAAAGTCTTTCTCGGTATAAACTCGCAGAGCCGCTTCATAGGCAACCTTGGCCTTTTCTAGATTTGCGGCGCGACTTCCGCTGGGCGATTGCGCATAAGCCAGGCCAAGGTTGTTTTGAGTCATGGCCCAATACACTGGAAAATCTTTCTCGGTATAAACCCGCAGAGCCGCCTCGTACGCAGCCATGGCTTTTCCTAGATTTGCGGGGCGATCTCCGCTGGGCAATTTCGCATAAGCAAGGCCGAGGTTGTTTTGAGTTCCCGCCCAATCGACTGAAAAACCCTTTTCGGTGTAAACTCGCAGAGCCGCTTCGCACGCAGCGATTGCCTTTTGCAGATTTGCCCCGCGATCCCCCGTCGGCAAGGCACCATAAGCGCCGCCGAGATTGTTTTGGGTCGTGGCCCACTTGGTTGGAAAATCTTTTTCGGTGAAGACCTGGAGGGCTGCTTCGTAGGCAGCGATGGCCCGTTGCAAATTGGTGGTGCGATCTCCAGTCGGCAGAGCCGAATACGCATTGCCGAGGTTGTTTTGGGTCATCGCCCAATTCTTTCCCTCTTCATAAGCTTTCGCCGCGTTTTCATAGAGTTCGATGGCTTCACGAAGACTGGCTGTCATGTTTATTTGACCCGCAGCCAGCGAGTAATAACAACCTGCGGCAAAAAATTGCAGATCAGCAAGTTCGCCCGCCGAAGCTCCCCTGCGACCCAAGGCCGCTTTAAAATGGGGCAAAGCCAGTTTGTAGTTCTTTTGAGAGTAATATGAGTAGCCGGCAGCGAGATGGATTAAATAAAACGGTTCGTCCACGAGCTCCTCTGGCAAGTGCATCTCAGTGATGTCTTGCACGCCAGGGGTCCGTTCGCTCTTCGCCCTCCAGTTTTTTGGCGCATCCACCACGGTGATTCGCGGACAGAATTTCTTATCGCCGATATTCTGCCCCCAAATGACAAGTTTTGCATTGTGCCGCTGGCCGATAGCGCGGGCGCGTTGGTGAGCAGCGGTGATGCCGTCATTTTCATCAAGGGGTTCTGCGCTCCCGTGGACCTCGATCTGCTGACCCACCGCGTCGTTCTGCAGTTCCGCATTGAGATTCGCGATGAGGAGTCTCTGGAGGAGCGGGGCCTTTGCGTCGTCACCCACCATGCGCATAATCAGAATACCGGTTAGGTCCTTAGAGAAAACTGGCGCGCGTTGAAAAAAGAAATGGTTCGCCCATATCGCGAGGCCGGCGAGGGAAATAAAAATAAGGCCAACGCCAATCTGGCGGAGGAGCATCGTTTGTTCTGGCACCTCGGTCGTGCCAATCAGGAGGCAGCAAACAACGATGGCGGCTAGAAAACCCAGAGCAATCCAGAAATCCGCACCGGTGAGCTTGTCTAGGATGCGCTTGGAGATCTCGTCTATCATCTGGGGAGCCGCCGATGTTAAATGGCGCGATGGATCAAGGTCAAGCTCCGCCAAGCTAGCACAGCGCCAGATTCGGATTGATCTCTTGCGTTACTTCTGACGTTAATCCCGCATTCAGGCGCAGCGACGCGGCAAAGGCAATCATGGCGGCGTTGTCCGTGCAGAGTCGCGGCGCCGCGGTGAGGAGTCTCAGCCCGGCACGGTTGCACCCGTCGCTCATCCGATCGCGCAATTGACGATTACAGCTCACTCCCCCGCTTACGGTGACGAGTTTTACCTTTCTCTCGCGCGCCGCGCGCAACGTTTTCTCAACCAACACTTCCACAGCCGCGCGCTGAAACGACGCACAAACATCGGCGCGAACCTCTTCGGAAATCGTGCCCAGCTTCGCGATCTGATACCGCACCGCCGTCTTCAATCCGCTGAAGCTGAAGTTGTGATCGCCTGAATCGAGCATGCTCCGCGGAAAATCGAAACGCGCGGCGTCGCCGGATAAGGCACACCGTTCGATCTCCGGACCGCCGGGATAACCGAGGCCGAGCATCTTCGCGACTTTGTCGAAGGCTTCGCCGGCGGCGTCATCCACCGTCCGGCCCAGAATGCGGTATTCACTGGCTCCGCGCACTTCGACCAGCAAAGTGTGCCCGCCGCTCACGATCAGCGAAACGTTCGGCTCGATCGTGAAATCGCCGGTAAAAAATGGCGAAAGCAAATGGCCTTCGAGATGATTGATCGCGAGATACGGTTTCGCGAAACCAAGCGCGAGGCCTTTGGCCATGGAAGCGCCAATCATGAGCGAACTCGCCAGGCCCGGGCCCGAGGTGGCGGCGAACGCGTCCACGTCACCCAGGCCGATGCCGGCTTTTTTCACGGCGCTTTCCAGAAGACCGGGCGCGTGCAGGAGGTGATTGCGCGAAGCGACCTCCGGGACGACGCCGCCATAGGCTTCGTGTTCTCGTTGCGACGCAACTTCGCTCGCGAGCAGTTCGTTGCCCCGCAAGATCGCGACGGCTGTCTCGTCGCAAGAAGTTTCGATGGCGAGAATGGTTCGCATTTCGTTTCAGCTCCGGAGGGACATGCTTCTGCATGTCCCGGACGCGCAGAAGCGCGTCCCTCCGATTACTTCTTTACCGGATCGACCTTCGGAGAATTTTCCTGCGCGTAAACCATTACCCCTTTGAGCGCGTCGATCGCGCGCAAGAGCTGCGGATCTTTCGCCTTGATCAGGCTCTTTTCTTCCTCCGGCTTCAGGTTGTCCGTGTTCCGCATGGCGGCAAACGCCCGTTCCTGCTCCACGCTTAGGGGCACGCGGATATTCGGGACGACGCCGTTCGCGTGGATGACCTGCTTGCTCGGCGTGTAATACTTCGCCGTGGTGAAGCGAAGCGCCGACCCGTCGGGAAGCTGCACGACATTCTGGACCGAGCCCTTGCCGAAGGTGGTTTCCCCCACCAGAACCGCGCGCCGCAAATCCTTCAACGCGCCGGCCACGATCTCCGACCCGCTCGCACTTCCCTGATTGATCAGGACCGCGAGCGGAAAACGCGGACGCTCTTTCGTGGCGCCAGAGGTCGAATAGTCATGCTGCTGCGAAGCGACGCGTCCCTGCGTGGAAACGACCTTCGTGTTCGGCGGTAAAAACTGGGCGCAAACGTCCACGGCGACGTTCAGGAGCCCGCCCGGGTTGTTTCGGAGATCGAGCACCAGGGCCTGCATGCCGCGTTTTTGCAGATCGTCCAGCGCCTTCCCCAAATCTTCCGCGGTGGGTTCGTTGAATTGAATCAAGCGGACGTAACCGATCTTGAACGGCCCCGCCAGGTCGGCGTCGAAGATCCTGGTCCCTTTGACGCTCTGCACTTTTATCTCTGTCCGTTCGAGCACGAAGTCCTTAATCTCCTTCGTGCTGGGACGCAGAATCGTCAGCGTCACTTTTTGTCCGGTAGTTCCGCGCAGGAAGCTGATCGCGTCCTGGAGCTCCATTTTTTCGGTCGAGTTTCCGTTGATCCTCAAAATTTGATCGCCGGAAAGGATGCCCGCTTTCGCCGCGGGCGTGTCTTCCATCGGCGTGATCACGGTGAGCAGGCCGCCTTTTACGGCCACCTCGATGCCGAGGCCGTTGAAACGGCTGCGCGTGTCATCCTGCATGTCCCTGAAGTCGTTCGGCTCCATGAACTGGCTGTGGGGATCGAGGGACGCGAGCATGCCTTTCATCGCGGCGTAAATCAGGTCGTGGTAACTCGTCTTGTTCCCGTCCACGTAATCCTGGCGGAGCAGCTGCACCGCTTTCGCGAAAACAGAAATCTGGGCGTAACCGCTATCGTCGTCTCCGCTGGCGGCGTGGGCGGTGTAGAACCGCACGCCAAGGAAAACGCTGAAGAAAACCAGGCACGCCAGGGTGCTGAACAAGAAACGGCGTTTCATGTGAAATTCGTCATTCGGGGCGTGAAGATGATCGCTCATATGGAAATTTTTGGCAACGCGCAAAGCGTCAGCTAAGGTTGCCGGCGAAGGTGGATCGAGCAGTCCCTTGCTCGATGTCAGGTCAGGCGGCGAAGCCGCATCATTTGGCATCGCCCGCGGAGCGGCCGATCCACCTTCCCTTCATGAGATTACGTCCGCTTGTTTTCAGTCTGGCGCTCTGCCTGCCGTTTTGGTGCGTGGCGGCGGCGCCCTCTCCCTCCCCGGCGCTCAAGCCTTCGGCCACGCCAGCGAAGAAACCCGCGCCGAAGCCGTCGCCTACGCCCGTCGCGGCACTACCCCCCAAGCCGACGCCGACCCCAAAGGCATCGACAACTCCAAAGGCATCGCCGACTCCAAAATCTTCTCCCACGCCGAAGCCGACGCCGGCCCTGAAACCTGACGCCGAGCTCGACAATGTCGCGGATGAATTTGTCCGCGGTTATCTCTCCGCCCGGCCGCTTCAGGCCAGTGCCCTTGGTTTTCATGAGTACGACGGCCGGATCAGCGAATACACCCGGCTCGCGATCGACGCCGAGCTGGCGCGGCTGAAACGCTTCGATGAGCGGCTGAAAAAATTCGACGTGGCAAAGCTTGGTCCGCGCGCCGCGATCGATCTCCGCCTCTTGCAGGCCGCCATCAAGAAGGAGCTTTTTTTCCTGCACGACCTGGCCATCTACGAGCAGAACCCGATGAGCTACGCCCGCGCCATCGACGTCAACATTTACGCCAAACGCAAGTATGCGCCGATCGACGACCGCGTGCGGAGCATCATCGTGGTCGAGAACCAGGCGCCGAACGTCATGATCGCCGCCAAAACCAATCTCGCCGAGGTGTTGCCAAAACCGTACGTCGAGTTGGCAATCCAGATCGCGCGCGGCTCCTCGGATTTCCTCAAAAAAAACCTCGCCGATGCGCTGGCCGAACTCAAAGACGAGAGTTTGCGCGCGGCCTTTATCCAATCGAATCGACGCGCCGCCACGGCGCTGGCCGATTATGCGGCGTGGCTGGAAAAGGAAAAATTGCCCAAGGCGACGCCGCAGTTTGCGATCGGTGAGGAAAAATACCGGCGGTTCCTCGCTCAAACCGAGCTGGTCGAATTGCCGCCGGCAAAAATTCTCGACCTCGGACTATTGGAACTGCAACGCGAACGGGACGTCTTCGCCGAGGCCGCGAAGAAGATCGATCCGGAGAAATCAGCCGCCGAGGTTTTCCGGCAAATCCAGAACGAATATCCGGCAGCCGATGACCTGATTCCCGAAATCACGAAGAAACTGGATTCGATTCGGAAGTTTGTCGTCGATCACAAACTGGTCACGATCCCGACGGAAGTGCGCGCGCAGGTCAAAGAAACCCCCCAACATCTGCGCCCGATCAGTTTCGCTTCGATGGACGCACCGGGGCCCTATGAGAAGCGGGCCACGGAAGCTTATTTCTACATTACCCCGCCCGAGAACGAATGGCCCGAGCATCAAAAGAATGAATGGCTGACCGCGTTCAATCCCTACAGCGCCGACCTCATTTCAATGTACGAAACTTATCCAGGGCATTACGTCCAATCTCTCCGCCTGAACGCTTCCAAGGCCACGAGACCGGAAAAGATTTTTGGCAGCATTTCCTACATCGAGGGTTGGGCGCATTACTGCGAGAAAATGATGATCGACGCCGGGTTCGGAAGCGCCTACGGACCGAATCCGACCGACGAAGAGATCAGGCACGCGGCGAAATACAGGATGGCGCAAGCCCAGCTGGCGATGCTGCGGCTGGGCCGGCTCTGTGTTTCGATCAAGATGCACACGCAGGGAATGTCCGTGGAGGACGCCGCGAAGTTTCTCCAGGAGAATTGTTACTCCGAAGAGAAGCTTGCGGTGACCGAGGCGATGCGCGGAACATTCGATCTCGGCTCTCTGAACGATACGCTGGGCAAGCTCCAGATTCTCAAGCTGCGCAAAGACTACGAGATCCAGGAAGGCGAGAATTTTTCGCTGAAGAAATTCCACGACGAGCTGCTCAACCACGGGATGCTCCCGATTCGCCTGCTCCGCGAGGTCATGCTGAAAGACGCGGCGAAGTGGGAGGAGATACTGTAGCGGATGGAGAAATGGAATAGTGGAGCAATGGAGTAATGACTCCACTCTTTAGGACTCCATGCTCCATTCCTCCATGCTCCATTTCTCCATCCTCCCCCTCCAGCTCCGGCAAAAGCGGCCGCTTGGCGCCAAGTCATCGCCATCACTCCAAGCCTGCAATTTGGCGCCAAGTCGCGGGGTGCCGACAGCACGAGGTGGAATGCGACCCGATCGCAAAATTAAAGAGTTTTTGTCCGAAAAGTGTCTACAATAGACTGCTTTTCTACATATTGACCGTGGAAAATAAATCGTCTCTTCCAAAAATGAAAAAACACCACTCCCTGATAAAGTCTGTCGCTCTCTCGTTGCTGGCGACCTCGTCTCTCGCGGCGCTCCTGCTTTTGGCTCTAAGTGGCAAAAAGAGCGCGCCGGAAGGAGCCGCGCCTCGCGAAATAGCGGCGGCGCCATTACCAGCGCGGAAAACGGCACAAGTGCGCGAAGCTTATGGACAGCTGCCCTTGAGCTTCGAGGCGAATCGCGGCCAGGTGGATGAGTCGATCGATTTTGTGGCGCGCGGTCCAGGTTACGCGGTCGCTCTTTCTCCGACGGAAGCGCTCTTTGTCCTGCGGAAGGCGGATAACGCAGCGCGAAAGGACGACGACTCCCGCGTTCGGAAAATTAGCAATTCACTTTCCGCACCGAAACCGGCCTCCGCCCTCCACCCTGCGCAATCCAACGTGCTGCGGATGAATCTCGTCGGCGCGAACCGCGCGGCGACGGTGGCAGGCCAGAATGAATTGGAGGGCAGGGTTAATTACCTGATCGGCAGCGACCCGGCAAAGTGGCGGACGGATGTTCCCACCTTCGGGCGCGTCCGCTACGCGGAAGTCTATCCGGGTATTGACGTGATCTACTACGGCAACCAGCGACGGCTGGAGTATGACTTCGTGGTTGGTCCCGGCAGGGACGCGCGCGCGATCGCGCTGGAGTTTGCGGGCGCGCGGAAAGTGGAACTGGAGGGCGCAACGGGCGATCTGCTGGTGCATGTGGGCGGGGAGACGATCCGGCAACAGGCTCCGGTGGCGTATCAAGAAGTGCCGGGTGGAGGGCGGAGGAAAATCGAGAGCCGCTATGCGTTGAGGGAGGGCGGGCAGGTCGGGTTTGAGGTTGGAGAGTATGACGCGAGCGCGCCACTGGTGATCGACCCGGTGCTGGTTTATTCCAGTTTTCTCGGCGGCAACGACTATGAATCGGGGCTCGACATTGCGGTGGATTCGGCCGGCAATGCCTATGTTACCGGATACACCCGTCCAACGGTGGTTCAAGACGAGGGCACGGACGCCTTCATCACGAAGATCAACGCCTCGGGATCAGCAATCATCTATTCCACCTATCTCGGCGGTAATGGCCTGGAAGAGGGCAATAGCATCGCGGTGGACTCCGCGGGCAACGCCTATGTCACAGGACAGACGTCCTCAACCGACTTTCCGACTGCCAATGCTTTGCACAACACCCACGGCGGGGCAACGCTTGACGCTTTTATAACGAAACTCAACGCAACGGGATCGGCGCTGGTCTATTCCACCTACCACGGCGGAAATGACGACGATGCGGGCCATGGCATCGCCTTGGATCCGGCTGGCAATGCCTATGTGACGGGATACACTTTCTCAACAAATTTTCCGACTGCGAATGCCTTGCAAAGCATCTACGGCGGCGACGGCGGCAGGGCGTCCTACTTGTTCGGGGACGCTTTTATAACGAAGATTAACAACGCGGGCTCGGCGCTGGTTTATTCCACCTATCTCGGCGGTAATGACAGCGATGCTGGCTCTGGCATCGCACTGGACTCGACCGGCGCTGCCTATGTTACGGGCCAAACTCTCTCACCCAACTTTCCGACCGCCAATGCTCTTCAAGGCACCAAGAGCGGCGAATTCGACATTTTTGTCACCAAGCTCAACCCGGCGGGATCGGCGTTGGCCTATTCCACCTATCTCGGCGGCGCTGAACATGAGGATACCAACCCCAATTGCATCGCAGTGGACTCGGCCGGCAGCGCGCACGTCGTAGGAGTCACGGACTCAGGCAACTTTCCGCGGGTCAACGCTTTTCAGGACGGCCCCCCCGGCGAGGACGATGCGTTCGTCACCAAGTTTAACCCTGCGGGCTCGGCGCTGGTTTATTCCACCTTTCTGGGCGGCGAGGGTTACGACTCTGCCACTGGCATAGAGGTAGACCCGGCGGGCAATGCGCACCTCGCGGGGCAGACGTCCTCAGACGATTTTCCGACCGCCAACGCCTTCCAAAGCACATTTGGCGGTAACACCGATGCGTTTGTCACGAAGTTTAACCCGGCTGGGGTGCTCATCTATTCCACTTATCTCGGCGGTAGTGGCGTCGATTATGGCCGTGGACTCGCATTGGACTCGGCTGGCGATATCTATCTTGCCGGAGATACAAACTTCGGCAGCTGGCCGTTTGGCTTCGCCTGCTTTCCGATCACGACCGGAGCGTTCGATACGGTCCGGGGCGCGTTGAACGATGCCTTCGTGACAAAAATCAGCGAGACGGCGCCGCCAGGCACGCTCCTCCCCTGTCGGTCGAAGCTGCTTAACATCGGGACGCGGATGCGCGTGCTGACTGGGGATTCGGCCTTGATCGGTGGTTTCATCATTACCGGAAACGCACCAAAAGACGTCATTATTCGCGGGATCGGGCCATCGTTAACGGGTATTCAGGGCGCGCTGGCCAATCCGACCCTCGAGCTTTTCGATTCGAATCAGGTCCTCCTCGAAAGCAATGACGACTGGATAACTGATCGCGCGGAGGTGGAAGCGACGACGATTCCACCGACTCACGATCTCGAATCCGCGATCGTGATAACATTAACGCCCGGCGCCTACACGACTGTTTTGCGCGGACAAGACAACGGCATTGGTATCGGCATCGTAGAGGTTTACGATCTGAATGACGCCGCCGATTCCACGCTGGCGAACATCAGCAGCCGCGGCTTCGTTGATGCCGGGGACAATGTCATGATCGGCGGGGTTATTGTAGGCGGTAACGCGGAGATAAGCGTCCTCATTCGCGGGATCGGTCCCTCCCTGGCCTCATTCGTTCCGAACGCCCTGGCGAACCCGACGCTCGAATTGCGTAATGCCAACGGCGTGCTCCTGCGCGAAAACAATAATTGGTACGATTCACAGGAGATCGAGATTCAGGCTACTGGCCTCCGGCCGCCCCACGATCTGGAGGCGGCAATCCTCCACACCCTCACCAGTGGAAACTACACCGCGGTGTTGCGTGGCGACAACAACACGACCGGCGTAGGCGTCGTGGAAATTTACAACCTGGAGTAGCCGATGATCACTCCACTACTCCATCCTCCCTCTCCCGCTTCTCCGGACCCGTCAGCAGCTCAGGAAAAAGCGGCTGCGGGTTTTCGGGCAGCTCTTCGACGTCGCGCAGCTTCTTCGTGATGGCGCGCGAGCGCACATCCACATCCTCCATCTTGCGCGCCGCTTGATCGAGCTTGTCCTTCACACTCGCCAAGGCTTCACCAAACTTGCCGAACTCGGTCTTTACACCTGCAAGCAAATTCCAAACTTCGCTCGAGCGTTTCTGGATCGCGAGGGTGCGGAATCCCATTTGCAGACTGTTGAGCAACGCCGCGAGCGTCGTGGGGCCGGCAAAAACCACCCGGCAATCGCGCTGCACCTGCTCCACCAGACCGACGCGCCGGATCGCTTCGGCGAAAAGGCCTTCCGTGGGCAGAAACATCAGCGCAAAATCAGTGGTGCGCGGCGGGTTGATGTATTTGCTGCAAATGTCTTTGGCGTTTTTTCTTAGCGCCGTTTCCAATCCCTTCATCGCGCTCTCAATCATTTCGACGTCGCCCCGATCCTGCGCCGCGAGCAAGCGCTGATAATCCTCGGTCGGAAACTTGGCGTCGATCGGCAGCCAGACCGGCGCGCCGTTTTCATCCCCGGGCAGCCGGATCGCGAAATCGACGTTCTCGCCACTTTCGTCACGGATCCTGACGTTGCGAGCGAACTGATCGGCCGTGAGCACTTGCTCCAGCAAATTGCCGAGTTGCACTTCGCCCCAGCCGCCGCGCATTTTTACGTTCGCGAGCACTTTTTGTAATCCACCCACGTCGCTTGCGAGTTGTCGCATCGCCCCGAGACCCTGGTGCACTTGCTCAAGCCGATCGCTGACCAGTTTGAAGGATTCACCCAGACGTTTCTCGAGCGTGCCCTGTAGTTTCTCGTCAACGGTCGACCGCATTTTCTCGATCTGTTGCGTGTTTTCCTCGCGCAACTCTTTCAGCCGTGAATCGACGTTGTCCGTGAGCCGCCGGGCCTGGCCGGTCACCTGATCAAGCTGGGCGCGGAGCATGCCGCTGATCTCGGTGAGCGACTTCAAGGTGGTGTCGCTCACATTTTTCAGCGCGCCGGCCAATTCCTCCCGCTGCGCCTTTGCGGAGGCCCCCGATTCCTCGCGCATCCGGGCAAACTCGTCCCGGAACATTTTCTCCTGCCGCTCTTGCGCGCGATCGAACGTCTCGAGGCGTTGGAGGAATTCCGAGTCGTCCGTCCCACGGCGACGCGCCAGGGCGAAAATGAGCGCCGCTATCCCCGCGCCGGCGAGCAAGCCGATAAGTGCATAAAGCAGCGGGTTCACCCTCTGCGACTAACAGATGGCAGACGCATATTCAAGGTGGGTAAGCACATGCCTTCCCCGGAGCTTCGCCGGCGAAGCGGCTAATCCAAATTGTAAACCTCTACGACTGCAACACCGGTGCTGTTGTTTCGGCCGCGCAACACCGCGGTGTAATTCCCATTGGGGACTGTGGCGATGATGGCCGCCTCCAGATCGTGGCTCGGCGGTATGGTGGTGTTCTCAATCTCTTCCTCCTGCGAATCCGCCAATTATCGTTATCGCGAATGAGCGAGCCGTCGGCGTTACGCAATTCGAGCGTGGGGTTCGCCAGGGCGTTCGGAATAGATGAGGCCAGGGAGGGTCCGATCCCGCGAATGAGGACGCGCGTCGATGTGGAACCGCCGCCCACAATGAATCCACCGATCATGGCGTTGTCTCCCGTATCCACGAATCCGCGGCTGCCGATGTTCGCCAGCGTGGAATTGCGGCCAGCGTTCAAATGCGCCTTACCGTCCGTCAGATAGCGCACCAACAGTCCAAAGAGTGATTACCCAGGCTCTGCTCGCAACTCTTGTCATCCCGAGCGCAGTCGAGGGACCCCGTGGAGTCTGCACATTTCGCCCCGGGATCCCTCGACTGCGCTCGGGATGACAGGCTTAATTAGAACCGCACCTTGAATCCCCCGTAAGCCGCGCGCCCCAGAGCCGGGAATCCAAACACCTCGGCATACCGCTCGTCGCCCAAATTTTCGATTCGGCCGAAAATGCTCCAGTGCGAATTCACTTCGTACTCCGCCGCGAGATTCACAATCGCGTAATCCTCGATATCGAAATTTGGTCCGCCGAAATTCAGTTCCTCCCGCGCGTTCACGAACTTTGCCTCGACCGTGGTGCGCAACTTTTTGCACCAGAGATAGGACGCCGAGAGGTAAACTTCATGGCGCGGGCGCCGGGGCAACCGGGCCCCCTCCGGTTGCGCGATATCGATCGACGAGGTTTTCTCGGTGTCCAGGTAGGTATAGGCGGCCGCGAAGGTGAGATCGGGCAGCGGCGTCACTTTGATTTCGGCTTCGACTCCCTGCGTGATGGCGGAACCGAGATTAAGCGTTTGGAAATTCTCGTCGATCCCAATCACATTCGACAGGTCGTTATGAAAATAGGTCGCGCCGATCAGGACTCGGCCTTCCCAGAAACGCTGCTCGATCCCCACGTCCCAGCCAAGGTTTTCGATCGGATCCAGCTCAGGATTATTCCCGAAAATCTTGTCCTGGCTGCTCGGCGGGCTGAATCCAGTCGCCACGCTGGCGTGCAGCCGCGTGTTGGTTTGCGGGATCAGGTAGCTGCCGGCGAACCGGTAGGTCCAGATTCCGCCGAACTGGTTGAAGTGATCGTAACGGCCCCCGGCCACCAGATTCAATCCCTCGAAAGGAGTCGCACTGACTTGGAGGAAAACCGCCGTCTCCTCGGTGTAATCGCTTATGAAACGCGGCCCAAACAAGACGAAAGGCCGTTCCTGGCCGGCATCCACCTGGCTGTAAAAGAACCCTGAGGTCAGGGTGAGCCAGGAGGCCGGCTTGAGATTACTCTGATAATCAACCGTGAAGCGCTCGAACAAAGCGCGGGTCGGACCGACGAAACCGTCGTTATTGGGATCGTTCACCTGTCGCTCCTCGTCGTAGCTCACGATGAGCCTGTGTTCCCACCACTCGACCGGTTTGAAATCGAGATGTGGCGCGATAAGCCAGCGTTCCGTCTCGAGATTATCGAACGGCCGCGGAGTCGTGATCCTATTTGGGCTCCCGGCGTCAGCGAGTGAATAGGTGAACAGGCTGCTGATCCGTAACTGCTCGTTAGGCGACCAGCCGATATTCGCGATTCCGTTGGTCAGGCGATATTCATTATTCGGGCGGTCGTTCTCGGTATCGAGCCGGCTCAGGCCGATCGAGTAGTCGAACTTCTCGATGGCGCCGGAACTGGTGAAAGTCTCCCGGAAGGTGGAAAACGAACCGGCGTCGGCGCTGAATTGGGCGGTAGGCGGGCCGCTCCCATGCTTCGTGAAAATCTGCACCACGCCCGCGAGGGCGCGAGGCCCATACAGGGTACTCTGCGGACCACGCACGATCTCGATCCGGTCGATATTGTCGACCACGAGATCCGCGAAGTTGAACAAACCGGCGAGACCCTGATTGATTGGGATGCCATCGAGCAAAACCTGCGTCTGGTCGCTGCCCAGCCCGCGGGTGAACAACGATGTGAGCTGGCCCGGCGCTCCCGTCTGCGCGATCGACAACCCTGGAACCTCACGCAACGCGTCCGCCACGCGCCGTATTTGTTTGATCTCCATTTCCCGCGCGGTGATCACAGTCACACTCGCCGGAGATTCATCCTCGGGCGTCGGAAGACGGGTCGCACTCACCACGATTTCCTCAGATTCCGCTTCCGGATTCGAAAGCGCGGACGACGCCGCGTCTTGAGCGCGGCCAATAAAGGGCGCGCTGAACAATAAGAAAACGAAGACGCATCCGCCTGGGTAGCGCGCGCGTCTCGCGCGTTGGCGACTCCGAAGGCTTTCGCGAGTCGCGGACTTTTCCGAAGATTGTCTTGGCGAGACGCCAAGACCAACACGCGAGACGCGTGCGCTACCCGGAAAATGAGCAGCCATGAGCCATGAACGATTTTGCATCACAAGTTACCTCCAATTTTTCGAGAGGCCGACTCGCTCCCGCCATCGCGGGACTTCGGGTCCACAGCTCTCATTCTTCTTTTTCGCGAAGAAGTTTTTTCGGGCCGTCCGCACACGCGGCGGCTCGAATGAGGTGGAACGGGCAAATATTCTGGCTCCTGGCTTGCGCGTCCGGCATCGGCCTGACGCATCCTTCTCCCCGCCTTCACCCTCCCGCACGCGCGGGATGATTGGCTCATGGAAAGTTGTATCCAGTTACAGCAGCGCAACTGCTCCCGAATCTCACGGGAATTCCTCGCACCGGTCCACTGATCAAACTCACAAAGAACTGCCGCCAGAAGTAGCGGCTTGCGCTTGCTCGCTCAAGATTTATTTATCAGGGCGCGCATCGTCGTGCTTCTTTGCCGTGTCTTCCTCTGATTCTTCCATCCTCGTTACCGGTGGTGCCGGGTTCATCGGCTCCAATCTCGTGCTCGCCCTCCAGGAGCGGATGCCGGAGGCGCGGCTGACGGTGATCGACGATTTCCGCTCGGGCGACTTCAAAAACCTGGCCGGCTACCGCGGCGATTTTGTCGCGCAAAATCTGGCTGCGCTCGATTGGCGGCAACAATTCGGCGACGAGAAATTCGACGCGATTTTTCATCTCGCCTCGATCACGGACACGACGCTGCACGATCAATTCGTGCAGGTCCACGACAACGTCGAGAGTTTCCGCCGGCTTCTGGATTTCGCGAAGCCGCATCAGACACGCGTTGTATATGCTTCATCCGCATCTATTTATGGAGCAGCTAGCACCGCGAGCACGGAGACGAGCGGAGCAGCGCCCGCCAACGTTTACGCGTTTTCAAAAGCGATCATGGATAATCTCGCGCACCGCCTCGCGCACGAGTCGAAGGACTGGATCGTCATCGGCCTGCGCTACTTCAACGTCTACGGCCCGCACGAAGCGCATAAAGGCGTGCCGGCCAGCATGGTCTATCATCTCTCGCGCCAGATGAAGGCCGGGCAGCGTCCGCGCATTTTCAAGCACGGCGAGCAGCAGCGCGATTTCGTTTATGTGAAGGACATCGTCGAGGGCAGCATCCGCGCGCTCGAGGCGAAGCAGAGTGGAATTTACAATCTCGGTTCAGGCCACGCGCGCTCGTTCAATGAGCTGATCGACGTTCTGAACCGCGCGCTCGGTACCGACCTCAAGCCGGATTACATCGAAAACCCGCACACGCATTATCAGAATTTTACCCAGGCTGATCTGACCAGGGCGCGCGAAAGTCTCGGTTACGAGCCGAAATATCCGCTCGAGACCGGCGTCGCCGATTACATGCGCTGGCTGTATCCCGCCTGACCGAGGTTTCCCAAGCGATGAAAGCCAAACGGCGGTCAAATAGGCCAGAAGAGATCAATGCCGCGCTCGCGGCAAAAAAAGGTCCGGTCTCGAAATTCATCGCGAAGAATTATCGCCACTTTAACGCGGGCGCGCTGCTCGACGCGGCGAAGGGGTACGAGACCCACCTCGCCGCCGGGGGCAAGATGCTGATGACGATCGCGGGCGCAATGTCGACCGCCGAGCTCGGTATCTCGTTGGCGGAGATGATCCGTCGCGAAAAGGTGCACCTGATCGTCTGTACCGGCGCGAACCTCGAAGAGGATATTTTCAATCTCGTCGCGCATGACCACTACGAGCGGGTGCCGCACTACCGGGAGCTCACCCCGCGGGACGAACAGAGACTGCTCGGCCGGCACATGAACCGCGTGACCGACACGTGCATCCCGGAGATGGAGGCGATGCGGCGGATCGAGAAGGTGGTGCTCGAAGAGTGGATCGCGGCCGACCGCGCCGGAGAGCGTTATTTCCCGCATGAGTTTATGTATAAGATTCTTCGCGGCGGTAAGCTGAAGAAGAGCTATCAGATCGATCCGAAGCATTCCTGGATGGTGGCGGCTTGCGAAAAGAATCTGCCGATCATCGTGCCGGGCTGGGAGGATGCGACGCTCGGTAACATGTTTGCGGCGGCTGTGATGCGCGGTGACGTCGGGAACGTGCACACCGTGCGCACGGGCATTGAATACATGACCTGGCTCGCGAACTACTACACGAAAAACGCGAAGAGGCTGCGCAACCGGGAGGGCTCAATCGGTTTTTTCCAAATCGGCGGCGGCATCGCCGGCGATTTCCCGATTTGCGTCGTCCCGATGCTGCACCAGGATCTCGAGCGGACCGGGGTGCCGCTGTGGGGTTACTTCTGTCAAATCAGCGATTCGACGACGAGCTACGGCAGCTACTCCGGCGCCGTGCCGAACGAGAAAATCACCTGGGGCAAGCTCGCGGCCTCAACTCCGAAGTTCGTGGTCGAAAGCGATGCCACGATTTGCGCGCCCCTGATCTTCGCCTGGGTGCTCGGGCAGTAAGAAATACGGCAAGCGACGCGTTTGCCCTTGGTGGCTGGTTGCGCCTATCACAAGGAATTGGAAGAATCCGACAGCACGTAATTACGCCAAGCTGCTGGACAAATAGCCCGGGTAGCGCGCGCGTCTCGCGCGTGGGTTTGGCGTCTCGCCAAAACAATCTTTCCCTGACAGCGCGAAGCGCGAACAATCAGCGATCCGTTTAAAAAAGTTCATGCCGGCGAGACGCCGGCATCAGGCGAGCGAGACGCTCGCGCTACCCGTCCCAGAAAAATTTCGTGGGGCGCTCGATCTCGGGCGGGAGGCTCTTGTGCACGGGGCAATTCAGAGCGGCATTTTCGAGTAACGCGCGCTGCGGGGTGGAGGCGGGCAGCGGAATATGAACTTCGGATGGCAACCCGATGATCCGCCGCGGCGCATCTTTCGACATCTCTTTGCTCACGTTCACCGTCATCCCTTTCACATCGAGGCCGTGCTCCTGCGCCGCCATCGCCAGGATGGTGCTCATGCAGGTTCCCAGCGCAGTCGCGACGAGATCAGTTGGCGAAAATGATTCCCCTTTGCCTTTGTTGTCAGTCGGAGCGTCGGTCGCGATCCTGGCGTGAGAAGGGCCGTGAACCGCGTCGCAATGGAGGTCGCCGGTGTATTCGATGCAGATGTTGACCATGGTTCAATATGGGCAACGCATATGAACGAATCAATTCCGTCCTCTCGTGCTCGTGATCGTGATTGAAAGCCGAAAACAGAACATCGATCACGAGCAGGAGCACGAGCACGATTTCGAGAGAACCAGGACAATCAGCGCCTCCTGTGCGCCTACGATTATTGCTCGCCGCTAGTTCTTCTTCGCCGCGTCGCGCAGCTCGCGGATGCGATCGTGCGCGCTTTTCACGTCGGCGTATTGCCGGGAAATGGTGTCGCGAATCGGCGAGGAAAGTTCCTCTTTCTCCATCGCCTTTTTGTATTCGCTCACGGCGGAATCCTCGCCGCGCTCGCATTCCGCGAGAATGGCGTGGTCGTCCCCGCTCGTGACCGCGGATTTCAAATTGATCCAGGCCCGATGCATCGCGCCGGCGGTGCTGCTCGTGTTTTCCGGATTGTGTTCGCCCAGGCTGATCGCTTCGTTTTGCAATTCGCCGGCGAACTTTGAGCGCTGAAGCGAGTACTCGCTAAAAAGCATTCTAAGCTGGGAATCCTTGACCGCCTCGGACGCCTGGCGAAAGCCTTCCTGGCCGTCTTTGAGCGTTTCGATCAAACCGTTGATCGTGGAGATAATTTCTTTTTGTTGACTCATATACCTTCAATACGGATTTCGCGGGAAAACGAGTGCGTTTTTTCCGCCAAAGTTTGCGGCAACGCCGTCCGGCCTTAACTTCATCCATGAACACCAAAGTGACTGGACAAGATCTGACGAAAGAACCGCCGCGCAGTCCCCGGATACGGGTCGGCGGCTATGCAATTTTGGGCCGAACGCTCGACAAATGCCGCGCGCTCATTGCGGGCAACATCGGTGAGTATCATTTCGATTGCCCCCTGGATAACATGCTTTTTGGCTTCAAAGGGGTGAAAGGCGACGACTTCAAAGCGGAGGTCGAGAAGGGCGCGGGCGACCACGAGATGGTGGAATGGCTCGATGCTCACGGCGAAAAGAAAACGCCGGATGAAGTGAAAGCGTGGAGTGATGAAGTTGAAGGGACGAATCCTTACAATAATCCCGAGAAGCGCGAATGGTTCGAGGAACAGGTAAAGCCGCACAACCTTGACCCAGCCAAGACAACGCTCTTCGATTGGCTAGAGGTCGACGACAAGGCGAGCCATCAGAAGGCGGCGTAGCGCCCGAAAGGCGATCATTTGCACCTGCACCTTAACTTTCACTTACACATTTCTGGTAAAGAAGGGTGCAAGTTAAAGTGAAAATGTAGGTGCATGTGAGCTGACACCGAGCGTAATCGGAAAGGCCGTTCGGCCCGCCAAATTCGTTTCAGTGATGCCATGGCTATTTCCCTGAAACCGCAGCACCTCAATCGCTACCGGCAAATCGCCTGGCTCTTCATCAAATACGGGCGCTCGGACCTGGTCAAAGACACCGGACTCGAAGAGACGCTCGAAGCCGAGCAGCGCGTCCCGCCAAAGGAGGCGGCCAAGGCCGGCGAGCTGGCGGAGGATCTGGAAAAACTCGGCCCGACGTTCGTCAAGCTCGGGCAGCTCCTCTCCACCCGGGTCGAACTGATGCCCCGCGCCTACCTCGAGGCGCTCGCGCGGTTGCAGGATAAGGTGGAACCGTTCGCTTTCGACGAAGTCGAGAAAATCGTCTCGTCGGAGCTCGGCGTGCGAATGTCGAAGGCCTTTTCGGATTTCGAGGTCACGCCGATGGCGGCGGCCTCGCTCGGCCAGGTGCATCGCGCGCGGTTGCGCGATGGCCGGCAGGTCGCCGTGAAAGTGCAACGGCCCGGAATTCGCGACGCCATGCTCGAAGACCTCGATGCGCTGGATGAAATCGCCGAGTTCCTGGATAAACACACGGCCGCGGGAAAACGCTACGAGTTCTGCCAGATGCTCGATCAGTTTCGCAAGAGCCTCCTGCGTGAGCTCGATTACCGCCAGGAATCCACCAACCTCAGCACCATCGGCGCAAACCTGAAGGAGTTCGAACGCATCATCGTGCCTGCGCCCATCGCGGATTACAGCACCTCGCGCGTCCTGACCATGCAGTACGTGCACGGCAAAAAAATCACCGAACTTCATCCGCTGGCTCGCATGGAGTTCGATGGGACCGCTCTGGCCGAGGAACTTTTCCGCGCCTATCTCCAGCAGATTCTGGTCGACGGCTTTTTCCACGCCGATCCGCATCCCGGGAACGTCTTCCTGACGGATGATTTTCGGATTGCGCTGATCGATCTGGGCATGGTCGGCCGGATCATGCCGGGGTTGCAGGAGCAGCTCTTGCAGCTCCTGCTCGCGATCGCGGAAGGCCGTGGTGAGGACGCGGCCGGGATCGCGATCAAAATCGGCGATCGCAAGGAAGATTTCGCGGAGAAGGAATTCACGCGCGCCATTTCGGAAATCGTCGCGCAACAGCAAGGGGCCACCGTCGAACAGATGCAGGTCGGGCGCCTCGTGCTCGAGGTGACGCAAGCCTCGGCCGAAAACGGAATCCGCGTTCCCTCCGAGTTGACCATGCTGGGCAAGACGCTCTTGAACCTCGATCAGGTGGGACGCACGATTGAGCCGAATTTCGACCCGAACGCCTCCATTCGTCGCAACGCCGCCCAGATCATGCAGCAGCGTCTCATGAAAAGTTTGTCGCCAGGGAATCTTTTCAGCGGCGTGCTCGAGCTCAAGGATTTGGTGCAACGTTTGCCGGCCCGGATCAACAAAATCATCGACGCGGTCGCGAACAACGAGCTGAAAGTTTCCGTCGATGCGATCGACGAGAAGACGCTTGTCGTCGGGTTTCAGAAAGTGGCCAACCGAATCACCGTCGGATTGATCATCGCCGCGTTGATTGTCGGCGCGGCCATGATGATGCGGGTGGAAACGACCTTCCGCATCTGGGGTTACCCGGGCCTGGCGATTCTGCTTTTCCTCGCGGCGGCGGCCGGCGGCGTCGTGTTACTCATCAACATTCTTTTTTACGATAAGTCCAATACTGAGTAGGCTAATGCCGGTCAGGATTATCAGATTGCTCGGTCCCCCGCGGATCCGATCAGTCACGAAACAATGTCCTACGTTGCCTGGAGAGAATAGCCGATGCGTCAGCGTCAAATAGCTTGGGGTGCGGCCGTCGCCCTGGTTCCGCTTGCGGCATTCGTATTCGCGTGCGCGCCAGCTTCCGCGCGGACACGACTTACCAGCGTCGCTGACGACGATCCGGTCTTCGCGAAAAATTTTCTCGTTCCGAGCTCGGATTGCAGCAGGACCTCGATAGGAATTACGCCCCTCAATGATCTCGCTGGCGGCGCATACCAAGGCTACGAGGCTGGTCTATATCTCGGCGGAACTAATGACCCTCCGCTTGATTACCGATGGATGGGTTGGGCCCATTGCAACGCCGTGCAGCCTTTGGATCAGAATGGCCAGCCGAACGCTAATGGCCGGATCGTTCTCCTCTCGATAGGCATGTCTAACACGACCCAGGAGTTCTCCACCTTTAAGAGTATGGCGGATGCCGACCCCGAGAAGAATCCCCGCCTTACGATTGTGGACGGCGCGCAAGGCGGACAGGACGCTCAAACCATCCGGAATCCCAAGGCGCAGTTCTGGACCATCGTCGACCAGCGCCTCACGGCCGCGGGGGTCAGCCCCGGGCAGGTGCAGACGGCGTGGTTGAAGCAAGCGATTGCGGGCGAGAACCGGCTATTTCCGGCTGATGCTCTCGGCCTGCGCGATGCGCTGCGCGACATCGTGGACATCATGCAGACCCGTTATCCAAATATCCGGATCATCTATTTCGGCAGCCGCATTTATGCGGGATATGCGACGACCACGCTTAATCCGGAGCCGTACGCTTTCCAAAGCGGTTTCGCGGTCAAATGGCTGATTGATGAGCATATCAACAGCACTGGCGATGGGGCATGGCTGGCGTGGGGACCTTATCTCTGGGCAGATGGGCTCGTGCCAAGGAGTGATGGCCTGACCTGGCTTTGTTCCGATTTCCAGAATGATGGTACTCATCCGTCGACAACCGGTCGCCAAAAGGTGGCTGGACTTCTCCTCAATTTTTTCAAGACAAACGAGACAGCCCGCCCATGGTTTGTCACGACAAGCAGCGCTCCAAGGCAAATACCCTAAAGCAGCGTTTCTGTTATTCTGGCTCAACCAATCCAAAGGCGCTCGCGGCGAGCGCCTCTTAATTTCCCTTAATTCGGCCCGCCCGGCGGCGGCAGATCAGCTTCCGTCGCACCCACATCCACGCCATGCTGTAGGCGGCTGTGGCGAATGCTGTAGACGAAGTAAATAACGATCCCGATGGCAAGCCATCCAAAAAAGCGCAGCCAGGTCAGGATCGGCAGACTGAGCATTAGCGCGACGCACATGAAGACCCCCAGAAGGGGGACCAGCGGCACCATTGGGACACGGAAAGGGCGGCGTCGGTTGGGGTCCGTGCGCCGTAAAATAATGACGCCGATGCAAACCAGGGTGAAGGCAAAGAGCGTGCCGATATTCGTCAGGTCCGCGAGCGAGCCGATATCGCTGAAGGCCGCGACCCCGCCCACCACCACCCCCGTCCAGATGGTAGTGATATAGGGCGTGCGGTACCTGGTATGCAGCCGCGAAAAATATCGCGGGAGCAAACCATCGCGCGCCATCGCCATGAAAATACGCGGCTGGCCGAGCTGAAAAACGAGCAACACCGAGGTCATCCCCGCGAGCGCGCCGGCGCTAACCAGAGCTTGCGCCCAAGGTTTGCTGGCGAAGGCCGTGGCCACCGCGGCGGAGTCCCCGAGGTAGGTGGTGTATTTGAGAATGCCGGTCAACACGCCCGACATCAGCACGTAGAGCAGCGTACAGATGGCCAGGCTGGCGATCATGCCGATCGGAATATCGCGCTGCGGGTTGCGCGTTTCCTCCGCCGTGGTGGAGACGGCATCGAAACCGATAAAGGCGAAGAAGACAATCGCCGCCCCGCTCATTATTCCGCCGAATCCGTTCGGCACGAAAGGCGTCCAATTCGTCGGATGCACCATGAAAGCGCCAAACGAGATAAAGAAAACCACCACCGCCACCTTCACGATCACGATCATGGTGTTCGCGCGCGCGCTCTCTCGAATGCCGTAGATCAACAGGATCGTGACCGCCGCCACGATGAGGAATGCAGGCACATTGACGGCAAAAGGGTGTCCGAACACCTGGGGCAACGCGAGGTCTGAGTAGTACTTCACTGCTTCGCTCCCCTGCGAAAGCTTCGTCGCGGCTGTGGTGGAATCGAGCACGAGCCAGAGCGGAAATTTTATCGAGCCCTGGCTCACGCTGTAGAGGAACTTCACGAAATAATCCGACCACCCGACAGCCACCGCCATGTTGCCCACCGCATATTCCAGGATCAAATCCCAGCCGATGATCCATGCCACCATCTCGCCCAGAGTCGCGTAAGAATACGTGTAGGCGGAGCCTGAAACGGGAATCATCGAGGCCAGCTCCGCATAACAGAGCGCGGCAAAGAGGCACGCGATCGCCGCCACGATAAACGAAAAGACAACCGCTGGACCTGCGCCAGGCCGGCCCAGGACCAGGTCGGCATTTGTGATCCAGGATTGAATGAAATTGAGCACAGGCGTGGTGAGGCGGCTGGTGGCGGCGGTCATCTGCTCGCCCGCCGCGGCGGTTCCGGTGAGAGCAAAAATGCCAGTGCCGATAATCGCGCCGATGCCCAGCGCGGTAAGATCGAGCGCGGAAAGCGAACGCTTCATCAAGCGATCCGGGTGTTCCGATTCCCGCAGCAAAAGCTCAGGGCTCTTCGTTTTGAAAAGTTGCGAAGCCACGTTGTCTCCTTGGTTAAGGTTGCGGGAGCGAATCGTGGCACTGTCGCGCAAGGAGGGTCAATCCTAACTTTGGAGGGAAGGGCGCATTCCCGTCCTAAAATAAATGGGACGCTACGACGGGCGTCTCTCCAAACTCTCCTTTTGTTTCCCGAGTACGTGTTCCCCTCTTGGTAGGGCGAGACTCTGTCGAGCCGAACGATGGAGCACGTCGACGGCTCGACAGAGTCTCGCCCTACCATTCGCGCGCCGACAGAGCGCCCCGGCTACAGCGCTTGCTCAACGAGCGGCCAACTGCTACACCCGCCATATGGGTCGCCAATGGCTTCACGCCAAACGAGAGGTCGCCGGGCTGAAAAAAGGCCAGCTCGTCGGAAAGCTCGTGAAAGAAATCATGGTCGCCGCGAAGCTCGGCGGGGCTGAGCCCGGCGCGAATCCACGGCTCGCGGCCGTCGTCGACAAAGCGCGCAAAGCCAGCGTGACGCGCGACGTGATTGAGCGTGCCATCAAGAAAGGCGCGGGCATCGGCGACGACAAACTCGTGATGGAGCATGTCGTGTTCGAAGGTTACGCGCCGAACAAGGTGCCGATCATCGTCGAGATCCTGACCGACAACAACAACCGCACCGCGCCGGAAATTCGCGTCCTCTTCAAGAAAGGCGGCCAGCTCGGCGCCCCCGGCAGCAATAAATTTCTCTTCGACCACGTCGGCTTGGTCGAAGCGCATCACGCCGACGCAGCGGCGGACATCGAGGCGGCCGCGATCGAAGCCGGCGCGCAGAATGTCGAGTCGCTTTCGTCCGCGGAAAACGACGATATTCCGGATGGAGCGACCGGCGCGCGTTTCATCTCGGAGCGCGCCGACTTGCACGCGGTTTCGCAATGGCTCGCGGCAAATGGGTGGACCGTGGTCACGAGCGAGCTCGGTTACATCGCCAAGAACTCTCCCGAGCTGACCGACGAACAACGCGCCCACACCGGCGAATTTCTCCAGACCCTCGAAGATCACGATGACGTGCATCGCGTCTGGGCCGCGATAAAATGACCGCAGGCTGCCGATCCCATGGCTGACGAAGCAGAGCAATTCATCCTCGCCGACGCAGCCTCGGCTGCGGCCGAGGAGCCGCCGAGACGGCGCGGAATCTTCGGGCTCCGGCGCCGGTCGAAACTGCCGGACAAACCGTTGACTCATTGCGAGAACTGCGGCGCGCCGCTCGCCGGCGAGTTCTGCTCGCAATGCGGACAGCACGCGATCGACTATCGCCGTTCGATCTTTCGAGTTTTGCTGGACGCCGCGGATTCGTTCCTGAACTGGGACACGAAGTTCCTCCACACGGTGAACCAGCTCCTGATTCGCCCCTGGCATCTCACGAATGACTTCAACGCCGGGCGTCGCGCGCGCTACGTGCATCCACTTCGCCTTTACCTCATCGCGAGTATCGTTTTTTTCCTTGTGGCACGCGCCCTCAATTTGGAATCGCCGGGCCCGATCGAATTGACGGCCCAGGACCGCGCAGAACTCGTGGCCAGTCTCGGCAAGTTGACCGCGCCGGACTCGCCGCTGAGCCCGGAGCAACGCGAAAAGGTGGAGGCGGCGCGGACGAAACTATCCGAGGGTCAGGGGGTTCTCACCGAGCAGGAACGCGGCGAGCTCAAGACAGTCTTCAAAGATTTTCTAAAATCCACTCTTCGAAAGAAACTCGATCCAGGCGAGCGGGCGAAGATGGCCAGCGCCATCGCGCGCATTCCCGAACCGCCAGATCCTGTGATGGAAACCAAACCGGGAGATCCGCCCGCCGATCCGGCGGCCGCCGTTATTCCGCCAGCTCCTCCAACGCCGACCGATCCTGCGGCTGCGGGTATTTCGCCAACTCCTCCAAAGCGGAAGAAACACGATCCAATCCATTTCACCATGGGCCCGGACGACGGGAAGAAAACGCCTTTCGAAGCGTGGATGGAAAAACAGATTAAGGAAAAGATTGGCGAGGACGGCAGCAACGCAAAGCTTTTCCTGGATACGCTGAGGAACAACATCCCGGTGATGATGCTTTGCTGTATCCCGCTGTTTGCCTTCGTCCTGAAAGTTCTCTACATCCGCAAACGGCGCTTCTACGTCGAGCATCTGGTCTACGCGCTTCACGTCCATACTTTTCTGTATGTGGCGGTAGTCGTAACCACGCTCGCCGCCATGGCCGCCAACCGAACATTGCCCGCGCTGAGCGGATGGATCATCGGGCTCATGTCGTGCGCGATTTTCGTGCAGATCTTCCTCTCGATCCGCCGCGTTTATGGACAAGGCTGGTTCTTCACCACCTTTAAGTTCGCGCTCGGTGGAATTGTCTATTTTATCATCCTGGCCACCGCGGTGGGAGCGACGGCGTTTGTGACGCTCTTGTTGCCGTAATAGCGGCAGCGGCGCTTTTTCCCATCAAGGAGCGGCGGTTTACAAACCGCCGTTTTTCGGTCGGCGGACTGGAGACCGCCGCTCCTTGGAAGGAACTCGGCGGTCACAGACCGCCGCTACAGCGAAATCAGCTCGCGCGCTCGCGCCAGCGCTTCGTCGATCTTGCTCGTGTCTTTTCCCGCGCCCTGCGCGCCCTCCGGCCGGCCACCGCCTTTACCGCCCACGATCGGCGCGACTTCCTGGATCAGCTTGTTCGCCTGAACCTTGGACGTCAGTTCTTTCGGGACTGACGCAATCAACGCCACGCGTCCCTCCGTTGCCCCCGCGAGAAAGATGGGCCCGTTGAACTTCGGCTTGAGCGCGTCGACGACTGCTTGAAGCAGCTTGCCGTCGGCATCCGGCACCTCCGCCACACAAGATTTTTCTCCAGCGTTCGCCGCGGCCAGTTCGTTCGCGATTATTCCCGCGCGACTTCTCAGGTCCGCTTCCGAGGTCTTGGCATGCAGCTTCTCCCATTCGCGAACTTCAGTCTCGAGCTTTTCCAGATGCGCCGAACGCAAGTCTACCTGTTCCAGCATCGCGTTGGTTTCCACGCCGTCCTCGAATGCGGTCAAAGCTGCGACTCCCTCCTTCTTCCGAGCCAGCGCTTCAAACCTTTCCTGTTGCCGCGCGGCCTCCCCCTTCGCCCAATCACGAGCTGCATCGCCCGCAACTGCCTCGATTCGCCGAATGCCCGCCGCGATGGCCTCTTCTCGAACGATCCGGAATGATCCAATGTCGCCAGTCGCCTGCACGTGCGTTCCGCCACAAAGCTCCATCGAGTATCCGTTGAGCGCTTCCGCATCGCCGCCGATCTGCACAACACGGACGGTCTCGCCGTACTTGTCGCCAAAGAATTGTTGAATGTCGGAACGTCCTTTGATGTCGGACAAAGAAACATCCGGGACATAGTACACTGGCGCGTTCTCACCGATCTTAGCGTTCACCAATGTTCCCACTTCCCGCTTCTGCTCCGGCGTCAGGGCCGCGCTCGAAAAATCGAACGTCAATTTCTCCGGCCCGACATAGCTCCCCTTCTGCACCGCTTCGCGCGAAACGATTTCATGGAGAGCCCAATGCAAAAGGTGCGTCACCGTATGATGCCGTTCGATCGCGCGCCGGCGCGAGGTATCGAGACGCTGCGTGACAAATATTCCAACCGCTGGTCCTTCATCGCCGTCAAGAAGATGCAACGACGTATGCCCAAACCTTTGCGTGTCCACGAAGCGCCACATGATACCGCCTTCGCTGAGATCGCCACTATCGCCAACTTGACCTCCCATTTCTGCATAAGCGGCCGTGTGATTGAGAATGACGGCGGTCTTGTCTTTGAGACTTATGACTTCAAGGACCCTTGCGTTCTCAACGACGTCGTGTTCATAGCCGACAAATTTGGTGGGTTCAGTGGATTCAACCTCCGAGAGCTCAATTACTTTCTTTTTTTGGGCAGCCCGCGCGCGCGTACGCTGTTCCTCCATCTGCATCTCGAAACCTTCTGTATCGACTGCCAATCCAAGTTCACGGGCCATGAGTTGGGTCAGGTCGAAGGGAAAGCCGTGAGTGTCGTATAAGGTGAAAGCGATGCGTCCCGTTACAGTTGGGTTATTCACGTCCAACGCACTGATGTAAAAATTAAACAATTCAATGCCCGCATCCAGCGTCTTGTTGAACGCCTCCTCCTCCCGCCGAAGCACACTCTGCACTTGCACCTGCTTCACACGGAGTTCGCTGAAAGTGTCGCCCATCGCCCGAACGAGGACATCCACCAGTTTGAAAAAGAAAGGCTCGCGAAATCCAAGTGTGCGGCCATAACGAACGGCGCGCCGAAGTATGCGGCGTAAAACGTAGCCGCGACCTTCGTTACTCGGCTGAATGCCGTCTGCAATTGCGAAACTCAACGTGCGGATGTGATCGGCGATCACACGAAAGGCGATGTCGATCTTTTCTTGCTCCGTGCTGGGGAGCACACCCGCCTCGGGTGTTGCGTCCGGCGCCCCGCCGGATGCCGTCGGCGAGGCGCCAACGGCTGCACGCGAGGGCGCGTGCGCTCCCCGATCCGAATTCGGCAGCGTCGAGCCATATTTCTTCCCGCTCAGCTTTTCGATCTCGTCGAAGATGGGGCGAAAGATGTCGGTCTCGTAGTTGGAGATCGGACGCGAGAAATCGGTGAACTGCTTCGTGCCCTGGATCATCGAGGTGATCCGCTCGAAACCCATTCCGGTATCGACGTGACGCTGCGGCAACGGCACAAAGGTCCCATCCGCGTTCGCATTAAATTGGATGAAAACGAGATTCCAAATCTCGATGCAGCGCGGATCGCCGGCGTTCACGAGCGACCCTTTGGTATCCCCCGTGGGCGTGAGATCGATGTGCAACTCGGAACACGGACCGCACGGACCGGTGTCGCCCATCATCCAGAAATTATCCTTCTTGTTGCCGTCGACGACGTGAACGGCTGGATCGAGCCCTGCCCTCGTGAAAAGCCGCGCCCAATGGTCGTGCGCTTCCTGGTCGAACTCGCTCGGCTCGTCCGGTCCCGGTCGGTAGACCGTTGCGTAAAGACGTTGTGACGGAAGTTTCCAGCGGTCGATCACCAGCTCCCAGGCCCAATCGATCGCTTCCTTTTTGAAGTAATCACCGAAGCTCCAGTTACCGAGCATTTCGAAAAAGGTGTGGTGATACGTATCGAGCCCGACGTCATCGAGGTCGTTATGCTTCCCGCCGGCCCGGATGCATTTTTGGGTATCGACGACCCGGGGCGGGTCCCACGGCGGCTTTTGTTGCCCGAGAAAAATCGGGACGAACTGGTTCATTCCAGCATTCGTGAAAAGCAGGTTGGGCGAGTCCGGCAGCAGCGAACCCGACGGCACGATCGTGTGCTGTTTCTCGCGAAAGAAATCGAGAAAGGATTGGCGAACTTCGGCGGAGGTCATCGTTAATTCCGGATTTGGCGGTAGCGCAACGGCGTATAACCGGCGGCGGTCATTTCAGTGACGTCACGCTCGGTCGCGAGCGTCTTGCTGAAGGGCGCGGCCTCGTAAAAAACTGCGCGTCTCTTTCCGGCATCGAGCCATTTCACAAAAAGAAGCACGTGGCCGTTCGGCTGGTTCATGATATCGGCCGGTTCCAGCGTGGCCGGGGACGAAAGTTTCTGGCAGATCGAGGGAAGCGAATTCGTGGAAAATCGCGAGGCCAACTTCCAGCAGTGATTAATGAAGCCGGAACAATCGATCCCGACCGCATCGCCGCTGACCGCCTTGCCCCCGCGCCGGCGTTTCTCCGAGGTATAAACATCACCGCCGGCCCTCCCCGCCCGGATTCCAGCAGCAAAACTCCTAGGACTGTCGTTCCCACCCCATTTGTAAGCGACGCCGACATTGTCCGCGTTCGGCACCCAACATTCGCTCAGCGGGCTGCCGTGGCCGCCGTCACGGTCGGGCGTATGAACTTCAATGCCGTCCGCATCTTTTCCGTGCCGCACATTTTTCGTGGACGGCTGCCAGCGATGCTGGATGAAGGACTCGGCAATCTTCAAAGATTCGGCTCGTGTGACGGATTGGGCCGAGCCCAGCTCCGCGCAGGCAATTAAGCCGACTGCAATGATTAACGAGCGCGTCCACCTTTCAACCGGTCGAATCATGATCTTTAAGATTGGAGGGACGGGCTCTGTCCCGTCCCACTATTTTGGGACGACACGGCGGTTGTCCCTCCATCATCGAACGAACTTGCAACGGGCCTATTTCTTATCCTCGTCGAGTTTCGCTTTTACGGCGGCCTCGATCTCTTCATAGAGCGCCGGATCGTTCTACAAGGCCTCTTTTCCGGCATCGCGTCCCTGGGCCATTTGGGTGCCTTTGTAGCTCAGCCAGGAGCCGCGCTTTTCGATGATTTGCTTTTCCAGCGCCAGATCCAGCAGGGCGCCCGTGGACGAGATGCCCTCGTTGTACATGATGTCGAATTCGGCTTCCGTGAAAGGTGGCGCGACCTTGTTCTTCACGACTTTGACGCGTGTCCGGTTGCCGGTGACGACACCATCGGTCTGTTTGATCGCGCCGATGCGGCGAATATCGATGCGCACGCTGGCGTAGAATTTCAGTGCCTTGCCGCCCGGCGTCGTCTCCGGATTGCCGAACATGACGCCGATCTTTTCGCGGATCTGATTGGTAAAAACGCAGCACGTCCGCGCCTTGGAAATCAGCGAGGTCAATTTGCGCATCGCGGCGCTCATCAGGCGCGCCTGCGCCCCGACAGTGGAATCGCCGATCTCCCCCTCGAGTTCTTGTTTCGTGACCAGGGCCGCGACCGAATCGAGCACGATGACGTCGAGCGCATTTGAACGCACCAGCGTCTCGACAATCCGGAGCGCTTCTTCACCGGAGCTGGGCTGCGAGACGAGCAAGTCGTCCATGTTGACGCCGAGACGACGCGCGTATTGCGGGTCGAGGGCGTGCTCGACATCGATGAACGCCGCCAGGCCCCCGCGCTTCTGGGCCTGGGCGATGACGGTGAGGGTAAGCGTGGTTTTGCCGGACGATTCCGGTCCATAAACTTCCACCACGCGACCTCGCGGAAATCCGCCGACTCCGAGGGCGCGATCGATCAGGATGTTGCCGGTGGGAATCACATCGATGTCGACAATCGTCGCGTCTCCGAGCCGCATAATGGCGCCGTCGCCGTAGTCTTTCGCAATCTGCTGGAGCGCGAGATCGAGGTTCTTGTTGCGGGCGGCGGTGACTTTGTCTTCGGGAGATTTTTCTTCAGTTTTGGTAGCCATAGGGAGGGGGACTCTTAAGTACGTGGGGTCGCGAACTTCGCCAAGAAGAAAAGCACCGGCGGCACGCCGAAAAATGACGACAGGCCGCAAACCTTACGGCTTGCGGCCTGCTCGCCTAACCAAAATGGGTCGCTTACGCCACCGCGATCTTGCGCGGCTTCACTTGCTCTGCCTTGGGCAGCGTCAAGGTGACGACGCCCTGGTCGATCTTCGCGCTGATTTTTGCGGCGTCGATCGATGGATCGAGCTCAAACGAGCGCCGGAAGTTTTCCGAGCGCGATTCCCGATGGACGAGCGTGCCTTCGACGGAGAGCGTCGAGCGCCGGCCGAGGATGGTGAGCTCGTTGTTTTCGACCCACATCTCGAGGTTCTCTTTGCTCACGCCGGGCATTTCCACTTCCAGGGTATAGCCGTCAGTGGTTTCGAAGACGGTCGCGGCCGGCGCGATAAATTGTTCCGTCGCCTGGCGCTCACCGTTGGTGCGATTTTCGCGGACTAAAGTATTCATTGGTTTGTCTTTCTTAAGAGTTGCTTAGTTGAGATTGATTTGGATTTGCTTCGGCTTCGCTTCCTCCGCTTTCGGGAGCGTGACCGTCAAAATGCCATCTTTGTACGTGGCGCTGACCTTGTTCACGTCGACCCGTGTCGGAAGGGTGATGCTGCGGCGGAATTTGCCAACGGCCCGTTCTGTGCGAGTGGCGCCGTTTTCCTGGGTGGCTTCTTCTTTCCGCTCGCCACCGATAATCAGCGTTCCGTCCTGGAGCGAAATCTCAATGTCCTCCTTCCGCATGCCCGGAAGCTCAACCACAGCCACGATATTGTCGTTGTTCTGGTAGAGATCGAGCGCGGGAGTCCATCCGCTGAACAACTGCGATTGGCGGCCGGAGCCTGCCCAGAAGGGCAACTCCAACAGAGTGTCGAGGTCGTTCCGAAGACTGGCCCAGCGATCAAGCGCCGGCCACATCGTGGAATTTGGGGTTTGGTAACGAATTAAGCTCATATTTTTCCTTTCGTGATTAGTCTGTTTGATTCAAAAGCTGATCTTTAGAGAGCGAGAGAAGTGCCACTTTGGAAATCACGAACAAGTAACCATATAAGTGCCTTATATACAGGTCGTTGAATAATTTATCGATCAAAACCACCGTTTGTAAACGGAACTATTTGTCCCATTTTCAGATGATCAAGAGGAACGGGGACTGCGACAAACTATCGCTATCAGGACTTCGCTCACCCCCTCCCCGGCAGAGAACGCGGTTTGCCTGAACCCGCCTGACGAGATATCTCTGGGCATGCCGACACGAGCACGTAACGACGACTTCTTCATGCGCGCCGCTCTGCGTGAGGCACGTAACGCTCTCGGGCAAACCAGCCCCAATCCTGCCGTCGGCGCGGTCCTCGTGATCGATCAAAAGATCGTCGCAAAAGGGTACCATCGAGGCGCGGGCCTCCCTCACGCCGAAATCGAATGCCTGCGCAGGGTCAAGGGTCCGATCCCAAGAAGCGCCACTCTGTATGTCACGCTGGAGCCGTGTTCGACCACACAACGCACTGGCCCCTGCACAGACGCGATCGTCGAGGCGGGCGTCCGGCGATTAGTCATCGGCGCGACCGATCCCAATCCCAGGCATGCCGGACGCGGAATGACTCGGCTGAAGGACGCGGGTCTCGACGTGCGTGCCGGCATCCTGGGGAACGAATGCGCCGCGCTGAATGAGTCGTTCAACAAATGGATCCAAACCAGGCGCCCCTTTGTCATCGCCAAGTGCGGAATGAGTCTCGACGGGCGATTATCGCCCGTGGCTGGTGAAACCCGGTGGATCACCGGCATCGCGGCCCGGCGGCACGCGCAACAATTGCGCGCGCAGGTCGACGCCATCTTGATCGGCGCGAAAACATTGCGTGAAGACGATCCTCGCCTAACCGTCCGCGGGTTGCGCGGGGCCAAACAGCCGTGGCGCGTCGTCCTGACACGATCCGGCTCGCTCCCGAAGCAGGCCCGGCTCTTTACGGATCGATTTGCCGCCCGGACCATTATCTATCGAAACACGAACCTGGATGTGGTCTTGCGCGAGCTGGGTGAGAAGGAAGTCACGAGCGTTCTCGTGGAAGGCGGAGGGGAAATCCTCGGGCAGGCGTTGGATCAGCGGCTCGTGGACAAGGTCCAGCTTTACCTTGGGGGCGTCTTTACCGGAGGACCCGTCGTTGCCTTTCCGGGTGTTGGCGCCGCGTCCACCGGTCAGGCGCCCCGGCTCGATCGCGTTCGCTACGAGCAAATCGGTCAGGATGTCTGCCTCATCGGCTATCCGATTTATCATTCCGAATAATTTTAGCAACTTCGCGTCAAAAGTTGTGTTCAATAATCAACGTTAAGTGAGGGTCAAGATATGAACTGGAAAAGGTTTCTTCTAATCGGTTTGGCAGTCGGAGCACTCGCCTTCGCCGCGGCTCCGCGGGCTGAAGCAGGTATTTCCGTGAGGATCGGAGTTCCGGTTGGGTTCGGCTACTACGGGCACGGATATTATGGATACGGCTATCCCGCGTATTACCCATACGGTTACGGGTATTACGGCCCGAGACGTGTGGTTTACACCTCGCCTCGCTACCACTACCGGCATCATGGGCGGCGTGCTCATCACCGGCAGGTCCGCCACTACCGGCATCGTAACTGGCGCTAAGCCTCGAGATCGAACGACTTGAGCTGGCTGAAAGAACGCCAGCTCAATCCCGGCGACGGCAACGAAATCGCCGAAGTCCGCGCGATGGTCAGACCGATCTCGTTTCAGGGAGCGTAATCGGTGTCATCCCGAGCCGCGCAGACGGCGAGGGACCTCACGGGCGCTCAAAGCGCTACCGCGTAACGTTACGCATCTAGTTTGTGTGTGCGTGATCCTTATTACGTAACTGCAATTCACAGGTGTGAGGTCGGCGCTCCTCCCATGGTCGCGGTCCCCGTCTGCGCGGCTCGGGATGACATAGGCGAGCGGGGCTCTTAAAGCAGAATGCTGTCGTCCAACGAATTGTTGTCCTCGGAGGCGAAAAGATCCTCCAAATCGGCCATCACTTCGTAATCCTGTGCGTTTACGTTGGTCGAATTTTCTGCCGTCGGATCCGCCAGGGGGCCCACAGGCGTCTGCATTCGCAGAAAGACCACGGCGATCAGGGCCATTACCAGGCTGGCGGCGGGAACTAATCTGCGAACGGTGATCCATTCGCGCAGGTTCGCCCACCCAACCGGCTGGCGGGTTTGCCGGAGAACGTTGCGCGCGAAGAACGGCGAAACCTTCGGCTCGGCGGCCCGGCCAAGCAGGTCCCACAATTTCTCATCGTCTTCACGCTTCATGGTCGAAGATTAAACTCCCTGGAGCAGTTAAAGTTGCGGGACGGGAACGAAACGTCCGCCGTTCGCGTTACGTCTCTGCCGCTTCGAGAAAGCCTTCCAATTGCCGGATTCGCGTGGGATGCCGCATTTTGCGCAGGGCCTTTGCTTCGATTTGCCGAATACGTTCCCGCGTGACTCGAAATTGACGGCCGACTTCCTCAAGCGTCTGGCTATAGCCATCCACCAGTCCAAAGCGCTGCTCGAGCACCTGGCGCTCGCGTTCGGTCAAGGTCTCGAGCACATCCTTGATTTTCTCCTTCAAGAGAACAATTGCGGTCATGTCGCTCGGATTTTCCGCGCCCTTGTCTTCAATGAAATCGCCGAAATTCGTCTCTTCGCTCTCGCCGACCGGCGATTGGAGCGAGATCGGCTGCTGCGCCATTTTTAGAACCGCGCGCACGCGATCCACCGGCAGCAGGATCTCCTCCGCCACTTCTTCCGGGGTCGGTTCCCGTCCATATTCCTGGACGAGCTGCTTTTGCACGCGCATCAGCTTGTTGATCGTTTCGATCATGTGCACCGGAATGCGGATGGTGCGCGCTTGATCGGCGATCGAGCGCGTGATCGCCTGGCGAATCCACCAGGTGGCGTAGGTCGAGAATTTATAACCGCGCCGGTACTCAAATTTCTCGACCGCCTTCATCAATCCCATGTTCCCCTCCTGGATCAGATCCAAAAATGAGAGGCCGCGATTCGTGTATTTTTTCGCGATGGAAATGACGAGCCGCAGATTCGCTTCCACCATCTCGGTTTTGGCCCGGAGCGCCTTGTGCAACCAGTTTTTCAGGTCCCGATATTGCTGGGTGTATTCGTCGAGGGACAACCAGAGCGAACTTTCCAGGTTACGCGACTTCAAGGTGAGCGCGGAACGGGCGCCATGCTCGCGCGGGTGCTTGCTCATCTCCCCCTGGAGCAACGTCATCACCTGGTATTGCTCATCGGCCAGATGAACGAATTCCTCGGTCACCTTCTGTTTGAAATAAAATTTCGGATAGAGCTTTTGGAGCGAGGCGACCGACTTCTGGAACGCCTTCTGTTTCTTGGCATCCTTCCGCCCCGAACCGTGCAGAATCTGGGAATATTGGTGACAGATTGAAGTCCCGGTTTTCTCCACCTGCTTGCAAAGGCGCGGCAGCAATTTCATATAGCGCTCCCGGCTTTCGATCTTTTTATCGAGGATGACCCGGTCGAAGCGCTCGCCGCCTTCGGTCAGTTTCTGCGCGAGATCGAGATGCGCCTTCGCGATGAACCCGAAACGGTTAATCAGCCGCTGCACCATGATCTCGGCCTCTTCGATCCGCTTGGAAATCTCGACCTCCTGCTCGCGGGTCAGCAAAGGCACCTGGCCCATTTGCTTGAGGTACATCCGCACCGGGTCGTCGAGAATATCGAGCTTCGCTTCCGGCTTCTCTTCCTCCTCTTCCTCGGGATCTTTCTTGCCGTCTTTGTAGCGGTCGACCTCGGACGCTTCGATGATATCGATCTCCATCCGCCGGAGCCGGGTCAAAATGGCGTCGAGCTCATCCGCATCGGTCACCTCGACCGGGAGCGCCTCGTTCAGGTCGTCGAAGGTCAGATAACCTTGTTCCTTCGCCAGCTTGATCAACTCGCGGATGCGAGTTTGAACGTCGGCCGGCGCCGAGGCTGGCAGTATTTCGTCAGACTCCGCCGCCTCTGCTCCATTCAAGCCCTTGCGCAAACGCGCCAGGATGGAAGAACCTTTCTTCCGCGGACGCGCGCTCTTCAAAGCGGACGTTCTCGCGCCGGCTTTCGGCGCTTTCGCACGGACTTTTTTCACCTTCACGGTCCCAAGCCGTTTGGCCTTCGCCGCCTTTTTCAGCGGAGGTCTGCCTCGTCCCCGTTTTTTCAGATGCTTTGCCAAAATGTGCTCTTGAGGAATTGCTGTGTTTCCAGCCGGCTCGCGCTCGACCTTACTGCCCCCTCAGCGACAGTTTATTTGTCGAGCACGCGGGCAGACGAAAACTGCGAAAGCTCGCGGAGTTGCTCCGTAAGGTCAAGAATTTGTTTCTGCAAGTTCACCGCTTCGCCGGTCGTGAGACGGGGCAATTTCATCCGCCCCTCCGCGATCTGAAGCTGCCTGCGTAAAGCGGCCTGGCGGAGGCCGTTCCACCATCCCTTTGCCACTTCCAAGCCGTTCGGCGGCATTTTTTGTAACAACCACGTAGAAACCAGCGCCTCATCAGCCGGAGAAAGGCCGGACATAAACGCATTGATTGACGCTGGATCGTCCGGACGCAAATCAGCCGCAAGAATGCGCCCGAGGATCTCGGCATCCGGCGTCTGGGCCAGCATCGCACTCCAGTCTTGGGCTTGAAGAAATTCGCGCGCTTCGGCCTGACGGAGAGCAAGCAAGCAAAGCATCGCAATCTCGTGTCGGGGAGGAGGAGCCATGTTACCCGCGCGCGCATCCTCTGGTGCAGCCCGTTCGTGGCTCGGTTTCGCCAGCAATCGCTCAAAATCGGATCGGGCCACTCCGAGCCGGGCGCTTACTTTGTTCGCGACTTCGCCGCGCATGAGCGGGTCTCGTACGCGCGCCACCGTTTCGGCCAGTTTTCGGGCCAACTGCATTTTCGCGCCTAATGAATCCAGGTCCGTCGCCGCCGCGGCATGCTCGATCCACGAGTCAAAAAAATCGCGGGCCCCTGCGACCCGTTTTTCAAATTCGTCTTTGCCCCGGTGCCGGATCAGCGAATCGGGATCTTCACCCGCGGGCATTTCCGCCACCCGAACGATGAGGTTATTCTGCAAAAGCGCATCCAGCGAACGCTCCGCCGCCTTTTGACCCGCGGTGTCGGCGTCGAAACAGAGAACGACTTCGCTCACGAACCGCTTCAAGATTCGCGCCTGATCCTCCGTAAACGCCGTTCCTTGCGGCGCGACGACGTTGGTGATGCCGGCTTCGAAAAGCGTGATGAGGTCGAGCTGTCCTTCGCAGACGATCGCGCAGTTCGCTTCGATCAAGCCGCGTTTCGTCTTGTGCAGGCCAAAAAGCACCCGGCCCTTTCGGAAGAGCGGCGTTTCGGGAGAGTTCAGATACTTGGCGCCCTCCGCTTCCTTTTCGAGGACGCGGCCGCTGAATGCGATCACTTCGCCGACGTCGTTGTGAATCGGAAACATGATCCGGGCGCGAAACCGGTCGTAGGCGTCGCCCTCCGGCCGATCTTCATCGCGCGGCTTGATCAATCCGCTTTGCAGGATCTGGGGACGCCGGTACCCGCGTTTGATGGCCCAGGTCAGGAACGCGTCCCAGCTGTCGGGGGCAAAACCGATTTGCCAGTCTTTCGCGACCCGGCCATCGATCCCGCGGTTCTTGAGGTATTCGCGCGCCGGCTTGCCGATTTTCCCTGTGATCAGGTTCTCGTGAAACCATTCCGCGGCTTCCGCGTGGAGCTGAAGCAGGGTCCGACGGGTTTCATGCTGCCGATCGTCGTCGCCGCTCGCGCCCCGCTCTTCGATCACGGGGACGCCTGCGCGCGCCGCCAGTTTTCGCACCGCCGCCGGAAAATCGAGATGCTCGTAATCCATGACGAACCGGAAAACGCTCCCGCCGACGCCGCAGCCGAAGCAGTGAAATGTCTGCCGTTGCGGGCTGACCGTGAACGAGGGCGTCTTTTCCTGATGAAAAGGACAGAGCGCCTTGAAGGTTGTGCCCGCGCGCTTGAGGGGAAAATACGAGCCGATCACTTCGACGATGTCATTCGCCGCCGCGATCTGTTCGATATTTTGTGAGGGGATGGTTCCCATGCGCGTTTACTTTTCGCTCGTTTGGTGGGCGGAGCGATGTCAAATTAGGCCAGAGAAGACACGCTTCCACCAGTTGTCATCGCACGAGCCGCCAAATCTCATCATGAGAATCTTCCTCCGCTATATTTTATTGGCCGTTAGCCTGGCTGCGATTCCACAGTCCGTCGAAGCGCGCGAGGTGATTCGCAAAGGGGATACCGTGGTCGTTCCGCTGCGTGGGGATGTTTCGCCCCCTTTGCTCTTGTTCATCCGGCGCGCCGTCAAGGCGGCGGAGAGCGCGGGAGCGGGAGCGATCGTCTTTGAAATGGACACCTACGGCGGACGCCTCGACAGCGCCGCGGAAATAACCAGCGTGCTGAACCGCGTCACCATTCCGACCTACACCTTTATCAACTCGAACGCCGGTTCCGCCGGCGCGCTCATCGCTCTTGCCACCCGGCACATCTACATGTCGCCCGTCAGCGCCATCGGCGCGGCGGCGCCTGTGCTTGCGACCGGCGAAGATCTTTCGGGAACGGCACGTGATAAGACCCTTTCCTATTGGGCGGCGCTCATTCGCAGTTCCGCCGCGCGGAACGGCCATAATCCGGACATCGGCGAAGCTTTCATGACCAAGGAGAAGGAAGTGAAAATCGGCGACCGCGTGGTCCATCCGAAAGGGTCGCTTTTGACCCTGACTGCGCAGGAAGCGGCCGAGACAATCAACGGCAAACCCTTGCTCGCAGCGGGTATCGCCGAATCGGTCGAGGACCTCGCGCGGAAGGCTGGCTTGAACGGTCCCGTGGTCGCGCTGAATCCGAGCGGATTCGAGCGCATTGCCTTTTGGATCACGAAGCTTGCGCCTCTCCTGCTCCTGCTTGGAATCATCTGCGCCTATCTCGAGTTCAAGATCCCGGGAGCCAGCGTGCCCGGAGTCATCGCAGCGGTGTGTTTCGCGCTCTTTTTCCTTGGCCATTACCTGGCCGGGCTGGCCGGTTGGGAGGTGGCCGCCCTCTTCGTGCTCGGTCTCATCCTTGTTCTGGTCGAGATTCTGTTTTTCGCGCACGGGACTATTGTGATTGGCGTGGTCGGTGTCTTTCTCATGCTCGCGTCGGTTCTTTGGGCCATGGTCGATCGCTATCCCGGGGAGACCTTTTTTCCGACCAGCCAGATGATCGCCATTCCCTTGCGCAATCTCTTCCTCGCAGTCATCGCGGCCACGATCGCGATTGTCGTTCTCGCGCGCTATTTGCCGCGGACAAGCCTTTACCGCCGCTTCGCGCTCATGACGGCAATTCCCTCCGGCCCATCGCTGGCCGGAGCGCCCCGGGAATTCGCCACGGCGCTCGCCCTCGAGCCTGGGATGGAAGGCGCTGCTCTCACGACCCTCCGGCCCAGCGGCAAAGCCCGCTTCGCCGACCACGTCATAGACGTCGTGACCGAAGGGGAATTCATTGCGGCCGAGACCCCCGTCACGGTGATTCAAACCGACGGAATGCGCGTCGTGGTGAAGGCGGCCCCGTCGACCCAGGCGACGTAAACTCCAGTTACTCCTGGATGATCCATGTTTGGAATCCACGACTTCGGACTTTTTCTGGCGGCCGGCATTTTGCTGAATCTCACACCCGGGCCGGATACGGTCTATATTCTTGGCCGAAGTATCGCCCACGGTCGTCGTGCCGGGATCGCCTCGGCCCTCGGTATTTGTGTCGGCAGTATTTTCCACACCTGCGCCGCGGCGCTCGGATTGTCTGCTTTTCTGGCGACCTCGGCCTGGGCTTTCTCGGCCGTGAAACTGGCCGGCGCGGCTTATCTCGTTTTTCTCGGCCTTCGCGCTCTGCTGAAACCTGGGCAGGGCTTGAATGTGCCAGCGCAATTTGAGCGAAACGAGCCGGCGGCCGCTTTTCGTCAGGGCATTCTAACGAACGTCTTGAATCCGAAGGTGGCCCTCTTTTTCCTCGCCTTCCTTCCGCAATTCATCGACGCGGCTGCGCCATCGAAGATGTCGGCTTTCCTGGTTCTGGGCTTCACCTTTGTCACCACGGGAACAATTTGGTGTCTCGCCTTGGCGTGGTTCGCGGCGAGATTCAGCGCCCGATTTCGCGAAAACCCAACGGTGGCCGCTGTGCTCAATCGCGCGGTGGGAGCGCTCTTCGTCTTTCTCGGCCTGCGGCTGGCCGTCGCTCGTCAGTGAGATGGAGCGTGCGCTCCGTCGCGCGATGTTTTATCCCTAGCCGCCGGCAACCACGCGGACTACTTCGATCCGATCGCCCTCCGTCAGGAGGCGTTCCACCCATTCCCGTTGGTGAAGCGCGATCGCGTTGTGTTCGATCAACACCGCGTTCGGATGGAGGCCATAGTGCGCGGCCAGTTCGGCGATCGTCCTTGCGCCGTTTGTCTCGGCGGGCTCGCCGTTGATCCACACCTTCATGTGGCGAGCAGCGCCGGATCCCAGTCTTTCCAAACGGGTTCTAATCCGCGACGCCGAAGAACAGCGGCGACCTCCGCGGGCGATCGTTCGTCGCTGATTTCGAATTGGCCCGTGGCGAGCAAGTCCTCTCCATCTTGAACTTCAGGGGCGACGATGCGTCCACGGACGGTGCGATGCAGATCGCCTGCGCCCTGGCCAGTGTAGCCGCCGGGTTCCGTGTGGCTGCCCGCGCTCATCATGGTGATCCCAAGCGACGCCAGCACATCTCGCAAAGCCGCCCGTTCCCGCGTGCTGAGCACAATCCCCACTTGGGGAAACGTGATCCGGAACGCGCAGATCAATTGCGCCAGCTCGCGGTCGGTCATGGAGAAGGCCGGCTGGAATTCACCGGCGGCGGGACGCAGCCTCGGCAGGCTGACGGTGATTTGGGCCTGCCAGCAGCGTTTCAGCAAATATTCGGCATGCGCGGCGAGCGCCACCGCTTCTTCCTGCCAGTGCGCCAATCCGAAAAGTGCGCCGATCCCGATGCGTCGGAATCCGGCATCGTAGCCGCGCTCCGCGCAATCGAGGCGCCAGTTGAAATCGCGCTTCGGTCCCGAAGTGTGCATCCCGGCATAAGTTGCCCGGTCATACGTTTCCTGATAGACCACCAAACCCTCGGCGCCGGCCTCCACGATTGGAGCGTAATCCGCCACCTCCATGGGACCGACCTCGATGGCGATCGATGAGAAATCCGGCGCCAGCGCGCGCACGCAATCGGCCAGATAACCTGGGCTGACAAACTTCGGGTGCTCTCCCGCGACCAGCAGAATCTGGCGAAATCCCTCGCGCGCCAGGTACCGTCCTTCCGAAACCACCTGATCGAGGCTGAGCGTGACGCGCAGAATCGGGTTGTCCCGCGAGAAACCGCAGTAACGGCAGCTGTTGATGCATTCGTTGGAAAGATAAAGAGGCGCGAAGAGACGCATGGTGCGGCCAAAATTTTGGAGCGTAAGTGCGCGCGACGCCCGCGCCAAAGCTTCCAGCTCCGCGTCGGATTTAGGCGAGAGCAAATCTTCGAAGCGATGGAGGAGCCGCGATTTTTGCAGCGGCAGGTTATCCAGAAGCGGGGCAAACGACATCGCGGCAATTTCGTTCGCGGGCGGTGTTTCGCAATCAAACTGTCGTTACACTCTTCCGCTTCCGCTTCCGCTACTTCTTAATCTCGCTCTCTCAGCCCGGGAAGAGGAAGCGGAAGCGGACAAAAAAAACGCCGGGAACGCATACAGCGTCCCCGGCGTCTTGTTGAATTATACGGCGTTGTTTAGAACGCGAAGTTGATGCCGGTGCGGTACATTCCGAAGTTATTGTTCGAACCCGACACGATATTCCAGCTGAAGTCGTTTATCAGGCCACAGTGCGGGGTGAAACGAATTTCGAAACCGCCTCCGACCTGTCCCATGGCGTGGCCCTCGTCGTCGTCGTCTGCCACAATAATTCCGCCTCCGGGAGTGATGGCCACGGCGTTACGGTCCCCACCGCCCCAGATCCCACCGCCACCGACCCAAAGATACGGGGCAAACCGTGAGCAGTTGAACGGGAACCGCAGGGTGAAGGTGCCGAGGAGACCGCCGACCCCATCCGAATCATCATCATCACCGATGACGAGCACGTCGTCATCCGTGTTTGCGTCCAGAAGAAAGCCCTGCACCCCGAAACCGAAGTAGCGGTGCATAAAGTACTTTGCGTCGATCGCACCACCCCAACCATGGTCGAGGAAGGTGTTATCATTGCCGCTAAACGCATAGATTCCGGAAAGGCTGAGATTGAATTCGTTATCCGCGTACCACTGCGGGCATGGCGGGGGCGCGACCGATTTTGATTCTGTCGAATATGTTTCGCCGGCAAAAGCGGCAGCGCTAAGGGCGACCAGCGCACACAAGCTAAGCATTAGTTTTTTCACGATGTTTTCTCCTGTTTTTGTTCTGTTTGGTTAAGTATGCCGCACATGGTGGAACAGGTGCGCTCATCTTTCAAGGGTGTAAATCAGGGATTTTTCTGAATTTCCCAGGGGCGTCAAGGCTTTAATTCCGCCCCGGTATTGGCGTCGGTAATGGTAAATTTCTCGTGGTGATAGGCCGGGTCGCCCCGGAACATCAGCCGGCCCGCGTAACGACGCTCCAGCTCGACCAAAAACTCCTCGTCCTCTTCCTTCAAGCGTTTCAGCACGTCCGGATTCAAAATCACCCGGAAATCGTGCACATTTTCCTGATATTTCCGCATGACGGTATTCAAGGTGCGATGCAGTTCCACGCTCGTGGTCATGGAAGTCTTAACGACGCCGCGCCCCTGGCAGTACGGGCAGTTCTCGTAGATCGAATCGCTCAGGCTTTCCTGCGCGCGCTGCCGTGTCATCTCCATCAGACCGAGAGCAGAGAGCGGCAGAACGTGGGTCTTCGCTTTGTCGCGCTTCAAGCGCTCTCTCATCAACGCATAAACCGCCTGCTGATCTTTCCGGTTCTTCATGTCGATGAAATCGCCGATGATCAGGCCGCCGATATTTCGCAACCGCAATTGCCGGGCGATTTCGTCCGCCGCTTCCAGGTTGGTTTGGAGAATCGTCTTTTCCACGTCCCGGCCGCCCTTGTTTCGCCCGGTGTTTACATCGACCGCGACGAGGGCTTCGGTTTCGTCGATCACAATGTAACCCCCGCATTTCAACCAGACCTGCCGATGGAAGGCGTCGTCGATTTGTTTCTGGACGCCGAAGGTTTCGAAGATGGGTGCGCCGCCATCGTAGAACCTGATGCGGCTGCGGGCCCGCCGGGAGATTTGTCCCACCATCTCGTTCATTCGATCGATCGCCGCCTGATCGTCGCAGACCACTTCGTCGATTTCGTCCGTGAGGAAATCGCGCACCGTCCGGTCCACCAAATCCGGCTCCTCAAAGACACGGCAAGGCGCGGGCTCGGTCTGGATCAGTTGCTCGACCTTGGCCCACTGCTCGACGAGGAAACTCATATCGCGGACAAAATATCGGGCGCGCTGGCCTTCCCCCACGGTCCGAATAATCACGCCGACGCCTTCGGGAATTTCCAGCTCGCGCAGGATTTTCCGGAGCCGTTCCCGTTCCTTCGGGTCCTCGATTTTTCGCGAAATACCGCTGCGATCGCTATAGGGCATGAAGACCAGATAGCGTCCGGCGAAGCTCAGGTTCGTCGTCACGCGCGGGCCTTTTGTTCCGATCGGGCCCTTCGTCACCTGCACGATCACCTCCGAGCCGACCGGATAAATGGTCGGAATATCCTTGGCCGTGATCCGTTTTTTCGGCCGCCGATCCTTCGGGCGGTCGATTTCCTCAATGCCGCTGTCGAGCGCGGCGGGGATGGCGTCCCAAAAGTGGAGGAAGGCATTTTTTTCGAAGCCGATATCCACGAACATCGCCTTCAGCCCCATCTCTATGTTCTTAACTTTGCCTTTGTAGACGCTGCCGACAATGTTCCGGGCGCTGTTTCGCTCGACGTTATATTCCTCGAGGCGGCCATTTTCGAGAAGCGCGACCCGGCGCTCCAGTTTCTCGACGCTGATTATCAGCTTGTTGCCAGTCTTCGGGGAACCAAGGCCTAACATTCGTTTCACCTTTTCTATCATAAGCGGGAAGAGGATTTGAGATCATGGATCGAAGCGTGGGAGGTTTGGTGGGCGCTCGGTTCCGATCAAGAGGTTTATCTGCGGCCCGGCGGACGACGCGGCGGCGGAGGCGGCGGCGTGGGCTTGGGGCGTATACCAAAAAGCCTTTCAAAAAAGTTGAGTTTCCGCGGCGGAGGCGCGGAGACAGGAACGGCGCGCACGACCTTCTTGCCGGTCACGCGACCCGCCGCATCCGCCTCCGGTTCCACATCGGGAGCGGGGCCAGCCGCCGCGAGCTGGGAATCGGCGCTTTGGGCGTCGCTCGGATTGGTTTCGTCTTCCGATGGCCCACCCAGGCCCGAATCCTTGAAATCGACCGAGTCGAGAAACTGGAAGGGATTTGGCTTTCGGGCCGGCTCGAGCCAGGCCAGCTGCGCATCGAATCTTCCCTCGTCCATCGCGAAAACGCGTTCCAGGATCCGGTTCGCGATCGGCGCGGCGACCGCCCCGCCGCCTTTGCCGCCCTGCACCATCACGGCGACGACGTACTTGGGCGCAATGTAAGGCGCGAAGCAGGCGAACCAGGCGATCGTATCGCTCTTGCCATCAGTCATCGCTTGCGCCGACCCTGTCTTGCCCGCGACGGCGACGTTTGGCAGGCGCGCTCTGCCGCCGGTGCCGCCTTCGTTCACCACACTGTAGAGGGCGCGTCGCGCCTGCTCGATCTGCGCTGACCCGACATCGAAACGCAAATCGCGGCGCACCTTCGGGTTTGGTGAAACTACCGGCTGACCTTTCTCGTTTAGAATCGGTTTGCCGTCCGCCCCGACCACGCTTTTCACGAGCCGCGGTTGATAAGCTATGCCGCCATTGGCCAACGCCGAATAAACCATCGCCATTTGCAGAGGGCTCACGAGGACGTAACCCTGCCCGATCGAAACGTTCGCGGTGTAGGCCGATGACCACCGCTCTCTCGGATAATGGATGCGCATCCAATCAGGCCCCGGCAAAACGCCCGGCTGCTCCCCGGTGACTTCCACCCCCGTCGCTTCTCCGAGCCCAAGCGCCTCGCCAATATGGTCAATGGCATTGATTCCGGCCGCATTGCCCAGCTGATAGAAATAGGAATTGCAGGAAACCTTGATCGCCTGGGCGAGACCGAGCTGTCCGTGGGTCCCGCCTTTATCCGCGATGTGACAACGGAAAAAATGGTCGCCATAACTGACACCGCCACCGCACTCGTAGCGGGCGTTGCCGAGACCTTTGTGCAACCCGGCCAGCGCGGTCACCAGTTTGTAGGTCGACCCGGGAGGAAACGCGCTGACCGCCCGGTTGATGAGCGGATCCGCGGGCGCATTGCGCAGCACCTCCCAATCCTTTGCCTTAATGCTGGGGATGAAGGTGTTTGGATTGAACGACGGCACCGTCGCCATGGCGAGGATGTCGCCGTTGTTTGGACTCACCACCACCGCCGCCCCGCGGCCTACTGCGCGCAACGCTTCTTCCACGATCATCTGGATGCGCGCGTCAATCGTCAGATCGATGTTCGCGCCTGCCTGCGGCGGCTCTTCCCGCAGCACGCCATCAATTTGGCCCTTCGCGTTCCGCCGCATGTAGCGCACGCCCGGTTTGCCTTTGAGGTATTCATCCATCGACTTCTCGATGTTGGATTTTCCTTCCACGTCCGGCTGATAGAAGCTGAATTTTTTCGCCTCTTCCTTATTGGTGTCATCCGGCGCGCCGACGTAGCCGAGCATGTGCGAGGCGAGCGCGCCATACACGTACGACCGGACCGGCTTTACCGTAATGTCCACCCCGGGCAAACCGACGTCGTGTTCCGAGTACTTCGCCATCGTCGGAAAATCGATGTCCTTGATGTAGGCATAGGGGACTTCCGTGTTCGTCCGGAAGTGCCGTTGCAGCTGGCTGGCGTTGTAATTCCGGGCCAGATCGAGATCGTCCAGCCTCGGCACCACGCCCGTATTCACGATCTTCACGATGTCCGGCTCCTTTAAATCCTTGGGCATGCCGTTGATCGTGGTGCGATATTCGGTCATCGGCGGGGGTCCGACGCGCTCGCGGTAGCCCTTTACCATCTCCGGCAGATAAAAATCGACTTCGTAGCTGGCGCGATTTTGCACCAGCGAGAGGCCGTTGCGATCGCGAATCTCGCCCCGCACCGAAGGGATGCGGACAGTCGCTTCCGAGCTTCCGCGGATCTTTGAAGTATACTCAGAGCCGCGTGCGACCTGCACCCACCAGAGGCGCATCCCGATGGCGGTGAGCCCCACAAGCATGCAGAGCCCCAGGAATTGAATGCGCAAACGGGGATTAACGCGACGCCGGTTCATTCGTAGCCGTCCGGTTCCGGAAGATAAGGATTGGCCGTGAGGCGCCCGAGTGAGTGTAAAATCCAAAAAACCAGCGGCGCCATCAGCATGGCGATCACCCCCGGGCCTCCGATTTGCCACCAGGCCTCCCGCGTAAAAACAAGGGAGCCGCGCCGGAAAGCAATCATGAGATATTGGGAAAGGAGAATGGTGGATGTGCAGAGCCCGCTCATTATGCAATGCACTTCCCAGCGTCCCCGGATAAACAAAGGCCTCAGGCCATGCATAATGGCCGCCAGCACGGCGTAGAGGAGTATTGACCATCCGACCGAGATTTCAACTCGCGGCCCGAGCGCCTGCACGGTCGCGACGTCCAGGAGAAAACCGGCGAAGCCCGCCAGCGCCAGGACGAGCGGAAAGGGAAGCGCCATGGCGCCATAGAAAACGATCACCGGCACGAGGTAAATGCGCGCATTGTACATCCAGTCGAGCGGCGGAATGAAAAATTCCACGATCTGGGCGAGGAACGTCAGGACCACCAGAATAATGAAAAAGATCATCTGTTTCCCGTCACCACAAACACATCTTCGAGATGGGACAAATCCACTGCCGGCGTGACGCGCGCCTGGCCATCAAGCTCGCGCGCGCGAAAACTCTGCACCGTCCCGATGAGAAGGCCCGAGGGAAACACTCCACCCACCCCCGACGTATAGGTCTTCATCCCCGGTTGCAGGTTGGCTTGCTTGGAAAGAAAATTCAGATTCAGCAACGGTGTGACCGAGCCGCTCACGCGTTCGCCCGAGACGATGCCCTGCTCCCGGGTCCCTTCCACCGCGGCCGCAACCCGGCAGTTTTCATCGGCGAGCAGAAGGACGATCGAAATGTTCTCACCGACCGTGGTTGTCTTTCCGACCAGGCCTGCGTCGGTCACCACCGGCATGTCGCTTTCGATGAGGTCTTTTTTTCCTCGGTTGATCGTCACCGTCCGCCACCAGGTGGAGGAATCGCGCGCCACGATTTCCGCCGGCACGAGGCGAAAGACCGAGCGCTGCCGATAATCGAGCGCGCGCCGCAAGCGGTTGACTTCGTGCTCCACGTCGCGCAGCGCCTGGTTCGTCGCATTGAGCGACCGGTTTTCGACCTTGAGCGCAGCATTCTCGCGCTCCACCTCATCCAGGGTCTTCAAGCCCGTGCTGACCGAAGTGATTGACTTCTGGAGGCCGGACCCGGTTTTGAGAAACGGGGAGATCAAAGAATAAAACCCGGCCTGGAGCTTACGCGTACCATCCGCGCCAAAACTCAGAAAATAAGCGACGATCGCTGCAAGGATCGCCAGCGCGATGATACTCGAGCGGTTCATGCCGATACCGGAAACTGGATTGCGGAAACCGGAAAGGAAAGAGGATCTGTCACCGCTTGATTGCTAATCTTTCCGCAATCCGGTATCCGGTTTCCGGTTTCGCTGCTACCGCCAATTGCGATCGGATGAAGCCACCTGACGCAAAAATTTAAGTTCATTGAGGCATTTGCCCGTTCCTTCCGCCACCGCGCTCAGCGGATCTTCGGCAACATGGACAGGCAAACCGGTCTCTTCGCTCAAAAGTTTGTCAAAGCCGCGTAACAACGCGCCGCCGCCCGCCAGGACCAATCCACGGTCCACCAGATCGGCGGACAATTCCGGCGGACAACGCTCGAGCGTGATGCGGACCGAATCCACAATGGTCGAGATCGGTTCCAGCAACGCTTCGCGCACTTCCTGCGACGTGATCATGAGCGTCTTGGGCAATCCGGCCACGAGGTCGCGGCCCTTCACTTCCACGCTCGTCTCCTTCTCGCTCGGATAGGCCGAGCCAATCTTGATTTTGATTTCTTCCGCCGTCCGCTCACCGATCATCAAATTGTAGGCGCGCTTCATGTACTGGACGATCGCCTCATCCAGCTCGTCGCCCGCCACCCGGACGCTGCGGCTAAAAACAATGCCGGAAAGGGAAATCAACGCGACCTCGGTCGTGCCGCCCCCGATGTCGATGATCATGTTGCCAGCCGGATCCTGCACCGGAAGCCCCACGCCGATCGCCGCCGCCATCGGTTCTTCGATCAAATAGACCTCGCGCGCTCCGGCGTTGGTGGCTGATTCGCGCACGGCGCGCTTTTCCACTTCCGTGATTCCCGACGGGACCGCGATCACGACCCGCGGTCGCGCGCGCACCCGGCGGCCATGCACCTTCATGATGAAATGCCGGAGCATCGCTTCGGTGATTTCAAAATCCGCGATGACGCCATCTTTCAGCGGGCGCACCGCGACAATGTTCGAGGGGGTGCGGCCGAGCATTCGCTTCGCTTCGTCGCCAACCGCCAGCACCTTGTTGGTGCCCGCTTGGACCGCGACCACCGACGGTTCGCGCAGCACGATGCCCTGATCTTTCACGTAGACCAGCGTATTGGCCGTGCCAAGATCGATACCGATGTCGCTGGATAACCAGCCGAAGAGTCCGTTGAACATGAAATTTAGCCTTTAGATGGGTCGCTGAAACGCACTATCCAGTCTGTCGGAAACGCGTCCTGATTTCGATCTTCCCAGCACTAAACGTGCGAGCGCGATAACGACCGGCTGAAACCGGTAGTATCTAGAAACGGACTCTCTCCGCGTCAAGGGAAAGCTGAAGGGATGGAGTAAGGGTGTTGGAGTAATGGGGTGCTGAAGTAATGAAAGGGGATTCGAGATTCGACATTATTCCCCTACTCCATTACTCCATTACTCCATGCCACCGGTTCTGGTCGCTCCTTCCGTCCTCGCGGCGGATTTCTCTTGGCTCGAAGCCGATATCCATCGCGCTGAAACAGCCGGCGCGGACTGGTTGCATCTAGACATCATGGATGGCCATTTCGTCGATAACATTTCGTTTGGCCCTGCTGTCGTCGCGACGGTCCGAAACCACACGAAGCTTCCGCTCGATGTGCATCTTATGATCGAGCACCCCGATCACTACGTGCCGCGCTTCCTCGAAGCGGGAGCGAACTCGATCACCGTCCATGTCGAACCTGACGCGAAACATGATGTTGCCCAAACGTTGAGTACGATTCGGGCGGCTGGCTGTGGCGCAGGGCTGGCGCTGAATCCGGCGACGCCGTTCGAGGCGGTCGAGCCGTACCTTGGGAAGATCGATCTCTTGTTGGTGATGACCGTTCACCCCGGCTTCGGCGGCCAGGCCTTTCGACCCGAGATGATGGAAAAAGTGAAGCAGGCCAAAACGTGGCGCGAGGCTCAGCACGCGACCCTCCACATCGAAGTCGACGGCGGCATCAACGCCGGGACCGCGAAGTTATCGGCCGAGAGCGGCGCGAATATTTTGGTCGCCGGCACTTCCATTTTCCGCGCGGACGATTACGCGAAAGCGATTCGCGAACTGCGCGGCGATTGAGGCGGAATGCTCGTTATTTGTTGGCGAAGGGATGCGTGTCATCCCGAGCCGCGCAGACGGCGAGGGACCTCACAGTCGAAGTGAAAACCTTCTACGTTTATCTGATGACCAATCGCAGTCGAATCGCTGGCGACGCGAAAAGAAGAACGAATTGGTCCAGACGGCGAATCGGCTGTGGAAAGATTTGGGGCTGGAACTGTTTGGCACCGGCAGCGGGAAGGTGACACGACGCGAACAATGCGAGTGACCCACTGGGAAAAAATCGTGTGACCAATATTCGACTGCGAGGTCCCTCGCCGTCTGCGCGGCTCGAGATGACAAGCAGCTGCGCCACTGTCCCTGGCGCAAACCACCTTAATTCAACACCATCGGCGCTTCGCCGATCATGGCGGGCGCGCTTTGCAGCTCTGTCTCCGCCATCACTTCGTCGGTCTGCGTCACTCGCACCACTTCTTCGATGGTCGTCTTGCCTTCTGCCACCCGACGCCAGCCGTCCTGCCGCAACGTCTCCATCCCTTCGGCAATTGCGCATTGCTTCAACTCGCCGCCGTCGCGCTTTTGCATGATCAATTTTTTCAATGGCTCGGTCACCACGCAGATTTCGTAAATGGCCAGCCGCCCCAGGTAGCCCGTTTGCCGGCAATGTTCGCACCCCGCGCCGCGTTGGAACCGCGTCCCCAACTTCGCTGAAATACCAATCTCAGCCAGATATTCGCGCGGGTACTCCACCGGTTCGGGGCAGTGCGGGCAGATCGTGCGCACAAGCCGCTGGGCAATAAATGCCTTTACCACGGACGAGAGCAGAAAGGGCTCAACGTCCATGTCCAGCAAACGCGTGATGCCACCCACGGCATCGTTCGTGTGCAGCGTGCTGAAGACAAGGTGTCCAGTCATCGCCGCCCGGATCGAAATGTCCGCCGTCTCCACGTCGCGAATTTCACCTACCATGACGACGTTCGGGTCCTGGCGCAAAATGTGGCGGAGACCTTTGGCGAAGGTCAAATCGATCTCCGGTTTCACGTCAATCTGCGAGACACCGGGCAGCCGATATTCCACCGGTTCCTCGATCGTGATGATCCGGCGTTGGACCGAGTTGATGCTGCTGAGGAAACAGTAAAGCGACGTGGACTTGCCCGAGCCCGTCGGACCGGTCACCAGGATGATCCCGTTCGGCTGCGTCAGGAGCGACTTCATGATCCGGGTGTGCCCGGGGCTGAGATCGAGACGCTCGAAACCGAATGCCTGCTGTTGGTCGCGGCTCAGCAACCGCAAGCTGATCGATTCGCCGTTCACGGTCGGAATCGTCGAAACGCGGACGTCGATGTTCTGATCGTGGGCTTGCAGATTGATGCGGCCATCCTGCGGCAGGCGGCGCTCGGCGATGTCCATGTGCGCCATGACTTTCAGGCGCGAAAGAATGGCCGATTGCAACAGGCGCAACTGCGGCGGCACCGCCACCTCGTGCAGGATGCCGTCGATCCGGTAACGAATGCGCAGATCGTTCTCCAACGGTTCCACGTGAATGTCGGTCGCCCGTTCCAGGATCGCCTCACGAATGACCTGGTTCACGAATTTCACCACCGACGCGTCCGGATCGTCCGCGTTCAAGTCGGTGGCGCCCTCGATGTCCTGCGAACTCTCGAACGAGCGGTTCGCTTTCAGGATTTCATCGAAGGTCTCCGCCCCGACGCCGTAAACGGTCTTCATCGCGCGCAGGATTTGCGCTCGCGGCACGAGGACCCATTCGGCCGGGCCTTTCAGCAGTTGGGAAGCGAGCTGCCGTCCGACCGAGTTGAAGAGATCGTAGGTCGCGAGCACGACCGTCTTGTCCTTCATCTCGATCGGCAAAATGTGATGCTGAAAAACGAACCGGCTCGGCAGGAGCGACAGGACCGGGCGCTCGATCTTCATCTTGTCGATGGAAATGACCGGCACCTGGAAGTAGTTGCCGATCGCCTCCAGGAAGCGCTGTTCGTCCACTTTGCCGGAATCGAGCACCTGGCTGGTCCACGATCCGCCGTTCAAGTTCGAAGCCAGTTCCCTGGCTTCGTCTTGCGACGGCACGCCGCTGGCGAGGAGCAGATCGACCAAAGATTGGCTAACGGCAGCGTTCATAGGCGGACATCTTACTCGCGAGCGATGGAATTGTCATCCCGAGCCCACATTTTTCCGGGTGGCAGTGAGTTCGTTCGGCGAAGTCACCGCGATCCGGTCGCCGCGGCGACCGCCCTGCCACTACTTCATCCCGGGGAGATCAGGCGCCGGAAGCTCGAGTTGCTTCCCATCACCCGGCACCGGGCAATCGGGACAATCATCATTATTGAGCTCAGGGCCGAAATGCGATTTGTCCTCGGTTTTTTGTCGTAAGCGATAGAGATCGAGTTTGGTTAGTGCGACTTCCGGGCGCATCAGAATGATCAACTCACGCCGAACCTTTGACTTTCTGGTGTTTCGAAACAATGCGCCCACGACCGGAATTTTGCTCAAAAGAGGAATGCCATTCACTTCTCGTTGTTGGTCATCCTGGATTAGACCACCCAGAACAATGGTTGAGCAATTAGGCGCCGAAACCGTGGTTTTGATGTATTTCGTGGCAATCGTCGGGATCGAGTTATTGTCGATGCTTGTAAAACCTGCGATGCTGTCCAGTTTCTGGAGGATCTCGAGCGTTACTTCCTTCTCCGAATTAATCAGCGGCACTACTTCAAGCTGCAAGGCAATTTTCTTGAATTGAATGTTCGACTGCTGGGCGATACCACCAATAGTGCCGCCGGAAATCGTATTGACCGGGACTGGAATCTCCTGGCCCGAGGCAATAATGGCTTTCTTATTGTTAGTCGTGAAGACAGTCGGCCGCGAGATTACCTTAAAATTGCCCGTCGAATGCAGCATCTTAACAATCGCTGCGAGAGAGTTTCCGGCGGCGAGATAAACATTCGTTCCGCCCTGAACGGCGTTCGCAATTCGCCTGAAATTAAGCAGATTCGCGGGATCCAATATTCCGCCATTAATTCCGTTGCCAGTCGGAGTGCCGTCTTCATTTAGCTCCGATGGCGGCAACGGAATGTTGGTATTCCGAGAAGTAATAACGCCACTGACGGACTCGCGAGCCCTCCCAAAATAATCGACTCCAAACTCTTCGTTTTTATTGAGCTGAAGTTCGCCAATCACGGTGCTCAAAGCCACCTGCGGCGCCTTCACATCCATTTCGTCGAGGATCTTCATTACTTTCACGACCACCTCGCGGTTGCCCAGGACGATGATGGTGTTGGCGCGCTGATCTGCGATGATTTTCGCGTTGCCGATCGTCACCGCTTGCGGTGCTGTATCAACCGCCTCCGTGGAAAGTTCTTCCGAAAAATTCTGGCCGCCGCCACTGGTGCTCGACCCCGTATCGAATCCTCCGGAGCTACTGGGAGGCCGTGGTCGCGGAGCCTGCTGTTGCTGCCCCGGAACGGTGCCGCCGCCGTCCGTCCCGCCTTGCTGGTTCATTCCAGGCTCCGTCAAGGCCTGCACCAGCACCGGCAAAATCTCGGCGGCGGAGATGTAGCGCAGCGGCCGCGCGATCGGTTTGGCGAATTCTACGTTCGCGTCGAATTCCGCGATCAGCTTGCGGATGAATGGCATGTTAATCGGGCGCGTGATGACATGAATCCGATTGGTCCGCACGTCGGCGGCGATTTTGATCTTGCCGATGACGATGGAGTCCTCGGAAAGGGCCGTGAGCGCCCCGATATCGCTTTCCTCTTTCGTCGGTTGCGGAATGACGCCGGGCACGACCGGCCGCACGTTCCTAACCCCTGGGACCGGCGGTGCCCCCGGAGTAGTGGGCTGGGCTCCCTTATCGAAGACCGCATTCAGCATTTCGACCACCTTGGTCACATCGGCCCGCTCCAATTTGATGAATTCGCTCACCACCTCCGCCGGGGGGATGTCCACCTGGTCGATAATGCGCACGAGCGCTCGAATCGTGCTGGAGTTTTCGGTCACGATAATGCTCGAGGACTTGGGCAGCGCGAGAAAGGAAGTGAACGTCTGCGGCGGAGAAAGATATTGGCCGAGCACCTGCTGGAGCTCGAGCGGATCGGCGTAGCGCAGCTTGAAAACAAAGCTGATGACGTGATCGCCACTTGGGATGTCGCCCTCATCGGAAATAATCGGGACACCGGCGCCGCGCGGGTTCCTTCCCGTTCCGATCACCTTGACGACGTTGTTCTCGGCCGGGACGAGTGAATACCCGTTCATGAGCAGGTTCATCTCGATGATCTTGATCGCCTCATCGCGCGGGAGCGGTTTGCTCAGGAAGATGCTGACCTTGCCCTGCACGAAATTGTCCGTGACCAGCCTCTTGCCGGTAAGCGTCTCGTAGAGGCGGAGCACATCCACCACATCGCTGTTGGGGTACTGCAACGTGACGGTCTGGTCCGGCGCCGGGGCGGCCGTGGCGGTAGGCACAGGCAGGGGCCGGAACTCTTCCGGCGCCGGGGCTGTCGCTGGCGCCGGGGTTGTGGCAGGGTTTCTGTTGTCCCGCGGTGGGGTGGCCGGGGCGGCCGAGGGAAGAGGCGGCTTGGCCTGGCCGAAACCGGAGTTGATCGCTGCGAGACACAGCGCCGCGATGCAGAAAGGGCGTAGCACGGGTTTTATGTAATAGGTCGGGGGGGCGCGGTCAACCTCGTTCCCCATGGCAGAGCTGGATTTCTCGGGGGGGGGGAGTGCTGGCGGCGCCGCCCTGAACGTTCAAAGGTTACATCGGTTACAATGTTACAACCGTTACAATAGTCGGAACGCCCAAACGGGATCGTTGTAACTCTTGTAACCTTTTTAACTTTTTAACCTCTCCAGTAATTTCCCATGGATCCCGTCGAAGCCGCCGTTGCTGAAAACCGCGACCACATCCTTCGCCCTCAGCAGCGGCACGAGGCGCTCCAGAATATGAGCTACATCCGGCTCGTAAAAAGCCGGCCGCCCTGACTGCGCGATCGCTTCCACGACCGCTTCGGGATCGAGCCGCTCTTCTTCCGGGATCTGATCGAGGCGCGCGACTTGAGAAATTAAAACGCCGTCCGCCAGTTTCAGCGCGTCGGGGAGATCCTGCTGAAAAACCGCGCGCCGCGTGGTGTTCGAGCGCGGCTCGAAGACGGCCCATAACCGGCAACCCGGATAACGGTGCCGCAGCGCTCGCAACGTCTCGCGGATCGCCGTGGGATGATGTCCGAAATCGTCGATCACTTTGACTCCGCCCGCTTCGCCCCGCACTTCCTGGCGCCGCGCGATGCCCTCGAAACGCGCGAGCGCTTTCCGGATCTTGGCCAGGGAAACACCGTAGAAGCGGGACGCGGAAATCGCCATGGCCGCGTTGCGCACGTTGAATTCCCCGATGAGCGGCACCTCAAATTCATCGTGGCCCAGCCTGAAGCGCGACCCTTCGGAAGTATAAACGACCTCGCGGATTTGCTGCGCGCAATTGGGGGAAAACCCGATTTCCAAAATTTGCGCGAGGCAATCGCGCGCGACTTCCACGCAGCTTGGATCGTCGCCGTTCAAGAGGACCATTCCATTTTGCGGGACGAGATTGAGCAGCCGCCGGAAACTGAGCTTGATCTCGTCGAGATCGCGAAAGATGTCCGCGTGATCGAACTCGATATTGTTTACGATCAGCAACTCCGGCAGGTAATGCACAAACTTCGAGCGCTTATCGAAAAAAGCGGAGTCGTATTCGTCCCCTTCGATGACGAAGTATTTGGAATCGTTGAAGCGCGCGCCCTGCCCGAGATTTTTCGGGATGCCGCCAACCACGTAACTCGGCTCGAGTTTCGCGGCCGTCATGATCCAGGCCAGCAGGGCGGTGGTGGTGGTTTTTCCGTGCGTGCCGGTGACGACGAGATTGTGCCGGCCGCGCAGGAAAAACTGCTTCAGCACTTCGGGCAGCGACACATAGTAAAGCTTCCGATTCAAGACCGCTTCCACCTCGGGATTGCCGCGGACGATGGCGTTCCCGATGACGATGATCTCGGCTTCGGCCGGAATGTTCTCGGCGCGATAACCTTGATGAAGCGCGATCCCCCTGCTCTCGAGAAAGGTCGACATCGGCGGATAGATATTTTCGTCCGAGCCGGTGACAGTGAAGCCCCGCTCGCGCAAGGCGGAGGCGACCGATCCCATCGCGGTGCCGCAGATACCCAGGAAATGAAAATTACGAGGTGCACCGGTCACGCAAACTCCTTAAGCCGCGAGGATCGGTTTGGCTACTAGCGAGTTATTTGAATCCTGCTCTAAAGGAATTTGATTCTCGCGGCGGCGAATCTCAGCATCCGGAGGAGGATAAATCCGTGCTTCCACCGCTCGATATTCGTCGAGCCATAGGTGCGCTCGCGATAATGAATGGGCACTTCCACGATACGCAAGGCCATCCGGGTGGCGCCGAAAATCAAGTCGAAATCTCCGAAGGGGTCGAACTCCCCGAAATATTTTCGGTGCGCCGCCAGTTTCAAATAATTCTCCCGGCTCAAGACTTTCGTGCCACAAAGCGTGTCCTTGAAACGCTGGCCGAGAACGAAGGAAAACATCACGGCAAAAAATTTGTTTCCCAGCAAATTGAAAAACCGCATCGCCTGCTTCTCCATCGGATAGACCAGGCGGCTGCCGTTGATGAATTCACCCTTTTGGGCCACCAGCGCTTCGTAGAAACGCGGCAACTCTTCCGGCGGAACCGTCAGATCCGCATCCAGGATCATCAGGATTTCCTTCGTTGCGAGCGAGAAGCCTTTTCGAACGGCGTCGCCTTTCCCTTTTCCTTCCTGCCGATCGATTTGAATACTGCGACTCGGATATTTCCGCTTCAGCTCGCAGATTGTTTCCCACGTGTTGTCCGTCGAGTTGCCCTCGATAAAGATGAGCTCGTCGTCCGGCCCCATCGCGGGCGTGCGAAGGATGGCGGCCTCGATGTTTCCCGCTTCGTTCCGTGCGGGCACAATGACGGAAACGGACGGCGGCTTGCCGCGACCCAGCGCCGAAAAACCGATGGGCCGGGCCACGGCGATATTGAGCAAATTAAAGAGACGAAAACCGGGCAGCGGGGCCAGGAACCGGTTCGCCAGGTAGCTGATCAGCGGGATGTAAATGGGGACGAGAAACTTACTCTCCTGCCGCACCAGCTCATAATCTGCCAGGAGGAGGAGATTTCGCACATCCTCATTCGCGATCCAGTTTTCCTCGGGCGTTTTCCCACGCAGGCCAAGCGCCGTGGCGAGGCGCAGCCAGGGTTTCCAGAGCGTGCTGTAAAACAGAATGATGACGCGGGCCGAGGGCGAAAGAGCCAGACGGAGCGTTGCGAGAAATTCCTGGACGTCTGATTCATAATGAATGTTTCCATTCAGCACTACGTAGTCGGGGCGGAAACTCGCGAGCGCTTCCAGATCGAGTCGAGGCTGGCCCATTTCCCGGGGCGAGCCCTGGAGGGCGAGCAGTTCCTGGCCCTGGAATTCGAGAGGCTCGCCCGCTTCTTTGGCGTTGATCACCGCGATGCGGTCGCCCGGACGCACGTAGAGATCGAGGTAGTCCCGGAGCTTGCGATAGAGGTATTTCCGCATGGGAACAAAACGGGAAGGTTAAGAACCGCGACGAGTCATTCTCAGGCAAGCATCACAATTTGAATTCCACATTGGACGAGGACGAGCGTCAGGACATCGAACGCGAGCTTCTCCGATTTGCGGACGAGCGTCCGGTCCAGGAAAAGAAAGGCGGCCCAGAAAAAGAAGAAGAGAGGGGGCAGGATGAGGCGCGGCGTCCAATATCCGTAAAGACAGCCCCACATCAGGAAAGGGATCGGCAAAAACATGAGCAGAAAATAGGCAATGCCCAAAAGAGCAGTGACATCCTCGCGCTCGAGCTTATCCCTGAAAAGGTTCCTAATCGATCCGAACAAGATCCAGGGCGTGCCTATTAAAGCCAGGAGGGTCCAGAGCACTCCCAACGACATCGAGGCCACGCTGATCGGGGTCTTCCACGCGCGGCGGGTCTTAAAATCGGGGATGAGGTGACGATCGAGGCTTTGAGGGAGGGGCAAGTCCTGAAACAGATTCTGAGTATCGGTAAAAACGCTGAGATGCGACAACCCCAGATAGCTGTGTCTGTGCGCCGTGCGATAGCCGACATGGTATCTGTTGCCGTCCGCTGGCTCGTGTTTAAACATCTCGGGCGCCTTGAAAAGTTGAAGGTCGGCAGCTTTCACCAGGAACAGGTCCTTGTAATTCATTTCAGGCGGCGCCCCCTTGGGCAGCCAAATTCCCTGGGTGGTGAACCCGCGGACGCGGGAACTCTTCCAGGAACTGTAGAGAAACAGGGCTGAAGGCAGGACCAGGCTGAGAGCGCAGATCGCGACGAAGCGTCCCAGATTCCACCGGCGTCTCCACCACTGGACGGCAAAAATAACAAAGACCGCCGGGAGCAGGGCAATAAAACTGTATTTACTCCAAACCCCAAAAGCCAGGACCAATCCGAGAAAGGCCGCGTTCTTCGGGGGGGAGGTTTCTTCAGAGGAGAATCTGTCGACAATGAAAAGCACCAGCACGAACAGCGGCACCATCAGCCAATCCGTTCCGACAGAAACCGAATGAATAATGCGGACGGGTAGAAACGTTAAAAAGAAAACAAGAGCCAGATGGAGGACGGGGGATTTGAAGCGGCGCTCCGAGTAGATAAAGAAATACCAAAGGGCCACAATATTAGTGGCCGCCTGAATGATCGAAAGCGTGATGGGAAACGCATTGCTCCTTCCGATGAGCCTAAGGAGTCCGTGACCCAGGAGGATGTAAATGGGTGGGTCCATCGTCGAAAAATCAAACATTCGTGACGAATCCAGCATCCGATTCATGTGAGTGTTGTAATCGGGACCGATGTAGCCGCCGCGCAGAGCGGCCGAGACCGAAATAAGAAACGAAACACCCAGGGCCCAAGCCCAAAGAAGCCTGGGTCGTGAGAGCCACCTCGATTCGTGTGCCATGGAGAACGACTTTCGCCCGCTACTTGACGATCGCTGCCCGTTCCCGGCGGCGGGCCAGGGAACTGCCAGGAATCCGGCGGATGATCAAGGTAAGGAATTGGGGCACGGTGCCGAAGGTAGCCGCGCCGTGGAGTTTGTCATCTCTCCCAAAAGAACCGCGCATAAAGATCGAATAAGGGTGAATTCTTCTAGGCGACCAACGCGAGTTTGGCTACTGAAACGTTCTGCGCCCAATAGGGCACACCCCCTGAATAATAATTGCCTTTAAAGGGCGCGGGAAAAAGGTTAGCGGTCATCAACAACGATGAAACCCGAGAAGCCGGCTCTGGCGGGCCGAGAGTCCCAAGTATCCGCGGATGGATCACCGCTTATTTCGGTGATCATCCCCCTTTATTGTGAGGGCGCTAATTTGCCCGCGTTTCTCGCCGACGTGAAAGCTGCCCTGGAAAAGACCGGCTGTCTTTTCGAGCTAATTCTCATCGATGACGGTTCACCGGATGATACCTGGAAGGTCCTGTCGGATGAGGCCCGGACGTTGCCCGCCATCCGTGCCGTGCGTCTGAGCCGAAACTTCGGGAAAGAGTTGGCGCTCTGCGCCGGCCTGGAACGCGCCCGCGGCGATGCGATCGTCTTAATGGATGGAGACGGACAGCATCCACCCGCCCTCTTGCCCGACATGCTGCGCCTCTGGCAAACGACGGGAGCCGATATTGTCGAGGCCATTAAAATCAAGCGCGGACCTGAATCCTTGTCCGGCAAATTCGGCGCCCTGCTCTTTTACATTATCCTGAATAAGCTTTCCGGATTCGATTTGCGGGGGGCTTCAGACTTTAAGCTGATGAATCGCAAAGCCATCAACGCCTGGCTCGAAATGCAGGAGCGCAATGTTTTCTTTCGTGGCATGACCGCCTGGCTCGGCTTCACCACGGTCCGGATCCCTTTTGAGGTGGCTCGACGCGCGGCGGGCAAATCGAGCTGGTCCTATCTGAAACGCTTGAGACTGGCCATCACCGGCTTGACCGCCTTTTCCTCTTTTCCGTTGCAGCTCGTGACCCTGGCGGGCGCAGTCTTTTTCGTGTTTGCCGTTCTCCTCGGAACGCAGACCCTCTACCTGAAACTGGCGGGACGCGCCGTGAGCGGTTTCGCGACGGTAATTTTACTGGAACTGATCATCGGCAGCTCGCTCATGATCAGCCTCGGCATCGTGGGCGAATACCTGGCTCGCATCTATGAGGAAGTAAAAGGCCGGCCCCGCTACGTGGTCACGCACTCAATCGAACCTAAGATTGATCACCAAGCCTCAGAGGCGGAGAGTGCTGCCAGCCCGACGGCCAGGCCGGACATGGATGCGTGACCCGGATACGCTCCCTCACTGCGTCTTGTAAACCTGATAAACTCCGGCGCGCGTTACTATCTCGCACCGCTGGCAACCTTCCGCCGAGCTGATCACGACCGCGCCTGCCGGAGGTCTGGCTCCGGGTTTCAGGTGGACGAATTGGGAGGTCGGCCTTTTTTCCACGGTCGCATACCATAAAGCGTGGATGTAGGCGGGACCCCATTTCCCATCCTCGAGGTAAATTGGCCGGGAAGATTGCCTGGTGGCAGCGTCGTACGCTGCCTTGTAATGCACGTCAAAATCGAACAAGCGGTTGGGTCCATTACGCCGAAAGACAGTTTGAAACCGGTAGGTCTCCACACAGGTAAGCGCTAACAAAAGGCCTAGAAGTCCGAGACGGACTGATCGTGGCCAACCCTCCCCGCCAAATCGGCGCCCGGAGGGCGCCGCCTGCTTCACTAGAATCTCTTCATCATCTTCCGCGGGCGATAAGCCTGGAGCCGATTTCGCTTCGCGTCGGGCGACCAGCCATTCGAGCGCCGGCACCATCAGGAGTAAGAGAAAAACCGGATAGGCGATAAGCCGCATGCCGTGGAACGGCTCGACGGAAATCGCGCCGGGCACAATCGAGGCAGCCAGTCCAAAAAGAACGAACTGCCACCAAGGGTCGCGCCAGCGGCGGGCCAAAATAATGGCAAGGCCGATCAAGGCCAAAATGAAGATCGCGAAAAACACTGCGCCTCCCGACCCCGGCACATGGTGGCGGGGATGGTAGTCTCCCAGGGTCAGCAAGCTGGTCAGGCTTTGGTCTTCGAGGTAACGTTTGAGGAACTGGGAGAATACATCCTTCAAAGGCATTCCGGGCCTGACGTACGAGACTTCGTAGAGTCGCTTGGTTAAGGCTCCTGGATGCTGCCGGTTGAACACAAACATGGGAACCAACGTCACGCCGTAGAGCAACCATGTCTTGGCGATGCCAATCAGGCGTTCCTTCGTCGTGGCAAAGAACAAAAGGCCGAGCGCCATCAACGCCACCAGCAAGCGCCCGCCTTGATAGCAATACGTCAGGAGCGTTAAGGCGCCCGCGAGCATGACAACCTCGCGCCATCCCCATTTCTCCTTTCCCTGTGCGTGATAGACCGCAAGCAACAAGAGCGTCAAGGCCATCGGAACAAAGTGCGGCTCCAGCAGCAACCGGCTTACTTCGAAAAGCCACGGCATCACCAGCCCGATGGCTGTGACGAGGATGCCGACCTTGAGCTGGCCGGAAATTCGTCTGGCCAGGAGACCGAGCAGCACACAGGCAAGAAATACCCAGAACGCGGCAAACATCCGCGCCACCAGGATGCTGGGCGGGAAAATGCGAAACACAGCCGCGAGTAGATAGACCTGAGTTGGGCTGACGTATTGTGACCAACTATCGGCAAAAAACTGAAAGTAGATTGGAAAGCGCGGCCCAAATTCCCCTGCCCCTGTTTGCGCCACGCGGTAAGCGTTGTAAGCGAGGGCAGATTCATCGACGTAAAACCCCGGTGGGTTGCGGGATAATCCGTACGTGTAGACGGCGAATAGACAGGACAAAACCGCGAACCAAAGCAAGATGCGCCAGCGCCGGCGCGAACGGTTTTCCATTGAGTATAAGACCGATTAGACTTCGCTTTCCCGAAATTTGGGGAACACTCTGACTTCGTTGCCGCATCGCATCAAGGAATATTGAGCGCGGGGCCGCCGGAACGGCAAAGGCCGCGCTTCTGGTTTGATTTGGATTGACGATCTTGCCGGATAATACGAGGAAGGTCACAAAAGGGAGCAGAGAAAGCCTGGCCATGACCACCTTCACCCAATTGCGTAGTGAACCTTGCAACGTTAACAGCTAGCGAAAGCGCGTTCACCCAGCCAACGGGAAGCGATCCACCGATGAAGCCAGTGTTCTCATTCATTATCCCCGTCTTTAACGAAGAAGAGACGCTCGGGGAAATTTACCGCCGTGTGGCCGGCGTCATGGACGGCCTGGATGGGCCAGGCGAGATCATCCTGGTGGACGATGGCAGCCGCGACCGCTCTCTGGAGATGATGCGCGACCTGCGCCAGCGAGATCCGAGAGTTTGCTATGTAAGTCTGGCGCGCAATTTCGGTCATCAGGTTGCCGTAACCGCCGGCCTTCTCTTTGCGCGGGGAAACGCTGTGGCCGTCCTCGACGCTGATCTGCAAGACCCGCCCGAACTGGTCCCAGCCATGATCGAAAAGTGGCGCGAAGGATTTCAGGTCATTTATGCCAAGCGGACCGCCCGCCGGCGCGAGAGCGCGACGAAAAAGCTTTTCGCCTACCTCTTCTACCGCGTCCTGCGGCTGCTGACTGATGTAGATATCCCGGCGGACACCGGAGATTTCTGCCTGATGGACCGCAAGGTTGTCGATGTCTTGAACTCGCTCCCGGAGCGAGGGCGATATCTAAGGGGGCTGCGAGCCTGGATCGGTTTTCGCCAGACGGCTGTCCCTTTCGAGCGCGAACCGCGTTTTGCGGGTGAAGTTAAGTATACCTTCCGCAAGTCTTTCAGCCTCGCCGTCAACGGCATCGTCTCCTTCTCGCGAGTTCCGCTCCGGCTCGCCACTTACCTTGGGCTCCTGGTGGCCGGCTTCGCCCTGATCATGATGCTGCTGGTCTTTTATTGGCGGATCTTTCGACCCGCGGCCCCGCTCATTGGCTATACCATCATAACGTCCGCCATTTTCTTTCTCGGGGCAGTTCAGTTGCTCTGCCTGGGAATCCTGGGCGAATACCTGGGACGCGTTTACGAAGAAGTCAAAGGCCGTCCCATTTTCACGCTAAAGGAGATTGCGGGATTTACCGGTGCTCCCGGCCCGGCCGCCGATCGAGCTGGCGTGGCGAGACCTCACACGGGAGGTTAGCTGGCTAGTGGAAGGTAACTGCTAGCGGCTCACTCGTGCACGAGACAGCGGTCTCGAAAGAGCCACCTGCTATTTTGTTTCCATCGCGCTAACACGGCCAGCATAAGTGTTTAGCACGTAAAGCTTGCCTTTTATCAAAACAAGGCTTGAGGCACCTTCGAGTTTGTCCGGTGGTTTAGGCCTCAAAGGTGCCATTCTTTTCCCGGCAAGGTCAAAAACCAGAATCTCGTCGGTCGGGCTCGAGGCATACAAGCGTCCCGCCGGCACATCCAGGAGCAAATCCTGGAAGTACCATCCAGTGGGACCCCATTCCTCGACCTTCCATTGCGCGAGAAATTTCCCATTCGTGTCGAAAATTTCGATCCGCTTATTGCTGGGGTCAGCCACGTAGACTCTGTCATTCTTTCCGTCCACGGCCACGGAGGTTGGACCGGCGAGTTGCCCATCATTCCTGCCTTCCGCTCCCCAAACCACCTGCACTTTGCCGTCAGAATCCAGCTTGACGATTCGCGAGTGACCCTGATCGACTACGTAGATCGAATTCCCGGGGCCTATGCCGATATCGCGTGGCCCCTTAAATCCCGGCTCGGGGCCTTTCCACTGGGCCGCGAACGTTCCGTCCGGCTTTAGTTTCTGCACGCGGTTATTTGCGGCATCCGCCACATAAATATTGCCGTCCGAATCGACCGCAATTCCGCCGGGCTCGCGGAACTCACCCGGACCCGAACCCGATCTTCCTATAATGGAGAGGAACACGCCCGCGGCTGAAAATTTCTGAAGACGGTCATTATTAGTATCGGCCACCAGCATATTTCCGGCGTTATCCGCCGTCAGGCCGCGCGGGAAGTCTAGACGTCCGTTTTCTTTCCCTTTCCCGCCTTCGAAGGCACTTACACCCGTAGCCTGAGCGCCCGGCGGCAATGGGGCCGAAGGAGCAGGAACGAAGTCCGCATTCTCCGGGACTTTGTAGATGGTCAACTGGTAATAATCCGATCCTTCAAAGACCTTCTTAAAGTTAGGGGCATAGACTTGCTGCTCGCTGTTGTTTTTAAAAGTACCTCGGACGGTGGAGTCAAACGCCACGTAATCTATGCCGTTGGCTTTCAAGAGAGTAAACACCTGGTGCGCATTCTTGCTTTCCCACATCTGCCGGTAGGCTATTTCGCGCTTCGGTAGATCGTACCCCGCGGACCAGGTGAAATAGGTATAGCCCATCCAAATCCGGCGACCGCTCAAAAGGATCTGATGGTTGACAAACTTGTCAGTCATGAAAACAGCATCCGGTTTCGTTTCCGCCTGGACCCACTTGATCAGGCGATCGTTCGTCAAGTTGGTGTAGACAAAACCAGCGTTGCGAATCGGAAAGAAATCGATGATTCCTCCTGCCAAAATGGGACTGATAAGAAGAATGGCGACCAACCGTGAGGGTATGGCCCAGCCCTTGATTCGGGCGTGCCAGAGCCGCCAGAGACCATAGGCGACAAACAAGTTCGCCAGCACCAGCCAGATGTTCAAGAACTTATGATTGGCGAGGGCCTCTTCACTAAACTGAAAACAGAAAGTGAGAAGGAACAGGCTGAATATGGCAATGAACAAGCGAAGGTTACGCCACGAAAAGAATAACAACCCTACCAGAATGAGCACCCACTTCACCCCGAAGGTGAACCCGAGGTATTTCAGGACCTGGAGAACGGGCACATTGCCAAGCGTGTAACCCCAATGGATCAGGGCGGGTCCGGCCCGGACGTTGCCGGAGCGTAAGGCCAGAATTTGAGGAAGGGCGATTACGGCGGTCGTAACAGCAAGTCCCACCATGTAGCGCCGGCAGGGGAAAAGGACAAAAAGAAATAGGAACACCGCAAACGCGGCCGTGAACACTGGAGCATTCCAGAAAGGCAGAAGGCCTATCAGAAGACCGGAGAAGATGTAGCCATGGCCGGAAACAAGGTTGTCATGGACAAGGTCTGCGATGAAGCCCCGCGAAGCCCTGGAGATGGAGGCCTGGGGTAATTGCGCATCGCTTACGGGCGTAATGTCGGGGTCGAGAGGCAGTTCTTCGGCCGGGGGGGGTGAGCCGGCCGCAGGCGCTTCCACTGCCATGAGGGCGTCGTCCTCCTGAGACGATTGTTTGCTAAACTCAAGGGCCTCGGACTCCTTTGCCTCGGACTCCTTTACTTCACCCTCCGAGGTAACGCCCTGACGCATATACTCGTCGTACGCCAAAGTATCGAACGTCCGCGCTTCTCCTGTTGCGGTATCGGGCCGGGCATCCGCCGATTCCTCGATGGAGGTAACTGTGTCGGACGGCGGCCCTTCGCTGCCCAAGGTAGTGTCAGACGGCAGAGGCGCCTGTGCGTCATCCGCCACGGTGTCGGGAGTCTTTGCCTCGCCGCCGGAGGCAAGGTTCGCCTCCGGCAACGACTCTGGGAGAGGTCCTTGTATAGTTGGAGGTTGTGGATCGTTTACTAACGCGGGGTCCGGTGCCTGAGACGATGGTTCGCGATCTGTTACGGTATCGGACGACCAGGCTTCGCCTTCTCGCGTTAGGTTCGCTCCTGGAAACGACCCCTCCAAAGACTCCGGCGGGTCGGAAAGTTGCCCTTCGCCAATGGATGTGGTGTCCGGCTCCAGAGGCGGTTGCCCAGGAGATGCAGGCGTGCCCGAAGTCGTTCCATCCCCTGATGCGATTTCTTCTTTTCGCCCGCGCTTTACAAATCGGGCCGGTACCCAGGACGCAAGCGAACGCCGGATGAGAGCAGGCGACCACCTCCCTGGCCCGGCGGGAGTGCGCGAGGCGCGGATAAGCTCCTTTTGGCGCGCGCATTCCAAGTAACGATCAAAAAGAAAAAACAAGACAATCAGGAAGATGCCGATAGCACTGGCCAGGTGCCGCTGGTTAACGAAGACAACCTGGGTCCATATTCCCCAATCTTCCCCGCGATAGGGATAGCCTGAGGTAAGATAATCCCTCAAGTTATAGATGGCCTGGAGGGCGCCTTTGAAGGATGTTTGCTTACGGAGAAAGGGAACAAGGTTAAGCGTCCCGTGGAAAAAGAAGAGGGCCGAGGCCAGCCGCCCGACTGCCCGCGACTTGAACAGCAACTGGCCGAGCGCCATGACCAGAGCAAGCAGGCAAACCAGAGTAAGGATACTGAGAAGGTTCAGGCTCCAAACCAGATTAAGGCCGAGAAATTCAAGATTCCCCGCGAGGAAGTAGAAGAGAAAATGGTAGCGGATTGGCTCGCCTGCAAAATGCGGATACTCCGCGGGAAAGTTATGACCGGCTGAAAAACTCCTAACGATGGCCGTGTTCGGCCCGTAGTCGCTCCATTGCGTGATGCCGATCAGGAGCGTGCCATTCTTGAAGTCGAGCGTGGCGAACATCATCCAGCACGCGAGGGCGAAATAGAGTCCCAGGGTGATCCAGTCCCATACGACAGAGCCTGGCGGCGGTTCTATCATGGAGGGATCTCGCTTCGGACATTTGACCAGGAGGATCGCGGCCGTGGCGAAAAAGAGAAGATTCCCCCAGAGAAGAGGGTGACTGGTGCCCGCGAAATGCCGCCCGGCCAGGTAGGTAAAACAGGCGCTAAGGAGCAATCCCACCAGCGCTCCGGTGGCCCAACGGTGTGCTACAGAAACAAAGCGGTAATAGCGGCTGGAAAGACGCTCACCGACACATATGGCCAGGCCGAGATAGATTAGGGCTAACATCCATTAACCTCGATCATTGGCTGGCCGAAAAGCGGTTTCGGTTTAACCAGGCGACGCGTGTTCGTGGACGGAAATCGTTACGCATGAAATATGAAAGTTACTCGCCTGAACTCGATGTCATCATTGTGTCCGCATCGTCTGCCCTGGCGACAACAAGCGCCGGCATCACCGCAAAAATGGCAGGAAGATAAGGGCGGTGGCTGGCCTATTCATTGACTGAGCAACGATAATAGGCGCACTCCCGCACGGCGCAAGGGTTTCGTACCGGAGCGCGGAGCGGCGGGGAATGCATGGGAAATGGCGTGTTGCCGGCGCCGGCGCGAGCCTCGCGACTGGACCCTCCCAGGAGAGATTAAACGCCGGGATCGGCAGCCGCCGGAGCGGCCAGGAGATTGGTGTACTGCCTGGCCCCGAGATCTGAGATGAGCCGCTGCGAATCCACCAGGGGTCGCGCGCGTCCGCCCTTGGTCTCGTAAAGTTCAAAGCGTCTCTCGCGGAAAAAATCGAGCAAGTTTTCCGCGGTGGAGCCGGCCGCCTTCAAACCTGCCGGCCAGAATTCGAACAACACTCGAACATCCGGACTGGCGGCAATTATCTCGTCCATGCCACGCAGCGCGCCGAGCTCGTGACCTTGCACGTCGAGCTTGATGAACTGCACCTGGCGCACCGGCAGGACATCGTCCAGGCGCGCCACCTCGGCTTCGATCGTCGTCGCGTCGGCCCTGGCTTGGCCGAGGCGATTGTCACCGGAATTAAAGAGAGAGCGTTGAAACATCGCGCGCCCGTTGGCCTCACCCGCGGCGCATTGAAATGGGGTGACATTGAGAGCGCCATTCGCCGCGCAATTCTCACAAAGGACCGAGAAGAGATTCGGCTCGGGCTCGAAAGCGAAAACGCGGCCGGTGTTTCCGACCAGCCGCGCGAGGAGCAAGGAATAGAGCCCGATATTGGCGCCGATATCGACGACTTGCATTCCCTCCCCCACCAGCCCCCGCACAAGCTGAGCTTCTTCGGCCCCGAGATGCCCTAATCGATGAAGAGCCAGGTAGACCAGCCGATCGAACGAGGCCGCCCGAAGGCGCTGATCCCAGACTTTAATTTCACGGCGCCAAAGCGGCGCGTGATTCAAATCGTATAGAAGCGACGAAATCATTTTTTTTCCAGCGCCAACAATAGCCGGGTCGCGAACCACGCCGGAACCCAACTCGCGATCTGATCCACCGCACGCATTGCCGGCAACAAACTTTGCGGGTAAAGCTGCGGACCGCTAAAGCCGCCGGAAGCGACGTAGGAAATGGCTGGCAGCAAACTTTGCCTTACCATCCGCCAATCGCCCAGCCGCGAGTTCCATCGCTCCCAAAAAAAAATACGGTGCGCATTTCCCTGGGCCGCATAATACCTCATTTGCGTCGGGGAAAAATCGGGCGGCGCCGTCCATCGAATTTCATCGCGAAGACCCAGCGGTTCATGATGGAAGAGACCGTAGACGATCCGCCCCAGGAAGCCCATGGCCGGATCGAAAATCACGAGACGGCCGCCCGGCGTCAGCACCCGATGAAATTCCGCCAGGGCCGTTCCGGGATATTCCAGGTGATGCCAGACATCGAACAGGATGAGGTTTGCGACCGACCCATCCGCAAAGGTCAAGGCATAGGCGTTCTCGATTCGATCCAGCCAGGGGTTTGGAAAAAGATCGGTGGCGACCGCGTGCGGCACCACGCTCTTCAGGTTGCCGATGCCAGAGCCTATTTCCACCGTCTCCCCCGGCTGGTCGTGGCGCAATTCCTTTGCGATTTCGAGGTAAAAATCGCGATAGATTTTTTGCAGGAGCGGCTTCCGGCGCCAATGCTCGGCGTTGGCGTGAATTTCCAGGTTGTGCTGTCCGACGTCCACCGGCATCCAGCTAAATCAATTCATTCTTGTTAATCGCAAGAAAAAGTGTCCGGACCTGAACGGCCACACGCCAGCAGACCACTTCGGGCGGCGCCCGGAGACATTGCGTTCATCGAAAAGTTGCGGGGGCGAACCTTACTTTTTCTTGAAGACCTCCACGGCATTCCACGCCAGATCGGGCGGCGCCTGCTCGTACTCGAGCGCGCGCTCGAGATACATTTCGGCGAGCCCATCGTCCGGATAAAATTCAAGGAACTGGGCGAAGAGCCCTTTCGCCTGCGCGAAGTCGCGTTCGCGGAATTTTCGCAGGCCGGCTTCGTAGGTTTCGAGCCGTTGCAGAAACTTCTCATCGCCAGGGTCGCTCTTCGCTCCGAGCAACGTGAAGATTTCGACCGGCTCGGATTTTCCTTTCACCTGGACGAGCGCGACGCTCCGGAAATGAAATTCATCGCGGATCAGCTCAGCCGCGCTGGCCCCGACCAAAATGTCGACGTGATAAGTCCTCGTCAGCGCTTCGAGGCGCGAGGCCAGATTGACGGCATCCCCGATCACGGTCGGGTCGGCTTTTTCCTGGGAACCGATGTTTCCCCCGAGAACATCGCCTTGATTGATGCCCACGCCGATGGCGAAGGGCGCGATCCCTTCCGCTTTCCATTTTTCGTTCAGCGCCCGCAGTTCGCGGCGCATCGTCAACGCGGCCCGCGCGCAGGACTTCGCATCTTCCGCGACGCCCCGGCTGCTCACGTTCCCCCACACGGCCATGACGGCATCGCCAATGAATTTGTCGAGCGTGCCGTCATGCTGAAAGACGGCCGCCGTCATGCGGCTCAGGTACTCGTTGAGCTGCTTCACCAGCGCTTCCGGATCGGCGTTTTCGGTCATCGCGGTGAACCCGACGATGTCGGAAAACAGGATTGACGCTGAAAGGCGCACTCCGCGCAGGCTGCTGTAAAAACTGTCGGGATTATCGAGGATTTCTTTCACGAGGTTTTTCGAGACGTAGCGTTCGAGCGTCCGGCGGGTCCGCATTTTCTCGATCCGTTCCAGGACATACTCGAAGCCTAACGAGAGAAATCCCCCCGAGAGAAAGGCGATCAGCACCGGGACGACCACGACCAGCAATCCGGCGCGATCAAAGGCGATTCGGGCGAACGCCAGGTAGGCCACGGAAACCGCGAGCAGGGCCAGGAAAGAGACGAGCGGCCGCTTCACGAGTGCGATGAGCGCCCAGGCCAGGATTCCCGCGGCCGCGACCAGGAAAAGGTTGGTTCCCTCTGAGGTGTAACGGAGAAACTCGCGGTCGATCGTGGCCGCGATCGCCTGCAAATGCATGGAGGGCCCGGGGGTATCCAGTTCCAACGGGGTGGCGACAACGTCAGGTTGGATCTGGGCCGACCACCCGACGATTATGATTTTGTCCTTGAAGAACTCTCCGTTGGCATAATTCGCGGCCCAGAACTTCGGATCGAAGACCTCGTAGAGCGGGCGCGGAGGATAAGCGCCACTTTCGCTGAAACGGAATGGATGTTGCCGCTGGTCGCGCAAGACGGCGCCGGCATGACCAAGCTTCTCAAGAGCGCGAGCCGAGAAGGATACGTAAACCTCCTCGTCGGGGAAAGGGTTCTGCCCGGCCAACTGGCGATCCGACCGGGTGAAATAAATTCCACGAACCAATCCATCCACGGAATCCGCCCAAAAATTCACGAACCCGACCCGGTCGTCCGCCAGCGGCGGGGGTGGGATCAGCGCCGCGTTCGGAACAACAATCTGATGCGTCCCTCCCTCATCGATGTTCGCGCCCAGGACCACGCGATCGCGATACCGGTCGAGCGCCTCGCGAAAAATGGAATCGCCATCATTCGGCGGGTTGCTAACAAAATCGAACATGACCAACCGCGCGCCGGCGCCGAAAAGCCGGTCGAGCAACAGCGCCCAGACCTCCCGCGACCACGGCCACGATCGCTCCGTCATCAACTGCAAGGCGCGATTATTTGCGAGTTCCTCCGGCAACAGTGGCGGAAGCTCCAGCGTGCTTTGGTCGATCCCGAGGAAAACGAAATCGGGGCGTGTCGCTGTCTTCCGGCCTTCGCGCTGGAGAAAGTTTTCGTAGTTTTGCTCCTGCCGCCAAACGGCCGAGACGAAGGGAAAGCTCGGGAAAAAATGGACCGCGATGATCGCGCCCGCGCAAAATCCGCAGATCGCCGCCACAACCAGGCGCCGATGACGACTGAGCCAATCCATGGCGTGGATTTTAGGAGCCGCGTGATCGCATGGCCAATGCAATAATGCGCTTTCGCCCTTCTCGTGCTCGTGATCGTGCTCGTGATCGTGCTCGTGATCGTGATCGTGATCGTGATCGGATGCAGCACGCACCAGAGCGATCACGAGCACGAGCACGAAGAAGAGCGAACAGAAACAATTTGTGATTTAAGGCCACCCAGCTACTTTTCCGGCCCGCGAACGCCCCGATGGCGCCGCGACGATCTGCTCACCTGGTCCCGCAAAGCGGGACCGAATCAGCGAATGAGGTCGCGCAGATCATAACAAAAGAACAATTCGCTGAAAGAGGAGTCCCGCGCCTGCGGGATACAACAAAATGCCAAGAGCCACCAACGCCCCGGCCAGCCGGGAGCGACGCAAACGCGTTCTAGATCAAGCCAAGGGGTACCGCGGCCGCCGTTCGAAACTTTTCCGCTACGCGAAGGACGCGACGATGAAAGGCAAATATTGGGCCTATCGTGACCGAAAAACCCGCAAGCGGACCTTCCGCTATCTTTGGATCCAGCGCCTGAACGCAGCCGTCCGCGCGCAGGGTCTTACCTACAGCCGTTTCGCCGAGGGCTTGAAAGCCGCGAATATCGGTCTCGATCGCAAAATTCTTTCCGACCTTGCGATCACCGATGAGACCGCGTTCAAGGGCATTGTCGAGCAGGTAAAGACCGCGCTCGAGAATAAGACGAAAGCGAAGAAGGCGGCGTAGGGTTGCGTTGAATCGATGAAGAGTTGAAGCGTTAAAGCGATTCCGCTGCAACGCTCAAACCCTTTCACGCTTCAACGTCTCCACCATGTCTCACGAGCTGGAACAACTGCGCGACGCCGCGCTGGCTGAAGTCGCCGCGGCGACCGACGAGCAAACGCTCGACGCCGCCCGCGTCCGTTATCTGGGCCGCGCCGGCAGCATTTCGGCGTGGGCCGATCGGATGAAATCGCTCAACAAGGAAGAGCGTCCAATCGTCGGCAAACTTCTGAACGAAGCGCGCAGCACCGTCACAGCCGCCATCGAGCAAAACGCCGAGCGCCTTCGCGCCGCCAAAGAAACGCGCGAGCTCGAGAATATCGACATTTCCCTGCCCGGCGTTGCCTCCGAGCTCGGCAGTCTGCATCCCCTCACCCAAATGCTCGACCGCGGGATCAGCATTTTCCGGCGGATGGGCTTCGCCCTTGCCGAAGGCCCGGACGTCGAAACCGAATGGCATTGCTTCGACGCTCTGAACACGGCGCCCGATCATCCGGCGCGCAATGAGCAGGACACGTTTTATTTGCCCGATGGCCGGCTCCTGCGCACGCATACCTCCACCGTGCAAATTCGCACCATGGAGAACGCACCTCCGCCCATCCGCGTGATCGCGCCCGGCGCGGCGTATCGCCGTGATGAAGTGGACGCGACTCACAGCGCGCAGTTCCACCAAATCGAAGGTCTCTATGTGGATGAAAAGGTGAGCGTCGCGGACTTGAAAGGGACGCTTGAATTTTTTCTGCGCGAGCTGTTCGGCGCCGATACGCAGGTTCGTTTCCGGCCGCATTATTTTCCCTTCACCGAGCCAAGTTTCGAGATCGATGTGAAATCGAAGGCGCTCAAGGGCGGCGAAAAATGGCTGGAGATGTGCGGTTGCGGGATGGTGCACCCGGCGGTCTTCGAAGCAATGAACAAGGCGCGCGGAGACGACGCCTACGATCCTGAAAAATGGAGCGGGTTCGCTTTCGGTCTCGGCATGGATCGGCTGGCCATGATCCTGTTCGGCATTCCGGACCTGCGCCACTTTGCGGCAAACGATTTGCGGTTTTTGAGGCAATTCGCATGAGCACTCCTGTCATGTCGAGCGTAGTCGAGACATCTCTTGCTCTGACGCGAGAACCGGCTGCGCTGATGAAAAAGAGAGATTCCTCGACTCCGCTCCGCTTCGCTCGGAATGACAAAAACCGACCGGGAAATCCGAGCAAGCGCGCAACGCCAGCGGCAAACAAATGAAATTCTCCGTCAACTGGCTGCGCGAATTTGTCGAACTGCCTTCGAGCGTCGAAGCGCTGGCCGAACTGCTCACGTTCGCGGGCGTTGAGATCGAAGGGGTCGAGAAGCGCGGCGCGAACTTCGACAAGGTAGTCGTGGCGCAAATCACCGCATCCTCGCCACACCCGAACGCGGACCGTTTGAGCGTTTGCCAGGTCGATGACGGCAGCGGACAAACGCGCCAGATCGTTTGCGGCGCGAAGAATTACAAAGTGGGTGACAAAGTTCCACTCGCACAGCCGGGCGCGGTGCTCGCGAACGACTTGAAAATCAAGCCGAGCAAACTTCGCGGCGTCGAGTCACAGGGGATGCTTTGCAGTCCGAGCGAACTCGGGCTCTCGGCCGATGGCGATGGACTCCTGATTCTGTCGCCCGACGCAAAAATCGGCGAGCCGATCGCGTCGCTTTTTCCCGAAGACACGATCCTGGATGTCGAGATCACGCCGAACCGGGGCGATCTGCTGAGCCACTTCGGTTTGGCGAGAGAGATAGCGGCGCTGGCAGGGTCATCGCGCTGCGATGACCGCGGACGGCGCAACGCACCGTCCCTGCCAAGGGCAGGCGCGGGCGTCCGCATTTCCGCGCCGGAGCAGTGCCCTTTCTATTCCGCGCGCCGGATCGAGAACGTCAAGGTGGGTGAAAGCCCACAGTGGCTAAGGGCGAAACTGGAGGCCGTCGGCCTGCGTTCCATCAACAACATCGTCGACATCTCCAACTTCGTGATGCTCGAGCTCGGCCAGCCCACCCACGCGTTCGATTCTGAGAAACTGAGAGGCGAAATCGTTGTGCGCCTCGCGCGCGAAGGCGAAAAATTTCTCGCTCTCGATGGCAAGACCTACACGCTCACTTCGCGAGATTTGGTCATCGCGGACCAGGAGCGAATCGTTGGCATTGGCGGCGTGATGGGGGGCGAAGAAACCGGCGTCACCGCATCCACGAAACATGTCTTGCTGGAGTCCGCTTACTTTTTGCCCGCGAGCGTCCGCCGCACGGCGCGGGCTCTAAATTTACCAAGCGATGCGAGTTATCGCTTCGAGCGCGGCGTTGATCCTGGAATGATTCTCCGCGCGTCGCAACGGGCCACCGACCTGATCCGCGAACTCGCGGCCGGGAATGCCTCGGAAGAAATCGCCACGGCCGGCGAGCTTCCGGCGCCGCCAGCAGATGTTTCGCTTCGTTACGAGCGCTGCAACGAGCTCATTGGTGCACCGGTGCCAAAGGAACGCGTCGTGCAGATTCTCGAAGGGTTTGGTTTGGAGAAAACGCAGGCCCACGACGACCAATCTTCCTGGCGCGTCCCGAGTTTTCGCGCCGATCTTCAGCGCGAAGTCGACCTGATCGAGGAAGTCGTGCGCGTATTCGGAATCGAGAATGTTCCGGGCTGCGATCGGAGCCGCTTCACCCCGGAGTCAGCGGCCGATCGCGGTCATGATTTTGAATCCGCTCTGCGCGGCCAATTGGTAGGCCGTGGACTTACCGAGGTGCGGACTTCGAAGTTGATCTCGCGCAAGGCGGTTGAGTTCGAGGAGGACGCAATCGAATTGCGAAATCCGCTCAATGAAGACCATGTCGCGCTCCGCCGAACTTTTTTTCCATCGCTCGGCGATGTTTGGGCCCGCAATGTCCAGGGCGGAGCTGGGCGGGTCGCCATCTTTGAAGTGGGGCGCGTCTTTATTCCTCCCGAGGGGACAGAAGAACGGCATATCGGAATCCTCCTGTGGGGAAACTCGGGTTCCTCGGCGCACTGGCGGTCGAAAAACAGCATCCTCGATTATTTCGATCTCAAGGGCGCGATCGAATCGGTGATCCCGTCTGCAACTTTCAAGCGCGTTGACCGGCCTGAGCTGCGGCTAGCAATTGAGATTTGGCTAGGCTCTGAACGAATAGGTGTCGGCGGCCTGGTCGCATCCGGATGGACCAAGGCGATTAATTCAACCCACCCGGTCTTATTTGCCGAGCTGAATCTTGATTCGTTCGCCCATCTGGGAGGCGGACAAACATTTCGTGGGATCGAAAAATTTCCCGCCATCACGCGCGACATTGCGATGTTCGTGCCGGAAAATTTATCTCACGAAAAAATTTACTCGACGATCATGGGCGCGAGCGAACCGCTTCTGGCAAGCGTGGAGCTGTTCGATGTCTTCAGCGTAAAACAAGAACAAAATTTGGGCGCGGGAAAAAAGTCGATGGCATATGCGTTGACATATCGCGACAAAACCCGGACACTGACGAACGACGAAATCACCGTGGTCCACGCGAAGATTCGCGAGCGGTTGCAGCGGGAATTGGGAGTGGAACTACGGGAATAGTTCTTTGATAGCGTTGAGAGTTTTTGGTTGAGGGTTGGGATGGAAACCAGCGTTTTTCGCTCAACTCTCAACCGAGAACTCTCAACAATTTACCCTGCGGTGTTCGAGATTACAGGTGTGATTCCCGAACCGATATTTCATTGACCAGGAGGCTTGGTTGCACTTGGGGAAAATGACATGCCTTAATTGGAAGTCAGACGCCCTTGCGACGGTCGTCCGCCCGTTACCGAAAGGGAACGGGATATCCGCCTTAACGGCATCTGCGGGGTAAAAACTTTGAAGAGCCCGGACTGCGTGAGCAGTTCGGGCTTTTTCATGCTCATGCTCGTGCTCGTGCTCGTGCTCGCAATCGAAAACGGATCGATCACGAGCAGGAGCACGAGCACGATTACGAAATCGCCTTTCCCCCGCTCGGAAAACTGGTAACGGTCTTCCGATGCGCGCAATTCTCGCTCTCGAAGACGGCAGGATTTTTGAGGGCGAATCTTTTGGCGCCAAGGGCACGCAAGTCGGCGAAGTTTGTTTCAACACGTCGATGACCGGTTACCAGGAGGTCCTGACCGATCCTTCGTATCGCGGTCAAATCGTGGCGATGACGTATCCGTTGATCGGCAACTACGGCACCAATGAGCTCGATCAGGAAAGCCGCGAGCCTCATGTGCGCGGATTTGTCATCGAAGAGCTGAGCGAGATCCCGAGCAGCTGGCGGGCGGAGTCGTCGCTCGAAGATTATCTGCGGCGATGGGAAATCCCCGGCATCCAGGGAATAGACACCCGCGCGTTGACGCGGCATTTGCGCGAGCGCGGCGCGATGAAAGCCTGCCTCACGAGCGAAGCGCTTTCGGAAAAGGAGGCGATCACGCAGGCCATCGACGGGCCAGGCGTGATCGGGATGGATTATGTTCGCGAAGTGAGCACGCCCGCTCCATACGAATGGGACCCGGACGATCAGCTGAGCGCGACCTGGTCGGTGGCCAGCGGAAATGCCGATGAAGTCATTCGGCGAAACCTGCCGCCCGTGCGACACCGGGTCGTGGCCTATGATTACGGCATCAAGGAAAACATCCTGCGCCGTCTTCGCCAAAACGGTTTCTCAGTCACCGTCGTGCCGGCCAGCACCACCGCGGATGAAGTCCTGGCCCTGGGCCCGGACGGAGTTTTTCTTTCGAACGGCCCCGGTGATCCTTCTGTCCTGCACTACGCCCACGAATCCCTGCGCGGGCTGATGGGAAAAAAACCGATCTTCGGAATTTGCCTTGGCCATCAGGTTCTTGGTTTCGCCGTGGGCGGCAAGACCTTCAAATTAAAATTTGGGCATCGGGGCGGGAATCAACCGGTAAAGGATTTGCGCACGGGAAAGGTGGCGATCACCTCGCAGAATCATGGGTTTGCGGTGGATGCGGACTCGTTGCCGAAGGAGATGGAAGTCACGCACATCAATTTGAATGACGGCACGGTCGAGGGCATGCGCCACCGCGAACTGCCTGTTTTCAGCGTGCAATATCACCCGGAGGCGGCGCCGGGACCGCATGATGCCAGTTATTTCTTTTCGCAATTTGCTGAACTGATCGAGCGACAATAGGTGGATCGAGCGCTCCGCCGCTCGATGCTCTTTTTGCGGCTTCGCTGCCATGCTGACATCGCGCGCGGAGCGCACGATCCACCTCACCTCCGCGATCTCAGCGCGATGACTTCGCCGAGCATGCGGAGGCTATCGTGGAAGAAATCGACTTTACTTCCCTCGCAGTGGTTCCACCGCACCGGAATCTCTTTCATTCGGAGCTTCGCCCGCCACGCCAGATAGAGCAGCTCCACGTCGAAACCAAACCCGGCGGTTTGGGCCTGCTCGAGAATCGGGCGGCAGGCATCGAGACGGAATGCCTTAAATCCGCACTGGGTGTCCCAAAATGGAAGGCCGGTGGCGGCGCGCACGATGAAATTAAAAACGCGACCGCCCTGTTCCCGCCGCCATGGCTGGTGATGGCCAATCAACCGCCGGTCCAGCGCGCGCGAACCCAACGCGATATCCACCTCACCGGCGGCGATGGGTTGAACCAATTTGGGCGCTTCGTCGATCGGGGTCGACAAATCCGCATCCGAAAACAATCCGATCGGTTTCGTCGCGGCCAGCAAGCCAGTCCGCACGGCGGCGCCCTTGCCGCGGTTCGGGAAATTCTCGATCAAGCGCGTCGTAATCGGGCCGGCGCCGGCAAAGACTTCGCGCACAATCTCCGGGGTCGCGTCGGTTGAACCATCATTGACCACAATGAGCTCGCCGCCCGGGCAATCCCGTTCCAGGTAGTCCAGGGTCGCGCGGAGACTGCCGCCTATTCGCCCCGCCTCGTTAAAGGCGGGGACGACGATGGAGAAGGGTGGAAGCATGGTCATGGGATGGTGCCCGCACCCCCGTGAATCGCCAAGCCAATCTTCCCCTCTCCCGTTCGCATGTTGTTGATTCGCTTTTTGCCGCATGGCCGGCTCGCCTCCCAGCTTATTTTTTCCACAGTTCGCTGGCGAAGCCGTCACGACCGGATCTGTAACCCTCGGATTTTCCCTTTGCACGTCATGGAACTGGGGCAACTTCCACCTGTCCATGGCCGAACAACAAGACAGCGCGGGTGGCGATTCCAGCGAGACGATTCAGACCAATCCGGTCCTCGTTGTGCAGGGAATCGGTCACAAGGGCCGCAATCTTCTGCGGGAAGTGGGGAGCATGTTTTGGTTCATCGTCCACACGTTCACCGAAACGATGGAAAATATGCGGCGCGGCTTTGCTCCCTTTCGCGCGGCGAGTTTCTTTCGGCACACTGAGCGCGCCGGCGTGAGCTCGGTGCCCCTGGTAGCTATGGTCTCGTTTTTTCTCGGGCTGACCATGGCCCTCCTGACCGGGTATCAACTGGAACGCTTCGGCATGGAACGGCTGATCCCGGGCCTGGTCTCGATCGCTTTTACGCGCGAATTGGGGCCGCTCCTGACCGGCATCATGCTGGCGGCGCGGATTGGCGCGGCGTTCACCGCTGAGCTCGGCACGATGAAGGTCTCGGAGGAGGTCGAAGCAATTGAAGCCATGGGCATCAGTCCCCTGCGTTTCCTGGTTGCGCCGCGCATGCTCGCTCTTTTCTTCCTGATGCCGTGCCTCTCGGTGGTTTCGTCCGTCGCGGCGGTGTTCGCGACCTTTCTCATCTCCAAGGCGTATTTTAGCATCGCGTGGATTTATTTTGCCGATTTGGTCCTGCACAGCCTTCTGATCAAGGACATTATCACCGGGATCATAAAAAGCCTCCTGTTCGGGCTGCTCATTGGCGCGATCGCCTGTCATCGCGGGCTGAGCGTCACGGGAGGCGCGGCGGGCGTCGGCACTTCCACGACTTCGAGCGTGGTGACGGCCATCACCGTCGTGATCGGCTTCGATACGCTCTTTAACATTGTTTACACCGTGTTTTCGCCCACGTGATCGAAGAAGCTCCTCCACCTCCGGTCGTCGAACTGCGCGATACCCATCTCGAGTTCGAGGAAAAGAAAGTGCTCCGGGGCGTCTCGCTCGTGGTCGAGCCGCTGGATCGCCTCGTGATCATGGGCCAGAGCGGCAGCGGCAAGAGCACCATCCTGCGGCTGATCCTTGGCATCCTGGCGCCAACACGAGGGTCCGTCTTTTTCAAGCAATTCGAGATTTCCCGGCTCCCACGGCGCAAGCTCCAGCAGATCCGCACCCAAATCGGAATGGTCTATCAGTACTCGGCGCTGCTCAGTTCGCGCAACGTGCGTGATAACGTCGCCCTGCCCCTGGAGGAGTTGACCAAGTTCAACCGAGAGGAGATCGACCGGATCGTTGACGAAAAATTGAGTTTGGTCGGAATGCTCGAGGCCAAGGATCAGATGCCGTCCGAGCTGAGCGGAGGGATGAAGAAGCGCGTCAGCCTCGCGCGAGCGCTCGTCATGGATCCCGAGCTCATCCTTTTCGACGAACCCTCGGCCGGTCTCGACCCGGTCATCAGCTCGGTCATCGACGAATTGATCATAAGTCTGACCGAGAAATCGAAGGTAACTTCGGTTATTGTCACGCACGAGATGGACAGCGCGTTCAGAGTCGGCACCAAAATGGCTATGCTCTACCAGGGAGAAATTATCGAAGCGGGTGAGCCCGAGCAGTTCAGGCAATCGCAAAATCCAGTGGTAGCGCAGTTCTTGAGCGGCAGTACCGAAGGGCCGATCCTGGAAGGAAGCAAAGATGCAATTGAAACGAAATGAAATCCTGACCGGCCTCCTGGTGCTGGTCACCGTTGCGTTGCTGACCGGCATCCTGATCCTGCTGGGCGCGCCCGGTCTGTTTAAGCCGCTCGTTACCTACAAGATTTACATGGACAACGCCGCCGGCATCAAGCTCGGCGCCCCGGTCCTGCTCGCGGGACGCAAGATCGGCCAGGTCGAGAAGTTGTACTCGCCGGTTTCCAAAGAGGACGCGCAACGCGCGGAAGCGGCTGCCGAAGCGCTCCGTGCGACAGACCCCAATACCCTGCCCAAACCTGCGCCAAAACCCAACGCCACGCCGACACCGCCCGAGACCAGGATGAAATACGAGGCGCGCATCGACGTCCTCGTCGACAGAGACGCCGGTGTCTATCGGGATGCCAAAGCGCGCCTCATTACGCTGGGCCTCCTCGGCGAAACGGCCATCGACTTTACCCAGGGAAACGAAAGCTCCGGCCTGGCCAAAGACGGCGAGATGTTCGCCGGCGAGCGGGTGCCCGACTTTGGCGAATCGATCTCGAAAATGCTCGATATCGTGAAGCCGGTCGCGATCGAGGCCACCGGCACCTTGAAGGAACTTCAGACGACGGCGGTAAATCTCAGCCGGATCACCGACGAGTACTCACAGCTCAACATGGCCCTCGCCCAAATGCGCACGTTTGCCGAGAACCTGACCAGCATGACCGCGCGCGACAGCTCCATCTCGGTCGCGTTCAAGAACATCGAGAAGATCAGCACCGATTTGTCGAGCAACGACAATATTCAGATGACCTTGCAGAACTTCCGCGAGTCGTCGGACAAGCTAAAGACGATGCTCGCCGATCTCAGCCAGCTGGGTCCGGACCTGAAGGAGAGCAGCCAAAACGTGAAGGAGTTGACCGCAACGGTGAAAAGTCAGCCGTGGCGATTGATCTGGCCGAGCACAAAAAAACCAGACGAGCCGCCGGCCGAGGCGACCCCCGTGAGAAAATCTCCCAAACCGAAGCGCCGCCCGGCCCCCACTCCGCCGGCCCGCACCCGGTAACTTTCGGAGCGTGTGGCCGTTAGTTAGCTGGCATCGTTTCTTGCACTTTCTTTCACTTTAACTTGCACTCTTCGCCTGGAGAAAAATGTGTAGGTGAAAGTTAAAGTGCAGGTGCAAGTGATTGAGGAGATGATTGAAATGGGAATTACGCCTTCAATCCCGCCAATCTCGCCTGGAGGAACGACATCACGGCGGCTTCTTCAGCGCGCAGGTCCTCCAAATTCTCCGAGAGCGTTTCTTCAGTTTTTTGCTTGAGGCCCTCGATCATGTCGCCGTCGAGATAGGTCTCGAGCACCGCGGGATGCACGTAGCATTTCCGGCAGATGGCAGGAGTATTGCCAAGAATCTTTGAAACGGCCGCGATCGCATCCTTGATGTTCCTTTTCGCCTGGGTTTCGTTCTCAGCCGGCCCCTGGGCGTTTAGCGCCATCGCCGTGAGCACCGTCCCCGCCCAGGTCCGAAAATCTTTCGCGGTAAATTCTTCGCCGGTGATCTCGCGCAGGTAATCGTTCACATCCTGCGAAGTCACGTTTCGGACCTCACCCGCTTCATCTTCGTACTGAAAAATGTCCTGACCGGGCAGATCCTGCAGCTTGCGAAGGATGTTCGCCAGCCGCCGATCGTTGACGTCGATTTCATGTTTCACGCCGCTTTTTCCCCGAAAAGTAAACCGGAGCTTCGCTCCTTTTACGTCGACGTGACGATTGCGCATGGTCGTTAGCCCAAACGACTGGTTCTCGCGCGCATACTCTTGGTTCCCGATCCGAATGAAGGTGCGTCCGAGCAGGTGCACGACCGTGGCCAGAACCCTGTTTCGGGGCAGATCGCGCACTCCCATGTCCTTGTTCACCTGCCGGCGGATTTTGGGCAACGCCTGGCCGAAAACGAGCATTCGATCGTATTTGTTCTCGTCGCGGGCTTCCCGCCAGCGCTGATGGTAGCGATACTGCTTTCGGCCGCGCGCATCGCGTGCCGTGGCCTGGATGTGGCCGTTCGGCGACGGGCAAATCCAGACGCCGGTGTAGGCCGGCGGAATCGCGAGCCGCCTGATCCGCAAGAGACGGGTTTCGTCGCGAATCGGCTTTCCGTCCGCATCGAAGTATTCGAAATCGCCGCCCTTGGCCTTTCGCGTGTAACCGGGCTGATCGTCACTGACGTAGCGCAACCCGGCATCTTCGGCCACTTCGACCGGGTCGGTCACCACTTCGATCACTGCCATTCTCTTTTTTTCCTTCCGGATTTGAGAAGCAGATGTCGCCACGCAAACAATACGCGCGCGGTGGAACGGCAGGCCGCAAATGACTGAGCGAATTAACGACTGAGCGAATTAACGACTGAGCGATTTAGCGATTGAGGAAATCGCTACTTCATTCAGTCGCTCATTCGCTAATTGTTGGTCACGCGCCGTAGCTCTTGGTGAATTTCTTGCGCGATTCCGGCTCGGCCTGAGGAGTCACGGGCGCATCGGCCGGCTCGGCTGGAGCTGAGGTGGCGGATGATTCGACCGACGGCGGCTCCGCCGGCTCGGGCTGTGGAGAAGCCGCCGGGGTTTCCCCACGCGATTGCCGCGACACTTCCACAAACGCCATCTGGAGATTGGAAAGCGTATTTCGCAGCACGGCTGTTTCCTCGCTCGTGAGGTTTCCGCGCGTCTTCTCCTGGATCATTCCAAGCTGATCGATGAACATTTTCGCAAGCTCCAGATTCACTTCGCCCTGCCCCGTTTGCGGGTTTGGAATCTGCCCGAGAAAGAGCGCGGCGTTTTGCGCCTGCATCATGACAAATTCAATGAAGCGCTGGGAAAGCTCCCCCGATTGCGTGTTGGTCTGGACTTCGGCCATAACTAAAAGTAATCGATCACGAGCAGGAGCACGAGCACGATTACGACCCCGTTTGATTCTTGCCCACGCTCGTGGCCGTGCTCGTGGTCGTTCCTTGTTTCCCTGGCGGCCGCACGGTCGCGAGCACGTACGGCTGGTTCTGAAAATATTCCGCGACGACGCGTTTCACATCCTCGAGCGTGATCGCTTCCACGTCGCGCTCGAGGGTTTGGTAATGAGCGAAGCCGAGGCCAAAGAGCTCATCGAGCGCCGTCATGTATCCGAACGAATCGTTGCTCTGGTTAGAGATCTGCATTTGCCCCAGCAATTTCTTCTTCGCCCGGTGCAGCTCGTCACTCGTCAGGCCTTCGGCGGCAAGCTTGTCGATTTCTTCAAACAACGCTGTTTTCACCCTCTCGATTTTCCGCGGATCGGTCCCGACGTAAAAGAGGAAAAGCCCGGGCACGAGCCCCTGCATCTGGCCGGCGCTGATGTAATACGCCAGTCCCATTTGCTCACGGATGCGAATAAAGAACCGCGAGCCCAAGTCGCTGCAGGCTTCGTCGATTAATTCGAGCGCGTACCGATCCGGGCTGAACATGTCCGAGCTACGGTAACCGACCATGATCACGCCCTGGGTCTTGTCTTTGAATCTTTCGACCGAAACTGTCCTGGTCAGAGGCGCCGGCTTCGGAGCATCAGTCAGCGCGAGACGGCCTGATTTCATCCCGCTGAGCCCCTGTTCGAAGATCTGTTTCACTTCCACGGCCTTGACGTTTCCGAAGACGGAAATGACGCAGTTCCTGGCCACGAGGTAGCGGTCGCGGAACTCGATCAAATCTTTTTGGGTCAGGCTTTCGACCGACTCGACGGAACCCTTGCTGCGAAGCGAATAGGGGTGTCCGGGGAAAAGCCCTTCGCGCAAGATATTGCGGGCGACGGTATTCAATTGCTCTTCGTCCTCCTTGATCCCGGCGAGCTGAACTTCCTTTTCGCGGGCGATCGCTTTCTCCGGCATCGTCGCGTTCAGCAAGACATCGGAGAGCAGTTCCGCGCCCAGTCTAAAATCAGGCTGCGTGATATCGATAGACACGCTCAGGCTGTTGTTGCCGGCATCGCTGCCCAGACTGCCGCCCACAGCCTCGATCGTATCGGCGATCTCCTCGGCGGTCCGCGTCGTTGTGCCTTTGAGAAGCACCTTTGCCATCAGCCGGGTAATGCCGTTTGTCTGAGGCGTCTCCGCCAAAAGTCCGCCGCGAAAAACCGCTGCGATCGAAACCAGCGGCAGGCGCGGATCTTCGCGAACGAGAAGCCGCATTCCATTCGCAAGCTCGATCTTTTGAATCTCGCCCGCGACAAGCGGCTTCACCGTTTCGGTCCTGGCCGCGAGAGCGCCTTTCGGATTGAGGGAAACAATCGTCAGATTATCGCTCGTGAGATACTTGCGCGCGACGCCCCGGATGTCGTCGGCCGAAATTTCTTGAATGGCCGCAAGATAATCCCTGGTGAAATTGAGATTCCGGGTCAGGAACCAGTTCGAACCAAGGTCCGACGCCTGGCCACGCATGGTCGTGAGCGATCCAAGGTGATGGCTCAGGGAAATCTTCTTGGCCTTGGCCAGCTCGTCGGGCGTGACGCCCGCCTGTTTGATCTCGTCGAGGATTTTCAGGACCAACTCCTGGGCCGCTTCCCGATGCGCCGGCTCAACCGTGGCGTCAATTCCGAGCAATCCCGGATCACCCGGCGTGTAGGAAAAGGCGGAGACGCCGAAGGCGAGTCCAGCTTCTTCGCGCACGCGGCGGTAAAGACGCGAGCTGCGGCCATCACCCAGAATGGTGGAGAGAAGATCGAGGGCCGGAACGTCGGGATGCGTGATTTCCGGAATATGCCACGCGAGCGAGAGCCGGGTCAGTTCCGTCTCAAATTCCTGATGAACGACGCGCGGCCCGAGCTGCGGCGGTTCGGCCGGGATGTAAACCGGCTGGAGCGATTTCGCCGGATAATCCTTAAAGAAATCGGCGAGTTGCTGATAGACCGTTTCCGCATCGACATCTCCCACCACAATGAAGGTGAGATTGTTCGGCACGTAGCGCGTCTTGTAATACCGCATGACCTGCTCCTGCGTGAGCTGGTTGTAGATTTCCAATTGCCCGATTACCGGGAACCGGTAGGGATGATGTTGAAACAGGGTTGCGAAAAGCAGTTGGCCCGCCATCCGGTCGGGATCATCCATGCACATGGCGAATTCCCGCCGGATCACTTCCTGTTCCTTCACGTACTCCTCTCGCGGAAGGGTGGAATTCATCATCGCATCGGACAAAATATCGAGCGCCACGCTCGCGCCCGCTTTTGGCACATCGATCCAGTAAACCGTCCGGTCGAACGAGGTGTAGGCATTGATGTAGCCACCCACATCCTGGATTTTTTGAGCGATCTCGCTCGCCCCCCGCACCTTCGTTCCCTTGAAAAGCATGTGCTCGAGAATGTGCGATAACCCGGCGCCCAGATGTTCGCTTTCGTCGATGCTGCCTGTGCCGCACCACGCCTGGACGCTGACGACGGGCGCGCTGCGATCTTCCTGCACAATGACGGTGAGCCCGTTGGGGAGAACGCGCTTTTGCGCGGAGCTGGGAGGGAAGGTGATGCCGGGGCCGCTCTCGGGGGGGGCGGCTTTAAGATGTGCGCGAAGCATACAGCGAGCGGCAGCGCCATGGGGGCGCGGCCTATTCAGGACAATTTCGGCGCGGGCAGACCAAGAGGGACGTCTGGTTGGGGACGCTTTTCAGGCTCGAACGGTTTTACAAAGGCGTCGTGAAAATCGAAGACGTTCTTGAAATCATCGATCGAATCCTCCTCGGTTTTCCCGAAAATGCCGGCGCCGATCAGGTTAAAGACCATATGCCCGACGTCTTCACAGGAGCGAATGCCCCAGTACGACAGGACCGTGACGACCATCGGGCCAAACTCCTTCAGCGCATATTGCCGCACGCCTTCGAGGAGTTCCGGACCGGCGACGTGGCGGACCGAGGCGCCTTTTGTTTTCTTTTGCTGCTTGGTCGTGAAATCGAGCGCATCGCGCAGAAAAACATACGCGTCGCGCTGGTAGCGCGGATCGCTGGCCACGATCGAATCAAGAGCTTCGGCGAATCCTATTTTTTGCATGCTGGGACGCTCCACTTGCGAGCGCCGCCTATGATACGCAACAACCCTCGCACGAGCAACCGTGGAGGTTGGACGCTCCGCCTACGGGGACCCGCGATCGTAAACTTCGACCAGGCCGATGCCAGTGCCATTGTTCAGTCCGGCAAGAAGTGCGGTGTAAAGGCCGGGCGGCAGCGTCGTCGCTATCCCAGACTCAAGATCGTTTGTCGGGGCCAGACCGGCGGCGGTCAGTTCGGCGGCTTGAGCGGGGTCGTCCTGCCAGTCGTTGTTCGCGACCAGGAGCGCTCCATTACCGTCCCGCAGTTCCAGGGTCGGATCTGGCAGCGCATTAGGCACTCCCAGCCCAGTGAGGCTGGGACCGATACCGCGCAGCGCAACCCTGTCGTCGTTGCTGTTTCCGCCCAGGATGAATCCTGCGATCACGATGTCGTCACCTGTACTGACGAAGGCCCGCGTGCTAATGTTGGCCAGCTTCGAGGCAGCTGCCGCATCGAGGTCGTAAACTTCCACCAAGGCCACGCCTGAGGTGTTGCCATTGCCTCGCACGATCGCCGTATACGGTCCGGGATTCAGTCTCGCTTCGATGGCTGATTCAAGATCGTTGGTGGGCGCGAGGCCCGTGGCTTCGATCAGGGCCTCCTGCATGGGGTCGTCTCTCCAGTCGTTGTTCACGACCGTGACAAATGTGCCGGGACCGTGCAGCTCAAGCACCGGGTCGGCCAGCGCATTAGGCACGGAACCGGTTAAGGAAGGCCCAATGGCGCGTAGCAGGACATGTTTGGACTCGCTCCCGGTAATGATAAAGCCGCCGATGGCAACATTATCTCCCGTCTGGACCTCCACCCGAGTCGAAAGGTTCAGGGGCTGCGCTGCCGGCGTCGGACTAGCGGTTGGTGTAGGAGGCGGCGTAGGTGCAACGGTGGGTGTAGCCGTAGCGGTAGCAGTGGGTGTAGCTGTAGCGGTAGCGGTGGGCGTAGCGGTAGCGGTAGCGGTGGCGGTGGGTGTGGCTGTTGCGGTAGCGGTTGGTGTTGGGGTTGGGGTTTGACCTCCTGGAGCCACATCCAGGAACGCCGCACTGATCGGCCCCCAGGTCTCGAAGCCCTGGAAGTTGTTCACGCCGCGTCCGCGCACGAAGATAACGTGGCGGCCCACCGACAGGCCGGCAGTGTTAATGGTTGCGCTGACGGCCTCGGTAGGCGAATCCAACGTGCCGTTCATTGGGATGGCCGTGCCGCCAGCCCAGGGAGGCGTGTCAATGTAATATTCGGCTGCGCCCACGTTCTGGGTGAAGGCGTTGTTTGACCAGGCGAAGTTAATGCTGGCGGTTAGCTGTGATGGCACGCCTGGCGGCACTGCTGCCGGGTTGGTGACAACGGTGTTGGCATCTGGTCCGTGCGAAGTCAGATAAGGCGTGCGCGCTATCTTCGCCAGGTAAAGAAGCATCTGCCGATTCTCAGGCCAGAGACCCTGCGACGAGCCGCAACCTGGATTATCTATGCACGAGTAGGAGGGGAGGAAGTCCTGGCCGCTCAACTCGGTGGAGAAGGCCGCCATGCCCAGCTCACCGTAGGCCCAGTCAATCGAGCCTCCATCTACCACATACAACTGGTCGATGATCGAGCCAAAGGGATAACCGTTACCGCCCGCGTTCGGCGCGGACATGTGCGCGGCGATGTTGCGCGTCTCGGCGTAGTTAGGCATCTGTGTCTCACTCCAGCCCCATGTAAAGAGGTTGACTGGCACAACGGTGTGAATGTTCTGGTAAACGCCCGTGGCAGTGATAGGCGCCGCGTCGGTGTCGCCGGGGCCGCGCTGGTCGGGCACGAGGGTCCGAATCTTGTTGACGATAGCCATAGTCTCCGGCTCCGATCCCGCCGACGTCCCTCGATAGGTCTGCTGGCACAGCAAACCGCTCGAGCCGTTGCAGCAGCCCCAGTGGAAAGGGAAATTGCGGTTGTTGTCTACGCCGGAGTGGTCACCTGCCGTGGGAGGCCAGTCGCACCCGCCGCCGCCGGAGTTGTTGCCGTTCTTGCGGTACATGTACGGGTTGTTGCCGCCGCCTCCCGCCTCGACGATGTGGTGGCCGTCGGGGTTGACTACGGGCATAAGATAAATGTCGTGATAGTCCAGGAGCCAGTGAACGTCGGCATTGGCATCGTAGTTATTGACTAGATGGTCAATCAGGCGCATGACGACTTCTGGCGTAGCGATCTCGCGGGCGTGGATATCGCCGTCCGCCCAGAAGACCGGTTTGGGGCCTGGTATGTTGCGGTTCGTGATGCGTAACACATACAGGTCGTAGCCGTTCCAGGGACTGGGTAAGACGCACGAGCCTGGATTGGACTTGCACCAGGAGTCCCCGATGTCGACCTTCTCGACCAGATTGGGGAACTGTGCCACCTTCTGGTCGAGGAAGGCGTATATTTCTTCCACCGTCTTGTAGCCGCCGTAGAAAGTATAGGGCAGGATTTGAGGGTCGCTGAGGTTGCGACTGCTGTTCTCGTCTATCTCCACCCGGAGGCCGCGCGCCGTCAGGCCATAGTAGAGGTCGCGATCACGGATGATGGTGAGATAGCCTCCTGTTGTGGGCACTTCTTCGGCGTTGAGTTCCTGGGCGAGCCGGTCGCGCTCGGCGCGGTCGCGGAAGTAGACGCGCATTACCAGCGTGTCGTACTTCTCGGCTATTGGATGCTTGCCGCTTCTTGCCTGGGGTTGGTCAGAGGCGGTACCGTGACTGTTTGAACTGTCAGGATTATCCGCAACAATCTGCGATTTGCTGCTTCCGGCACTCAGGTGCTCGGGGGCAGCCGCCAATGCGGCACCGGCCAGAGTGACTGCCGCGACTATGGCGAAGGCGCGAAAGATGGGCCTCGCTCGCACCGATGCTTTCTTCGCCGTATTTCCTGTATGAAGATAGTTGTTTTTCATTTTGGATTCTCCCTAGGGGGTCATTATCACATCAGGCGGACCCCCAAATCCCCTAACCTGCAAATCTGCAAAATCGGCGCCACGATGCGGACCAGCACACCACGCGTTAAACCTACGACAACGCGGGCGACTCTGTCAGGCTATGGACACGATCCGCCCGTCAGGACGAAGGTATCAATGCGCCAGCCCGGGGCGCCAATCGCCTCGTCGGTTCCCATCCGGAATCGCAGCACGATGGTTTGGCCAACCACGTTTGGTCCCAGGTTCACCACCGAGTTGATGTACGCGCCCGCTGTGTTCGCTCCCCACGCCTCTTGCGCCGCTATCGGGTTGTTCGCTGAGTCGTCGATTACTCCGTTGTATCCTCCGCTCACAAAACTTCCTCCAATGGCCGGATCGATGATATCGAGGAACGGTCCACCGTTGATGGACACTTCCAATACTCCCCCATCCCAGAACACCTCCGCCGGCGGCGGATCGTATTCGAAGTCGTAGAAGTTGCGGAAGCTCAACTGCGCCGGTCCAACTCCAATTACGATGGGCCGCGTGTCCAGACGCTTGTCGCTGATGACTGAGGTGTCGCTCACGAACGCGTCGTTTGGCGGCGTGTCGGGATTGACCGTCGAGATGGCCCACAGGGGCGGTGGCCCCTGGTCGTTGGTCGCCACCCACCCGGCCGGCAGGCTTGAGCCTCCATCGAAGTTCTCCGTGCAGTTTCCCGCGGGAGGAGTCGGCGTTGGGCTCGCCGGTGGTGGCGTGGGTGTTGGCGTCGGACTCGCCCCCGGTGTCGCGCTCGGAACCGGTGACGGTGTCGGCGAGATTCCAGGGGTCGGCGTCGGGAACGGCGTCCCGGCCCCAAGATCGTACACTTCCACCAGCCCGTTGCCAGTGCCACTGCCCACTCCCGAGAGCAATGCGGTGTAAGGACCGGGCGGCAACGTCGCCGCAACGGCCGACTCCAGATCGTTGGTCGGCGCCAGGCCTACCGCGGAGATGACCGCAGCCTGGACCGGGTTATCCTGCCAGTCGTCATTTGAGATGAGGAGTGTTCCATTATCGTCGCGCAGTTCCAGGGTTGGATTGGCCAGCACAGTCGGCACGCCCGCCGCGGTGAGGCTCGGGCCGAGGCCGCGGACGACTACGTTATCGACGCCGGCGCCGCCGCCCAAAATGAAGCCGGCAATGACGATGTCGTCACCGGTCTGGACGAATGCGCGAGTGCTGATATTGGCCAGCTTGGAAGCCGCTGCTGGGTCGAGGTCGTAGACTTCGATCAAGGCGACACCCGTGCCATTTTCATTGCCCCGGACGATTCCGGTATAGGTTCCGGGATTCAGCGATGCGACGATCGCTGATTCGAGGTCATTGGTTGGCGCGAGGCCCGTGGCCTGGATCTCGGCCTCCTGGGTCTCTCTCCAGTCATTATTGAAGATCGTCAGAAATCCGCTCGGACCATGCAGCTCGAGCACCGGATTGGCCAGCGCATTGGGGACGGAGCCCGCCAGCGAGGGTCCGATGGCCCGAAGGAGCACGTTTTTCGGACCTGTGCCCGTAACGATGAATCCGCCGATGCCGACGTTATCGCCGGTCTGAACGAACATACGGGTCGAGAGGTTGACCGCCTGTGCGGTACCTGGGCCTGGGGTCGCGGTCGCGCTTGGTGTCGCTGTCGCTCCTGGGGTTGCGGATGGGGTAGCTGTAGCACCTGGCGTTGGCGTGGGCGACACGTCGCCATCCGGCGAGGGGCCTTGGATCCCAACGGTGATAGGCGTTCCCGTCTTGAAGAAGCCGATCGTCGCGTTCGTGGCCTGGGGTGGACGGTTGGAATCGAAACGGAAATTGTACAAAGTCCCAAACCGAATAGCGTTCGCGTTCGGGTTCTGCGCAAAAGTCTCGGTATTCCAGCTCAGAGCGTCGGAGGTTTGGTTCGAGGTCCAGGCCGCGCTGCTAAATCCCGCGCTTCCGACGGTTCCATCGTTGGGGAATCCGGGATGATTCGGCGGAGCGCGGAAGCCAACGTTGGTCAGGGTGATTCCGTTTCCCAGAGGCACGCTGAAGGATTGGATCGAGCGATCAAGATTCTGATTATGGATGGCGTACTCATAATGCCAGACGCCCGCGGATGGATTCGTCACTCTGTAAGCAACAAACGCACGTCCATCCTCCCCCGGAACAGGCTCGACCGTGGCAATGACTACCCGGCTCTCTGGAGGATCCCCGGCGGTCGCGAGACGCCACGCGTCGGTGGCGGGCACCATTCGCACCGCGGAGCCAACGGCCGCAAAGGTAAAACTCGTCGTGCCGCTGACATTGTAACGGCGATAGGACGCATTGTTGTACATGTTGCATTCCCCCGGGTGGGTCTGGCACCAGGCGTACTCGTGCGGGCTGTCGTATTGCACCTCCAGATAATAGGTCGCGCCCGGATTCATTGCCGGGTTCAAATCGTTTCGTTCGACCGCAATTCTGTGCGACGTGCCGGTGTGAGTGTGGCCGGTGTGGTTTTCCGGCCGAGGGCTGACGGGGAAGAAGCCGGTAAATGGATTGATCCATGCCCTCGAACCCAACGCGCCAAAAGCGGTGTTTCCTTGAGCCGCATTTTGACTCGCGGAGTAAGGATCTGAGCAGCCCACGCCAAGTTCGGAATCCTCTGGTTGGCCCGGGAAAGGGGTGCAGCCAAAACCGCAGGCGTTCTCCTGGGCGGCTCCGAAGGTATGCTTGTTCCAGGCGTAGCCAAGTTGCTCAAAGCGCTCGTTGTTGCTCGCTCCGCCGCTCATTCGATAGAAATTTTGCGAGACGACAGAATGGTCTGGATTTGGCAACAGATAAAAATGGTAGGGCACGCTTCCGTTGTTGCACGAGGTCGCTCCGGTCGCCAGACCGACCTGGGTTCCGCTACTGCCAAACTGTTGTAGTCCGGACATGGTTCCCACGATGATATCAGGGCCCGGGACGTTGCCGCCCTGTGGAGTATTCGGAGTCCGGGCGTCTCGGGGAGGCATTACCGCAGACTTAACCGCGCCATTGACGAATGTCGTGATTTCGATCGGTTGCACGGTGGCAGCGATCGAAATTTCCCCCACTACTGCGCCAGCATCCGCGGGCCGGCCCAGTCTGTTCGCGAACTCTTCGGAAATCAGGAGCCTTCCGCCATTGACGCTGAACAACTTGCCGACGGCATCGTACTCATAGAGATGCCCTTCAATGTTGAAAAAGACGAAACCCGTTATCTCGTCGCGGAGAACCAGGCCGAAATGTTCGTCGGACGGGAGCTTTTCGACGGCGAGCTGGTTTGCGGACGAATTTAACGGTTCCGGAAAAATTGCGGCAGGTCCTCCGATCAACCCCATCGAGCCTGGCTGCGGATCGCGCAGGGAACCGCCAAAAACAAGCAACGTGAAAAAAGAATTGGAATCCACCTCGAAACGCACGCTATCTCGTTTCGCCTCTTCAGCCGCGGGACTCCCGTTAAGCCGGCCAAGATCGAGATCCATCGTGACGTTTCCACTGACCACGACCATCCTCTCGCGAGTTACGGTCTGGCCCTCCGTGTTTTTCCCGGACGGTTGTGCTGCTCCAGAGTTCTGCCAACTGAGGCCGAAAAGCGCCAGTAACGAGAGCGTGAAATAACCCAATATTTTCTTCAACATTGCCGTGATCCTCCAACTATTAGCCGCTTGTGTTTGAATGAAGCCCGCTGAATTCGACGTGGGAGATGCGTTGCGGTCGCGGGCTGCCGGGTGGCAGATATATATACGTGTCCCAGAAAAGTAGTCTAACTTTTTAAAATATTCTTTGGGACGTGTTTAGGAATCCAAGGGCGGCGATGAGTTCCTTCGCCGAACTGAGTCGATAGAGGCCAGGCGCCGCCAGATCGTCGCTACGGTCCGAGGTCGTAGACTTCGACCAGACCGACGCCGGTGCTATTGTTCAATCCCGCAAGCAGCGCCGTGTAAAGGCCCGGCGGCAACGTCGCGATGATGGCAGCATCCAGACTATTGGGAGGCGCAAGACCCACAGCGGTAATGGCCGCGGCTTGGGCCGGGTCATCCTGCCAGTTGTTATCCGAATCGATCAGCGCTCCGTTCGCGTCACGCAGTTCCAGCGTCGGATCGAGCAGCGGATCGGGCACTCCCGGTGCACCGACGCCGCGCACAACGACCTGGTCGTCACCGCTGTTGCCTCCCAGCTGGAAACCCGCGATCACAATGTTGTCTCCCGTACTGACAAAGGCGCGCGTACTTATATTGCCCAGCTTCGAGCCCGCTCCCGGGTTGAGATCGTAGATTTCGATCAGGCCCACACCTGTCCCGTTATTGTTCCCCCGGACAATCGCGGTATACGCTCCGGGCATCAGTCTCGCTTCGATCGCTGCTTCGAGATCGTGGGTCGGTGGGATGCCTGTCGCCTCGATCAAAGCCTTCTGCACCGGGTCGTCCTGCCAGTTGTCGTTACTCGTCGTGACGAAGCTCTCGGGACCGTGCAGTTCGATCGTCGGATCGACTAGTGGATCGGGCACACCTCCTGTTAAGGAAGGTCCGATGGCTCGAATGAGCACATGTTTGGTGGCGCTCCCGGTAATGATGAAGCCGCCGACGCCCGCGTTATCACCCGTCTGAATGAACAGCCGCGTCGAGAGGTTGAGTGCCTGTGAAGTCGGAGTTGGTGTCGGAGTCGGTGTAGCAGCGGGCGGAGTCGGCGTCGCAGCGGGCGGCGTCGGCGTCGCAGAAGGCGGCGTCGGCGTAGCAGCGGGCGGCGTCGGTGTAGCAGGAGGCGGTGTCGGCGTTGCTGGGGGCGGTGTCGGTGTTGACGCCGGAATGACCGTAGTCAGCTCCGTGTCTGAGTTGTTGTCGGGATTGTGCTCTTGCGAGGTGGTAGTGACAGTAGCTGAGTTCGAGATCGTGCCGGCTGCCGTGGGCGTGACTACCAAGGTCACAGTTGCGAAGTTTTCGCCCGTGGCGCCGTTGATACTGTCCAAGTTGCAGTGAACGGTGGGAAACCCGGTGCAAGTACCCTGGCTTGACGTGACAGAAACAAAGTTCACGCCCGGCGGCGACGTATCCGACATCTGGACATTAAGCGCAGGGCGTGGAGAGAGGTTAGTTATGGTTATGGTGTAGGTCAGATTGTTGCCTACCTGGACCGGGTCGGGTGAGTCGGCAATGGTCACAGTAATATCTGTCGTACCAAACGGTGTCGTTGATGGAGAAGTTGTCGGTGTCGGCGTGGCAGGAGGCGGCGTCGGCGTTGTAGGAGGCGGCGTCGGCGTGGCAGGAGGCGGTGTCGGTGTAGTCGGAGGCGGCGTCGGCGTGGTAGGAGGCGGCGTCGGCGTGGTCGGAGGTGGCGTCGGTGTGGTCGGCGGCGGCGTCGGCGTGGTCGGAGGCGGCGTCGGTGTCGCTCCGCCATCCGGAGAAGGGCCTTGAATCCCGACGGTGATTGGCGCCCCTGTCTTGAAGAAACCGATGGTCGCGTTCACAGCCTGCGGCGGACGATTCGAATCGAAACGGAAGTTATACAACGTGCCCCAGCGAATTGCGTTGGCGTTCTGGTTCTGCGCAAAAGTTTCCGAGCTCCAGCTCAGATCGCCGGCAGTTTGATTCGGCGTCCAGGGAGCGTTGCTAAATCCCGCGCTGGCCTGTGTGCCATCATTGGCAATTCCAGGATGCTGAGGCGGAGCATGAAACCCGATATTGCTGACCGTGATTCCGCTTCCCAAAGGCACACTGAACGATTGAATCCCGCGATCGAGATTCTGATTATTGATCGCGTACTCATAATGCCATACGCCCGCGACCGGACCGGTCACTTTGTAGGCAATAAACCCCTGGCCATCGACTCCGGGTTGAGGCTCGAACGCACTAACCGTCGCTCCCGTCCAGGCGTTGATGGCCGGCGTCGTGCGCACGGTCGGTTGCCCCGACACGGTCGAAAAGGTGAAACTCGTCGTGCCGCTGACATTGAAACGGCGGTAGGACGCGTTGTTGTACATGTTGCATTCCCCTGGATGGGCCTGGCACCAGGCGAACTCATGCGGAGTGACATACTGAGCTTCGGCGTAATACGTCGCCCCGGGGTTCAGCGTGGTGTTGAGGTCGCTCCCTTCCACCAAAATTCTGTGCGTGGTGCCCGAGTGGCTGTGGCCGGAGTGGCTGTTTGCACTCGAGGTGAAAGCGCCGGAAAAGGGATTCACCCACGCGCGTGAACCCAGGCCAGTCTGGCCCGCATTCAGGCTCGCGCCGTAAGGATCGGAGCATCCCACTCCGAGGCGGGTCCCTGTTCCCGACGATTGGCATCCAAAGCCGCAAGCGTTTTGCTGTAGTGCCGTAAAGGCATGCTTCAACCAGGATTGGCCAATTTGTTCAAAGCGATCGCTGTTACTCGTTCCGCCGCTCATTCGATAGAGGTTTTGCGGAATGACAGGGTGATCGACCTGGGGCATCTGAAACCAGTTCAGTTGCACATTTCCGGCATTGCACGAGGTCGTTCCCACCGCCAGGCCGACCTGCGTTCCACTGCTCCCAAACTGCTGGAGCGAGGGCAAATCTCCCACGATGACATCAGGTCCCGGCACGAAACCTTCCGGTGCATTCGAAGACCCGGCTTCTCGTGGGGGCAGCACCGAGGACTCGGCTGCGCCATTGACCATGGTTGTGACTTCGATTGGATACAGCGTCGCGACGATCGAAATTTCACCGACGACCAATCCAGCGTCCGCAGGGCGTCCCAGCCTGTTTGCCAGCTCGGCGGAAATCAGAAGCCTTCCGCCCTTGATGCTGAGCAAACGCGCGCCGGCTTCGTACTCATAAAGATTTCCTTCAATGGTGAAAATGACAGCGCCCGTTTTCCCATCGCGGACTACAAGATCGGAAGGCTCGCTCGAATCGACTTTTTCCATGACGAGCTGAGAGGCATTTACTGCTTCAGGAACCGTGGAGTTCCCCATCAACGTCATCGAGCCCGGCTCGGGGCCGCGCAGAACATCGTTAAAGACAAGGACCGTGAAGAACGAATTGGCGTCCACTTCGAAACGGACGCTCTCTCGTTTCGCTCCTCGCGCCGCTGAGCTGACCCCGTTGAGCCGATCCAGATCGAGGTCCATCGCGACGTTGCCGCTCCCGACGATCATCCTTTCGAGAGTGCCGGTCGGCCCCTCCGGGCTTTTCCCCGAAAACTGCGCTTCAGAATTTTCCCAACTGGTGCCGAAGAGCAAAAGCAATGGGAGCGTGAAATAAGTAAATGTTTTCTTCAGCATGTTCTAGTTCTCCAATTTATCGCCTGACGCGCCGCCCGATCGTCGCTACGGCCCGCGGTCGTAGACCTCAACCAAACCGACGCCCACACCGTTGTTTTGCCCAGCGAGCAGAGCGGTGTAAAGCCCTGGCGGCAACGTCGCCGCTATCCCAGACTCCAATTGATTGACGGGCGCCAGGCCCGCCGCACTCAGTTCCGCTGCCTGCGCCGCGTTATCCTGCCAGTCGTTATTCCCCATCACCATCGCTCCGTTACCGTCGCGCAGCTCCAGGATCGGATTGGCCAGCGCATTCGGCACTCCAAGAGCAGCCAGACTCGGGCCAATCCCGCGCACGATTACGCGGTCAGGAGCATTGTTGCCTCCCAGGACGAAGCCCGCGATCACGATGTTGTCTCCCGTGCTGACAAAGGCCCGCGTACTGATATTGCCCAGCTTCGAGCCCGCTCCCGGGTTGAGATCGTAGATTTCTATCAGGCCCACACCCGTCCCGTTATTGTTCCCTCGCATCACCGCGGTATAGGCCCCGGGCGCCAGTCTCGCTTCGATCGCCGCTTCGAGATTGTGAGTCGGTGGGATGCCTGTCGCCTCGATCAACGCCTTCTGCACCGGGTCATCCTGCCAGTTATTGTTGGTCGTCGTGACAAAGCTCCCAGGACCATTCAGTTCGAGCGTCGGATCGGCCAGCGGATTAGGCACACTTGCCAAGGAAGGACCGATGGCGCGAATGAGCACATGTTTAGTGGTGCTCCCCGTTATGATGAAGCCCCCGACGCCCACGTTATCACCGGTCTGGATGAACATCCGCGTCGAAAGGTTAACGGCCTGTGAAGCTGGAATGGGTGTGGGCGTAGTCGTTGGCGTTGGGGGAGGCGGCGTCGGCGTAGCCGGAGGCGGCGTCGGGGTGGCAGGAGGCGGTGTTGGGGTTGACGCCGGAATGACCGTAGTCAGCTCCGTGTCCGAGTTGTTGTCCGGGTTGGCATCCTCAGCGGTGGTGCTGACAGTGGCTGTATTCGAGAGCGTGCCGGCTGCCGTGGGTGTGACCACGACGGTCACGGTTACATTGGCCAGCTCGCTGACAACGCCCAGGCTGCAGTGAATTGTAGGAAACCCAGTGCTGATGCACGTACCCTGGCTTGGAGTGACAGAAACAAAGTCCACGCCCGCCGGCAAGACATCCGTCATGGTGACCTCCCCCGCGCTCATGGGTGCGAGGTTAGCTATCGTTATGGTGTAGGTCAGATTCTCCCCCACCTGGACCGGGTCGGGCGAATCGGTCTTGGTCAGAGCAAGATCTGGTTTAATAAACGGTGACGGCGTAGGAGGAGGCGGCGTCGGCGTGGTTGGAGGCGGCGTCGGGGTTGGCGTAGCAGGAGTCGGGGTCGGGGGAGGTGGTGTCGGGGTTGGCGTCGGTGTAGCCGGAGGTGGTGTTGGCGTCGGCGTAGCAGGAGGCGGCGGTGTCGGTGTCGCTGCGCCATCCGGAGAAGGGCCTTGAACCCCAACGGTGATTGGCGCCCCCGTCTTGAAGAAGCCGACAGTCGCGTTCACGGCCTGCGGCGGACGATTCGAATCGAAACGGAAGTTATACAACGTGCCCCAGCGAATCGCGTTCGCGTTCTGGTTCTGCGCAAAAGTCTCCGAGCTCCAGCTCAGAGAACCGGCATCCTGCACGGGATTCCACGGTGTACTGCTGTAGCCGGCATTCCCCACGGTCCCATCAGCTGCCCATCCAGGATGCTGAGGCGGCGCATGAAACCCTATGTTACTCACGCTAATGCCAGGCCCCAGGGGAACGCTGAACGATTGAATCGCGCGATCGATGTTCTGGTTATAGACCGCGTACTCGTAATGCCAGACTCCGGCCGATGGGTTCGTCACCTTGCAGCCGACCAATCCAATGCCATCGACTCCCGGAGCAGGCTCGATCTGGTTCATTGTCGCGCCAGTCCACGCGCGGATGGCGGAGGCCTCTTGCACCGTGGAGTGTCCCGTCACAGCTTGAAAGGTGAAACTGGTCGTCCCGGTGACATTGTAACGCCGGTAGGAGACGTTGTTGTTCATGTTGCATTCGCCGGGATGCGTTTGGCACCAGACATACTCATGCGGCGTGACGTACTGTCCTTCGGCCCAATAGGTCGCACCGGAATTCAGCGTGGTGTTCAGGTCGTCGATTTCTACGAGAATCCTGTGCGACGTGCCCGTGTGCGTATGTGCGCCGTGGCTGTTGTTAGGTGTCTCCGAATCGTTGCGCGGGAATTCGCCGGTAAACGGATTTATCCAGGCGCGGGAGCCCAAACTAGGGCCCGCATTGAGACCGGCGCTGTAAAGATCCGAACAGCCAGAGCCCAGACGGCTGCCACCCACGCCATTGCAACCGAGTCCGCAGGTGTTGCTTGAAGCGGCCGTGAACGCATGTTTCACACTGGATTGGCCAATTTGCTCAAAACGCTCGTCATTCGTGGCGCCACCGCTCATTCGATAAAGATTTTGCGGAATCACCGGGTGGTTATTGCTCGGATTAGCAAACCAATCCAAATCCACGACTCCCGGATTGCAGGCGTCAGTTCCTACGGCGAGGCCAACCTGGGTCCCGCTGCTCCCAAATTGCGCTAACCCGCTGAGGACCCCGACAATGACATCGGGACCCGGCCTGGTCCCGACCGCAGGCATTGCGGCCGACGTCGTTTCGCCGTTAACCACCTGCGTAATTTCGATCGCGCGCATGGTGGCGGTAATCGTGATTTTTCCTACGACAGACCCGGCTTCCACCGAAGACCCCAGCTGCGTGGCAAACTCCTGGGTCACGAGAAGTCTTCCTCCATTGATCCTGAGCAAGTGCTCGTTGGCGTCGTAATCGTATTCCTGTCCTTGGATACCGAAAAAGACGAAACCTGTTTCACCATCGCGAACGATGAGTTCATAATCGCCACCCGGGGAGGTGCTTTCGATCACCAGCCGGTTGGAGGCTGCACCCAACGGCGCGGGAAGAATCGCCGAATTTCCCCCGAGCATCGCCATCGATCCCGGCTGGAGCGCCCGCAAAACATCATTGAAGACAAGGATGGTAAAAAAGGAATTTGGATTCACCTCGAAACGCACGCTCTCCCGTTTCGATTCTCCCGCCGCGGAGCTGATCCCCTGGAGCCGGTTCAGATCGAGATCCATCGCGACGTTGCCACTCGCGACGATCATCTTTTGCAGAGTGTCGGTCGGCCCCTCTGGGCTTTTCCCCGAAAACTGCGCTTCAGAATTTTCCCAACTGGTGCCGAAAAGCAAAAGCAACGGGAGCGTGAAATAAGTAAATGTTTTCTTCAGCATTGTCTTGATCCTCCAATCTACATCCCGGAACGCCGCCAGGGTGTCGCTACGGCGGCCCGCGGTCGTAGACCTCAACCAAACCGACGCCAGTGCCATTGTTTTGCCCCGCCAGCAGTGCGGTGTAAAGCCCCGGCGGCAACGTCGCCGCTATCCCAGACTCCAATTGATTGCTTGGCGCCAGGCCCGCCGCACTCAGTTCCGCCGCTTGCGCCGCGTTATCCTGCCAGTCGTTATTCCCCATCACCATCGCTCCGTTACTATCGCGCAGCTCCAGGGTCGGATTGGCCAGCGCATTCGGCACTCCAAGAGCAGTCAGGCTTGGGCCAATCCCGCGCACTATGACGCGGTCAGGAGCATTGTTGCCTCCCAGGACGAAGCCCGCGATCACGATGTTGTCTCCCGTACTGACAAAGGCCCGCGTACTGATATTGCCCAGTTTCGAGCCCGCTCCCGGGTTGAGATCGTAGATTTCTATCAGGCCCACACCCGTGCCGTTATTGTTCCCTCGCATCACCGCGGTATACGCGCCGGGCGCCAGTCTCGCTTCGATCGCTGCTTCGAGGTCGTGGGTCGGTGGGATGCCTGTCGCCTCGATCAAGGCCTTCTGCACCGGGTCGTCCTGCCAGTTGTCGTTGGTCGTTGTGACAAAGCTCCCAGGACCGTTCAGTTCGAGCGTCGGATCGGCCAGCGGATCAGGCACAGCTGTTAAGGAAGGTCCGATGGCGCGAATGAGCACATGCTTGGTGACGCTCCCGGTAATGATGAAGCCTCCGACGCCCACGTTATCACCGGTCTGGATAAACATGCGCGTCGAAAGGTTGACTGCCTGTGAACTTGGAATGGGTGTCGGCGTCGCTGTCGCACCCGGCGTTGGGGTCGAGGTCGGTCCCGGCGTCGGAGTTGGAGTCGATGTCGGCGTCGGAGTTGTCGGTGGCGTCGGGGTTGCTGTCGGTGTGGGCGTCAGCGTCGGTTCTGGGGGCGGCGACGGGGTTGATGTTGGTGTCGGCGTTGCAGGGGTCGGCGTGGGCGTAGCAGGGGTCGGCGTCGGCGTAGCGGGAGTTGGTGTTGGTGTCGGAGCGCCATCCGGTGCTGGGGCTTGAATCCCAACAGTGATCGGCGCGCCTGTCTTGAAGAAGCCGATTGTCGCGTTCGCAGCTACCGGCGGACGGTTCGAATCAAAACGGAAATTATACAAAGTCCCCCAGCGAATGGCGTTCGCATTCTGGTTGCGCAAAAGTCTCCGTGCTCCAGGTCAGATCGCCGGCGGTTTGATTCGGGGTCCAGGGGGTGTTGCTGTAACCGGCGCTTCCTTGTGTCCCATCGTTCGCAAAGGCCGGATGGTTCATCGGAGCGTGAAACCCAAGATTGCTCACCGTTATTCCGCTTCCCAAGGGTACGCCAAAGGATTGAATCGAGCGATCGAGATTCTCATTGAAGATCGCGTATTCATAATGCCAAACGCCGGTGGAGGGATTGGTCACCTTGTAGGCGATGAAGGCCCGGCCATCGGTTCCCGGAACCGGCTCGAATACGTTGACGGTTGCGCCAGTCCAGGCATTGATCGCAGGAGTCGTTCGCACCGTGGAGCCCACGCTGGAAAAGGTGAAACTCGTCGTTCCGCTAACATTGAATCGACGGTAGGAGACGTTGTTGTACATGTTGCATTCCCCGGGATGAGTCTGGCACCAGGCGTACTCGTGGGGCGTGACATATTGGGCTTCGGCGTAATAGGTCGCGCCCGGATTCAGGGTCGTGTTCAGGTCGTCCCGTTCCACCACGAGCCGGTGAGACGTGCCGGTGTGACTATGGCCCGAGTGGCTTTCTGCAGTCGATGGGAAAGCGCCAGTAAATGGATGCACCCAGGCGCGCGAACCCAAACCATTTTGACTCGCATTCAGTTGCGCATCGTAGGGATCGGAGCATCCCACGCCGAGATGCGTCCCACCGGTCTGGGAAGGAGTGCAGCCGAAACCGCAGGCGTTGCCTTGCAAGGCAAAGAACGCATGCTTTAGCCAGGACTGGCCGATTTGCTCAAAGCGCTCGTCGTTACTCGATCCGCCGCTCATTCGATAGAGGTTTTGCGGAATGACCGGATGGTCTGTCTGGGGCATCTCGAACCAGTTCAATTCCACGGCTCCGTTATTGCAGGAGGTCGTGGCCAGCCCCAGGCCGACCTGGGTCCCGCTGCTGCCAAATTGGACTAGATCCGGCAGCACTCCCACGATGACATCGGGTCCCGGCACCGAACCCTCCGGAACACTCGGATCTCCGCCGCCTCGGGGAGGCATGGTCACCGATCGCGCTGCGCCGTTGACGATTGTGGTGACTTCGATCGGATACACGGTCGCGGCGATCGAAACTTCACCCACGATCGTCCTCGCTTCGCCAGGACGCCCCAGCTTGCGCGCCAGCTCGTCCGACATCAGCAGCCGGCCGCCCTTGATGCTGAGCGAACGGGCGGCGGCATCGTACTCATAGAGACTTCCTTCAATGTTGAAAAAGACAAAGCCCGTTTTCCCGTCGCGGACAACCAGGTCGAAAGACGTATCCGAAGAGATTTTTTCGATGACCAGCCGGTTGGAGGATTCATTCAAGGGCTCGGGAAGAACCGCCGAGTTCCCCCAGACCAACCCGATCGAACCCGGCTCCGCCGTGCGCAGGACATTGTTGAAAACGATGATGGTAAAGAAAGAATTGGGGCCCGCTTCGAAACGCACGCTCTCCCGCTTCGTTCCGGGCGCCGTTGGGCTGGCTCCGTTGAGCCGGTCCAGATCGAGATCCATCGTGACGTTTCCACTCCCAACGATCATCTTTTCCAGGGTGCCGGTCCGTGCTTCCGGATTTGCCGCTGGGAATTGGGCTTGAGAAGACTGCCAACTGATTCCGAAAAGCAACAGTAACGGGAGCGTGGAATAACCAAATATTTTCTTCAGCATTGTCCTGATTCTCCAATTTATCCCCCGGTCAGAAGGTTATGACTCTCTTCACCCGGGAGGGTTGGTCCGCTGCATGTCGCGTGATGCCGAGGAGATTTACCATGTTGCGCGGCAAAGTAGAGCCCTTTTTTTTCGTCCGTATGGACGGGCTGCCACGTGCGGGCGCGGCGGGGCCAAGGCTACTCCGACCAGACGGCAAACTCGCCGCCACCCGGCGCCTCGAAGTGAAAACGCCGGCCGCCGGGGAATTCAAAAATATCACGCGTAATTTTTCCGCCGAGCCGGCCAACGTCGGCGCAAATTTTCTCCAGGTCTGAATGATAAAAAACAACCAGCGGCGCGCCGCCCGCCACGCTCCACGTTTTCTCGGAAGCGAAGAACCCCCCGGTCATTCGTCCGTCATCGAAGGCGCAATAATCCGGCCCGTAATCCTGGAACGGCCACCCGAAAAGTTGGGTGAAGAAATCCCTGGTGGCGGCAAGGTCGTTCGAGGGCATCTCGACATAGTCAATCGTGTTGGGGAGCGATTTGTGCATGGCGACTAATTCTGAAACTGCACCTCGAGGAAGTCGACATAAACCGAAATGGGATCGCGCCTCTGTTCCAGCCGAACCGCGGCATCGGCGGCTTTCATATAATCGGCGAAGGCTCCGCTCGGCCCACGCGACTGAGTGGCCTCAAACCAATTCATGTAATCATCGATCTTTCCCATTTGCGCGGCGATCCGCTTGCGCGCTTCAAGAAGCTGGGCCAGGCGGTCCGCGATTCCATGCGTTTTCCCACGGGCCAGCCGCGCGGTGATTTTTTCGTACTCGTAGATCACGGGCCGATAAATCGGATTGGCTCGTGCGACAAAAGCGCTCAAGGTCCGATCCAGACTGGTGAGAGCGGGCCTGGCCGACGGCTCGCGCAGGAACCCCGGAAACTCATGCAAATCATATTTTCTTTCCGAGACGGCGTTCGAGATTCGCAGGCTCAACATCTCCTTGAGAATCCGCTCGGTCTCCTGCCCGCTCAACAATTGGCCGGATCGGCGGACGGCCAAGCGAGCGATGTGCGAAATCCACGCCTGGGTCGAGCCGCCGGTCGGATCGATCAGCTCTGGGAAATGCATTTGAAAATCCGCTACGGCGTCATTGGAAGCGGCTGGAAGATCGGAGACGAAGCGGGCCAGGCGTTGCCGCCCATTGGGCAAACGCGTTAGAAGCTCCACCAGCGCGACGGAATAGGCGCCGTAGAGCGAACGGCCGGAGGCCTCGAGCAATTCAGGTCTCTGTTGGAGGAATTCCTCGAGGGAAAGCAGTTTTTGCGCAGCCGCGGCCGCCGCCAAAGCCTCAGCTCCGCTTCCGGTCCGTGCCTGGAGTCCATCGAGCAGCCAATCGGGCGGATGAATGTAGGCTGTTCCGGCGCCCAGGTCAGCGGCGCTCCGGTACATTACTTCCAGGAGAAGGGCGCCGAGAAGCTCGCGCCGGATTTCCCGCTGCGTCACATCGGGCGCCATGATGAGATCCAATTGCAACTTCAGGCCAAAGCCAGTCTGGCTAAAATTCAAGGCGGCCCGCGGGCTGTCCGGCAAATTCGCCTGGGGATATTGCGCGCGAATCACGATCGGTGTGGACCATTCATCTCGCCGCCCGAGGCGCTGAAGAAGGTCGCGCTTGGTCCTCTCGGCCAGATCGCAAATCGCACTGCGCAACCCCAGGTTGGGGCCGTAAACCACGAATTGCCGGGAGGTGCTGACACTGCGTTCCGGCGTGGTGGCCGCGGCAGGAGAAGCGCAAGCCAGAACGCCCAGCAGGGTGAGGCTGGCGCAATAAAACATGGGGGGGGGATGGCGAAAGAATCCCAAACGCCGAAGCGAAATGCGAGCGGGAAAACGATCGACGTCATCATCGGCCCGCGGGACCCGTAGCGCGAAGGTTGTTCGCGACGATGGGTCTCGCGAAGATCCCGCGAGAGTAATGGAGTTACGCTTCTGGCGTGGGGGTGGCCGCGGGTTGCGGCTCGGTGGGGGCGGCCGGGGCGGCCGCCGCCCCTGGTGACTTCGCGTGCAGAATTACAGTTTTCGGATGGAACTCGATCGCGGCCATCTTTGACACCGTTTTCTTGTCGCGGTCCAAAACGGCCCACAAGTCGGCGAAGAGGACATCGCCGTACTTCATGATCATTGGGTGAATCGGCATCCGCCCGATGTTGCCTCCGTTAGCTGAAGTGGTCACGGTCCCATTTTGCAAAGCGACCCTGTAGGAGATGGCATGGTAAACGGAAAAGCCCAATAACGATCGCTCCGCGGTGATTCGGCACACTCCCTCGTCGAACTTCACGAAGGCGCGTTCGAATTCCAGAAATTTGCTCAAGGCCGCACGTTTGTTCTTCACCACGTTGACGAGGTAGTCGTTCACCTGCCCGTCGCTATATTGCAGCGGCGCCGCGCTGTGATTGGTGATGGCGTTTTCCAGGTCGAGGTTGATCTGTTGCAACTCGATGTTCTTCACCCGCTCGGGAAGCTCCCGGGGCGGCAGGAACATCTCAATGAGCACCGCCAGCGCGGCCGCCCCAAGGACGAGTTTGCTGATCTTGAAAAACAGGAGGCGCATCTTGACGCGGCCCGGATCGAACAACTTGTGCAGGCGACGGTGCGTCTCCTTCGGGTCTTCCCCCTTGGGCGCGACTTTCGCCAGGGCCGATCGATCAAGCCGCGCGCCGCAATCGTGGCAATAAATGCGTTCGGGCTCGTTCTGGCGCTGGCACTCCGGACAAACTAACTTGATCATTTGGTCGCCTGCTTTGTTGGTTTCACCTCGGCCGCCTTCGCTGGCGTCGAGGCCGTTGCGCTGCCGCCGCTCTCTTTGGTCCCGGAAGATTTTTCACCGCTCGCGACCGGGGCTGCCGGCGCATCCTTTTTCGCGCCTTCCTTGTAAGAGTTACTGCGGTAGTCGGTAATATAGAATCCTGAGCCCTTGAAGATCAAGCCTGCGCCCGTCCCGAGGAGCCGCTTGACCTTGCCGTGTCCCCATTTTTTTTGCCGGCAAAGTTCCTTCGGACATTCGCGGAGCGCTTCATCGCGCATCGATTGGTAGGTCTCGAAGGTCTTCCCACACTTCTCGCAGGAGTATTCGTAGGTGGGCATGAAGGCGTTACGGCAGGCGGCGAACGGTCGCAATTCTCCGCCAGAAAAAGCAGAATACAAGCCAGCACCCGCCGCGGCCGGACGGTCCCTCACCACCACCCTTTGCGCAGGTCATCTTGACTTTCCACTTCTGGAGCGGTACAGGCGTCGTTCCGAAATTCCGCTCTTATGCCCCGCTCATCTTTTCGCTTGCTGGCTCTGTTTTTTTCCGCCTCGGTGGCCTTATTGCTGTCCGCTTGCGAAGGGGACGGTCCAGCCGGGAGCGATTACATGGGCGGCGTCTACGGCAGCCACCCGGTCGCCCCGACCGCTCCTCAGGACAGCGTCTCGTATTGGGACGGGGATGGAGCTTCCGGGAAACCATCCATCAAAATAAGGTTAGGCGAACAGCGCGCCTATTTTTACAAAGGGGGGCAGCTCGTCGGAGTGTCCCAACTTTCCACTGGCCGCGAAGGAACCGGGACCCCGAGCGGCAGCTATAAGATCATGGAGAAAGATCCCGATCATGTTTCGAATTTGTACGGCGACTACGTCGATTCCGCCGGCAACGTCGTCGTGGCCAACGTGGGGGTGAATAAGGACCCGAAGCCGCCCGGCACGCGTTTCAAAGGGGCTCCCATGCCCTATTTCATGCGCCTTACCTCGAGCGGCGTCGGGCTGCACGCAGGCTATCTCCCGGGGTATCCAGCCTCCCACGGCTGTATCCGAATGCCTGAATTCATGGCGGAGAGTTTCTTCAGGTCCGTCTCGCTCGGCACGCCAGTCACCGTTACTCATTAGAGGCGGGGTTGAAAACCACTCGCCTCCCGGCTTGCACTTAGCCTTTCCCGGCGACATGATCGTGTTCCCGCTGGGCGCACCATGATCATTATCACTCAACCAAACGCCACCGAAGAGCAGATCGAGCGGGTCGTGGCGCGCGTGCGCGAATGCGGGCTTGAGGCCCATGTCAGCCGCGGCGCTTCCCGTGTCATCATTGGCGTTGTGGGGTCGGAGGATTGCATGCGTGACAACCCATTCGTCGCCATGCCGGGGGTAGAAGCGATCGTTCCCGTGGACAAGCCTTACAAGCTTGCCTCGTATGAATTCCGGGGCGCGGCCTCGACCGTGGACATTTGCGGAGTGAGCATCGGCGGCGATTCCGCGGTGGCGCTCATCTGCGGACCCTGCTCGGTCGAAAGCCGCGAACAGCTCCTCTCCATCGCGCGCACAGTCAAGGAATGTGGCGCGCGCATTCTGCGTGGCGGCGCCTTCAAGCCCCGCACCTCCCCGTACAGCTTTCAGGGTTTGCAGGAAGACGGCCTCCGGTTCCTCGCGGACGCGCGCAACGAGACCGGCCTGCCCGTCATCACCGAAATCATGGACGCGCGCGACCTCCCGATTGTGGAGCGTTACGCCGATTGCCTCCAGATCGGAGCGCGCAACATGCAAAACTTTTCCCTCTTGAAGGAAGTTGGCCGCAGTCACCTGCCCGTCCTGCTAAAACGGGGATTTAGCGCCACGATCAACGAGCTGATCATGAGCGCCGAATATATCCTGAGCGAGGGCAATATGAATGTGCTTCTCTGCGAGCGAGGCATTCGCACCTTCGAAACCGAAACGCGTTACACGCTGGACTTGAACGCAGTGCCGATTCTCAAGTCGAAAACGCATTTGCCGGTGGTGGTCGATCCGACTCATGGCGTCGGCCTGCGCGAGTTCATTCCGCAAATGTCGGTCGCCGCCGTGGCCGCGGGCGCGGACGCGATCATGCTCGAAGTCCACGACTCCCCTGATCTGGCAAAGAGCGATGGCGAACAAGCGCTCATCCCCGATATGCTGGCCAGGCTCGTGCCGCGTTTGCGCGCGGTGGCCAACGCCGTCGGCCGCGATCTTTAGCGGGCACTCCTGCTCCTGATCATGATCCTACTCATGATCTGCCTGTGAAATGGGTGAACTCGGCGAAGAAGATCACGATCAGGATTAGGATCAAGAGCAGGAGTCTTAAGCAGGCGCGGATTGGAAAGCGCGCTTCCGTTGTTTGAAGTTCCCGTCGATCCGGCGAAACCTTGCCAGTGGAAGAATCTTCACGCGATCCCCTGCCCTCCGTGGCAGCCGAAGCGGACCCGATCTCGCGAAAATTGCGTGAGCTCGAAAGCGGCCGGCGTCCCGTCGCGTTTTCGCACGTGATCGAACCGGCGCAGGCCTTTCTTGTCGCCGCGATCGCCGGAAAGATTCCCGAAACGATCTGGGTCCTCTGCCCGACCGTTCGGTCGCAGGAGTTGCTTTTCGAGAGCCTCCTGAACTGGCTGCCGGAAGCGCTCTTCCTGCCGGAGGCCGAGTTCGCCGCCGTGGAAAACATTCTGCCCGATCCGGAAATCGCGGCGGAACGGCTCGCGCTCCTGAACCGCGTCCAGCGGGACAAAGGTCCGCACGTGATCATTGCCACTCGCGCGGCGCTCGATCAGGCGGCCCCAAATCCAGCCGCGCTCAATTCGGCGGTTTTGGCGCTTCGACGCGGCCGGCGCGAGCCCATGGAGCGCACGATCGAAGCGCTGGTCGCCGCCGGTTACGAGCGCGTCGCGCAGGTCACCACCCGGGGCCAGTTCGCCGTTCGCGGCGGAATTCTGGATTTGTTTTCCTGGCAGGCCCAGCGGCCGGTTCGCGTGGAATTTTTCGGGGATGACGTTGAATCGCTGCGCGAATTCGCCGTCGACACACAAACTTCGGTGCGGAACCTGCAGAACGTCGAGATCCTGCTCGCGGCCGCGGAAGATCAGACGGGAACGGTCCGCGATTATATCGCGCCGAGTCATCTTCGCGTCGGGATCGAACCGGAAGAAAACGGGGAAGCCGATATTCTGATTGGCGAAGGCTGGCTGGGAGGCGAGGAGCCGGAGGACTTTCGCGGCGCGTTCGCGGAATGCGACATCGGCGATTTCACCGTGGGCGACTTCATGCTGGTGGAAGCAAAACGAGCCCAGTTTTCAGCGCGATTGACTGAGTGGCGCTCGGCCGGTTCCCGCATCGTCATTTACTTTCAGACCGAAGGCGAGATCGAGCGCTTCCGTGAGATCATGGGAGACGGCGCAGGCGGTCTCGAGGGCATCGAACTGGTCGAAGGCACGCTCCCACGCGGTTTCACGTTTCCCGCCGGAAGCCTCGTGGTGCTCTCGGCCGCGGAACTTTTCGGCCGCTACACGGCGCACGGACGGCGGCGGTTGCAACGTGCGGAAAAGCTCAGCCGCAACCGGGCCCAGATCGATTTCAGCGAGCTCAACGAAGGCGATCTCATCGTTCACCTCGAGCACGGCGTCGGCCGTTTTCTGCAATTGATGCGCGTTCCGACGCAGAGCGGCGGCATGCAGGAGGTCCTGGCGCTCGAATTCGCAAATGAATCGAAACTCTACGTCCCGCTCGAGCAGGCGTATCTCGTCTCGCGCTATGTCGGCGTCGGCAAGAAATCCCCGCCGCTCAGCTCGCTCGCGGATGCCAGGTGGGCGCGGGCAAAGAAGAACGCGGTCGCCTCGATCTTCGACTACGCCGGCAAGATGCTGGCCGTCCAGGCCGAGCGCGAAACCCAGCTCGGCCACGCTTTCGGGGCGGACACCAGGTGGCAGAGCGAGTTCGAACATTCGTTCCCCTACCGGGAGACGCCGGACCAGCTCACGGCCATCGCCGCCACCAAGCGCGACATGGAGCAACCGCGTTCGATGGATCGCTTGATCTGCGGCGATGTCGGTTTTGGAAAAACCGAGGTGGCGATTCGGGCCGCGTTCAAGGCGGTCATGGAAGGCAAACAGGTCGCCGTCCTGGCGCCGACCACCGTCCTCGCGCAACAACATTACGAAACCTTCCGGCAGCGCATGCTCGATTACCCGGTCCGGATCGAAATGCTCAGCCGTTTCCGTTCGCACGCCGAGCAGCGCAAAGTCCTCCAGCTTCTGCGCGAGGGCGGGGTCGATATTGTCATCGGCACGCACCGGCTCATTTCCGGCGACGTGATTTTCAAGGACCTCGGTCTTGTGGTGATCGACGAAGAGCAACGCTTCGGCGTCCTGCACAAGGAAAAGTTCAAGGAGCTCTTCAAGCTGGTGGACGTCCTCACTCTCTCGGCCACGCCCATCCCCCGGACGCTCTACCTTTCCCTGGTGGGCGTGAAAGATATGTCCACGATCGAGACGCCGCCGCTGAATCGCCTGCCCGTTGAAACGGTCGTGTGCGGATACGATGAGCGGATTATTCGCGACGCGATCAACCGCGAACTCGAGCGCCAGGGTCAGGTTTATTTCCTGCACAACCGGGTCCATTCCATCGAGAAGACGCGCGACCGGATCGCCGAGCTTTGTCCTCAGGCGCGCGTCGAATTTGGCCATGGGCAGATGGACTCGGATGAACTGGAGTCCGTCATGGCGCGCTTCGTGGCCGGCAAAATCGATGTCCTTGTCTGCACGACGATCATCGAAAGCGGCCTGGATATTCCGAACGCGAATACCATCGTCATCGACCGCGCGGACCGGTTCGGACTCGCCGATCTCTATCAATTGCGCGGACGCGTGGGCCGCGCCGAGCACAAAGCTTACGCCTACCTGCTTCTCCCGCGCGAGATGATGACCGTGGGCGCGGCGCGCAAACGGATCAACGCCATCAAGCAATACAGCTCGTTAGGCGCCGGCTTTCGCATCGCGATGCGCGATCTCGAAATTCGCGGCGCCGGAAGCATCCTCGGCACCGCCCAGAGCGGCCACATCATGGCGGTCGGTTTTGATCTGTATTGCCAGCTCCTCAAGCAGGCCGTCGCCCAATTGAAGGGTCAAAAGTCGAGGGCGCGCCTGGAGGTGGTGGTGCGCCTCGATTTTGTCGCGACGAACGAACCCGAGTTCGCGCAACTCGGGCCGGAGGCGCGGGTGCCGGCCTTCCTTCCCACAAACTTCGTCGCCGACCCCGTGCTCCGCATCCAGGCCTATCGGCATCTGGCGGAAATCACGTCGCGCGAGCAGTGGGACCGTCTGCGGAAAGACTGGCGCGACCGGTTCGGGAAATTCCCGCCGGCGGTTGACAATTTGCTGATTCTAACCGAAATCAAACTCGCTGCGGCAAAGGCCGGCGTCACTCGAGTCGAAGTGCGCGAAGACAAATTAATGCTCACCCGGCGTGGGGATTTTCTACTTGTGGGGGGCAAATTCCCTCGCATTAGTACTGATAAAATCGACCGGCAACTCCTCGAAGTTTTGGAACTGATCAAAAAAATATAGAGCCCATGATTCGCCCCTTATTTATAGCAACCCTGGCTGCGTTTGCGCTGCTATTTTCTCCGCTCTGCCGCGGTGCCCTCGCGGCCGAAAGCCAGGTGGTGGACGGGATCGCGGCCATCGTAAATGGCGATATCATCACCTTTTCGCAAGTGCGCGGGATTTCCGGGCCGCGCGAGAGATTATTGCATTCGCAGTTCAAGGGAGAGGAACTCGCGAAACAGATCAAGGCGGCCCGGGAGGCGGCGCTGAAGGATTTAATCGACCGCCAGCTGATTGTGCAGTCGTTCGTCAAAGAAAAGTTCGAACTCCCCGAGTATTTCGTCGAGCAGCGCGTGAACGATATCATCCGGGACAATTTCGGGGGCGATCGCCAGACCTTCATCAAAACCCTCCAGGCGCAGAATTATTCGCTGAGCGCGTTCAAGAAAGAGGAGAAGGAACGGATCATCGTCCAGGCGATGCGGACCAAGAACGTGAAAACGACCACAGTGATTCCACCGGCGAAAATCGCCGAATACTACGCGAAACACCGGTCGGAATTCACGGCCAAGGAGCAGGTGAAATTGCGCATGATCATGATCCCGACCGGCGCCGCCGAAGGGAAGGCGGCGGCCCAGAAGGCGATTGCGGAGGAAATCCTCGGCAAGCTGGCTGATGGGGCCCCGTTTGACCGCATGGCGCAAATGTACTCGGAAGACGCCACGCGCGATCAGGGCGGTGATTGGGGATGGATCGAGCGCAAGACCCTGGCGGCGCCTCTCGAGAAAGTCGCTTTCAATCTCCCGGCTGGCAGAGTCAGCCACGTGGTCGAACTGGGCCCGAATTATTACATTCTCAAGGTCGACGAAAAGCGCGGGGGCGAGACGCCGTCATTCGCCAAGCTTCGGCCTGAGATCGAGAAAAAATTGATGCAGGAAGAGTCGCAGCGCCAGCAGGAGCTCTGGCTCGGCGGCCTGCGCCAGAAGGCTTACATCCGCACTTTCTAGCGGAACGATGTTGGTGGATCGCGCGGTCCCCGCGCGATGTTAGATTGAGCGCGGCTCGCCGCGACACTATGTCATCGAGCGACGGAGCGCTCGATCCACCTTGCGAGTCACCGCCTAGTTGATGACAATGCGCGATGCGGTGTCGCATCGGCATTACTCTCGGCGATCCCGCCGGCATCGGCCCGGAAATCGTGCGGGCGGCGCTCGCTTCCGGGCGTCTGCCCGAAACCGCGGAATATTCGGTCATTGGACAAACGATTGCCTGCCCGCCCGGCCAGCCAACGAGGGAAACCGCCCGCGCGGCCTTCGACGCCCTGGAAGAGGCCGCTGCCCTGGCGCTCCGCGGCCAAATTCAGGCCGTCGTGACGGGACCGATTCATAAGGCGCGGATGTACGAGTCTGGCTTCCAATTTCCGGGCCAAACCGAATTCTTCGCCGCTCGTTGCGGTATCAGGAATTTCGCGATGCTGCTCACGGGCGGAAAGCTGACCGTGGCGCTCGTGACGGCGCATTTGCCCCTGCGTGAAGTCGCTGCCGCTTTGCGCAAAGACGAGATCGTCCGAGTCGGTTTGCTGCTCGAGGACTTTCTCCATCGCCGCCGGATCCCGAACCCGCGGATTGCCGTCGCGGGCTTAAATCCGCACGCCGGCGAATCCGGTGCCCTCGGCCGCGAGGAGATCGAGATCATTACGCCGGCGATCGCCGAATTGAATTCCCAGTCACCAGTCCCCAGTCACCAATCACCAGTCTTCGCCGGGCCCTTTTCGCCCGACACCATTTTCCATCACGCGGCGAGGGGCGATTGGGACGGAGTCCTCTGCCTGTATCACGATCAGGGCCTCATTCCATTGAAGCTGCATGCCTTCCATGAAGGAGTGAACGTAACCCTGGGCCTTCCCTTTCCCCGGACGAGCCCGGATCACGGCACCGCTTTCGAGATTGCCGGCAAAGGCGTTGCCCGGGCCGATAGCATGATCGCTGCGATCAATCTCGCGGTCGAACTCGCGCAGCAAACCGCGGCCACGCCCTGATGAAACCACGCACGTTTCATGTCGCGCTGCTTTTCATTGTGGTCATCGTCTTCTGCTGGTCGGGCTGGCGCCCATACCATCCCTTCACGTGGTGGCTGGAAATCTCACCCGGCCTCGCGGGAATCATCCTCCTGCTCGCCACTCATCGCCGCTTTCAATTTACCAGCTTGTGTTACGTGTTGATCGCCCTGCACATTTGCGTCCTTTTCGTGGGCGGACACTACACCTACGCGCGCGTCCCAGCCTTCGACTGGCTCGGCGCCATTTTTGACTGGAAGCGCAATCATTACGACCGGCTGGGTCATTTGATGCAAGGCTTCGTCCCGGCCATAATCGCGCGCGAGATTTTCATTCGCTGTAATCTTTTGAATCGCAAAAAATGGCTCCCTTTCTTTGTCGTCTCGGTTTGTTTGGCCATCAGCGCGTTCTACGAATTACTTGAATGGTGGGCGGCGCGCATTGGCGGAGCCGCCGCGGACGATTTTCTCGGCAGCCAGGGTGACGTCTGGGACACGCAAGCCGATATGGCTTTGGCGCTGACGGGCGCCATTTCCGCGCTTCTGCTCCTATCCCATTTTCATGATCGCGCGCTCCGGAAGATCGATCCCCGCTCGCAACCCGCCCAATGAAAAAGTACCTCACCGTTTTCAATCTCGGGCTGCAAAACACCTTCGTTTACCGCTGGAATTATTTTCTGCGCGCCGTCTTCGGATTGATTCCACTCGCGGGGACCGTCTTCCTTTGGCGCGCGATTTTCAACGAACCCGGCGGCGGCATGCACGGCTACACCTACGGTTCGATGATCTACTATTATTTGCTCACCATCGTCGTCTCAAACCTCGTCACGCCGACGGAAGACGAATGGCAGATCGCGGCCGACATCCGCGAAGGCCAGATCAATTCCTTCCTGACCAAGCCGGTCAGCTACCTCGCCTACCGCTTCAGCATTTTCCTGAGCGGGCGCCTGGTTTTCACCGCGGTCACGATCCCGCCCATCATCGTGATTCTTTTTTATTTCCGCGACTACATCACCCTCCCGTCGAACTTGTTGACCTACGTCTGCGCTTTCGTGTCGCTGGTCATGGCGGCGCTGATGCAGTTCTTCATTACCTACACCCTGGCGATGATGGCGTTCTGGATTCTCGAGATCACCACCATCGTTTTCATCGTTTACTCGTTCGAATATTTCCTGGGCGGCCAGATGTTTCCCGTGGACATCATGCCGGCCGGCATTCAGGCCGTGATGAAGTGGCTGCCGTTCTATTACGAACTCTTCTGCCCCATCGCGATTTTCATGGAACGCCTGCGCGGAGCGGAAATGGCGCAGGCCCTGGCGATTCAATCCGGCTGGCTGGTGATAACCTGGGCCGCCGCGCGCTTCATGTGGAAGCGCGGTCTGAGGCATTATCAGGCGGTGGGTGGATAGGGGAAGTGAATAGTGATCGGTGAACGGTGAATGGATTGTTGGCTCCTCCCATTCACTGTCACTATTCACCAGTCACTATTCACTATTCACTCTCTTGCATCGGCAGCCCCGCTTCCTTCCATGCGCGCAATCCGCCGGCGAGCGAACGAACATTCTCATATCCCATCTTCTGCAAACTCTCCGCCACCAGCGCGGAACGGCTTCCTCCGCCGCAATAACAAATGATCGGCTGCTTTACGTCGGGAATCTGCTCTTCGATTTCCAGCTCGATCGCGCCGCGGTTGAGATGCCTGGCCCCTCGCGCATGGCCCTGGCGCCAATCGGCCTCTTCCCGCACATCGATCAAAATCGCCCCGCCAGCTTCCGCCTGTTTGCGAGCGTCGGCCGGCCAGATCTCCACAATGTGCTGCTTTGCTTGCGCGACCAGTTTCTGAAAGCGATTCGGCTGTTCCATGCGCGAGATTCGGATGCGGCCATCACACGGTCAACCGGGAGCGAACGATAACTCTGGGTAGCGCACGCGTCTCGCGTGTGGGCGGTGGCGTCTCGCCACCGCGGACTCCAAGGAAAGACTGTTTCGGCGAGACGCCAAAACCAACGCGCGAGACGCGTGCGCTACCCGATCGATCTCCTTGCCACCTCTCTTCTCCTCAGCGCAGACTGCCGCCGCAAATGAAAATCCCGCTCGCGTTTTGCTCATTAACACTGGCCGCGCTTCAGTTTATGATTCCGACCTCGGCCTCGGCCCAGGAACTCGGCTGGGAGCCGCAAAAGACCTGGGTCTTCGTGGTCGGCGTCTTGCATTGGAAGCACCGCGACATGTTCGGGTCGTTCCCGGTCGAGAATCGGCGGGACGCAAGCCTCGTCGATTTCTTCAAGCAAAGCGGAGTTCCAGGAGCGCAAATCGCCTATCTCCAGGACAAACAAGCCACCCAAGAGCAGATCGACAACGCGTTCGCGGCCCAGCTGAAAAAGGTGCGCTCGGACGATCTATTGATCGTCTATTACTGTGGGCACGGCTCCAAGTCGGAGGATGGCGACGATGTTTACCTTGCCTCCTACGATGCCGGCGATGACGGAGTCCTGGGCTGGTCGGTCAATTCGATCCCCGGGCAGATCAAATCCGAGAGCAAATGCGCCCGCGTGCTTTGGTTCCTCGACTGCTGCTACTCCGGCCAGGCCGCACTGGCGCTGACGAAGCAGCGCGGCCGCCCAGCCTACGCCTGCGTCACTTCGTCTTCCGCCAGTGAATCTTCGACCGAGCACTGGACTTTTTCCGATGCGCTTCTCGACAGCTGGCGCGGGCAGGCTTACGTCGACCTCAATCACGACGGCGCCGTCACCCTGGCAGAGTTCGCCACCCACCTCTCCGCGGACATGAGCCTGGCGGAGGAACAGCTCTCGACGTTCGCCACCACGGAAGGGTTCGAGGCGCAAATGGTTTTGGCACGCGCCGAGTCTTCAGCTCATCCGAAAATCGGCGAGCGCGCCAAAGCCCGGGACGCTGATGGCGGCTGGTATGCCGGACGGATCGTTGAAGCGCGGGACGAGAAGTTCAAGATCCATTTCATCGGTTACGAGGATGATGAAGACGTGTGGGTGAAGACCGCCGATCTCCGGCCGATCAAGCCAGTTCAATATTCAGTCGGAACGCGAGTCGAGGCGCGCTGGAAGAAGAAGTGGTATCCCGCGACAATCTTGCAGGTGAAGGACGGCGTCCATCTCATCCATTACACGGATTATGAATCCAAATGGGACGAGTGGGTCCCGTCCAAACGCATCCGCAATCCTAAATCGTAACACGGAATCCGCGCGCCCTTTACTCGTAGCGCAACGCCTCGATCGGATCGAGCCGCGCGGCTTTGCGGGCGGGATAAAATCCAAAGAAGACGCCTACCGCGGTGCTCACGAGAAACGCGACGATGATGGAGGCAGGCGAAATAAGGGAGGGCCAATTCTTCATCGCCGCGATTACTTTCGCGGCCGCGATACCGGTGATGATTCCGATGATCCCGCCGACCGCACTAAGCGAAATAGCCTCGATCAGAAATTGCGTGAGGATATCGCGGCCATGAGCTCCCACCGCCATGCGGGTGCCGATCTCACGCGTTCGCTCGGTGACACTGACCAGCATGATGTTCATGATCCCGATCCCACCCACCACCAAAGAGATAACGGCGACTCCAGCGAGCAGCGCGGTCATCGTCTCGGTCGTCGCCGTCGCCGTGGCGGCGATTTCCTCCTGGGTGCGGACCGTGAAATCGTCGTCGCGCCCGCCGCGGATGTTATGCCGTTGCCGGAGCAGCTCGATAATTTGCTGCTGGGCCGGCGCGAGATCCTGGGAACGGGCCACCTGCGCGTTGATGTTCCGGAGCGTCGTGCCTCCGCCGAGCACCCGCTTCAGCGCGCTGGTGTAAGGCATGATGACGATGTCGTCCTGATCGGTTCCCTGCGAACTCAATCCTTTGGGCGTAAGAACGCCCGTAATCTGGAAGGGAACGTTCTTCACGCGCAAGATCTGCCCGACGACATCTTCGCTTCCGAAGATCTGCGTCGCCGTGGTGCGGCCAATCACGCAGACTTTGTTCGCGCTTCGGACGTCCTGATCGGTGAAGGGCACACCATCGGCCAGCGCCCAATTCCGCAGCTCGAAATAGTCGGCGGACTCGCCGTAAATCCTGGTAAACCAGTTCTGGTTGCCCGCCGCGACCTGCGCGTTCGAGACAACTTCTTCGCTCACCAAAGTCACCGAGGGCACCTCGCGGCGGATCGCTTCCGCGTCTTCAATTTTGAGTGTGCCCGCGCCGCCCCAGCCCGTGCGAATGCCACTCGAGGTCGTGCTGCCGGAGAAGATCAGGATCACGTTCCGGCCCAGGCCGGCAACTTGCGCTTCCACTTGCGCTTTCGCTCCGTTGCCGATGCTCACCATCGCGATCACGGCGCCGACCCCGATGATGATGCCAAGCGCCGTCAACGCAGAACGCAGCTTGTTCCGGCGCAGAGCGCGCAAGGCGATGATAAAAGTCGATCCGAGTCTCATGATTGGACGGTTGGCTCCATGGCTTCGGGCGGGAGTTCGTGGATTTTTTCCAATTCCAAGGCAGCATCCAATCGCCGCGCCACGCCCCGATCGCTCACGATTCGCCCATCCCGCATCACAACATTGCGCCGTGCGTAAGAGGCGATATCAGGCTCGTGCGTGACCATGATGATGGTGATCCCCTTTTCGTTGAGGTCCTGGAAGATGGCCATCAATTCCACGCTCGTCCGGCTATCCAGGTTGCCGGTCGGTTCGTCCGCGAGCAGGACTTCAGGATCGTTGATCAGCGCGCGGGCGACGGCGACGCGCTGTTGCTGGCCGCCGGAGAGTTGACTTGGATGATGGTCGCCGCGGCCCTGCAAACCAACCGCCTCGAGCACGCGTTCGGCCTTCTCGCGCAACTGCGCGTTGCTCAGCCGCTCCACCCCGTAAAGCAAAGGCAACTCAACATTTTCCAGCGCCGACGTGCGCGCCAGCAGGTTGAAATTTTGAAAGACAAATCCGAGCTTGCCGTTCCGAACGTCCGCCAGCTGATCGCGGCTGAGCGAAGAAACATCCTCGCCATCCAAAAAATAACGGCCGGATGTCGGGCGATCCAGACATCCCAAGATATTCATCAGGGTCGATTTTCCCGACCCGCTTGAACCCATCAAGGCGACGAATTCACCGCGTGCGATTTCCAGGGAGACGCCGCGCACGGCGTGCACGTCAACCTCGCCGGTTCGATACGTTTTCTGAACGTCTTCGAGGCGGACTGCCACGGGTGCGGTTGAATCGGACATGAATGAAAATAGCGTTTGAGCCCGTTAACGCCGCCGACCGCCACCGAACGGATTCGTGGCGGGTGTCGGGGCAACGCCACCGCTTTCCGTCACGCCGGTGACGACGCGATCGCCCTCCTTCAATCCTTCCACGATCTCAGTCGCAATGCCGTCGCTGATCCCAGTCTTGATCGTCACTCTCGCCGGTTTCGATTCACCGGGCGCCAGAACATAAACGCTGCGTTCGGGCCGCCGTTCGCCGCGCGCGGCCTGCTTGCCGGGGGCCTGCCGGCCGCCCCCTGTGGATGGATCGCGTTTCGCGGCAGGGGTCGGATTCTCGTTCGGCAGGCGGAAGCGAAGCGCGCCGTTTGGAATTTTCAAGGCATCGTCGCGATGCGCCGAGACGATGGAAACATTCGCGGTCATTCCAGGTTTTAACTTCAATTCCGGATTACTGACGCCGATGACCGTGTCGTATGTCACCACGTTTTGCACCGTGATCGGCGCATTGCGGACCTGAACCACTTTCCCCTGAAAGGTGCGCGAAGGGAAAGCATCGACCGTGAACTCGACGTCCTGATCGATCTCCACGCCACCCACGTCTGCTTCGGCCACGTTCGCATCGATCTGCATCTTCGCCAGATCGTTCGCGATCGTGAAAATCACCGGGGCCTGCAAGCTCGCGGCCACGGTCTGCCCCACGTCCACGTTCCGGGAAATGACGATGCCGTCGATGGGCGAAGTGATGGTGCAATGGTCCAGATCGGCCTTCGTTTTTTCCAGGGCGCCCTCCTTGATCTTTACATTGGCCTCGGCCTGATGCAGCGCCGCCATGACCTGGTCGAGATCGGATTGGGCGGAGTTTTGCTTCGCCACGAGCGCCTGCGTGCGCGCCGCGTTCAAGCGCGCAAGATCGAGTCCGGCCTTCGCGTTCGCCAGCTCGCCCTCGGCTTGGTTGACATTCGCCTGAAAGACCACGGGATCGATCTGCGCGATGACCTGGCCTGCTTTTACGATCGAATTAAAATCGGCGAAGAGCTTTTGGATGTTACCCGAGACCTGGCTGCCCACCTGGACATTTTGCACTGGATTCAACGTCCCGGTCGCAGTGACGGCCTGGGTGATCGGGCCCCGGGCAACGGCAACGGTCTGGAAGTTTTGGCCGGAGCTATTCCGGCATTTGCGAAGCACCAGGCCAAGAGCGACCAGCGCGATGAGGCCGATAATGAGTGGGATGGGTCGTTTTAACATTCTGGTCCTGTGGCACGATGTTCGCGGTTAAAGCTAATACAACCGCGGCGAGGCGCCGAAGTTGCGCTGCACTCGCGTTGGTGGATCGAGCGCTCCGCCGCTCGATGCCAAAATTGCCGGCGAAGCCGGGATTACCAAGCATCGCGCGATCCCGCCGCCGCGGGACGCGATCCACCAGTTGACTAACCGCTCCCTTCGCCAGAGAAGATCGGCAAGATGCGCCGCTATTTGGAGATTTGGGGAATCATGCTGCGCAACTCGCTCATTCGTGAGCTGAGTTTCAAGGCGAACTTCATTCTCTGGATGATCGTGGAAGTGCTTTGGTTTGCCGGGCAGATCGTCTTTTTCGGCATCATCTTCGGTCAGGTGGAGCAAATCGGAGACTGGTCGAAATGGGAAGTGGTCCTGCTCCTTGGAACGCATCAAATGATCGCGCAACTGTTCCAGGCCTTCTTTTTCGTCAACATCTCGAACATCCCGGAGCTGGTCCGAACCGGAAAACTGGATTCGCTCCTGGTCCTGCCGATCGACAGTCAGTTTGCCGTCTCCACCAAACAATTCGGTCTCGACAGCGTGCTCAATGCCCTCCTGGGCGGCGCGGTCGTGATCGTGTCGCTGATCCAGCTTCAGGTCACGCCGAGCGCCGGCATGATCGTGCTCTATCTCATCGCCCTTGGCTTTGGCGTCGCGGTGCATTATTCGATCATGCTCAGCCTGGCCGCCGTCAGTTTTTGGATCGTGCGCGCCCAGGGGCTGGTCTACGGCTATTTTAATTTTCTCCACATCGCGCGGTATCCGGACGTCATTTTCCCGCGGATCTTTCTCTTCATTTTCGGGTGGATCATCCCCGTGATCATTGTCGCTAACATTCCGGCGCGGCTCCTGATCAAGTCCGTCGGACAGCCGGGGTGGCTGATGCTGCACCTGGTTCTCGCCGGATCGATTGTGTTTGGCTTGTCGCGAATCTTCTGGCGCTTTGCCCTCCGGCACTATTCCAGCGCCAGCTCGTAAAATGGGCGGGACCAGGAGCCCGAAATTTGCTCGTTTTTCGCGGTAAATCTCCCCTTGCGCCACCCGGCAAATGCCCTTAATTAAGCCTCCGCTTGCGCCCGGCTAACCAAGGGCGATACCGAAAATTATGGCCAGCTCCCCGAAAAAGAAGGCGGCAAAGAAGCCTGCCAAATCAAAAGCGCAGAAGAAAACCGCGACGCAATCTAAAGCGTCGGCGGCACGCGCGAGAACTGCCAAGCCGGCCAAAAAAGCTGCGCGCGCGCCCCAAAAGCCGGCGCTGAAAAAGGCGTCAGCTTCCGCCAGGAAAACTTCCGAACCCAACGGCTCACGAAAAAAGGTCAGCACGAAGGCGGCGTTTTCCGCCGCCACGAATCACATTTTGCCTGGCAAGAATCACAAGGAAAGACGGCTCGATCCGTTCACCCGTTCCCAAAAAGAGAAATTGCTCCATCTCCGCGATGCGATGGTCGACTCGATGGCGGGAGTCGCCAAAGACAATCTTCGTTCCCGCGCCGAAGGCAGCGAGGCTTCCGCCTTTGGGATGCACCAGGCCGACGCCGGCAGCGACGCCTACGATCGCGATTTCGCCTTAAGCCTTCTTTCCCAGGAGCAGGATGCGCTTTATGAGATCGACCAGGCGCTGAAGCGCATCGAGCTCGGAACGTACGGCACCTGCGAAATGTCGGGAAAATCAATTTCACACGCGCGGCTCGAGGCGATCCCGTTCGCCCGGTTCACGGTCGAGTGCCAATCACAGTTGGAGAAGCAAAACAAAGCGTCCCGCGTGCGGCAATCGGTCACCTCCCTCTTCGGTTTGACCGATGAAGAAGGCGCCGAGGGCGAAGAAGAAGAAGCGAAAGCGGACGACAGCAAGGACTAAGGTATGGCGCAGGAGATCATTACGCTCGAATGCACGGAGGCCAAAGCGGCCGGCGCGCCGGTCTCGCGCTACATGAGCACCCGGAACAAGAAAAGCCCGCGCACGCCAAATCGGCTGGAGAAGAAGAAATACAATCCTTTCATGAAGCGGCATACCCTTCATCGCGAAACCAGGTAATCCGTCATGCAACCAAAGACCGCCAAACGCCGTTCCGCTTTCCGCCGCGCCAACCGCACCATGCCGCGGCGCCGGATCGATATCGCCACCGAAGCGATCGATTACAAGAACCCCGATCTGTTGAAGAAATTTGTGACCGAAAGCGGAAAGATTCTGCCCCGGCGCGTGACCGGCATGCCGGCACACATGCACCGCAAAATCACGCGCGAAATCAAACGCAGCCGTTCCGTGCTGCTGATGAAGTAGCGGCTCTTCTTCTCAAGGAGCGGCGGTTTGAAACCGCCCACCAAACCCAACGGCGGTTTCAAACCGCCGCTCCCTGGATTTGGCGAGTGCCCGCTAAACTTCTTTTAGCGCCACTTCTGAAATCTTCGCCATTTCATCGAAGGTGTTGTAAAAATGCGGGCTGACGCGCAGCCAATCGCGATCGCTTCGGTCGAATCGCAATGATACCACGACGTCGTTTTTCAAGAGCGCATCAAAAAAACGATCCGTTGGAATTTTCGGATGCCGAAAAGTCAGCATGCCGGAGCGATTGCCTTCTTCGCCTGGACTGAGAAATTCGAAGCCAGCCGGCGCAATCTCCCGCTCGAGCCTCTGCGTGAGTGCGAGAATCCGGTCGGTGATCTGCGCCGGCCCAACCTCCCGCAGCAACTCGATCGCGGCCCCCAGGCCGGCGATTGCGCTGTGGTAATAGGCGCCCGGCTCGAATTTCTGGCCGCCCGGGGCGTACTTGATCTCGCGTTGGGCGATGAAATTGCGGGATTGCACATTCCAGCCGCCGATCGTCACCGGCCGCAGCAAATCGCGCCGGCTGTTCTTCACATACAGAATTCCAGCTCCCGATGGGCCGAGCATCCATTTCTGGGCTCCGGCGCTGAGAAAATCGATTCGATCCAGCGCGATCGGAAAGGCGCCGAGCGTCTGAATGGCGTCGACGGAAAACAAAACGCCGCGGTCCGCGCAAAGCGCACCTATCGCTTCCAGGTCGATCCGATAGCCGCTGCAGAAATTCGCACTCGCCAGCGCCACGAGTTTTGTCCGCCCGGTCAAAGCCTGTTCGACGATTTCTGGCGTGATTTCACCGATGCGCGCCGTCTCGAGCAGGACGGCCCTGACGCCCCGCCGTTCGAGAGCCAGCCAGGGATAAACGTTCGCCGGATAATCGTCGAGATAGCAGACGACTTCGTCGCCGCTGGCCCAATCGAGACCGTTCGCGACTGCGCTTAGTCCGCTCGAAGTCGGTCCTGTAAACGAAATTTCGTCCAGTTGCGCGCCGATGAACCGCGCCACCGCCCCGCGCGTTTCCGCGATATGCGCCAGTTCCAGCTCGTATTGCCGTGCATCGGTCGAGGCGCGCTCGATCGAATCGCGCATCGCGTCGGCTACTCGCCGCGGCAACGGGGCATCGGCGGCATGAGCGCAGTAGATCTTGCGCGCGCAAATCGGAAACTCGCGCCGCCGCAGTGCTTCGTCCGCGTCGAGGGCCGAGATCAGGCTTTTTTTTGCGTCCGCTCGCCCTGTTCGATTAATTTCCAAAACTCTCGGGTCTTGCCGAGCTGATCGTCTTCCGCCATCGGCAGTTTGCTGCGAAACAGAAAGTCGCGAAACGTGTTCTTGTGGAGGACGCGATGAACGGTGATGCCCTCCGCGCGCTTCTCGAAGTAAATCCGGTAATCTTTCGCGCGGTAACGATGCAGCTTTTTCCCTTCGCGCTCGATCACACCGAAACGGCTCGCATCCAGGTTATCGAGGTCCTTGGGTAGAATTTGGAATTCCGCCAGCAAATCGAGCTGCAACGCCTTGGGCAGCGCCGACATTTCCGCGGCGCTTAATTCGTTGAAGATGATCTGGAACATCGACGCTCACACATACACGCGCCGCACCCGGCTGCCAAGGAGCGGCGGTCTCCTGTCCGCCCGTTTGAGGGCGAGATCTTCTTGCCCGATATCTTGCACTTACACTTTCACTTTATCTTACACTTCTTCTTCCTTTGGGATGTGTAGGTGAAAAGTTAAAGTGTAAGTGCAAGAAACTCGTCACACGTAAACGCGCCGCACCCGGCTGCCAATCCGGGTCACGATCTCCCAGGAAATGGTGTCCGCGCGTTCGGCCAGCTCCGTGGCGGAAATCTCCTCATCGCCCTGCCGGCCCAGCAACACGACTTCATCGCCCACCTCCGCGTCGTCGATCTGGGAAACATCGATCATCATCAAGTCCATCGTGACCCGCCCCAGAAGCGCGCAGCGCCGTCCCCGGACCAGGACGGCCGCCTCGCGATTCGAAAGATGGCGGGGATAGCCGTCGGCATAACCGGCGGAAAGCGTGGCCACGCGCATCGCTCGCGGCGTGATGAAGGTCCGTCCGTAACTGATTCCGTGTCCGGCAGGCATGTCGCGGATCAAAGAGATACGCGTTTTCCAGGTGAGCGCCGGACGCAGAAGTTTTTGGAATTCAGGGAACGGTGAAATGCCGTAAAGCATCAGCCCGGCCCGCACGATGTCGAAAGGTGGATCGGTGTAGGCGAGCACGCCGGCGCTCGGCAAAACATGGACTTTGTAGTCGCCTGGAAACTCGGCGCGAAGTTTTGCGACGATCTCCGAAAACTGCAAAAGCTCGGCCCGGGTAAAATCAGCATCCTCGTTCGAAACCGGAAGATGCGTCGAAAGACTGTGAAGATGAATGTTCGGCAGCGCGGCAATTTTTTTGAAAAGCTCGACTACGCGCGTTTGGGGAACTCCCATCCGGCCCATTCCCGTATCGATGACGAAATTGATGGCGACGGGCGCCCCCTTCGCGGCGCGATCGAAGTCCCGCGCTTCTTCAAAAGTGGAGACCGACGGGATGAACCCGCCTTCGGCGATGGGGACCCTTTCGCCGGGCAAAGCCGGACCGAGAACGATGATCGGCTGAGAAACTTCGCCGCGCAGCAGCGTCGCCTCTTCCAAATTCGCGACGCCGAAAAACTGCGCATCCTGCACCAGGGCCTTGGCCACGCCCACCATGCCATGCCCATACCCGTTGGCCTTGACGACGGCGAGCAGCTGCACCTCGGGCCCGATTCGCTCACGCACCACCGCCGCGTTGTGCCGTAACGCGTTTTGATCGACTTCAGCCCAACAGCGAAATGTATTCTCCAAGCTCATTGATTGATGACAGATGTCCGCGGTGTTTTCGGCGCCGTGATATGTGGTTCCCGAAGATAAATCGGTTCCAGGACCTGGGTATCGGCAATCTCGCCGATCCGATCGCGGGTCAGCTCCGCCAATCGCCGCGCGGAAGGATACGCCAGCGTCGCCAGGGGAAATCGCGTTAACTTCTCGGAAGCATAAGTCGGCCAGCTCCGTTCCATCATCCTGGTTTCCAATTCTTCTCCCGAGTGAAGCGACGGCCCTTCGATCATCCTCCCATTGCTCACTCGCCCGAAGAAAAACGATCCGCGCCGCGCATCTCCGATCACGCAATACTCACGGGCCGCTTCGACCCCGCAAATGGAGGGGATTCCCGTGAGCTTCGCCGCGGACGCGGCGCGAAGGCCGACCGCCGCCGCAATCGCAATCCGCACACCGGCGTATGAGCCGGGACCAAGGCCAACCACGATTGCATTGGGCGACCCCCCGCGCTGCAAGCAGAGCTGCAAATTCTCGAAGAACAGGCCGGAATGCTTTCTATCGTTCGAAAAGCTCCGAGTGAAGATCTCCTCGCCATCCACCAGGCAGGAGAGGCTTCCCTGGCCACTGGAGAGTTCCAGCGCGAGGACTTTCATTGCAACCCTGTTTCTCTGATCACGCGCATGTTTTCGTTTTTGAGCTCAAACGAAATCCACTTTGCGTGATGCGGAAGGAGAGCAGGGTAACGGTCGGCCCATTCGATCAGCGAAACGCCTTCACCGAAAACGTAATCGTCGAATCCCAGGCGCAAAACGGCGTCGCTGTTCTCGAGCCGGTAAAAATCAAAGTGGTAAACCGGCAGACGGCCATCCTCGTACTCGTGAACGAGGACGAAGGTCGGGCTGGTCACTTCCGCGCTGCTCTCCAGACCCGCCACGAAGCCTTTCACGAACTGCGTCTTACCTGCTCCGAGGTCGCCGGTGAGGGCGAACACATCTCCTTTGCCCGCATTTCTCCCATACTTCCGGCCCGCGGCGACGGTCTCTTCGGCGCTATTTGAAATGAACATACCCACCGGGCAATTTGTGATTTCCGATCCGCCTCAGAAGGACTGATTGCCGACGCAAACGCTCGATCCGCGTTAACGGGAGCCGCGGAGGCTCCGCGCCGATTCCGTCGCTCAAATCGATCATGGCTTGATGGAACAATTCTTGTGAGCCAGCGGGATTCCTCGATCCGCGGCACAAAGCGCAAACGTGTCGGGAAAGGCGAGAGCGACCAGGGTAACCGCGTTGACGAGCGAATGCAATTTCGAATCGCCCTCAGCCCGGAGCGAACCAGTTGGTTGTTGGATAAACCAATGACGTTTTCCGTTCAAAGATGGCCCGACGACGCGGGGCGTAGGTGGACGCGCAGTTGAAGAAAGAGACGGTGCTTGACGCCGGAGAAAGGGGAACTCATCATGAACTCGCGAAACAGAAAAGAACGGCTGCAGCCAGGCGGCACGGTAGCGAAACACAATGGCAGGGAGGAGAATCGGGAATAGGCCGGTCCTGAGCCCTTGCAAAAATCAAACCCCACCAGATCCAATGGAAACCCCTGAACCAGAAAACCCTGATTTGATAGTATCGCGTAACGAAGGTTTACGCTGCCTTGAGGAAAGGAACTACGATGGCGCCGTTAAGGCCTTGCAAGAATCGGCTCTTAGCGATCCAAGCGGCGAAAGTCAGGCTCTGATGGGGCTCGCCCACTACCAGCGCCAGGAGCATGAACAGGCGGCGCACTACTACGACGCTGCCTTAAAGCTGGCCCCGGACAATGCCGACTGGCGTGATATGCTGGCAAAATCGCGCGCGAACGCTACCGCCGAGGTCCATGTGCACGTGCCGGAAATCTATTACTTCGATCGGGCAAAGCTGCTTGAGCCCGCAAGCCCGGCGACGGATCCGTCGTTGACCGTTCTGAAGCCCAGGCCTCAGATTTGGGCGGAACGAGCGCGACGGAAAATCGGAAGGGCATTGGGAAAGGTGATGACCGCCGCCATGAATGGCACGACCCACCTGTGGGGCTCGATCGCTGGCTATAGGGACAGGGTTTGGACGAATTGGTACCGGCGTTCGATGACTCTGGGCATTCTGACGCTCGCCTACATGCGTGAGCAGCTCAATAAGAAGAACCTTAAGACCACTTATCCTAAAGGAACTCTGATTGGGTTTCAAAAACCAGGCCAGACCCCTCCTCCTGGGGCGACCTGTTTCCGGACCGCGGATGGAACCTGGAATAATCTGGAGAACCCGAAGGAGGGCGCTGCGGGCACGCGCTTTCTTCGAAATGTCAACGTGGCTGCGATCCAGCCGGAGACAGGCCAGAAACTATTGACGCCGAATCCTCGGGAAATCAGCCGGAAACTGTTAACCCGGGGGGTGAAAATAGAGGAGGTCCCATTCCTCAATATGTTGGCCGGTTCCTGGATTCAATTTCAAAACGGGGATTGGATCAATCACGGAGAAATACTCTATCGCGACGTGCATGAAGTTCCACTCGCCGAAGATGATCCGGCGCGGCTCAAGTATCGGCAGACTAATATATTCGTGGGCAAGACGCAGCCGGACCCCACGTTTACCCCGGGCCAGGAGGAAACGCCCATTACCTTCATCAACGAAGTCACGCATTGGTGGGATGGATCCCAGATTTACGGGAGCGATCAGGAGACGCAAAACCGCCTCCGCAGCTTCGTCGACGGCAAGATGCGGCTGAATGAGGACGGCACGTTGCCGCTCGGCACGAATGGGGTCGAGGATACCGGGTTCCGTCGGAACTGGTGGGTTGGAATGACGATCCTCCACACGCTCTTCGTGCATGAGCACAATGCGATTTGTGACCGATTGAAGGTTTCTTACCCGCAATGGAATGATAGCCGGCTTTTCAATGTGGCGCGTCTGATTAACGCGGCCGTCATGGCCAAAATCCATACGGTGGAATGGACCCCGGCCATCCTCCCGAACCCCGGCCTCAACGCGGCGTTGAATGCAAACTGGTATGGCATCCTGACCAATCTCCTTGAACGCGGCAAGGACCGTCACACTCTCGCGGAGATTAATATCAACAACCCTGAGCTGGGCGGCGTGGTGGGAAACCCAATCGACAAACACGGCCAGCCGTATGGACTGACGGAAGAGTTTACCGAGGTGTACCGCCTGCACTCTCTGTTACCCGAGTCACTCCAAATTCGGAAGATTACGGGCGAAGCGGCCGAGGATATCCCGTTTTCGGCTTCGCGCCAGGCGGGCTCCAAAAAATTGACCGGCACCTTCGGCATCACCAACATCCTCTATTCTTTTGGCACCCAGCACCCGGGGGCGCTCGTCCTGAATAACTATCCGCGCTTTATGCAGGAGTTAAGCATCCCAGGCAACCCGCTGTTCGACATGGGGGCGGTCGATATCCTGCGCGCGCGCGAACGAGGAGTTCCCAGATACAATGAGTTCCGGCGGCAGTTGGGGATGAATCCAATCCAGTCGTTTGACGACCTGACTGATGACAAAGGCCAGGTGAAAAAGATCAAGGAGGTTTATGGCGACCAGCCCGAGGATGTCGAGAAACTGGATCTCCTGATCGGCACGCTATCCGAAGGACATCGACCTGATCTCTTTGGCTTCGGCGAGACGATGTTCCAAATCTTCATCCTCAACGCGACCCGGCGGCTGCAAGCAGACCGCTTTTACACGGACAGCTACAACGAGGAGACTTACACGCGGGAAGGGTTGGATTGGATTGACAGTTCGAATCTTAAGACCGTTCTGCTGCGCAACTTCCCGGAGCTTGCCAAAACGGGACTGGCCAACGTGGCAAACGCCTTCGAGCCATGGGACACAGGTAAGACACTGGATCCCAAACGGCACCCGTTGCGGGGGTACGACAAGGAACTCAAACCGGATCCCTGGCTGGTGGACATCGACCGGTGAGATTTTCCACGTAAATCCTGACGGTAATCCAATGGGTTCATCCCCGGTAACCCTCGACTAGATCGTCATCACCGACGCTATTTGAAATGAACATACCCACCGGGCAATTTCTGATTTCCCGGCCGCCTCAGGTCGGCTGATTTCTGATGCAAATGCCCGATCCGCGTTAACGGGAGCTGCGGAAATCTCCGGCGCCATTTTCTTTTCAAATTGCCGGAATCCTGCGGCGAAATCGCGAAGAGGAGTTCGTAGTCTTCGCCGTCGGAAATCGCCTGCTCCATGCCGCAGCCGGGGCTGAGCGGCAGCGCTGCTTCATCCAACTCAAATCCAACCCCACTCGCGCGCGCCAGCCGCGGAAGGTCCGCGCCGAGCCCGTCGCTCAAATCCATCATCGCATGAATCGAGAAGTGTTTGGTCAACCAGCGGGCTTCTTCAATCCGTGGCATAAACTTCAGATGCCGTCCACGAAGCGACCCGCCGAGACGGCCGGTTACGAACAATTCATCGCCGGCCTTTGCTCCGCCGCGGCCCACCCATCGACTCTTTTCGGCAAAGCCGCTCAGGCTGACGGAAATCACCGCCGGACCTTTGATATTGCTCGTCTCGCCGCCCACAATCGCCACCTGAAAAGTCCGCGCCGCCTTCTCCAGGCCGCGATAAATTTTCTTGATCCAGTCGAGCGTTCTCTCGGCCGGAACGATCAAGGTCACCAGGGCAAACCGCGGGACCCCGGACATCGCGGCGAAATCGCTCAGCGGGCGGGCCATTGCTTTCCAACCGATCCAGGCCGGAGAGCTCCGGTTGGTGAAATGAATGCCTTCGACCACGCAATCGGTTTTGAGCAAGAGCAACGTGTCGCGACCCGAGGATCGGACGACTGCGCAGTCATCGCCCGGACCGATCACCACCGAATGGTGGCGCGGAATCTTCGGGAGAAGGTGCTCGAGCAGCCGGTCTTCGCCCAACTTCCCCAACTTCATTGCGGGATCACCTCGGGAAAGGCGAGCGCCGTCAGGGCGAGCGCGTTGAAAAGCGCGTGCATCGTCATGGAAACCAAAATGGAACCGCTCCATTCATAAGCGATCGTGAAGCAAATCCCGAGAACGAAGAGAGGCGCGAACGAAGGAAGATGGGCGTGCACGGCGGCAAAAAGCAGCGCGTTGGCCACCACTCCCACTCCACGGCCAAAATATCGTTTCACGACGCCATACAAGAAAAACCGGAAGAAGAATTCCTCTGCCAGAGGCGCCACCGCAACAGCCAGCAGGATGATCAGGATCCGCTGCTCCAGGGTACTCGAGGCGTTGAAAAGCTCGACGATTCCCTGCTTGTGGAGAATGCCCCGCGAAAGTTTTTGCGTCACAACTTCCGCGAGCAGAACCAAAGGGTAGGCCGCGAGCAACAGCATCCCTCCGGTGGCGAGCGCGCGGCCGAACCCGATCTTGGAAAAGCCGCCTAACGAATTCATGTCGACTCGTCTCACGCGCAGGAAAGCCGCGATAAACAAGAGCAGGCCGATGGAAAAGAGCGCGTTGGCGGCGAGATCGCGCGTCCGGATGCTATGAATATCATGGGAGGCCGACGCTGCGATATTCAGGAGAAACCAGGTGGCGAGGAGCGTCGCCAGCGTCGCTTCGGGCCAGCCAAATCCACGCGTCGGCGGGTCGGAAGGTTCTACGGCGCGCACACTGATCTGCCGGACGAGGGAGACGTAAATGTAAACGCCCCCGACCAGAAACAGGGCGGGGATCACAGCACCGAGTGCTGAGAGAAAGCCGTCGAACGCCATGCTCCGGCGCTCGTCCTACGGAGCGTAAAAGCTCGGCAGAAAGTAAGCGCGACCTGTTTCCAATTGCGGAAAGAGCTGCCTGGGCAGGGTCAGCTCGATTTTTGAATCTCCGGCGCTGCCGAACGCGCGAAAGATGCGGCCCCAGGAAAAGGGCGGCCCGTATTTGACGACGGTGGCCTGCCGGGCCTCGCCCAGCTCTTTCGCCTTCGCGAAGGCGTCTTCGATCTGGCCCAGCTCATCGATTAATTTGTGGTCAAGCGCGTCCTTGCCCGAAAGGATGCGCCCGTCCGCGACTGTATTACGGAGAATATCAGCAGGCACGTTGCGTTCCCGCGCGACGATCCCGAGAAATTTGTCGTAGGTTTTCATGACGAAGCTCTGGACGTAATCCCGCTCTTCCGGCGTGACCGGCCGCGCTCCATTGAGCATGTCCTTGAACTTACCGCTCTTGAACACCACGGCCGCAAGTCCGATTTTATTGAAGAGCTGCTCGTAGTTCAGCGTTTGGATGATCACCCCGATGCTGCCCGTGATCGTCGTCTCGTTCGCCATCAGATATTTCCCGCCGCAGGCCACGTAGTAACCCCCCGAGGCGGCGAGCGAATCCATGTAAACGACCACTGGTTTTTTAGCGCGTGTTTTGACCACCCAATTATAGATGACATCCGAAGCCGTGACCTCGCCGCCGGGGGAATCGATATGCAGCACCACGGCGCGCACGCGGTGATCGTCCCGCGCCTGCTGCAACGCCGCGCGCATATCATCCACCATCGAATCCCCCACGTTTCCCGGAAGCGAGGAACTAATCAGGCCGCGCAAGGAGATCACCGCGATCTTGTCGGTGCTCCCTTTGCTCCCGCGCTGCACGATCACCTCGCGAAAAGAGGGTGCGGGCTCTTCCAAACGTGCCCCTCCACTGAGCCGGTGAAGGGTAGTGAAAGCGAGCACGAAATTCAGAAACACACTGGCGCAGAGTGCTACGAACAAAAAGATACTCAAACAGCCGAGCTTCCGATTAGCCATGTCCGCGGGAAGGTTGCGGAGAACGGCTCCGCGCACAAGGGGAAGATGTAATGGAGCGGTGGAGTAATGGAGTAATGAAAAAGACGAAATTGGCAGATTCCTCCATTCCTTATTCCCCATTCCTCCATAACTCCACCACTCCACTACTCCATCCCCCCCTTTTTTCCTGCTGGCCCGGAAGGTGCTTTCCAGAAATTATGAATAACGTCGGCCACCTTCCGCTGAGCGAGACGACCCGCGCCGTCGGCTCGCGCAAAGCCCGCCGGGGTCGGCCCCGTAAGAACAATGCGGCCGAGAGCGGCGTGCGAGATCTTCCAGCTGTCGGCACGCTCACGCGAACCAAGAGCCTTTTGCTTGCGGCGCTACGCGTCTGGGAGTTAAAACATCGAATCAGCGAGTAAACCCGTTGTGCCGCAAGGCATAGCATGGAATCGCTGAGCGTGCAGGGTCATCGGGATTGCCCCGCTTCAACCCTGAAATGGCCAAGAACCTGCTGCAATAGACCCGTGATTTCCTACAAAAAGAACCTCTTTCGCCCCCCGTTCGCACGCCCGCGGAAAGCCTCACCGCAATCCGCCCTTTGGTTCGTGAAGATCGCCTTCCTGGGAACGACTCTTCTCGCTGCGCCTCTACAGGCTGCCACGCTTGAAACGATGGCCTCCTTGCCTGCACCCCTCCGCGCCTATCCCCAGGTTCGGCTCCCGGACGGCACGTTTTATGGGACGGTTTTTGGCGGGTTTAACGGTGATCCGGATCGTGGATCGGTCTTTCGGCTGGGAGCCAACGGCTCGCTCTCAACCCTTCACCAATTCCAAGCCGCCACCCAGGCCGAAGCGAATCCGACAATTCTGATCGGAGGCGCCGATGGGAATTTATACGGGGCCACCGCTCCTCGCGCCGTCGGTGATCTAAACGGCGTGATTTACAAGCTCACCCCGTCCGGGACTTACACTGTTTTGTACCGATTTCAGGATGGCAAGGGAACTCACGCCACCAGTCTAATGCAATCCGCGGATGGAAATTTCTACGGCACGGCGGCCGGCGACTCGAGCGGCGGTTTTTTCAATCACCCGCCGGAAATGCACAACGCCGGAATCGTCTTTCGGTTGACTCCCGCGGGCCAGTTCACAACGCTCTATAGCTTCACCGGCCTCGCGGACGGAAGCTTGCCCAACGCGTTAATCCAGGGAACAGACGGCAATTTTTACGGCAGCACCCTGTGCGGTCCTGAATCGCCCCCCAATGTTTTCACCGGCCTGGGAAAGATCTTCAAGCTCACGCCCGCCGGCGCAATGACAACCCTGTATAGTTTTGCGGGCGCCATCGACGGCGGCAATCCCAGCAAGCTCATCCAAGGCGCCGACGGCAATCTCTACGGCATCGCCAGCTATCCAGTAATCGCCACGGTTTTCAAAGTCACTCCCGCGGGGACGCGGAGCACCGTTTACCGCTTTGAAGGCAACAACGGCACCGGGCCCTCCCGGCTCATTGCGAGCACGGACGGAAACGTCTACGGGACCACGCAGGACGGCGGCATCCCGCAAGCTGGAAGCATCTTTGGGATCAATCCCGCCGGACAAGTGACTGCTTACCTCTTCGACGGCGCCGCCACTGGCGGCCAACCGAGCCAGCTTTTCGAGGGCGAAGAACACAACCTTTACGGAGCGGCCGACGTAGGCGGCGCGTTCAATCATGGAACCGTTTTTAGGTTGAACATGACCGCACCCCGAGACCTGCTCAACATCTCGACCCGATTGCAGGTGCTCACGGGCGATAAGGTGTTGATTGGGGGGTTTATTGTTACAGGCAGCGATCCCAAGAGAGTCATTATTCGCGGGATAGGTCCGTCCCTCAACGGCGTGGGGGTCACGCTCCAGGATCCGATGCTGGAACTGCATCAGGGGAGCTCCACCATCGCCATGAATGACGACTGGCGAGAAAACCAGGCGGAAGTGGAAGCGACATCTATTCCGCCCACCAACGATCTCGAGTCAGCCATCGTGGCCACGCTCGCTCCGGGCGCTTATACCGCCATCCTTACCGGCAAGAATAACGGCATCGGCGTCGGAGTCGTGGAAGTCTACGATCTCGATCAAAGCGTGGATTCGAAGCTCGCGAACATCAGCACGCGCGGGTTTGTCGACACCGCCGACAACGTCATGATAGGCGGATTGATCGTGAGCGGAGGCATCGGCGGTGGAAATGCCAGAATCATCGTCCGTGCCATCGGCCCCTCTCTTAGCCCGTCGGGACTTCAGGGCGCTTTGCAGGATCCGACCCTCGAATTGTTCAACGCCAGCGGCACAGCGATCGCCTCCAACGACAACTGGAAAACTCGTCCTGACGGCACCAGCCAGCAGGGCGAAATCGAAGCCACGTCTATCCCTCCCACGAACGATCTTGAATCGGCCTTGGTGCAGACTCTCGGGCCGGGCAACTACACAGCGATCGTGCGCGGTGCAAACAGCACCACCGGCATCGCCGTCGTGGAAGCTTATACCCTTCAGTAGACGCGAAGATAGCCAAGTCCGGGGTCGCGAAAGCTGCCTCGCTCATCCCGATCAGTGTTGTCCCAGCACAACCAGATTTGTGTCAGTCACGCACAAACTGATTTGCGGTGGCAGGTGCTGGCAATACTCTCTATAAATTGCGTTGAGCGCCCATAGCTCAGCCGGATAGAGCATCGGATTTCTAATCCGACGGTCGGAGGTTCGAGTCCTCCTGGGCGCGTTTTCTTAGAACGTGAATGGTGATCAGTGAATCGTGAATAGTAGGCTGAGCGCCGAACGTCAGCCCCATTCACCGATCACCATTCACGATTCACTTCTTCTTGCTCCACTTCCGCTCGTGATCGAGGAGCCATTTCTTTCGCCAGAGGCCGCCGCCGTAGCCGCACAGCGTCCCGTCGGCACGAATGACGCGGTGACACGGGATGATGATCGAAAGCATGTTCGTGCCGTTCGCCCGGCCGACCGCGCGGCGCGCACCGGGAATGCCGAGACGCTCGGCCATCCAGGAATAGGAGCGCGTCTCGGCCACCGGGATCGACCGCAAGACTTCCCAGGCCCGGAGTTGGAAATCGGAGCCAATCGGCGCAAGCGGGACGTCGAATTTCAGCTCCTCCCCGGAGAAATATCGAGCGAGCTGGCCTCGGATCGCCTCAAGATATCGATGCTCACCCGGGACGACGTTTGTCTTCAATCGTTGACGCAGAATGGTCAGCTCGCGCTCCAGCGCGCGTCGATCGGCGAATTCCAATAGCCGCAATCCTTCATCATCCGCCACCGCCAGCATGGCGCCGAGCGGGGTCTCGATTCGTTCGGCAAACATGCAGGCCCGCGACTTTGCCGCCGTAGGCGGATCGCCAAAAATTCGGGTAAACGCTTCCCGAAAACCGCTGGCCGATTCGAAGCCGCTGCCGTTTTGGGCGTCGTCGACCCGGCCCCCTCGCCGCACCTCACGCAGAGCCCGCCCCATTCGCCGGGCGCGATGATAGGCTTGAAACGTCATCCCGTAATGGCGTTTGAATTGCCGGCGCGCGGTTGAAGGGTCGATGGCCATCCCGGCGAGTTCCTTATCCGTCAGCCGCCCATCAGGCGCGCGCTCGACTTCCGCGCGCAAGCGCTCGATCAGCTTCGGCGGGCGCTCGCCCGGATCCATCGGACGGCAGCGCAAACAAGGCCGGTAACCGCCGTGCAGCGCTTCGCTCGGGGTCGAAAAGAAATCGACATTCATCCGCGCGGGTTTTTTGGCCGAACAGGTAGGCCGGCAAAAAATTCCGGTGGTGCGCACGCCAACGAAAAAGATTCCCTCGAAGCTCGAGTCGCGATTGACCAGCGCGCGATACATCGTGTCCGAGGGTGGGAGTAGTTCCATCGCTTTCATAGACGTTCAATCTCCATCGTATAACAGCCACGGCTCGCGCTGCGAACGTGAACGAAAGCAGTTTCAGGCTTTTGCAGGAACCTTTCAATCACGGGTTCGGGCCCTTCTCCATTTGCCACTTCCGCGGCGATGATCTCACGCTGCGAGTTATACGCGCGAATTACGCGGCCCTTTCGAAAATCCGCCGGGAACTCGTGCGTTGCCGCGTAGCGCGCGCACGGTTCCGCATGGACAAAAATCGGCCCGCTTTCCGAATACGGCCGGCCGGGCGCGATGGCCGCGAACGGAAACAGGATCATGCGTTCGCCCGGCTGCGCCCAGCGCAGGCAGTGCCGGCAAGGATATCCATTTGGCGAATCAGCTGTCACGACAGCGTGGTCCGGCACGCCAGCCTCCGCGGCGCGGCGGGCGACCTCGGCGATTTCCGTGCTCAGCGGCACGATCCGAAAGCTTGAAGTTTTCATGGCTTCAGCCTACGCGCAGGCGAGCACGTCCTGCATCGACGGAATTCGGGCAGCGAATTCGTTTGCCTCTTCCAAGGAGCGGCGGTTTACAAACCGCCGACATTTCTAGGGGGGCGGTTTGGAAAGCGCCCCTCCTTGAGGTCTTCCGGCTCATTCACGCTTTCATAGAGTCCGGCATCTTCCGGCGAAACCTGGACGATCCGCAATTTGCCTCCGTCCACCAGATTGCGGCTCAAGCGTTGGAGCGAAAAATCGTCGCTCGCGAGCGCCGCAGAGAAATCGCTGCCGGCCTCTCGCGGATAAATCGCGGCCAGCGGTTCAGCTCGTTCGCCGATCAGGGGCACGACGCCACAACCATTGCCGGCCAGACTGCAAAGAACGTGCAGTTGCTCCGCCGTTATGAAAGGCATGTCGACCGCCAGCGCAACAAGGTGCGATGTCTGCGTCCGCTCCAAAGCTCTCGTTAGGCCGCTCAGCGGACCGCGGGACGGCGGATCATCCAGAAGCAATTCAGTATCCAGCGGCAGCCAGGAAGGTTTTTGCCGAGCCGAAACGAAAACCCTTTCCGGACGAAGACCTCGAAGAAGCTCGATCTGTCGCTGCCAGAGCAACTCACCTCCGAAAACAATCGTCGCCTTGTCCCTCCCCATCCGCCGCGATTCGCCGCCAGCGAGCAAGACCGCGCTGATTGTCATGTTGCGACGCCGCCATTCTCCTTTGTCATTCTGAGCGAAGTTTTGCAGAAGCAAAACGAAGTCGAAGAATCTCTCATTGTTCCTCCCGTGCGCAAAGGGTCCCATACTGAAAGCGAGAGATGCTTCGACGTCGCTCAGCATGACAAAAGGGGCCGAAGCTCCGCCATCGGAAGCCTCGCCGCCTCCCCCTTTCGTGCGATGATTCCCGATGAGCGCATCGAAAGCGGAGGACCAAGGGATTGGCGCCGGAAGCGTCATGCGCCGCAAACCGGATGGCGCTTATGAATGCGTGACCGACGAGGTCGCGATCGAGGAGCCGCTGGAAATTCGGATAGGCCAGGACCCGCTTGCGGTCACCATGCGGACGCCGGGAAATGACGAGGAACTCGCCGCTGGCTTTCTCCTCTCGGAGGGAATCATCCGCGCGCGGAGTGACCTCCGAGAGATCAGCCGGTGCACATTGCCAGCCTCCCTTGGTAACGTTCTCAACATCACGCTCGCTCCTACGGCAAAATTTAATCCAGCGGCGGCTCATCGCTTCGGCACGATTTCGACAAGTTGCGGACTGTGTGGAAAGACGAGTATCGAATTCATCCGCCAACAGTTTCCGCCGATTGATTCCACCAAGCAGATTCGAATCGACGCCGCGACGCTTCTCGAATTGCCCGACCGGCTGCGCAATGCCCAGGGCAATTTCTCCCGGACCGGTGGTATTCACGCCGCGGCAATCTTCGATCTCAACGGCAATCTGATTGTCCTGCGGGAAGACATTGGCCGTCATAACGCCGTCGACAAAGCGATCGGCCGCGCGTTCCTCGATGAGCTGCTGCCGTTAAAAGATCACATCCTGATCGTGAGCGGACGCTCGTCTCTCGAGATTGTGCAAAAGGCGCTCGCAACCGGAATTCCGATTGTCGGCGCGGTCTCCGCGCCTTCTTCGCTCGCCGTGAATTTCGCACGCGAAAGCAATCAGACGCTCATCGGCTTTCTCCGCCCGCCCACGTTCAATGTGTATTCCCACATCGAACGTGTCGCGTTCGACAGGTAGGGACGCCGCGGTTGGTAGGGCGAGACTCTGTCGAGCCGCGAACGTCGATCAGCGAAAGGCGACGGCTCGACAGCGTCTTGCCCTACCAAATTCCCTACCAGCGATGAAATGCCGGATGACCTTCCTTCACGGCCACAAAGGTCCCGCGGCAAGTCGCGCAAACTTTGCCGCCGCCGGTTAGTGTGCCTTCCACCGTGGCGCGGTCACCGGTCGACTCCACGACCTTCGCCGAAAGAAAAACCGGCGCGTCGGTCGGGGTAGGCCGCAGAAGCTTTATCGCATAGTCCGCTGTCACGGTGCAGGGCGTCCGGTCCGCGCCGGACTTGTTCATCAAATGCCAGGCCGCGGTCCAGTTACAGTGGCAATCGAGCAACGCTCCGATGATGCCACCGTTGAGCACCCCGGGAAACGCTTCATAGCGCGTCTCAGGTTGCCATTCCGCCACGACTTCTTCGCCGCGCACGAAGCTGCGGATGTGGAGTCCCTCCGGATTGGCCGGCCCGCACCCGAAGCAAGCGTTTTCCGGCGCGTATTTTTCCTGGAGCGACTGCGAATCGGCGTCCGCCATCGATCACTTCGCTCCGTTAGCGGCCGAGCCCGGATAGGGTCGCAATTCCGGGCCGGTGTAGAGCGAGCGCGGACGGATCAGGCGGTTATGATCGTGTTGCTCGACGACGTGCGCGCACCATCCCGCGACACGCGAGACCGCGAAAACCGGCGTATTCAACGGCGGCGGAAATTTCAGCATCGTGAAAACCGGCGCAGCGTAAAGATCGACGTTGGCGCACAGGTGTTTTTCGCGCTCCATCGCCTTCTCGAGGTTTTCACAAATCGGCACCCATTGCTCTTTGCCCAACCGTTCGCCGAGATCGCGAGCGATCTCCCGCATGATCGGCACCCTCGAGTCGCCTTCCTTATAAACGCGATGGCCAAAGCCCATGATCTTCGCCTTTTTCGCAAGCTGCGCCTTCAGCCAGCCTTCCGCGCGGTCGGGCGTTTGAATGTCATCGAGCATTTTCATCGATTCCTCATTGGCCCCGCCATGGAGCGGCCCCTTCAAGGTTCCGCAGGCCGAAGTGACGGCTGAATACATGTCCGACAAGGTCGAGGCTGTCACGCGGGCCGCGAACGTCGACGCGTTGAACTCATGGTCCGCGTAAAGAATGTAGATCGTGTCGAGCATCCGGATTTGCCAATCCTGGGGCACGCCGCCCGTCAGCTTGTAGAAAAAATTACCGGCGTGGGTCAGGTCCGGTTTATCGGGGATCGGGTCCTGGCCCTGGGAAATTCGCCAGCCGTCCGTGACCAGCGACGAGACGCGTGCGATCAGCCGCATCGCCTTGCGGACATTGGCGGCGTGTGAGTGGTCGTTCAGATCGGGATCGAACGCGCCGAGCATCGAAACACCGGTGCGGAGCATATCCATCGGATGCGTGTTCTTCGGCATGAGCCGCATCATCTTGATGATGGCATCCGGCAGAGCGCGCTCGGAAGCGAGTTGATTGGTGAAATTCGCAAGCTGACCGCCGTTCGGCAGCTCTCCGTTGAGCAGGAGATAAGCGACTTCCTCGAAACTGGCCTTGTCCGCCATGTCATGGATGTCGTACCCGCGATACATCAGACCCGCGTTCGGATCGACCCAGCAAATTTCCGTTTCACCCGCGACGACACCGGCCAGACCAGGGCTGTAGGGGGGCTTTGTTTCAGTGCTCATAATTTCATCCTTTGCAGCGGGAAGCGTTCAAAATCCCGTCCTGTCATTCCGAGTCCCGCCGTTGCGGGAAGGAATCTCTCGCCTCCAATTGCTCCCGCCACAATGAGAGATGTTTCGACTTCGCTCAACATGACAAAAAAGCGACCCGAAACAACTCAGGTTCATCGGTATCCCGGCCAGCTCTCCGCCGCCGGATCATAATCGAGCAGCTTATACAGCTCCTTGCGCGCCTGCATCTTCTCGAGCCATTCCGCCTGCGTCCCCTGCTCTTTCAACGCGCGAAAAAACTCAGCGGTCGCTCTCATCGAAACGCGAAAGGCGCTTTGCGGAAAGATGACCAGGCGATAACCGAGCTCGTCGAGTTCCTGGACGCTGAGCAAAGGGCTCTTGCCGAACTCCGTCATGTTTGCGAGAAGCGGGACTTTTACTTCCCGGGCGAAATCGCGGAATTCCTCTTTCGTCTGCAACGCCTCGGGAAAAATCGCATCCGCGCCGGCGGCGACGTAGGCGTTCGCGCGTTTCACTGCGCCGTCGAAATTCTCCAGCGCGCGCGAATCAGTCCGTGCCATCACGAGGAAATCCGGATCGCGTTTCGCGGCCACGGCCGCGCGAATCTTTTCGGCCATTTCTTCGGTCTCGACCAGACGCTTCCCGGCGAGATGACCACAACGCTTCGGAAATTCCTGATCTTCGAGGTGACACCCGGCCAGACCGGCGCGTTCCAGTTCGTAGATCGTTCGTCCGATATTTTCCGCCCCGCCGAAGCCAGTATCGGCATCGACGATCGCCGGGATCTTGACCGCGTGCGCGATGAAACCGGCCAGCGTCGCCACCTCATTCAAGGTGAGCAGGCCGATGTCCGGCAAACCTGCCGTGCAGTTCGCGAGGCCGGCGCCGCTGATATAAACGGCGTCGAATCCCGCGCGCTCCACTTGCCGTGCCATGGATGCGTTCGGCACTCCCGGCATCGCGACAGCGCCTTTTGCAATCAGGCTCCGCAGTTGAGCAGCCTTCGTCATTTCGCGGAACTATCGGGCATCTTTGCCAACTTCATCAATTCGTTAGGGTTTTTCGCTTCGTCCAATTTCCAGCCCGCGGCCACGATCTTACGGGCACCCTCTTCCCCGAGGGCCGGGACGACCAGCGCGTTGAATTTTCCCTCGAGCTGGTCGTCGCTGACCGGATTGAGCGCATTGCCCAAGGGATAATCCACGCGCTTCGTCAGGGTCCGCCCGTCATCCAGCGTTACATGGACGATGTTAGCGACAGCCCTCGCGTAGAGCGAACTCAACTCCGCGTTGCGCTGCACGGTCACGTTCTCGAGAAATTTCCAGATCGCCGGATCCATGAAACGCTCCGGCTGGAATTGTTTGTCGGTCACCTCGCCGTCGATCAAGGCGATGCTCGTGATGTAAGGCAAACTGTGGTCGGCTGTCTCGCGCGTCTCGGGCTTCCACTTTTCAGGTTCGCTTCCGATGATATCGACCGACGCGTCGTGGCTTTCGATTCGCACCGACTTGATCTTCGATGGATCGCCGATCTCTGCCCGCAGGAACATGGCCGCTTCGATCGCGCTCTGGCTGTGGTATTCGGCCGGCCAATACTTGATGCTGGTTTTCAGAATCATCGCGGCCGTGCCTTCGTCCGGGCTCTTCGCGCCCGGCCGCTTCACGAAAATTTCGCCGACGTCGCCTAACGAGACGCCCAACTGTTTCTCGAACCCCATCTGTCCTTCGAATATGGGCGCGGGTCCCGTCATGCCCGCGCGCGCGAGCAGCGCGGCATACACACCGTGCCGGGCGGCGTTCGCAAACGCGACGCCTTTCCAATGGGACAACTCGCCAACCCGCGCCTGCCGCATCCCCATCCCGGCGACGCCCGCGATGTTGACGGCGTGCCGGGTCTTTTCGGGATCGAGCTTCATCAATCGGGAGGCGGCCAGCGCGGTCGAAAAAGCTCCGTAAGTCGGGTGATCCCAGCCCCGCGCCCGAATGCTGGCGGCATCGCACAAGCGGCATTGCACTTCGTAGGCGAGGGCGATCGCCGTGATCAGCTCCCGGCCATTCGCGCCGACGCTTTCCGCGACCGCCAGCGCCGCGGCGATGTTATCGCTCGGGTGCGCCGGCTCTTTCGAAAGATAAGTGTCGTTGTAATCAAAATAACGAATGCAGCAGCCAGTCGCGAAGGCGGCCCAATCCGGTGGCACTTGCAGGTCGGTCCCGATCACCGTGCCGCCATTCTTCGCGGAAAAATCGGAGGCGACTTTGCGCGCGATCACACAGGGCTCTTCATTCCAGGCGCCCAGCGCGCAGCCGAATGAATCGATCACGCGCCGCTTCACCTCGTGGACGACTTCAGGTGAAAGGTCTTCGTAATTGAGCGAACAAGCGAATTCAGCGAGGCGATGGGCGAGCGATTTGGACATAAAGTGAGCCTGCAATCTGGCGATGAATCGTGCGGCGGCAAGCTAGGTTCTGGGTAGCGCACGCGTCTCGCGTGTCGGGCGATGGCGTCTCGCCATCGAACTTCCTGGAAGATCGTTTCGGCGAGACGCCGAAACCAACACGCGAGACGCGTGCGCTACCCAGCAGAAGAGTTGGCGCTCGCTCAGAATCAGAACCGTCACGGGAATTCAGCCGTGTTCATTCAGATAATCCGTGATTAAACTTCCCCCCACATGAGCAAAGTTTACTCCGACGCCAAGGCCGCGCTGGCCGGCCTCCTCCACGACAACATGACCATCGCCGCGGGCGGGTTCGGGCTGTGCGGCATTCCCGAAAACCTCATCGCCGCCCTGCATGCCAGCGGCGTGAAAGGCCTCACCATTGTCGGCAACAACGCGGGCGTGGACGGCTTCGGCATGGGAGTTCTGCTCACGACGCGGCAGGTGAAAAAGGTCATGGCTTCCTACGTCGGCGAGAACAAGGAGTTCGAGCGCCAGGTGCTGAGTGGCGAGCTCGAGCTCGAGCTTATTCCACAGGGCACACTCGCCGAACGCTTGCGCGCGGGCGGCGCCGGCATCCCGGGATTTTACACTCGCACCGGGTTCGCCACCAAACTGACCGAGGGCAAGGAGACGAAGGCCTTCGACGGCAAAGAATACGTGCTCGAACCGGGCATCACCGCCGAGGTCTCGCTCGTGAAGGCCTGGAAGGGCGACAAATCCGGCAACCTCATTTTTCGAAAGACCTCACGGAACTTCAACCCGATGATCGCCAGTTGTGGGAAGGTCTGTGTGGCCGAAGTCGAACAGCTTGTGGAGGCCGGCGAGCTCGATCCCGACCAGATCCACACGCCCGGCATCTTTGTCGATCGGATCATCCAAGGCGAGAAATACGAGAAGCGGATCGAGTTCCGCACCGTCCAGGACACGGCCGGAGCGAAGAAAGAGAACCCAGTCCGCGAGTTGCTGGCGAAGCGCGCGGCGCAGGAACTTCGCGAAGGCTATTACATCAATCTCGGCATCGGCATTCCGACGCTGGTTGCCAATTACATTCCGGAGGGGATGAACGTGACCCTGCAATCCGAGAACGGCCTGCTGGGCATCGGGCCGTTCCCGACCGAAGACCAGGTGGACGCCGACCTGATCAACGCCGGTAAGCAGACCATCACTACGATGCCCGGCTCGGCCTTTTTCTCGAGCGCCGACTCGTTCACGATGATTCGCGGTGGGCACATCGATCTCGCCATTCTTGGGGCATTCGAGGTGACCGACCAGGGAGATATCGCGAACTGGATGATTCCCGGCAAAATGATCAAGGGGCCCGGCGGCGCGATGGACCTCGTCGCCGGAGTGAAACGCGTCGTGGCCGTCATGGAGCACACCTCCAAGGACGGCAGCCCGAAGATTTTGAAGCAATGTACGCTACCCATCACCGGCCTCGGCGTCGTGAACCTCATCATCACCGACCTCTGTGTGTTCGAAGTGAAGGAGGGGGGCGGGCTTATCTTAACTGAACTGCATCCTGGCGTGACGGTGGACGATGTTCGCGCGAAAACGGGCGCACCGTTCGACGTTTCACTGAAGGCCTGACGCACAACCGCAAGATCACTATGAACAAGAGGAATTCGATCATCCTCGGAGTCGTGCTCACGCTTTTGACTGTTTTGGTTGTCGCCCAGGAAAAGAAGAACAAGGAAAAATCGTCGAGCACGGCGGAGCCGAAGATGCTTACGGCGGCCGAGATGCAGTGGGGAGAAGGTCCACCGTCGCTGCCGGCGGGTGCGCAGATGGTTGTCCTCGACGGCGACCCCAGGCAGAACGGCTCATTCACCATCCGGTTAAAAATGCCGGCCGGTTACAAGATCCCGCCGCATACTCATCCGGCCGCTGAACGCGTCACAGTCATTTCCGGGGCGGTGCATCTCGGGATCGGAGAGAAGTTCGATGAAAGTGCGGGCCGCGAATTAAAGGCGGGGGACTTCGCGGTCATACCCGCTGGGGTGCCTCATTTCGCGTGGTCGCCACGCGAAGCCGTTTTGCAAATCCACAGCGAAGGGCCGTTCCAGCGCACGTTTGTCGAGAGTAAGAATTAAGAAGGAAGAATGCAGAAGGACAATCTGCGCGCACAAAACACGACCACGCCCGAGCAGCCGGGAATTCTCGCGCGCATGGCGCTTGCGTTGACGGACTGGACTGAGCGCTGGGTGCCTGATGCCTTTGTCTTCGCGCTCGTCGCGACGCTGATCGTGGTCGTCGCCGGCGTCGCGTTCACCCCATCGAGCGTGCCGCAGGTAATCGATGCCTGGGGACGCGGTTTCTGGGAGTTGATCCCATTCACGCTGCAAATGGCGCTGATCATCATTACCGGGCACGTGCTCGCCACCTCGCAACCGGTGGGACGAGTCATTCGCCGAGTGGCGGCGTGGCCGACCACGCCGCGTAACGCCGTCGCGCTGGTGGCGTGCTTCGCCATGGCGAGCTCATGGTTCAACTGGGGCTTCAGCCTCATCTTCAGCGCCGTCCTCGCGAAAGAAGTCGCGCGCCGCGTCGAGGGTGTGGACTATCGAGCGCTCGCCGCCGCCAGCTTCCTCGGCCTCGGCAGCGTCTGGGCGCAGGGCTTGAGCGGCTCGGCTGCGTTGCAAATGGCCACCCCGGGAGCACTCCAGCCACAGATCCGGGAGATCGTCGCGAACAACGGCATGATCGCAGGTGGAATCATCCCGTTCAGTCACACGATTTTTCTCTGGCAGAGTTTCGTGTCTGTCATCGTCGAGATCGTCATCGTGACTGCCGTGATGTGGCTGGTCACGCCGCCGGCCGGACGCGGGAAGACGGCGCGCGATCTTGGCATCGTTCTCGGCCCGGCGGAGAATGAGCCGCCGCCAACAGTCGTGAAACCGACTCCGGGCCAGTGGCTCGAACACTCCCCGATCCTCAACTGGCTGATCGTTCTCATCGGCGGCACGTATCTGGTCCGCTACTTCATGCAGGCCAGCGAGCCGCTGAACGCGATCAACCTGAACATCGTTAATCTCACTTTTCTGCTCCTGGGTTTTCTGCTGCACAAAACTCCGGCGCGCCTCATGCACGCCGTGCAGGGCGCGACGCCGGCCGTCTGGGGCGTCATCCTCCAATTCCCGTTCTACGCGGGCATCGCGGGAATCATTACCTCGACCGCCCTTAGTCAACAGATCGCGCATGCCTTCGTCGGGATCTCCAATGCGAAGACCTTTCCCGCGATCGTCGCGATCTATTCCGCGGTGCTCGGCGTCTTCGTTCCGTCAGGCGGTTCGAAATGGGTGGTCGAAGCGCCCTACGTCATGGCCGCGGCGCACGAACTCAAGGTTCACCTGGGCTGGGTCGTGGCGTCGTACGACCTCGGAGAAGCGCTCGCCAATCTCGTACAGCCCTTTTGGATGCTTCCGATTCTGGGGCTGTTTCAGCTCCGCGCGCGGGACGTTATGGGCTACACCTTTGTCGTCTTCCTTGTGCTCGTCCCCGTGGTGCTGTTGCTAGTGACGATCCTCGGCGCGACGCTCCCCTATCCGCTCTAGCGAGAGCCGGCCACTTTAGAATGGTCAACGTGCATAACGGATTTAGTCTTCACCCATGAAAATGCCTCTTCCCGACTCCGTTATTCGGCGAACCACGTTTGCGTTTCTTTTTGTCCTGGCAACCAGCGCCGTCCTCTCCGCCGCGGAAGCATCTAATTTTGCCGGCGAATATGCGGACAAGAAATTCTTGAATGGTCAGGCTGTCTTTCAACTGAGTCTCGAGCAAAAGGGAAACACCGTGGATATCTTTTTTGCCGCCGGCTACAACGACGGCCACGGAACTGCCCCGGAGGCCAATTGCAAAGGCAAGGTGAACGCCAAGGGCACGATCGAGTTCAAGTTCGTCGACAGCGACGGAAACGCAGGCACGGGGACAATTGCCCGCGCTGGCAACGACGTTGTCGTTTCGATCAAAGCCACCACGGTTCGCGACAAGCGCGCGCTCGTATTTTATCGGGATGGGATCCGGCTCACCCCGGCAAACAAGAAGTAGCAAGCTGCCGGCCCCCGGCTCGACTGAGTCTCGCCCTACCAAGTGTCCGCTTCACGACGATTCCATTCTGGTAGGGCGAGACTCTGTCGAGCCGTCAGCAACGAAGTTCATGAATGACGCCTTGGTACGGCCAATCTTCCGGCTTCTTCACCAAACCCGCTCTCACGGGATTCGCTCTCACATACTCCCACTTTTCGGCGTAGCTCTCCTCGCCCCGCAAGCGATGATGGAAGCTGTCCGACTGAAAACGCGGTGCACCATCGCTGAGCTGGCGTCGGAATTCACGTTTCCAGAACGTAATCCATCGCTCAATCGAAAGCTTGTCATCCGTAGGCGAACAGAAGAAATGAACGTGATCCGGCATAATGACATACGCGCCTATTGTCCATAAATCGGCTTTGCTCCAAGCGCTCAGTAACGCGTCGTGGACCGTCGCATTCGCCAGCTCCTTTTTGCGTTGCCGCGAGCAAACCGTGACAAAAACGATCGTAGCTCTATCGCGAAAGATGAAAACGCCTCTCGCAGGATGATGTCGGCGCCTGAGCTCCGTGCCGGACACCGGCTCGACTGAGTCTCGCCCTACCAATGGATCCTTGCGCGATGATTGCACTCTGGTAGGGCGAGACTCTGTCGAGCCGTAGGGGGGCCGCGCTTACACCATCGGCCGGAAATGGCCGACGATCTCCTGCAACCGGCCGGTGATTTGGCCTAACGAGCAGACTTCCACCGCCTCGAGCAAGGCCGGGAAGCAGTTTTCCTCGGTCTCCGCGACCGCGGCCAGTTTCGCGAGGGCTTTCTCCGCCTTGGCGGCGTTCTTCTTTTTGAACTGCTTCAAGCGATCCACCTGCAATTGCTGTTTCGCCCGTGGCGTGCGGGCGAGCTCGAACTCCGGCATTTCCTCGTCGCGATTCCGGTATTTGTTCAGCGCGATAATCGGGCGCGTTCCGTCGTAGATCTGTTGCTCGTAACGATGCGCGGCCGTCTGGATTTGACTGCGCTGATAGCGATTCTCGACCGCTCCCATGACTCCGCCGAGACGTTCGATCTCCCGGAACTCCTCCAGAATGGCAGCTTCCACCGCCCGCTCGACTGCTTTCATTCCAGGCGAACCGCTCAGCATGTTCATGGTGTGTTTAAAGATGCCGGATTCATCGAGCAGGATCGCCTGGCCGTGCGCGGCGAGACGGATCCATTCTTCACTTGGGGTCGTGAACGGCTCATCGGCACTGTTCGAGTGGCAGGAGTTGGTGCCGTTCATGTAGGAAAGCATCAACTCGGCGGCGGTGCGGGTGAGGTTGTTCTTGAACTCCGCCGCAACCAGTGAGCGGCCACTGGTCTGCGTGTGAACTTTGAACATCTGCGCTTTGTGCCCGGCGCCAAAGGCATCCCGCATGCCGATCGCCCAGATGCGTCGCGAGACGCGCGTGAGCGCGATATATTCCACGTCGAGACCGCAATCGAGAAAGAACGAAAGGCGCGGACCGAATTCATCCACGGGAATGCCGCGCGCCGCCATCATTTCGGCATAGGCAAAACCGTTCGAGAGCGTGTAGGCGGCTTGTTGGACCGGTGTCGATCCAGCCTCGCCGATGTGATAACCGCTGATCGAGACGGGATACCAGCGTGGCATCTCCCGCGTGGTGAATTCCATCATGTCGGTGAGAAAACGGAGCGACGCCTCGACCGGAAAGATGGTTTCGTTTTGCGCCTGCACTTCCTTGAAGATATCGGCCTGAATGGTGCCCCGCAGCTTCGGCACTACTTCCTTACCAAAACGCCGTTTCGCGGCCGCGATGTACATCGCCATGATGATGGGAGCCGGACCGCTGATCGTCATCGAGGCGGAGAAATCGGGTGAGCCGAGATCGAAGCCCTCGTAGAGCCGGACCATGTCTTCAACGGTGTCGACCGCGACACCGCCCTCACCGATCTTCCCAAGGATGCCGGGAGCATCGCTATCGATGCCGTAAAGTGTCGGCCCGTCGAACGCCGTGCTGAGGCGCTTCGAGCGCTGGTGCGCGCCGAGAAAATGGAATCGCTCGTTCGTATCTTCGGCGAGCATTAAGCCCGAGAAGAGACGCGTCGGCTCTTCCGCCTGCTGCGGCTTCGCGCCGTTCTTGCTTCCGTTCTTCTTCGACTTCCCTTTGTGCCCGTTCTTTTCATAGGCGCCGATCTCGATGGCGGGGCTTTGCAGCGGTTCGAGATACATCTCGCGATAGGCCCCGTTCAAAAACGGGAACTCGCCCGGCAATCCATCGCCTAACAAGTAGCGCGTGATATCGCCCGCTTCGTCGATCTCCGGCAACGCGAGCCGCGGCAACTTCAAACCGGTCGGTGCGCTCCCGAGCGGGATTTTCGCCTTGATCTCGTTCCAGCGATCGACCATCTGCTGGCCAAATTTCTTGTCCGTGCGCGCGCGCTTGACCTCATTCTCGACAAACTTGTTGTACTTTTCGACTGCTTCGACAACGTTTCCTAGCTTGCTCATTTGCGTTGGCCTTTCTTCGGCGTTTTCGTCTTTGGCATTGGCTGCGTCAGCAGATCGCACAGTTGATCCACACCCGCGTCGCGATGCCGCTTCGCGACTGTCGCCAGCACGCGCTGCCCCCGTCCGTTTTGCTCCACGCGCCGCCCGATCTCGCTCATCGCAGTCCGCGCGCGATCTTGATCACTCTTATTCACAACGATGATGTCCGCGAGGTCGAGCATGACGATTTTCTGCAACTGCAACCGCGCGCCGTAATCGGGATTCATCACGAGGACGGTCTTGTCCACGAGGCCGCTTTGGAAAGGCATCGCTTCCTGGCCTGTCCCGACCGTTTCGATAATCACGTAATCGAATCCGGATTGCGCGAGAAGCTGAAGGCAATCCTCGGTCGCCGGCGAGAGTCCACCCGCCTGTCCACGCGTGGCCATGCTGCGCATAAAGACGCGCTCGTGCTGCGAATGGATCATCGTCGCGCGATCGCCCAGCAACGCGCCCGCTCCGACTACGCTTGGATCGTGGGAAAGAATCGCGATCCGCGCTCTCGGCTCACGTTTCAGCAAACGCAACACCAGTTCATCGATCAACGTCGTCTTGCCCGCGCCGCCCGGCCCGGTAAACCCAAACACACGCGTCTCACCGCTCTTTCTGTCCTTGGACAGCCTGCCCGCCGCAGCTTTGCGAAGGAGGGTTGGACGTTTCCCCCTCTTCCCCGCATATCGGTCCTCAATCTCCGTCAGCCTCCGCGCGAGCTGCATGTCAGCGGGCGCGCCGCGGCGGCCACCGCGCTTGTGCGCCTTTCCGTAGCGCGCGTGAACGAAATCGACCATGTCCGTCAATGACGTCCCCGCGAAGAAAATCTGGTCGACCCCGCGCTTCTGCATCACCCGCTGGTCGTGGTGGGTGATGGTCCCCCCGCCGCCGCCAAACACCGCGATATCATCGGCGCCGCGTTTGCGAAGTTGTTTCACCACTTCAACGAAAAACTCAACATGCCCGCCGTTGTAGCTGGAGATGCCGACGGCACGCACATCTTCTTGAATCGCAGCGCGCACAATGTCCTCCGCGTAACGATGATAACCGAGGTATACCACCTCGATTCCATGCCGGATGAACTCGAGGTTGATCGTATTGATCGCGCTGTCATGCCCATCGCAAATCGGAACAGCAGTGAGAACGCGAATCGGGGCAGCCATGGAGGTTGAAATCTTAGCGGCAATCGCTTGTCGAGCAACGCCGTTTCAGCCTAACGTCCGCGAATGAGCGATCCGGCCTCCCCATCAACGGCGGAAAGATCGCGGGCTTTTCCGGCGATCGCCTGGGCCACTTTGATCGTGGGAGTCTTGGACATCAGCTCTGCGTTCATTCTTGCGTACCCGAAAGGCGTCGGTCCGATCCGTGTCTTGCAAGGAGTAGCCGCGGGTTTGATCGGCCGGGAATCGGCGATTAACGGCGGCCTGGCCACGGCCGGGCTGGGACTCGCCATCCATTTCTTTATTGCCTTCGTTGTTGCCACTGTTTTCTACCTGGCGAGCCGTAAACTTGTTTTCCTCACGCGGCACCCAGTCATTTCGGGACTACTGTATGGAGTGATCGTTTACGGCGTTATGTATTGGATCGTCATGCCTCTCGCCTACCCTGTCGTCCGCCCTTCCATCTCGCGAGATGTGACCGCCGTCTGCGTGCACATGCTCCTCATCGGACTTCCGATCGCACTGATCGTGCGCCGCTCCTCCCGCCATCAACCATCAACGATCAACCATCAACCTCTCCCATGACCGATCCTCTCGATTTCTCCGGCAAAGTTGTGCTCGTGACCGGCAGCTCCCGCGGCCTGGGCGCTGAGATGATCAAGGCGTTCGGCAAACGTGGCGCGCAATGCATCGTCAACTACATCGCCGACCCCGCCGGCCAGAACAAATCGGAGGCCGACGCCGTGGCGAGTGAGCTGAAAGATCCGCTGGTGATCGAATGCGACGTAACAAATCCGGATCAGGTCGAGGCGATGATGAAGGCGATCGGCGAAAAATTCGGTGGCCTCGACATCCTGATCAACAACTCGGGGATTATTCGCGACCGCACGATCAAGAAATTGACGCTCGACGATTTCGAAAGCGTCGTGCGCGTTAACCTGACCGGCACTTTCAATGTCACGCAGAAAGCTGCCGCCATCTTGCGCAAGGACGGCCGGATCGTGAACTTGTCGTCGGTCAGCGGCCAGATGGGACTGTTCGGCCAGGCGAATTATTCCTCGAGCAAAGCCGCCATCATCGCGCTCACGAAAGTCTCCGCGCGCGAGTTCGCGCGGCAAAACATCACCGTAAACGCGATCGCACCCGGCTTCATCGACGTCGGCATGAGCAAGGGCATGCCTGACGAAGTGACCGCCAACTTCATCAAGCAAATCCCGCTCAGCCGGTTGGGCGACGCCGAAAACATCGTCGACGCCGCCCTTTTCCTCTGCTCGCCGATGGCGAGCTATATCACCGGCCATGTCCTCAACGTGAACGGCGGTTTCTATATGGGCTAAAGTCTATCAGATTCGGCTCCATTTGACAGAAAACCATAAAGCTGGGAAACTGGCTTTATCAAAACGACGCTCGATTTACCCGACGACCTGATGCAAGAGGTCAAGATCCGCGCCGTGCACGAGCGTAAAAAGCTAAAAGACGCCATTGCCGAGTTGATCCGAAAAGGGATCGCGGCCAGCCAGCGCGCTCCCGAGCGCTCCGTGCTCAAACCGCTTCGGTTGCGCGGCGGCTTCGTCCCCACCACACAAGACATCGAGGCCGCCATTGCCGAGGGACGGGAATAGAATTCCACTCGCGTGATCGTCGTCGATACTAACGTCATCTTCCCGCTCTTTATCCGGAGCGCCGAATCCGCGGAGGTCACGGCACTACGTGAAAAGGACAATGCCTGGCGCACGGAGCCCATCGCCTTAGTCGAGTTCAGTAACGTCCTCGCCACCTATCAGCGAGCGAAATTCTTGACTTCCTCCGAGGCTGCCCAGCACTTGCAGATTGCCGAAAGCTTTCTCGGTCCCCACCTATTTCCAGTGTCACACCAGGACGCCCTCGAGTTGGCGCTGCAATACGGAGTCACCGCCTACGATGCCCGGTTCTTGACCGTCGCGGAAAAGTTCGGCGTCAAACTGGTAACGGAGGATGCGCGATTGCGCGCCGCTGCACCGGAGCTCACGCAATCCCTGGCCGAAGCAATACGATCGGGCTAAACGCCCTGCCATCCTAACCGTAGACTCGCGAGGGTCAGGCTACTCGATCGCGTGGACGATGTAGGTGCCGGCTTGTTTATCGTCCTCAAGCTTGAGGAGGCCGCGCTTTTGCGCTTCAAGGAGGAGTTCGTTGAAGGCGCGGAACCCGTGCGCGCGCTCGTTGAAGCCCGGATTCTGGCGTTTGATCGCCTGTTTCACCAGGGAGCCGCGAATCGTGTAGTCCTCGCCTCGCTCGGCTCGTAACGCTTCCAGCGTTTTCGTCAGAAGATCGAGGGCGCCGTCGATGGAAGGACCCGAGCCGCGATCTTTCTCCGGAGCAGGTCTCGAGCTGCGCGTGTTAGGCGCGACACCCGGGCGCCTCTTCACCTGCTCCACCCGCACGAGATCGTCGTAATAGATGAATTCGTCGCAATTGCTAATGAAGAGGTCGGAGGTCGATTTCTTGACGCCGATGCCGATGACGGTCTTGGCGTTCTCGCGCAGTTTGCTGACGAGTGGCGAAAAATCGGAGTCGCCGCTGATGATGACGAAGGTGTCGACGTGGCTCTTGGTGTAGCAAAGGTCGAGGGCGTCAACCACCATCCGGATATCGGCGGAGTTTTTGCCCGATTGGCGGACGTGGGGGATCTCGATCAACTCAAACGCAGCCTCGTGGAGTCCGCGCTTAAACGTCTTGTACCGGTCGAAATCGCAGTAGGCTTTTTTGACCACGATGTGGCCCTTGAGCAGCAGGCGCTCGAGCACTTTCCGGATGTCGAACGCGGGAAATTGGGCCTCGAGGGCGCCGATGGCGATGTTTTCCAGGTCGAGGAAGACCGCCATCGTGGCGTCGGAATCGGGAGCGCTCATCAGACTGTGCACGTTAGCGAGATCAGAGGCGCGAGACAGCGAAAATTCGCGCCCGTTTTGGCCCAAACTGGCTTCGAAAAAGGCACAAGAGCTGCTGATTTACCTCGTATGCAGCTAACTCAACCACCACTGCGCACGGTCTTTTTCCCTAAAAACATCTCACCGAGGCGTCTGCCGCAACGGACGAAACCCTCCGAGTTCAGGATGACGAGCTACGTCGTCGACGAGATCAATGCTTACATTGTGATCCGAGACATCGCCCTCGCCGAAGTCGAAAAAGAGGCGAGTTCCGTGAACCTGGAGCGGGCCCGCATTGCGAACGACTTTGTCGAGAACTGCCTGAAACCAGCCCGGTCGCCCTACGAGGGGCAGCACCTGCCGGAAACAGACGCTGCGCGCGAGCGCGGGCGTTGTCAGGCCGTCAAAGTGCGCCTCTCCTTGCTCCGCGCGCACTTGGACTCGATTTCACGCGACCACGCGCACGCCGCGTAAGTCGCCCCAAACCAGCGACATGCGGCTCGACCGGAGCCTCGCCCTACCCGGGAGCTATTCCCCACCCCAGATCATGGCGACGGAGGTCGTGAGGCTGCCGCCCATGTTGAAGGTGAGGAATTTCTTCACGCCTTCGATTTGGCGGGCGTTGGCTTGTTCGGTCAGCTGTTGATAGGCTTCGAAGACCTGCCGCACGCCGGTCGCGCCGACCGGATGGCCGTCGCCAATCAGGCCGCCACCGGCGTTGACTGGAATCTCCCAGCCAATCTTGCCGCTGACATGCTCGCCGCGCACTTGCGGGAGTGCCGTTGCTCCGCTCTTGGCCAGCTCCGCGCCCTTGCCCGGTTCCGCCAGCCCAAGGATTTCATACGCGACGATCTCGGTAATGGAGAAGCAGTCGTGCACCTCCACGCCTTGCATGTCGCGCGGCTTGAGGTTCGCCATGCCGAATGCTTTCTCAGCCGCTTTCCGCGCGGTTGAAAACGTGGGAGCGTCCTTCTTTTCGAGCGCGAGATAATCAGTCGTGCTCCCGAAGCCGAGCAGCCGCGGCAGCTTCGATTTGTCGCGCCCGATTCGATCGAGATACTTGCCGGAAACGAGAATCAATCCCGCGCTGCCATCGGTGATTTGCGAGCAATCCGAAACACGGAGCGGTGGCGCGACGCTGGGATTCTTCTCCGAGACCTGTGACGCGTCGCTGTAGGTGAGGTTTGCCTCGCGCATTTGCGCATTCGGGTTCAGGCGCGCGTGCGCGTAGTTCTTGTAGGCAACAGACGCGAGGTCATCGGGCGTTGCGCCATATTTCTCGATGTAGATCTGCGCGATCCGGCCGAACAATTTCGGAAACATGAAGTCGCCGTATTCCGGCTTTTCGATGTGATAATCCGCCGCGGCGCCAAGAACATCGGAGCCATCCAGCGACGACATTGTTTTCTGCTGTTCCGCGCCCACGACGAGCACCGCGTCGTGAAACCCGCCCATGACCCATTGCGCCCCGAGCAGGACGGAGAGCGAACCGGAAGCGCAGGCCGCCTCGGTATGCATCGTCGGAATGCCGCGCAGCTTCGGGTCGATCTCGGGAATGAATGCGCCCAGGTGCAGCTGCTTGGTGAACTGGCCAGCGTTAAAGTTGCCCACCGCCGCCGCCTCGATTTCCGCCGGATCGATCCTCGCGTCGTCGATCGCCTTCCGGCCGGATTCCGTGATCAGGTCGCGGATCGTTTTGCCTTCCTTCTTCAGGTTGCGCTTAAAATCGGTTCGGCCGCCGCCGAGAATGTAAACAGGTTCGTTCATAAGATTCCTCGCAGAGCCTGACAATCGCTCGCAGTGGCGGAACGTTCAACTGCCTCCGGGCGTTTTAAGCTCAGGCGCCGGAGGGGGGCCGCGGATTTCGCGAAACCACGTGCCAGGTCCATTTGCCGCAAGCTGGACACTTCAGGCGCCGGCGCGGGTTGCCTGCGGCGCCCCAGCGGATTCCGCCGAGGTCCCAGGTCGAGCGAGCGTGTCCGCAGGGACAGGTGTGCATCCATTCGCGTGACTCGGCTTCCATCGATTTCGCCGAAGCCTCTGGCAGCACGGAGATCAAGAGCTTCTGGATGAACGACATCGATTCATCCTATCTTTTCGGCGTCGTGATTCGCAAACACTTTTGAAAGTTGGCTGGAATCGTGCCGGCACGACCTCACGCGCGCGCCTTCGATAGCCATAACCCTTCTCATCGGCTCCACCGCCTGAGAAATGTGTTGCGCTCCTCCTCGTTCTGACCGCACGTTCGGGTGCCGAGTCAACCAACCAACCAATCCCTAATTATGAAGGTCCTCGCCGTCCATCCGAGCTGCCTCATGTATTCCAAGATTTACTTGCGGCTCGAGCCGCTGGGTTTGGAACTCGTCGCGGCCGCGATCCGCGAGGCCGGGCACGAGGTGCAGTTGATCGATCTCCAGGCGGAAACAGAGCGCGATTACTTCCGGATCATCGACCAGTGGCAGCCTGACGTCATTGCCTTCTCGTGCAATTACCTCGCGAACATTCCGGAGATCCTCGATCTCGCGAAAGCAACGCGCGCAAAGCTTCGTAAAGCGCTCATCTTCGTCGGCGGGCACAGCGCTTCGTTCACGGCCGAGCAAATCCTCGAACACGGCGACGGCACGATTGATTGCGTCTTGAAAGGCGAAGGAGAGCCCGGCGTCGTCGCGCTGCTCGACGCGGCCCGGCACGACCGCGCCGCGCTCCACCTCGTTCCCGGCGTGACCACGCTGAATGGCCAGGGGCCGAGGCCGGGGTTTGTGCACAGCTTGGACAACCTGATGCCCGCGCGCGACCTGCTCCGGCATCGACGGCGCTACTTCATCGGGGTGCTGGATCCGTGCGCGAGCATCGAGTTCAGCCGCGGTTGCCCATGGGATTGTGTCTTCTGCTCGGCCTGGACTTTTTACGGGCGCAGCTACCGCGTAAAATCGCCGGAGTTCGCGGTGGAAGAGCTGAGCCGGATCCGCGAGGAGGGCGTATTTTTGCTCGACGACGTCGCCTTCATCCAAGGCGAGCACGGAATGAAGATCGGCGAGTTGATCGCGCAGCGCGGCATCAAAAAACAGTATTACCTCGAGACGCGGGGCGATGTGCTGCTGCGCAACAAGGAAGTCTTCCAATTCTGGAAAAAGCTCGGCCTCAAATATATGTTCCTCGGCCTCGAGGCGATCGATGAAGAGGGGCTCAAGCAGTTTCGGAAGCGGATCAGTTTATCAAAAAATTTCGAAGCCCTGGAATTCGCGCGCTCCCTTGGCATCACCGTGGCGATCAACATCATCGCCGATCCGTCGTGGGACGCGGAACGTTTCCGCGTCCTGCGGGACTGGTGCATGGAGGTTCCGGAAGTGGTGAACGTCAGCGTGAATACGCCGTATCCTGGAACCGAAAGCTGGCTGACCGAAGCGCGCAGGCTGACCACGCGCGATTACCGGCTGTTCGACATTCAGCATGCCGTGCTGCCGACAAAGCTGCCGATCGACCAGTTTTACGAGGAGTTGGTCGCCACCCAGCGCGTCCTCAACCTGAAACACCTGGGCTGGTCGGCGCTAAAAAGCGTCGTCAAACTCGCGCTTGATCGCCTGCTCCACGGCCAGACGAACTTCATCAAGATGCTGTGGAAGTTTAACAGCGTCTACAACCCGCAGCTCCAGATCGCCGATCACCAGCAGCCGGTGCAATACGAAATCTCATTGCCCCCGGCGCACGTGGACAAAATTGCCGACCGCACCTCGCTTTACGTGCACGCGGCGGGCGGGCGCGCCGGCCGCCAGATCGACGACACGACCGAGCAGTTTGTCGAAACGACCCGCATGGGCGCGGGAATCTGACGAACTCCGGCAGTTGCCGGATTGGTCAGCATCGTGGAAATAGCACGCAACCATGGCACGACTTCACGAATATCAAGGCAAAGCCATTCTCGCCGCGAACGGATTGTTCGCAGCCACGCGGCGCGCATCCTGCGCGGTTTTTGTTTGACCGCTTTCCTCCCACTTCGCTACCATGGTTGCTAGAATTCACCCCGGTCCTGATGTTGCTAATCCCCAAGCACAATTTGGTTTTTCTGTGCATGGCTGTCCTCGTCACTGTAAACGCGGCGCGCTCGCAATCTCCGCAGGCTGACAACGCGTCGCCTTCGCCGTCATTCTCGCCCTCAGCTTCACCCTCACCCCCAGCTTCACCCTCACCCTCGGCTTCACCCTCACCCTCGGCTTCACCCTCGCCCTCAGCTTCACCCTCGCCCTCAGCTTCACCCTCGCCGGGCGCAGCGACAACGTCACCGAAGCCAGTTCTCAAGTCGTCAGTCACACTCCTTGGCGCGAACGATAACAATGACGCGCTATCGATGGCGGTACCGCTTGGAGCTCCGCTGCAGTTAATCCTTCTCGTCAAGGAACCGCCGGGCGGACATGCCCGCGGGGATTTGCGGGTTTTGCCGTTCTCGTCGCAGGGAGAGCAGCCGCCTACCATTGCCACGGCAAAGATTCGAACCGGTACGGGCCCCGCGAACACGTCAGCCGCCGCCGGCGACACCGCGGCGGTCCCGCTGGACAAGAAAGGTGAAATCGCGTTTTCAATCGAGTTCGACCGGCTCCGCCCGGGCAAGACCTATAAGGGGCAGCTCTTCCTCACCTCAATCGATCTCCACCATCGCTGGGACATCACCTTCACGACCGGAGGCCGCGGAATCATCGCGGTCGAACCCGTGGGAACGTTGAAATTCCACCGAATTCCATTTTGTGACACGGGGGAGTTCTCGTTCACCCTCCATGACAAATCCGAGGGAGGACCGTATCACAACATCGGAGTTCGTTTTGAGCCTTCGGCTGCCGCGAATTCCAAGGCGCTCACGTCAAACTTCATTCTCGATACGCTCTCCTTCTGGGAAAACGAAAAGCCGGTCGATGTCGAGCGGCGGGTCGACCTCGAGCGGCGGGACGCGAACGGCGCGGGGGTAACTCTGGCCAAGGCGCGGACGTTCACGGCGCGCATCAAACGATTATCGCCTGGCGAATATTCGGGCACGCTGCGCTTTGGCGCTGATGAGGCTTCGGACGACGCGGCGGAGGCGAAACTGCCGTTGTTGATTCAGGTGCGCCACCACTGGATCCTCCCGGTCGTGGTGATCTTGGTCGGGTCAGCCTTTGGATGGTTCACCTCGAAATACGTCGTGGGCGCGCGTAAAGCGCGCGACCTGTCGCGCCAAATCACGGAGCTTCGCGCCCGAGCCGAGTTTCTCGAGCGTCAATCCACGCCTCGGGCGGGATGGGAATTCCCCAGCGAGGCCGGATCGTTGGGCTTTGCCCGGCTGGGAGTCGGCTTGAATCGACTCGCAAAGCTGACCGGATCGACCATGCAAGTCATCCTTCATGGGGACCAAATCGAGGACCGGCGGCAAAAGGCCGAAATGCGCCTGGCAGCGCTCGAATCATTGCAGGCTGTCCGCTTGCGGGTTCAGCCCTTTGCCGATGGCCGGCCGGCGGCGCAACTGGCAATCGGACGTCTTCTCCGCGAGGCCACCCTTCTGCTAGAGCGGCCGACCTTTGGCGAACTCGAAAAGGCTAATCTAACCAAGTTACTTGAATCAGCCGAGGCGTGGGCGAACGCCTCCACGATCGGCAATGTCTACCAGGAGGCCCTGCTCGAACGGCGGCGCAGCAGCGATTTACCGGGCCTGCCGGAGGTCCAAGGATTGGATGCAGGGGAAGTCCGCGCCCAACTCGAAGCACTCATCCCGAACTTACCGACCGAGCAGCAGATCACGGCCCAAACGGCACTCGCCGATCTCAAGAACTTCGATGAGACGATCACGCGAATCATTTTGCTCTGGCGCGAGCGCGGCCGGCCCTGGGCAAGCGAGCTCGCGGCCGTTTACGCGAGTGGCAAGCGAGCGCTCGACGATCTGTTTCAGACGGTGGACAAGATTGTCTGGGACTCTTTGAAGGCCGAAGCCGAGAAGGGCACGCTCGTGCTCGAACAGGAAGCGACTAGTCAGGAGAAACCGCAGACCTACAAGGTTATCGAAATCGACTTAAGATCTCATAACTTGGAAGGACGACGTCTGCGGTATCACCCGTTGCGTGTCGGATGGCACATTAAGTCTAGTGACGGGGAGGCCCGGACGCCGGAAACAGACGGCCTCAAGTTAGTGCAGTATTTCCCATTAGCGGGCGCGGTCCAGGTCAAAGCGAGCCTGCGCTGGAAGGGCGATGAGATCCCTATCCCCGCTCCGCTCAATTTGGACGTAGCCGAAAATCCTGAGTACCGCAAACGCTCGATGTTCGCGGCGAATTGGACGGAATACGCGGCCATTGTCGTGGCGGCGCTCTTTGCCATCGTCACCGCAATGGGCACACAGTACGACTCGACTTTTGGGACGTTTACTCAGTACGTAACCATGTTTATCTGGGCGGCGGGAGCTGGAACGGGCGGCAATCTGTTTAGTCAACTCGGCGCCACCTCCGCACCTGGCGGCGCGGCCTCACCCGGCGGCACGGCCGCACCGGGCGGTGCGTCTGCCCCAGGCAGATGATGCCCGATCTTCGGGTCGTGATGCGTTGATCGCACGCGCGAATGGTCCGGCTGTTGGCAGATTGTTAGGACCATGGAATATAGCTGCCAGCCATGGCACGACTTCACGAATATCAAGGCAAAGCCATTCTCGCCGCGAACGGATTCAAAATTCCGCGCGGCCGCGCTGCGTCGACCGCGGATGACGCGGTGACGGCGGCCAAGGAACTCGCCGGCGGCAAAAAAGGCACCGAAGTGGTCGTCAAAATTCAAGCCTGGACGACGGGACGAGCCGGCATCGGCGGAGTGATGTTTGCCAAGAGGCCGGATGACGTTCGCGGCCACGCCGCGCGCATGCTGGATATGAAAGTTGGGCAGTTTCCAGTCGAAGCCGTTTTGGTGGAGGAGAAGATCGCGATTGAGCGGGAATTTTTTCTATCCTTCGCGATCGATGACGCCGCCCGCGCCCCGGTGATCATTTTTGCCGCCGGCGGCGGCACCGGAATCGAAGAGCGCGCCGCCTCGACGCGGCGCATCGCTTGCGATGTGAAGCAGGGGCCACTGGAGTCAGCCGTGGGGGAAGCCGCCGCCTCGTACGGACTCACGACGGAGCATGCGATGCAACTGGCCGAGTCGATCAAGAAATTGTTTGCCGCCGCGCGCAGTGTTGAGGCCCGATCGCTGGAAATCAATCCGCTGGTCCTGACCAAAGAGGGCGAATTCGTCGCCGCCGACTGCCGGATCACGATTGATGACTACGCGGTGGCGCGGCACCCTGAGCTGGGGATTGAGATTGCGCGGGAGTTCGATCATCCGCCTACGGCGCTCGAACGCGTCGCCTACGCCGCGGAACAAAGCGATCATCGCGGGACGTTCTATTTCGCGCAGCTGGCCACTGCGGCCGCCAAGGATTCCAAAGGTTTGGTTGGTTTTCATGGCGCCGGAGGCGGCGGCTCCATGATGTCGATGGACGCCATCGTGAACGCGGGATTTACCATCGCCAATTTCACCGACACCAGCGGCAATCCATCCGCTTCCAAAGTCTATCGGGCCAGCCGGATCATCCTCGCCCAGCCCGGCCTGGTCGGATATTTCGGCTCCGGCTCCGGCGTCGCGAGCCAGGAGCAATATTGGTCGGCTTATGGCCTGGCCAAGGCGTTTTGGGAACTCGACCTGGATATTCCCGCGGTGATTCGTCTGGGCGGCAACACGGAAGATCGCGCGGTCGACATATTGCAGCGCATGTCCGGATTGCTGCGCGCGCCGGTTGAGGGCTATCGCAAGAGTGACGCGCCGGCCATGATCGCCGAACGCTTCGCGGAGCTTGTCGCGGCCGCGGGCACAGGCGCCGCCAAATGGAAACCGCGCGCCCCGCGCCTATCGGAGTTTGTGAAGAATCCCACGGCCACCATGATTCCGGTGAAGGGGGGCCGGGTCTGGATCGACACCGCGAAATGGCCGGAGATTCGCCGCGCCGTCGAAACGCACTCGGGCGGATTGATCGTCGATCGCGCGGGTAAACCGGTGGCAGCGCTGCCGACCGAGGAGTTCGCCAATAAGGATTCGGAGTTGCTGGCGTGCGATGTCGAATGCCGGCTCGCCGAAGTGGAAGGCTTTTATCTTGAGCTTGATATTCCCGGCTTGGGCGAAGTGATTGGAGGCGCGCGTTAAATGGCAATTTTGATCGACGAAACCAAGCGCGTCCTGGTGCAAGGCATCACGGGCCGGGAAGGCCAGGCACGCACGCGCCTGATGCGCGAGTACGGAACAAACGTCGTCGCGGGCGTGACGCCTGGCAAAGGCGGGCAGACCGTCCTGGGCGTGCCCGTTTTCAACACGCCGCAGGAGGCCGTTGCGGCTTTGGGCGATATCGATATTTCCGTGCTCTTTGTGCCGGCGGCCGGAGTGAAGGACGCGGCCATCTCCGCCATTGATGCAGGCATTAAACTTACGGTGCTGGTGCCCGATCGAGTGCCGGTATGGGACGCGATGGAGATCGCCGTGGCCGCCAAGGCAAATGGAGCAACGTTTCTAGGACCGAACACGCTCGGCGTCTTGAGTCCGGGCAAGGGCGTCGTCGGAATGATCGGCGGTCGCGCTGAAAGCGCGCGCCAATGGCTCAAGCCCGGCATCCCGACGGGCGTTGGGGTGATCAGCCGTTCGGGCGGCATGGCCTCGAGCACCGGTTATTACCTGGGACAGTCGGGGGTGCGCATTTCAACCATCGCGCATATTGGCGGCGACGCGGTCCTGGGCATTCGCATTCCCGATGCGGCACTCATGTTTGAGGCCGATCCAGTCACCGAAGCGATCGTGATCTTTGGAGAGATTGGTTCGTCCCAGGAAGAAGAACTGGCGCAGTTGATTCGCGATCGAAAAGTCACCAAGCCGGTGATCGCCTACATCGGCGGCAAGGCGGCGCGCGAAGGCACGCGTTTTAGCCACGCGGGGGCGATCATCGAGGGTGGTCGCGGCACACACGCCGGCAAAGTGAAGGCGTTGCGCGAGGCTGGCGCGACCGTGGTCGATGCGTTTGGTGAACTGCCGGGTGCCGTGGTTGAAATCCTTAAACGCATCAAGGGAAAGAGTCTCATGAGTGAAGCCGACAAAAACGCCGTCTGGAATACCGCTGTAACCCGCATCGAACCCAACCGAGTCGCAGTCCGCGGATACGACATCGCCGATCTGATGGGGCGCGCCTCCTTTGGCGCCGCGGTGCATTTGATTCTAACGGGCGAATTGCCGACGCCGGAGATCGGGCGGCTAATGGACGCTGTCCTGGTGGCATCGATCGATCATGGCGCCACGCCTCCCAGCGCGCTGGCCGCGCGGACCGTCGCCTCCACCGGCGCCTCGTTGAGCGCTTCGGTGGCTGCCGGGATCATGTCGATCAATCGTCATCACGGGGGCGCGATTGAGGATTGCGCCCGGCACCTGAAAAAGGTCGCCAATCTCGCCGCGACCGAGTCCCTTTCGATCGATGAAGCCGCCACCCGCACGCTCGCGACCATGAAGGAAGCCGGCGAGCGCATGCCGGGGTTTGGGCATCGCTATCACACCAAGGATCCGCGCACGGCACGGCTGTTCGAACTCGCGCGCGAAGCCGGGGTGGACGGCGCGCACATGAAGGCGGCGCGGGCCGTGGAAAAATCCTTCGCCGACGCCCGGAAGGCGCTGCCGATTAATGTGGACGGCGCGATCGGGGCGATCCTGGCCGACCTGGGGATGAATCCCGCGGCATTCAACGGCATTTTCATGATCGCGCGAACGCCCGGCCTGGTGGCGCACGTTATCGAAGAGCAAACTCGCGAGAAACCGATGCGCCGGATTGATCCAGTCAAACACGGCTATGACGGCCCCGCGCCCAGGAGCGTGTCGAAATAAGCAGCTCCCGCGTCAAAGCCGGTTTTTGAAAAGGAAACCAAATGAAAGAAGAAAAAATACTAACGAAACACCCGCTGGGCAAAAGGGGGGTAAACATCAGCAAGGAAAAATACGAAACGCTGAAGAAGGCAATTCTGGCGGCGCTCGGGAAAAAGGAACTCACTCACACCGAGCTATTCGAGCGAGTTAACAAGAACCTCGAGAACAAATTTACCGGGAGTATTAATTGGTACGCCGAAACCGTGAAGCTCGATTTGGAAGCGAGAAAAATGGTGGAAAGAACTACCGCCAAGCCCCCAAAATACCGTCTGAAATGACCACGATGATATTGGGGTGGATCGAGCGCTCCGAGCTCGATGTTGAAATTCAAAGCCGCACAGCGGCTCAACTTGATCGCTCCGCGATTTTGCTATAAGCAACGCGCTCGGAGATCGCGTTCCACCTCTACTAAATCGATAACCTATGACGACAACTCAACCAACCAGCTACGGCGTCAACGAAATCGCGGAACTCTTTCCCAGCCTCCTGAAGATCGGCGCCGAATCGCTGCGCGAAAAAGTCGCGGCGGTCTGGAACGAAGCCATCACCACGGGCTGCGGCGGCAAGGGCTGGACTTTCGACGAGCTTCGCGCGGTCAAATTCACTCTGTTGGCCGGCGACATCGACATGAGATTCGTCGAGCATCTTAATTCCTGCGCGCTGCAATGCATCGCCATCGCGGATGTGCTCGAAAGTTCGTTCCGTTGCGATATTCCCATTCAACGCGATTACCTCATCGCCGGCGCGCTCCTGGCCGACGTGGGCAAACCGCTGGAGTTCGATAAGGACGCTGGGGGCAACGTGATTCAAGGCACGTTTGGCCAACAGGTGCGGCATCCGTTCACCGGTGTCGCGCTGGCCTACAAGCACGGCGTTCCCGGCGAGGTCATGCACATGATCGCCACCCACAGCCATGAGGGCGACAAAATGGAGCGCTCAATCGAGTCGATCATCTTCCATCACGCCGACTTCGTCGACTTCGATATCGCCAAACTTCTTGGCAAGCGCGCCGCTAAGAGGTAAATGCGGGTGCGATCCTAATGTTTTCTTGAAACGATTGAGACTGGCCAATAGCGGCTTATGCGTCGCGAGATCGCCCTTGTTTTCTGATCGATGTTGGCGCGGCGCTGGCGAAGGGTGCGCCAATCGCGCTGCAGGACGGGTGCCCACGCGCAAAAATTAAGGAGCATCATCGTTGCCGAGAAGAGCCATAGACCGAGGAAAACCGCGATGCCTGCGTGGAGAAGCAGCGTCATCCCAATCCAAACCCAGCGCGTCCGCGGGAACCAGACCGCCGCTCCATAACCGGTTTCGACCAACAATGTCCACCACCCCATTAACGCGGCGAGCCAGGGCACAAAAACCAGCCAGGAGAAATAAATTGCAGCGCGTTCGCGAATCAGAGCCCGCCAGATCGACTCACCGTTCCACCACATTGGACCAACTGCTTTTCCAATGCCGGAGGACAAATAAATCGCACACAGGTGCAGCCTCAACGTGAGAAGCAACAGCCCGCTTTCCCACGAGAATCGGCGGTGCCGGCGGCGTCTCATCGCATCGATTGACCAGACTTCACCGCAAGGGCTTAGCGCGAGGTAAAAGAACAGGATGTTTAGAAATTCGGAGACGCCGTAGCTCCCGGCGGCGCCGGTGGATTTCAGGGCGAGATGCGCGAACCAGCACAGCCATTTTACCGATGTCGTCCAGCAGCCGGCCAACAACATCATCATCAACGCGACGTAGCCAATCATAAGCACCCGGAGCGCCGTTTCCGGCAGGCAGCCAGTGATCGAAACCAGAAAGTTCAGTGCGGGGTCGAAACGAGGCAACCACTCGACCGTGAAAAGCTGATCCACGGGATGTTGAACGATGCCGTAGGGCCCCACCAGTGCATCGAGATGCGGCAGCAAACCAAGCGCTTGGACGATGGCGATGGCGCCGGCCCCGATTCGCAAACCAGCTAGGGGCCAGCTTGGTGCAGGCCTAAGAAGTTGGGCTATTAGACGCCACCGAAAACTCCCACCCCTGCCGCTATGGAGCCGCATCTGGGAGGAGCGCCTCTGGTTCAGGCGCGATCGGCTGGTCAGTCCGAGCGAAAGAATATAGCGTCATCGTCACCCATTGCACCCGTGGGCGTTGCCGGCTCGCCCGCAGCGAGGGAAGATTCCACACTTGGTCCTCAACCACAGCTACGGCGGCGTCCGGATGCCGCCCGAAATACCAAGCCGCCCAACTCGCGGCGTACTCGCGCAGAAAGTCTCCCTCTTGGAAGTGATGGTACATCGTCTCCACGTGGAGCATGGCCTCGCCCCGTCCCCAGTCGATCGTTTCTGAGATCCAATCCTGCGTGGCAGGCCGGTAAAGTCGCACAACAATGCGCCGCGGCAATCCCGGTCGTGGCGCATAGAACCCATAACCGTTCCCCATGCCGCTGTATCCCGCGATCAGCGCAAGCCCGATAGTCCAAGGACTTTCAGGCAATAGTTTGCGCAGGTCGCTTACAGAACTAAATACAATTGCCAGGCAACCGGCATGGCAAGCGATTCGCCCCACCCAGCACCGATGCGAAGATTTTTGGCTCTTAATAAAGGGCTAATTACGGGGCTTTAGGTCCGCGTTTACGTCTGTCTTCACGTCGGTTTTTACGCTTTTCCGCGCGACAATCTTTCCTTCAAAGAAGTTGTTTCCGATACTACCGCTGGCGATATCGCTCAGGGCGGTCCGCTTTCCGGACGCCTCCTTTAGCGTGGCGGATATTTGGGAACGCAGTATTTCTAGTTGGGACTTGCTTATTTTACGAGCGGTCTCCCATTTGGTGAACTTCGTATTTATGTTCATGGAAGCAATATATGTGTCTACTACTTCTCCCCCAGCTGCCAAAGCGACCGGGTTTATCGCTGCGTTAAACCTCGACGTGAAGGCCTTATCAAACTCTGCCACCGTTTTGATGGGCGCGGCCCGCCGAGAGGAATTTATAATTACGACACCGCCGGCGCTTTTTTCCGCGGCGCCGATCGAATTGGCGAAAAAGAACACGAGGATGATGGCAGTTACCAAGCTAACGAGGACAACAACTGGGGTAAGGGGTTTTTTCATAAGCGGCAGCGTGGGATTTCGTCAGGGTGGGTGTCAAGGAGAAAAAGCCAATCTGGGCAAGACAGCAAAATCAAGGCATTCGTTACCCAGAAGAAAATTGACATGGGGCTCACGCGCTTTCTTTATTGAGAGGAATTGATATGGGCTTGACCCTCGTTGAGAAGATTGCGGCGCGGCACGCTGATGGACTCGCGGCGGCGACCGTGGTGCGCGCCGGGGATTTCGTTTCGATTCGGCCGCGACATGTCATGACCCATGACAACACCGGCGCGGTGATTCCGAAGTTCAAGCAGATCGGCGCGACGGCGATCGCCGATCCGCCGCAACCGGTCTTCGCGATCGATCACGACATTCAAAACGTCACTCCGAAGAACCTGGAGAAGTACGCGAAGATCGAAGCGTTCGCGCGCGAACACGGCATCGACTATTACCCGCCCGGCACCGGCATTTCGCATCAGGTGATGGTGGAGCAGGGCTATGTCGTTCCCGGCGCGTTGGTGGTGGCGAGCGATTCGCACTCCAATTTATACGGCGCCATGGCGGCGCTCGGCACGCCGGTGGTGCGGACCGACGCCGCCAGCATTTGGGCCACCGGAGTCACCTGGTGGCAGGTCCCCAAGGTGGCGAAGGTCGTGCTCAAAGGAAACCTTTCCGCGGGCGTGACCGGCAAGGATGTCATCATCGCCTTGTGCGGACTTTTCAATAAGGACGAAGTGCTCAATCACGCGGTGGAATTCATGGGCGATGCCGTGGCGAATCTTTCCATGGCCGCGCGCATGACCATCGCCAACATGACCACCGAGTGGGGCGCGCTCGCCGGCGTGTTTCCTTTCGATGAAGTGACGGTGAATTACCTGCGTTCGCGCGTGGGCGAGTTCACAAATCCCGGGCGCCCCGGAACGCGCGGCCCGAAGAGCCGCTCCGGCTACTCGGACGCCGACATCGATGCGTGGTGGAGCGGCCGCGCCAACCTGAGCGCGGACGCGGACGCCGACTACGCGATCGAGCTGGAATTGGATCTGGCGACCGTGGTCCCGCACGTCTCCGGCCCCAATGAAGTGAAGACGATGGTGTCGCTGCCGGAGATGGAGCGAAAGCATGTGCCCATTCAGAAGGCATATCTGCTGTCATGCGTGAACGCGCGCTTTGAGGATTTGCATGAAGCCGCGGAAGTGGTGCGCGACCGCGGCGGACGCGTGGCCGCGGGTGTTGAATTTTATCTCGCCGCGGCAAGTGCCGAAGTGCAGGCCAGGTCCGAGTCCAACGGCGACTGGAATACGCTGGTCGACGCGGGCGCCATTCCGCTGCCGCCCGGTTGCGGAACGTGCATCGGTTTGGGCCGCGGTTTGGTGGGCAAAGGTGAAATCGCAATCAGCGCGACAAACCGCAATTTCAAGGGGCGCATGGGCGATCCCGATGCGCAGGTCTATTTGGGTTCGCCCGCCGTTGTGGCGGCCAGTGCGCTGGCTGGATTCATCTGCGCGCCGCAAACATTCTCGGATCAGACTGCGGGCACATCTGTTCGCCGCCCCCAGACCAAACCGGCGGCAGCCGTTTCAGTCGAGATCATCGAGGGCTTTCCGCCAAGCGTGCGCGGCCGCGTTCTCTTCGTGGACAAAGACAATTTGAATACCGACGGCATTTACGCCGGCAAACACACTTACCGCGACGATCTCACGCCAGAGGAGATGGCGGCGGTGACCTTTGAAAACTTCGATCCAAACTTCAACACCCTTTATCAAACCGGCGACGTCGTGGTAGGCGGCCTGAACTTCGGAACCGGATCGAGCCGCGAGCAGGCGGCCACGGCGCTGAAGTTCAAGGGCATTCCGTGCGTCATCGCCAGTAGCTTTTCCGAAACCTACAAGCGCAACGCGTTCAACAACGGCTTCGTGGTCTTTGAATGCCCCGAATTGGTCACACACTTGCGCGCGACCCTGGCCGATCGCACCCCCACCACGGTGGGGCCTGAGATCACGATCGATTACGGCAAATCGATGCTGACCATCGATGAAAAATCATTCCCCTTCCCACCGCTCAGTCCCGCCGCCCAGGAATTGATCGTGGCTGGCGGCGCCGAAAATCTGGTGGCCGCCAGGCTGCGCGCAAAAGCGGAATAACGCGTCTGGGGAGCGCACGCGCCTCGCGTGCAGGTCTCGGCGCCTCGCCGAGACGAACTTTGATCACGTGGCACGGAGGTCATTCGGCGAGGCGCCGAATGCAGCACGCGAGGCGCGTGCGCTCCCCAAATTTGATGCGCCACCACTTGCGAGTCGGAACGGCTGCCGATAAGATCGACATCTTATGGCTAAATACAAAATCGCGTGGATGCCGGGTGACGGTGTGGGCAACGATGTCATGGAGGCAACGCGCATCGTGTTGGATCGCATGAAGCTCGATGCCGAGTATGTGCCTTGCGACATCGGCTGGGATTTTTGGTGCAAGGAAGGCAACGCGCTTCCGGACCGCACGGTCAAGGCCCTCAAGGAAACCACCTGCGGCCTCTTCGGAGCCATCACGAGCAAGCCGCAAAGCGAAGCGAAGGAGGAATTGATCCCAGAGCTCAAGGACACGGGGCTGGTTTACTTCTCCCCTATCGTGAAGCTGCGCCAGATGTTCAACCTGCACACCAACATGCGGCCGTGCAAAAGCTACCCCGGCAACCCACTGAATTATCGCGGCACCAAGATCGCCAACCCCAGCGGCGAAGACATCGCGATTGACCAGGTCGTGTTCCGCGAAAACACCGAAGGCATGTACGGCGGCGTTGAGTTCTTCCCGCTGCCCGAATCGGTTTACACAGCGCTTTGCGCCAATCCGAAGATGAAGCCGTGGAAAGACAAGGCCGGCCTGGAGAATATCGCTCTCTCCACCCGCATCGTGAGCGTCCAGGGTTGCACCAACATCTGCCAGCAAGCCTTCGAGTTCGCCAAAAAGACCGGGCGAAAACGCGTCACCCTGATCGAAAAACCGAATGTACTGCGGGAAACCGGCGGCCTGATGATGCGCTGCTTCAAGGACGTGGCCAAAAGTTACCCGGACATTCGGGCGGACGACGCGAACATCGACGCCATCTGCATGTGGATGTTCAAGAACCCGCAGGATTACTCCGTGCTGGTGGCGGAAAACATGTTCGGCGACATCGTCAGCGACTTGTGCGCCGGCCTGGTCGGCGGCCTCGGCTTCGCGCCCAGCGCCAATCTCGGCGACAAATACGCCGTCTTCGAGCCAACGCACGGTTCGGCGCCAAAATACGCCGGCCAATACAAGGTCAACCCGATCGCCATGCTCCTGACCGCCAAATTGATGCTCGACTGGCTTAAGGAAACCGAAATGGCCACGCGTCTTGAAGCCGCCGTCGCTCGCGTCATCGCGGAAGGCAAGGTGCGAACCTACGATATGGGTGGGAAGGACTCCACGCTCGACGTAGCCAAAGCGATCGCGGACTACGCTGCCTGATCTCCTAAACGTCGACACTGTAGAATAACATGTCCGCCATCGGTGGGACTCGCCGTGGCGAGGGCGGCACGGCCTCAACGCTCGATGTCGCCAAGGCGATCGCCGACCACGCGAGTTAGCAAATCCGACCATCAACATTGCTCTGCCAAATCCAGGCGGGCGATCGCTAGCCAGCCGGCATCGTCGCCCCTTAGCGGTCGGCCCCGAAAAATCTTTGGGCCAGGAACATGCCGATCGCCATCGTCGGTACGAAGAGCAACGCTTCGGCTCGGAGAGCTCCCAGATTGGCGAGCGCTGGCCCGGGGCAGAATCCGCCGAGCCCCCAGCCTATCCCGAAAATCGCGGCCCCAATGACCAGCCGGCGGTCAATCGGCGACGATGAGGCCGCGGGCAGTTTCAGACTTTGACTCCCGAAGCGGCGCAAGACCAGCATTCCCAATCCATAGACGCCGACCGCACCGGCCATGACGACGAGCAGCGCGGGATCCCAGGCACCGAAAACATCGAGAAATCCGATTACCCGTGCCGGATCGGTCATCCCTGAAACGGCGAGCCCCGAACCGAAGAGGCCGCCGGCCACCAGATTCAGAAACAATTTTCCCGGCTTCATAGGAATACACGGTGATAGATGAAAACCGTCAGCATTCCCGCCGCCATGAAGATGAGCGTGGCCGCGATCGAATCCTTCGCGCCCATCCCAACCCCGCAAACTCCGTGACCGCTGGTGCAGCCTTTGCCAAGACGGGTGCCAAATCCGACGAGCAAACCGGCAATGGCCATGACAACGAGCGGGCGCATCGGCCGATAAAGCGCGGCGCTCTGCCACAATGCGAAACACAGCGCGGCTCCACCAAGCAGGCCGAGGAGAAAAATCACCCGCCAAGTCTTGTCGGGCGTGGCCGGGACGAGCAGGCGGCCGAACACACCGGAGATGCCCGGAATTTTTCCGCTCAGCGCGGTCGCGAGCAGGCTGGCGAGACCGATCAGGATTCCTCCGATCAGGGGATTCAAGAGCGTGTAATGGTCCATTAGCCTGAATTCATCTTCGTTCGCAGAGCTTCTGGAAACGCGGGTCACTCCGCAGCGGATCCCAGCGTGGATCGAGCCGGAGCAGAGCGGGCGTAAGAGCGGCTTCGCCCGGCTTCTTCAAGAGCTGTTCGATACTCGTGAGCGCCACATCGGTCTGGCCCAGTCGCGCGCGGGCGGCGGCGATAGTCGTCTCCAGGATCGGGCCGATGAGTACATCGGTCAGGATTTCTTCGCGCATCAGCGCGGCTTCGCGCTCGACGACCTCCTTATCGCCGAGGAACGCCGAAACGAAGATGAGGCTGTTACCGATACGCTCGCTGGTGTCGCCTTCGGCGCGGAGGGCGAGAAGCTCGTTGCGGGCGCGCTCCAGCTCTGCCTGGGCGGACGCGGCATTTCCGGCCAACGCTTCGGCAATGCCAAGCTGGCCGCGATAATGCGCGGCGAGGCGGGACGGTATGTCCGCCTCAAGCAACTGCCGCATCATACTAACAGCCTCCGCGGGCTTCCGCATAAAGAGATAGTAAGTATACCGCGCGTTGATTAGCAGCGGCTGACGGCTATCGAGCGGGACCAGTTCAAGAAAGCGACCGGTCTGCTCCAATTCGCCCTGCGCGAACGCAGCTTCGACTTTTTGGACGAGTATTTGTGGATTCTGCGGCTCGACCTCGCGCGCACGGTCGATCAGCGCGTCGGTCTCCCGGAAACGGCGGACCGCGCGATAAGTGACAGCGGTTTCGGAAAGCAGGAGCGGATTGCGTGGATCGAGCTCGAGCGCTTCCTCGTGGAGCCGGAGCGCCTCGTCCCATTTTCCCTGCCGCCGTTTGACGTAGGCAGAAAACTCGATCGCGACGCCGCGATTGGCCGAGCGGACGCGCGCCTTTTCGAAAGAGGCAAGGGCGCCGTCGTAGTCGCGCAAAACCCGGTAGCGATACATCCCTTCGGCGAAATGAACGTCGCCGCTGTCCGGTTGGAGACGCTTCGCCTGCTCGAGGGCTTCTTTCGCCTGGGCAGCTCGCTGCGGCGTGCGCTCATGCTCGGCATACGCAAAGGTGTGCGCGACCGAAAGCAGCGACCAGGCCACGACAAATTTCGGATCCAATTCCACAGCGCGAGAAAAGTGCGCGACGGCGTCGATGAGATCGTGCGGAGCAGCCGTCAGCTTGTTTGCGAGCGCCACCCCACGCAGATACTCCTCGTAAGCCGCCGGGTTCTCGGTGGGCCTGGCCGCAACGGCGCGTTGTTCCCGGGGTGTGAGTTGGGCGCGCAAAGCGCGGGCGATGTTTTCCGCGATGTCGCTTTCGACGGCAAAGATGTCGGTGAGCTTGCGGTCGTAAGTCTCGGCCCAGAGGTGCGCGTCCGACGCGGCGCGGATCAATTGGACGGTGACCCGCACCTGATCGCCGGCCTTCTGCACGCTTCCCTCCAGGATATGCGCGACGCCGAGCTCCTTCGCGATGGCAGGCAAATTTGCGGACGAGGCCCTGTAGCGTTGCGTGGAAGTGCGCGAGATGACCTTCAAGTCTTCGATCTTCGCCAGCCGCGTCATGATTTCGTCCTGAATGCCATCGGCAAAATAGGCGTTAGCCTTATCGTCGCTCAGCGACTCGAACGGCAACACCGCGATCGATTTTTCCGGCAGGGGCGGACTGTGCCGTCCGTCTTCGCGCGAAGTCGCCGTGTGCCGTCCGATAAAAAACAAACCAATAGAAAATGCGGCTCCAACCAGGGCGACATAGATCCAGGTGCGATTCGGCGAACCCCGATCTACGGCCGGGCCGGCATTTTCCGTGCGCTTGATCCCTTCCGGCGTGCGTTCGAAAGCCCACGCGATCAGCAGGGCGATGGGGAATCCGAGTGCAACCAACACGATTACCAGCCGCACCACCCAGATTGGAATCGCCAGGAACGGAAAAACCTGCGTGGCAACTTGAATCACGAGCCAGCCGACCATGGCGTAGGCGACGGCGATCTTGTAAACGTTGCGCCGTTTCAGCTCCCCGAAGAAGTTCTTCGGCTTCATGGCGTTTTTTGCCATACAGGCAATTTAGGAGCAAGGCTGGCATTGCTCCAATTGCGGCGACGGCCTGCGTGGTCCGCGACGCAAAGCAGCTTGAAAATCTGCGCGGCCCGACCAAGCTCATGAACCAAAAAAACGGAAATCATCATGTCAAACCAGCCAACCGATTCGAAACGTCTTCTCTCCTACACCATCGCCGAGTGGGCTTGCGCCCTGAAATACGAGCATCTGTCGCCCGCCGCGATTGATGCGGCGAAATTGTTCTGGTTCGATTCCATCGGCTGCGCTCTTGGAGGCAGCCAGCAGGATGACGCCAAGATTTTGCTCAAGCACCACCGCGCCATGTCCGCCACGGCGGACTCGTCCGGTGGCGAGGGCGGAGGGAAAGGCGCTGCCACCGCGTTCGTCTCCGGCTTCAAGACCAATCCGGTCGATGCGTCGTTTTTGAATGGCCACATGATCCGCGCCATGGATTACAACGACATTTATTGGAAGGCCGATCCTTGTCACCCGAGCGACCTCATCTGTGCACCGCTGGCACTCTGTGAAACCGAGGGCCTGGGCGGCCAGGATTTGATTCTCGCCACGATCATTGCCTACGAGATTGAAATGCGGCTGGCCGAAGTGGGCCGGCCAGGCGTGCGCGAATACGGCTGGCATCACGCCACCCTGAGCGCGTTCGCGGCGCCGATCGCGGCGGGTCGCGTGCTGAATCTCACGCCCGCGCAAATGGTCTCGGCCATGGGCATCAGCGCCTCGCGCACATTTTGTCCGGGCGCGGTCACGGCGGGCAAGCTGACCAACATGAAGAACACGGTCGACCCGTGGGCGGGACGCATGGGGGCCGAGAGCGCGCTCCTGGCGCGCGGCGGCTTTTCCGGGCCCGAGCACATCATCGATGGCAAGGAAGGGCTTTTCGCCGTGTTCAAGCATGTGCAGTACGAGGGCAAACCAGCCACCTTCGACGCCGAGGCGTTGGTCGCGGATCTTCCCAACTCAACGGACTCGCACTACCGCATTCTGGATTGCGGCATGAAGAGCTTCCCGATCGAGGCGCTCAGTCATTCGCCGCTCACCGCGATGATGAAAACGGTCAAGGAACACAACATCAAGGCCGACGACGTGAAGGAGATCAAAGTGGAGGTGATCGCTCGCGCCGCCGACATCCTGGGCGATCCGCACAAGTATCGGCCGGACTCCAAGGAAACCGCCGATCATTCCCTGCCCTACTGCATGGCCGCGGGACTGGTCGACGGCATGGTGACGCCGCTGCAATTCAAAGAAGAGCGCGTGCTCGATAAAGCGCTCATTCCCATCATGGACAAAGTGAAAGTGGTCGCGAACCAGGAGTTCGAGGCGCTCTTTCCGAAGTTCCAGCCGAGCCGGGTGACCATCACGACCAACAACGGCGAGTCACATTCGACCCGCGTCGATGTTCCCAAAGGCGATCCACGCGATCCGATGACCGAGGAAGAAATTGCAGTCAAGTTCACGGCGCTCGGTGGCGATGTCATCGGCCGGGAGCAGTGCAAGAAATTGCAGAGCTACATCATGGGCATGGAAACCGCCCAGAACCTTGGCGGCCTGTTTGAGCTGACGACGGCTCGCTAGGCCGTAAGCGATCTTGTTTGGGGAGCGCACGCGCCTCGCGTGCACAATTCGGCGCCCTCGCCGAATTGATCCCGGGCCGATAAGTTCGTTGGCGAGGCGCCAACGACAGCACGCGAGGGCGCGTGCGCTCCCCAGACCACATAATCGCGCTGCCAGACTGGAGTCGAGTCGTAGCCGCTGCTAGGCTGACAATTCAATGCCAATGTTTGAAGCCGCCGACTTCTACAATCTCGAGGAACTGCTGACGGCGGACGAGCGTCGCAGGCGGAATGCGGTGCGCGGCTGGGTGCAGGAGCGTTTTCTGCCGGTGGTCGCGCAACATTATCACGATGGCACCTTCCCGATGGACCTCGTGCCGGAGATGGCCCGGCTCGGTGTTTTTGGACCGAGTATCAAAGGCTACGGCTGTGCGGGGCTCGGGAGCATCGCCGCCGGGCTGATGATGCAGGAGCTCGAACGGGGCGACAGCGGATTGCGCACTTTCGCTTCCGTGCAGGGATCGCTCGGCATGATGGCGATCAATCTGTTCGGGTCGGAAGAACAGAAGAACCATTGGCTGCCGGCGATGGCGCAGGGGAAGAAGCTCGGTTGTTTTGCGCTCACGGAGCCCGACTTCGGCTCGAATCCCGGTGGCTTGCGGTGCCGCGCGCGCAAGACGACCGACGGTTATCGCCTCACCGGCGCGAAGAAGTGGATTGGCAATGGCACCATCGCCGACGTGGCGGTGGTATGGGCGAAGGTCGAGGGCGAAGCGGGAGTCGATCCGGAGAGCGCCGGCGCGATCCGAGGATTCCTGGTCGAAAAAGGCACGCCGGGTTTCACGGCGGCGTTGATCGAGGGCAAACTCTCGCTCCGGGCGGCGTTGACGGCGACGCTCGAATTGGATGATTGCGCGGTACCGGCAAACGCGTTGCTGCCGCAAAGCGGCGGAGTGAAATCGCCGCTCCTATGTCTCAACCAGGCGCGATACGGAATCGCCTGGGGCGTGCTCGGGGCAGCGTTGGCGTGCTACGACGAGGCGCGGCAGTACGCGATGAGCCGCGTGCAATTCGACCGGCCGATCGGCGGTTTCCAGCTGGTGCAGGCAAAGCTGGCGCGCATGCTCACCGAGATTACGAAGGCCCAGTTGCTGGCCCATCGCCTGGCGCAATTGAAGGACGCCGGCGCGGCGAAGCACTACCACATTTCCATGGCCAAAATGAATAACGTCGAAATCGCGCTCGACGCCGCGCGGACCGCGCGCGACATCCTGGGCGGGGTCGGCATCCTCGATGAGCACCAGTGTTTCCGGCACATGTGCAACCTCGAAAGCGTCAAGACTTACGAAGGCACGCACGATGTCCATCTGCTGGTACTCGGCCAGCAGATTACGGGGTTGCCGGCGTTTGCGGGGTGATCGGGGAGCGCACGCGCCCTCGCGTGCTGGCGACGGGGCCTCGCCGTCGCGAACTTTTCCGAACATTTCGGCGAGGGCGCCGAAATTAGCACGCGAGGGTGCGTGCGCTCCCCAAGCGAATTGAAGTCGTTACGCCGTCGCGCTGCCGGCGTCGTCGCTGCCGAATTGGATTCCCTGGGCCAGTGGGAGTTCGGTCGAATAGTTGATCGTGTTGGTCTGCCGGCGCATATACATTTTCCACGAATCGCTTCCGCTTTCGCGTCCGCCGCCTGTCTCTTTCTCGCCTCCGAACGCGCCGCCGATCTCCGCGCCGCTCGTGCCCGTGTTCACGTTGGCGATGCCGCAATCGCTGCCGGCCGGGCTCAGGAATTTCTCCGCTTCGCGCACGTCGTTCGTGAAGATCGCCGAGGTCAGACCCTGGGGCACGCCGTTGTTGATTGCGATCGCTTCGTCAAAATCGCGATAAGTCAGCAGATAAAGCAGCGGCCCGAAAGTTTCATGGCACACAATCTTGAAATCCGGTTTTGCATTCGCCAGGCAAGGAGTCATATAGCAGCCGCCCGGATATTGGGCGCCTTCGAGACGCTCGCCTCCGTAAAGAACTTCGCCGCCCTCGTCCTTTAGGCGTTGGATCGACTGCTGCACCATGTCGACCGAGCTCGCGTCGATCAACGGACCCATCAGCGTCTTCGGATCGAGCGGATTTCCAATCGGCAACGACTTGTATGCGGCCAACAGTTTCTCGCGCACCTCATCGGCGACCGATTCGTGCAAAATCACCCGCCTGGTCGAGGTGCAGCGCTGGCCCGCGGTGCCGACTGCGCCGAAAAAGATCGATTGCGTCGCCATCTCGAGATCCGCGCTGGGAGTTACGATGAGCGCATTGTTTCCGCCCAGTTCCATGATCGTTTTGCCCAGCCGGCCGTGGACCGTTTGCGCCACATGCACGCCCATTTGCGTAGAGCCCGTGGCGGAGATCAATGGAATGCGGGCGTCTGCCGAAAGTTTCTGTCCGACCGTCTTGCGGTCGCCCATGAGCAAAGTAAAAATCGCCGGATCGGCCCCGGTTTCGCGACAAACGCGCTCGGCAATTTTCGTCACCGCGATCGCGGTCAGCGGCGTTTTCTCCGAGGCTTTCCAAACCGTCGCGTCGCCGCAGACGGCGGCCAGGGCCGCGTTCCACGACCAGACCGCGACTGGAAAATTAAAGGCGCTGATCACGGCAATAACGCCGAGCGGATGCCATTGCTCCATCAAACGATGGCTGGGCCGTTCCGACTGAATGGTCAGGCCATAAAGCATGCGGGACTGACCGACCGCGAAATCGCAAATGTCGATCATTTCCTGCACTTCGCCTTCGCCCTCCGCGATAATCTTCCCGGTCTCGAGGGTAACGAGCTGACCGAGTTCGTGTTTGAAATCGCGTAAGGCATTGCCAAGACGGCGAACGGTGTCCCCGCGAACCGGTCCGGGCGTGGTGCGCCATTTCAAGAACGCTTCCTGCGCACGTGAGATGGCTGCGTCGTAATCGTCGGCGGACGCAGTCCGAACGCTCGCCAGTTTCCGTCCATCGATCGGCGAAATCTTATCGATCGTCGCGCCGCCACCACGCCATTCGCCGAAAAATACGCCATCGTTTTCGCCGGTCAGGCCGAGTTTGTTGAATATCGATTCCATATTAGTTGGTGGATCGAGCGCTCCGTGCTCGATGTTTCATTATTCGCCCCGAACGCTTTCGGGGCCATTATTCTGGCATCGCGCGCGCGGAGCGCACGATTCACCTCATTTGCGCATCTGCTGGCATTGCTGGCGCAGCAATTCCATCGCTTCGTCGACGACTTCCGTCGAGAGATCGAGCGCGGGGCGGAAACGAACCGCCCGCTCGCCTGACTTTAAAACCAGCGCGCCGCGGTCGAACAAGCCTTTCCAGAATTCGTCGCGCGTTTTGGGATCCGGCAAGTCGAAGGCGAGGAAGAGCCCGCGGCCGCGCACGGCGGTCACGACACGTTCGTCGCGTTGCAATTGGCGAAGCGACTTCAAAAAGTGCTCGCCGACCCTGGCGGCATTTTCGACGAGATTTTCCTCCTCGACGATGCGCAGGTAATGGGTCGAACGCACCATGTCGGTAAAATTTCCACCCCAGGTGGAGTTGAGCCGGCTGGGAAGCCGGAAGGCGTTGTCCGGAACTTCATCCAGTCGCGGTCCCGCCATCACGCCGCAGACCTGCACCTTCTTTCCGAAAGCCATCAAGTCCGGTTTGACTCCAAAATGCTCGGAACACCAGTTGCGGCCGGTCGTGCCCATCCCGGTTTGCACTTCGTCGAAGATGAGAAGCATCTCGTTCTCGTCGCAAATACGCCGAAGTGTCTGGAGCCATTCGCCGCGGAAATGATTGTCGCCGCCCTCGCCCTGGATCGGCTCGATGATGATCGCGGCGATGTCGACACCGCGCTCGGCGATGAAATTCATGATCTCCTGCTCCGATTTCCTTTCGCGCTCGATGACATCGTTCGTTTGCTCCGACTCCGGCAGCGAGAAGTCGATGTGCGGGTTGGAAACGCGCGGCCAGTTGAACTTGGCGAACAGATCGGTCTTGCGCGGGTCGGTATTCGTCAGGCTCATGGTGTAGCCGCTGCGGCCATGAAAGGCCTTGCGGAAATGCAGGATCTCGGTGCCGCGTTCGCCCCGGCCGGCGGCGATGTTTTTGCGCACCTTCCAATCCATTGCGGCCTTGAGCGTGTTCTCGATGGCGAGCGAACCGCCTTCGATGAAGAGATAGCGTTCGAGCGGAGGGAGACCGGCCACCCGCACGAATGTTTCGACAAATTCCGCATAGGCCTCGGAGTAAATATCCGAGTTCGCTATCTTGATTTGCGCGGCGCGCAAGAGATCGGCCTTCACGCCGGCGCGCTCGAAATGCGGATGATTGAAGCCGATCGGGTTCGAGCCGAAAAATCCGTAAAGATCGATCAAACGCTGATCGTTGACCTCATTATGAAGATAAGAGCCCCGGCTTTTTTCGAGGTCGATTACGATCTTGAAGCCATCGAGCAAGACGTGTTGCTCGAGAGTTTTCAGGACGCCGGCGGCGTCTTGGGCTGGTGGTTTGCTCTCGCTGATGCGGCGCCGCGATGAGGTGCGGGCCGCCTCCGTGAGCACGGACGGCATACTCATCCGCTGAGGTTAGCTGGGGGGGTGACGTTGGTCAACCGGTGGTGGATCGAGCGCTCCGCGCTCGATGCCGAAGAATGCCGGCGAAGCCGGGAATATTAACATCGCGCGACGGAGCGCGCGATCCACCTCAGACAATCCCACGACGCAGGCTCTCGTGCTTCCCGGCGAGCAGCTCCTGCGTCAGATCGTAGCCGCGCTGATCGGCGTTGCGGCTCGTGCCGGCAAAGTGATGATCGATGCGGGAGCGGGCGGAGCGGCAGAAGTAATGCGCGAGCGACAGGACCTCCGCGGCCGGTTCGCCGGCGTTGATCTTGGATTGGGCGAACGCGCAAGTGGCGCTCATCGCAAAAAGTTCCGTGGCGATGCCAACGAAACGGGAGAGCAGCAGCTGTTCCCGGTCGAGCTTCGGGCCGAAGCGCATCATGGCGTGGAACAGGCCACGCGCGAGCCGCTTGCTGGTGGACGCGCCGTAGTTCACGTAATCGCGCAGATCGGCGTGCAAATGATCCAGGTTCCCGGCGTTGCCGCCCATCCACTGCTTCGGATACCAGCGGGTGTAGAACGAGCCGGAGCTGAACATCGATTTGATCCGCGTCATCATCGGCAATTGCGTGTTGAAAATGGCGCCGCCCACCTTGAGGTGCGGATCGAGCGCTTCCCGCGCAATGAAAAGACGCATGATCTCGCTCGAACCTTCGAAGATGGTGTTGATGCGGCAATCGCGCAGGAATCGCTCAATTGCGGTCGGTTCGTCGCCACGAGCGGCGAGCGATTGCGCGGTTTCATAACCGCGTCCGCCGCGCACCTGCATCGCGTCGTCCGCGATTTTCCAGGTCATCTCGGTCGCCCACATTTTGCACATGGCTGTCTCGATCCGGAGATCGCCCGCTTTCCGATCGACCAGGGCAGAGGTGAGAAAGGTTATCGCTTCCATCGCGAAAGTGTTCCCCGCCATCTCCGCGATCTTGCCCGCAATCGCGTAATGCTGCCCGATCGGGACGCCCCATTGCACCCGCTTCGAGGCCCAGTCGCGCGAAATTTCGAGCAGGCGCTTGCAGAGCCCCACGCAGGCGGCTGGAATCGTCAGGCGACCGGTGTTCAGGGTCGTGAGAGCGACCTTCAGGCCTTTGCCCTCGCCGGCAATAATGTTTTCGCGCGGGACGCGCACGTCTTTGAAAGTGACCACGCCGTTGTAGAGCGCGCGCAAGCCCATGAAGTGGCAGCGATGCGGCATCGCCAGACCGGGCGTGTCGACCTCGACGATGAACGCCGTGATTTGTTTGCGCTCCTTCCCGTTTACAATTTTTGGCGCGGTCTTCGCCATCACCACGAGCACGCCGGCTTTCAAGCCATTGGTGCACCAAAGCTTTTCGCCATTGAGGATGAACTCCGAACCATCGGGCGACGGGTCGGCGCGCAGGCTCATCGTCGCCGGATCGGAGCCGGCATGCGATTCGGTGAGCGCGAAGGCCGAGATCTCGTGGCGGGCCACGCGCGGCAGATATTTTTGCTTTTGTTCTTCCGTGCCGAAGAGCAGCAGCGGCTGCGGGACGCCGATTGACTGGTGCGCCGAAACGAGCGCGGTCAGGTTGGCGTCCCAACTGCCGAGCAGCATCGCGGCGCGGCCGTAATTGACCTGCGACAAACCGAGGCCGCCGTACTGCTTCGGAATCTTGATGGCAAAAGCGCCCATGGCGAAAAGATCGTCGATAGTCTTCTGCGGTATCTCGCCGGTGCGATCGATCTCGTCCGCGTCCACGTTCGCTTCGAGATAGGCGCGGAGTTCCGCCAGAAATCCTTCGCCCGCCGCGCGATCTTCCGCAGGCTGTTCGGGAAAAGGAAAGATGCGGTCGAAATCGTAGCGGCCGATGAAGAGGTTGCTCGCGAAGCTGCCGCGTTCGTCGAGCGGGTCGCGGGAACTTTCCGCGAGCTCGAGCGCCGCCGCCTTCCCCTCCGACATCTTGGAAGTGTCGATCACGGATGCAGCCGCCGGCTTCGCGCTGGTCTCTTCCGCGATTTGCTTTTCAGGTGCCTCAAGCGGTGACTTCATATCCTCTTCCTACATGCTGCTCTGTCATCCCGAGCGGGGTCGAGGGATCTCTTATTGTCAATCTGCTCTGCCTGCATCGGAGAACAGCAAGAGATGTCTCGACTTCGCTCGACATGACAAGAGGGTGCTTCGAGCGGTGATCTCATATTTTTCCAGGTAGGGCGTGCTCTCCGAGCGCCGATTGGTTTCGACGGACGCCTCGGAGATGCGTCCCTACCTCTCATAGAATTTAGTCCCATTCCGAGCGTGCTGACGAAGCAAATCGCACGGGACGAATTTGTCGCCCGCCCTGGCTTGGAGGCCGTCCATCTCGGCGACGAGCTCCTTCAAGCCGAAATGATCCGCAAAACGCAGCGGGCCGCCCCGGAAAGGAGCGAAGCCTGTCCCCATCATCATCCCAAAATCCGCGTCCTCAGGCGTGCTGACCACTTTCTCTTCGAGACAACGCGCGGCCTCATTAATCATGAGAAACACGAGGCGGTTGGTGATGTCAGCCCGAGCGGAGCGCAGCGGAGTCGAGGGACCCCGCTCTGACGGCTGCGAGGTTGCTCCACGGGGTTCCTCGACTGTGTTCCGCTTTGCTCCACTCCGCTCGGAATGACTACGCCATTCCTTCAAGGCCTCGTTTTCCGTCTGCGTCTTGCCTTCGTATTTGAAAAACCCGCCACCGGATTTGCGGCCGAGCATTTTGGCCGCCTGCATCTTGCGCAATATCTCCGGCGTGCGCGCGCGGCTGCCCAGCGGACCCGCCAGGGTTGCGGCAATGTCGACGGTGATATCGATGCCAATTTCGTCCATCAGCCGCAGCGGGCCCATCGGCATTCCCCATTCCACCAGAGGGTCGTCGATTTCCTTCGCGCCGACGCCGCCTTCATACAGTTCGGCGGCATCCAGGAGGTAAGGGAAGAGCACACGATTGACGAGAAAGCCGGGACTGTCGCGCACGACGACGGGCAGCTTCCCAATTTGCCGGGTGAAAGCCAGAGCGCGCGCGACGGTCTCCGGAGCGGTCCCCTTCCCCACGACCACTTCGACCAGCTTCATCCGGCTCACCGGGTTGAAAAAATGGAGCCCGATGACGCGACCCGGGTCGCCGGTGGTCTCGCCCAACTCCGAAATCGAGAGGGCCGAAGTGTTCGTCGCCAGGATCGCCGGAGTCTTCGCGGCGAGATCGCGAAAAATCTGCTTCTTCACTTCCAGTTTTTCCGACGCCGCTTCGATCACAATCTGGACGTCGCGCATTTCCTCCGGCTGCGTGGAAGCGACAATCCGCGCCCGGCCTTGCCTGGCCTTCTCGTCGCTCATCAGGTTCCGCTTCACCGCTTCCGCATAGGTGCGCTCGATGCTTTCCAGCCCGCGATCGAGTTGCTCGCGGCTGACATCCCGCAGAATGACCGAGACGCCGCGCGAGCTGAGCCATTGCGCGATGCCCGAGCCCATGACCCCCGCGCCGACGACCGCCGCGTGCGTGATTTTTTCCGCGGGCGTCTTCGATGTTCCCTTCCGAAATTTGTCGCCCAGGAAAAAATTGCGGATCAGGTTGCGCGTCGTTTCGGTTTCGCCCAGCTCAACGATGGCATCGAGTTCCAGCGCGAGCGATTCCTCCACCGAACTCCTCAGGCCGCGGCTGATCACGTCCAGCGCGCGGGCCGGAGCGGCATTGTGGTCGCGCGGCGCGGCAATTTCTTTTTCGGTCTCCGCGGGCTGGGCGGGCTTCCGTTTTCCTTCCTGCAATTTTTTCCGGGCCGCTTCCATCAATTCTTCGCGCGGCACGACCTCGTCGACCAGGCCGATCCTCAACGCCTCGTCCGCGCTGTAGAGTTTCCCTTTCAAGATCACCTCCGCGGCCGCGTTCGGGCCGATCAGGCGCGGCAACCTGGTCGCGCCGCCCCAGGCCGGGACGAGACCGAGCGTTGTTTCGGGCAAGCCGATCTTCGTCGCGGGATCGTTGGACGCGACACGATGATCGCAGGCCAGCGTAATCTCGTAGCCGCCGCCCGCGCAGGCGCCATGAATCGCGGCGACCGCCGGGATCTTCAGAGCAGCGAGGCGGTTAAAAACTTGCTGACCTTCGGCGATGAAAGCGCGCAGCTCGCCGGTCTGCGCCTGCCGCAGCAACGTTTGCAGATCGGCGCCGGCGATGAAGATCGATTTCTTGGCGGAGGTCACGATCACACCCTGAACGGACGAATCCTTTTCGATCGCATCGAGATGCTCGCTCAGATTTTGCATCGTGGGCGCGTCGAAGATGTTCGCGCCCGATTCGGGCCGATCGAAAGTAAGCACACAGATTCCGCCGTCCCCGATTTCGCGCCGGATCATGGGCGCCGTCCCTGTCGCTATCATCGGGCTCATATTGGCGAGTTTCTTCCAAATTCCAAGCGGAAGAGATGGTCCCGTTGGCAGGACAACACTCCGCGGAGCTGGTAGGGCGACGCTCCGCGGAGCCGTAGTAGATCGATCCCGGCTCGACGGAGTCTCGCCCTACCAACTCCCGAACGGGTCATCCCGAGCTGCGTAGACAGCGAGGGACCTCCCAGTCGTCAGTGGGCGTTACTCTAGCGACGGAAAGCGCCGTCATCATTGCGTCGTTCCCCATCCCCGGCATGAAAGTCCCTTCTGCGACTGCGAGGTCCCTCGGCGTCTTCGCTGCCTCGGGATGACAAGCAAACAGGCGCGTCGCAACCATCCGGTGGCGATTGCGCTTGGCGGAGCCGAGTGTTACAAAACGGCGGCGTCGCGCCGATATCGTTTCAATCGGGAACCACCATGGTCGGGAAAATCCTCCAACCGGAAATTCGAAGCCTGATCGACGCGCGAGACTTCACCGCGTTGCGCGAGCTATTTTCGGAATGGCCGCCGGCGGATATCGCGGAAGTGATCACCGACTTTTCGGAAGAGGAACAGGTCGTCGTCTTCCGGATCCTCCCGCACGATCTTGCGGCCGACGTTTTCGAATATCTTGAGATCGAAGCGCAGCAAGAGCTCTTGCGCGCGATGGCGCACGAACAGGCCGTCGGCATTCTCAACGAAATGTCGCCGGACGATCGGACGGCGTTGCTGGAGGAGTTGCCGAGCGCCGCGGCGCGCCAACTGATCAGGCTCCTCACCCCGGAGGAGCGCAACATCGCCCAGGCGCTTCTCGGTTATCCCGAAGGCAGCGTGGGCCGGTTGATGACCCCGGATTTGATCGCGGTCGATGCCGGCTGGTCGGTCAAAGAGGTGCTCGATTACGTGCGCGAACATGGCCAGGACTCCGAGACGCTGAACGTGATTTACGTCGTCGATGATCGCGGGAAGCTGCTCGACGATATCCGCATTCGCGAATTCCTCCTCAAACCGCTCGAGACGAAGGTGAGCGATTTGATGGACGAAAATTTCGTCTCGCTCAACGTGAGCGATTCCCAGGAGGACGCGCTCAATATTTTCCGGAAATACGACCGAACCGCGCTGCCGGTGGTCGATTCGAGCGGAGTTTTGGTGGGCCTGGTCACGATCGACGACATGCTCGATGTCGCTGAGGAAGAAGCGACGGAGGACATCCAGAAATTCGGCGGCATGGAAGCCCTGGACGAGCCGTACATGCGCATTCCGCTCATGACGATGGTCTGGAAGCGCGCGCCGTGGCTGGTCGTGCTCTTGATCGGCGAGATGCTCACGGCCACGGCGATGGCGTTCTACGAGCACGAGATCGCGAAAGCGGTCGTGCTGGCGGTGTTCCTGCCCATGATCATCTCCAGCGGCGGCAACTCAGGTTCGCAAGCGTCCACTCTGATCATCCGCGCCATGGCCCTGGGCGAAGTGACGCTGCGCGATTGGTGGCGGGTGATGCGGCGTGAGATCGGCGCCGGTGCGCTGCTCGGCGTTTTTCTTGGCATCATCGGAGCGGCCCGCGTGGGGGTCTGGTCGGTGATCTCCGAGAAATATCGCGGGGTGCAAATGTATGGCGAACACTGGCCCCAGGTCGCGGCCACGATTGGCATCACCCTCACCTGCGTGGTGCTTTGGGGATCGCTCTCGGGCTCGATGTTGCCGTTCGTGCTCCGGCGGCTCGGGCTCGACCCGGCCACTTCCTCGGCGCCATTCGTGGCCACACTGGTCGATGTGACCGGCGTGATTATTTATTTCACCATCGCGTTGTTTATCATGAAGGGGACGCTGCTTTAGCCCCTTATATTTTCGATCCTAAGTCTTGACGCGGTTAGCGCTTGGTTAGGGCTAGTCTCCGCTTTTAGATTATGGATTGGTTCCGCGTGATACAGGCGCCGTGGCAAGCGTCGGCGCCTGTGTCGGAGTTGGGGCAGGGGATGGCGCAGCCGCGCTACCAAAAGCGGCCACCAGCCGATCCATGATGGAAAAGAGAATTTCGACGCTGTACCCAGCTAGAAAAGAAACCGCTGCCGGGGCCAAACTGGTCACACCTTCCTGGCTAACACTCGAACCTATAAACCATCCAATCGCCAACCCAGAAAGCAGCCCAAGATAAGTACGCAAGTTGTATTCGACTTCGTGTTCGCGGCGGAAAGTGCGGTTTTGCACAGAAGTGATTAAGCTGCGCATCACGTACGCCATCGCTCCCACCCAGCCATACAGAAGCGGCAAAAGATACGTTTGGAGAATATTCAGCACGAATTGCGCGCTTATCCCAAGCCCCCACCCCGCTGTCTTTTTTGCCTTGAGGGAAATGACATCCTCCGATGGGATTGCTTTTGCCAGCAACGGCTCCAACCATCGCCAGGGAGCACTCCAAAGCGATAGAAGCCAGAGAACCGTAGCTTCGCGTGCCTCTTCTTTTCCGCCTTTGCTGCTTTCTGACTCGTTCTCTTCGGTTTCCGCATTCTCATCTGTACCAGCGCTTAACGCGTCTGGGTTAGCAGGCGGCGAAGGCTTAGGAGCCGTGCGAGAGTTCTCCTGCGAAGTTTGCTCCTTTTGATTCAACTCCGGAATCGAAGAAATAAGCGTCGCTCCAATCGCCCAATAAACCTGCGTGATCAAGAGAGCAATCAAGGCAATGAACGCTCTTCGATGATAACGCCGAACCGCGACCTTTGCGTGGCTCATGAGCGTAGCCGTCGACCACGGCCACCGCTTGTAGGCCACCGCTGATTCATCTAGGCACGCTTCCAGACTAGCCGGGGTGACCGGCGCTATCGCCTTGGATATCTCATTGAACGCGCCATAAAACTTCGCTTCCTGTTCCGCCCTGAGCAGACCTTTCTTACAGCTTTCCTTTGCCTTGGTTATTATCTGAATCGCATCTGTCGGGACGTTGACGCCATACCGGGCCGCATATCCTATCATCATGTCGGCCGCAGCTATCGACTCCTCTAGCTGCGTCGGCTCGGGTACCTGGGGCAATGGTTCGGGCCTGCCCAGCTTTCCCTCCGGCGACGAAGCTTCACTCACGGGTTCCGGCCAATATTGTTGAATTCTTCTTCTACTTGATCGGCCACTCGTTGGGTGGCCTCCGCCGCGGCGGCGCTTTCGGTAAGCCCGCGCGTTCTCAACCATGAGCGCCCCCGGCGGATTTTGGTTCGGCTCAGAATCTCAATCACTCCTTCGTTCGCGCTTCGGGCCAGCAGGCGCACCATGACTTGATTGACAACTGGCACGGTTTCCCATGGACCGGCTAGCGGCGAGTCGAACGCAACTGTTCGGAGAGCTTTTTCAATGTGAACCCCCTCTCCGACGAGGTCTCGTTCAAAGAGGGCACACGATGTGAGCCCGGCTTTGCTCAGGACCTGCCGAAAGAATTGTTCTGAGACGACGGCATTCGGCTGTTTGAATGTGACCGTCTTTCGGAGGATCCAGGTCTTAACTCCTCGCGGTTCCTGCCAAAATTGATCCCCAGCGCAACCGCGCGCCACATCGCAAACAAAAAGGAGTCCAAAAAAAATCAGGGCAATCCGGAGGGCGAGGGGATTCTGCGAAAAGCTCATTCTTTTGGGGAATCGGCTGGATTAGACCAGTTTCGGTTCACCATGCCAAATGAAATTAATGAGGCTGTCGCTGCCCCCTCTCGAGACAGCCAGGTTTTTCGATATTCGGGCTTCTCACTCTGCCGCCACAGGGCTTGATCGAATACGCCTTGGGCGGTTAGCGCAATAGCGGGGCAAGCTTCCACGCTACGGCGCGCCGCGGTCGTAGACTTCCACCAGACCAACGCCGGTGCCTTTGTTCTCTCCAAAGAGCAGCGCGGTGTAAAGGCCCGGTGGCAGCGTCGCCGCCATGGCAGCCTCGAGATTGTTGCTCGGCGCGAGGCCCGCCGCGCTGATTTCCGCGGCTTGGGCCGGATCATCCTGCCAGTCCTCATTAAACAGAACCGGTGCTCCATTGCTGTCGCGCAGATCCAGCCACGGGTTCGCCAGAGCGTCAGGCACACCGAGGCCTGTAAGACTGGGGCCGATTCCGCGCACGACAATCCTGTCATCGCCGCTGTTACCCCCCAGAATGAATCCCGCGATCACGATGTCCTCATCCGTGCCAACAAGGGCCCGCGTGCTGATATTGGCCAGCTTCGCTGGAACAGCCTGGCTCAAGTCGTAAATTTCAACCAGCGCGCTACCGGTACCTGGGGTGTTGCCTCTCACGACCGCGGTGTAAGCGCCCGGCGCCAGCGTTGCATCAATCGCCGATTCCACATTGTGGCCGGGCGGGAGGCCGGTGGCCTCGATCTCGTCCTCCTGCGTGTCTCTCCAGTTGTTGTTCGTGATCGTGGCAAAGCCGCCCGGACCGTGTAGTTCCAGCACAGGATCATCCAGCACGTCGCGGAAGCCATGACCCATAGACGGACCAAGTCCCCGGAGGAGCAGATGTTTGGGAGCGCTTCCGGTGATGATGAAGCCGGCGATGCCGACGTTATCGCCGCTCTGAACGAACATCCGCGTGGAAAGGTTGATAGCCTGCGCGGCGGGAGGCGGTACGGGGGTTGGCATTGGAGTTACCCCCGGCGTCGCAGTAGGAATCGGCGCGGGAGTCGGTGCTTTAAAACGGGCGATGTGGCTGCGCAGCTCTCCACTAATCTGCGTGAAATAGCCGGCCACCAAAATCTTGCCGTCCGGCTGCTGCACGATTGACATGACATGATCGTTCGCGTCCGGATCGAACGAATCAGCCAGGCCGGTCGTGGGATCGAGCCGGGCGATGCGGTTGCGCGTCTGCCCGCCGATACTCCCTTCGCCGTTGAAATAGCCGCCCACCAAGACCTTGCCGTCCGGCTGCACCGCCAGGGCATAGACCCGATCCATCGCGTCGGGTTTAAACGAATCAGCCAGGCCGGTCGTGGGATCGAGCCGGGCGAGGTTCCGGCGCGACTGACCGCCGATGCTGTTGAAAAGGCCGCCCGCGAGGATTTTTCCATCTGCCTGGAGCGCGAGGGAAAGGATACCCCCGCTCGTATTCGGGTTGAACGAGTCAGCCAGGCCCGTGATAGCATCAAGCTGGGCCAGGGCGATGCGGTTCTGCCCCCCGATGTAGTCGTAACCACCGCCCGCCAGGATCCTGCTGTCGGGCTGCACCACGAGTTGATAGACAAAACTGTTTGCGTTCGGGTCGAACGAATCGGCCAGGCCGGTCGTGGGATCGAGCCGGGCGATGTTGCCGCGCTCCTGGCCACCGATAAAGGTGAAACGGCCGCCCACGACAATCTTGCCGTCCGGCTGCACCGCGATCGCCCAGACCTCCATGTTCGGGTCCGGGTTGAACGAATCCGCGAAACCAGTCGAGGGATCGATCCGGGCGATTTTCCTTCGCTGCTGGGTGCCGATGGTGGTGAAACCGCCGGCCGCCAGGATCATGCCGTCGGCCTGAACCGCCAGGGCGCGGACACTGCCGTTCGGGCTCGGGTTAAAGGTAGGATCGAGTGTGCCGTCCGGGTTCAGTTTGGCCATGTAATGGCGCTCGACCGGCGCTCCTTCGCCGTTGGGGAAAAGGAAGTTAAAATCGCCGGCGATAATAATCTTGCCGTCCGGTTGGACGATCATAGCCCAGACCGGGGCATTCGCGTTCGGATTGAACCGATCCAGAACGGCCTGTGCGCGCGTCGACACGCCGCCCGCCAGCAGCGCGGCAAGACTAAGAAAGGAGAGCGCGGCTTTCCTGCTTTTAGCTCTTGGGCTCGCCCAAGAAATGGACGCGGCAAACTGACTGGCTGGGAGTGGCGAAAGCATTGCGCGCAACCGGCGCTGGCCGCTTTGTGTCCGGAAGCGCTTTTCCAAGCAAGCCATTACTTCCCCGATGGAAAAATCAAACATTGAGCGACGGGGTCGTTGATCCACCGGAGCCGGCTTGATCGACTCGCAAGAGCACTCGCGTTACGGCGTCCCGAGGTCGTAAACTTCAACCACGCCAACGCCGGTGCCGTTGTTTAGTCCCGCGAGCAGCGCCGTGTAAGGACCCGGAGGAAGCGTCATCGCGAGGCCCGGCTCGAGTTGGTTTGCCAGCGCCAGACCCGCGGCGATGAGTTGCGACGCTTGAGCGGGATCATCCTGCCAATCGTTGTTCGCGCGCAAGAGAGCTCCATTGCCGTCGCGCAGCTCCAGCGTTGGATCAGCCAGCGCGTCGGGCACACCCAGGGCTGCGAGGCTGGGTCCGAGACCCCGCACGATAATTCCATCATCGCCATTGTTGCCGCCCAGCATGAAGCCCGCGATGACGATGTTATCGCTCGTGCTGATAAAAGCGCGCGTGCTCAGGTTGGCCAGCTTCGAGGCCGCTGACTGATTGAGGTCGTAGACTTCCACCAGGGCGACCCCGGAGGTTTCATCGCGGCCTCGAACGACCGCGGTATAATTTCCGGGAGCCAGCGTTATGTCGATCGCCGCTTCGAGATCGTTGGCCGGCGCGAGGCCGCTGAACAAGATCTGAGATTCCTGCACGGGGTCGTCTCTCCAATTATCGTTCGCGAAGATGACCAGGCCGCTTTGCCCATCGTGCAACTCGAGCGTTGGATCAGCCAGCACATCAGGCACGCCGGATTCGGCCAGGGAAGGTCCGATGGCCCGGAGCAGCACATGTTTTGGGGCGGTTCCCGTGATGATGAAGCCGCCGATGCCGACATTGTTGCCGGTCTGAACTCGCATCCGCGTCGAGAGGTTGAGGGGCTGCGCCCCGGGCGTCACAAAAGCGTTGCGGACCGATTCGGTGATGCTTTCCGAGCCGCTTTCGTAACCACTGCGATAAAAGCCGCGCGCGCGAACATAAAAGTTCTGTCCCGTGGGGAGGCTGAGACCTGTCAGGATCCAGTTGCTGCTCCCGCTCTGCGGGATGCCGCTGCCCAGGGGAGCGTAGGTCAGATTATCGGTCGAAGACTCGAAGGTGACGCGCCTGAGATGCGGGCTCGAGCCGCCGCGCTCCCAAGTGATGGTGGTTCGCGTCACAGCCAGGTTTTGCAGCGCCGCGGTGTCGTTGCTCAAACGGCCGAAGAGGGTGCGCGTCTCCCCGCCAATACTGGTGAAAGCGCCGCCCGCCAGGACCTTGCCGTCCGCGGACAGCGTGATTGCGTAGACATCATTATTGGCGTTCGGGTCGAACGAATCGGCCAGGCCGGTCGTGGCATCGAGCCGGGCGATGTTATTGCGCGTCTCACCGCCCAGACTCGTAAACCGGCCCCCCGCTAAAATCTTCCCATCCGCCTGCACCATGATTGAAATGACAGCGCCGGTTTGCGTGCCCGGGTCGAACGAATCAGCCGCTCCGGTGGCGGCATCGAGCCGGGCGATGCGATAGCGCGTCTGCCCGCCGATAGTGTCGAACTGGCCGCCCGCCAGAATCTTGCCGTCCGGCTGGACCGCGATCGAAAGGACGCCACGGTCCGCGTCCGGGTCGAACGAATCGGCCAGGCCGGTCATGGGATCGAGCCGGGCGATGTTATTGCGCGCCTCTCCCCCGATGCTGTTCTCTCCGTTAAAGAATCCGCCTGCCAGAATCTTGCCGTCTGCCTGCACCGCGATGGTAACAACCTCATCGTTCGCGTTTGGGTCGAACGAATCAACCAGGCCGGTCGCGGCATCCAGCCGGGCGACGTGGTTGCGCGTTTCTCCGCCAACGTTCGTGAAATCGCCGGCCACCAAAATGCTGCCGTCCGCCTGCACGGCGATGGAATAGACCGCCGTGTTGCCTCCTCCGCTCACGTTCGGGTTGAACGAATCCGCCAGGCCGGTCACCGCATCCAGCCGGGCGATGCGGTTGCGCCCCTTTCCGCCGATGCCCGTGAAAGCGCCGCCGGCCAAAACCTTGCCGTCCACCTGCACCGCGATGGCATTGACGGTAGCGTTTGCGCCCGGGTTGAACGCAGGGTCGAGCGAACCATCCGCATTTAGTCGCGCAATGTTGCCGCGGGCCACGCCCAAAACGGTGCTAAAGAACCCGCCAACGAGAATCTTGCCGTCCGCCTGAACGGCGGTGGCGAGGACATAGCCGCCGACGCCGAAGATGCCGGCATCGAGCGTCCGGTCGGGCCTGCCGTCGGTTTCCAGCCGTGCGATCCGGTTCCGGGTCTGGCCGGCGATGTTCGTGAAAGTGCCGCCCGCCAAAATCTTGCCGTCCGCCTGCACGGCAATGCACCAGACAACTTGTTTGTTCGCGCCCGGGTCGAACGAGTCGGCCAGGCCGGTGGTGGGATCGAGCCGGGCGATGTTACTGCGCGCCTGCCCGCCGATGGTGTCAAAGCTCCCACCCGCCAAAATCTTGCCGTCCGCCTGCACCACGATTGAGCGGGGCGCACTATCCGGGTTTGGGTCGAACGAGTCCGCCAGGCCGCTCGTCGCATCCAGCCGGGCCATGTGATTGCGCGTCTCTCCGCCGATGCTGTTCGCTCCATCGAAAAAACCGCCCACCAAGATCTTGCCGTCCGGCTGCACCGTGATTGCCATGACCATATCGTTCGCATTCGGGTCGAACGAATCTGCCAATCCGGTCGTCGGGTCCAGCCGGGCAATGTGGTTGCGCGTCGCTCCGCCGATGGTCGTGAAAGAGCCGCCAGCCAAAATCTTGCCGTCCGGCTGCACCGCGAGTCCATAGATAATGCCGGCCGGCGCCGGGGCCGGGTCGAACGAATCGGCCAGACCGGTCGTGGCATCCAGCCGGGCGATGTTAATGCGGGCCTGCCCGCCGATGCCTCTGAAAGCGCCGCTAACCACGATCTTCCCGTCGGTCTGCACGGCGACGGCATAGATAGTACCCATTGAATTGGGGTCGAACGAATCGGCCAGGCCGGTCGTGGGGTCCAGCCGGGCAATGTGGTTGCGCGGTTGTCCGCCTATGTTCGTGAATTGCCCGCTGGCCAAAATCTTGCCATCCGGCTGCACCGCGATTGCGAAGACAACGCCGTTCGCGTTCGGATCGAATGCCGTGTCGAGCGTGCCGTCCGGGTTCAGCCGCGCAATGTGATTGCGCGTCACGGTCGATCCATCGTGGGGCGAAAGCGCGGTAAAATCGCCGCCGAGAAGAATCTTGCCATCCGGCTGGACTACGACGACGCGGACCCCTTCGTTCGCGCTCGGGTCGAAACCGTCGAGCGCGGATTGCCCGGGCGCGGGCGCCACGCCGGCCGCCAGCAGCGCGGTCACGGCGAAGAGGAGGAGCGCCGCTTTCCGGGCCTGGAGTGTCGCTCTCGCCCATGAAATGGACGCGGCAACGCGAGTGGCTGGGGTTGGGAGAATCATCTATGGGCCGCCGGCACCGATGCGATTCGTATCTGGCAGCGCCCTGCCGGGCAAGCCGAAGATTCCTTGATTAGCGGAAAATAACCTTATCCCGGGAGATTTCCGCCGGATTGAGGCACGAGATGCAATGGACTGGTTCAGCGGCGGCGCGTTCTGCCACCCGCTGACACCGGTTGTTTGGCGGCGTGCTCCGCCATCCGGGTCTTGACCAGCTTTCGCACCAGCGTGGCCGGCAACGCACTGTCCACTGGAAAGCGGAGGGTCCCCTTGCTGGTATCGTAGGCCGTGAGCTCATTCTTGTGGACTTCAACCGGGTGGGAACCGGGGTAGAACGCGCAGTGCTTCGCTGCCGCGCCAAAAGCCACCAGCAGCTTCCCGTTCAACCGGAAGGCTGGGATCTGGTAGCTAATGCACTCTTCCGCCTTGGGCGCCGCCGCCTTGATGGCCCTGCGAAGCTTCTCGAGCGCAGCTCGCTTTTCCGGACTCAAGGGCGCGAGGTACTCGTCGATAGTTTGCGGTTTAGCTGCCATTTGTTTTATGAACTTTCAGCTCTTCCGGGAACGGAAACTAGCTCTGTTCGTTTGGATTTTCTTGGGTGGTCTCCGAATCCGTGAAAAAGCTCGCATCATAGTTCGGCAGGCAATCGCCGAATAGGTCGGCGTGGATCCGATCGGCCAGTTCCTTGTGCTCTGGCGCGACCCGGACGGTGGCCTGCGCGGCCTGTCCAAATGCGCCACCCAAAAACGACATGACTGGATTGATGTCAGCGGCACCGTCTCGAAACTCGACGCGATGGTCGACACCCTGCTCCTCGAAAGCGGTCAAAAGCTTGCGGGCGTCAACAATCGAGTACGTGCCCATGAGCACAAACTCGTCTGATGGGTCGGCATCGAGATTCATCGTCCAATTCTAACCATCAGCTGCATTATTTGCACGTTGAGCAATAGATCTGAGCGGGCCGGTTACGATCGAGCGGCGGCGGGGAAGATGAAAGATAGGCTTTCTGCGGATCGATCAAATTCAGGGGAAACCCGTAATCTCGATGGTTCATCCACGCGTACGTTTCGGTGCCTGGAAAATATACCGCATAATTAAAGGTGTAGAACCCAGGTTGCATGCGAGTAACCGACTCAACCGGGACTTCACCTGTAGCAGGATGAGGGATTGGCGCACGACCGTCCAACCACCATCCCTGTTTCAGGAAGATAAAGTTTTGCTGGCCGTCTCGACAGCGACGGCTGAGCGCCCTTTCACGAGTCAGGTACGCGACAGTGCCTGGAGCCAGCTCCGGCCATCTTCGTAGGCCCAAGCCCTGGTACACACAGGTTAAGCCAAGGCAACCGCGGTTCAGATTTGTCCTCTCATCCTGCGTTAGCGGTCTTGATTTGGACAAAAGTTCCACCAACTCAGTCTTGCCCATTTCCTGAATGCCCTTGAACCCATGCGCATCGAGGGCGGGCAGTGACCGCATATCCGCGGGGCTGCGTCCCGCATCGCGAACAGACGCCTGTTTCTGTCTGGGAGCGTTCTCGGGCTTGGCGACCAACTTTCCCCCACGAGCCAACTCATAGACTCCAAAAAACAGTACGACCGTAGCCACGCTAACGAGAATGATCTCTTTCAATGTCTCCTTTGGCTAGATTACATCCTGGGGTGCTGGCGAATCGGGTACAGGTCCGCGACGGAGTAGGAGTTCTGGGGAGCGCACGCGCCTCGCGTGCTGGCGCTGGCGCCCCGCCAGCACGAACTTTTTCCAGAAAGCTGCGGCCGAAGCTGGCATCCAAACGACGTCGGGCTCGAAAGTTCGTTGCGGCGAGGCGCCGCAACCAGCACGCGAGGCGCGTGCGCTCCCCAGATTGTTGACCGCGCTGTGGCTGATTTCCAACTTACAGCGCCCTGGGCATCGCTAAGTACACCCAGACGAAACGAAGTCTTGTCCACTCTGGAGAGCCTAAGGGGGAAGCGAGGAGAAGCACAGACCCGGCTTTCATCGCCGGTTAAACGATTCGTGCGGCACTCGTGAACGTCTCATCCTGGCAAAAACAAAATAAACGACGGAGAAGATGAACAGGTAGACGAGCGACCAAAATACGACCAGGATTTTTTGCCCCGGCGAGTTCGCATGCAGGGAACCTCGAGGATACTCTCCCTGGGGATTGTATTCCGTGAGGTAGTCCTCCCCCAGGACCTTCTCAGCGATGCCGAGCACCGCATGCGAAACGCGAACGGAGGGTCCACGCGTGGGTGGAATGAGGGCAAACGAGGCGAGGTGAATGCAAAAGGCGACCAACGCCAAGGCGAAAATCCAAAGAATGGCTCTCATGGGCTAACGAGCATGAAGCGGACTGGCAGGCCGTGACACAGACGGGAATGGCATCGCATGGTTAAGTATTTGGGCGGTCATTGCCCTCATTCTTCGAGTCAGTCTGAACGAACGTGCTGGCAAGCGAAAAGCCAAAATACCCGGAGACACAAGCTTTCCGGGTTTCGGAGTCATCATCCGTTCGGGGCACTCCAAACAGATCTTCGCGTCGCTCTCGACGCCAAAGCTCGAACCAATAACGAAAACGCTCAACGATGTCGCGCATATCTGATGAGACCCTTATCGGCGACTCCGAATGCTTTCGGAGTTGGCTGCTCGCCTTCTATCGTTACTCTAGCCATTCAGGCATCCAATGCGGGCGCGTAAATGGGATAAGGCGGCGGCGATTGAAGTCTGTCGGTCCACCCTCATTCCCTTCAATGGCCGGGATGACTGTATAAAATCCGAGCATTGAAAACCTCAGCTTCTGTTCGGCGAAGGGACCGTCGCCGTCGTGTTCCACTATCCACTGCCCATCTTTCCTGCGATACGAGCCGACGCGATGCCGGCGACCATTAACAACATCGTAAAAGACTCCGCCTGAAAGCTCATAGTATTCGTCGGATATCCCAAACGATTTGAGCCCCGGGCCCTTACAGCCTCCGACAGCGTATTTGCCGGACGGAGATAGCGACGTCGCAGTGACGAGCGCCACGCCGCCCAATACAACAACGGCTGTAGCGAACATGGCCATCCGCGGAACGGAGCGCCAGAGTCTCGATAAGCCGAAAACAACAAGGAGCAACGCACCATCGATAAAGTAGAGCGTAGGACCGAACGACCGAAGTGGCTCATACGCCATTGCCGCACCAATAGAACCTGCGAGCGTGATGAAACCCCATGCAACGAGAATCATGAGATATCGCACGATTCGCTTCCCGGCGTGCATGACCTAACGAGACACAAGATCAGCGGCTCCGAACGCTTTCGGATTTCGCGGCATCGCCTGGTCAGGCCTTTTAGGGTGCAAGCTCGAGATCCGACTCATAGAATGGTCCCTCCTCATGCCATGGCCTCGGTTGGTACTCGGGATAATCTACCACGGTATAACCGTGCGATCGAGCCAACTCTCCCGACCGTGCCGCGATCTCAGCCTCCAAGGCATCCCACCGCGTCCGATCAGCTATAGTTTCAAAGACATAATGACTTCCCGGGAACGTGACAAAGTAAAGATTCTCACGGAAGAAACTCGTTCGGAGGCATACCGTCCCTTCAGTGCGTGAGCCTTTCACCCTGACTCGGTCGCCCGGGCGAAATTTAACCAGTCGCTCTTTAAAGCCTTCCGCGAGCGGCGTTGAACGTTGCTCGGCAATCTGCTGCCTCACTGCGTTATCGTCCTTGTCGCTCAGCTCACCGCCTATTCCGATGAGGTCGAGGAACCGGTTCGCGTCCGACCTCGTGACCCGCTTACGAGCATAGATTTTCCCGTAACGCACTTCGAAAAACGCGGAACTACCAGGGAGGACGCCGGCACCGACAGCGAAGTACCCGAGGTATCTGTCTCTTTCATACAGGTGTGCGTAGTAAACAGGATGCGGCACGCCGAAGCCGACGACATAAGTGCGCGTCCAATCATCGCGCTGGTCATCTATGAAAGTCACGAGCGCCGGAATCTGTCCAAAGTCGGGGTTTGGCCGAAACAAATCACCCCGCTCCATCGGATGCCATAGGATTGACACACCTGTCACGGGTGGCAGCGAGTCGAGATCAGTCTTCATGCAGCCAGTCGCAAGCAGACAGAAGCCAAGGACGACAGCGGTGCGCATGGGCCTAACCAGACCCAAGATCAGCGACGACTGGCGGCCTGCGCGCAACGCTTCGCGTAGCGATGCGGGCGTGGCGCGCCGTTGCGGGTGGAATTTCATGGAGCGTGAGGCGCCGAGGCTGCTGGTGGTTCGCTGGATCGAATGGTTAGATCTAGAAACGTTGCTCCTCCTCGTCATCTTGATTGCCCCTTTCATCGTTGGGAACTTCAGGAACGTCTGGAACTTCGCGAGCCGTGCTGATGATTCGCTGCGCCTCTGACGCGTGTTCCTCCGCTACTTGGAGCCGAACTCCAGCGCTACTTCCGATGAAAAAGTACGGCACGTTCTGTGCAGTCGCTTCATCGGGAATGAGCGAGGGAATGTCCGCTGCCCCTAGCGCCATTTGTAACCGGAACGCTTCGTGAATGTCGTAGCAGTTCGCAACCGTGATCATAAAGGTGTTACTTGAGATCTAACGAGAATCAGCCTGCAAAGTGTCGCGAAACAAGGCGGCATGTCGCAGCCTATTCGAGGGACCATCCGAGGAAGGCCGGGAGAAAACACGACAGATCTTTACCACAGAGGGCCGGCAACACACAAGCCTACATCCTCCTTCGCCAAGGCTACGGCGGAGAGCCTAGACCCACAAGGAACGCGATCTCCAGACCGTCGAAGAAACAACGGCGGTTTGGAAAGCGCCGCTCCTTGGGAAGAACGATCAGCGCTTGATCGCGACCCACTCGTTCAGCGCGCGGGAATCGGCGACGGCCTGGACGACGCGCATGTAACGGAGGCCTTCTTCGAAATCGGGGAGCGGACGGACCCGGCCTTTCGATTTCACAGCAGCGATGAAATCATCTTCGACGCGCCATTCGCCCTCGAGGTCGGGGGTTATCTCCATCGCATGCAGATCAACGTCGCCCGCTCGGCCGGCCTGAATGGTCTCGGTGCCGAAGTCGTAGGTCATCGTGCCAAGTTCGCCGTAGGCTTCGAGACGGTCGCCGCCAGCCAGCGCATCGATGCCGCTAAATTCCAAGACGCCTTCGGCGCCATTTTCGAATGTGCAAAGCACGTTCAACAGGTCCGGCACGCTCACTTCGTAGCCCTGCCGGATCTCGTGCAGGACCTTGCCCCGCGCATAAACGCCGGTGATATCGCCAAACCAGCGCTGAAGCACTTCGACGTAGATGCCAAGCGCGAGCACATTCAGACCGCTGATCTCGGCCCGCTGCCGCCAATGCGCCGAAGCTTCCGCGTTCAAATATGCCCCGGTGAAACATTGGAGCCGAATGTGGTGCGGCCGCCCGATATAATTCTCCGCCAGTAATTTCTTCACCAAGAGATCGCCGCGCAATCCGAAGGGCGGCGGACAAAGCATCGTGACCAGCTCGGGATATCGTTTCGAGGCGGCGAGCATTTCCTCGGCTTCGGCGAGGTCCATCGACATGCGGGCCTGGCAAAAAACGTGTTTACCCGCTTCCAGGGCGGAAAGGGTGATGGCCGAATGCATATAGGGCGGCGTGCCGATCCAGACGATGTCCAGATCGGGCAGTGAGAGGAGGTCGGCCCAGTTTTGCATGGGCGTGGCCTGCGGCGCGTTTTCCTGGCAGAATTTCTCCGCGCTTTCGTAGCTGGAATTCGAGACGGCCACGATATCGACCTCGGAGTGCTTTTTCAACCCGGGCAGGTGCCGGATGCGGACAATGTCGCCGGCCCCGACAATTCCGACTCGCAGCTTCTGGTGATTCGATCGACTCATGTCTTCAATTAACGATTTAGCGACTTAATGAATTAGCGAATGGGAGAGGGAGGCGTCGAATCAGGAATGCTTGCGGTGGCCAATCGTTAATTCGCTAATTCGTTCAGTCGTTAATTGCTTCGAGTAGTCTTTGACTCCCGCGCGCGAAGAACGTTCAACTCCGAACGCTGAAAAGCCATTCAATCACCGATTAGTGACTTAATGAATTAGCGAATGGAGCGGAAGGCGTCGAGTCAGGAATTGCCTGGGCCAATCGCTAATTCACTAAATCGTTAAGTCGCTAATTGAATTGTCGCTTGACCCACCGGGGCGAGCACGCCAGCTTACGCACTCTTCGGGGTAGATTATGTCAAAAGTTTGCAGCATCACAGGATCGAAGGTCACGCGCGGGAGCATTATTCACCGGCGCGGCATGGCCAAGAAAAAGGGCGGCGTGGGACGGCACGTGACGAAAAACGTGCCCCGCACTTTCAGCCCCAACCTGCACGAACGCCGCATCTGGGTGCCGGAACTGAAAAAGTTTGTCCGCATCCGGGTCACCGCCCGCGGGATGAAGACGCTGAACAAGAACGGCGCCTACATCACCTTGAAGAAGGCCGGGTTGGTCCCAGCTTAGCTCCGCGCGTCGCAGGGCGGTTCTCCCGAGCCGGGTAGCGCACGCGTCTCGCGTGTTTGGCGATGGCGTCTCGCCATCGCGAACTTTTCCTAAAGATTGTTTCGGCGAGACGCCGAAACCAGCACGCGAGACGCATGCGCTACCCAGAGTGTCCGGCAAACAGGACCCGGGGCTAGTTTGGTTGAGCCTCTTCTGTCTCGACTACCACCGGTTCCGCCGGCTCCGTCGCCACTTCGCTGTTGCTCTCTTCCGGCTGGGCCTCCGCTGCCGCTGGTTCGGCCGGACTGGCTTCGATCACATCCGCCGGTTTTTCCACAGGCTCGGCCGTCTCGGCCGGCTTTTCTTCGGCGGCAGGCGCGGCCGGCGGCTTGGTCCGCGGCAAATCGAGCGAACCATCGTTGAATTCAATGACGTAACCCTCGCTCGCCAGCCAGTGAAGGTCCGAGGCCAGCGCGAGTTTGGAGCGTTCGAGATCGGCGGGCTCGGCCCCGGCGGGCGCCAACTGTTCGGCCAGTTGTTTGCGGTTGATGCCCGGGGTCGCGGCGACTTTTTCAAGAATCGCGTTGATGGAGGCGGAGACCCCCGCGCTTTCGTGACTGAAAACCCGCGTGCGAATGGGCGAGACGAAAAGCATCCCGCGGCGGTGCCGAAAGATATTCAGCCCGGCCTGACGCAAGCCGGCGGATAGTTCCTGCATCATTTTCGAGGGCGACCGCGTTTCGCTCGACCACGCGTCCTCGATCGCGCGGCCCAGACGACGATCCTGAAGCCGCCGGCTGACAACCCCGCCGATCGTCAACTCGCCGGCGCTCCGCACCAGACCGGGCAGATGATGCTGCCGAAAATGACGCTCCACCTCGGCGGCGTTGGTGAAAGTGAGGGGCGGCTCCCCGGTCCTGGCGGTGAAAGTCGTGACGTTTCGCGCCTGTTCCTTCCATTCTTCCACTACCGCCGGATCGCTCACGATGTCGATTTGCTTCTGGTAATCGGTGAAGCTCATCCGCCGGCTGAAGCGCGCTTCGTAGAGAGTTCGCAACTGCGGTTGATAATTGTGGTGATTGGTCGGGCCGAGCAACGTCCCGCTGAGCCGGCAGCGAGCCACGTTGGTGAAATTACCCTTGAGCGGTTCGCTCTGGGTGACCTCGACCGCATAAAAATCGTCTCGCACGCTCGCGAAGGCGCTCGTTTCCAAAATCTGGCGGTCGGAAGCGGCCGCGCCGTTTTCACCCAGCTGGAAAAGCGGCCGATCCTCCGCGGTCGTCAACTGCACATCGTAACGCTCCGGTTTTTCGAGAAAAAGACGGGCCAGCGCGAAAACAGAATACGCCACCGAGCCGGACTTGATCTGGGTCACGACGCTGTTGAAAGCCGGCGCGTGGGGGATGAATCGCACCGTGACGGCGAGAGGCGGCGCGGCCGGCTCACGCTCGCGGCGGTCGTCCCGTCCAGGAGGCCTGTCATCGCGACGGGCCGCACCGGGGCGGTCCGGCCTCGGGCGGCGCGACCGTTGCTCCCGCGACTGGGGCCCGCGCGGTTCGCGTGATTGCGGGCCGCGCCGCTCGCGATCGCGGCCGCGTTCACGAGGGCGCCGGCCGCCACGGTCCTCCGAACCGGGATCTTCACCCTCAAAATTGGCATAATCATTGGGGCGCGCGGGCTCGTTCACCCAGGCGGGCAGGAGTTTGAGGTCGAGCAGGTCCTCGGTCGTGGTCGGGGCGGACATCCATTCTCTCTTACGCCAAGCGAAGGCGAAGTAAACTGCCGGCAACGGTTTGTCTTGGGTGATCCAGCGTGAAATTGATTGCCCTGAAAGCGTTCGGGGTTGACAGATCGCTAATTCATTTACTTGCCATCCTTGCCGGGCTTGCTTAAGACCTGCCCCCTGAGCCAACGCGAAACGGAGAATTTTATGACGGACAAACCAATTGAAGAGAAGGTGAAGGACATCATCGTCGAGCAGCTCGGCGTTAACCCGGAACAAGTCACCCCGACGGCCTCGTTTATCGAGGATTTGGGCGCGGATTCGCTCGATATCGTCGAGCTCGTCATGGCTTTTGAAGAAGAATTCGCAGTCGAAGTGCCGGATGAAGATGCCGAGAAACTTCAGACGGTGGGCGACGTGGTGAAATACATCGAAGAAAAAGCTTCGAAACAGTGAGGTAGGGACTCCCTCCCCGCGGGGGCGGGATCCGGTCCGAGCAGCGCCCCGGCCCTGCCAGGCAAAAACACGGCTTCGGGCCGTGTTTTTTTGTTTCGAGTTGCAGAGCCGGTTAAGCGGCTCAGACTGCACTCATGAACGTGGTCCTGCTCGAAAGGCCGCTCTTTTACGTGGCGGGCCATTACGTGTCGTTTCTCGGGCTGCTCGCTTTCGCGATTCTCTTCACCCTCGGCCTCATCACCGCGAAGACCCTCCAAAGCGACATCGTCCGGCGTTTCCTGGCGCGGTTCAAACTCGACACAAACTTCATCGCGATCGTCACCACGATCCTGAGCGTCTCCGCGCTTGCTTTCTTCACCGTGACCGCAATCAACGCCGCCGGTGTTCCGCTGCTTTGGACCGCGCCCCTGGCCGCGGTGAAGCTCAGCCTCGTCCAGATTTTCCTGCTGATCGCGCTGCTCATCGCGGTTTTTTGGTTCTCGTCGCGGACGAAGCGATTTCTGTTCAACCGCTTCCTGGTTAACAGCGGGCTGGATCGGGCGTTGCAATACGCCATCGCGCAGATCGTAAGCAACCTCGTTCTGATCGTCGGCATCTTCATTGTGCTCGAGAACACCGGTATTAATCTCGGCGCGCTGACCATATTTGCCGGCGCGGTCGGCATCGGGGTCGGATTTGGGCTGCAAAATATCGCGAGCAATTTTATCAGCGGCCTCGTCATCCTCGCGGAACGGCCGATCGCCATCGGGGATCGCGTCGAGGTCGCGGGCCTGGCGGGCCAGGTGGAATTGATTCGCGCGCGCAGCACGGTCATCCGCTCGAACGACAACATCGCGTTGATCGTGCCTAACTCGAAATTCATCGAAGAGCCGGTCACGAACTGGACTTACGGCGACCCCCGCGTGCGTTTTCGCGTTCCCGTGGGCGTGGCCTACGGCAGCGACGTCAACAAGGTGCGCGAAGCGTTGATCGCGGCCGGGCAAAGCAATCCGCACGTCCTGCGCGATCCGGCCCCCAGCGTCTTCCTGAATCAATTTGGCGACAGCTCAATCGACTTCGAACTGGTGGTCTGGAGCAGCGAGATGAGTCACCGGCCCAGCCGTTTCAAGAGCGACCTCAATTTCGCCATCGAGGAAAAACTCCGCGAAGCCGGCATCGAGATCCCCTTCCCTCAACGCGATCTGCATATCCGGAGCGGGATTCTTAAGACGCAAAGCGCCGACGAAAAACCGTAGCCTGAGCTGGCTAAGGTGGATCGTGCGCTCCGTCGCACGATGGCAAAAATTGATCGCGCCGAAGGCGCGCAAGTTGTCCTCGCGCGCGGAGCTCGCGATCGACCTACCCCGCCAGGAGCGGCCAAAGCGCTTCGAACGTCCGGAGATTAATTTTCCGCGGCGTCTCCAAATCCCGGACCGGCAATCTCGGATGATCCATTTCCGCGATGAAACGCTGCCCGCGCCGCGCATAGGACGGCGGTGAAAACGCGCCGCAAATGTCGCCGCCCACGATTATCGCCCGCGACGCGCGCAACTGCGCCAGCGCCCAGGCGAGATCTTCGAGCGCGAAGCTTCCGCTTTCCCAATTGGTGATCGCGTCCTCGGCCCGCAAACAATCGAGATCAATGGTGACATAAAGATCCGATGCGCCCAGCGCCCGGACGAACGCCGCAAAACGCTCCCGCCAGTTCGCGCCCACGATCGCTCCCCGGCGATCGATCTCCAGCCGGCCCTCGCGCTCCGCCCGGCGATTTCCAAAGAGGCGGCCGCCCGGCCACCAGGACTTGAAATTCCCGCAGCCCCACACGCAAATTTTTCTTACGGCCGGAAGCTCAAGCGCCCGATTCACCCAGCCGCCGCAACACCAGCGCGGGGGCCGGATGTCCCAGTCCGGATGGTTGTCGAATGAGACAATGACAAACGGCCCGGGGACCTGCCGCACCCACAGCGCGGTGAGATGATGGAAATCCCCCGAGCCGTAGAGAACAAAAGGCGCGACTTCTTTTTGCACTTCGCGGTAAAATTCCTCGATCGAACGCGAAGAAGCTGAGAAGCGCAGCTCCGGGCCCCAGGAAGTAACATCCAGCGTCCGGAAGGGGATGGCCCCGGTGGGCCAGGCATTATCCAGGTTGAAATGAATCGCCTTGCCCAAGACCCAAAACGTTGCTTTCGGCAAAGACGAAAGCAACCTCCTCTGACGCGCCAGGAAGAACGGCTGCGATGCGCGCAGCCCCGACTCCAAGCGCGAAGCTATGATGCAGTGACCAGGAAAAACAACAACCGGGCGAAGACTTAAGGGCGCTGCTTCGCAGCGGGCTCGGCGGTTTCCAGCGGGCGCGCTTCTCCGCTGCGAATAAAAACCGGCCCGCTCGGGCACAAGCGCAGGATCTCGCATTGGCGGCAATCCGGCCGCCTGGCAAAACAGCGCCGCCGCCCGTGCCAGATGAGCCAGTGGCTCCAATTCGTCCAGTGCTTGCGCGGGACGAGCTTCATCAGATCGCGTTCGATTTTTTCCGGATCGGTCTGGCGGGTGAGCCGCAGCCGGTGAGAAAGCCGGTCCACGTGCGTATCCACCACGATGCCTTCATCCTTCCCAAAGGCGTTGCCCAGAACGACGTTCGCCGTTTTCCGGCCGACGCCCGGCAGCCCGTGCAGTTCTTCCATCGTGTCAGGAACGCGGCCCGCGTGTTTGGCCACGATCGCCGCCGCGGCCGCTCGGATGCTCCTGGTCTTGCTCCGAAAGAAGCCGGTGGAACGGATCAGCCTTTCGAGCGTTTCGGGTCGCGCCAGGGCGTAATTTTTCGCGGTGCGGTACTTCGCGAAGAGCGCAGGCGTAACGAGATTGACTCGCTTGTCGGTGCATTGCGCGGAGAGGATCGTCGCAACGAGCAACTCGAGCGGATTTCGAAAGTTCAGCTCGCAGTGCGCGCCCGGATACACCTCCGGCAGCGCTTGAACCAGCTGAGCGACCCGCTCGCGACTCGTCATTTCGACGCCTGCGCCATGCGCGCTTTGGCTGATTCACGGCCACGAGCCCGGGCGATCATCACCCGGGTCCGCCGGATCGTGCGGCGGGCCCAGGCGAACTCCGTGGCCAGGATTCCGAGCCCGACAGGAATCACGATGAAAGCGGGACCCGGCAGGACCGTCATGGCCACGCCAATCAAAAGGATGGTGAGGCCGATTACCGCGACAATGAGTTTGCGGAGCGGTGCTGGGAGAATGTTCAACCCGGTCGCGTTCCGGAGCCGCGTCAGCCATTTCATGATATTACCTCACCACGCTCGCGCACCGCGTCAATCGTTTCTACCAAGGAACGGCGGTTTCCAAACCGCCGAACCAAAAAAAGGCGGTTTGTAAACCGCCTCTCCTTGATGCGCCTTGTGCTACGAGCACTCTACACCGCAAACACCCTGAGCTTCTGCTCAAGCTGCGCGGGAACGTGGGCCACGATCAGCGCGAACTCATCTTCATAATGCAACTCGAGCACGTGCCCGATGCGATGGATCTCCGCGATCAAACCCGCCTCGGTGAGAGGCACGCGAAAGCGCGAGCGCAGCCGCCATGATCCGAGCTCATCCTCCAGCGCCTGGACAAGGGTCGCCACGCCGGCGCCCGTCCGCGCCGAGATCGCGACGCTGCCCGGGAATCTGTTTTGGTAGACCTCGACGAGTTCCGGATTCCGGAGCGCATCGATCTTATTGAAGACCATCAGCGTTTGCTTGCCGAACGCGCCCAGTTCCCTGGTTACGCTGTTCACCGCTTCTATGTGCTCGTCCACGCGCGGGTGACTGAGATCGACCACATGGATCAGCAAGTCCGCCTGGCTCACTTCCTCGAGGGTGGCCTTGAACGACTCGATCAGGGTATGCGGCAGTTTGCGCAGGAAACCGACGGTGTCGGTAAGCAGGAGCCGCTGCTTATTCGGCAAGGTGAGGTTTCTCGTCGTCGGATCGAGCGTCGCGAAAAGTTTATTCTCCGCCACGACGTCGGCGCCGGTGAGCAGATTCAGAAGGGTGGATTTGCCGGCATTGGTATAGCCGACCACGGCGGCGACCGGCCATTGGTGCCGCTTCCGGCCCTGCCGTTGCACGGAGCGAACTTTTCGCACGCCTTCCAGCTCGCGCTCGAGCCGCGCAATTCTCTCCTGCACGCGGCGACGATCCACTTCGAGTTGCGTTTCACCCGGCCCTCGCGTCCCAATGCCGCCCGTCTGGCGGGACAGGTGATTCCACATCCGCGTCAGCCGCGGAAGCAAATATTGCAATTGCGCCAGCTCGATCTGGAGACGGCCTTCGCGGCTGCGCGCGCGCTGGGCGAAAATATCGAGAATCAGCTGGGTCCGATCGAGCACTTTCCTCGAGAGCAAATTTTCCAGGTTCCGTCCCTGCGCCGGCGAAAGCTCATCATCGAAAATCACCGACGTGACCTGCTGGTCCTTGAACGATGCCTTGATCAGTTCCGCTTTGCCGCGCCCGATGTAGTAGGGGGCGGTCGGCTTCTGCAACTTCTGGGTGACGGTGTTCACCACTTCCGCCCCCGCGGAATTAGCCAGCTCGCGCAATTCTTCCATCGAATCGCGCAGGTCCCATTTCGAGACGCCGTCTTTCTCGAGGCCGATCAGGAGCGCGCGCTCCCGCGTTTTCTTCGGGCGAACCTCAATCATCCATTTGCGTGAACGCGAGACGAGCGCGTTGCGCGATCAATTCGGTGGCTTCGGAAGAGCCGTGCAAGGATAAGTTCAGCGGCTCGAAATTACTTTGGCGTTGAAACCAGGTCAACTGTCTTTTGGCGTAGCGCCTCGTGGCCTGCTGGATTCTGGTGATGCACTCAGGCTTGGAAAGCTCGCCGGCGACCAGCCCCTGGATCTCGCGCAGACCAAGCGCTTTTCCCGCGGTCGAGCCGAGATCCCGCAGCGCTGCTACTTCTTCCACTGCGCCCTCGGCAAACATTTTTTCGACGCGGCGATCGATCCGTTCGTAAAGCTCCGCGCGGTCTCGAAAGACGAGAACTCCGTTTGCGATCGGCGGCGTGGCGGTTGTCGTATTCCACTCCCTTCGTTGGGCAGAGAATGGTTTGCCGGTCAGCAGGCAAACTTCCAGCGCGCGAACGAGCCGCCGTTTATTTTTCCGGTCGATCTGTTTTGCCCCCTCCGGATCCAGGGTATGCAGCCGCGCATGCAACTCTTCGATCGTCGCCCGATCCAATTGCTCCCGCAGCGCGTCGTTTGCAGTCGGCAATGGCGCTAACCCGTGCGTCAAGCCTTTCACGTAAAGGCCGCTCCCACCCACCACGATCGCCGGTTTTCCCCGCGCCTGAATGTCCCCGATGATTTCCGCGGCGGCAGTCCGAAATTTTTCGGCATTCATTTCTTCGCTCAGCGGCACCACGCCGATCAAGTGATGCCGCGCTTTTGCCAGCGTCGCGTGGTCAGGCTTGGCGGTGAGCCGATCAAGCCCGCGATAAATCTGGAAAGCATCCGCGCTGATGATCTCCGCGTTGAGTCGGCACGCGATCTCCGCGGCGATCTCGGATTTCCCCGTCGCGGTGGGCCCGACAATGAAGAAAACGCGCTTCATGATTAACAAGGAGCGGCGGTTTACAAACCGCCGAACGCTTTCAGAGGGCGGTTTGGAAAGCGCCCCTCCTTGATGCTTCTCTTGCACTCGCGGGCATGGGATAAATTAGCCCCGCCAGAAAAAAACCGGGAGACTGGCGGCCAACGCCACCTCGTCTCCCGGTCTTGCCAAGCGACAAATTGTCAGTTCGCGGAATGATGCTCGCTCGATTTCGCGCCGCTCACCACCAGCTTGCGACCCAGAAACTCCTTGTCGTGCAGCTCTTCGACGGCGCGTTTCGCCTCGTCGATCGTGAGCATTTGGACAAAGGCGAATCCCTTCGAACGCTGATTGTGTTTATAGGTCACCACCTCGGCATTTTGCACCGCGCCGACGCCGTTAAAGAGCTCGAAGAGATCGCTCTCCGTCGCGTCGAACGACAGGTTCCCGACGTAAAGCCGGGGCGTGGTCACTTCGACCGATTCAGGTTTACGCGGCGAACGCGAAGGCTCGACGCCGTTGTTGCTGCTCCGTGCCGGTGGCGCCGGCCGGGGCGCCGCCGGTTTTCCACCGGTGAACCACGCCATTACTGTCTGCCAGAACGTTTTCTGCGCCGGCGGCCGGGCCGCTCTGTCCTGATAGCGCGGGCGATTGTCGCCCCTTCTGCGGGAGCCGCCGCGCGAACGCCGGCCATTTCTCCCCGATGATTGAGATGTCATGTTGATCCTCAAGTTCTACCCAATTGTAATTTGGGCGGAGCGCATCGATGGATGCACGGTCCGCGGCGCGCGAACCAAAAAACAGTAGCTGGTCAGCAATCTGCGTCGCCGGTGGAAACTCCGCCTCAAGGCGCCGGGAATAATTTCGAAAGGGATGGGCATCCGCACCAGTCAACCAACGAAACAGTCGCGATGCGAAGGAGCGCATCTGAATCTGAAAAAAACTGAATCGTCGTGAAAAGCGAACGCCCGGATTAACGAAGAACATTCCCGACATCTGCGCCTAACTATGGGCGCTACGGGGGCGATTGCAAGTAGGAGGGAGGCGGCGTGCAAACGCTAAACAGCTTATCCGGTCATCCCGAGCGAAGCCGAGGGACCCCGTTGCCTGTCGAGCGACTCTCCGCTGGGTCCTTCGACTGCGCTCCGCTCCGCTCAGGATGACTGCTGATCAGGCGTCCGCCCTGTTCAAAAACCACTCGACGAACTTCGGGAGTCCCGCGCTCAACGGCGTGGTCGGATTGTAGCCCAGCAGCTTCCTCGCCTTGGAAATATCCGCGCAGGTCACTGGCACGTCTCCCGGTTGCTCGGGCAATCGATTGATTTTCGCCTTCCGCCCCAGCGTCGTCTCAATGGCCGCGATCAAATCCTTCAGCTGGATGGTGTCGCTCTCGCCGAGATTAAAGATGTCGAAAAGCGGCCCCTCGTATGGCAGAGCGGCCATCACGCCCTGGATAATGTCGTCGATGTAGGTGTAGTCGCGTCGCGTGGTGCCATCGCCGAACTGGTCGATCGGGTCGCCCGCGTGGATTCGTTTCGTGAATTGATGGATCGCCAGATCAGGCCGTTGCCGGGCGCCGTAAACGGTAAAGAAGCGCAGGGCAACAATCCGCATCCGATAAAGGTGCGAGTAGGTCGAACAAAGAAACTCACCGGCAATTTTCGTCGCCGCATACGGGCTGATCGTTTGGGTGAGATGCAAATCCTCCGAAAAGGGCACCGTTTTCGAAATCCCATAGACCGACGAACTGGAGGCGAAAAGAAATCGCTCGATCCCGGTGAGGCGGGCGGCTTCGAGAAGGTGCAGGGTCCCGGCGACATTTGTGTCGTAATAAAGCTGCGGGCTGCGGATCGATGGCCGCACGCCCGCGCGCGCCGCCAGATGGACGATCGCGTCGAATTTTTCGTGGTGAAAAAGCGAATTGACCGCCGCGCTGTTTCGCAAATCCACGTGATGAATAGCTGCGTGGCCGGCGATCGATGCGATATTGGCCCGCTTGATTTGGGGGTCGTAAAAATCGTTGAAGTCGTCGAGAATCGAGACTTCGTGCCCGGTGGCGAGCAGCTTCTCGACCAGGTGCGAACCGATAAAACCCGCGCCGCCCGTGACCAAAATTCGCATCGCGCGAGCGTAAAGATGAAGACACTCACGAGCAAGGGAAGAACGTCACTGGGATGGGTGGCGGCGCTTGTCAGCGTTTTCCTGGTCGCGCTGAGCGCCGGCCTGATTTTTCGCCTCGGTCCGGAACTGCGGCACACGGCGGCGATCGATCCGGCCTTTCAACTCCCACCCGCGACTTTTCTGGCCTCGCTCCCCACCGCCGCCCGTTTTGATTTCCCAATCGGAAGCGAAAACGGCGCGCTCGCTTACAATGCTCAACCCTTTACCGAGAATCGCCATCTCGGCGACGATCTAAACGGCATCGGCGGCGAGAACAGCGATTTGGGTGATCCGATCTACGCGATTGCCGATGGCTGCGTCTTGCAGGCGCGCGACGGAGGAACGGGCTGGGGCAATATCGTCATTGTGCTGCACGCCTACGAAGAAAACGGCGCCCGGAAATTCGTGCAGTCTTATTACGCTCACGTGGACACCATTCTGGTGGGGCCGGGGCAATACGTGCGGCGCGGCGAGCAGATCGCGACGATCGGGACGGCCAACGGGAAATACTGGGCGCATCTGCATTTCGAAATGCGGGAATTCACCGCGCCGTTTATCGGCCCCGGCTACCGGGATGATACGCGTGGCTGGATGGATCCATCCGCTTTCATTGCCAGCCACCGAGGGGCGCCCGAGGACGATGTCGGGCGTGGGCCTGGGCCCCAACATTCGACTGCCGACCCCAAGCCCTGATCCTTGCTTGTCATCCCGAGCCGCGCAGACAGCGAGGGACCTCGCAGTCGCATAGCGAGCACACGAATACGCTTTCGCGATGCACGAAGATCGGCGTGGCGAACATCGTTGCTGGGTCGTTTGTGTGAACCCAGACCGTTTGTGAGGTCGGCGCTCCTCCCAGGTCGCGATCCCGGTCTGCGCGGCTCGGGATGACAACCAGCGTTCGCTCCTAAAACTGGTGCCGGTGCGCGAGCAAATAAACCCAGTTCAACACAAGCAGACAAATCACCGTGAAGCGGACCAAGTTCTTTTCGCGAACAGTCCAATCGACGATCCGCAGCCGCGGCATCCGGCCAACAAGCACGATCACGGCATAAATCCCAAATGCGACCAGCCCGCAAAGCGCAACGAAGACGAGCGGATTCCAGCTCATCGCCCCGAGAAAGTTTCCCCGCAGGAACGCAAGGGCCGAGCGGGTCGCGCCGCAAGTGATACAGGGCAGGCCAGTGGCCGATAGGAAAGGGCATTTCGGCCACGGTAACGCTAACGCCAGCCACGTTGCGGCGCCCGCGATGGAGGCCACCGAAACGGCGAGCCAGATCAGCTCCGGGTCGCCTTCATGGCCAAGGCGGCGACGCCACACCAGACGCATCGCGCCTTGCCTAGCCTCTCGACAAGAGGTTGACCAAACTAAACCCGGTCACGAGGCCGATGAGCATTAGGCCCCCGCAACAAACGAGAATCGGGAGCAGGACCGCCATGACGGCCTTGCTGATCTCGGTTTCGTGCGCGCGGGCCAGGCCCATGCATTCCAGCACGATGTTGTAAACCGTGGCGATCGGGCCGCCGCAAACGGGAATCAAGGCGAGGAGATAGGTGCTGCCGGTCGAAAAGCAGACGACGCGAAAGGTCGTCTCGAACGGCCTGCGCGCGCCGCCCACGAGCATGAGGCAAAGATGCAAAATGCCACTCCAAATGAACATGCCGAGAAAAAGCATCACGGGCATGAGAATGATCTGGAAAACGATTCCCATTCCCATCCCGAAAATGGCCGTCTGCCCGTCTGCCATAAATCCTGCCGCTTGCAGCCCCACCTGAAACAAAAACGAAACAATCAAACCGATGCTTCCGCCGATGAGCGCGAACAGCAGCGGGTCGGTCAGGCCACCCTCGCTCTTCATCATGCCAAAGGCCTCGTTCGGTTTCGTGAGAACCAGGACCACCGTGTCGAAGAAGGCTTTCACGAGCCCAAGCTCCTGTCGGTGTTCCCAGGGCAACCCACGGTCCGAGGCGTCCGAGATCGGAAGCGCGCCTGCGTAAGCCGGGCCGGGCGCAGGCGCCGCGGCAGCAGCCGGTTCGTCAGTCACGACTTGCGAGAGTGGCCGCCAATCCGACATGCCCTCCTCCCACGCCATGTCCGTGGGTAAGAATTTTCCTGCCCGCAGGCCCTCCCGAATTTCCTCCCTGGAGAACTCACCAATCTTCGCCCCGTCCCGAGCCACGTGAATCATCGCCATAAGGCCGCCGTTTTATGGGAGGGAGCGGGCGAAGTCAATGCGGTTGAGACCGCAGGTCAAAACGTCAAAAGAGTTACAATGGTTCCGATTTGCATTTTAACGTAGGAACGCTTTTAACCTTGTAACCCCTTCTCATCCAGGGCCCGCCAAAAATACCACGCGGCCACCGACCGGTAGGGCCGCCATTTTTTCCCAATTCTGGCAAACTGCTTTGTGGTCGGCAATTTTCTGCGGCCGAAAGTTTTCGCGAACCCTTTCTGCACGCCGTAGTCCGCCACCGGCCACACGTCCAGACGGCCGAGCTCGAAAATGAGCAACATCTCGACCGTCCAACGCCCGATGCCGCGAACGGCCGTGAGGCGCTCGATGATCTCCTCATCCTTCATGCGCGCGAGCACACGGCCCGAGGGCACCGTCCCATCAAGCGTCTTTGCGGCCAGGTCTTTCAACGCCGCCGTCTTGCTGCCCGAAAGCCCGCACGCGCGCAATTTTTCATCCGCCGTGGCGAGAATGAGTTTGGGGTCGAGCCACTTGCGGCCGGGATAAAGCGCCCGCACCCGGCCGAAAATGGTGGCGGCGGCTTTCCCGCTGAGCTGCTGATAGGCGATCGATTCCGCCAGGGAATGGAATGGCCTAACGAGCGGCTGAGCTGCGACGTCGTAAGGTCGCGCCCACGCGATCAGGGCGGCAAACCGCGGGTCGGTGGCGGCCAAATGTTGTTCGGGAACTTTCATCAGAGCTCACTCATAACGCCGCCAGGCATTCCGCGCATCTGCGCATCTCCGGATGGGCGGCGCTCAATTTGCACGGCCCAAAACTCCGCTTTGTTTCTCTCCTTCCAGAAAAAGTGTTTGCCTAGTGTTCCACCGCTCGCCTAAATGCCATCTTAAGTCCGATGCTCTTCCGACACCCGCTCTTCAAGAAATGGCCCGGGAGCAAACCGGTTTGCCTTCTTTTCCTTTTCCTGCTCGGCCCGGCGGCTGGCTGGGCGGAGACCTTAAACGGCTTCAATGGCCGAGGTGGCGCCGATACTTCGGATCAAGCGGTCCCGCGCGATATTTTCGAATCGAAGAACGGCTATGTCTTCGGAAGCGACCTTGGGGACTTCGGTGACCAGGACGCTTTGCAAACGGAAATCGAAGCGGCGCATCGTTTCCACGTGAATGGAAGTTTCTACCTTCGGCTCGGCCTCGCCTACAACCGGTTCGATTTCGGATCGACCGCCGCGCCCGTGCCCGATCATCTCCAAAGCGTCGCCGGTGTGATTGGGGTCGATTACATGCGCGGCAAACATGTCGGCGCGTTCTTTCACATGAGGCCCGGTTTTTACACCGAGGATGATTTCGACCTCGCCTCTTTCGATGTGCCGATGAGCTTCGGCCGCATCTTCGTTCTTCAGGAGGACAAGGTCTATCTCCTGGCGGGAGCGACTTCCTCCTTTCTCCGGGGCAAATTCCCCGTGCTTCCTCTCCTCGGCGTCATCTGGCTGCCGTGCGAAAATCTCCGGGTCATGGGCATCGTTCCCGATCCGCGGATCATCTATTCGCCAATGAAAAACCTGGAGTTGTGGATCGGCGGCGAGCTGGTGGGCGGATCGTTCCGCACGGACCATGATAATGATATTCTCCCGCGCAAACTAAGCGGAACGCAGGTGGATTATTCGGATTATCGCGTGGGCGGGGGGCTGACCTACACGCCGACTGACAAGATTTCCGTCGATCTCGGCGCCGGATATTCCCTCCAGCGTTCTTTCGATTTCAACCGCGCCGGCGAGGATTACCGGACCGACCCAGCCCCGTATTTCCGGCTCGCAGTGAAAGCGAAGTTTTAGGGGAGCGCGCGCTCGACCTACTGCTCGATCCGGCGCAGGAGAAAGGCGGCGCCGAGGAAGGTAAGCACGGCGCCGGCCGACATGATGATCAAGTCGGAAGCGTAGAAGCTGGGCGTGGCGTGATAAAGGTTCACCAGGCGGAAGGCGCGACAGAAATGCGTGAGGGGAAATAACTCGGCGACGTAAGCAATCGCTTTCGGCAGTTGTTCGATCGGGGCAAAGGCGCCGGAGAGGATAAAGACCGGCAACAGGAAAAAGACGGAGAACTGAATGGCCTGCGTTTGCGTTTTCGAGAGCGCGGAGATCAGGAGGCCCAGCCCGAGCGAGCAGAGCAGGAACAGAAAGCAGATCAGCGCCAGCGCGCCCGGCTGATAAAATTTCACCCGGAAATGCCAGCCGGCGAGCAGGATGATGACGAGAATCAGGAAGATCGAGATCGCGAGGTAGGGCAGGATCTTGCCGATCACGATCTCGCCCCGGCGCAGCGAAGTGACCATCAACTGATAGAGCGTGCCCGACTCGCGTTCGCGCGCGATCGTGCAAGCCATCAGCGTGACCGTGATCAATTGCAGAATGATCCCGATCACGCCCGGCAACACGTAATCGATAAACCGCTCCTCGGGATTGTAGAGAATCTTATCGTCGATCTCCCACGCCGTCATCGCGGAGACGAATTGCTTCCGCACTTCGATCGGCAGTTTCTTCGCCAACTGGATGACATCATCCGGCAGCGCATCGACCATCACTTCGCGCTGGTTTTTTTGAAAATCGCCGAGCGTTTTGTGCAGGCTGCCCAACAGTTGTTCGGCCGTGCTGGTGTCGCTGCCATCAAGACTGAGCCGCAACGGGATGGGATCGCCATTGATCAGGCTCTCGCTCCAGCCGCCCGGGATGATAAGGGCGGCCCGGACACGCTGCCGTAAGAGATCGCTTTCGTCTCCCTGGTTGGGCGCCTGTTCGCGCCAGGCGAAAGTCTCGTTGGCGCGAAGCAGTTCGACGAAACGCTCCGTGGCCGGCGTGGGATCCTGATTCACCAAAATGGCCGGCACGTTCTCGCGCTCGCCCGATTCGAAGGCGTGCCCAAAAATGAGGGTGAAGAGTGGCGGGAGAATCAGCAGCAAAATCAGCACGCGGCGGTCCCGATAAATATGGAGGAACTCCTTGTAGGCAACGCTCCCGATGGCGGCGAAGGAACTGAGGTTCATGTTGGTCTCAAAACCGCGTCATAACCCTGCGAATAGGCCGTGAAAACATCTTCCATGTCCGGCTCGACCCAGCGTTGGCCGAGCCAGCGCAAATCCGGAAAAGGCCACTGTTCTTTCCAGCGCGCGACGAGTTTCTCGGGCTCCGCCGCATAGAGCCGCAGGCTGCCGCTCCGCAGCGAAACTCCGAGAATTTCCGGTTGATTGCGCAAGCGGACCAGCGCCGGCATGACCGGCTCGACATCGATTTCGAGCAGCTTCGCGTTGAAGCTCGCTTTTAGAGCGCGCGGCGAGGCTTTCGCCAGAAGACGCCCGCTCTCGATAAACCCCACTTCGGTGCACCGTTCGGCTTCATCCATGTAGTGCGTCGTGACGAAGATCGTAATTCCCCCGTGGCTCAAATCGTAAAGCAAATTCCAGATCTGCTGGCGGTGGACGGGGTCGAGGCCGGAGGTCGGTTCGTCCAGAAAGAGCAGAGGCGGTTCGTGGACCAGAGCGCAAGCGAGCGCCAGCAGTTGCCGCATGCCCCCCGACAAACTGCCCGCCGTGGCCAGCCGTTTTCCTTCAAGATCGGTCAGCGAGAGCAGGCGCGCGATCCGGTCAGGCAACTCGCTCCCCGGCACGCGGCAGGCGCCACCAAAGAACCGGATGTTTTCTTCCACCGTCAGATCGCGATAGAGACTGAAGCGTTGGGCCACATATCCGAACTTGGAACGCGCGATCGCCCGGTCCTCCCAGACGTCCGCGCCGGCAATGGTCGCGCGCCCGCCGGTCGGCCGGACGAGCCCGCAAAGCATGCGGATGGTGGTGGTTTTCCCAGCGCCATTCGCCCCCAGGAACCCGAAGATGGTTCCAGGCGCGATGGCGAGGGAGAGATCGTCGACCGCGCAAAGATCGCCGTACATTTTGCGAAGGCGCTCGAGAAAAATAACCGGTTCTGTCATGTTGATCGTGAGACGCGCTCAGCGCGCGATCTCTTGCACCTGCACGTTCACCTTCACTTACACACCTCTGGAGGAGAAAGAGTGCAAGTTAAAGTGAAAGTGCAGGTGCAAGAAAAGCTCCGAGATGCCGGAGCTTGGGGCCGGCAGTTTGCAACAGCGCAGGTGTGGGAATAGAAGTCCACTCTTCAAAATGAAGGCGCAAAGCTTTCACTGCCTGCGATTCATCTAAGGAAAAACGAACCTCGCTTCGCCCCGATGGATCATGCCCTTGTTTAAAAATCTCCTGAAGAAGAACGCGCTGGAAGATTTTCTCTTCGCGACGGTTTGCGTCGCGCTGGCATTCGCTCTGCGCCTCGCCCTGTTCCCCTACGAGACTTACGATTCTCATAATTTCCTCGGCCCCTGGTACGACCATCTTCGGCAGAATGGTTTCCAAGGGTTGAGGACTGGATTTTCCGACTACACGCCACCCTATCTCTACCTGCTCTGGCTCGCCACCTATCTGCCAGTGCCGAAGCTTTATGCCATAAAATCAATCGGCCTCTTTGGCGATTTCGCCCTCGCCTTGGTGGTGCTGGTCGTGGTCAGGCTTAAGTACGATCGACGGCCAGTCTGGCTCGCAGCCTTCGCGGCGGTTCTCTTCGCGCCAACAATTTTTTTCAATAGCGCGCTGTGGGGTCAGTGCGACGTGATTTACACGACGTTCCTGCTCGCGGCGCTTTACGGCCTTCTCAGGCATTGGGCCGCGCGCGCGCTCCTCTTCTTCTCGATCGCGTTGACCTTCAAGCTCCAGGCGTTGTTTCTCCTTCCGGTTTTCTTCGTCCTCTGGGCCAAAGGGAAGCTGCCGCTGAAATATTTTCTCCTGCTTCCGGCCGTCTACGTGGCGCTGTGTTTGCCGGCGCTCCTGGCCGGGCGGCCATTTTACGAGTTGCTGACCATCTACCTGGAACAGGCGAACACCTATCCGCGCCTGACTTCGAGCGCGCCGAATCTTTACCAATGGCTTCCGGACGATGCGAAGGTGTTTGGCCGGGCCGGCCTGATTTTCGCGGTCGCGCTCGTTGGCTCCCTCGCCTACGCCTGTTTGAAAAGTGATGCGCCCTGGGGAAAGCATCTCACCCTCCGCCTCGCGCTCGCCTCGGCGCTCCTTGTCCCCTTCGCGCTCCCTTACATGCATGAGCGCTATTTTTACGCGGCCGACTGCCTCGCCATTGTTTACGGCTTCTATTTTCCACGGCGCTTCTATGTCCCTCTGGCGGTGGTGACGATCTCGCTCTTTAGTTATTTTCCCTTTCTCTTCGGCGACTATACGGTGATTAAACTGCCCTACCTCGCCCTGCTGATGGCGGTCGTTCTCGTGGTCGTGCTGGTCGATCTCTTCAAAGACCTGTTCCGCCAGCGGCTCGACGGAGTCTCGCCCTACCAGCGGAATTACCTCCGTGGTCGGCCGTAATGGTAGGGCGAGACTCTGTCGAGCCGTCGCCGTCAAACGTTTGCAAGGCGTTCACTCTCGGAATAGATGTCCCTTCTCGAAAAATGGAAACGCACACCTGCCGCCTGATGCCGCGATCCGCCCTGCTTTTCGCGGCTTTGTTGACCCTGCCTTTTGTCGCAATCTCGACCGCACGTGGAGATGCCGCCGCCGAACTCGCCAGCTTTTCCGCGTTCCCTAAAGTCGATCTGGCGCAACTGAGGGGCGACGCAAAACCGGTCCGTGGCGGTTCGGGGGGCAGCCAGCGTTATCTTTCCGTCCAGACGGTTTATGTGGCGCCGTTTCCACCCGCGGAGCTTCTCGCGAAAATGCGCAGTTGGAACCCGGCGCGCCATTCGGAGCTGAAGGTCTATCTGCACATCGACAGCGGGACAAATTTCTCCGCGCTCCAGAACGCCCCCGACAATTCGGCCGTCCGCTACCTCACCAACGCGACCGCGCAGCGCTCGTCCGATCTGCAACTCAGCGCCGCGGAAATGAAACTGCTTCCCGGAGAAAACTTCGCAAGCGTCTGGACGAAAATCCTGAGCGGCCGCGCCCAGAGTGGAATTTCGAGCCAGCCTCCCTATGACAACGCCACCCCGCCGGTGCGGCCCGGAGAGGAACTGAACGGGCTCCTCGGCAGCCAGGAGAAAATTCGCAAGCAATTTTCCGGTCTGCTCTCGGGAGGGAAATCGGGGATGTACTGGGAGTTGTTGAGCGTGGATGAACAAGGGGTGCTCACCCTGGGCACTTTTTCCAGCCGCTCGGGAGGGGGCGGGACGGTCCAAACCGCGAATACCCGCTATTATGCCAGCGGCGGCTATTACGCCGGCGTGACGCTCCACCAGCTTTGGCCGGTGCAGGTCGAAGGACGCGCGTCGACTCTGGTCTGGCGCGGCGACATGATTTCCTCCGGCTCCATCGCGTCGCTCCGCGGCATCGAGCGGATCGCCGCCGAGTCCACCATGATCAAGGACATTTCCCGCGTTGTGTCGCTTTTTCGGCGTGACATCGGCGGTGTTCGCTAGGAGTGTCCCGCGCTCCCGTCTCCTCTATGAAAAAATCGCTCCGCCTGCTCGGCATCACCTTCGCTCTCGTCGCCACCCATTCTTTCGCCGAGATGCTGGAGGCGCCGGTCGATGACGGCAATATCGATCCGCTCGCCTTCGAATTCGATTTTCAGAGCAGCTTTATTGGCGGAGGGGACGTGAAGCGCCAGACGCTGGAGATCAATAATTTCGAAGAACAAAATTATCTCGGGCGCGTGCTCATCCTGCCGCGCACGAAGGTCGGCATCCTCCGCCTCGGCGCGGAGTACGAAATCTACGATTTCGACATTCCCGCGGGGGCCCAGATCCCGGACCGGTTGCAATCGGCCGCGCTAATTATCGGGCTGGATACAAAGCTTTCCGATTCGCTTCTCGTCCGGGTGGAAGCCAAGCCGGGCTACTACTCCGCCCGCGATTTCGAAGGGCAGGATTTCAACGTTCCCTTAATCATGGGGGGCACTTATCTCTACAGTTCGACCTTGCAATTTGTTTTCGGGATCGGGGTTGATTACGAAGCCCAATATCCAGTCCTTCCCGGCGGCGGCGTGCGCTGGAAATTTGCCCCGCAATGGGTCCTGAACGCGACCGTGCCGACTCCTCGCCTCGAGTACGAAATGAACCGCAACCTGACGCTCTACGCGGGGGCCGACATCCGTTCGAAAAACTTCCGCGTGGATAACGACTTTGTCGGCGATCCGGGCGAGCCTGGAAACCTCAATAATACGATCCTCAACTACACCGAAATCCGCACCGGCGGCGGTCTCATCTGGAAGATCGGCGAAGCGTGCAAGCTAACGGTCGAGGGCGGTTATCTGCCCTATCGGGAATTCGATTACGATCGCGCCAGCATCCGCTACGAATCGGACGGCGGCGCGCCCTACGGCGCGATCTCGCTCCACGCCGCTTTCTAGACCCGCTCCCTAGTCCACGACGACTAGGATTCCGCGCTGTAGCCGCGCCGCTATGTCGGCGCGCCGTTCGCGACGGCCGGAGGAGGCACCATCCTTCGCGCGACAAAGTCCTGCACCGCGTCGCGGATTGCATCCTCGATCGGAATCGCTTCGTAGCCGAGCTCGCGTTCGGCTTTTTCGTTGCTGGAGAAATGCGGGCCGCGCGACATCCGGACCGATTCGCGGGTCACGAACGGCTGCCAGTTAGTCGAGAATTTAGCCGCCGTCTCGCTCACACAGGCGGTCGCATAACTCAGCCAATGCGGTGCGTGAAGGCGCGGCGCGCGATGCTGCCCAAACGGCTCCAGTTTTCGCAGGAACTCGCCCAGCCAGAGGTTGGTTCCGCCGAGCAGATACCGCTCGCCGGGCTGTCCGCGAATCAACGCCAGGAGATGGCCGTGCGCGCATTGCCGAACGTCGGCAAAATTAAGCCCCGTTCGAGCCAGCATCGGAATCCGCCCGTTTAGAAACTGGACGATAATCATGCCGGTGGGTGTCGGCTTCAGATCGTGCGGGCCAATCGGCGCGGTCGGAAGCGCGGTCACGATCGGCCAGCCGGCCTCGGCCCGTTTTTGCGCCTCGCAAAAAGCTTCGAATTTGGAGCGCTTGTACGGCCCGGTAAACGACGAAGGCGAGACGAGCCGTGCTTCAGTGGCGAGGCGTTCCTCCGTGCCTTTTTCCAGGATGCCCGTGGTGCTGGTGTAGACAATTTTCTCTACCCCGGCCGATCTCGCTGCCTCGAGAACATTGATCGTCCCTTGCACGTTGTTCGCGAAAATCTCCTTCGGGTCCCGCGCCCAGAAGCGGTAATCGCCCGCGACGTGAAACACGTACCGGCAATCTCTCATCGCCGCATCAAGCGAGTCGCGCCGCAAAAGATCGCCTTCGCGCCACTCGAACGCCTCTTCGTTCCGCACTGTCGCCGGGCGGACGAGAGCGCGCACTTTGGCGCCGGCCCGCGCCAGTTGATCCGCCACATGCCAGCCGATGAAGCCGGAGGCGCCGGTGACGAGCACCTGCTGCCCGGCAAAAAACTCCTGGAGCGCCGCGTCTCGCATACTCAGGGAGCGGCGTCTTTCCAGCGCTCGATTCGTGGAAGCACTTCGTCGCGCGCGAGGGCGAGGTCCTCGGGGAAGTCTATCTCCGTCCAGGGCAGGCCCGTCACATCCTCGCAGCCGAAACGATCCGCCAAAACCATCGCGCGCAGGACATCATCGTAAGAATCGCCAACCTCCGAGCCCGCACTGCGCGCCCGCGTTTCGTCGATCAACAGCGGCAAATCGCCGGGACCAATTTTGAAAAACCCAATCGACTCGCCGACAAAATCGGCCGGCCCGGTCCACTTCTTCCGAAACTCGAACGGGCGGCCATCCTTCACCGGCACGAGAACCGGATCGTCATCCCTGGTGGAATATTCCCGATCGAGCAGCAATGCCGTCGGATGGGCCGAGCGGATCAGCCGTTCGAGCATCTGCGCGGGATAAAGCACGTCGGCGTCCATCAATAAAATTGGGTCCCGGCTTCCTTCCAGCTCCGGCAGCGCCGCCGCCAGACTCAGCACACTGCCTTCGTGGAAACGCTCGTTCACCAGCTCGCGCATGCTTGATCCGTAACGCGCGCTGATCTCCGGCAGGACGCGCGCGATCCGATCGCGCAGATACCCGGTGACAACGACCACGTCGCGCACGCCGACTTCGCCCAGCCGCAGCGCATGCCACTCGAGCAGCGTGCGACCGCCGAATTCGAGGAGAATCTTCGGCGCGTTCTCTCCCAGCCGGACTCCCCTGCCCGCCGCGCAGATAATTGCCTTCAAACCGGCACCTCCTCGCGTGGCGCAATCTGCCGCCGGAAGGAAATGCCCTCGGCGTAAAGAAACATCCCGCCGATCGCGACATACACGACCTCGCGCCCGCGGCGGATGATGGCGTAGGAGACGCCCAGCGCGGGCGGCAACCCGAACAGGTAACAAAGGAAGACGATCCCGCTTTCCTGCACGCCGAGAGCGCCCGGCACGAAGATGCCGAGTGCCTTGGCGACACTGATGAACGCCTCCACGGCCAGCGCCTGGCTGAAATCAATCGGCATCCCCAGCAGATGCGACACGAGCAGAATTTCGAGCGTGTCCGCGATCCAGCCGGCGAAGTAAGCGCCGGTGCTGAGCAGAAAGTGGAGCCGATCTTTTCGATAAAATTCGAAGATACGCTCATCCAGGCGGCGCAAACTATCGGCTCGCTTCTTCAAGGCTGGGACGGGCAAGAGAGCGGTGAGGGTGCGGAACATCCCCCGTTGCTGAAGCCAGATCAGCAACGCCACGATGACGGCCGCCAGCGCGGTGATCGTGAGCATTCCGGCGCGCGCCGGGGATTCCGGAGGAAGGATAGCCACGCCCGCGACAGCTCCGGCGGCAATAAACATGACCTGCGCCACGACCTGCGCCGTCTTCCCCGCCACGGCACTCGACGCGCTGTGAACCCTCGGCAGGCCGCGTTTGTGCAGCAGTTGCACCTTCACCGCCTCGCCGCCGATGTAGGCCGAAGGCAGAACCGTGTTGATCGATTCACCCGCCCAGCGAATGCGCGCCAGAGTGCCGAATCCAACGCCGGCCACGCCTTCATTGCCGAAAGCAAAACGCCAGCCCAGCGTATCGAGCAGATAAACCAGGCCAAACGGGAGCAAGACCACCGGCGCGAGCCAGCCGAGATTCGCGAAGGCACGCGCGATTTCCCCAACGCCGGCCCGCTGGACGAACCACGCGAAGAGCGCCAGGCCGAGCGCTGCGACGAAAATCTTGAGCGCGAGTTTCATGCGGTCTCGCGAGACATGGCGGGCGCGGCACGGCCGATTTGCAACGCGAGCAGTGCGATCCAGAAGACGTGAATGCCGATCCCAGCCATCCAGAGAAACAAATCCATCCGGCCGAGGATCGCGAGCGCCAGGAGCACGAGGGAGAAATCACGGTTCGCGGTGGCATCGAGAAGCTTATTCAGCAGCGGACCGCGTTGCGCGGCAGGCTGCCGCAAGGCGCGAATAATCCACGCGAAGCAAAGCAAGACACCAAGGGCGGCGCTCGCCCCGAGCGCGAGGGCGGGAACGGACGGATCGAGCCGAGCAACGCCGACTCCGATCCCAGCAAATACGCTGAAGTGCACGACTTGGTCGCCACCGAGATCGAGCCACTTCCCGAGGCGCGATTGCTTGAACAAGGCGCGGGCCAAATCGCCGTCGACGCAATCGATGACCGCGCAAAGCTGGAAGACCACCGCGCCAGTGATGAAATTTCCGCGGGCGAAGAACCAGGCCGAAGCGATGCCGATCAAAATCGAAACGATCGAGACCTGGTTGGGCGAGATCGGGGTTCGGACGAGCAGTTTCGCAAGCGGTCGGCCAAGCGGGCGATTGACCAAGCGATCGACAAAGCCATCCGCGGTGCTGGTCAGCGACGCCCAAAGCTTGCGTTCGGCCTCAGCCGCGGAGCTGTCATCGACAATCGAGGTCGCCGCCGGTCCGGCAACGACCGGCCTGGGATGTTCGACCGTCATCCGCACCGGAAGCGGCACGCCTTTGGCCGAGACCAATTGTCCGCCCTGCGCGATGACATTCGCCAAATCGCGCACCTCCACGAGAACGCTGCCCTCGATCAAAAGCGCCGGCTCGCGCTGTGGGCCAGCTGCATCCGGTGCGCGGGAGATCTGAATCCCGAGCGCTTCCGCGCGCGGGAGCGGCGGCGTGGTCCCACCAGTAACGAAGATCGGCGCGCAACCGGCCCGATGCGCGGTCACCACGAGACGATCGAGAACAGTCAGTCCCGCAATCTCCAGGCTGCCCGTCCGGGCATCGCACACCAGGACGGCGGAAACCTTGCTCACTGCGCCGGCTTGCGCTTGCCGCCGCCGAAGACGCCGCGCAATCCGAAATAGCCGACCGCGTCTTTCATGTTGGAAATGAAACGCATGAAAGGATTCATTTCGCCGGAGGTGACGAATTGCATCGAGACCACGTAGCGCGTCTCGCCCGTCTTCACCGGCGTGACCGAATGATAGACCTTGTCGCCGTTAAATAGCACCAGCATGCCCGGCGTCATTTTCAGCTCGAGCTTCTCGACCTCATGGCCCGGGTTTTTCGTGTGCAGATGACAAAGCAAACGCGAGCTCGAGTCATCCTGGAAACCGACCAGCAAGGTCCAGCGGCGATCCTTGTAATAGGAAGTGTCGTAATGGAATCCCATGTGATCGCCTTCCTCCGTGTAGGCGTAAAACGCGCAGCGATGCTGATCGCTCGGCGGACATTCCTTCATCTCCGCGCCGGCGATCCGCCGCAGGAATCCCTGCAACTGCTCGCTGTGATATACGGCCGTAATGGCCGGTGCAATGGACCGCACCGTGTCGTAGCCGACACTTCCGCCCTTCTTATGGCCGGGCAGATAATTGCGATGAATCCGCGGCACAAGTGACGGCAAATGACTCTCCCATTGCTCCAAAACTTCCCCTGGCAGAAAATCCGGCACGACCACAAATTCATCCTGGGCGGAATATTGGCGCCGGAGATCCGGTTCGTCCTGTTTCGCCACCGTTTCGCGGATGAGTTCGTCGATCGAATGAGAGGCAGTCGTTAGCATTGCAGGATTGGGTAGGCCCGAGTAGTTACGATTGAGTCGCGGGCGGCGTCAATCATTCCGTGGTAGTCTGGCCGCTCCGTTTATGACTTCGTCTCGGGTAGGGTGGGCGTCCCGCCCGCCGGTTTCGGCGTCTCGCCGGAACGAACTTCCAGGGGACATCGAAAAGGCCGCGAGGCAGGATGCCTCGCTCGGCGGGCAAGATGCCCACCCTACCCGGGATGTCGATTCCCATCACATCGGTTACATGTCTGAACGCATCCTCGAATCGCTGATGCAATCGACAGAATCCCCAGTTAGTCTTTCCGTCTCTCCATGACTCCGTCACAAGGCGTTGAACCGCACAAGACGACCCAGTTCCGGGAGCTGTTGCGCTCCGGGCGGCTGGAATTCCTGATGGAAGCGCACAACGGGTTGAGCGCGCGCATCGTGGAGGAAGCCGGTTTTCGCGGGATCTGGGCGAGCGGGCTTTCCATTTCGGCCGCGCTCGGTGTGCGCGACAACAATGAGGCCAGTTGGACGCAGGTGCTCGAGGTGGTCGAGTTCATGAGCGACGCCACCCGCATCCCGATCCTGCTCGACGCGGATACCGGCTACGGGAATTTCAACAACATGCGGCGTCTGGTCCGGAAGCTCGAGCAGCGCGGAGTCGCGGCGGTGTGCATCGAGGACAAGCTTTTCCCGAAGACGAACTCGTTCATCAACAGCGAACGGCAACCGCTCGCGGACCTGGAAGAATTCGCCGGCAAGATCAAAGCCGTGAAAGAAGCGCAGAGCGATCCGGACTTTTGCCTGGTGGCGCGGCTGGAAGGGTTTATTGCGGGGTGGGGCCTGGATGAAGTAATGCGGCGGGCGGAAGCGTGCCATGCCGCCGGAGCCGACGCCCTTCTGGTGCATAGCAAGAAAACGGGGCCTGATCAGGTCCTGGCTTTCGCAGACGCCTGGAAAGGCCGTACGCCGCTGGTGATCGTGCCGACGGCCTACTATAGCACGCCGGTGGAAGTGTTCGAGCAAGCCGGGATCAACCTCGTCATTTGGGCGAACCAGAATGTCCGCAGCTCGATCGCGGCCATGCAAGCGGCGAGCCGGCGGATTTTCGAGGAGCGTTCGGTTCAAACTGTGGAAGATGCGATCGCGCCGGTCAGGGAAGTGTTCCGGTTGCAGAACGCCGATGAGTTGATGGAGGCGGAGGAGCGTTACCTGCCGCGGACGGCAGACTCAGCCCGCGCCATTATTCTCGCGGCGAGCCGCGGCGCCGAGATGGGTGAAGTGACCGCCGGTATTCCTAAAACGATGGTCTCGATCGGCGGTGCGCCGCTGCTGCATAAGCTCGTCGCGCAGTTCCGGGCCTCGGGCATCCGGCGAATCGTGGTCATCCGCGGCTACGCGGCTGACAAAGTGCACGCCCTCGACGTGGAGTTTGTCGACAACGACGAGTTCGACGGAACGGGCGAACTGCTTTCGCTGAGCAAAGCGCTCGATCATCTCGAAGGCGACGTGATCCTCTCCTTCGGCGACATTCTCTTCCGAAAACATATCCTCAACAACCTGCTCGCCGAAGAGCATGACATCGTGATCGCGGTCGATGCGGCCTGGGAGCGGCGGCAGGGCGCGGCCGGATATATCGACTACATCACGGCGACGCGGCCGTATGCGTTGCGCTATGATGAGGAGGAGGTTTTTCTCACCGCTACCGGACCGCGTCTCGATCCGGCAAAGATCCACGGCGAGTGGATCGGGTTGATGAAAATGACCGCGCGCGGCTCAGCGCAGCTCAAGGCGGCGCTCGCGGCGCTGGCGCGCCGCCCCGGTTTCCGCACGCTGCGTTTCGACGATCTGTTCAAGTACCTTCTCGAACAGCGGCAGCGCGTGCAGGTGCTCTACATCACGGGGCACTGGCTGGATGTGGACGATCTTGACGACCTTGCGCGCGCGCAGGCTTTCTAATGATCGCCGCCGGTTCATTCATCGAACACCTGCGGAGCCTCGGCTATTCGCAATATGCTGGCGTCCCCTGTTCGTTCTTCACCTCCTTTCTCAACTACGTGATCGACGATCCGGCGCTCGACTACGTCGGCGCGACCAGCGAGGGCGAAGCGGTCGGCATCAACCTCGGCGCGGCTCTGGCCGGCCGGAAAACAGTCACGATGTGCCAGAACTCCGGCCTCGGGAACATGGTCAACCCCCTTACGTCGCTCAATTATCCGTTCCGGATCCCAACGCTGCTGATCGTGACCTGGCGCGGACAGCCCGGCGTGAAAGATGAGCCCCAGCACGAGCAAATGGGCCGCATCATGCACCAACTGCTCGACACGCTCCAGATTCCCTGGCTGCCGTTTCCGACCGACGAATCCCAGATCGTCGGGGTCATGGCGCACGCCGAGGCCAGCATGCAAGAGCGGCAGCGGCCGTTCGCGCTCGTCATGGCGAAAGATTCGATCGCGCCACATGAGCTTTCCGGCCACCAAACACCCGAACGTGTTGTCACTGATTTGCGCGAGAACTTTTCGAACGAAACGCGGTTGACGCGCACCGAGACGCTCGAACTGATTCTCGACACACTCGACGGCGATGAAGCAATCATCGCGACCACCGGAAAGACGGGGCGCGAGCTGTTTACCGTCGCGGATCGGCCGAACCATCTATATGTCGTCGGCGGGATGGGCACCGCTTCGGCCATTGGCTTTGGGGTGGCGCACGCCCTCCCCCGCCAGCCCGTGGTGGTGATCGACGGCGATGGCGCCGCGCTCATGAAGATGGGTTCGCTGGCGACGATTGGTTTCTATCAGCCCGAGAATTTCTTTCACATTATTCTCGATAACGAAGTTCATGACTCCACCGGAGGACAACAGACCGCCTCGCCGACAGTGCGCTTCGCCCAAGTTGCGGCAGCGGCAAATTATCGCACGGCTCTCGGAGTCGATCAGCGCGGCGAAGTCCGCGACGCTGTGCGCGAGTTGCGGCATCGCAAGGGTCCATCACTCTTGCATTTGAAAATTCGGCCGGGCTCGCCGGAAAAACTCGGCCGTCCCACCGTGAAGCCGCATGAGGTGAAGGAGCGGTTCTCCGCGTTCCTTTCGGAGAATTCTTCGGAGCAACGGTCGACTGCATCGTTGAATCGTTGAACTGCAAACCGTTGCAACTTTGTAACTCTTTCACGATTTAACCTCTTCCCATGACCGACCCAATCCTCTTCACGCCGGGGCCGCTGACCACCAGCGCTTCCGTGAAAGCGGCGATGCAACGCGACCTCGGCTCACGCGACTCGGAGTTTGTCCGCCTCGTCGCCCAAATTCGGAACGGATTGCTGGAGATCGCCGGCGTTTCCCAGGAAAGCGGCTACGAGGCGGTGTTAATGCAGGGCAGCGGGACATTCGCGCTCGAGTCGGTCATTTCCTCCGTCATTCCGCCCGATGGCCGGTTGTTGGTGCTCGCCAATGGCGCGTATGGCGAACGCATGCTGCAAATGGCGGAGCGTTTGAAAATCGCCGTCGCCATTCAGCGATGGCCGGAAGACAAAGCTCCCGATCCGGAGACTGTCCGGCGGCTGCTCGCCGCGGAATCGCCGCCCACGCATGTCGCGATCGTTCACCTCGAGACGACCACCGGAATCCTGAACCCCATCGAAGAAATCGCGCGGATCGTGCGCGAGCATGGCTGCCGGTTTATCGTGGATGCGATGAGCAGTTTCGGCGGCGTGCCGATCGATCTTTCCGAGTTGCCACCTGATTACCTTGTCTCGTCTGCCAACAAATGCCTCGAAGGCGTTCCCGGTTTTTCCTACGTGCTCGCGCGGCGTGAAGCCCTCGAAAGCACTGCCCGGTATGCGCGCAGTGTGAGCCTCGACCTGCTGGCGCAATGGCAGGGATTCGAGCACAACGGGCAGTTCCGTTTCACTCCGCCGACGCATGCGCTGCTCGCGTTTGCCCAGGCCCTGGAAGAATTCGCCCGGGAAGGCGGCGTGGTCGGCCGGGCCCGGCGTTACCGCGCAAATCGTCAGGCGCTTCTCGCCGGGATGCGCCGACTTGGCTTCCGCGAGTATCTTGCCCCGGAGCTTCAGAGCGACATCATCACCTCCTTTCGTTATCCGGAGGATCGTGCATTCGATTTCGCGGAGTTCTATCGACGGCTCGCCGCCCAGGGAATGGTCATTTACCCTGGGAAAGTCAGCCATGCCGATTGTTTCCGCATCGGCACCATCGGGCAAATCTTTCCCGAGCAAGTCGAGGCCCTCGTGACGGCAATCGAACTGGTCCTTGGCCAGATGGGGATTAAGACGCTGCAAGCGACGTAAGTCCCTTAGGCCTGCGCCACCGGGCGTCAGCTAGGCGGAACTTACGAAGGTGCATCCCGTTGTTTAGGCGTGACACCGGAGGGGTTCGACGGCAGTCTGCATTCCAAGTGAAGAACGATGCTATCAATCCGGGGAGCGCACGCGCCCTCGCGTGCTGGTTGCGGCGCCTCGCCGCAACGAACTTACTCGGAGAAAACGGCCCCGTTTCTGAAGCTGCCTTGCATACTGAAATACCTACCAGGAAGTTCGCGCTGGCGAGGCGCCAGCGCCAGCACGCGAGGGCGCGTGCGCTCCCCGGATCCATGAAAACAGCCATCCGACTCATTGCGCTTTGCCTGGCCGTCGCGGCCATCCCGGCGTTCGCAGTCGAGGTTGAAACGAATTCGACACCGTCCAAGAAGAACGTGGCGCTGGTTGAAGTCCATTCTACTGCGTCCAAGAACGTGGCGCTGGTCGAGTCGGAATCGTCCGTATCGTTCGAATTCGACGCCGAGGCGGCGTACTTCGGCGACGGCGATCTGGAGCGCGGCGAAACGGGCGCCGTGACCATTAATGATTTCGATGGGGGTCAGGCTCGTGTCCGCTTCGTCCTGACGCCGAGAACGAAGATCGGAATTCTGCGCCTGGGCGTGCAGACGGAGGTGTATTCGTTCGGCTTCGGCGGGAACGCGGCGATCCCCGATGACCTCCATTCCACCAACCTGATCATCGGCCTCGACACCCAACTTTCGGATTCCTTCCTGATCCGGGTCGAGGCGCAGCCTGGATTTTACGGGACCGATTTTGACGACTTCGGGCAGGACACCTTCAACGTTCCGTTCATCCTCGGCGGCACTTACATTTTCAATTCCGGTTTTCAGGTCGTTTTCGGCATCGGCGTCGATGCGCTACGCCAGTCTCCCGTGCTGCCCGGGGGCGGCATTCGCTGGAAGTTTGCGCCGAGGTGGACACTGAACGCGGTCGTGCCGACGCCGCGCCTGGAATATGAAGTCAGCGAAAGCTTCATGCTTTACGGAGGCGCCGATCTCAGGTTGAGCAGCTATCGGGTGGAAAAGAACTTCGGCACCTTGCGCGGCAACACTGCGCTGAATCACGCCGCCATCAGTTACGAAGAACTCCGGATAGGCGGTGGCCTCGAGTGGAAGCTGTCGACCGCGTTCAAGCTTTCGGCGGAGGGTGGATATATTCCGTTTCGCGATTTCGACTTCCATCGCACCCAGGTGCGCTACCACCAGGATGGCGGTGTGCCGTACGCGAGGGTCGGATTCCACGCCGCGTTTTAGCGGACGCGCGCAATCAACCGCTGCGCCTTATCGGACGACGACGCCGTCGTCATCCCGAGCCGCGCAGACGGCGAGGAACCTTGCAATAGTTTTGGGATCACTCAAACCGTCGGCCGCAATGTTCAACGCCAACGCTGCGCGCTTCGCGAAGCGATAACTCGAACGCGCTCCCTTCGACTGTGAGGTCCCTCGCCGTCTGCGCGACTCGGGATGACGCGCATTTCTGGCCCGCACCTAAACTCAACACTTCCCGTACAAGTCCGGCCGGCGCTGAGCGAAGACCGCCATCTTGTTTCGGACCGACGCAATCACCTCCTCCGATACCTCAGCCTGGACAAGCTCTTCGCGATCGGCGGAAGCGCAGGCGACGATAACTCCATAGGGATCGATAATCGCCGACGATCCGCAACAGGTCACACCTTCGTCAGTGCCGACCCGATTCGAAACGATTACGTAGCTCTGATTCTCGATCGCGCGGGCCGCACACAGAATGCGGAAATGCTCCACCCGTGGAAAGGGCCAGGCCGACGAGATGATGAAAACGTTGGCCTCCTGTTCGATCGCCAGCTTTCGGTACACCTCGGGAAACCGAAGATCGTAGCAGATGCTCAAGCCAAGACGGAACCCGCCGAATGGGAAGCTCTTCAACTCATGGCCGGGAGAGAAACACTTGTCCTCTCCGATGGGAGTCCCGGCAAAAAGGTGCGTCTTGCGGTAGTTCCCAACGATCTCGCCACTCGCGTCGATGAAAACCTGGGAGTTGTAGATGGAGTTTCCCTCCCGTTCCGAAACCCCGCAGATGATGGCGATCGAAAGGCCCTTTGCCATCTTCCGCAGTTCGGGCACGGCTCCCTCGGTCCAAGGCGCGGCGTGAGCCTGGATCACTGGCATGGAATAGCCGGTATCCGCCATCTCGGGAAAGACCACCAGTTCGGACCCGCCTTCCTTCGCGCGAGCGGAAAAATCACGAATCTTGCGGAGGTTGGCGTCCACGTCGCCGAGCGCGCACGCGATTTGGGCGGCAGCTATTTTCACGATGCGAACCTAGCGCAAATTCTTATCGAGCGCGCCGATCTTGCGGGTCTCGGGCCATTTCCACATTACGCCCAGCACGACCAGAATCGTGCCGACACCGCCGGACACGACCGATATGACCGGACCGAAAAGCGCCGCGGTCAGGCCCGACTCCAGGGCGCCGAGCTCATTCGAGGTGCCGATGAAGATGTTGTTCACCGCCGAAATGCGGCCGCGCATGGAGTCGGGCGTAACCAATTGCAGCAAGGAATGCCGCACCACCACGCTCACGCTATCGAATACGCCCGTCAGAAAAAGCATGACGAGCGAGAGCCAGAGAGAGTGCGACAATCCGAAGACGACCGTGGCAGCGCCGAAACCGGTGACGCACCAAAGGAGCGTTTTGCCCGCGTGTTTCATCGGCGGCAGATAGGCAATCAGCAACGCCATGATGAAGGCGCCGATTCCCGGAGCGGCGCGCATCCAGCCGAGCCCGATCGGACCGCAGTGCAAGATTTGGTCGGCGAAAATCGGCAGCAGCGCGGTGGCGCCGCCGAGGAACACCGCGAACATGTCGAGCGTGATCGTGGCCAGGACCACTCTCTTGCTCCGGATGAACCGGATTCCCTCCATCAAGCTGCGCCAGGCATTGCGCTCGCTGCTCGTGCCGCGATCGCTGCTGCGAATGGGCAGCACGAGCAGGAAAAACGAGAGCGCGCAGGCCGCATCGAGCGCATAGATGAATGGGAATCCCGCGCGCACGATGAGCAAACCGCCAATAGCCGGTCCGACGACCGATCCAATCTGGAAGACGCTGCTGTTCCAGGTGACGGCGTTCGCGAAGGCGTCACGCGGAACGAGCTGCGGAAAATAGGAGCTGCGCGCCGCCCAGCCGAAAGTGCGTCCAATCGCGGAGATGAGCAGGATCAAATAAATCAGCGGGATGGAAAGATCGTCGAAATGGAAATAAGTGTGGCGTTCGAAGACCGAAGCGATCGAGGACAGAAAACGATTCCCCGCCTGCAAAACCGGCCAGTTCGGGATGGCGAGGTGTTGCCACGAAACGAAGGCGAGAGCGAGCGAGCAGATCGCGCTCAGCGCCTGAGTCACCAGCACAATGCGTTTGCGCGGAAAGCGGTCCGCGATGTGGCCGGCTGGAAGCGACAGCAACACCACCGGCAGCGCGATCACCAATCCGACGAGTCCCAGCGCCGTGGCCGAATGGGTGCGCGCGTAAATTTCCCATTCCACCGCCACGATGAACATCAGCCGCCCGATGACCGAAATCAGATTCCCCGCTGTATAAAACCCGAACGCACTAAAACGAAAGGCCGCGTACGGGTCATGTTTGCCAGGCGGCCGCTCAAGTGTGCCTTCCGCGGTTGTTGGCCGCGAGGCACGCGGCGCCTCGTAGGGCGGCTGGGGCGCATGCGGTTCTTCGTCGGGCATGTCTTAACGCGTCTGCGTTCACACACGCGCACGAGATTCTAGGTTCGGAAGACAACGCCGCAAGTAGCGACGTCGAGTGGCAGGGGCTTCCAGCCCATGTCTCATCGGCAAGATGCCGATGCCACGCGAAGGTCTCGTAATGGTCGTTAATTTTATCGTGTCGCGGTCGCTTTTTCGGCGTAGGGCCCGGCACGCAAGAGTTCGGCAACGCCCCCGCGATTCTGCATGAGCGCTTTCATACTCCAGTGAATGTGACCCGGCGCATTCGTGCCTCGGCGCGTAAGCGCAATTTGATCGACGATCTCCTTGGCCGGACGCTTCGCGCCAATGCGCTCGGTCGCGATGCCGGGCCAGACCGCTTTCCCGCGGCTCTGCGCGCGCCACCATTCGAGAAGCACCGGAAAGCTTTGTTTCGCGGGTTGAATGCTCCAATAAAGTTGCGGCGCAAGATAATCGCACCAGCCTTCGGCAAGCCACTTTCGTGAATCGGCGAAGAGTTCGCCGTAGGCGTCGACCTGCGCTTCGGTCGTCGGGGGCACGCCCGGCCGCCAAATGCCGAAGGGGCTGATCCCGACGCGGACGGAAGGCTTGGTTGCTTTCACCGTCCGATACATGGAGCGCACGAAGTCGTTGATATTCTCCCGGCGCCAATCGGCCCGGGTGAGGCCGCTCTTCATTCCATGGCGTTGCCAGGTCCCATCATCCGGAAACGAGACGAAGCCCGGCGTGCGCGGGTAAGGATAAAAGTAATCGTCGATGTGGAGACCATCGATGTCATAACGGCGGACAATGTCCTGAATGACGCCGAGAATATACGCGCGCGCCGCCGGCTCACCAGGATCGAGCCAGAGCTGAGTCCCGACCCGGCAGATCCATTCGGGATGACGTTTCGCGATATGATTTGCAGCCAGCACCGTCTTCACGTTCGTGGCAGCGCGGAAAGGATTGATCCAGGCGTGCAGTTCGATCCCACGCGCATGCGCTTCCTCGATCGCGAACTGCAACGGGTCGTAGCCGGGCGACGTCCCCTGGCGCCCGGTGAGAAATTGCGACCACGGTTCCTTGTCGGACGAATAGAGCGCGTCACTGGCCGGCCGGATTTGGAGGAGAATTGCGTTCAGCCTCAGTTCTGCCGCACGATCGAGTAGCGCGCGCAGTTGCGCTTTCTGCGTGGCCGCGGGTAGCCCCGGTTGCGACGGCCAATCCAGATTGTGCACGGTCGCGACCCAGGCACCGCGGAATTCAGTCCCGGCCGCGAAAGCTGTGGTCAAGGCAAGAGCCAGATAAAGCGTGCCGACGAAGAAACGCGCAGACATGACGGGATCAATAAGGCGGGGCGTGCTCGAGTTCCAGCCGAGCGTAGACCAAGTGGCGGGTGCCTTTACGTCGGCGATCACATCCCGCCACGGTCTCAGGAGGCGATGCGCGCCGCCGGAAACAACGCCGAAGCGCGTTCTCCCAACAGACTGTTGAGATAATTCCGCACTCTTCGCAACAGCCCGAATTTCGCCACACTTTGCAAAGTGTGACGAGGACGCAACCGTTTTTCAAAAGTGTGCTCCTGAAGACTGGAGTTCGATCACGTGCAGTATTTCAACAGTCTCCTCCCCCCAAACCTAGAACGCGCTCATCGCCTCCACCATGCGGCGGCGCATTTTCTCGTCCGGTAAGCGGCCCAGGCCGGCCTGCAGGTTATCTTCCATGTGATGCGGCTTGCTCGTGGCGGGGATGGCACAGGTCACCCCGGGATGGGACACGATCCACTTGAGGAAAAATTGAGCCCACGACTTGCAATCAATCTCCGCCGCCCATTCGGGCAACGGCTTCCCGCGCACGCGCCCGAACAAATCGCCGCGTCCGAAGGGGCGATTGACGATCACGGCCACGCCGCGTTCTTTCGCCACCGGGAGAACGCGCTCGTCGGCTTCGCGTTCCATGAGGGAATAATTGATCTGCACGAAATCGACCCGCTCCTTTTCCAGGACACGCGCGACGTCACCCTGCATGCCCGTGGTGGAATGGGTGATGCCCGTGTAACGAATCCGGCCCTGCTTCTTCCATTCCTGCAGGGTGGCCAGCTGCGTCTCCCAATCGACCAGGTTATGCACCTGAATGAGGTCGAGCGGCTTTTTGCCGAGCAGCTCTAAGGAACGCTCCATCTGCTGAACGCCTTCCGCTTTTCCGGTCGTCCAGACCTTGGTGGCGAGAAAAAGTTTGCCGTGCAGCTTGAGTGTGGCCGCGATTTCGCCCGTGACCGTTTCCGCCTGGCCATACATGGGCGAGGTGTCGACTATTTTCCCGCCCATCTTCGCCAGCGTGGCCACGACTTGCTCGAGCGGCCCGCGTTCGGCCGGGGAAGGAGCGGTATTGAAAACCCGCGAGGTTCCCAGCCCGATCACCGGCAGCATTTCGCCCGAGGAGGGAATGGCGCGTTGCAGGAGGGAGCCTTTGGCCTGGGCCGGCAACGACGGCGCCACGAGGAGACTTGCGGCAGTGCCAGCCATTATTTTTGTCGCCTCCCGGCGGGTCATGATGTTTCTCATCTTAGTGAAGACACGGCTGAATGACTTTCGTTCATTGACGTTCGCTCTCGGCAGCCGTTAGACAGCGAGACCATGATTATATACAGCGTTACCATCGCCATCCAGGACAGCGTCGAGTCCGAATGGGCTGACTGGATGAACAGAGTCCATGTTCCCGATGTGCTTCGGACGGGCTGTTTCACGGAGTGTCGCATCTACAAAGTTCTCGGCTCCGAAGGCGAGGAACCGAGCTACGTGATGCAGTACCAGTGCGGATCGGTTGAGGAGTATCACCGTTACCGGGACAACTTTGCCCCAGCGCTCCAGCAGGATCACTCCGATCGCTTTGCCGGCAAGTTCCGTGGTTCTCGCCAGTTGTTGGAAGAAATCGCGCAGGTTCAACCCGAGTAGAAAGGCGCACCAAGCCAGTGCGACGTAAATGGTGAATCGGGCACAGGTCCGCGGCGAAGTCGAAGTCTTGGGGGAGCGCACGCGCCTCGCGTGCTGGCGTTGGCGCCCCGCCAGCGCGAACTTTTTCCGATTTTCCGAAACGCTGCGACAGGAGCCGGCGCCCAAACCAGCGCAGGGCTCGAAAGTTCGTTGCGGCGAGGCGCCGCAACCAGCACGCGAGGGCGCGTGCGCTCCCCAGATTGCTGATCGCGCTGTGGCTGACTTCCAAGTTACAGCGCAGCTAGCGCCGCACAGCGATCCCCTGCACTTCGAAGCGTCCTCCACGGAGGAGCGGTCCGGATCCGATGAAGGCGCGGGCCGGAAAATTCTTGCTGAAATAAGTGCGGTAGACCTCGTTGAACTTTTCGTACAAGGAGAGATCCGGACAAAAGACTTGGACGGAAACCAGGTCGTCCATCGTCATACTGGCAGCGGCGAGAGTGGTTTTCATTCCGTCGAGCAAGAGCCGGATCTCTTTCTCCACATCCTCCGGCGGCTTGCCCGTTTGAGGATCGATGCCGATTTTCCCCGCCAGATAGAGAGTGTCGCCGACGAGCACTCCGTCGCTGAAGGGCAACTTGTCCGTCCGGCTTGGGAGCACGATGTGCCGCGTGGCGCCGGCAGTCGTCTTGGGAGCGGGAGTGACCGCATTCCCTGTCTGCATCAAAATCAACGCCGCCGCGACCACCGCTAACACCGACAGAATGGTCAGGCCTCGTCTGATCGAATAATTAAGTGCACGCATGATTCCATCATGCGGCGGCGTGTAAGCCGGAAGCAAGCTTGAGCACAAATGACGGTGCCCGGAGCGGCGGTTTTGTCTCGGGTAGGGTGGGCGTCTCGCCCGCCGGTGATCGCGTCCCGCGAGCACGAACTTGGAAAGACTGTTTTGGCAAGATGCCAAAACCGGCGGGCGAGACGCCCACCCTACCCGAGCCTGTCCACGACGCGGCGCCTTCAGGGAACTGGGTTGCCTATCGCCTGCGCAGGAGCAGGACAAAAAAAAGTGCCCCGCCAGCGAGAAGGGCCGTTCCCAGCACGACCGGCCCGGCCGTGGTTTGCGGCGGGGCCGCGATCTGGGAGCCACTCGTTGTCCCCGTCGATCCTTCGAACGTAAAGCCGCTCGCGATAAGCCAAAGACCGAAGACTACCAATCCCGCAGCCACGACGGTCAATGAGATACGCATGGGTCAACAATCGGTTGGCGAAGATTTCGATCCAGCACGAACTTCACCGACAGGAAAGGGGGGCCTTGAGGAAGCACCTGTTCCCTCACGTCGCGGCGATACCGCGATGCCAACCTCAGGGATTTTGCAGGTTGTAGACTTCGACGAGGCCAATGCCGCTCTGGCCGTTTCGTTCGCGGACAATGGCGGTGTAGGGACCGGAAGGCAGCGTCGTGATGATGGCGGATTCCAGATCGTCGGAGGGCGCGAGCGTTGTTTCCTGGATTTCGGTTTCGGGGCCGTCTCGCCAATTGTCGTTTTCCGTGATCAGCATCCCGTTTGTGTCGCGCAGCTCCAGGGTCGGGTCGGGCATCGCATTGGGCACCCCCGAAGCGACGAGCGACGGACCGATCGAGCGGACCAAGACTCTCGTGCTGCCGCCGTTCCCGAAGATGATGAATCCGCCGATCATGACTTCGCTTTCAACGCCGACCGCGCCGCGGGTGCTGATATTGGCCAGGGTCGAATTGAACGTGGCGCTTAAATCATACGCTTCGACCAGGGCGGTGCCGGTGGCGCCATCTCTGCCGCCGACTACCGCAGTGTAAGCACCCGGGGCCAGGGTCCGGACGATCGCCGATTCCAACTCGTGGACCGGCGGAATGCCGGTCGCTTCGATCTCGTCCTGTTGCGAGTCCGCCCAGTTATCGTTCGCCGCGATGACGGCGCCGGTCTGGTTGTGCAATTCCAGGGTGGGGTCCGCGAGCGCGGTGGTGATTCCCGAGGCAATGAGCGACGGGCCAATGGCGCGGATGATGACGGTCTTCGGCTGGTTTCCAGTGACGATGAAGCCGCCGATGAGCTGGTTGTCGCCCGTTCCCACAGTAACGCGGGTCGAGATGTTCGCGAGCTTTTCAGCGGCGGCGACGATCGGGGGAGGGCCAGGGGGAGGCGGATCGATCGTGGTCGGGTCCCGCGGAAATTTTGCGTAGGGCAAACGGGCGCCGAGGTAGGCGAATTGGTCCGCGCGAATGCTAAAGGGCGCGAGGAAATCGTGCGTGCCCGACGCGCCCACGATATCGTCCTGGTCCACGCCGTCGCCGCTGATCCCGATTGCGCCGATCAACTGGCCATTGCGATAGAGCGGGAAACCGCCCGGAAAAATCGTGATGCCGCTGCGGAATCGGGGATCGGGCGCAAAGGCGGGGTTCAAGACGAATTGCGGGAGCGCGGCGCGAACGAACCCGGAGAATTCTTCCTGGAGTCCGTAGTAAGGCCCCGGATCCTGGACGTCGAGACCGGGCGGATAAAAAGTCTGCGCGAGGAAGCCAACGGAGCGCGTCGAAAGGGCCAGCGAATTAGTGGAAAAGCCAACCGCGGTCCGTCCTTTCTGCACCGCCACGTCCCAACTGAAGAGCGTGGCCTCCCCCGTGCGAAACGCGCCCAGCACCGTCGGCACCACGGTGGGATTGTTCGGAAAATTCACGACGGTAATGAAGACCTGCATCTGGGTGCCGATGGGCAGCCGGATGCCGGCCCGCGTTATCCGGACGCGGTCCGCGGCGAAGTCGATGATGCTGGAGACCTCGGCCGCAGTGAGACGCGGCTGGCCATTGATCGTTCCCGCCTCAGGATCGCTGGTGATCGGCTGGCGAATTTCGCCCTGCACTCCGCCAAAGGTGGCTATCGGATAGGGAAAAGGGGGCGGCGCAGCCTGGATCGCGTAGCCAGTCGCGGCATTACCCTGGACCACGATCGGACTTACTCCCGGCCCCGGATTTACCACGTAAGGAAGCGCGATGCCGTTGATGTAGACGTTGTTTGCCCGAATGGAATCGGCCGGACGAAAGCCGAACTGGCCGGCGAGCGCGATGTCCTCGTCCTTGTCGTACCCACCAATGAACTGAAACGGATTCTGCGAACGCAGTCCCACGATGGGACCCGGCACACCATCGCCGGTCACGCCGACGCCGCCGACGAGCACGCCGTTCTTGTAAAGCGGAAGGCCGCCCGGCGATCCATCGAGCGACGTGCCGACGACGGGCACAATGGTCAGACCGGGCTGACTGCTGAAGCTGATGACGCTGCCGGGTTTCCGGAATTTATTGATGTCGGAGAAAAAGAGGTTCGAGAGGCCGACGCCGACCAGCGGTCCGGGCGGAGTGTTCGTCACGCCGGGAGGGAAGTGTTGCTGGATGATGAATCCAGCGGTGCGCGAGGTGAAGGCGTTTTGATTGCTGCTCAGATAGGCAGCCGTTCCGGCCTTTGAGACGCAGCTGGAGATTTCGTCCCCGGTCGGCTCGCCGCCGCGCACATTCCAGACGCCGAGGACGTTGCCTTCGCGATCGGTCACCGCGATGACGCTGTTGGGCGAAATCTGAAGGGAGCGCGTGACCGCCTGGTTGATGACGGTCTGAACATCGGCGGCCGTGAGCTGCGCTCTGGCCGGCGCAGGCGTCAGCAACAAGGCAGCGGCAATGGGGATCAAGAAGGCGCGAACTTGCACGGGGGAGCTTTGATACTCGAAAAGCGTGCCTGCGGCTATGAAAATCAAGGGGGCGGCCCGCGGTCAATTCCGTTTCCTGCTCCTGATCATGATCCTGCTCTTGCTCTACGCGTGAAGGGAAAGGATCAAGATCAAGATTAGGATCATGAGCAGGATAATGCGCTCGGACGGTCGCCAGCCCCGTCCCGACGAAAAAGGCCACTTTTTCCGCCACGGCCTTAGGCTTGCCAAGGGGAAAGGGTTTCCGGCATCCTTTGCACCCCTATGCCCTCGTCTCGCCCAACGGCCAGCGCGCGAACCCGACGCATCTTTTTTGCGTTCGCCGGATTGCTCGTCACCTGCGGGCCGGCCGAGCTGGCCGGGGACGATAGCCCGACGCGCGAAGAGGGAGCGCGCGTAGAGGTAAACGGGGCGCGCCGTAAGGATGCCCGAGTTGAGATCATGAGCGGGCGCGAAAAAGCGGCGCGGGTTGAGATCGTTAGTGACAGCAAGGAGACCGTCGTTGAGGTAAGGAGCGAACGCAGAAAAGCGGGCCGCGTCACAATTGTCAGCGACAGCAAAGCCGCTCTCGTTGAGATCAATGGCGAGCGCCGCAAGGGAGCCCAGGTTGAGGTCAGCCGCCGCGCTCGCCTCCATTGGCGGTTTGGGGGCCGTTATCTCTTCGGGCAGGAACAGGTCCAGGTGGAAGATCCTCCTCTCCCACCCTCCGAGTTCAATCCCGATCCGGGCGGCGGAAATCTTCTCGAACCGATTGAGCCGCCCGATTTATTCCCGCCCATTCTCCCGCAACCGCCGGAGTACGGGGAAGAGTCGGTCCCGCGCTCGCTCGGCTTGCCGCGGCGAGGTGTGCGCGAGATGGAACCGGAGCGGCACAAACTCGAGTATCAAACCTATCCGGACTCGGAGAGCGGCCGCGGCCTTATCCCGGGCTCGGAACCGGTGCCGAATCGCTGGTTCATCGGATTCGGCCGCTGGAAACGCTACGCCGATCCGTCAATAGAAACGCCCTATCAAACCGGCAGGCTGCGCTTCTGGCATCCGTACCTGCAAAGCAAACTCAAGGGCGACGCGCCAATTATCGGCCAGGAAATTTTCCTGAACCTGACGCTCAACAATTTTTCCCAGTTCGAAGCGCGCCGGCTTCCGATTCCGAGCGGAGTGAGCACCGCGCGACCGAACAGCTCGGAGTTTTTCGGCCGGAGCGAGCAACTCTTCTTTGCAAATGATTTTTCCATCGGGATCGACCTTTTCAAAGGTGAAACCGCGTTCAAGCCAGTGGTGTGGGCGCTTCGGCTGCTCGCTGTCGCCAATTACAATTACATCACGGTAAAGGAGAACAACGCGCTCGATCCTGATCCGCGCGGGCCGGGATTCACTCCGCCTCCCGGGCCGCTCGTCTTTCCGAACCCGGGCGATCCCTTCTCGGGACTCGGCGGGGGCTTGACCCGCCTGCCGGGCGATCTCGCCGACACGCGCTACACCACGCGCCGAAAAGACTGGTACGCGCTCCAGGAAGCGTTTGGGGAAATTCACCTCCGCGACCTGACGAACAATTACGATTTCATTTCCTCCCGGTTCGGGATTCAGCCGTTCGTGAGCGATTTTCGCGGCTTCATATTCAACGACACCAATCTCGCCGTCCGCATTTTCGGCAACTACGACAACAATCTCTGGCAATACAACGTGGCTGCCTTCGACCTGCTCGAAAAGGACACCTACTCCGATCTGAACAAGTTCGACCGGCGCGATCAGCAGGTCTTCGTCGCGAATGTTTTTCGCCAGGATTTTTTCGCGAAGGGCTACACGGCCCAGCTAAGTTTCCACGCCAACTTTGATGGCGGCGAGCGGCATTTCGACAAGAACGGTTTCATCACGCGGCCCGCGCCGATCGGGGCGGTGCGCGATCATTACGTCCAGGCCTACTATCTCGGCTGGGCCGGCGACGGGCACATCGGCAAGCTGAATTTATCCCACGCCGTTTACCAGGCGTTTGGGGAAGACGGCTTTAACGGCATCGCGCAGCAGCGGGTGCAAATCAACGCTCAGATGGCGGCGCTCGAACTGTCGATCGACAAGGATTGGCTCCGGTTCAAGCTCTCCGGCTTCTACGCGAGCGGCGATTCGAATCCGAGGAACTCGCATGCGACCGGGTTCGACACGATTTTCGACCGGCCCTTTTTCATCGGCGGGCCGTTCAGCTTTTACGTGCACCAGGGATTCAATCTCGGCGGCACGGCGGTGAATTTTAAGCAGCGCGACAGCCTCGTGATCGATCTGCGCACGAGCAAGAGCGAAGGGCAATCGAACTTTGTCAATCCGGGCGCGTTCATTCTCGGGTACGGGAACGACGCGGAGATCACGCCGAAGCTGAAGGCGTTCCTGAACGTGAACTACATCTGGATGATGGAGACAGAGCCGATCCGGCAGGTGCTTCTGACGAACCACGCGAGCAACGAATTCGGGTTGGATTGCAGCCTCGGATTTCAGTTCCGCCCGCTCCTGACGAACAACATCATTATCACCGCCGGCGCGGGGTTTCTGATTCCGGGCGCGGGCTACAAGGATATTTACCGCGCGAATACGGATCCGGTTTTTGGGTATCCGGGGCCGGCCCCCGCGAAAGTGGATAGTTTTCTCTACAGCGGGATTCTGACGCTGACGCTGACGTACTGATGAACGTTAAATCGTTAAATCGTTACAACATTAAAGCGGGAGTGAGATCGCTCCTCTGGGTAGCGCACGCGTCTCGCGTGCTGGCGATCGCGTCCTCGCGATCGCGGACTTTCCTTTTGCTTCTTTTGGTTCCACGGACGGTGAAGGGCGAAAAGATTGTTTTGGCGAGACGCCAAAACCAGCACGCGAGACGCGTGCGCTACCCAATAATACTGGGCTCGCTGGTGCTCCTGCTTGTGCTCGTGCTCGACGCGAACGGACAAACCACGGAACCAACTTCCGGCTACGGCCCTCCCACCGCCGTCCCGCCGGAAATCTCCATGACCAAGCCCGCTTCGCTCCCGAAGCAAAACTGGATCGATCAATCGCAGGCTTCGGCCGACGCGAAAAGCGTAGGCTGCAACCAGTGCCACCACGGCATCGAGCCGATGCACAAGGCTGCGCACGTCGTGCTGGGCTGCACCGATTGCCACGGCGGAAATCCCGCGCGCGGCCTGACCAAGGAGCAGGCGCACATCCTGCCGCACAACAAGGAGTTCTGGAAAACCTCGGCGAATCCTCCGAACTCGAGCGTCTGGCTCAATCACGAATCGCCCGAGTTTATCCGGTTCATTAACCCCGGCGACCTGCGCGTGGCGAAGCAGGCCTGCGGCCTTTGCCACGAGGCGATCATCCGCAACGTCGATCACAGCATGATGAACCACGGCGCCATGCTTTGGGGCGCGGCGCTCTACAACAACGGCAGCTTCCACCTGAAGAATTACCGCTTCGGCCAGGCCTACGGCGCGGATGGTGCCCCGCTCCGCCTCAATAACTACACGCCGGTCACGGCGGAGGACACCAGGGTCCGCGGCATTCTGCCGTTCCTCGATCCGCTCCCGCGTTTCAACCTGGGCAATCCCGGAAACATCCTGCGCATTTTCGAAAAGGGCAGCGAAAAACAGTTGCAACTCGGTCTGCCCACGCTGGACGAACCTCCTGGCAAACCGCTCCGCCGTCTCTCCGAGCGTGGTCTCGGCACCCTGAATCGCACTGACCCCGTTTTCCTCGGCCTGCAAAAAACGCGGCTGCACGATCCGCTGCTTGGCTTCCTCGGCTCGAACGATCACGCGGGGGATTATCGTTCGAGTGGCTGCTCCGCTTGTCACGTGGTTTACGCCAACGATCGTTCGCCCACTAACTCCGGCTGGTGGAGCAAGTACGGCCACCAGGGGCTCACTTTCACCGCGGACAAGACGATTCCGAAAAACGAACGCGGCCACCCGGTCATTCATCAATTCACGCGCTCGATTCCATCGAGCCAGTGCATGAACTGCCACATGCACCAGGGCAATCTCTTCGTGAATCCGTATCTCGGTTACACCTGGTGGGACCAGGAGACCGACGGCGAATTCATGTATCCGAAGGAACAGCGGAACCCCACCGACGACGAGCTGGTGATCGAAACCCAAAGCAATCCTGAGGCGGCGGCCGCGAAAGGTCTTTGGGGCGACAAGGACTTTCTCGACAAAGTCTCGGAGTTAAATCCGAAGCTCAAGAACACCCAGTTTGCCGACTATCACGGACACGGCTGGGTCTTCCGCGCGATCTTCAAGCACGATCGCAAAGGCAATCTGCTCGACCTGCGCGACAACAAAATTCCGCACGACGATCCGCAAAAATTCGCCAAGGCCATCCACCTGAAGGACGTCCATTTGGCGAAAGGAATGCAGTGCACGGATTGCCACTTCGAAATGGACGTGCACGGGAATGGCCAGCTCTATGGCGAGCCGCGAAACGCGACGACGATCAATTGCATCGATTGCCACGGCACCGTGGATCAACGGCCGACGCTGATTACGTCCGGCAACGCGGGCCAGGTCGACCTGGCGAACAACAGCAACACGCCATGGGGACCGCGTTTCACCTGGGAAGGCACGCGGCTTTACCAGCAATCGATCATGTCGCCGGACACGCGGTGGGAGGTGCCGCAAACCATCGATACGATCGATCCCCTCTCCGCTCACTACAATCCGAAGTCGGCTTACGCTAAAACACTCATGCGTGACGGCAAAACCTGGGGCGGCGGCGTGCCGGCCGAGCCGACCGAGCGCCGGATGAAACTCGCGCACGACAACAGCGCGATGGATTGCCAAATCTGCCACACCTCGTGGGCCACCAGCTGTTTCGGCTGCCATCTGCCGATGAAGGCAAACCAGCGCGTCCCGCTCAATAAATTCGAGGGCGCGATGGACCGGAACTACACGACCTACAACCCACAAGTCGTGCGCGACGACGTTTTCATGCTTGGGATCGACGGGACGGTGAAGAAGAACCGCATGGCGGTGTTGCGTTCCTCGAGCGCGGTGGTGGTCAGCTCTCAAAACGCCAATCGCGAATGGGTTTACTCCCAGGCGCAGACTTTCTCCGCGGAGGGTTACAGCGGCCAGGCTTTCAATCCACATTTCCCCCACACCACAAGCAGTGTCGGCACGACGAAAAATTGCACCGACTGCCATCTCTCCAAAAACAACGACAACAATGCCTGGATGACGCAGCTCCTCGGGTTCGGCACCGGCACGGTGAATTTCTTCGGTCGTTATGCCTACGTGGGTGAAGGCCACGCCGGATTGCACGGCGTGATCTGGACCGAAGCGGACGAGCCGCAAGCCGCGATCGGCAGCCACCTGCACAAGCTCGCTTATCCGGACAATTACCGGAAACATCTCGAAGCCGGCTTGATCCTGAAAGAAGGACATGAGCACAGCGGCCACGATATTCAGGACCTGGTCCTGCGCGGTGAGTACCTCTACACTGCGAACGGGCCGGGTGGTTTCGAAGTCTTCGATGTCGCGAATATCGACCAGAAAGGATTTTCGGAACGCATCGTGAGCGCGCCGGTTTCTCCGCTGGGACAACGCACCCGTGTGAACACCAAGTACGCTACCTCGATCGCGCTTCCCAGCACTCTCGCGCTCGATCCAGGGCGCGAGCGGCTCCCGGAAAACGAAGAGCAACCGATCGATATGTTTTACGCTTTCGCCTACGTCTCGGATCGCGAGGAAGGCCTGGTCGGTTCGAATGTCGCGACGTTGGTCGACGGAAATCCGGACAATAATTTCCTGAAACGTGACGTGCACTTCAATCCCGACGGCCTCCTGACGGGCGCAAGCTTCGTCACCGCGGCCGGGCACAGGCTTTACCTGACAACGCCGCGCGGATTGTTCGTGATCGATTGCACCGATCCGATGAATCCGCGGCTCGCGGGTCAGTTTACGGGAAATTTTCTGCGCAACCCGCGGTGCGTCGCGATCCAGTTCCGATATGCCTTTGTCACGGACGATGACGGCCTGAAAGTTCTCAACATCACCGATCCGGACCGGCCGGTGCCGGTACCGGGCGGAGTAGTGCGGCTGCAAAAGCCCGGACGGCTTTACGTCGCGCGCACTTACGCCTATGTGGCCAACGGACCCGAAGGACTTGCGATCATCGACATGGAAAATCCGGAGCGGCCGCGGCTCGACCAAATGTTCAACGCCGGCGGGCTCCTCAACGACACGCGGGCGGTGCAAATCGGAAGCGTGAATGCATCGCAATTTGCCCTGGTCGCGGACGGCCACAATGGCCTGCGGGTGGTGCAACTGATCTCGCCTGACACTGTTCCTGGCGCGCAGGGTTTCAGCCCGCGGCCGAACCCCAGGTTGATTGCGACCTATCCGACCCACGGCGAAGCGCTGGCCGTCTCGCGTGGACTCGACCGGGACCGGGTGGTGGATGAAACCGGCGGGCAGACTGTTGTGTTTGGCCGGCGCGGATCGCGGCCGTTCCACCTCAACGAAATGGAGCGCTTTTATCTGCGTTCCGAATGGGTGGATGCGAAGGACGGCGTCGCGCGCAGAGGAAGTCTGTATCGCGTGGAAGACGTGATCTCCCGTGAGGGACAGCTCATGACAAAGAGCGGGGTATTTTTGTCCCCGCTCGTCACTCCGGCGCCGGTCGCGACGGCAACTCCGGGAGCGCCGGATGACCTGCCGGAAATCGAGCCGGCCCCGCTGCCCGATATCGAACCTCTTCCGCTGGTAGAACCGACACCACCCCCGAGGTAGTCTCAAGTTGCTCCTTGATAAAAGACATTGCTGTTATCGCTGGTTTTCAGTAGAAATTTTTTATGGCCGATAAAGCAAGCAAACTGCCGGAAAACGTTCCCGGCGCCTGGTACGTGGACAACACCTGCACACCCTGTCGCGTGTGCCTGGAAGAGGCTCCGAATCTTTTGAAATACAACGACGACGAGACCTACGTTTATTTTTACAAGCAGCCCGAAAACGACGAGGAGACCGCGGCGGCCCAGCGCGCGATGGACGTTTGCCCCACGCTCGCCATCGGCAACGACGGCGAATAATTCGCGAACGAGGCCTGGATCGCAGGCGACCCCAGCCGCTTCAACGCTTCAACGCTTCAACGCCTCCCGACCGAACCATGCCTCCTGAATCGACCGCTACCGCTTCACCTTACACGCGGGCAAATCCTTTCCCGGGCAAGCTCGTGGTCAACCGCAGCCTCTGCGGCGCGGACTCGAAAAAAGACACGCGCCATTTTGAGATCGACCTGACCGGCTGGGGCTTGAACTACGAAGTCGGCGACTCGATGACGGTCTGGCCGACAAACGATCCGGCGTTGGTCGACGAAATCATCAGGATGATCGGCGCGAAAGGAGACGAGGCGGTGAAAAGTCCGGTTCGCGAAACCACTTTGCGCGAAGCGTTGCTCCGGGATTGCCGCATCACCCAAACCGCCCCGAAGTTTTTGAAGGCGGTGGCGGAACGCGCCAGCGCCGCGCCGTTGCTGACCGACCTGCTCAAGCCGGAACGCAAACAAGACCTCGATACTTATCTCTACGGCATGGAGGTGATCGATTTTCTAATCGAGCATCCGTCCATCAAATGGGCGCCGCAGGAATTCGTGGACGTGCTGGCGAAGTTGCAGCCGCGACTCTATTCCATCTCCTCGAGCCTGAAGGCCAAACCCAATCAAGTGCACTTTACGATTGATGTCGTCCATTACGAAAGTCGTGGCCGGCAACGCAAAGGCGTTTGCTCGACGTTTCTGGCCGAGCGCGCGGACAATGTTCCGGTGCCGGTGTTTCCCAACACGTCGAAGTTCCGGCTGCCCGAGGACGGCAACACGCCGATCATCATGGTCGGGCCGGGAACAGGGATTGCGCCTTTCCGGGCTTATTTGCAGGAGCGCCAGGCGGTCGGGGCCAAGGGGAAAAACTGGCTCTTCTTCGGATCGCAGCATCAGCACTGCAATTATTTTTACCGCGAGGAATTGGAACAATATCAAAGCGATGGATTTCTCACGCGTTGCGATTGCGCCTGGTCGCGCGACCAGGAAGGCAAATCGTATGTGCAGCACAAAATGGTGGAAAACGGCGCGGAGATTTGGAAATGGATGGACTCGGAGGGCGCGCATTTCTTCGTTTGCGGAGACGCCCGGCGCATGGCCAAGGACGTTGATGCCGCCCTGCGGACAATTATTCAGGAACACGGCGGTAAGAGCGAGGACCAAACAAACGAGTACGTCGAGAAACTGAAGAGCGACAAGCGTTACAAGCGCGACGTGTACTGATTGGAGTGACGGAGCAATGGAGTAATGAAGCCGGCGTGATGAATTGTTGATTTTCCGCCCCATTACTCCACTACTCCTTTACTCCAACACTCCACCACCTGATGCCCGACGTTACCGCTCCACTTAATCCCGCCGCCACCGCCGCGCGTTATACACGGAGCAATCCGTTCCCCGGCAAAATGGTGGTCAATCGCCGTTTGAGCGGGCCCCAGTCCGAGAAGGATACGCGCCATTTCGAGGTCGACTTGACCGGCTGGGGTTTGAGCTTTGAAGTGGGCGACTCGATGGCCGTCTATCCGACCAACGATCCTGATTTGGTGGAGGCAATCATTCACCTGCTGGGTGCGAAAGGCGATGAGCTGGTGCCCGCCGCAAAAACTCAGAAAGGCCTGCGCGCGGCGCTTCTGCGGGATTATTCCATCACCCAACCCACACCGAAGTTATTGAAAGCGATTTCTAAGCGCGCTTCCGCTGCGCCTCTCCTCGGGGACCTGCTCGACCCGGAACGCAAGCAGGATCTCGATACCTACCTCTGGGGCATGGAAGTGATCGATTTTCTGAGCGAGCATCCGTCCGTAAAATTCAGTCCCGAGGAATTCGTTGGGTTGCTCACGAAATTGCAGCCGCGGCTTTATTCAGTCGCGTCAAGCCTGCGCGCGTTTCCGGAGCAGGTGCACTTCGTCGTGGATGTGGTCCGTTATGAAAGTCACGGGCGAGCGCGCAAAGGCGTTTGTTCAACTTTTCTGGCTGAACGGGCGGAGAGTGTTCCCGTGCCGGTGTATCCCAGTTCGGCCAAGCATTTTCATCTCCCAGAAGATCCCGGCATGCCCATCATCATGGTCGGGCCCGGCACCGGCGTCGCGCCCTTTCGCGCCTTTCTCCAGGAGCGGCAAGCGCTTGGGGCGAAGGGAAAAAACTGGCTTTTTTTCGGGGCGCAAAAAGAGGGGTGCGACTATTCCTACCGGGAAGACTTCGATCGATTCAAGCGCGATGGTATTCTCACCCGGCTCGATTGCGCCTGGTCGCGCGATCAGGCCCATAAGATTTATGTCCAGGACCGGATGCTGGAAAATGCAGCGGAAATCTGGCGGTGGCTCGATGCCGACGGCGCGCAGTTTTTTGTTTGCGGCGATGCGCGGCGCATGGCCAAGGATGTGGACGCCGCGCTGCGCCGGATCGTGCAGGAGCACGGCGGCAAATCTGTCGGAGAAGCGAACGAGTACGTCGAAAAACTGAAGAGCGACAAGCGTTACAAGCGCGACGTTTATTGAATTGAGCGGCTCAACTCAATTGGCGCCACGACCTTGTTGCCGCGCGGCGACAGCGCGAACCGCCGCGCCAGCCATCACCAGCAAACTCAGCGCAGCAATCGCTCCCCCGAAAATTAGCCACCCAGGCCGGTAAACTACCGTCAACCGGCCTTTCGCCCCGGGCGGGATTTCCAGCATCGGCATCAAGCCGCGATATGAGTCTACTCTCAACGGAACATCGCCAATCTTCGCCCGATATCCGCCGAAGAATGGCCGTGAGATGGTGAGCAACGCGGGGCGGCCATTTGGCGGGACGGCCACGTCCGCCCAAAGCCGGTTTCGTCCGTTTACGATTCGCGATACCTCGGCGGACGCGAATTGCTCGTTGGGCCTCGAATCGATTGCCGTCACGGAACGCACTCGCGCGAAGGCCCCATTGCGCCGGTGAAAGACGCGGCCTTCTTCCGTCGCCACCGCCAGTTGCCATTCGGCCTCGGGTTGAGGAACCCAACCCATCTCGTTCGCGACGATGATCCCGTCCACGCCCAGGCGCGCCAGGATGCCTTCAGCCCCACTCTCCTGTTCGAGGAGCAATTCGCCGACGTCGGGGCGAATCTCCCCATGAATGGCAAAACCAAACTCCCTGGCCACACCCGACGGCCGGATCGGACTATATCCGTTGATCAAAGGGACGCCGCCCCACATGGAGGTGCTGCCGGGACGCAAAATCGTGCCGAAAGGCTCCGGCTTGTTTTCCAGCCGGTACGCGTACTCGGGCATCGGATAGACGCTTAAATACAAACGCTCCGGATCGAGGGGCGCCGGACTCGTCAGCTCCGGCGCGAGGTTATATTTCGGAACACCGCAATTGGGCGGGAGGCAAAGGTAGGTGGCGAGCAGCGACGCAAACGTGATGATGACCGCGGCCCAATTCCGCAATCCCGTCTTTTCCAGGACCGCCCAAGCCGCGGCAATCCCGAGGGTAATCCAAACAAACGGGAAGGAATGCGCGCCAAGCGTGTGAAAAGCCCATGACGCGATGATGGCCAAACCAACCAACACAAACGCAAGCAATCCCGGAGTAAGAATCGCAGAGACTCTCCCGTTTCCTGCGCCCTCCGCGCTCACGCCATCTCTTCCAGACCCGGGGACCCGCAACGCTTCCGCGGCGCAGAGCGCAAGAATCACATGCACAAAGGGCAGCCACCGGAAGCTCCAACGAAACACGCTCGCACTCGGCAGCATCGCGATGACCAGAACCAGGACAAGCAGGCCCAGTTCCCACTTGATTTGCCTGAGGAGCGCCCGCCCGCGCGTGGCTAACCCGGCGAGCAGGGCGATGGGCGGGACTAATCCGCACGCCAATTCTGTCGCGGTATGCGGCAGCCGACGCGTGGAAAAATCCGCCCAATCCACGGTCCAGCTTGGAAGGACAAAACCCGGCAGAGAGGAGGCCGGCACGAGCCATTGGAAATGGGCCGCGCTTTCCTGCGCCTCCCGGGCGGAGCCCTGCGCGTAAGCAAGAAGCGCCAGCCACGCCGGGGACGAAAGACCGAATCCAAGGGCGAGACCGATCGTGAGCGGCCAGAGCGCGGAAAGGCTTCGACCGGGGCTTAACGCCTTGAGGGCCAGCCATGCCGCCAGCACCGCCAGCATCAAGACGGTGTAGGGGAAACCGCCGGTCACGAGCAGGTAGACAAATGGCGCCGGCCAGAGAAATCGCCAGCGGCTGCGTCTTGAATCCAGTGCCCGTTCCATGGCCCACCACGCCCAGGGAAACCAGGCGAACGCGCCGAGCGCGCCGAACCAATCCGTTGCCCCCCAGCAGATGATCCAACCATTAAGGGCCGTCACGAGCGCGACCATCAGCGCAAGCGGAGGGGAGAGATTTCGCCCTCGCGCGAGCAGGTAACCGCCTATCCCGAGAACGAAGAGATGCGTCATGGAAAGCGCGGCGGCCTGCTGCGGAAAGGAAAGCGGAAATTTCCAGATCAAAACCACCGCGGCATTCACGAAAACGGAAAACGTCCCGTACTGAAATTCGCCGGCGAGGTTTCCGCAGACCCAGGAGAACGGGCTCAGCAACGGCAGGTGACCTTCGGACCAGCTCCGTGCGACGTCGGCGAAAACAGGCAGGATCGAAAGCTCGTAATCGTCATTCCAAAACAGAAGCGGATCGTGCCAGAGCAGCAGGAAGCAAAAGAGAACGCTAATTGTTCCCGCTCCAAGTGCACCGAGGAAGTTCCTGTGATTGGTGATCAGTGAATGGTGATAAGTGATTGATTCTTTCGAGTCAGTTCCATTCACAAATCACAATTCACCATTCACTAGAGCACCACGGGTGCTCCCTCCGTCATCACGAGAACTTTATCCTCGATCCCGTGGACGCGGGCGGAGGCGAGCAGGCGCGTCGGCGGCTCATCGAGCGGTTCGTATCCCAGCCGAAAACTGCCGTAGTGCATTGGGACAAACGTTTTCGCCCGAAGCTCGACGAAAGCTTGCACCGCTTGTTCCGGATTCATGTGGACTTCGCGGCCCGTGGGCGCGTCGTATCCGCCGATCGGGAGCAGGGCAATGTCGATATCGAAGCGATCGCCGATTTCCTTGAAGCCATCGAAATAAGCGCTGTCACCGCAGTGAAAAATTGTCCGGCCATCCATCTTGATGACAAACCCGCCAAAGCCGCGGTGCCGATCGGCGAGAAAGCGAGCGCCCCAGTGGGCACAGGGGGTCAATGAAACCTCGAGCAGTCCGAGCTTTACATTCTGCCAGTAGTCGAGCTCGTGGACGATGTTGAAGCCGAGATCGTGCACCAGATTGCCGACGCCAATCGGCACGACAACCGGCTGATCGGCCGCGACGCGGGCCAGGGTCCGCCGATCGAGATGATCGAAATGGGCATGGGTCACGAGGACTAAATCGATCGAGGGCAAGTGATGGATTTCGAAGCCCGGCTGCTTGAGCCGTTTGATCACTTTCAGCCACTTCGACCAGATCGGGTCGATCAAGATATTGATCTCGTGCGTTTGAATCAGAAAAGAAGCGTGTCCGATCCAGGTGATGCCGATTTCGCCCTTGCGAATCTCCGGGAAATGCGGCGGGGCGTGATCGCCGGCGCGCTTGGTAAAAAGGGAAGGAATCAGGACCGTGGTGAGAAAGTTGCGTTTGTGCCAGTCGGAGCGCGGACGCAACTTGATGCGGGTCGAGCGTTGATTTTCAGCGCCATTGTCCGCCGCCTGGCGAACGACGTTCCTCCGGCTTTTTTTCGAAAAAGGAATCGGCACTGTCACGCAAGCATATAAGGTGGGAGCGGTGAATCAAAACCTTTCGCCGCGATGAAGCCGATCGCACCCCCAGACAGGTCATGAACGCAGTCGTTGCCGGATAGGCATTCCACCCCCCCCCCCCGGAACAGTGAAGGCGCTCAGCGCATGGCCACGTCAGCCTTTCGTCGGATTAGCGATCACGGCGTGCGCCGGGATTTTGTTCGCGGATTTCGCGCCGGGCGGCTCAGGAGCGCTCTTCGTGGCGCTGGCGATTTGCGCAGGCTTCGCCCTGATTTTTCGAAAATCATTCGCGGTTTACCTCCTCGTGGCCGGCGCGTTTTACTGGATGCACGGCATTCGGACGACGGAATCCGCCGGGGTGCGGCTCGCCCGTGAACTTGGTGGCGAACCTGGACCGGTGACCGTGTGGGGATCGGTCGTGAGTGAGCCGAAAGTTTCGGCGAGAGGATTTGCCTCTTTTCTGCTGCGCCTCGACGGGATCGAGCACGAGGGGCGCACGCTCGCTTCGAACGCGACGCTCTTCGTGCGGTGGCGCGGGCAGGCGCAGTTCGGAAACCAGCTGCGCCTTTTCGGTGTGGCGGAACGCATCGCGCCCCCACGCAACCCCGGGGAATTTGACATGCGCTCGTATCTCGCGCGGCAGGACGTTTATCATGGGTTGCTGGTGCGCTACGCGGAGAATGGCCGCATCCTCAGCCACTCCGGCGGCAACCCCGTCCGGCTGGCCGCGCAGCAATCGCGAAATTGGATGCAGGCCGCGTTGTCGCGAGGCCTGGAAGATTCCCCGGAAATCCATGGTCTGATCAGCGGAATGGTGCTCGGCGCGCGCGATGAGACGCCGGATGAAATCGAGGAACAATTTCAACAAACCGGCACGCTGCACCTTTTTGCCGTTTCGGGATTGAACGTGGCCATTGTGGCCCAATTGCTCTGGATCATCGCGATCGCCGCCCGCATTCCAAGACGATGGGCGATTGCCCTCATCATCCCAGCGCTTTTCTTTTACGCCGCGATCACCGGGCTCAACACCTCGAGCGTGCGGGCCGCGCTTATGGGCGCGATCTTACTCGGCGGCTTTTTCGTGGAGCGCAAAGTTCTCCCAGTCAACAGCGTGGCGGCCGCGGCGTTCTTGATTCTTTGCTACGATACCAACCAGCTTTTCTCGACGGGTTTTCAACTCTCATTCGCCGTCGTCCTGGCCATTCTCCTCCTGGCCGATCGGCTCTACCGCTTTCTCATGCGCTGGTGGGAACCGGATCCCTTTCTGCCTCGGAGTTTCGTTGGAAACATTCCGAAACTGGCGCAACGCACGTGGCAGGCAGTCGCACGCGGGCTCTCAGTTTCGCTCGCCGCGTGGATCGGATCCACTCCGCTGATTCTGCCTCATTTCCATTTGATCACACCGGTTTCGCTGCTGGCGAATCTGGTGGTGGTGCCGATCGCGTTCTTTGTTTTGGCGATTGGCCTGATGTCGCTCCTCGTGGCTGCCTTTGCTCCCGTGCTCACGATCATTCTCAACAACGCGAACTGGAGCCTGGCCTGGGTAATTCTCGGCTCGGTGCAATTGTTCGCCCGCGCCCCGGCCAGCCATTTTTATCTCGAACGGCCGCATTGGCCCGATGGCGCTCACACCGAAATCACAGCGCTGGACCTAAACGAAGGGGCCGCGGTGCATCTTCGGACCGCGCGAGCGCATTGGCTCTTCGACCCAGGCGGCGAGAGGGATTTCAAGCGCGTCTTGCGCAGCTACCTCCGCTCCCGCGGCGTCAATCGGCTCGACGGTCTCCTCCTGACCCACGGAGATGCGACTCACATCGGAGGCGCGGGCTCCGTCATGAGCGCCTTCCGCCCGCGGCAGGTAGTCGATTCACCTTCGCCCGACCGTTCGATTGTTCATCGTCGACTCATCCTGCAATGCGCGGAACGTTCCATCCCGCGGAAGCTCGTCGGGGCCGGGGACAAAATTCGCCTCTCTCCCGACGTGACGGCTCGCATTCTCTTCCCCCTCCCCGATTTTCGCGCGCGCATGGCTGACGACCAGGCGCTGGTGGTGCAACTCATCCTGCCCGGAAATGCGCGCGTCCTTCTCATGTCCGACAGCGGCGAAGCGACAGAACGGACGCTGCTCGCGCGGCACGCTGATTTGCGCAGCGATCTCCTCATCAAAGGCCAGCATCACTCAGGCGTCTCCGGTTCGCCCGAATTTCTCGACGCCGTCCAGCCCCGGGCGATCATCGCGAGCGCGCGAGAATCCGCGGAAAATCAGCGCATCAAAGGAGATTGGGCAGAGATGGTGAAAGCCCGCGGGATAAGACTTCTGCGGCAGGACGAAACCGGCGGCGTGAGCGTCCGCTTCTTCCACGATCACTGGGAAGCCACGTCGTTTCTCGAAGCTGAAACTTTCCGCAGCACGAGCCGGTGAATCTCGAGATCGGATTGGCGGAACCGCTTCTCAAAGCTGCTCATCGCCGGGTCCGATTTCGTGTCGGAGGTAGAGACAAATCGTCCGGAAAGAGCAACCACGCGTTCGATTTCCCGGAAATAATCGAGCTGATCCGTGGCGATGCGCAATGTGCCTTCTGGGGCCAGCGCTCGATGAATGGCAGCCAGAAACTCCTCCGTGACCAGGCGCCGACCCCAATGGCGCCGCTTCGGCCAGGGATCGGGAAACAGCAGATGAAATACTTCAACCGAAGCCGCCGGCAAGAGCCGCTGAACGGCGTAAGAACTTTCCACCCGCAGAACGCGAGCGTTGGTCGCCCGGTTGAAACCGATTTTCCGGCAAACCCGCCGGACCCTCCCGGCGAGTCGTTCGATCCCGAGATAGTCGCGCGCTGGGTTTGCCTCAGCACAGGCCACGAGAAATGAACCATCGCCGCAACCAAGGTCGACCTCCAGCGGAGCGGCTCGTCCATAAATCGCCGGGATATCCAGCGGCGCAAAATAGTCCGCTGGAATGATCTCGGGTTCCCACGCTGGAAGAAATTCTGCGGGTTTTAGCATCTGAAGTTGGCCGAGCGAGCGAATCACTACTACTAGTCTCGAAAGGCTCGAATCCGATGACCAGACAATTCCCGATCTTGATTCTCGCGCTCGCCGCTTTCGCGCTGGCAAACATTTCCGAGGCTGCCGAGCCGGTCCCATCCGCGTCCAAGACGGCACTCTTCGCCGGCGGGTGTTTTTGGTGCATGCAGCCGGCGTTCGATCACGCCAAAGGGGTGGTTAAGACCGTTGTCGGTTACGCCGGAGGCAGTGAGGCAGACGCCAATTACAAGAAGGTCTCCGCGCATCAAACGCAGCACCGCGAGGTAATCGAGGTGACTTACGATCCCGCGCAAATATCGTACGACCAGTTGCTGGACATTTTTTGGCGCCAGATCAACCCAACCCAGGCCGACGGCCAGTTTCACGACATCGGTTTGAGCTATCAAGCCGCGATCTACCACGGGAAGGAAGAGGAAAAACGAGCGGCGGAAGCCTCCAGGGAACGACTAGGCAAGTCGGACAAATTCGAGAAACCGATCGTGACGGAAATCCTGCCGGCGACGAAATTTTTTCCCGCGGAGGAGTACCACCAAAAATATTACCTGAAAAATCCGGCGGAATATGAGGCTTATCACGTCGGTTCCGGACGCGCGCGCTTCCTCGAAAAAATTTGGGGTAAGGCCGAACACTAGCTCGGACCGCGCCAGCGTGATCGAGGAAACAAGATCACCTCTGCCCCGATCGCCGCGCTTGCCTATGGCTTCGTCAGAGGGGCGAGCTGGCCGAAGACCGCCAGGGGCGAACTGTCGGTTCCTTGCGGGAGCGAACTAAAGCTATACAACTCCACTTCCTTTGAATCGATAAACTCGGCCTGGCTCACGGCTAACGGTTCGTGCAGGAATTTTCTGAGTTCCTGCGCGAGGACGATCGCGATCGACCGCGGATCTCGGGTGTAAACCGGAATGGGAAACGCGCCGGAATTGCGATCGTAGCCGTAGATGTTTCCTTCAGTTTCCCAAACGCAGTAGGCGTGGCCGGCGGGATGATTATCAAACTTCACCAGGAGTATCTTGGCCCAGAAATTTCGTTCGAGTTTATGTTGGGCCTTAACGACCGCGAGATAGTTGCACGCAGAAACGACGCAACCGTTGAGGACGACGAGGTCATCTTCGCCAGGATTGAGAATGACCCGCTGCTGGCATCCGGTCGAAAGGCAGATCAACAAAGCCGCGCAGAACAGGGACGTGGCTTTGCGAACGAGATGATTTTTCATGTGCGGTTAAGGCGTCGGAGCGAGGAATTGTGCTCCGATTTATGGTTATTGGAGCTTTTTATAGCATCTATTCCGCTTTCAGGGGAAGCATTATCTTTGAAATTCAGAGATTCGGCTCGCCTCTCGTGAGAAAAACAGCCAGGGAGCTGAGAAACCCACCCGACGACGGTGCCCCCTTCGCCAAACGATTATTTCGGCCGGCATTCCGCTAATGCACCCGGAGGTATTTGCGCTTGCTGCCGTCAGCCGCTTCAATGATGAAAAATTCCGGGCGAACGCTCAAAAGCTTGTCGCGATCGGTCGCGCCGGCCGGAATTCTATCGAGCGTATCGCTTGTGTAGGTGTAAAGCAGGTTTTTACCCTCAACCGACCAGCGGCCCATAAACTTAGAAATGAGCTTTCTGCGGTAGATCACTTCGCCGCTAAAGCTCCCATCGCGCTTGAAAACGTAGTGGCAACTTTGGATTTTGTCGGCGTAGCGCCACTCTCCCACGAGACCGCTTGCGGGGCGCGATTGTAAGCCCGTACAGGACGCCATCAGACAACAGAGGAGCGCAAAAACGGCTTTCATTCGCGAGAGAAGGAAAACACGATCAACTGTCGCCTCGGCAAGCGCAATCGCGAGAGGGCTGAGCAATCTCGCGGCGAGTCTATTCAGGTATCGCCGATGCGCCCGGCAAGCATCGCCGCGCGCTACCCCGGGGTAGCGAACCGGATGAATTATCTTCGACAACCGCTTTTCGGTGTCGACCCGAAATTCAACCCTCCAAGAATGTCACGAGGCGATCGTCTGACGTGAGGCTCGTCCTCGAAATAAGGCCAACGCCCTTAACAGCTAATTTTGAGCGATGAGAGTTGAAACGGCCCGGAATTTCTTATGCCCGGCGTAGGCATACAGGGGTTGATAATTTCTCTTCCCTGCCTGCGCCGTTGTGCAAGCGGTCCAGTTGAACGTCGGGTCGAGAACATAGCTGCCGTTTTGCGTGTCCCAAGCCAGCCAGGCGTGCGTTTGCCGGCTGGTGGAGGTGCGCTTGCCGATAACGAGCCGAACATTGGTGGCGCCATTCGCCTGCATTTTTTCGTAAAGCGCTACCGCCTTGGCTTTGCAATCCGCGGGTGCCCCCGACTGAGCCTCGGCCGGCGTTTTCCAAGTCATGGTGAACCCGTAAGGAATCGAGCGAAGGCCGCCCATCCACTGATTGACAACGCCCAAAGAGACACGGTTGGAAGTGGCACGAGTGGAAGCTGTTAGGACCGGACGGATACGAGCCATCTGGCGATCGTAAGGCGTGGCGCTGACGGTGAAGAGCAACGCATCGGCGAAGGAAGAGGATGTCGCGATCAAGAGAAGAGCAGCAGTCAGGAGAAGCGTCTTTTTCATGGTGGAAGTTCTATTGGCTATATTAACTATAATTACTATAGCAACAGCCATGCCACCAGTTCTGGCCTGAATGACAAGAATGCCCTCGTCGCGCGTAGAAATTCGGAGGGTCTTCCCTCCTCGCTCACGAGAGAATCAGGAAAAGGCGCACGAATTGCCGCAGGCCAGTGGCCGCCAATCGCAAATTGCGTCTCTCGGGGGAGTCGTTACTGCGGGGAGTGAGGGGTCAGAACCCCTTTTGATTGGAGGCGAGGGGAGTTGAACCCCTGTACTCGAAGCTGTCTACGCAAGCTTCTACATGTTTATCCGGTGGTAAGTTTTAAGGGGCCGAACGTTGCACCGGCACACTGCCGGCCCCCGAGCGTCCACGAAATTCCTTCACCAGCCGGCGCGGTCACTCCGCCGACTAATTAGCCTGCTGTCCATGTTTCCGGCCGTAGCAGGCGTCCAACCGGAAACATCGCGGTCAATTAAGCCGCGAGAGCGAGATCTTGGTGATCTGCGTTTATTTTTTTTGGTCCGGATTTTAACGAGGCCAACGAACCATCCTCGACATGCCGCCTGCGCTTC